>JAEEGJ010001933.1_pt1 | contig 259054 bp, 210 predicted proteins | sample 8958761 | NCBI WGS metagenome assembly JAEEGJ01 (sample SAMN16246546, study PRJNA631951) | gut metagenome | biome: gut microbiome; feature: rumen; material: RS-attached | host: Bos | place: Iran: Karaj | collected 2018-10 | reverse complement strand
TAAGACTAACACCTTCAATAAAGATATCTCCCACATCACTATTTATATCAAGATAATCAATTTTAGAAGTATCCTTGAGTGTTATGCAAAGCTTACATTTATAGGTTGAAGCTCCGAAATTTACCCTTATTCCCTTTTGATTTACAACGAGCTTTCCATTTTTTACATTTATATCCGGAATAAAGCCGTCGTTATTGCATTCATAAGAGATTTTATTTTCGGTGCCGCCTGTTATTGTAAGGCTCATAACATCTGCATGAATTTTAATTTCATCGATATCGTCAAAAGTCTGTTCATCCTTATAAGTTCCGTATTTACCAAAAAACTTGCTTTCTCTTTTTGCATCTTTATCTTCATCATCAAAGAAAGGATAAGTTATAACTCTGCCAAAAAAGCTTGCAGGACGTGTAAAACCGACATTTCTGTAAACTCCAAAGATGATGGCAGCGACTGTGATTACGCCAAGCAGAATAAAATAAACTGTCTTTTTCATATCATTGCCTCCTGATTTATTTCTGCTGATTACTCTTCTGCTTCATCAGAAAAAACATTTCTTAAAGTAGAATTGATAACTCCTGCAATCGGCCAGATAATCCATGTGATTCCCCAAGAGAAAGTCAAAAAGCTGATGATGAGGTAGATACATGTAACTGTAGGCCAGTATACTTCCATGATTGTTCTCTGAGCTTTATTTTTGTATACAGGCGGTTTTCTAAAGTAGTCTTTATTGTAGCTTCCACCGATTGTATTTGTTCCGTTCAAAGAAAGGATTCTCTGATACATAAGCATAGTTCTTTTAGAGAAGATGATTAACCCTACACCAAGTCCAACAAAGATGAAAAGTAATGCGCCCGAAAATTCTTCCCGGAAGTCTGGTTTATCGAGGATTATTGCAGGAACTACGCAGAGAACAATCAGTGCAATTCCAACCGGCTTAAGAATGCTGTAAGGGAGATTGAAAGCTTTTCTTTCGTTAGAAACGTATTTTGTTGTTTCTTCGCTGATTGAACATGGTTCGTATTCAAGCTGCCTTGCTGATTCAACAACGTGAGAAGCAGTTACCTGTAAGATGATTCCGATTGCAATGTTTATGAATAATCCGCATGCACCGAGTCTTGGATTAAAGCCAACTGCATGAGCCATAATTGGTGGTACACAACATGTAATAAAGAAGAATACGCTTATTGCTCTTAAGATGATGCAAAGTTTTTTAGAGCGAATGTATTCTTTGACTTCTTCAAGGCTGAGTTTTTTTACGTTGTTGTGCTGGTTGTTGTTTAAAATCTTGTCGATTCCAAGTGTCTGTGCTACTTCATCAAGATTTCCGAATTCAGAAATTACAGTTCCAACTGCTTCGTTTTCTGATTTTCCTTCTCTGATGAGTTCAGAGTATTTGTCTTCCATCATCTGAAAAAGCTCTTTTTTTGCCTTTAAGATTTCCGGTGTATTTGGTAAGTCTCTGAACATTGATTCAAGATAGTTTTTAATTGTTTCCATAATTAGTTCTCCTTATTCTGGTTTTTAATGATGAAGGCTTCTACAACATCTTTTGTCAAAAACCATTCATCGCATTTTTCCTGGTAATACTCTTTTCCTTTACCGGTTATTCTGTAATAGGTTCGTCTCTTCCCGTTTTCAGCGTCCTGAGAAAAGGATTCAACATAGCCGTTGTTTTCCATGCGGGTAAAAGCTGAATAAAGGGTTGTTTCTTTTATGACGTATTTTTCGTCGGTCAGCTTTTTAATCTGCTTAGAAATTTCATAACCGTATGAAGGATTTTCCAGGAGCAGATACAAAATCATTGTATCGTTATACCCGCGTATAACATCACTGCTGATTTCCTGCATAGCTTCCTCCATCTGTCGTTGCTACGTTTATCGTACTACGTTAGCCGTACTACGTCTGACGTAGTAAAATATAATACTAGATTGTTAATCTGTCAAGTGATATTATAAAAAATATGTTAATTTCTAATCGTATTAAAAATCTGCACCCATATGTACCGGGAGAGCAGCCAAAAGACCGCGTTTACATCAAGTTAAATGCGAATGAAAATCCGTATGCACCAAGCCCTGCAGTAAGAAAGGCTGTATTGAATTTTGTGAAGAAGACCCCTATAAAAATGGCTTTATATCCGGATCCTGATTCACTTGAATTACACGAAAAGATTGCAGACATGCTCAATAAAACAGGCGGAGTTCTGTGCCGTGCAAAGGTAAATGGCAAAAACGTTACTCCGGACGAAAGTGATAAAATCCCGTTCACCGTAACACCCGATATGATTTATACAGGGAACGGAAGCGACGAGGTTCTCTCCTTTGTTTTCTATGCATTTTTTGATTCAGGCAAAAAGTTTGTAATGCCCGAATTTACATACAGCTTTTATCCTGTTTATGCAGGCTTTTACGATATTCCTATGGATAATATTCCTTTGAACAGGGACTGGACGCTCGACACAAAAACAATGCTCGAACATGCAAAAAAGAATACAGGCGGAATCATTTTTGCAAATCCGAATGCTCCTACAGGTCTTGGACTTAAAAGGGAAGAAGTAAGAAACATGCTTTTACAGGCCGATAAGGACGAAATCTTTATTGTTGACGAAGCCTATGTTGATTTTGGCGGTGAATCGTGCATCCCTCTTCTTAAAGAATTTAATAATCTTGTGATTGTCCGAACCTTCAGTAAGAGTCTTTGCGGGGCCGGTCAGAGACTTGGTTATATTGTTGCTTCTAAAGAGCTTATTGATATTGTTACAACTGTAAAAAACAGCGTTAATCACTTTCCGATTGATGCACTTGCACAGGTGAGCGGAAAAGCAGCCTGCGAAAACGTTCAGTACTATGTTGAATGTTCAAAAAAAGTTGTTGAAGAAAGGGAAAAATTCTATAACTTTTTGGTTCAAAATGGTTTTTATGTATTGAGAAGCCAGACAAACTTTATTTTTGTTAAAAAAGAGGGGCTTTCGGGCGATGATTTTTACAAGCGCATTAAGGGCGAAGGAATCCTTATAAGGCATTTTAATACACCGGGAATTCAGGACTTTGTGCGCATAACAATTGGTACAAAAGAACAGATGGAAGCTTTAAAAAAGGCTATCCTTAAAACAGTGATATAATGATTAGGATATAAAAATACAGGGGTAAATATGAAGTTACTTGTAATAAGCGACCTGCACGCAGCAGATAAAAATTTGGATCTTCTTGATGATGAATTTAAAAAGGCAGACGCAGTTCTTTTTGGCGGAGATTTTGCAGAATGCTTTAAGCCCGAAACTGGTCTTGAAAGCCTTAAAAAACTCTGCGAAAAGCACGATACAATTTTTTCCGTACTCGGTAACTGCGATCCCGAAGATTTCCTCGAAGTAATGGAAGAAAACGACATCAGCATAGAAAAATCACTTGTTTTCCACGAAGGACTTGCATTCTGTGGAAGTGGCGGCGGAGAATATTTTACCGGTAAAACTGAGTTTGAACGCACAAGAGAAGAACTTATGAGCGATTTTGATATAATCAAGACTTCTGTTGAACAGAGTGGCGATTCATCTTTATGGAAAAACTTAATCCTCATAAGTCATAACCCGCCAAAAGGAAGTATCGTAGACAGAGTAAATGATGAGCTTCATCCTGGAAGTTCTGAGTTTACTGATTATATAAACAAAAATCAGCCGCTTGCCGTTATCTGCGGACACATTCACGAAGGACGCGGTGTAGAAAAGATGGGCGAAACTTATGTAATAAATCCGGGCGCTCTTGCAGAAGGTTATTACGCATGGCTCAACGTAGAAAAAGACAAAGACGGAAACTGGAAAGTAGCCGAACCTGAATTAAAAGAGCTTGGAAAGTAAAATCAGTTTTGAATCAGTTTATCGGACGAAAATTGATTTATCGGATGGATTTGCAATGGAGGAATGAGATGAAAAGACTTTGTTCATGTGTTTTATTTTTTCTTATGATGTTTGCGGTTTTTGCAGAAGAAACTTTTAAACCTCTTGATTTTGTACAGCTTCCTAAAGGTGAATACGTTCAGGGTGAAGACACAGAATCCTTTCCTGTAACACGCAAAATCGATGCCTTTGCAATGAATAAATACGAAACAACCTACGGGCTCTGGTACGAAGTAAGAATCAAGGCAGAGTCTATGGGGTATGTTTTCCAGAATCCGGGACAGCCTGGCTCTGGCGGAAAGAGGGGAGTAGAAGCAGATGATTTTAATTCCTTCCAGCCTGTTACAAATGTTACCTGGTACGATGTAATTGTATGGCTCAATGCCTTAAGCGAAATCTATAAAGAAACTCCATGCTATAAATACAAGGGAAAGGTTTTAAAAGATTCTACAGATACCGCTGCGTGCGACCTTGCCGTATGCGACTGGAAAGCAACAGGCTATAGACTTCCTTCCGAAGCAGAATGGGAATATGCTGCCCGTTATAAAAAAGGTGGAATTACCCCGAGCGATAAGATAAGCGGTCAGACAACAAATAAAGAATCAGACGGATTAAGATATGCCTGGACTTCTAAAAATGCAACCGGTACAAGAGTTGTTGGAACAGCAGGCCTTCATTTTAATCCGAATGTAGTTTCTCAGAGCGGAACGGGGAATGCTAATCAGGCAGGACTTTATGATATGAGCGGAAACGTTCTGGAATATTGCTGGGACTGGCTCAGTAACTATGATGAAGATGAAAAATATGGCCCTAAAGTTGGAAACGAAAGAGTAAGCAGGGGTGGAAGCTGGTCTGATTATACTCCTTTTAATTACACAGGTATAAGATACAGCTACGATCCGAATGAATGCTACAACTATATGGGCTTTAGAATCTGTCGTACACTCAAAACAAAAACAAAATAACAAAGGAAACAAAAATGAATAACTCTCATCTGCAGAAAATCCAGAAGGTGATGGACGATGCCGTTGCGGCAAAAAGCGTTGCCGGACTTAATTTATTAATCTGTAAAGACAATAACGAAACAGCATATTTTGAAAGTGGTTTCCGCGATATAAAAAATAAAAAGTCATTTACACGGGATACAATCTGCAGGCTTTATTCAATGTCTAAACCTGTAACGGGTGTTGCTGCTATGATTTTGCTCCAGGATGGAAAGCTTGATCTTGGCGAAGAGGTTTCAAAATATCTTCCGGAGTATAAAAATCTAACTGTCTGTGAAACATCCGCTAAAGATGCAAAACCACGCAAGGTAAGTCGTCCTCTTTTAATCCAGGATTTACTTAACATGACAAGCGGTTACGGGTACGGGGCAAATCTTCCAGAAAGTACACCGGGCGAAAAACTTACAACAGCCTTGATTGAAGAATTAAACAAAGACTGTCTTGGCCCCTGCAAAATCACAACAAGGGAAGTTGCAAAACGCCTTGCTTCAATCCCTGTAAACTTTGAACCGGGCACAGATTATAACTACGGACTTTCTGCCGATATCATGGGAGCAGTTATCGAAGTAATCAGCGGAATGAAGTTCAGTGACTTTTTAAAGAAAAAGATTTTTGAACCGCTAGGCATGAATGATACTGATTTTTATGTTCCGGAAGATAAACAGAACAGGCTTTCGTGCGTTTATAAGGACACGGGAAATGGCCTTGAGCTTTTTGAAAACCCGAACCTTGGAATCCAGCCGTTTATGGATCACGCTCCTTCTTTTGAAAGCGGTGGGGCAGGCCTTTGTTCTTCGATTGATGACTATATGAAATTTACACAGATGCTTTGTAACCGCGGAGAGTTCGACGGAAAAAGAATCCTTCTTTCTTCAACTGTTGAATATCTTTCTTCTGCAAGACTGATTCCTTCATTACAGAAAAAATTCGACGAGCGCATGCCTCATCTTCCGGGTTATACTTACTGCAATTACATGAGGGTTGCAATAGACAAGGGAGCTTCAAGGACAATAACAGAAAACGGAGAATTCGGCTGGGACGGATGGCTTGGTCCTTACATGTCCGTTGATTTAAAAAATCATCTTTCGATTGTAATGCTCATGCAAAGAACTGATTCAGGAACGTGGGAATTAACTCGCAAAATTAAAAATATAGTATATACTTCTTTATAGAGGTATTTTATGACAGCTTTATACATTGTTTTAGGAATTGTTTTATTCATTCTCATTGTATGCTTTTTTGGCGGTAATTATCTTGTTTCCTTTTCCCTGGACCGCGAAAGTAAATTCAATCTTGAAGCAAAGGCAAAGAGGGAAGGCTGGCAGGTTAAAAGGCCTGATTATTCCAAGGAAGAAGCTTTCTTAAAAAACGACACAATTGTTGAACATATTTTTTCACGCGACGGATTTAAACTCACAGCTTATTATGCAGACTGCAAGAAAAAAACAAATAAATTCGTACTTTTGATTCACGGCTACGGCGGTATCCCGGAAGAGATGGTTCCTTTTGCACGCCACTATTTGGAAAAAGGATTCAACTGTCTTATTCCTGTTATGCGCGCTCATGGAATCAGTGAGGGCCGATATATGGGAATGGGTGCCCTTGAAAAATTTGATATGTTTTTGTGGCTGGACTTTATCTGCAAAAAAAATCCTGATGCAGAAATTTTACTTCACGGAGTTTCCATGGGTGGTGCCACAGTTATGATGATGAGCGGTATGAATCTTCCACCTAATGTAAAGGTTGCCGTTGAAGACTGCGGATACACAAGCATTCACGATATTTTTTCTAATAAATTAAAAACACTTTTCCATCTTCCTTCTTTCCCTATGATTCAGATGGCTTCTTTGGTTTCAAGAATGAGGGCAGGCTACAGCTTTAGTAAGGGTAATAGTCTTAAGTCTGTTTCCAAGGCAAAAATTCCCATGGTATTTATTCACGGCCAGGATGACGGCTTTATTCCGGTAGAGATGGTAGATAAGGTTTACAATGCATGTCCTACAGATAAAACAAAGCTCATTGTTCCTGGTGCAAACCACATAAAATCCCTTTCAACTGCTCCTGTTGATTACTGGAACACAGTTGATAACTTTATAAAAAAATACATTTAAGGTTTTGGGATTTTAGCTGTTGTAGGCCTTTTTTTCCTGAGCCTTTAGTCTCTTTGTTTCTTTACGAACATTTTTTCTCTGCTTGCGCGAAAGCTTTTTAAATTTTCTTACCTGGCTTGAATTTCTTTCGTTAATGCTTAAGAACCACCAGCAGATAAAGACTGAGCCAAGACATAAGAGACTTGCAATAATTACAGGCCAATACCAGCTCAAGGTTTCAAAAGGAAGCTTGAAGTTCATTCCAAAGAAACTTGTTACAAAGGTTGGCGCCATCATTACAAGGTTGATGATTGCAAGTTTCTTCATTACGACGTTCAGGTTGTTTGAAGCAACGGAATTGAAGGCGTCCATAACTCCAAAAAGGATGTTTGAATAGGTGTCGGCCATTTCAATTGCCTGGCGGTTATCAATCTTTACGCCTTCTACAAAGTCGATGTCTTCTTCGTCAAATTTGATGAGCTTTGTTGTACGCATTTTTTCAAGAAGAAGTGAATTTGATTTTAAAGAGCTTGTAAAAGAAACCAGGGATTTTTCGAGTCCGAGCAGGAGCATGATTTCCTGATTTTCAATTTCCAGCTTCATCTCATTCTGAATGCTTGTACTTCGTCTGTTAATCTCTTTAAGGTAGCGAAGGAAGTTCAAGTTGGCGCGGTTCATTATCTGAACAATAAAAGAAGGAAAGTCTGTGAGCCTTACGTTTCTTACTCTGTTTGCTCCAAAGTCCTTTAATACTTCGCTGTCTGTCCAGCAGATTGTGATGATTTTTTTACCCTTGATTACAATACCGATTGGAACTGTAAAATAAGGAGTTTCTGCCGCAGGATCATAAACCGGAACACGCACGATTGTAAGGATGTAGCCTTCACCGTCTTCCATACGAGAAAGTTCGTCCGGGTCGAGGATATCCAGAATGTGGTCCTGTTCGATTTTGTATTCTTCCTGAAGTTCAGTTGTTTCGTCGCGGGTAACATTTCTTGCATCAACCCAGAGAGGACGAGACGGCTGGATATCTTCTTTCTTTACCTTTACGATTTGGCCTTCAATTTGCTGCCAGTAAGTAATCATAATATGCCCCAATACAATAAAAATTCCAGATGATTATTAATCACCCTTTTAAAATCTGGAGCCTCTGGAATATTTAAAACTGATTAGAAAATAAAGACAAAGAGGCTCTTTTTAATGCTTAATGAACGTATGGGATAACTCGACCCGCCTTCCATAAAGGAGCCTCCTTTTAAAAAAAAATTAACCTATCAAACTGATAAAATTCATTCTAACACAAACAAATCAAAGTGAAAAGTACATTTTTTTAAACTTTTTTTTAAAAAAATGGTCCGAAATCGAAAGTAAAAATCTATATATATAGCATGAACAATAAATACACATTCAAATTGGCCGCCGGTTACTGTCTTAAGAATGGGATTGCAGTGATGGAGCAGAAAGGTGCCTCGATTAAATTTTTGATTCGTAATCCTGATGATGAGGTGTTGAAGCAGAAATTGAGGAATGCATTCTGTGATTACATCAGATTTGTGACCCTTCAGAAAGATTGTAGTCGTGATTTTAAGCATATCCCGAAAGTGGAATTCATTGGAGGAAACTTCGAGATGGTTAAAATCTGGTCTTTTAGAGAGGAGAAGGAGAAAAGTGTATGAAGGGAAAAGTATTAAAAAACGGATTGAAAGGACAAAAATCTCTGCGCTTGTCTGGTTTGGGCTTTTGTGTTCGCTCGGATACGGATGCTACGGATGTGGATTCGGGGAATCTGGATTTGATGCGGGACGAGGTTCAGCCAAAGAATTACGTGAAGAAGAACCCTGGTTTTTACTGTGGATATCCGGTAGAAAAACTGGTACCCGTAAAGCTGAAAGAAGAACGTCACAAGTATGTAAGAAGAAACTTGATATTCCTGTTCCCTACAGAATAGACGGTACTCTTGAAAATGGTGTTGATTCTGAAAGTGACAGACTGTTTTTTGAGTTTGAATTTGAGAACTTGAAGGATAAGGTTGTTTGTAGTTTTACTGTTGTTTTTTTTGTACTTGATGAAAATGGAGAGCCTCCACCGGAGGGAAGAAACTTTGTTGTTCTTACCATCGGGGAGTGTGTTGATTGTGGAAGCAGTCTGAAAGGTCGTGTAGACATTTCTGATTGGGTTGGTTTTTGTTCCGAAAACTCATATGAAACAGATTTTCTTTTCGTAAGTAAGATTACTTATGATGATGGATCCGTTTGGATTGACGAAACAGGTTTGTTTTGTTAGCAGAATCTGATTGTTCTGCTAACGGATTGTTTTGTTAGACGAAACTTGATTGTTCCGCTAACGGATTGTTTTGTTAGTCGAGACACTTGTCCAGTTCTGCTTCGAGTTTGGATCTGTCGAGGTGCTGTCCGATGATTACAAGTTTAATCATGCGGTCTCCGACTTTTTCGTCCCAGTCCTTCTGCATGGAAGGTTCCTGTGCCAGCACGCGTTTTTGTTCCTCTGGTGGACATGATGCGAGCCAGTTGCCGGAATATCCTGCCTGAATCTGGCGGCCTGAAGTTTCGAGAACTACAGCCATGTCCTCGTCATCGCTGAACCATACGACTCCTTTTGAACGTATTATATTTCTAGGCCAGCGGGAAGCGTAGTTATCTAACTTCTCACGATTGAAAGGTCGTCTTCTGTAGTAAACGAAAGAACCGATTCCATATTCGTCTTCTGATTCACCTTCGTGTTTATGTTCATGGTGATGGTGTTCGTGATGTTCGTGGTGTTCATGATCGTGATCTTCATGTTCATGATGCTCGTGATGTTCATCGTGTTCGTCATGATCATCATCATCTTCTTCGTGTTCGTGCTCTTCGAGTGCTTTTACCCAGCCGGCAGAAGAATAAACTGTTTCAAAATCAAAACGGTCTGTACCGATGATATCTTCTACTGGAACTTCACAGCGTGTTGTTTCGATTACCTTTACTACAGGCTGAATCTTATTGATTACCGCACGAACTTTTTTCATCTGTTCGTCTGTTACAAGGTCTCGCTTGTTTACGATGAGTGTAGAACAGAATTCAATCTGCTGGATTAAAAGAGATTCGATATCTTCTTCGTCGATGTCTTTTTTAAGAAGTGATTTACCTTCGTCAAATTCTTCTACGAGGCGGGCTGCATCAACAACGCCGACAACGTTATCAAGCTTACCGCATTCAATCTGTTCAATTGCCTGTGCAATCGGCATTGGCTCACAGACTCCGGAAGCTTCAATCATGATATAATCAAATTTTCCGGTCTTCATTAAATCTTCAATCTGATTAACCATGTCTGATTTTTTTGTACAGCAGATACATCCGTTTGTAAGAGGAACAATGGAACTTGCATCTTCGATTTTTGCTTCTTTTGAAATAATGCGTTCATCAACGTTTACTTCGCCAATATCGTTTACAATAACAGCAACTTTATAGCCCTTCTGATTTGTAAGAACTCTGTTCAATAAAGTTGTTTTTCCTGCTCCAAGGTATCCGCAGAGCAGTGTGATTGGAATTTTTGTTTTAGCCATCTATTTTCTCCAAAAATGATTTACATTAAGGCTTTGCAATTTTCGCGGGTTTTAAAATCGGATTTAAAATCATATTAAAAAACTGCAGAGTGTTTGTATCAAATATAATAAATTTTGGTCTAAAAGTATAGGATAGGGCAGAGATTCCCATGTTTCTTATGAAAATCCATTCATTGGTGTTAAAGTTTTATATAAAACAAATTTTTATATTTTTTAATATTGCTTTTATTCTGTAAAAATGATTTAATCTACTCTCGAGGTAGGTTTATGAAAAGAATTATTACTATTCAGGATATTTCATGTGTAGGAAAATGCTCGCTTACAGTAGCTCTTCCAATCATATCTGCAATGGGAGTTGAAGCATGTGTACTTCCGACAGCAGTCCTTTCGACTCATACTGCATTTAAAGGATTTACATTCCGCGATTTAACAAGCGACATCACTCCAATCTGTGAACACTGGAAGCAGGAAAAAATCCATTTTGACGCAATTTATACAGGTTATCTTGGTTCTTTTGAACAGCTCGACCTTATGCATAAACTGATTGCAGATTTTGGCGGAAAAGACACTTTAACAATCGTAGACCCATGTATGGCAGATAACGGAAATCTTTACCCGGGCTTTACTCAGGAGTTTGCATTTGCCATGGCTAAACTCTGCGGAAAAGCTGATGTAATAGTTCCAAATCTTACAGAAGCAAGCTTTATGCTTGGAATTGAATATAAAGCAAACGGTTATGATGAAGAATATATCAAAAAAATACTCAAAGACCTTGTAAAACTTGGTGCTAAGAAAGTTGTTCTTAAGGGAGTTGAGTTTGCAGAAGACCAGAAAGAATTAAAAGGTGTAAAAGGAAAAATCGGAATTGCTTCTTATGATGCACAGAAAGATGAATTCAGCTGGTACTTCCACGAAAAACTTTCAAAGAGCTTCCACGGAACAGGCGATATTTTTGCAAGCGTTCTTACAGGTGCTTTGATGAGAGGTCTTTCGCTCGAAAAATCTTATTCTTTTGCGGCTGATTATGTTGTTCAGTCGATTAAAGAAACAATTTCTCATGCTGATTATAACTGGTACGGAGTTGATTTCGAAGCTGCAATGCCATATTTAATCAAACGTCTGAATCAGGCATAAGAAGATTATAAGGCGGCGGGAAAAACTGCGGTAAAAAAAAGGCGGGCGAAATGCCGGCAGAAATAAAAAACCTGTAAAAACATGGTGCAAAAGTGCATCGGTATTTTTACAGGTTTTCTTTTTTAATCCGCCGGATTAATTCAAGCCTTCAGTTTGATTCATCTGATTGTTTCGTCAGTTTTTTTTTAATTCTTCAAACCCGATTACTTAAACTGTGTGCTCTTTATAACTTTGTCCGACATCTTTTTAATTTCTTCAAACATATCTTTTTTAAGTTCAAAGCTTAATGCATAAACGTGATCAGGGTCTTGTTTATCCTGGCCTTCTACAAAGTAAACTCTGTCCTGATATGTATAAGAATCGTGATTGTATGGTTCTGAATCAAAAGGAGAAACTTCGTTCAGATACTGAGTCCATGAATTCTTTGTCTTTTTTACAGCGTTATCCATAGGCTTGTTGATTCTCTTGATGAAGATTGCCTTGTAATCAGGATTTTTAGAATCTGTGTAAATAGATACAGCCCTGTTTTCGAGCTTGAGTTTTCCACCCTGATTAGTAAATGAGTTGATTACGATAAAACGTGTATCATCATCAGCTTTGATTACAGTAGGAGCAAAGTTCGATGAAATATCGCCAACAGAGAATTTAAAGTGTTTTCTGTCGTATTCAAGAGATATGTTCTTTAAGAATTCAGGCTGCTTTCCTGTAATGCTTTCGGGAAGGGCAAGGAATTCTTTCCAGTTCTTTAATTTTCCGAAGTAGCTTGTGTAAACAAAGTCCAGCGCAAATTCAATGTCGTGGCAGGTTTCGCAGTATGCTGTAGATCTTGAACATGTGTCGTAAACTGCGAATACACCGTTTGGCATAGGAAGTGCGTAGCAGATTAAAACTGAATCAGCAAAGTTGATGTCGAAATAGCTTGCAGTCCATGTTCTTCCAAAAGTGTCTACATGCTGTTCAACTTTAGTTGCTTCTCCAAGAGATTTAATTGTTACGTTTTCGCCGGCAACTGTTCTGTAAATACCGCTTCCTTCAAGAATCATATCTACATAAGTTCTTGGATTTGCAAGAAGTTCTTCCAGAGTGATTGAATCAGGTTTATTTACCTTTGTAAGAACATAGCCCATAAGAGAGCAGTAATCTACAGAACCATTATCTTCAAGATCATAAGATTTTGTATTTGTTCCACCGTAGCTCCAGGTTCCTGATTCGTTTAAATAAATGATGTATGGAAAATCTGTGTTGTAAGCAGAGTAGAAGAATTCTGCGTTTCCCTTTGATTTATCAAAACTCTTTGGAGAACCAGGCGCATAGTCTTTTGCCATGATTCCAACAACTTCTTTAATGCTGTCTTTGTAAGCCTTAGTTAAAGTTTCGTGAAGCTGTGTATACTTCATTGGAAGTTTTACAGTGTACTTAAAGTTATGATACTGCTTTTTATTCAGGATGTTAGGGAGTCTGTAATAGAAAACTGTATCAATAATACCTTTTCCGTCTTTACCTGTATCTACTTCTGCAATAGGAAGTGCGTAGTTTAAATTTTCGTTCTGGCTTTTCATTGTTACAATACCAATTACTTCACCTTTTTCGTTGATTAATGGACCACCTGAGTTTCCAGGGCTTGCTGCAGCAGAGAAGCGAAGCCATTTCCATTCACCATTGCGGTCTTCATCAGTTTCGCTTGTTAAAATACCGTTACGGATGATTACACCGTCTCCAAGTGCGTTTCCAACAGAGAAAACATTCGAGTTCATATTATATTGTTTGGAAACTTCGAGCCCCTGATCTGCTTTTGGTTTGTAGGATGGAACAGAGAAGCTTATAAAATCTCTTCTGTTCGAAAGTGTAAGGATTTCGTCTACAGGATAAGTTTTACCCGAAGAATCGCGGATAAAGTATTTATTCTGAACAGTATCTCCGTAAAGTGCAAAAACATGCGATGCAGAATAGAAATTGCCGTCTTTTAAGAGGAAGGCTGTCCCGATAGACATGTATTTGTCATTTCTCTGGCTGAATGGAAGTCTGTCGAAAGGAAGTTCATCATTATAGATAATTTTAGTGTCTTCTGTTTTCTCTACAACAACTTCAAAAACAGCATCCGTTACCTTTGAAATTATCTGCGAATCCAGAAGTGTCTGCGAAAAAGCTGCCGGAATGAGCGCAAATAAAGCAATTAATGAAAGAAAGATTTTTTTCATAAGAATCTCCGTTTTTTTTGAATGTGAATTTAATTCTACTATATAAAGGAAAAGTTATCTATATAAAAAAAGTTACTGAGGGGGAGAAAAAAGGCCGATGTCAAAGGATTTATCAGCGCGGAAAAATAATCAGCCTGCAAAAATGCAATGTAAACGGTGATAATGCAGCGGAAAATGTCGTGCGAAAATGAGTGATTAATTAGAGTTGAAATTATCAGTTATTAATTATATTCTGAACTTATGAAGAAGATTGAAATTCTTGATTCAACATTACGCGACGGTGCTCAGGGCGAAGGAATAAGTTTTTCCCTCCAGGATAAGATTCATATCTGTCAGGCACTGGATGAACTTGGAGTTGCTTACATAGAAGCCGGAAACCCTGGAAGTAATCCCAAAGATGCTGAATTTTTTAAAGAAATGAAGAAGGTGAACCTCAAAAACGCAAAGCTTTGTGCATTCGGCTCTACAAGGCGTAAGAATGTAAAATGTAGCGAGGATGCCAATCTTAAAAGTCTTCTTGATGCAAAAACTGAATGCGTCGTAATTTTTGGAAAAAGCTGGACATTCCAGGTAACAGATATCTTAAAAACAAGTCTTAAAGAAAATCTTCTTATGATTAATGAATCCTGCCGTTATCTTAAAGACAAGGGCCGCAGGGTGATTTACGATGCAGAACACTTTTTTACAGCCTACAAAGAAAACAAAGAATACGCATTTAAAACTCTGGAAGCAGCGCTCGAGGGCGGGGCAGAAGTTCTTTGTCTTTGCGAAACAAAAGGCGGTTTTCTTTTAGATGAATGCCGCGAAGCCGTTCGTGAAGTTATGACTCTTTTTGGAAGCAGGGTAAAAATCGGTATTCATACACACAACGATTGCGGGCTTGCTGTTGCAAATTCACTTATCGCTGTAGAAGAAGGAGCGTGCCACGTTCAGGGTGTTTTGCTCGGATTTGGTGAAAGGACGGGAAATGCAAATCTTTCTACAATTATTCCGGACCTTCAGCTTAAGATGAATTATGAATGTATCCCGAATAAGAATATCAAAAAGCTCACATCAATCTGTAAGAGGGTTGCAGAATATACAAACTTAAGTTTAAATCCTCAGTCACCTTATGTCGGAATAAATGCCTTTGCCCATAAAGCCGGAATGCACATTGATGCCGTATTAAAAAATCCTTTTGCCTATGAACACATTGAGCCGGAAGTTGTAGGAAATAACCGCGTATTTTTGATGAGCGAAGTTGCCGGAAAGAGCACTATAATCGAAAAAGTCCAGAAGCTTTTCCCCCGTCTTAAAAAGGATGATCCGATTGTAGAAAAAATCATCGCAAGGATGAAGGAGCTCGAATTCGAAGGCTATCAGTTCGAAGGTGCCGACGGAAGTTTTGATTTAATGGTTTTAAAGATGATGGGAATGTATAAGCCATTCTTTAAGCTTCATTACTATCAGACAAACGGCTCTAATCCTCGTCCCGAAGAAGGCGTAAACTGCTGTGCCCAGATAAAGGTGAGCGTTGGAAACAAGATGGAAATTACAGCCGGAGAAGGGGATGGACCTGTAAACGCACTCGATATTGCAATGAGGAAGGCTCTGGAAAAATTCTATCCGATCGTTGCCCAGATTAAACTCGTTGACTATAAGGTTCGTGTTCTTGACGGAAAAGAAGCAACAGCGGCTAAAGTTCGCGTAATCATAGAAAGCTCGGACGGAAAGAGTTCTTGGACAACAGTTGGAGTTTCTTCGGACGTTATTGAAGCTTCGTGGATTGCTCTTTGTGATTCGTTCGAATATAAGCTTTCTATTCCAAAGTCTTAATCTTGTGCTTCTGTTTTTTCTCTTCGTATAAAAGCTTATCTGCTTCGGCAAGTAAATCCTTTACCGACGGACTGTTCTTGTCAAAAACTATTGCTCCTATACTGATTGAAAGCGGGAACGGATACTTGTGTTTTTCTATTGTTTCAAGACAAAGCGACTGAATCTTAGCCCTTACGTTCTGAACGTGATCCATATCCATACCAACGGCAATACATGCAAACTCATCACCGCCAAGGCGCGCAACAACATCGTTGGCTCTTAATGCCTGAGTTAAAATGGAAGCCATAGATTTGATTGCGGCATCACCCATCTTGTGTCCGTATGTGTCGTTTATGGCTTTAAGACCGTCCATATCTGCAAACATGATGATTCCCGTTGTATTTAATTCCAGTGCCATGTCTATAGAACGCTGACCGAGTTCAAGGAAGCCGCGACGGTTCATGATTCTTGTAAGCTCATCTGTTCTGGACTGTTCGCTCAGACTTGAGTTATGTTCAATCAGTTCTTTGTTTTCTTCCGAAAGATGCTTGTTTTCTGTAACAGTTTCTGTGTATTCAAAAGCCTGTGCAATTGCGTTTATGATAATCTTTAAGAATACCGGGTAGATTCCGTAATCATCATTATTGATTTTGCAGATTAAATAGCCGTAATTTTTTTCGCCCGAGAAAACCGACTGAAGGATATATTTTCCCCTTTCGTCGTTCATAATTCCTTCGGGGAGAATTTTTTCTGAAGGATTGAATTTTATTGATGTGTCGTATTCGGCAATGTCGTTTTCGCGGTCTATATACATTCTTACGCTCATCTTATCCGGCAGGGCAAAGTGATCCTGTTTTCCAAGAATAATCGGGTTGTCAAAAAAGCAAAGTGCAATTGAAAGAATACCGGTTGCATCCATCATGTAAGGCATTGAGTAGAAGAGGTGGCGCAGGGTAGAAGATGCTTTTGAAAGATCAAAGAGGTTATAGATTGTATCAATTTTAGAAAGAAAGTGAGAAAGCTGGCCGTTCGAAATGAGCTGATTTCCCCTCGTCTTCTTTTTTTCTGTAGAAGGATATCCGCACGATTCACGTAAAACAGGTTTTGCAGAAAGCTTAATCTGCTCGGGGATATTCTTTCCGTTTATCTTTTTTAAGATAGCTTCTGCGGCAATAATTCCCTGTTCAAAGAAGAATTGGTCGATTGTGGCGATTTTCGGGATTACAGATTCAGCATGAGAGGTGTTGTCAAAGCCGACGATTTTAAGCTCTTTAGGAATATGAACACCCATCTCTTCGAAATATGTTTTTGCACCGATTGCCATAAGGTCGTTTGCGGCAAATAAGACATTGAAGTTCAAATCCTTTCGCTTTGGAACCCGCTCTTTAAACTCACTTATTGCAGAAGACTGGGTAAAGTTTCCGTGAAACAGGAGATTTTCGTCGAATTTAAATCCGTTGTTATTTAAAGCTTCCTTAAAGGATTCTATTCTTTCGTTTGATTCCTGCGATTTTATCTTGTCCGAAGTGATGTATGCAAAAACAGGATTTTTTGTATTTTTTTTGATTGCCTTGATTAAGGTGTCGTATGCCGAAAAAGTTGAAACATGAAGATAACTTGAGCCGGGAATATCGAGCTTTGAGCTTAAAGAAACAATCGGTTTGTTAGGAAACTGTTTTAAGCAGGAATTAATATCGCTTGTTCCGGTAGCAGTAGAAAAAGAACCCGAAATAACTATGAGTCCGTCTATCTGTTCCGAAAAAAGATAACTGGTTCCGGTCCAGCACTGGTATTCATAAAGCCCTATATCGTAATTAGGCCCCTTTACCTGCGATATTATGAGTTTAACGTCCTTATCCTTAAAAAAGTCCGAAATGCCGGTAATTATAGAAATGGCATATTCAATGGTCAGACTATGAAGCAGGACACCGATTCTTTTCATCTGTCTTTTAATCCTGTGTTTTGATTTTCTGGACTTTTTTATTGACTTTAGACTTAATAATGCGTCTTTAAAGTATAAATCATAAAGGGCGAAAATACCACAAATTTTTTTATTTCTTTTTTGTTTTTTCGCGTAAAACAGTGTTATACTTAAGGAAGATGATATTTAATAATGGACGGGCTGAAGGCATAAAAAGACATCAGTTTGTCCGGAGGAATGGTTTATGAAGGTTAAAAATATTTTTCTTGGTATAATTCTTGCAGTCATGGGCATCCTGATGATTACAATTCCGGAAACCTGCATGAGGGTGATTGTTATTCTTGTTGGTGCGGCAACTTTAATAAACGGAATTTACAGCCTTAAAAAATATTACAATTTAAGCGATGAGCCTGTTTACAAAAAGACTCTTCTTGCAAAATGTATTTCGAGCATCATCGTAGGAATTCTTGCAGTATTCTTCCCGCTTGCACTCATGAATACCTTTACTGCAATCTGGACTGTGATTACCTTTGTTCTTGCCGTTTATTTAATTCTCTTTGCTTTTACAGGATTTTTCTCTTCGCTTTTTATTCCGGGCCTTTCTGATGATGATAAAAAACGAATCACTTACGAAAGTTTCATCTATTTTATAATTGCAGTTCTTCTGTTCATTACACCAATCGGTTCAATCATAAAGACCTTATTCATCATCTGCGGAATTGTTGCCCTTGTTCTTGGAGTAGTTGTGATTGCAAAAGAAGTAATTCTTCAAAAGAGGACAGTAAAGGCAGAGGTAAAAGATATTACCGAAAGCGAAAAATAGATTTAAATTGTTTTACAGAGATTTATCCGGGGCACATTAAGGCCTGGTAGATTTATTCTATAAAAATGTAATCTGTAAAATATAAATCGCCTAATTTTCCTAAAGAAAGCTGACCGTTTATCTGGGATAAGAGGTCGGCTTTTATATTTTCTTCGGGAATTGAGTCGAGTTCACTTTTTGTGCGCGAAGTAAAATAATTTGTGATTATTCCTGTGATTAAAACCCTCTTTCTTGAAAGCTCTTCAAAAAATTCTGCGTCGTCCTTAGGGTAAGAAAACCACGGCGAAATTACGATTAGAGTTCCGTAATCATCTTCTGCATCCGTTTCGGGTTTAGAAGATGTCCTGATTTTTCCAAGACCAGTATAGGCTGCCATGCTTGTAGATGAATCTTTATAAAGGCTTTCAATTTCACTTGGAGAAGGGTCCGGCGTTCTTTCCTTACCCGAAGAAAAAAACTTTCCTATTAAGCCAACGATTGTACCAAGTATTATGATGCATATTATTAAGGCTATGATGTAAATAAGGATTCTTTCGGTCCTTGTGTTTCCTTCTTTAAATTTCTGCCACAGTGGTTTATCTTCCCAACTCATTCTTATACGCATGATTTTCCCCTCAATTTATTTTTTTATTTTATTACTTCGAAAGCTGTTGCAAGAGCCTTTAGTCGTCCGGTTGTGCGCGCAGTGATGTGAACACCGTCGTCGAGCCATTCTTCTTTTGTAATGCAGCCGGCTTTTTTAAGTTCGTTGATTAAGACAGTCTGATTAGGTGGAATTATGTAATCAGCACTTTCGCCGTATAAAAGCTCATACACCTTGTCTTTAAGTTCTATAAATCCGTTTTCTGTTTTTGCGCTTATACAGATTGCATCAGGGAAGGTCTGGCGAAGGTGCATCAGATTTTCAGGATTTTCTTCTGATTTATCTGTTTTATTTAAAAGAATTAAGCGAGGATTCTGGTCTGCCTTTATGTCGCTTAAAACGCTGCAAACTGTTTTATACTGTTCTTCTGCTTCCGGATCCGATGAATCAAGGACGATTAAAAGTAAATCGGCATATACGGCTTCTTCGAGTGTAGATTTAAAAGCGTCTATAAGGTGATGCGGAAGATTATTGATAAATCCAACTGTATCTGTGATGAGCGCCGTTGCACTGTCGTTTAAGGGAAGTTTTCTTGTAAGTGGATCGAGTGTTGCAAAAAGCTTATCTTCTACGTAGGAATCTGAACCTGTTAAAGCATTCAAAAGGCTTGATTTTCCGGCGTTTGTATATCCGACAAGTGCGCACGAAGGAAATTTCCCCCTCTGCTTTCGCTGTGTCTGTCTGTTGATTTCTATTTCTGCAAGTTCCCTTTTAATCTGAGTGATTTTTTCGTGAACAAGACGCTGGCTCAATTCAAGCTGAGTTTCTCCCGAACCCTTTGCTCCGAACGCACCACCCCTCTGCCTTGAAAAATCCTTATTCATGTGGGCTAAGCGGGGAAGCGAGTAAGAATAGCGTGCAAGATCAACCTGTAAAACGGCTTCTTTAGTCTTCGCCCTCTGTGCAAAAATCTTTATGATTACTTCCTGGCGGTCAAAGCAGGAAAGGTTTGTAAGCTCTTCCCAGTTTCTCTGTTTACGGGGCTCAAGGTTAAAGTCAAAGATGATGCAGTCGACTTGAATCTGGTGAGCAAGTTCATTAATCTCTTGTGCCTTACCTTTTCCCATGCCGTAAGCCGGATGGACTTCAAGACGGTTTAAAGTTAAGCGCTGGACAATATCCATCCCGAGGGTTTGGACAAGACCTTTGAGTTCGAGTAAATCGTTACCGGGTTCTCCTATGAGCAGGGCTCTTGGAACCTTTGTCATTTCCTTTTCTACTTCAATCATCATTTTAACTATATAGTAAGAAGTTCTAAATCGCAACATTTAGATTGAAGATTTAAGTCCTGAATGCCGATAATTATTTAGTGGAGTGTTTTAAGCTCATATAAACAAAGAGTTTAAAAAACGACAAAGGAAACTAAGAAATATGACTTCTGGCCAGAAGACAGCATTTAGTTTTCTATCTGCACTGTTGATTTTCGGGGCTTTTGTAATCTTTGCGCAAACCGGTTTAATGTCAAAGATTGAAACAAAGTTCTACGCACAGTCACGGATTGCCCAAAAGCAATCTCAGGTAGATAAACTTTCCGAAAGCTGTAACTCTTACATCTCTGATATCTTCTCTAAAATCCAGGACGGGGACAGTTCATTCCTTAAAGCCCCATCCGTAAAGTCCTTTGTCCAGCAGAATCCGTCCGAAAAAGACGAAATTGACCGCAGAAACCTCACAATTAAGCTTTTAGATGAACTTGACGGGCTCGAAGGCATTCGTCTTATAGAAAATAACGGGCGAAATATCCATTTTAGTACCTTTGAATCAGATGTGATGAAGGTAGACGGTCTTAAAAAGCAGTATAAAAACTATCCGGACGTACAGGCAGAGCTCAAAGAGTTTGATCCATCGGTGGTTCTTGTAAATCAGAATGCGCCGGAAGCAAAAATCATCCTTGATTCAAATGCGAACAGAATCATCATCTCGTTCCCGTTCTACATCACAGAAAAGACATGTTTTGCAAGCCTCGTATGTTATTTTAATCAGTATTCTCTTGAACAGCTTTTAATAAATAAGCAGGAACTTTCCATTGGTGAAAATTTCTTAATTGCATGCGACGATTCTTTCAAAGGCGGCTTTATAGCAGATGTTCCGCTTGACGGCAAAAAAGAATTCTTACAGGCTGCAGTAAAAGTGTGGTCTAAAAAATCAGAAGCTAAAAATCAGCTCGAAAGAATACTCGAAGGAAAAGACAATTCATACTGGGTTATGATGACAGGAACTTCCGGAAAATTCATCAGTGTTTCTGCTGCCGTTAATTCATCATATTTTGAACTTCCAAAAGAATATATCTGGCTCATCTATATAAGCGTATTCATCACAATTCTTCTTATTGCGTTCTTAATCTTCAGCTTAAAGCGTGATTATCTTACTGTAATAAAGCAGAGGGTTAAGAAAGTTCAGTTTGGTATGATTAATGAATACCTCGAAAATAAGCAGAAGGTTGAATGGGCATCGATTGCACGTCAGCTAGAATTCCGAAAGGAAGAATTCTCAGATGAAATTAAAAAGAGCATTGGCGGAAAGTCTAAAAAACACGAAAAAGAAATCAACGAATTCCTGGATAAAAGCTGGGAAGAAATTATATCTGTAATCAACTCTCAGAAAGAAAAGGAAACCGGTTCTCTTAATGGTGCTTCAATCGAAGAAATAAGAAGGGTAATCGAAGAAGTTTTACAGACTGCAAAAATCAATGTTAATAATGTTGTGCCTCAGACTCAGGGCGTTACACCTGTAGAAGAAGTGAGCGATGTAGAAGAAATTTCAGATGCCGAAGAGATTGAAGAAATTGAAGAGATAGGTGAGACAGAAGAGATTTCGGATGCAGAAGAAATACCTGAAGCAGAAGCTGTAGAAGAAATTGAAGAAGTTGAAGAAATAGGCGATGCCGAAGAAGTAAGTGATGTAGAAGAAATTGCAGAAGCAGAACCTGTAGAAGAAATTTCTGATGTAGAAAAGATTTCTCCGGCTGACAAAACAATTGCAGCTTCGAAAGACTCTGACAAAACAGTCGTACAGAATGCACCGCAGGCCGACGAAACAATCGCCCTTGAATCAAGTGATGTAACTAAAGCAATTGAGCCTGTAGAAGAAATTGAAGATACAGAAACAATAGAATCAGAAAATAAAACAGAAGATCTTGAAGATATAGACATAAATATTGTAGAAGAAGCAGAGCCGGAAGATTCAGAAACAGCCGTAGATATTCCGGAAGAAGATTTAGACGACGACAAACAGCTTGAGCTTGCTGCCGTAAAGGTAAAGATGGAAGCCCAGGAATTCTCTGCAACAGATGACGCATTTACAGAAGAGCCTGGAATCGGTACGGCACATCCATCGCGCGATTCAGTACCATACGACGACTCATACAGATTTGTTGTTTACATCCCTGATTTCTGCGAACCGGATGAACTTCTTCCTGCAGGCGATAATAATTTCTCTTTAACTTCATTCGGGGCAGACGGTGTTCCTGTAACAGAGCTCGAAGGTGAATCTCCTGAATCTATCGTGCAGGATAAGGGTGTGTATTCAATTTCGTCTGAGCTTGAATATTCAAACGTAAAGCTCGATCCAGTATTTAAAGAACTTGTCGATTCGGTAATAAAAAACTAAAATAACAGTATGATTACTTTAAAAGAAATATCAGAAAAATGCGGTGTATCAATAGCGACAGTTTCTAATATCTTAAACGATAAATCAAACGTAGGCGAAGCAACAAAAAAACGCGTTTTAGAGATGGTAGAAAAGCTCGGTTATAAGCCGAATTATCTTGCGCGAACATTGCGCCTTCAAAAAACAAACACAATAGGATTAATCATCGAAGACATTACTGCATTCAGCACTTCACACATAGTAGAAGGAATAATGGGCTTTCTTGAGCGCCACGGCTATAAAGTAATCTTTGAAAATTTAAGGATGTATTCAAAATACAAGGATGCAGAAAAAGAAAGGGATAAATTCATCATAGGAGTTAATTCCGCTTTTTCACAGCTTTTGTCTTTCCGCGTAGATGGAATAATTTACATTGCGGCACATTCAAGGCACATAGATTTTCTTTCTGAATTTGACGAAGTTCCTTTGGTTCTCTGTTATTCAGAATGCAATACAAAGGGTATTTCCGAAGTAATCATCGACGATAAAAATGCGGCAATCCAGATGATTGATTATTTTGTAGAAAAAGGATTTAAAAATATCGGCATTGTAAAAGCGAGCGAAGAAAATGTTCATGCTGCAAAGCGACTTGAAGGCTGTCTTGAATCATTTAAAGCTCATAAGATTTCTGTTAATAATGATTATATTGTTCAGGGCGAATGGACAAGGGAATCGGGATATAAAGCCTGTGCCCAGTTATTTAAGAAAGGTTTTGGGGAAAAGAACGAAAAGAAAGTCATCTTTTGTTTTAATGATTTGATGGCTGCCGGTGTTTTTGATTATCTTAGCGAAAATAAAATCGAAATAGGAAAGGAAGTTTCTGTTGCAGGTTTTGATAACCGTGAAATCTGCCAGTTTTTGATTCCGCCTTTAACCACAATGGAAATCCCGCTTTTAGAAACAGGGAAAAAATCGGCAGAACTGCTCTATAATAAAATAAGCGGCACAGAACAGACCTCAGAAAAGGTATTTATTCCATGCCGCCTTGTTAAACGGAAATCCGTTAAGTAAGACTATTTCTTAAATTTGATGTTTGTCTTATAGTTTTCATCAGTCCATACAGGATCGATTTCGAGAATAAGATCTGTACTAAGAGATACAGGTTTTGTGAATTTGTAAGAACGGCCTGTTTCAGAGCATGTGAAAGACAATGTTAAACCGTCTTTTGATGGTGTGAGCTTGTAGTTAGAAATCTTGCTCTTAGAGAAGGTGTAATACAATTTACCTGTATTTGCATCGTATAATTCGATTGATCCATCAAGACCGAATCTCCATTCAGCGTCATATCTGGAATCAATCCAAGAACCTGTAGGGAACTTGTCATCAGCGAAAAGTCCTACAACCATTGTAGCTGCTACGATGAGTACTGCAAAAATCTTTTTCATTTTCATCTCCTTATATTTATGAAAATACTTTAAAAGTTTACATTGATTCTTTACAGAATGCAAGTAGAAATTATAGACAACATACTTTTTGTATTCTATAATCAGATTTATGAAGAAGTTTATATTATTAATTGCTATATTTTTTACAGGAACGCTTGCTTTTTCTCAGTCGGCAGATGTAGTTACAAGAATATTGAATTCAGAAAAGGCAACATATGGTCAGGTTTGCTATCTTTCTGCAGTATATCAGAATCTTGCAAGAAGTAACGCTTCGTACAGTGCATGTGTAAAAGCTTTATACGATGCAAAACAGATTCCAGAGCTTTACAACGCAGACGATTTTGTTACATACGAAGAAGTTGCAGGTATTTTTTCTAAGATGTTCAAGAATCTTAATAAGAGCATCATGTATTCGGCAACAGACGGTTCAAGCCGTTATGCATATAAATTATTTAAATCAGATGGTGTAATCCTTTCTTCTGCAGATGCTACCCAGAATTTGAGCGGTCAGGAACTCATGAATATCCTCAATGCCTGCCTTACTGAGTATGGTACAAAAGATGATGGAATGGATATGGATTTGGGAGAGTAGAAGATGAAAAAATTACTTACTGCATTAACAATCGCTTTATGTTTTTCTGCCTCTTTAAGTGCTTATGAATGGGGTGGAGTTGTAAAAAATGTATCAACTTTAAAGACACCGGATTTTTCAAATTATTCTTACAGACAGAGTGATGGTCTTTTCTTCTGGTACACAACTCCAATTGCAGATACAGGATTCAAATTCGCTCTTGAAGGTCTTTATTCTTTTTCTTACAGCAATGCACCTTCTAACGGAGAAGCAGTCAATCAGATTTTAGACATCGACCTTTTAAAATTTTCTAAGGTTATTAAGGCTCCAACCTTTACTGCTAACATAAACTTCGGACGTTTTAATTATACCGACGAAACAAAGACAATATTTAATCAGAACATGGATGGTGTTTCGGTTAAATTTACATTTAAAAAGATTGCTTACAAGGCTGCCGTTGGATATACAGGTCTTTTGAACGAAAAGAATGTTTCTATATTAAGTTCAAAGGGTGTAGCTTACGGAACAAACAAACAGTTTTATAAACTCGCTTATCCGTACCTTGTTGCAGATCTTGGTGTAAACTTTAATAACCTTTTTGCAGGTCAGAATTTAAAATTCGAAGTGATGAGTTTTATTGATCTTGGTGCCGAAGAAAAGAACAGGGTTTACCTCGAAACAGTAATGTCGGGACCAATCGTAAAAAGATTTACTTACAACGCTTCGTTCATACTCCAGTCATTGAACTTCGAAGATATCGGTCTTTTTGCTGCTTTGAATACTTTCTATACTTTCGAAAACAATATGTATATAAAAGCCGGAGTTGAATACGCTTCTGGAGCTTCTGATTTTCTTGCAAAGTTTGCAACAGTTTCTTCAAGGACAGTTACTAATTCTTATACACTCCACGAAACAACAAGTATGATTCTTCCTGGAGTTCAGTTTGTTTATGTTGGAAAGAATTACTATTGGGGAATCGATTCAAAGTTCCTTATGGATTATGCATCAGCCGGATTTAAAGCAGGTGGTGTAGAAGCTGATTTCATCATGGTTTACAACCTGTTCTCGGATTTACAGCTTGGATTTGACATCTTTACATTTACCGACATAAGCGGTGCATCTGTTACTAATTCAAATTATGGTGCTGAATTAAGATTAACATTCACATTCTAATATAAAGAGGGTACAGTTATGGAAAAAAGAATTGTAAAAGTTTTATCAGTTATCGGTTTATTATTCCTGATGGTTTCTCCGCTTGCCGCTGCCAGTGCAAAAGTAACTTACGTAAAGGGCAAGGTTGAAGTTCAGAGAAGAGGTGCATGGGTTCAGTTAAAAACTGGAGACTATGTTGCAGAAAAAGAAACTGTAAGTACAGGCTATCAGTCGGAAGCTCGTTTTGATCTTGACGGTTCAATTCTTGTTCTTTCGGCAATGTCACGTGTTACAATCGAAACCTTAAAAACTTCTCCAGATAAGACACAGGCTTCTGTATATGTAAATTCTGGTTCAGTTCGTTCAAAAGTAAAACATACAGACAATAAAAAGGTTGACTATCAGACTAGAACTGCGGTTGCCGTAGCTTCTGTTCGTGGTACAGTCTACTCTATGACATCAAGAGGTGATTCTTCGTGCGAAGACGGTTTCCTTGATGTTTGTTCTTTAGATGATTACAGATTAAACGGCGATTCAAACCCTGGTTCAAATGCAGTTTATCCTGGTCAAACTTCTGGTCTTGATGATACAGGAAAGACAATAGCCGGAGAAAACACAGCTTTAATTAATCAGAATCGCATTGCAGATAACGGTTATACATGTGCAGAACAGGAAGCAGGAGAAAATTCTGATTCTGAATCTGAACTCACAGCAATGATTATCTTAGACGTAACCGTAGGTAGTAACTAATTTATAATTTCTCAGGGTAAAAGATGAGCTTAATAAGTGTAACGGATTTAAAATACATTTACCCTGGTGCAAAAATCCCTGCCGTAGACGGTGTCTCTTTTCAGATAGAAGAAGGAGATTACTGCGCGGTTGTTGGCGCTAACGGCAGCGGAAAAAGCACAATTGCAAGGCTCATAGCGGGTCTCTTTTCCCCATCAGAAGGCAGTATTAATTTCTCGACAAAAGTAACAGTTGGGATGGTTTTTCAATCACCTAAAGATCAGATAATAAGCGGCATTGTATCGCGCGACACATCATTTGGTCCACAGAACCTCCGTCTTCCCAAAAGCGAAATTGAATTACGCACAATCGAATGTCTTAATATTGTTGATTTACTTCAAAAAGCATCATCATCTTCCTATTCACTTTCGCTCGGACAGACACAGAAACTTGCCATAAGCGGAATACTTGCAATATGGCCAAAGGTTATGATTTTGGATGAATCTGTTGCCATGCTGGATCCCGCTTCGAGAAAAAGTATCTTTGAATTTTTAAGATACTGGAACCGCCACGGAAACACTGTAATCCATATTACCCACGACATAGATGCCGTAAAAGAAACCAAAAAAGTAATTGCGCTCGAAAAAGGAAAAGTCTTCTACAACGGAAAAACTTCTGATTTTTTGAAAAACGAAAAATATCTTTTAAATCTTACAGGTCCGGCTCTTACTGTCATAGATAAAAAGAAGGCTGCATCAAAGCTCTTAAAAAAAGAAACCTCGTTCGGCTTTAATAACGTTTTTTACTGCTACGGGAACGACGAAAAATCTGCCGTAAAAAATATAAACTTTAAGCTTAAAAAAGGAAGCCTTACAGCATTAACAGGTCCTTCGGGAGCAGGAAAATCAACTATTCTGGAGCTTGCTTCGGGGCTTTTAAAACCAGACAGCGGAGAAATTATGGCTGCTTCTTTTCCTTCTCTTGCCTTACAAAACAGTGCCGATGCAGTTTTCGAAACCTTTGCCGCAGACGATGTAGCCTTTGGCCTTATAAACCGCGGTGTAAAAGGTGAGGAATTAAAGCTTCGTGTAAAGATTGCAATGGACAGCGTAAACCTTCCTTTTGAAGAGTATATGAATAAGCCTGTTTCCACTATGAGCGGCGGAGAGCTTAGAAGGCTTGCACTTGCGGGAATCATTGTTTTAGATAAGGATGTAATGCTTTTTGATGAGCCTACGGCAGGCCTGGACGGAAAATCAAAATACGAAGTGATGAAGCTTTTACGAAGGCTTGCAGATTCAGGAAAAACTGTTTTATACAGCACTCATAATCACTCAGAAGCAGCCTTTGCAGACAGGGAAATAAGTGTAAAAGACGGAGCAATCGTAAAAGACACTCTTTATGAATATGACTTTGTTCCGGAAAAAGAAAACAAAACACTTGATGTTTTAAGCACAAGAAGCGGAATCGGAATGCTCGAAAAAATCCGTAATTCAGTTGTCTCGCTTTCCGGAATTAAAAGAAAGAAAAAATATCCTGTGGAATACCTTCATCCATCACTCCGCTTTGTTTTATTTATGGCCATTTTTGTGTGCGTCCTTGCCTTTAAGAATTTTATCTCTATAGGAATAATGCTTGGAGTCTCTGTGCTCTATTCTCTTTTGTGCGGATTCAGTCTAAAAAAATATTTACACAACTGTATTAAGGTTTTGCCTTATCTTTTAATAATCACAGTTTTCCAGTTGATTTTTCATCCCGCTGTTGCAGGCGAAGTTCATTATGTAGAACTTTCCTGGCTTTTGATTACGCCTTCAAAACTTTTGTTCTGTCTTGCAACCTTATTAAGAACCTTTGCGGCATTAGGATGCATAAGTGCGTTCTTTGTTTCTACTCCCGAATATGATTTTATAGAAGGAATAAGGGTTTTACTCAAACCGCTCGAAGTCATAAAAATTCCTGTAAGATATCTGATTGTAATTTTAGAGATTTTATTCCGCTTTATTCCTCTTTTAGTAGACGAAGCCGGAGCAATCGTAAAAACTCAAGTTTTAAGGGGAGCGCTTGGAAAAAGTAAAGGTAAACTTTCCAGGGTAAAGGCATTCATACCGCTTATTATTCCGCTTATTGTTCAGACGATTAAAAAGGCAGAGGCACTGTCCGATGCGATTATTATAAGGTGTTTCAGATGAAAAACGATTTTAATATGTGCCCCATGTGCGGCAGTAAAAAGATTGAAAATCACGATAACATAAAATGGGTCTGCCCCGACTGCGGTTTTGATTTATACTGTAATGTTGCTTCGGCAGTTGGTGTGATTATTTATGATGATGAAAATAACGTTCTTTTTGAAGTGCGCGCAAAGGAACCTTCAAAAGGAAAGATTGTAATCCCTGGTGGTTTTATTGATTTTGACGAAAGGGCAGAAGATGCAATCGTTCGTGAGTGTCGTGAAGAAATCGGTGTAGAAGTTGAAGAGGCAAAATTCCTTTGTACCTTCCCGAATACTTATGTTTATAAAAATATTGAATATAAAACATGCGATATTTTCTTTACTGCAAAGATTCCGTCTTCTTACGGCTCTGTAAATGAGTTTTTAAAAACGCTTAAGGCGCAGGAAACAGAAGTTGTAGCTTTCGAAGTACATAAGGTTCAGACACTGGATGATGTAAAGGCTTTACCTCTTGCTTTTGAAAGCACTTTTAACACTTTAAAAGAATGGGTAGGAAGAAAAGTATGACAGTTAATATGATAGTAAAACTTGTTTTTTTAATTGCAGCCTGTTGTGGAATTGCAGTTGTTTTATCTATGATTCCGTTCAGACGTAAAAAGATAATTCGGGAAGCCGGCGAAGTTATTTACGCAATGAATCATAAAAACTTGAGCCGCCTTATTTTAGTAAACGTGATTGCAGTTTTTCTTTCGGTCATTGTTTTTAAAATGAATTATAACTATCTTGTAAGCGGTGCTCTTTCTGCCTGTGCCGTTGCCGCAAGTTTTATTGTTACAAAGGACGCAGGTATTTCTGATTTAGACGGTGTTTACGAAAACGCAATTTTATGTAACGGAAACTTCATTAAATATTCCGATATAAAAGAATTCCCTGTTTTTAAGCTTCCAAAAAAAGACCAGGAATTATACGCAAAAAATGCACTTGTAATTGTTACGAATAAAAACATAAAGACTGAACTGGTATTCGCTTCGGATGAAGAGTGCCAGAGGGTTATAGCCCAGCTTGTTCAGATGAAGGTGATTAAGAAATAAGGCCGGACGGAATGCAGTTTTATGGGAATGCACTTTTGCGCCGTGATGCAGGGGCTTTATTCCGGCCTGCAAGATTAATTTGCATAAAAGAAAAGGGACTTTCTTTCGAAAGTCCCTTTTTTATATATTAACATCCCGGAGCTAAGCTTCTACGGAATGGAAACAAAAAAAAGCAACCGAAGTTGCTTTTTTTTGATTGAGGTGTGGATAGGAGTTGAACCTACCAATAGCGGTTTTGCAGACCGATCCCTTACCGCTTGGGTACCACACCATAATTGATATCGAAAATATAAAGGAAATGACTGGTTTTGTCAATGCTTTAATCCTTGTAAAATCGGGTGAGTTGCGGTATCATTTAATAATATTTTCATCAGAAAATTAAAAACTATAAAAAAAAGAGGAAAATCTAATCATGACATTCTTAGATATTCTTAACAAAATCGACGGTGTTGTCTGGGGAATCCCGACAATGGTTCTTATCCTTGTTACAGGATTAATTCTTACAATCCGCTGCCGTGGTATTCAGTTTACAAAGCTTGGCCGCGCTTTTAAGCAGATTTTTAAGAAAAACGATGCAGAAGGAGAACTTTCAGGCTTTTCTGCTTTGTGTACTGCACTTTCTGCTACAATCGGTACCGGTAATATTGTCGGTGTAGCAACGGCCATCTTAGGTGGTGGTCCTGGTGCCCTCTTCTGGATGTGGATTGCCGCAATCCTTGGAACTGCAACTAAATATGCAGAATGTATGCTTGCAATTAAATACCGCGAAGTTAAGTCTGACGGACACATCCTTGGCGGACCTTTCTACACAATCGAAAAGGGTATGAAAGAAAAGGTAGGCGGAAACTGGAAGTGGCTTGCAATCATTTTTGCAGTCTTTGGTGCACTCGCAGGTCTTCTTGGTATTGGAACAATGACACAGGTAAACGGTATTACAGAGGCTGTTAATGGTGTATTCGATCCAAACGCAGCAAGCATTGCATTTACTTTCGGTGAAAGATCATATACATGGGCAACTGTAATTTCAGGTGCAGTAATCACAATCTTTGCTGCTCTTGTTATCATTGGTGGTCTTAAACGTATTTCTAAGGTAGCAGAAAAAGTTGTTCCTACAATGGCTGTTGTTTATGTATTCCTTGGAGTATCGGTTCTCATTATGAATGCAACAAAGATTCCTGCTGCATTTGTTTTAATCTTTAAATCAGCATTTGGTGCTTCTGCCGTAACAGCAGGTATTGCAGGATACGTTATCAAGATGATTCTTGATTCTATGCGTAAGGGTATTGCGCGCGGTATCTTCTCTAACGAAGCAGGTCTTGGTTCTGCTCCAATTGCAGCTGCTCCTGTACAGACAGACGAACCTGTTGAACAGGGTCTTGTTAACATGACAGGTACAGTAATCGATACACTCATCATCTGTACTATGACAGGTCTTGCAATCGTTCTTGCTTTCTTTGGCGATATTCTTGCTCCAGGTGGAATGGTTTACGAAATGAAGGACGGAGTTCTTACTCTTGTAAGTAACTGGAATGGTGGACTCGAAGGTTCTCAGCTTACTGCTGCTGCATTCTCAAGAGTTTTGGGTGGAGACAACAAATCAGTTCAGTTCCTGCTCATGCTTTGTCTTGCTTTCTTTGCATTCACAACAATTCTTGGATGGGATTACTACTCAGAAAAATGTCTTGAATACATCACAAACGGAAAGATGAAGTTTGTAATGGTTTACAGAATTCTTTATATTATCGCCGTAGCAATTGGTCCTTACTTTGCTGTAGAAGAAGTATTCCAGATTGCAGATATTACAAACGGATTAATGGCTATTCCAAACTGTATTTCTCTGATTGTTCTTTCGGGAGTAGTTGCTAACGAAACAAGAAAGTACTTCGATAAATATCCAACATTACGCGCATAGGGTTTGAATTATTATGAGTTACAAAGTTTTTATTGACGGAAAAGAAGGTACAACTGGTCTTAAGATTTTTGAACGCTTCGAAAAACGCAGCGACATCGAGATTATCACAATCGATGAGGAAAAAAGAAAGGATCCTGTAGAAAAAGCAAAGATGATTAATGCTTCGGATTATACATTCCTCTGTCTTCCGGATGCAGCCGCAATTGAATCTGCTGCTTTGTGTACAAATCCGAACACAAAAATCATAGATGCTTCTACCGCACACCGTGTTAATCCTGACTGGGCTTACGGTTTTCCAGAGCTCGATAAAAGCTTTCGCGATAAAATAATCAATTCAAAGAGGGTAGCGGTACCTGGATGTTATGCATCGGGCACAATCGCTATCCTTTATCCCCTGGTAAAATCCGGTATTATGCCTTCTGATTATCCTGTTGCTGTTCATGCAGTAAGCGGATATTCAGGAGCCGGTAAAAAAGCTATCGCACAGTACGAAGACCCTGCAAGAGATAAATCCCTTGATTCTCCCCGCCTTTATGCACTCACACAGGGACACAAGCATCTTCCCGAAATGAAAATAATTTCAGGTCTTGATTTTGAACCTATTTTTACTCCATATATCTGTGATTATTTCCAGGGAATGACGGTTACAGTGGGACTTCATGCACGTCTTCTTTCTAAAAAAGTAAGCGCACACGATGTATGGGAAATGTTTTCTAAGCATTATGACGGCTGTCGCTTTGTTAAAGTTGCTCCTTTTATGGGCGAAGGCGTTCTCTCTGAACCATTTATTCCTGCAAATACACTCGCAGGTACAAACAATATGGAAATCTTTGTTTATGGTAACGACGACCGCATCATAATCACAACCCGATTCGATAACCTTGGAAAGGGTGCAAGCGGAGCGGCTGTTCAGTGTATGAACATAATGATGGGACTTGATGAAGGAACAAGCTTATAACAGGCAGAATAAAGCTTATAGAAGGCAGAATCAAGCCAGAATTACAGTCATCATCATCACGGGATTCAGATTTATAACCGACCTTTTTAATTAAAGAAATGTGATTTTTTGTCCGATACTATAAAAAGGAAAGTATTGTTCAGGGAGATAGACGTGGATAAGTCTGAATTTACAAATTTATTATTGAACGTTCCAAAAGCAGAACTACATATTCACCTCGAAGCAGTTATCACTCTTTCATCTGTTAAAAAATTGTATAAAAAATGCAATGGCGCAGAAATGACAAAAGAGGATCAGAAGGCGCTTTTTGCCTATGATGATTTGAACGGGTTTATTAAATCTTTCTTAAAGGTTCAGGAATTATTTACTTCAGAAGACGATTTTAACCTTGTTTTTGATGATCTTAAAAAATATCTTGTAGAAAATAAGATTAATTACTGCGAAGTATTCTTTGCTCCAACTGCTTTCCTCAAAAAAGGTTTCAGCTATGAAAAAATGGTAGAAATCTTCCACAAAAAAATTACAGAAATCAAAGAAAAAGAAAATATCGGCATCAAGCTTTTAATGGATGTTTCAAGAACATTCGGCTGCGAAAATGCCATGAATAATTATAAGCTTTTAAAAGAATATCCTTGCGAAGATATTATTGGTATAGGTCTTGGCGGGGCAGAACAGAAAGGTCCTGCAAAAGACTTTGCTCCAGTTTTTGAGCTTGCAATTAAAGAAGGATATAAGGCTGTAGCACATGCGGGAGAAGACGTGGGCCCTGAATCAATCTGGGATGCAATCAACGCTCTTCACGCACAGAGAATCGGACACGGAACTACAGCAATCCAGGATGAAAAACTCATGCAGAATCTTGTGGACACTCAGCTTCCAATAGAAATCTGTATTACAAGTAACACCTTTACAAAGGCAGTTGTAAAAGAAGCAAAGGATCATCCTGTAAGAACTTACTACGACAAGGGCATGCTCTTAACTATAAATACAGACGATCCTGTTTTCTTTAAAACAACCTTAATCGACGAATTCTGGATTTGTTATAAAGAATTAAACTTTACTCTCGAAGAAATCAAACAGCTTGTAAAAAACAGCTTTAATGCATCGTTCCTTCCAGACTCAGAAAAAGAAGAATGGTGTAAAAAAGTCGAAAAGGCATTTAATTAATTCACTTTTATTAAATCAATTAAATTAAACCTCTCAAAATATGGCCGATACATCGCGCCCCGTGAAAGCCCGGATAATCATCAAAAAATCACTTTATCTTCCGCACAAATTTTCATATACTTAAAAAAATATGACTAAAATCGAACAGTATTATAATAAATTTCACGAAGAACACAGACTTGAAACACGCCACGGAAAGGTGGAATTTACTGTTTCTTTAAAATACATAAACGAATGCCTCGAAAAAATAAAATCAGAGGCAGGGAAAGATAATGCCACAATAAAAATCGCAGACATCGGGGCAGGAACGGGAAGATATTCAGTCGAATTATGCCATGAAGGCTTTGATGTAACTGCCGTAGAACTTGTAAAACATAATCTTGAAATATTGCGCGCAAAACACGAAAACATAAAAACCTGGCAGGGAAACGCAATGGATTTAAGCTTTCTGGAAGACGAAACTTTTGATGTAACACTTCTTTTTGGCCCCCTCTATCATCTTCATAAAAAAGAAGACAAATTAAAGGCCCTAGCAGAAGCAAAAAGAATTACAAAACCGGGCGGATTTATTCTTGCTGCCTATGTGATGAATGAATACAGCGTGATCACTTATTGTTTTAAAGAGCATAAGTTTACCCAGGTAAAGGAAAAAGGAGGTCTTTCAGATGATTATCATATAGTTTGTAACGAAGATGAACTTTACGATTACGTGCGCTTAAGCGATATAGATGAATTGAATCGGGAAGCAGGCTTAAAACGGGAAAAAATCATCTCTGCAGACGGACCAGCCGACTTTATGAGGCGCGAATTAAACGAAATGACAGAAGAAGAGTTTTCGGGCTTTTTAGACTTTGTTCTTTCCATCTGTGAACGCCCTGACCTTGTTGGAGCGGGAAGTCATACCGTAGATATTTTAAAAAGGTAACAGATTTTCTTAAATTTTTTATAAATCCTTATTTTTTCTTATTAATTCTTTACTTACATCTTAGTTGATTTTCATGTGGCAGGCCCCGATGTATTGTATATTAGACACAAGAACGATGAAAAACGTTCAGAAGTTTTTACTTAAGGAGTTAATTATGAAAAAGACTATTAAAACTACACTGGCAGCATCTTTTATGGCACTCGCTGTCTCAACTTCTCTTTTTGCACAGAACAACATTAATGCAAATAAAACAACTACAACAACTACTACAACAGTAACTACAACAACTACAACTGTAGTAACTGATGACGGTAAATCTGGCAGAGGTTCCAGAGAAACCCGCGAGGATGCGGAACGCAGAAGAAGAGAAGAAATCCGTAGAGCCGAAGAAGCAAAGCGTCAGGCAGAACTTAAGAAAGCCGAAGAAAAGCGTCTTGCAGAGCTTAAAAAGGCAGAAGAAAAACGTAAGGCAGAAGAGGCAAAACGTCTTGCAGAATTAAAGAAAGCCGACGAAAAACGTCTTGCAGAGCTTAAGAAAGCAGAAGAAAAAAGAAAGGCTGAAGAAGCACGTAAGCTTGCAGAAGCAAAACGCAAGGCAGAAGAAAAACGCCGTGCAGAACTTAAAAAAGCTGAAGAAGCACGCAGACTTGCAGAAGCAAAACGCAAGGCAGAAGAAGCACGCAGAAAGAAGGACCGCCGCTGTAATCCTTCAAATGTACGTATAGTTGAACCAAGAAGAACAAGTTCAACTCCAAAAGCAAGCGGCACACCGGGCAAAGCTGAGATTTCAGTTTCCCTTGCATTACCTAAGGTTAAAATTACTTTCTAGTAAGTAAAATTACGGAAAGGAAATTTTAATATAATAATCCTTTTTTATAACACTTTACCCTAAGGCAGCGATTGCATTTGTGATTGCTGCCTTTATTGTTTTTGGGAATAAGGTTGCAAACATAAGAGGGTCGTATTTCCCGTCTACAACCTGGATTGATTTTTCGGAAAGCTCTGTGTATTTAGAAGAAGTAATCAGTCTGCCGTTTTCGTTTGTAATATCAACATAAACAGTTACACGGCATTTCATGGTTCCGTTTTTGTTATATCCTTCGGCCATTGTTTTTTCCAGGAAGATGCTTATGTAGGCAAAAGTTTTTGCATCAGTTTTTTCTTTGACTATGATTGCGGCACGGTTTTTTTCGGGGATGAGTCTGTAATCATCTAGGGCTACATAATCCTGACCAATGTAGTAATTGCTTTCCGCCGTGTTTTTATAATCTTTCGTGCTGACGATGTCTTTTTTATCTATGAGTTTAAAACCGGTTTTTGTAAAAACTTCGTTCAGTTCTTTTTCTATGGCTGGATGAAACTGTACGCAGGAATTGGCAGATCTTATTTCTACATCAGGATCTTCATTTTCCCAGTTGATTGTAGAATTTGTAAAGACAGTCATGATTGCTAAAGGAGAATGTTTTTCTGGGTTCAGTTTTGTTTTTGCGATTATAAAAGAAAAGGAAACAAAGGTAATCAGTAAAACTAAAAGCAGTCTTTTTTTTGTAAGAAACATCTATGGCTCCAGAGAATATAATCAGAATATTTAGAAAAACCCGCAGCGAATAATATATTATACACCTCTTTACAGGTTTTTGCATTTGTTGATTAATTAGTTTTTTACCATTAAAATATAGATTATGAGTGATTTTAAAAATTTACTTCCTATTAGAGTTGGTATAGACGTTGGTTCTACAACTGTAAAGGTAGCAATTCTTGATGATGATGATAAATTAATCTACGGAGACTATCAGCGCCACCGTGCAGATATCCGCAGTACAATTATAAATGTAGTTAATAAAGCTTTAGATTTTCTTGAAAAAAAGAGTTCAGTCGGAGCAGGTCAGACTTTAACAATCAAGGTAACAGGTTCGGGTGGACTTTCTGTTTCTCAGTGGCTCAATATTCCTTTTATTCAGGAAGTAATTGCCGCAACAACTTCCGTAAAAAAACTCATTCCACAGACTGATGTAGTAATTGAACTTGGTGGAGAAGACGCCAAGATTACATATTTTAAAGGTGGTGTAGAGCAGCGAATGAACGGTACATGTGCCGGAGGAACCGGTGCATTTATTGACCAGATGGCTGCCTTACTCGAAACAGATGCTACAGGATTAAACGAGCTCGCCAAAGGTGCACAGCAGATTTATCCGATTGCGGCACGCTGTGGTGTATTTGCAAAGACAGATATTCAGCCTTTAATTAACGAAGGGGCTCGAAGAGAAGATATTGCCGCTTCTATTTTCCAGGCAGTTGTAAGCCAGACAATTTCGGGACTTGCGTGCGGTAAACCAATCCGTGGTAACGTTGCATTCCTTGGTGGACCACTTCACTTCTTAGACCAGCTTCGTTTCCGCTTTATAGATACCTTAAAACTTAAAGACGAAGAAATAATCGTTCCGGAAGACAGCCAGCTTTTTGTTGCAAGCGGTTGTGCTTTTGGTGCAGAAAGAAAATTTGTTGGAGCCGATGAATCGTTCAGATTCCCGACAATTGCAGAATTCCGCGAGACATTAAAAAATCTTGTCGGAGCAGAATTAAGCGAAGTACAGAGGCTTGAACCTCTCTTTAAAAATCAGGCAGAGCTTGATGAATTCGAAGTACGCCATTCAGAGCAGAAGGCAAAGAGGGGAGACTTAAATAAAACTCACGGTCCTGTTTTCTTAGGACTGGACTCTGGTTCTACAACAACAAAAGCATGTCTTATAGATAAAGACGGAAGAATCATCTGGGATTTCTATGCACACAATCAGGGAAATCCTGTTGAACTTGCCGTTCAGGTTTTAAAAGATTTATATAACAAACTTCCTGATGATGTTTACATTGCGCGCGCAGTTTCTACAGGTTATGGAGAAGCTTTATTCCAGGCAGCCCTTGGTGTAGACTCAGGCGAAGTTGAAACAATTACTCACTTCCGCGCTGCCAACTTCTTTGTTCCGGGCGTAGAATTCTTACTCGACATTGGTGGACAGGACATGAAGTGTCTTCGCATGAAAGACGGTGCAATCGTTTCCATTCAGCTGAACGAAGCCTGTTCTTCCGGATGTGGTTCCTTCCTGGATAACTTTGCAAACACAATGGGAATGGATGTAAAGGAATTCGGAAAGATTGCCCTTATGGCACAAAAGCCGGTAGACCTAGGTTCGCGCTGTACCGTATTCATGAACAGCCGTGTAAAGCAGGCTCAGAAGGAAGGTGCGAGTGTAGCAGACATCGCCGCAGGTCTTTCTTATTCGGTAATCAAAAATGCCTTGTTCAAAGTAATCAAGCTTCGTAAGGCAAGTGATATTGGAGAAAAGGTTGTTGTACAGGGAGGAACTTTCTTTAATGATGCAATCCTCCGTGCCTTTGAAAAGATTGCTGGTGTAGAAGTTTACCGCCCTGATGTAGCAGGTCTTATGGGTGCTTATGGTTCTGCCTTAATAGCATACGACCAGTGGCTTGATTTAATGGAACCAAAACCTGGCGAGCCGGAAGGAACTGTTCACGATGTAAGATCCGGCATTGCAACATTAAAAGACCTTGAAAACTTCCACGTAGAACTCGATTTAAGGCGCTGTGGAAAGTGTCAGAACAATTGTCTTCTTACTATAAACACCTTCTCTACAGGAAAAGAAAAGAGAACCTTCATCACAGGTAACCGCTGCGAAAAGGGTGCCGAACTTGAAGGAAATATCATAGACGCAAGCAACAAAAAGAATACGGGACTGGACGGCGACGACGATGCAGGTCCACTTCCAAATCTTTTTGAATGGAAATATAAACGCCTGTTCAATTACGTTCCAAGAAAACCGGAAGAAGCTCCTATGGGAGATGTTGGTATTCCACGCGTACTCAATATGTACGAAAACTATCCGCTCTGGTTTACCTTCTTTAATGAACTTGGTTTCCGCGTAATTTTGAGTCAGCGTTCAAGCAGAAATGTTTACGAAAAAGGTCTTGAAACAATTCCGTCTGAATCGGTTTGTTATCCGGGAAAAATTTCTCACGGTCATGTTGTAAGCCTTATTCAGAGGGGAATCAAATTTATATTCTATCCTTGTGCTCCGTACGAAAAACAGGAAGATTCCGGGGCAGGAAACCACTATAACTGTCCGATTGTAACAAGCTATCCTGAAGTTTTAAGAAACAATGTTGATGAATTAAGACAGGACCCTACAATCACTTATATGGATCCTTTCCTCCCGATTTACGATAAACCACGCCTTGCAGAAAGATTGTGCGAAGAGCTCCTTCCAAAGTTCCCCGCCCTTTCTAAAAAGAAGATATACGATGCTGTAGAAAAAGCGTGGGCAGAGCAGGAAAAATTCCACGAGGATGTAAGAAAGGCTGGAGAAGATGCGCTTGAAGAAATAATTACAAAGGGTGGAAGCGGAATCGTACTTGCAGGCCGTCCTTACCACTTAGACCCGGAAATCAACCACGGAATCCCGGAAATGATTCACGGTCTTGGTCTTGCAGTTTTAACAGAAGATTCAGTTGCACATCTTGGAAAGATAGAACGCCCGCTCAGAATCATAGACCAGTGGGTTTATCACAACAGACTTTACAGAGCCGCACAGTTTGTAAGCGAAATGCCTAACCTTGAACTTGTTCAGCTTACATCATTCGGTTGTGGACTTGATGCAGTTACTGCTGATCAGGTTGATGAAATCTTACGCGCAAAGAGCCGCATGTACACCCTCATAAAGATTGACGAAGGAAGTAACCTTGGTGCTGTTCGTATCCGTATCCGCTCACTCATTGCAGCAGTTAAGGCAAGACGAAGAAGCAAGAGAAAGCCTGAAATCCATTCTTCTGCATATCACCGCGTTGTGTTTACAGAAGAGATGAAAAAAGAATACACAATCATAGGACCACAGATGTCACCAATTCACTTCCGCCTTATGCAGAGGGCATTCAGAAGCGGTGGCTACAACTTTGTAGTATTGGATGCAGTAGATCCAAAGGCAATCGAAGCCGGATTGAAATATGTAAATAACGATGCATGTTATCCTTCACTCCTGGTTGCCGGTCAGATGATAAGCGCACTCGAAAGCGGAAATTATGATTTGGATAAAGTTGCCCTCATCATCACTCAGACTGGTGGTGGATGTCGTGCTACAAACTATATTGGATTTATACGCCGCGCCTTAAACGATGCAGGCTGGGGACAGGTTCCGGTTATCAGTATGAGTGCCCAGGGCTTTGAAAAAAATCCGGGCTTTAAGTTCACTCCAAAGCTTCTTGATAACCTTGTTAAGTGTCTTGTTACCGGTGACCTTCTTATGCGTGTTTTATACAGGACACGTCCTTACGAAGCAGTTCCTGGTTCTGCTAATCAGCTTTACGAAAAATGGAATGCAAGAGCCGAAGCAATGTTCGAAAATCATGTTTCGGGCCATCAGTATCATAAACTTTTAAGGGGAATCATCCGCGATTTTGATACACTTCCTCTTAAACCGATTAAAAAGCCACGCGTTGGAGTTGTTGGAGAAATCCTTGTTAAATTCCACCCGACGGCAAACAATCAGATTGTAGAAACAATCGAAAAAGAAGGTGCTGAATGCGTAATGCCTGACTTACTGGACTTCTTCTTCTATACTTTTGCAACAGGTATTTTCCGTCACGACCAGCTTGCCTTCCCTAAAAAGACAAAGAGAAACGCAAAGCTTTTGGTATGGGGCTTAGAGCTTTACCGCAACAAGATGAAAAAATACCTCAAAAAAAGCCAGCGTTTTACTGCTCCTAATCATATTTATAAGATGATGAAGGGAGTTGATGATATTGTTCAACTTGGTAACATTACGGGCGAAGGATGGTTTTTAACAGCAGAGATGGTTTAACTTATTCACGAAGGTGCACCAAGTATTGCCTGTGTTCAGCCTTTTGCCTGTCTGCCAAACCATGTAACCGGAAAGGGAATGATTAAGGAATTAAGAAGACGCTTCCCGGATGCAAACATCAGTGCAATCGATTATGACCCGGGTAGCTCAGAGGTTAATCAGTTGAACAGGCTTAAACTTCTTCTTTCGAATGCTCCGATTGGAAAACATCCGGATGAAGATTCAGAGGGAATGGTAAGACTTCCGAATGGAGTACTTGTAGAGCCGGAAATAAGATATGCAGAAGGAAGTTCGTTTACAGATACAGATCCGGCTGAAAATCTATAATTAAGGTGGAATGAATGAAAAGAAGACTGGCTTTTTTAGTTTTATTTTTTGTATTCACAAGTGTTTTCGCTGAATATAGTTCACTTGGAATTCCAGATTCTTCGGATATAAGAAAAGAGCTCGTAGAAACCTGGTTCGAAGCATCGCTCGACGAAATCCGCGACAACATTGCAGAAATCAGGTCTAATCAGGCTGGTCAGAAATTCAGAATTTCCATTGAGGAATCAAGTTCAACCTATGCGATTGTAGTTGCGGCCGGAAAGATTGCAGAAGTAAATGTATATTCAAACGATGGAGTAACACGGGTTCCTGAATACGTATATCCGGGAACTTTGCCCGGCACCTGGGTTTTATTAAAAGACAAAAAAACAGAAAAGCCTCTTTCCATCCGTTATTATTTTACAGGCGACAGCGAGGTTTATGTTCAGTTTACACAGTATGGAAAAGTTGCACTTGCAGATTTAATCATCTTTGGTTATTACGCTTCTAAGGGAAGTCCGACCGGTGTTCCTTTTTCTACATTCTATACTGCATCACTCGACGACGTAATCAAACTTACTAAAAAATCAATCCCATGGAATTATGTTCTTGTAAATAATTCTTTATACGACGGAACCCTCACAATGATTTCCGAAATCAACCGCCTTATTCCAAAAATCGTGCTTCTTGATAATGCGATGTACGACGAAGACGATAAGCTGATCAATGTTATAGACGGAAAACCTTTTGATCTTATTGGCGGCGAAGATGACAGACTCTATCTTTCTAATGCGGGCTGTGTAAAATGGGTTGCTGATGGTCTTGTTTTCCCGGTTTCTCACACAAGGCTTAAGAGAGGACCACTTGTTCAAAGTACAGTTAACGTAAACGACATCGGATACCAGGGAATCCTTGCTCAGAAAAACAGTCTTTATTTTTCACTTGACTGGGTAAGAAATATTGCTTCGGCAGTAATTTCCGTAAACACTGGAAGGAAGTATCTTTATACAGAGTCCGGCGTTGATGTAAATATCAATCCATTTTCTTCGGCTGTTACAAAAGAAGGAAATTCAAACACAATCAACTATATTAAAAATACAGGATACGACATCAAACTTGTAAAATCACTGCTTTATGTTCTTGCGGCAACCGAGCCCGATACAGTTTATCTTGGCGCAATCAGGGAAGTTTCGAGGGATGTAAAACCGGAAATAAAAGTGTTCAACAAGTGTGCAGTCTTCCTTCCATATTTTAACAACGATAATGCATTCAATTGTAAAGTCTTCTTTAACGGCAGAATGATGAGCCTTGAAGATTTTATTCTTATATACGGAGACAGCTTTGTTTATTTTACACGAATGCGTGCCTCTCAAAAATTTAGTCTTTATGAAAAGCTTGAGTAAGTAAAATGAAAAAATTATTTTTAGTTTGTTTAATCACCACTTTAGGTTTCTTCTGTTTTGCAGGAGAAAATGCGCGTCTGGAATCTGTTGTAAAAGCATATAATCAGAAGGATTATAATGGCGTAAAACAACTTATCGAAGAAATCAGAAAAGATCAGAATATCACAACCGATGAAAGACTTTTCTGCCTCATCTATGAATCTAAGAATGAGCTTGATTCAACTACTGCAACGGCTAATGCGGATAGAGTTAAATCTACAGCAGAATCGGTTCTTAAAAATTTACAGAAAGAAGAATCATCTGTAAGAAATTCAAGACTTCCGGGTCTTGCTGATTCATATTATTATCTTGTTCTTTACTGCAATATACAATTGAATAATTCTTCTAAGGCTTTTGAAGCATATTACAGAATCGAAAATCCTGATGAATCTGCAGTCTATCTTGCAGCGTGGGGATATTTTTCTCTTGAAAAAGATTATGTAAAAACAGAACAGGTTTTAAAAGAATTTCTTACAAAGACCGGTCGTGTAGATTTTAAAAATCCCGATAACCGCCTGATTTATGCAAAGGCTCTTTTGAAAAACGGAAAATACAGCGAAGCAGAAAATTTTTATTCAATGCTTTATGAAGATAAAAAACTTTCGAATGATGAGATTTTTGAATATGCAAAGCTTTTATTTGTTCAGGAAAAGTATCAGAGTGCGGAAGTAAAGGCAAAGGAATCTAAACATCCGCTTGCAGATTATTTATGCGGATTATGTGCCGTAAATACAAAGCAGTGGAGAAACGCAGAGCAGTATCTTAAATCATATCTTTCTAAAAATGCTTCTGTCTACGGTTATGTTGATTCTTCTACATACTATCAGGCTTATGCTGTTTACAAGCAGGGAAGATATAAAGAAGCGTATAAACTCTTTTCTAATTTTGCAAACTCTACAACCGAATTAACTTTTGCCCGAAGCGCATATGAACTTGCAGCAAAATGTGCCGTTCTTGATTCAGATTTTAAAAGCGCTGCAGTCGAAGCAGAAAAATTAATCAAAATCAGTTTTAAGGATGAAGAAAAACAGAAGGCAACACTTTTCTGCGCAGAAATTTACATCGACTGTAAGGAATACGACAAGGCTTATAATCTTCTTTCGCAGTATACATACGATAAATCAGATTTTGCTCTTGAATGCTGGAAGCTCATTGCAGATATCTATGTTAAAACTTCCGACATCGAAAGGGCAGATACAGTTTATTCAAGAATCATAAAGGATTATCCACGCACAGATGAAGCAGAAGAAGCTTCTTATAAACGCGGTGAAATTTATTATACAAACCAGAAGTATCAGAAAGCGGCTGAATGTTATTCATCTTATATTTCTAAATATCCAAACGGAAAATATCTTGAATCTTCGTATTACTTTGGCGGTGAATCTTATCTTAAATCAAAACAGTACGAAAAATCAGTTTCGCTTAATAAAAACTTAATCGTAAAATTTCCAAAAAGCATTTACACTTACGGCGCATATAAAAATCTTTTTGAAGCATATTACACTCTTGAAAATATGAGCGAAGCACAGAAGACTGCCGACTTTATGATGAACAATTATAAGAATCAGGCAATTTCAGATGGCATTCCGGCTAAACTCAAAGTAATCGGTAATGTAAAAAATGGTGCTTCCAAAGAGATGGCCGAAAAGCAGGCCGAATACGAAACAAAGGGTGGAACTTTTACTGTAGAAGGTCGACTTGCAGGTTATGAGCTTTTTATGATGTATGTAAAAGATGATAACCGCACGGAAGCAAAAAAGATTGCAGGACCTTTGTATAATTCGAATGCAAAACGCGATGCACGTGAATATTATTATCTTGGAAAGATTGCAGAATTTTATGCAAAAGGTGAGCAGGGAACAAAGCAGGCAGAATACTATCTTAAGGCTGTTGAATATTACCGCCTGAGTTCTAAAGATACTTCATCGGAAGAAGCTGTTGCACTTTATTCTGCTGTAGACGCCTTCCTTAAAGATAAAAAAACAGCGGATGCAAGAGAGACTGCAAATGTTCTTAAAAAGCTTTATCCTGATTCACGACAGGCAAAAAACGTTGATAAGCTTTTCTAAAAAAAAGACCAGATGTATTTGATAATCAGAGAACTGATGAGAGGAATAAAGATGAAAAAATTATATAAAGGATTTTTATTTACACTTGCTTTAAGTTTTTTTGCGGCTGATTTTCTTACTGCTGCCGAAAGCACAATTTCTTTACCGGATGTAAAAACCGTAGTTACAGGGGACAATCCTGAACAGAAGGCAGTTGGCCCTGATTTTTCTGATGATGTAAGCACTCCGTCTCCCGATGGCACACTTGTTCCGGATGTTCCCGAAAGCAGAAAAATTAATCTTATGGGAAATCCTGCAGACAAGGGTGATTTTGATTTTTTCAAAGATTATTCTAAGACAGGAATTATTGGTGGTGCTTTTCCGTTTGCAGTAACAGGAAATATAAAGATTCAGAAAAAAGCTGATGGAGAGATTTCTGAAAAAGCGGGTGAATCAGGCCTTTTAAAACCTGTTCCTTTCTTTTTTGATTTTGCCTATGATTCTTTAGTCTTTTCTAAAAATGATGATGATGATGATTTGTTTTTCAGAAGACAGGCAGAGCTTTGTGCATGCATTCCTTTTTATACAAGTGCAGAAGGACTTTGGGCAATAGACGGAATATTTTCTTTTTATGATTACGAAAACAGTTTACAGGGAAGGGGTGGAAATGCACTTTCGGTAAATCAGAGAAATATTTTCTTAAATCTTTCGTGGAAAAAAGAATTTACAAATAAGCTTTTAGAAGTAAAGACCGATGCAGATTTTTATTCAAGGACAGCGCTCACTTATGCAACGGTTGAAGACTTTGTAAAAGAAGGAACAGAAATCTACATAAGACCTGATGTTTTTTTTACCCTTGATTTTTCTAAAGGAGACACAGCTCTTTCTTCGATTGTATTTAAGCTTTCTAATATTTTTGATCAGAATCCGTATAACTCACCATATAAAATCAGCTTTGACACCCAGGCAAATTTTGCATTCGGTAAATCACTTGTAAACGTTGATTTTGGTCTTTCATGGGCTATGAATCTTGAACACAGCATCTTTGTTATTGCTCCTCTTGTTGCAAGCTATTCTTACGGAACAATGGAAGATCCTTTTTATATCTGTGTAAAAACCGGTGTTGAATCCTATCTTCCAACAATTTATGAGCTCGAAAAAAAATATAGATTTGCAGTTGTAAACGAAAGTTTAAAAGATACATCGGATTTAGTTGCAAATGTGTTTGCTCATTATAAAGTTTTTGATGAACTCTATCTTACAAACGAAGTTGATTTTAAAAGAACATTCTATAATCACGGATTATGGGTGCCTGATTACAAGGGCTCTGTTTATGATGGAATATATACATTTACTCAAGTATCCCGAACTGCACTTTCTTTGAGCGTCGGTCTTGACTGGATGTATAACTATATGAAAATCTGGGGAAATTATAAAATCAATTTCCTTGATAAAGAACCTTTGGAAGGAGCACACTGCTATCAGGCTGGAGTAAGCTTCTTCAACAGTCTTTCTAAAGATGACCGCTGGATGATTACTCTGAATGCGGAAGGTTCAATCGGAGCAGAAGATAATGTTCCGCTTCTTGGTGCTTCGTTCGAAAAGAGATTTAATAATGCAATTGCTTTAGAAATAAGCGGACAGGATTTATTAAAGTTTATTACGAATAATTATAGAAATTACGCAGGCGGTTATGTACAGGATAGCGGTAAGGTAGCCCTTGTGTTAAAACTAAATCTATAAAATATGATACTATAAATTAAGGGGAATAAAATGTTAGACGCACTTAAATCGGGTGGAGTACTGATGATTCCAATTATTGTTTGTGGAATCATTGCTACTTACATTATTGTTGAACGCTGTATTTATTTTTACAACATTCAAAAAAGAGACTTTAAATTAAGAACAGCATTAACAAGCTCTCTTGCTGTTAGGGATTTTGCTTCGGCAAATGCTTCATGTGTAGAAGCCGGAACTCCAATGGCTCAGGTTATTCAGAAGGCTTTAGACTGCCGCCACTACGAAGAACGTGACCTCAGAGACTTTGTAGAAGCAGAAATGGATGTTGTAGTTCCAAAGTTTGAACATCTTTTAACACCACTTGGAACAATCGCAAATATTTCCACACTTTTAGGACTTCTTGGAACTGTAACCGGTAACATCAAGGCATTCGGTGTACTTGGCGCAGGTGGAACAATGGGAGATCCAACTTTACTCGCATCTTCAATTGCCGAAGCTTTAGTAACAACTGTTGCTGGTCTTTGTGTTTCAATTCCATCGGTTATTTTCCATAACTATTTTGTTTCAAGAGTAAATAAGAGAATCGTAGAAATGGAAGCTTTAGTAACTTCTGTTGTATTACGCGTTACAGGACGAGTAAGCTGATGAAATTAAAAGCAAGAAGAAACGGAATCCAGCCAAATGTCGATATGACTCCTATGATAGATATAGTTTTCCAGCTTATCTTATTCTTCCTTGTTTCTACGACTTTTGCTGTTTTACCGGGAATCAAATTAAATCTTCCTACAAGTCACACTGCCGAAGGTACTTCTGTTCAGGGCATTACAATCACTGCAGAAAAAACAGGAGAAATCCATTTTAACGATAAGGAAGTTACTCTGGATACCCTTGGTCAGGCGCTTGCAGATTTTGATACAGGCACAGTAGAAAAAACTCAGTTTCCTGTTTCGCTCGAAGCAGATGCTGATGTAACTAACGGTACTATCGTTCATTTATTTGATATAATCCGCGAAGCCGGGTTCAGCGTGATTAATTTAAGGACGACCTCGGAATAAACCGGTTACCGGGATGTGTTGGAATGATTTTGGAATAATCCGGGAATAGTTTAAGGATAATTATGGTATATCTTCCTTTGTTTGGAAAAGACAGTGTTCCTCAGAGTGCAAGCCGTTTGATTGGCCTTTGTTCAACGGTATTTTTGTGGCTTGTTGTTTTTGTTGTGTTTGCACTCATCAATCCAAAGAAAGAAGAAAAAGAAAGATATGTTACAGTCCAGGTTGTTTTAAGTCCCGAAGATCACTATATTCCTAAAGAAGTTCCGATTGAATCTGTGGTTGGTGGCGAAGAGGGAAGTGCACCCGAAGAAGAAAGTGCTCCTCTTCCTGTTGTTCAGACTGTTGCAGAGGCTAAGACAACAGCTCCAATAATTAAAAATCCTTCGCGTCCAAAAAGTACACCTCAGTCGAATACATCGCAGGCTTCGTCTAAAAGTTATGATACTCCTTCAAGAGCCCCGGTTGATTATGCTCAGAGTGTAGATGATCAGATTGCGGCTCAGCTCAATGGTACAAAAAAGGCTGCCGTATGGGACGAAAGTATGTTCCAGGATACAACAAATGCCAATACAAGCACCCCTCGTTCTTCTTCCGATATGACTGTAAATAAAGAAACAAGTTTTTCTGGAACTGCAGGAACTGTAAGTAACACTAACACAAATAAAACAAGCACATCAAAGAATAATTCTACATCAACTTCCCAAGATGCATCTGCTTCTACAACTCAGGCTCTTACAAGAATTGCATCGGCATCATCTTATTCTGCTTCTACTGATGGTTCTAAAACTACGACTTCCATGAAGACTGCAAAAACTTCGCAGGGAACCTTACAGATAGAAATGCAGGATGGGTCAATGAGATCTCTTCTGGAACCTTCACGGCCTGCAATTTCTCTTTCCAAAGAAGCAGCAGAGACTGTTGATGTTACTCCAATCACAGTTGAAATCACCTTTACCGTAATCGAAAACGGAAACGTAAGTCAGGTAAACTTTTCTGGAAAAGCAGCCCTCCTCAGTTCAAAAGTTAAGGATGAGATTACGGCACAGATTAAAAGATGGCGCTTTGAATCTGCAACTTTTACTTCCATAGGAATGTTTAAATATACAATCGATAAGAAATAGTGTGGCATTTTTTTATATACTAGTATACAAGTATTTTAGTTGCGGTTTTTTTGTTCAGATGGTATAATTAATCTGACAGTATTTGAAAAATCATTAAATCATGCATTTTTCTCATTGTTTTTTTGAATGGTACAATTAAGGAGTATTTTTATATGCAGATGACATTAAGATGGTACGGAACCGGTTTTGATTCTGTTACCCTGCAGCAGATCCGTCAGGTGCCTGGAGTTCACGGTGTTATTACAACACTTTATGATTCAGTTCCGGGCGATGCATGGGAGCTTGGCGCAATTCAGAAAATTAAAAAAGAAGTAGAAGATTCAGGATTAAAGATTGCCGGAATCGAAAGCGTAAACATTCACGACGACATTAAAATCGGAAGCGGTGACCGAGATAAATACATCGAAAATTATATTAAGACTCTTGAACGCCTTGGACAGGAAGATATCCACATGGTCTGCTATAACTTTATGCCTGTTTTCGACTGGACTCGTTCAGAACTTGCACGCGTGTGCGAAGATGGTTCAACTGTTCTGGCTTATAACTCAAAGGCAATCGACGGAGTAAAACCAGAAGAGATGTTTGCTTCCATAGATAAAGATTCAAACGGCTTTATTCTACCGGGCTGGGAACCTGAGCGTATGGCCCGTGTAAAAGAGCTTTTTAAAATGTACGAGGATGTTACAGAAGAAAAGCTTTTTGAAAACCTTGTATACTTTTTAAAAGCGATCATGCCGGTGTGCGATAAATACAACATCGATATGGCAATCCATCCCGATGATCCTGCATGGCCTGTATTCGGTCTTCCACGCATCATCACAAGTCAGAATAAGGTTTGCAGAATGCTCAAGGCTGTAGATAATCCACATAACGGATTAACCTTCTGTACAGGCTCATACGGAACAAACCGCAAAAACGACCTTTGTGAATTCATTAAGGCTGCACAGGGAAGAATCCATTTTGCTCATGTTCGAAACCTCAAGTTTAATACAGCAATTGATGATCCTGTTTTGGACTTCCAGGAATCGGCACACCTTTCAAGCTGCGGAACTTTTGATATGTTCAAGATTGTAAGGACACTTTACGAAACAGGCTTTGACGGAATAATCAGACCGGATCACGGAAGAATGATCTGGGGCGAAAAAGCAATGCCTGGTTACGGCTTATACGACAGAGCGCTTGGAGCAACATATTTACAGGGACTTTGGGAAGCCTGCGAAAAGACAATCGACAGAAGCGGCGTAAAGCTGTACAGATAAGTCGGAAAAAAATTGAGACAAAAAAAATGCACGAAAAACATTTCGTGCATTTTTTTTATCATTATGTGCTGTGTAGTGTATCCCCTCATCAACTTACTTAAAAATCTTTACTCCAAAATCTTTAAAGCTCTGAATCCAACATGCCTGTTCATGTTTTAAGCCCGGGTATTCTTTACAGTCAAAAGTTTGGATTCTATCCCATTTGGAAATTACAGGTGTCCATGTTTTATATCCGGGATAGAAAATTTCGTCATCTGTTCCGCTTGTCATAAAGAAGTATTTGATTTTTAAATCTTTGTCTTTGAAAAATGTGCGTTCAACATTTTTAATATATGTTTCTGGTGGAAGGCATTCATAAAGTGATTTGTTTCTTGGAGTTGCTCCAAAACATCCGTAAGTAGAAAAGATATCAAGACATTCTCCAATTCCATACATGAAAGTCTGTTCAGAGCCCATAGAAAGTCCTGCCATGCACATGTCGGCCCTGTCATCAGAGATATTGAAATTTTTCTTAAGGAAAGGTAAAAGGTCATTTCTGAGCTCGCTTCCAAACATATGAGAACCGGCCTCGCTCGACCATTCAACTTTATCATTCCATGTCTTGTCCGAAACACCGGATGGAGTAACAAGAATAAATTTTTCTAAATCAGGATTTGTATCAAGATACTGTCTTAATTCGCCGTTTGGTTCATTCAATCCCCACTGATATTCGTTTCCACCGCTTCCGTGCATCAGAATTACAAGAGGATATTTTTTTGATTTATTCATTTTGTCGTAACCGGCTGGAAGATACACAAAAGCATGTTTGTTGTAATGATCTGCTTCTGTCAGTTTTGATTCTGCAACTGTGTAATCTCTTGTCGGGTAATTGATTTCGACTACTTCACCTTCTTTATTAGGACATGCGGTAAACAATACGGTAAGGCCGATGATGAAAATTAATGTTGTAGAAATTTTTTTAAGCATTTAATTATTCTCCTGAAGTTTAATTCAAATTATTCTGCGCATGTAACACAGTTGATTTTTCCATTATACTACAGGGATTTACGTAAAGCAAACACAGGAAATTTTGAAATGGTTATGAGTATACTGATGAAGGAGGATTTATCATGCATAGTCTGTCGTAAATCCCCCGGGCAATAAATTATTTAAGTTTTACTGCGGTTCCGTATGCAACGATTTCTGCTGCACCCTGCATAACGGCAGATGAACCGTATCTTATACCGATGATTGCATCAGCACCAAGAGCTTGGGCTTCATCAACCATTCTTTTAGTTGCAATCTGACGGGCTTCGTTGAGCATTTCTGTGTAGCCTTTGATTTCGCCTCCCACAAGAGTCTTAAGGCCAGCCATAAAATCACGACCGAAATTTTTTGATTGAACAATTGTTCCCTTTGCCATTCCAAGAACTTCGAACTGTTTGCCTGGAATATTGTCGATAGTTACGAGAATCATAATCCCGCCTCCTTAATATTTTTTAGCCTCATCCTCTTCGCCACCTTCGATTTCGCGGAAGCGCTGGACAAGTACAATAATTATTCCTGTTAATCCTGTTACGATTAACGCCAGTAAAACAATCAAAGGAATTTTAAACGCATTGACTTCTGTGAATGTCTGGATAGTTCCAAAAAGTGCCGCAATCAGAATCACACAGAAAACAAGGGCTGCAATAAATGCTCCGGTTTTCTTTTTACGTTTAATATCCCTGCCGGTTATATCCATAAATTCCGACCCTCCTTTTTCAAGTTCGCTTATCTGCTCAAGATAAACTTCCGCATCAACGTCAGAAAAATTCAGAGTCTCTTCTTTCAGCCTGGAACAAAAATCTTCCATCATCGCTGCGTTGTTCTTCTGTTTTTCCAGCCGTTCAATCTGATTATTCATCACAGAATGAAAATCAATTTTTCCCTTCTGCATGAGCCTGATTTCTTCGATTGGAACCGAAAGCTTTCTGAGCAGTTTTATTTTTTTAAGCTCGGCCACATCCCTAAGGGAATAATCCCTGTATCCGTTCTCCGGGTCCCGCTCGGGCGAAAGAAGTCCTTCGTCCTCATAAAAACGGATATTTTTCTTAGTGATGCCCACAAGCTCTTCAACCTGATAAATCTTCATATTTATAATTCTAAGCCTTCCACCAAGTGGAATGTCAAGGAAAAATTAAAAAAATTTTTCAGTTTCTAACTTAATTTCTTTTTTCATTATTTATGATAAAATATTTATAACGAAGATTAATAATTACCCAGGATTATCCGGAGAAGGAATTTATTTTCTAAATAATTAGGATGAGAGAAAATGGATAAAATAATAAAAGATACAATATATGCTAAGGGAATTGAAATCGGGATTTATACGACAGATTTTGAAAATGAATTTATTTCACTTACAGATATAGCACGTTATAAAAGTGATGATCCTGCGGCTGTTATTCAAAATTGGATGCGAAATCGGGATGTTATTGAATTTTTGGGATTATGGGAAATTATGCATAATCCAGATTTTAACCCCCTCGAATTCGAGGGGGTTAAAAAAGCTTCAGGAGCAAATGCATTTACATTCTCAATAAAAAAATGGAATATTGAACAAAACATTTTACAGCCACAACGATTGGAAATGTTACGCGAAATGGCTCTAAATCAGCTTCGTACAATTCAAAGTCTTGATTTTTCTTCTCAAAAGATTCTGACAATTTCTGATAAAAACGGAGGAATTTAATATGGCAATCTCTCCATCAATCGAATTAAAAACTCCTCATCTTACGCTCAGACCGGTTAGGGTAGGGGACGAAAAAGAAGTTCATGAATATGCGGGCGATAAGGGAATCACGATGATGTTCTGGCTCCCTAACGATACTTTTGAAGAAACCTGCAGTTTTGTAAAAGAGAATGCCCAGGCTTGGGAAAACGGAACGGCTGAGGATTTTGAGTTTGTGATTATTTATGAAGGAAAAATTATCGGTGGCTGTGATGCGGATTTGAGTCATAGTGATGACGGCTCTTATGCAACGCTTGGCTGGATTATTCATAAGGATTATCGCGGGCGCGGGTTTGCATCGGAAGCGGGAAAAGCGCTCATCGATTTTGCTTTTTCTAATCTTGATATAAAACGAATCCTCGCTCAGTGTGATTGCAAAAATGCGGCGTCTTTTGGCGTGATGAAAAAAATCGGGATGACACTCATCAACGACAAGGGCACAAGAACTTACCCGAAGACAGGAATCACATCCGGAGAGTTCACCTGCGAAATCACACGCGAGACTTGGGAAAAGAGATAAATAAAGAGGAAAAAAATGGAATTCAGGGAACTTACTAAAAATGATATACCATCTTTAGTCGAGCTTTACGTTCAGCTTGCCGTAGAAAACAAAGGAATCACCGTTGAGCAATCCGTAAAGACTTGGGAAGATCAGATAGAAAACAATAAAAACATTCATTACCTTGGCGCAGTCGATAACGGCCGTGTTGTTTCCACCTGCTACTGTGTGATAATTCCAAACCTCACCCGCCAGAATCGCCCCATCTGTTTTATAGAAAACGTCGTAACCCACGAAGATTACCGCAAGCAGGGCCTCGCCAGAAAAGTCATCCAGATGGCCCTGGACATCGCCCGCCAGCATAACTGCTTCAAAGCCATCCTCCAGTCCGGCATCACCCGCCCCGAAGCCCATAAATTTTACGAAAGCCTCGGATTCAAAAGCGACACAAAGAAGGCGTTTGACTTGAGGTTTGAGTAGATTATAGGGAAAATGATCGTTCGATTTTTTGTTGTAAATTACAAAAATATGTGTTAGTTTTTAAAAGAAGTAAAAAGGAGGTACAGAAATGAGTGAAAAGCGTTTGAATAATACAATTTATATCATGTATCTCGTTACAGAAAATTATAAGAAAGCACATTCTCTTTCAACCAGTCAATTTCTGGACCTCGATAAAAAATATCATATTATAAATTTTGTTGGAGAATGTCCTGATATTTTTGATTCTATGAATGCTCAGGAAATGATAGAGGAAATTGATCAGTATGTCGCAGCATATTAATAGTATTCTTTATCACGGTACAGCAGAAAAAATTCTTAAAATTGATGTCTCAAAAGGTCGGAGTAATAAAGATTTTGGACGTGGTTTTTATATGGCTGTTTCCAAGAGTCAGGCAATTGGAATGATGCATAAAAAATATAAAGAATCAATTATAAGACGACCTAATGCTCCTAAGGGGCAATTTGAAGAAATATTATATGAAATAAAAATTGATGTTGATTATTCAAAAGATTTGAATATTAAAATTTTCAAACAAGCAGATACAGAGTGGCTTGATTTTATTCTTAAATGCCGTGAGCAGAAAGACTTTTCTCATGATTATGATTTAGTAATAGGTCCTACAGCAGATGATGATACAATGGTTTGTTTGAATTCATATTGGAGAGGCTTTTATGGAGAAGTTGGTTCCCAAGAAGCAAAAGCAAAACTATTGGGATATCTTGAACCAGAAAATCTTGGGATCCAGTATTATGTTGGTAAACAGGAAGTGGCAGACCGTTTGATTTTAGAAATTAAACAAATAAGTTGGGATTGATTATGAGTGAAGATAAAATTGAACATTTAAAAGGACTCTGCGTAATCAATATAACAAAACATCTTATGCAGCGTTTGAATTTGAATCATGAAGAAGCATATAAAAAAATCTTGAGTTCAGAAACATATCGTATACTCATGCAGACAGATTCGTCATTATTTCTGGAAGACGATAACTATTTATGTAAAGCCATCGATACCGAAATCGACTCTGGCAAAGAAAAATTGTACGATATGATAAGTGAATAAAATCATTTAATCTTATATTTTTTCCTTGACAATAATTATCTCTCAACATAGAATAATCTTAGCTTCACTGGAAAGCTAGGTGCCCTATACGAAGATTCCATCCAGTGCAATAAAATATTTTTTCTTGGTGTCAGATTGTTGTCGCTAAGAGTTAATAGGGAAAACGATGGACAATATGTCTGATACTCATAAGGAGAAATATTATGTCTAATATTGATTATTTTAAATCACAAGCAAAACGTCTTCTCAAAGATTTTAAAACTCGGGTTTATAATGACGAAAAACAAATTTTCGAATATAAACCTGAGACTTACGATATAGTAAAAATTTTTGAGACTTTCAACATTCCTCATCAAAAAAAAGATTTCACTTTTTCCCTGATGAATGCTCAGCATACCATTGCAAAGTTGACAGGTGCTTCTAAATGGGAAGATCTTTTAAATGCAGGTGAAATTGAAAATGGTATTAATGAAGCTTTACTTAGACTATCCGAGTATTCATTGGTAAATGAAGAAAGATCTAAAAATAATACGAAAAAACATATTGAGGATGAAATCATATTACTTCCTGCTCCACAGAATCTTTACGCATGGATTATCCCACAACCTGGTATTGGAATTAATGTTGAATTTTCATTTGATTCAGTAGAGTATGCTGAATCATACATGATTTATTATTCTGACGAGAATAATATTAAAACAGCTAAACCTCTTGCTGAAGGGATTTTTTCGCCTATTAAGTACACTTACCGAGGAAACAGGCAACCGGCAAAATATTATTGGGTACGTGCCTTCGATGGTGAAGAATATGGTGAATGGTCTGAAATTGCTGATAGAAACAGATAAGAGGTAACGAAAATGAATAATAATATTAAACTCCCATGTGGAATTAATAAAGACGGAGAAGTTGTTTATATTGATGATGCTGTAAATGGTTTAGCCTGTGAATGTATGTGTCCTGGTTGCTGTCAGCCTTTAGTTGCAAAAAATAATGGAAAGATTAATGAACATCATTTTGCTCACAAGAGTAAAGATTTTGATTGTGAGCATGGCTATCAGTCAGCATTACATTATATGGCAAAAGATTTCTTTCTTGAACATAAAGAATTGATTTTTAAGAAGAATGGAATTATTGAAAGATATCCAATAGATGAGGTCCGAATTGAACAGAGATTAGATAACATTATTCCAGATATTCTTGTAATTTGTGATGGTAAAGAATTTATTGTCGAAATTTATGTTACTCATGCCGTTGATGATGAAAAGAAAGCAAAGATAAAATCAATGTTGACATCTGCTATAGAGATTGATATTTCCCATTTAAAAGATCAGATGATTGATAAAGAAACCTTAGAACAGGAATTATGTAATCCAGAAAATTACAGCTGGGTTTATGATGCTGATGATGATCTTGTAGAGAAGAAGAAAGAATTAATTTTGCAATATGGCTTGAAACTTGATATACAAGATTATAATTCAATCGCCTGTCCTCTTTTGTCAGATCAAAAACAGGATTTATTAAAATTTGTTCCTTTAGAATATTGTCTGCATTGTGCAGATAGTGTTTATCAAAAAGGGGAAAGATGCGTTCATTGTGGAAATAAACTCCCATTAGTAGTTCATGAGAATGGGCGAAGAAAAGATATTGTTGTAAATGATAAAGTTGTTATGTTCAAAAGCGTAGCTAGAAATAACTATAATGCATTTACCTCTAATTTAGGTAATTGTGTTGTCATGCAAGCTTTACGATTAAGACAGGGATTACAACAAGAATATAATAACTATCTGTTAAGACAATTTCGATATCTAGAAAATCAGTCTTCATTAAATAACAGAAACAGACCAAGCGATGGTTATAGAAAGAGATATTATCATTCATATAAAAAAAGAAGATAATGTATTTTCGTAAAAACGTGCTATAATTTTTTAAGGAGGATTTTCTATGAAAAAACTTTTTCTTATCCTTTTATTTACATTACTTCCTTTTACGATTTTTGCAGGACCGTTTGGGTTGAAGATGGGAATGACGCTGGAAGATATTGAACTGGTATGTGAAGAAGAACCTGAGTTTTACAAAGATGATATTTATTATATAAAACCTGTAAAAAAACACCCTTTGTTTGAAAAATATGTGATTTTTGTAGATAATGAAAAAGGTCTTTATTCTATTATCGCATTAAGTAAAGAAGATCGTTCAAGAACAGTTATCGATAATACATATACCGAAATTCGAGTAAGCATTTCTAAAACTTATGGTTCTTCAGAGAAAGTAGATGTCGGTATTTCATTGAAAGATAAAAAGTATAGTTCCATAGGTACATGTTTTTATTGTGAAAAATGGGAGAAAGAATTAAAAGATGATTTATCCTGTATTTTATTATATGAAACAAGATATTCCTATTCAGTTTATGATACATACGGTCTTGTCCTCCAATACGACTTCACCAACAAATCCGCTGTCGAAGAGTCCCAGGATGAAGTGTTCTAACTTGTGAAAGAGGCTTAGGTATTATGTCTTTACTTGATAAGTTTTTCAATTCGAAAGAAAACGAAAGTTTTATCAGCGAAAATCCTAATATTAAGATTGTTTATGAGTTTGATTCTTATGTGAACACGCTTCTGGAATCGGATTCTTATATTGCTAAAAGCGAATATCTTAAACGACAGGAAGAATGTAAAGACGCAATATCTTATTTCAAACAGTTAAAGGCCGATGGTTTACTTAACGATTTATGTAAGAAAAATAAAATACCAGCTGATGCGATTATTGCGGCTGTAGACAGATATGATGATGTAAAAAATCTTGTTGAAGAGCATAATAAAGATTTTGTTTCCAGAAAACTTGAAAGTGAAAAAGATTATCTTGATTCGATTTTAAAAGATTGTGACCCGAATATTCTTCTTGATGAAGATCAGCGTAAGGTAGTCCTGACTGATGAAGATTATTGTCTTGTAATTGCCGGGGCCGGGGCAGGTAAAACTACGACTGTTGCGGCCAAAGTAAAATATCTTGTAGAAAAGCAGCACATAAATCCTCAGGATATTCTTGTTGTATCTTTCACAAATAAAGCCGTAGGTGAACTTAAAGACAGAATCCAGAAACAGTTAAAGATTGATTGCCCTATTGCGACCTTCCATTCAACCGGAAATGCAATCTTGAATAAAGATAGCGAAGAAAAATTAAATATTGTTCAAAGCGAAAAGTTATACTTTGTCCTGGAAGATTATTTCCGTGATACTGTGTTACAAAATCCAAAAGTTGTTGATGATTTAATCACATTTTTTGCAACTTATTTTGATCCGCCTCTCCAGGTTAAAAATAAAGAAGAACTTTTTGAAAAGCTTTCCAATTCAAATTATTCAACCCTTAAAAGTGAAGTAGGGGAAGTAAAATTTGCTGTAGACCTGATGAATAACAGAAGTAAAGAGCATCGCACAATTCAGGATGAAGTACTTCGTTCTCAGGAAGAAGTTCAGATTGCGAATTTCCTTTATCTTAATAATATTGATTACGTATATGAGCCTCGTTATAAATACAATATTGATGGAGCAAAAAAGCCTTATACTCCGGATTTCTTAATTCGTCAGGGCGATAAAGAAGCGTACATTGAACACTTTGGAATTACACAGGAAGGGAAGAATTCACGATATTCAGAATCAGAATTAAAAAAATACCAGGAAGCAGTTCACAATAAAGTTGATTTACATAAAAAGCATGGAACAACTTTGCTATATACTTTCTCTGAATTCAACGATGGTAAACCTTTACTCGAACATCTTAAAAAGCAGCTTGAAAATACAGGCTTTGTTTTAGTACCACGCGATAATAAAGAAGTATTCCAGAAGATTCAAAATAGAGATGGAAGTCAATATGTACGAAAACTTTTAAATCTTGTTGACCGCTTTATTTCAAACTTCAAAACAAATGGCTATACTGTTGGCCAGTTTGATGAGTGGATTTTAAAATCTGATAATGTACGTACAAAACTTTTCCTTGGAATCTGTAAGGAATGTTATCTTGAATATGAACGTTATCTTTCTGAAAATAATGCCATCGACTTTGCAGATATGATTAATAAATCGGCAAGACTTTTGAAGGAAAAGAAAGAAGTCAGTGAACAGATAAATTTTAAATATATTATTGTTGATGAATATCAGGATATTTCACGTCAGCGTTTTGATTTAGTCGGAGCTCTTCATGATGTGACATCGGCTAAAATTATTGCTGTTGGAGATGACTGGCAGTCTATTTACGCATTCAGTGGTTCTGATATTACCTTGTTCACAAAGTTTTCGGAAATGATGGGATATGCAGAATGTCTTAAAATCACAAAAACTTATCGTAACTCTCAGGAAGTAATAGATATTGCCGGAAACTTTATTCAAAAAAATAAGACACAGATTAAGAAGACTTTGAAATCTCCTAAGACGATTAAAGACCCGGTTATTATTTATACGTATGATACAACTAAAAAAGAAAAAAATTCAGATTATAGAACTGGCGTAAGATATAATTTGGCAAAAGCTGTAGAGATTGCAATCGGACAGATTGTTGCGTTTTCTAAAGAAGAAAATAAGGATATTAATAAACAAGAAATTTTGCTTCTTGGAAGATATAATTTTGAAGGAGACCACTTACAACAGTCTGGTTTATTCGAATATACGAGGGGACAGACAAAAATCAAATGTCTTGCATACCCCGATTTAAAAATCACCTTTATGACAGCGCATGCTTCTAAAGGGCTTGGATATGATAATGTAATCGTAATAAACGGTAAAAACGGTATATTTGGATTTCCTTCAAAAATTGAAAATGACCCTGTATTAAATTATGTCGTAAAAACTGATAATGCGATTGAAGCGGCAGAAGAACGTCGTCTTTTTTATGTTGCCATGACCCGTACAAAAAACAGAGTTTATTTTATAGCACCTGAGCGTAATCCTTCTGAATTCCTTCTGGAGATTAAACATGATTACAAAAATGTTGTCCTCAAGGGTGAATGGAAAGAAGATGTTATGGATGGTACAACCTATAAAAAAGCCTGTCCTATCTGCGGCTATCCTTTGCAGAGAAAAATCAAACCTGCATACGGCTTGAACCTCTGGATTTGTATGAATGATCCCGAAGTCTGTGATTTTATGACAAACAAAATCGAAGCCGGAAAACTTTCTATCCAGAAGTGTGAAAAGTGCGATGGATATTTGATTGCAAAGCAACAAAAAGACGGAAGGTTTTTCTTAGGTTGCACAAATTATCTGGATAATGGAAAAGGTTGTGATTTTCATATATGGAATGAAGATTATTATCGTATCAACAATCTTTCCCCTGATCCTGCTCCAAAAGTGCAGATTCCAAAAGGATATGAGCCCATAACCTCAAAAATTCCTTGATAATCCTTCAAAATGAGCCTATAATATTTAAAATATAGGCTCAAAATCATGGAATATATACTTCATAAAAAGAACATTCCAATTCTTCAGTATGAAGAAGATGACTCAAATCGTATAACGGGCATAAAAAAGGTGTTTAATGTGGCTCATATGCCGCCGCATCTTTTTACGGATGGCAGGGCGTCTTCGGAAAATGAATATGCGCTTTGTCAGAAGCTGGAGGATTTTTTCAGTAACAGAATCATTCCATACACCCGCAAAAGTTTTAAAGAGATGCTTTTAGAGCTCGAGATTCATTCGGGGGAGGAGCTTGCAAAAAAGAGTTTTTATCTGAGTCTTTCGGATCAATACTGGGTGTGTCCGCTTTCGCAGTTTGGAAAAATCTGGTGGGAAGACATCAACTTTTTTACGAATGAATATGACAGTGCTATAGGACTAAGGCTTGTTTCGGGGTCTAAGGCTCTGAACAAAAACTCATCATCATTTTCTCCTGATAATACGACAGGTGGGGAGCTTCCAAAAAGATGGATTCGAAAAAACGGTATAAATTATCTTGAAAAGGCGGGAACAGGGACTGAACAGCAGGAGCCTTTAAACGAAGTTCTTGCAACTGAAATCTGCCGGCGTCTTAATATCACTCACATCCCTTATACTCTCGAAATTCGTGATGAAAATTATTTTTCTCTCTGTCCCGATATCGTTGATCAGAATACCGAGATGGTTCCGCTTGCTTCTATTTATGAAGACATTCCGCTTAAAGATGGTGTTAAATATGATTACGAAAAATTGATCCTCCGCTGTAACGAGCTTGGTATCCCGAATGCAGAAACGGATCTTCTGAAAATTTTTCTCCTTGATTTTATCATCGCAAATGTTGACCGCCATTCCTTTAATATCAGTTTTCTTCGTGATTCTGATTCTCTTGAATGGCTTGGTGTTGCTCCTGTTTATGATTCTGGTAAATCGATGTTTTTGAATAAGCTTGATTTCGAGATGGATATGACTTCATCTTTCAGAATAGAAGCCAAGCCTTTTGAACAAACTCAGTCTGCTCAGTTTAAACTTCTTCCAATGGAAAAGATTGCTCATCTTATTGATTTTTCTTCGCTAAAAGATATTTCAAAATGGTATAAAGATTTTCTTTCTCCGCTCCGCCGTTTGTCTCCTTCTAAAAAAGAGGCCCTTGTAAAAAAACTTGAAGAGCGTATCACAGAGGCAAAAATACTTCTGCAGAAAAAACAGGAAGGAAAGCTTTATAAAACTGATGATGGTCTTTATGGCGGATTAGATATTAAAGAAAAAGCGCCCGGTTATAAAAAACATAAACCTGATTCAAAAGAACTTGTTTACATCTCTTTACTTCAGGAACCGTCTTTGACTAAAGAAATGCTTTCCGAACGTCTTGGCCTTTCTCGTGCCACCATAACCCGCATCCTTCAGAAGCTCAAAACCGAAGGAAAAATCAAACGCGTGGGTGCAAATAAAAACGGACACTGGGAGATTACGGGGTAATAAAACAGATGCTTTAAAGACTGTAATCTATTTTCAGAGTGCAGAGTTCCTTATTTTTTCCATTTAACAAATCCCAAATTCATGCTACAATAATTTATTATCAGAAAGTAGTTTTCCACATTTTAGTTTTTCGAGGTTTTTATGAAAGCGAACTTTTTTAAATCTTTTAGTTTTTTTGTTATTCTGTCTTTTTTTGTGATGCCTGCTTTTTCGCAGCCGGTCTTGATTGATGCTGCTGCAAAAGTTGAATATGCAATTGAATGGCATTTAAACGGTGGTGTTCAAAATAAGGCGAATCCCGATACTTATACTGCAGAAGATGGTCTTACTCTTGCCGCACCGGCTCGACCAGGTTATATATTCAACGGTTGGTATACCAAACCGGATTTAAGCGGAGATAAAGTTACTGCCATCAAAAAAGGCGAGACTCAGAAAAAAGTCTTTTATGCAGGCTGGGTTATAACAAAGGAACAGGCTATAAAAAGAATGAATGAAGAAATGGTAACTGTAATTCCAGCCGGTAAGAAAGTGAATATGGAAAATTTTGCAGGTACGGAAGGCTTTCAGACTATTAATGCCTATATGATTGGAAAATATGAGGTTACCCAGGATTTGTATATGGCTGTCATGGGGGAAAATCCCAGTATTCACAGTTACAACCCTGAAGACGGTGAAGTTCAGGAAAAGCGCCCTGTAGAAAATGTAAGCTGGTATGACGTCGTATATTTTTGCAACAAGCTCAGTATGATAATGGGGCTTACACCTGCCTATTCTGTTAACGGACAAACTGACCCGGAAAAATGGAATTATACCCCTCATAAAGAAGAAAGAATTAATTCTTATGTGATATGCGACTTAAGTGCAAACGGCTTTCGTTTACCTACAGAAGCAGAATGGGAAATGGCTGCCCGTGGTGGAGTAGCCGGCGGATGGGATTATAAGTATTCCGGTAGCAATAATGAAAGTGAAGTTTCCTGGAATTATTTTAACTCTCAAGTTGAAGGTTCTTTTGTAACACACGAGGTAGGAAAGAAAAAGCCAAACGCACTGGGTATTTATGATATGACTGGAAACGTAAATGAATGGTGCAACAATGACTATGCCTCCGATGAACATGTGCGTGTTTGTCGCGGCGGTTTCTACAGCACTAGCAATGCTTCCGATCTTTCAGTTTCTTATCGGAACTATGATTATAAGTACCATCGTCAAAGATCTCTCGGCTTCCGCGTAGCCCGTTCGATTCAATAACCCGAATATCTCACAATAACATATCAATAAATCAGGGAGACTGCATTATAATCAATCTCCCTGATTTTTTTTTTCTTAAAATTTCCCCACAAAAAAACTAGATTTTCTGTAACTAATATGCTAGAATACTAGTAGTAAAGTTAATAGTTTTTTAGCGGAAACTGGTGTATAATTATCCATATAATTATCTGGCTTTACAGGAGTATTAAAATGAAGCTTTCGGCAGAAGGTATAAAAAATCGTGGTGAATGGGAAGCTAAGGGCTATTCTCTTCCTTCTTTTGATATAGAAAATGTAAAAAAATCGACAAAGGAAAAGCCGTTCTGGATTCATTTTGGGGCAGGAAATATTTTCCGCGCGTTCCAGGCAAATGTTGTTCAAGAGCTTTTAAATAAAGGTGTTTTGGACCGGGGGCTTGTTGTTGCAGAAGGCTATGATTACGAAATCATCGAAAAGATGTACCGCCCCCACGATAACATCGGTGCTCTTGTTACCTTAAAATCAAGCGGCTCGGTAGAAAAAACTGTTGTTGGTTCAATCATGGAAGCGCTTTGTGCAGATAGTTCTAACGAAAAAGACTGGGCTCGCCTCTTAGAAATCTTCCGCTCTCCATCTCTCCAGATGGTAACTTTTACAATCACAGAAAAGGGCTATCTTTTAAAAAATGCATCAGGTGTGTTCATGCCTGGTGTAGAAGATGACTTTAATGCAGGCCCTGTTCTTCCAAAATCATACATCGGTAAGGTTGTGACACTCCTCCACGAACGCTATGTAAACGGTGAACTTCCTGTTGCAATGGTGAGTATGGATAACTGCTCCCACAACGGAGATAAATTATATGCTGCCGTAAACGAGTTTGCATCAGAATGGGAAAAACGCGGCGTTTGTAAATCAGGATTTTTAAAATATATAAACGATGAATCTAAGGTAACATTCCCTTGGACAATGATCGATAAAATCACTCCGCGCCCGGATGCAAAAATCGAACAGATTCTTAAAGACGACGGCATCGAAGAACTCGACCCTGTAATCACAACTAAAAAAACTTATGTGGCTCCTTTTGTAAACGCAGAGGAATGCCAGTATCTTGTAATCGAAGATAAATTTCCAAACGGAAGACCAGAGCTCGAAAAGGCAGGACTTTATTTTACAAACCGCGAAACTGTAGACAAAGTCGAAAAGATGAAAGTCTGCACATGTCTTAATCCTCTTCACACCTTCCTTGCAATCAGCGGAAACCTCCTTGGCTACACTTTGATTGCGGACGAAATGAAGGATGAAGATTTACTCCGCCTTGTAAAACGCCTTGGCTACGAAGAAGGACTTCCTGTTGTTGTTGATCCCGGAATCATTAAACCCCGCGACTTTATTGATGAAGTTGTAAACATCCGTATTCCTAATCCTTTTATGCCGGACACCCCTCAGCGAATTGCCTGCGATACAAGTCAGAAGCTTTCAATCCGTTTTGGAGAAACAATCAAAAAATATCTTGAAAATAAATCACTGAGCCTGGATAACCTTAAAGTAATTCCTCTTGTGTTTGCACTTTGGCTTCGTTACCTTATGGCTCTTGATGATAACGGCAATGTTTTTGAATTAAACCCTGATCCACTTTTGGATGACGTAAAAAAATATGTGGAAGGCGTAAAGCTTGGAGAAGGTGTTTCTGATGAAAGTCTTACAAAAATTGATGAGCTTCTTCGCCGTAAAGAAATCTTTGGTGTTGATTTATTCCAGGCGGGTCTTGCCCCTCGCGTTAAGGATTTATTCAAAGAGCTTTGTAAAGAAAAGGGAAGTGTAAGAAGAGTTCTTCAAAGTATATAAGCGCTTATTTTCAATACTCACTATAAGTATTATAATCTGCATTACGGAGTTATGATGAAAAAATATATCTTGATTTTTTTACTCGCCCTTACTGGTTTTTGTTATGCAGATGAAATTTCTAAAAATGCGTACACGCTCTCTAAAGCACAAATTTATAACTTTGATAATTATCTTTCAAAAATAACTAAAGCTTATCATATTCCCGGTATGGCATTTTTAATTACAGGACCTGATAGTGCTCTTTATGGCTATACATCCGGGCAGTGTAAAAGTATGGATCAGCAGTTTTTTATTGGTTCAATGAGTAAATCTTATACCGCCCTCTGCATCATGCAGCTTGTAGAAAAAGGAAAAATCAATCTTGATGATGATTTTACTTTATACCTTCCTGAATATAAATTTGAAAAAAAAATTACGGTGTTAAATCTTCTTAATCACACAAGCGGCTTTGACACACACATGAAGCTTTACGATAAAAAACATCTTAAAATCACAGAGACTTACGGAAAGTATGAATACGCAAATGTTAATTACGACTTACTTGGAAAAATTATAGAAAAGGTTTCGGGTAAATCATACAAAGAATATATAAAAGAAAATATTTTTACTCCGCTTGGAATGGATAGTTCCTTTGGCGATGCACTCTCTGTTAAAAATTCTAATCAGCTTTTAAAAGGAAACAGAAATTATTTTGGCTTTTTTATAAGAGGCGAAGCTGATTATCCTACAGAAAAATCGTGGTTTCATGAGCCTGCGGGTTACATTGCTTCGACTCCGGCCGATCATGGGAAATATTTAAGGATGTATTTAAACGGCGGCCTTACTCCGGATGGAAAGGAGATTATCACAAAAGAAAGCATAAACTCCATGTGGTATAAAAATATACCTTTGTGCGACAGTTATAATACGCTTTATGGAATGGGCTGGAATTTTATGTATTATGGCGGGCAGCCGATTATCTTTCACGGTGGTCTTGTAGAAAATGGAATTACTTATATGTTCATTCTTCCAAAGAAAAATATTGCAGTCTGTTTTATGATTAATGGTGCTGATGAATTTGGTATGAATAATCTTATGGATTCTGCTTTCTGGTCAAGCCTTAAAATTTTAGATGGTGAAAAACCTGATGAAGTAAACTTTAGTGATTACAGAAAAATCCATCTTCTTTACGATTTGATTTATTTTATAATTTTCGCTGTTTCTGTTTTAGGATTTGTGCTTGCAATTCGTTCTAAAAACGGGTTCAACTCAAATCACAAAATCAGAAAAATCATTCTGGGAGTGATTGGATTTTTATTTTGGCCTTTACTGCTTCTTACATTTTCAAAAATCTTTATTGACACTCCGCTATGGGTAATAAAATCTTTTGTTCCTGATTTATTTTTAACAATCGTAATAAGCGTGATTCTTTCTTTTGCCGGAGGAATCATTATGATTATAAAATCAAAAAGAGGTAATTATGAAAAAATTTCTGGATGATGATTTTCTTTTACAAACTAAAACTGCTCGTATCTTATTCCATGAGTATGCAGAAAATGAACCGATTTTTGATTTTCACAATCACCTTTCTCCAAAAGAAATTTATGAAGATAAACCGCTTGGAAATCTTTCGAATGCATGGCTTGATCACGATCATTATAAATGGCGGGCAATGCGTGCTTTCGGAATTGATGAAGGCTTAATCACAGGACATCTGAATAAGGATGGAAGTGTAAAATCTATAGAAGAGAGAGGCGGAAAAGAGGCTGCAGAAAAAGCTGATTATGAACGCTATCTTTCTTTTGTAAAAACATTGGAAGGCTCAATCGGAAATCCGCTCTATCACTGGAGCCATTTGGAACTCAAGCGTTATTTTGGAATTACTGAACCTCTTACTGAGCAAAATGCGCTTAAAATCTGGAATAAATGCAATGAGCTTCTTTTAAAAGATGATTACACTCCGCGAAAGCTTTTATTAAAAATGGGCGTTCGTGAGCTTTGTACAACTGATGATCCTTTAGACAGCCTTGAATGGCATAAAAAATTGAGCCTTGAATGGAAAGATTGCAAGGTAAGACCTTCTTTCCGCCCAGATGCAGTTTTAAATCCTCAGAATAAAAATTTCGGTGATTATATTTCTAAGCTCCAGGAGATGGATGGCAGAAAATTTAAAAGCGTAAAGGATATGATTTTAGCCCTTGGAAGGCGGATGGATTATTTTAAAGAGAACGGAAGTGTTGTAAGCGACCATTCCCTGGAAAGTGATTTTTATCTTCCTTGTGACGAAAGCGATGTTGATTATAGTTTTGAAAAAGCCTGGATTGGAAAAAGTCTTAAGGACGAAGAAATCCAGAAATACCGCGGATATGTTTTGGTTGAACTTGGAAAACTCTACGCACAGAAAGGCTTTGTAATGCAGATTCACCTGGGTGCTCTGCGCGACAATAATTCTTTGATGAAGGAACAAAGCGGAATTAATATCGGCGAAGACAGCCTGAACGATTTTAGTTTTATCTCTGAACTTGGTTCAGTTTTAAATGCGATTTATTCTGCAGAACCTGGTGCAAAGACAATTCTTTATAACTTAAATCCAAAAGATAATGAAGCGCTTGCCACAATGGCTGCCAATTTTCGTAACTGTCAGTTTGGTCCTGCATGGTGGTTCAACGATCATAAGGACGGAATTGAAGAACAGATAAGGGTATATTCACGCACTTCGGTTTTGCGATGTTATGTTGGAATGCTCACAGATTCAAGAAGTTTTCTTTCGTATCCGCGTCATGAATACTTCCGCCGCATCTTATGTAATTACATAGGGAATCTTGTGGAAAACGGAGAATACCCGTGGCAGAAAGAAGTGCTTGGAAAAATCGTAAAAGATATTTCCTGTAAAAACGCAGAAGATTTTTTCTTAAAAAAGATATAAATTTAAAAAGAGGCATTTTATGAATGATGTACTTAAACAGATAGGCTCAACCGGGATTGTCCCTGTTGTAGTTTTGAATAAAGCAGATGATGCAAAACCGCTTGCACAAAGTCTTGTAAATGGCGGACTTCCCTGTGCCGAAGTAACCTTCAGGACAGATGCAGCCGAAGAAAGCATCCGTATTATCTCAAAAGAGTTTCCAAACATGCTTACCGGAGCCGGAACAGTTTTATCTGTAGAACAGGTAAAAAGAGCAGTAGGAGCAGGTGCAAAATTTATAGTAAGCCCTGGCTTTAATCCAAAAGTAGTAGAATACTGCCTCAAGAAAAACTACCCGATTACCCCCGGCATCATGACTCCGACAGAACTCGAAATGGCTCTTGATTACGGTTTAGAAGTAGTAAAATTCTTCCCAGCCGAAAACGCCGGCGGCCTTAAAATGATAAAAGCCATGAGCGCTCCCTATACCAAAATGCTCTTTATGCCCACCGGCGGCATAAACCCCCAGAACGTCCGCGACTATCTTTCCTGCACCAAAATCCTTGCCTGCGGCGGCAGCTGGATGGTAAAATCCGACCTCATAACTTCCGGAAACTTCGCCGAAATCGAACGCCTGACCCGAGAAGCTTCAGGAATAGTAAAAGAAATAAGAGGCTAGAAGAAAACTACAGGACGCTTAAGCCCCGCTTAAGCCGTCCCCCAAAAAAGATTTTGGACGCTTAAGCTCTGCTTAAGCCGTCCTATAAAAATAAATCTGGACGCTTATGGAATCATAAGCCGTCCAATACGCCAGCCAACCAATCCCCATTTAAAAAGGGGTTCTTAGGGGAAAATTCCCCTAAGCGGTGCTCGGGGAAGAAGAGGGTTTGGGAGAGGAAAACCCTCCGCTTCCGAAGTAGAGGGGGTGTCCTCTCCCAATAAAAGGGGGTTTTAGGGGTCCTCCCCTAAAGAATAAATTTAAAAAAAGGGTTTTAGGGGCCCTCCCCTAAAAAATAGATTTAAAAAAAGGATTTTAGGGACTTTCCCTAAAGAATAAATTTAAAAAAAGGGGTTTTAGGGACCTCCCTAAAAAAAAGAATATGTATAAAACAGGGGATCCTTAAGGGACCTCCCTTAAGAAAATAAGTTTATATAAGGAAGAACATATGAAAACTGTTACATTTGGCGAAATAATGCTCCGCCTTGAACCGGAAGGATACTTCCGCTTTGTTCAGGTGGATAAAATGACATCAACATTCGGGGGAGGCGAGGCTAACGTTGCTGTTTCCCTTGCAAACTTCGGACTTGATTCTTATTACGTTACAAAGCTTCCAAAACACGAAATAGGTCAGGCAGCCGTAAACAGCCTCCGCCGTTATGGTGTAAACACACAGTACATCGTTCGTGGCGGAGACCGTGTAGGAATCTATTATAACGAAAGGGGAGCAAGCCAGCGTGGTTCTAAATGTATTTACGACCGTGCACACTCCGCAATTGCCGAAGCAAAACCCGAAGACTTTAACTGGAAAGAAATATTCAAAGACTGTAAATGGTTCCATCTTACAGGAATCACTCCGGCCCTTGGCGGAAACCTGGTAGAAATCTGTATTCAGGCTTGTAAGGCTGCAAAAGAAGCAGGTGCTACAGTAAGCTGCGACTTAAACTACCGCGGAAAACTCTGGACCCGCGAAGAAGCTCGCAAGGCAATGACAGAAATCTGTAAGTATGTAGATGTATGTATTTCTAACGAAGAAGATGCAAAAGATGTATTTGGAATCGAAGCCGAAAACACAGACATCAACAGCGGAAAATTAAACAAAGAAGGCTATAAATCTGTTGCAAAACAACTTGCCGATAAATTCGGGTTCAAAAAAGTTGCAATCACACTCAGAACATCAATCAATGCAAACCGTAACAACTGGGCAGCCCTTTTATACGACGGAAAGGATTACTGCTTTAGTAAAGAATACGAGATGTACATTGTTGATCGCGTAGGTGGCGGAGACAGCTTTGGAGGTGGATTAATCTATTCACTTTTGAACGGAAAATCAACTCAGGACGCTGTTGAATTTGCAGTAGCCGCAAGTTGTCTTAAACATACAATCGAAGGCGATTACAACATGGTAAGCGTAGATGAAGTAGAAAAGCTTGCCGGTGGAAACGGCTCGGGTCGTATTCAGAGATAGAATATCAGAACAAAAAAAAATAATCAGCTATTTTAGATAAGATTTAGAGCTTTCGGTTTTATAGTTCTTCTATAAAGTCGGAAGCTTTTTTTCTTTTAGCAACGATTACAGTAATATCATCATGAACAGGCTCTCCATCAAGGAATGTAGTAAATCCTTTATTTATGGCATCGAGGATGTTCTGTGCAGAAGCGTTTTTATTTGCCTTAACAATTTTCTTTACGCGTTCAATTCCAAACTGTTCTTTTGTATTATCATGGGCTTCTATAAGTCCGTCTGTGAATAAAACAAAAATATCATCAGGGGAAGATTTAATCGTTGTTACAGGGAAAGAAACATTCAATCCTTCAACACCAATCATACCATACTGTTCTTCCGGATTTTTATATACAATTTCTGTAATGTCATTTGCTTTTGCATCAAAATAAAGAGGATGAGGATGACCGGCATTTACGATTTCTACATCGCAGGTATTTTTCTTGGAAATCTCACTAAAGCGGAACAAAAGTCCTGTGATATAGTTTTCTACGTTTACCTTTTCCTTGATGTAAGATTCATTGATTTTATTCATTACATCAGTTAAAGAATCTTTGTTTTCGAGTGAATTCATAAAGTGCTGCGAAATAATTCCTTTAGCAAGGATAGTCATAAGACCAGCAGGAATACCGTGACCCGAAACATCAAAAAGTCCTATTCCCTTAAGTTCAGATTTTTTTGTGTAGTAATCATAAATATCGCCGGAAACATTATCTGTAAGGATTGAATATGAAGCGGTGATTTCCCATCCAGGATACTGATTTTTGGGATTGGGAATAAAATTATTCTGAACGTTAGAAACTGCTTCGAGTCCGCGTGTTAAAACAAAGTTTGCATCTGAAAGTTCTTTTGTTCTTTCGGTTACAATTTCTTCGAGGTTTGCATTAAACTCTTCGAGCTTTGTCTTTAAAAGAGCGTTCTTTGAGTAAGCGTTATTAAAGCGTACAACAAGGTAACAGAGGAATATAATTATTGTTATCTGCCAGCCATATAACGTAAAGTATGGTAAGGCTTTGATTTTAAATACAAAGCGTATCAGAACATCAATAACAATGCTGAAGATTACAGGAGCAAATCCTCCCAGAAGCTGATAAGCATAAACCTTTTTTTCAGGAGACTTTAATGCTTTTACAATAAGCGGGATACTAAAGCAGAACTGGAGGAGAACGAAGGCTGTAATAAAAGGGATAAAATCAATAAGTCTTCTGTAGGTCGGAATAAAGTATGTAAAGAAGAGTGGAATTGCAAGAAGAATAATTCGCAATTCTGCAATATGCTTTTTCCACGGATATTTTAGGAAAGAAATTATAAATGAGTTTGCAAAATAAATTGTAATGAATGCGCCCGAGCACACTGTGATCTTAAGAATCGTGAGATATGGAATACCAATGTTGTAAATCCAGGGAAGTTCTATCGAATAGAACGGAAAGAGGAAGAGAATCGTAAAAAGGTTCAAAAGTGCAAAGACTATGTATTCAATATTGTCAAAGAATTTTTTAAGTCCGATATGCATGATAAAATAGAGTACAAAAACAAAAAACATGGCGCCGGAAAAAATCAGATTTATTTTGGAATTAAGAAAGCTTTTAAGTTCAGAAAGCATATAAGTATCTTTAGGATCGCCGATAAAAATGTCACTCGAGATTGCTCCAAGAGGACCCGGCCAGATTTTTATAAAGATAATGTTTTCGCCCTCCTGATTTAAGAGCTCTTTTTGAATCGGATAATAATGGGCTTTAAATCCGGAGCTGTATTCCTCTGTAGGAAATCCTCCGTAGGTCCCAAGAAGACTTCCGTTAAGGTATACAGTATCTGCAGAGCGGAGAAAAGCAATGTATAAGGCTAAGTCTTTGTATTGTAGGCTTTTATCTAAAGTAAAAGTTGATTTAACCCAGATGTAATCATTTTCATTTACAAGGGCATGTGTAAGGTCATCTGCAACATCGGGTGTGAGTTTTATAAAATCCTTGTTGTCCTGGATATGTTGCAATTCCTGATAGGGTGGTGCCTCAAAAAACAAAAGAGAATCATTAAGATAGATTCTTTTCTGTTTATTTTTGCAGGAAGTAAAAGAAAAAAGAATCAGAATGAAAAAGAGAAAAGCATATATTTTCCTATTCTTATGCATACTCTTTTATTATAAACCGTGAATGATAAAAATCAAAGAAAATTAAAATCTTTCAACATTTTTTTTGGCAGATTTCTTGTATGCGCTTGCGTCAGAGCTTTTTTTCTTAGTTTCTGTGCCTTTTTTTGCGCTTTTTGCCTTATTTTTCTTTGATTCTGAGTCTGTTTTTCCAGATTTAGAGTATGATTTTGAGCTTTTTCCTGAGCCTGCTTTTTTACCGGAGTTTGATTTTCCTTCCGAGCCGGATTTTCCCTTCTTTCTTGAACCGCGTCCTTCCTCTTTTACATCTATGTGCATGTGTGGAAGCTTTTTATTCGATTTAGAAAGTTCAAGTGCCTTTTTTGCATCCTTTACAGGAAGGCTTACAAGAGAGAACTGCTGTGCAACATCAATGTCATCAACAAGGCGGCCCGGCATGTGAAGAAGGTTAGAGAAGAAATCTGCAATTTCTTTTGCCCTGTATCCGTCTTTTTTACCAAGAGAAACATAAATCCTCATCTGTTCACCAAGCGATTTAATATCCTTTACACTGATTCTTCCGTAGTGTTTCGGGCTAAGCTGATTACCGTATAGAATAGAAAGAACACCCGCAAGCACTTTTTTAGCATCGTGATTTTCTGTAAGGCTTTCTGCAAGCTCTTCGAATTTTGTATCGGCAGGAATAACTTCTTCATCCTTAAAAAGCTTTGCCTTTAAATCCGAAATAAGCTTTTCTTCTTTGATTGCAAGAACCTGGGTAACGTTCGGAACTTTTTCTTCTGCAAATTTACTCTTTGTGGCGCGTTCAACGTTCTTAATAAAATAACCGAGTTTTCGTCTTTCTTCGGGGCGTACAAAAGTAACCGCAATTCCTGTAGTTCCCGCTCTTCCTGTTCGACCGATTCTGTGAACATAGGTTGCAGTATCAAAAGGGAGGGAATAGTTTACAACATGTGTTAATCCCGAAATATCAATTCCGCGTGCCGCAACGTCTGTAGCAACAAGAATGCGTGTTTTTTTCATGCGGAAGCGTTCCAGAACTTTTTCCCTTTGATTCTGCATGATGTCTCCGTGGAGTGCATCTGCTTCGTAGCCTTTCATGTCCAGTTCTTTTGCTACACGGTCAGCATCCATTTTTGTTGTGGTAAATACAAGACCGTAAAAATCAGGAGACATATCTATAAGGCGGACAAGAGCTTCTATCTTATCGCTTTCTTTTAAAAGCCAGTATTTCTGTTCGATTAAAAGCGCTTCGTCAATAACCTTTGCTTCTTCGATTACATCGTATTCGCCCATAAAGTCGCCGGCAATTTTTAAAATTGGAGGAGGCATTGTGGCGCTGAATAAAAGGATTCTGCTTTGTGGATTAGCCTGTTCAAAAATTTCACGGATATCGTCGATAAAGCCCATGTCGAGCATTTCGTCGCCTTCGTCCAGAATAAAATATTTTATATTCTTGAGGTCTAAAGTTTTTCGTTCAAGGTGATCTTTGATTCTTCCCGGAGTTCCTACAACAATCTGTGCGCCTTTTTTTAGTTCGCGGATCTGTGTGGCATAAGAAGCACCACCATATAAAACTGTTGTATGAGGAAAATCCTTTGCGGTAAAAGACTTCATCTCTTCGCAGGTCTGAACTGCAAGCTCGCGTGTCGGCTCTAAGATTAAAGCTTCTACGTGGTTTGATTTTTCCCTTATAGACTGAATGATTGGAAGTCCGAATGCAGCTGTTTTTCCGGTTCCTGTTCTTGCCCTTGCAATTAAATTAGTATCCCCTGTTAAAAGGCGCGGAATTGCGAGCACCTGGATTGGAGAAGGAGTAACAAAGCCCTTTTTCTGTACGGCCTTTAAGGTGTATTCATCAAGTCCTAAATCTTCAAAAGTAACCGTCTCTTCGTTCTGATTTTCATTTTCGTCAGATTCAGCAATCTGATCTTCGATAATAGTATTTTCTTCCATATAAGTCCCTAAAATATATCTGAAATAACCTTATTAAGCAATCCATAATGTAAAACATCGAAAATCAATTTTTAAATATACATACCATGTAAAAATCGCGGAAGGCGCCTCGCAATGACGTAGTACAAAATTGAATTTTTGTTTTTTTTGTGCTATAATAGGGGTATATATGGATACAAAGTTTAAAGTTGACCAGAAGGTCGTTTACCCAAGTCAGGGTGTTGGAATTGTAAAAGAGATATTCGAAAAATCTTTTAAAGATCAGATGATGATGTATTATAAGATTTATATCGAAGCCTCTGATATGATTGTAATGGTTCCAGTTGAAAAGGCAGAAGATCTTGGTATACGTCAGATTGTTTCTGCAAAAGAAGCACAGAAGGCACTTGATCTTCTTTCTGCTGATTTTGAACCTATTACTTCCGATTGGAAACTCCGCTATCAGATGAATCTCGAGCTTCTCAAAAAAGGAACAATCAGCGATATTGCAGAAATTGTACGCTGTTTATATAACCGCAGCAAGGTTAAAGAACTTCCTATTCTTGAACGCAAACTCTACGATTCTGCAAAAAAACTTCTTGAAGACGAAATCGCTTATGCTTTAAAGAAAACTCCTAAAGAAATTGAACAGGCTATCCACACAAAGCTTGAACCTTTAGGCGCAATTGCAAAAGTTAAACATACTCTTCCATTGGACGATGACGAAGATGATGATTTAATGGATGACGTTAATGAAAAATCTGATGATCAGGATGACGAAGAAGATTTAGATGATAATGATTCAGATTCTTCGGACGACATGGACGAGTCAGAAGATTTTGATGACGATGAACAGTTCTAATTCTTTTAATTCAAAAAAAATTTCAGTAATAATAACTGCCGCCGGTTCTTCTTCGAGGATGGGTGGCAGCATTAAAAAAGAATATCTTCCTTATAAAAATGGCACAGTTATTTCAAGCTGTGCTATAGCTTTTTTAAAGGCCGCAGAAAAAAATAAATGGAACCTTTCGCACTTTGTCGTGACTTATCCATGTGGTGGTCTTAAAGAATCGCAGAAAGCAGTACTTATCCCTGATGTAAAATCACAAGCTTTTAAAGATATAAGTTTTGTGGAAGGTGGGGATTCAAGGCAGGCTTCTGTTTTTAAAGCCCTTGATTTTATAAACCAGAATGGAAAAAGCGATATTGTTTTGATTCACGATGGGGCCCGCCCATTTGTAAGCGAAAGTCTTATACAGGCTGTTGTCGATTCAGTTTTAAAAACAGGGGACGGAGCAGTTCCTGGGCTTACCCCTGTAGAAACAATCAAAGAAATAGATTCAGAAGGCCGCATCGTAAAGCATTTAAAAAGAATTACACTTTCGAGTGTTCAGACTCCACAGGGGTTTGATTTTAATAAGCTTTATGATTTTAATTTAAAAGCCAAAAACGATGATTACGAATATACCGATGACACAGAAATCTACGGACATTTTGGAGGAACAGTGAGGGTTGTCCCCGCTGACCCTGATAATATAAAGATTACTTATCCAAAAGATTTAGAAAGGATTAAAAAATGATCAGAACCGGTTTAGGATACGATTTACACAGGCTCGTAAAAGGCAGGAAGCTCATTCTTGGAGGCGTTGTAATTCCATTTAATAAAGGCGAAGACGGACATTCCGATGGTGATGTTCTTTTTCATGCGATTACCGATGCCGTTCTTGGCGCAAGCGGTCTTGGAGATATCGGTTCATTTTTCCCACCCGAAGACAATAAATGGAAAGATGCTGATTCTGCTTTCTTACTTTCCACTGTTATGGAAAAAGTTTATCAAAAAGGCTGGAAAATCGAAAATATAGACTGCGTTATAAAGCTTGAAAAACCAAAATTCATTCCGTACAGACAGGACGTTATAAACTCAATTGCCAGGGTTTTGAAGATTGAACCATCGCAGGTTTTTGTAAAAGCAAAGACAGGCGAAAAACTTGGCGACGTTGGAAAAGGAAAAGCAATAGAAGCTTACTGCTCGTGTCTGATTTCGAAATAGGAGTGGAAGGAAAATGCATATTGCAGTTGCCTGTGCATTCTGCAGTGTTTTTATCCGTGTAAAAAAAACTGATTCTGAAGTTCAGAATCAGTTTTTTTATTTTAACCTTCGATGTATAAAATTTTCTTATTACTCTGGAAGAGAAAGAAGAAGGTCGATTTCTGTCGGTGTTCTCTTAAAGCGTGAAGCAATTTCGTTGATTGTCCATCCTTCGCGTTTAAGTGCACGGATTGTTTCTCTTTCCTGAGGAGAAATGCTTGTTTCTTTAGCAGGAGCCTTTTTCTTTTCTTCCTGCTGTGTAATAGCGTGGAGAACTTCGAATTTGTTGTCGATTTCGCGCTTGAGTTTTTCAAGCTGAAGTTCTGCCTTTTTGATTTCTCCGTTTTCTTCCTGGAGGTTTGCAAGGCGTTTTTCTGTATCTGTAAGAGCACCCTGAAGGTTTCCAAGTTTAGAAGCAGCTTCTGTAATCTTAGGTCCATTCTGAAGAAGGCGGTCAACGTTAGCCTGAACATCTTTAATTTCCTGTGGAAGAGATGTAACCATTCTAGCGCAGTCTGTAATCTTAGTTTCGAGTGTCTTAAGGTGTGTGAATGAAGAATCAACATCTTTCATTACGCGGTTAATAACATCATCCTTCTTTTCGAGTCTTTCGAACTGAGCAGAAATAGCTTCAAGCTTGTCTTTGTAATCGCGGACTGCAACTTCCATAGACTGAACGTCGTCGCTTGTTGTATGAAGTGTTCGAAGTCTTTCGTCGATGGTGTCTGAAAGTGAAAGCATTTGTGCAAATTTCTGTTCGAGGTTTGCAACGCGTGTTTTCTGAGTTTCGAATACAGAAATCTGTTTAGAGATATCGTCGTTCATCTTAACAATCTTTCCGTACTGAGCATTAAAGCGGTCTGCAGTTTCACCATATTCTTCCATGCGGTCGAACGATTCTTCAAGATTTTCCATCTTATCTGAAAGGTCACGGCTCATCTGGTCAGCCTTTTCGAACTGATTGATGTTCTGTCTGATCTGGTCAAGTTCCTTATTAAGATCATCCATCTTACCCTGGATTTCTTCTGTATCAGCCTGGAGCTGTAACTTGAACTTAGCCTGATTTGTAGCATTGGTTTCTTCTGCGTCTTCAATATCTTTTTTGAGCTGTGCGATTGTCTGTGCAGAATTTGCATTCTGTGCCTGAACTCTCTGCTCTGTTTCTGTGAGCATCTGAGTGTACATGTTCTTAAGTTTAACAAGAATCTGGCCCGAGCGTTCTTCTGCTTCGGAAAGTTTTTCTGATGTAGTAGATTCAAAGCCCTGGAGTTCCTGGTTGAATGATTCAGAAGATTCATCAAACTGACTTCTGAGTTTATCCTTCCACTGATTGAATTCTTCGATTGCAGCATCGATTGCAGAGTTTCCTGTTTCCTGTCTTGTAGTAACTCCGTTTTCGAATGACTGAAGACTTTCGATAATCTGTGCCTGAACCTTAGCCATGCTGTTGTGGATTGTATCAGAGTTAGATTCAAGTTTTTCGCGGATAGTTGTTTCTGCATCCTGAGTAATCTGTTCAAGTCTGTCTCTTGTGTCACTCTGGAAATCGGTGAGTGTAGTCTGCATATCCTGGATGCTTGTCTGCATATCGTTCTTTGTGCTTTCGAGTGTCTGAACGATGTTAGAAAGGTTATCAGAAGTCTTATCCTGTAGTTCATTGATATAGTTCTGAAGACCTTCGAGGTATTCGCTTTCTACAGACTTTCTTGATGATTCATATTCCTGTGTAAGTGCGTTGAGTTTAGAATCAAGATCTTCCTTCCAGTTAGAAAGATTTGTTTCGTATTCAACTTCGAGTTCATGAAGTTTAGTACTCATATTGCCAGATGCAGTGTCGCGGAGTTTGTCCAGGTTTGCATCGATTTCCTGTAATCTTTCGTGGATAGATTCTGAATCCTGTTTGATCTCTCTTGAGAATTCTTCGTGGCGTTTTTTCTGGTCAGAAGTAAATGTGTTGAAGTCCGAAAGAACTTTTTTCTGAACATCCTGCATTGCAGTTCTGATACTTCTTTCGAGGGTGTCAACGTCTGCTCCCGAAGTTTCAATCTGAGCAACCTTGTATTCAATCTCTTTCTTGTAAGCATCAATCTGTTCATCAATACCTTCGAGGATTGTAAGGTGACGTCCTTCGCTTTCTGCAACAGCACGTTTAACAGAATCAGTGATGATTTTGTTGAGGTTTTCGAGCTTAGCATCTGTCTGTGCCCTAAAGTCGTCGAGGATGCTGTTAACACTTGCAATCTTAGCATCGATTTCAGGTTTGAGGTTTTCAACGCGGTTAGAAGCATTGTTGCACTGTTTGTTCAATGTATCGATTGTATCCTGAGCTTCCTGAACAGAAGTGTTAGCCTGCATAGCAATATTCTTTAAAGTTTCTGTAAGATTAGCCTGCATAGTTGCAATCTTTTCCTGAATAATGCCTGCATATTTTTCTACATTTGTATTAGCGCGGTTATTAAAGTCCTGAATAGCTTCTGTCTGTCTTATATCTGCAGAAGAAAGTGCATCGTTGTAGAGTTTCTGGAACTTGTCGTTGATTGTATCAACCTGAGCATTGAGTTCGTTCTTGAGTGCTTCGAGGTTAGTAGCATTTGAATCAACGCTCTTCTGAATGTCTTTAGAAGTTACTTCACACTGATCAATTCCATCTGCGAGTGTATCCTGAACAGCCTGGATTCTTTCCTTGAATGAATCTTCAAGAGCATGAAGTCTTTCTGAAATTTCGTTCTGAACACCAGATTCTTCGCCAGAGTAGCGGTCTTTGATGTCGTTGAGCTGACTTTCCATTTCGTTTGTACGTTTTGCGTAGTCTGCTTCGAGTGCCGAAACCTTAGAACCGAATGTATCTTCAAAAGAATTAACGCGTGTTGTGTAGTCATTCAAAAGGGAATCAAGCTGATTAGAGCAGTTTACATTAAGAGAATTGATTCTTTCTGTGTAGCCGTCTTCGAATGCCTTGATTTCTGAATTGATCTTGTCTTCCAGACCGTTGAGCTTATCTGTACTTGCAGAAGAAAGGGTGCTGATTGCGTGATTAAAGTCATTCTGCATTTTCTGATGCTGTTCGTTGAATTTTGTATTGAATGACTGGAAGCTTGAAGTGTAATTGTCCACAATCTGCTGATAATCCTTGTCGCTTCTTTCTGTGATTGCAGCAAGCTGTGAATCATATTTTTCGGAGATTTTAGCAAAGTCTTCGTCGAACTTAGATTCGATTTTAGCGATGATTCCGTCGTTTTTACCAATGATTGAATTAAGCTGATTATCGTATTTGTCGTGTAAAGCCTGAACCTTCTGTGAATAGCTTGATGAAAGTTCTTCTACATGGCTGTCGAATTTTGCAGTAATAGTATTTGATGTTTCTGCAAAGCGGCTTTCGAGTTCTTCGTCGAGCTTCTGACTCTGAGCATTGAGCTTTTTGATGTAGTTGTCCGATCTCTGCTGAGCCTGCTGACTTAAGTGTTCGAATGCAGTGTTTTCGAGTGTATCTGCACGTGATGCGGCTTCGTTATATGCAGTCTGAATTTCCTGCTTGATTTTTTCGAGTGCAAATTCTGAATCAGACTGTGCCTGTTTGATATCCTGTGCAAGTTTATCTGCATAGATTTTATACTGTTCAAGGAGGGTAGTACCCACAGCTTTGAGCTGTTCTGCGTTCTGTTTAGAAAAGTGTTCAGAAACCTGTGGAATTCTCTTTTCGATGAGTTCAACAGTTTCCTGCTGCTTTGTAAGTTTTCCTGTAAGACCGTCAATAACGTGGCTTTCTTTCTGAATGCGTTTAAGGTTTTCTTCTACCTTGCCTGTCATATCGTTTAAGTCATTCATCAAAAGCTCATATTTATCGATCTGCTTTTCTATATCCTGAATGGCACGGATATTTTCGTCCAGGGTTTTAACCTTTTCGTTGAATTCATCATAATGCTGTGACAGAAGTTTTACTGCCGCATTTGCCTGACTCTGACGTGAATCGAATTCCGTAATAAGAAGATTTACCTTTCCTTCTACAGTTTTGTAGAATCCAGCCAGATCTTCCTGACGTTTGTCTGCATAACGCTTAACTTTTTCGATAGCGTTATTTTTTTTGTCCATTTCATGAAGATAGATTGAGATGCCAGCCGCGATTGCAGAGGCTACGAGAATAGAAATTACAAGTTCCACTTTTTATTTCCCCACCCAAAATATAAAGTTTAATCAAATAAGATTTTTTCAAGCTGTGAATAGCGCGAAAACGTGATATCCGCAACCTTTGATTTTTTTCCAAATAAAGCTTCTACCGGCGAAATAATCCATGCTGCCTTCATCCCGGCCTTTTTAGGACCAACCACATCATACTGGTGGTGATTACCGACATACAGAATTTTTTCTGCAGGTGTTGCAAGTTTTTCGGAAAGTGTTGAGAAAACCCGTGCAGATGGTTTAAGAGAACCAATCTCTTCTGAACCAATTGCAAGATCACAGTACGGTCTTATTCCCCAGATGTCTCCCTTTTGTTCCGGCGGAAAATCAGAAAGAACCGCAATCTTTACGCCCGCCTCTTTAAGACGGATGATTAACTCAAGCGCATTCCTGCATGCCTTAAATTTTGTGAAATAGTGTTTGAGCCCGGTGTAAACAATTTTGTCGAGTTTTTCCTGTGCTTCTTCTGGAGAACACTTAAGATATTTTCCCATCAATTCGGCCTGAGCCTTGTTGAAATCAGGATAATAATCTTGACGACGCAATTCTTTACGTGCAAGTCCATACTTACTGAAGAAAATGATATGAGACAGGAAATGAGGTATAATTCTGATGTTCAGCTTGCTTTCCCTGTAAAGAGTTCCGTCTATATCAAATGCAACAGCGTCTATTTCGCCCAAAATTTTAGAATGCATAATAAATTATACTATAAAAGAAGGAATTCGTCATTAAAAAAACACAATATAGTGAATTTTTTATTTTCTTACGTTTATTGCTTTTGAAAGGTTAAATGCGTCCTTCATCCCGACAGAAAACAAAACCGGAAGCAAAACAACAAGCATTTTCGCCCCTTTCCTGCCGCCCCTCGCGTACCATGCGGTTTTTATCCTGTACCAGTTTTTCGAAACCTCAGAAATAAAACAGATAAAAACCGAAACCGCCTCTGCCACGGGCGCCCGCTGAATAAAGTGTTCATTCGTAGAAATCTCTTCCGGCGCCCTTTGAATCAATCGTTCATCTCCGGAAATCTCTTCCGGCGCCCGTTTCCCGCTACGCCTTCCAATTATCTTCCTCACACTCATCTCAATCTTTTCCAATCCTTCGCGGATTTCAAGCTGTGTAGAAGTCTTAAATAAAATAGATGCGCTTTGCATAAGGCACAAAAGTTTTAATAATAGAATCCCGGTTTCTTTTTCTCCAATAAAAAAATCAGGGAGTAGGGGAATAAATTCTTTTAAGGCGTTCCCATCGCTAAGAAAAGGAATCAGTGTGCCTGCGAGTTTTGCAATTAATAGAAAAAAAGCGTAAAAAAGAACTGCACGTAAATCCTTAAGCTGTTCTCTTAGGGTAAACTGGCAGTAAAAAGAAAGAAGGGTTTGAAAGATTAAAAAAAAGAGTATAAAAACCGGATTAAGATTTAAAAAAATTATGCTCAAAAGGGGAATCACTAAAAGTTTAATCCAGGCGGGAAGGCGGTGAACGAATGAATTTCCGCTTTTATAAGAGAATGTGTAGCAGTCGGGGTTTTTATGTTTTATTCCCATATTAAATCTTTTACTTCTTTATATGATGTTAATGGATTTCTTATGTTCCATTTTTCTAAATCAGTTTTAAGTGCCTTTGAAGGAAGTCCGTCGTAAACCTTTTCGCCCTTGTAAAGAACTACAAAACGGTCTGCAAGAGCAAGGCATTTTTCTATTTCGTGTGTACAGATGATTATTGTTTTTCCTTCTTTTTTAAGCTCTTTGATGAGCGAGGTTACCTGTTTTACTCCGCTGTAATCAAGGTTTGCAAAAGGTTCATCAAGCATTATGAGTGGAAGATCCATTGCAAGAAGGCAGGCAACCGCAAGCTTTCGTTTTTCTCCGCCCGAAAGAAGTCTTGCAGGGTAATCTTTTTTTTCTGTAAGCCCCGTTTTTTTAAGGGCATTTTCTACCGCAAGTTCGACTTTATCTTTTTTCCATCCAAGATTTTTTGGTCCAAAGCCGATGTCTTCCCGGGGTGTTTCTCCAAGAATCTGAGTTTCTGCTTCCTGAAAGACAAGTCCCGCTTTTTCCTTTACCTGTATGGATGAACCTTTATCTGCATCTTCAAGACCTGCGATTATAGAAAGTAAGACAGACTTTCCGGATCCGTTTTCGCCTGCAATTACAACGCATTCTTTTTCGGCTACATCAAGATTAATTTTAGAAAGGGCTTTTTTTCCTTCGCCAGAGGTATAAAATGTTTTAGAAAGATTATTTATTTTTATCATCATCTTTATAAAGGTATGAAGCAAGAACCGGGCGCAATTTTAAAGCCACAGGAACTGCAATCACAGTTTTTAAAAGATCACCCGGGATAAAGGGAATAACGCATGCAGAAAGTGTATAGCTTAAGGCTGTTTTATCTGCAGGAACTTTTCCGCCCGCTGTTGCCCAGAAAGAAAATCTTATTACACCCGGAATATATAAAATTATCATACCCGCAAGAACTGCAAGACTTAAGCGGAGTATAGTTTTAAAATCTTTTTTTTCTGTAACACAAGGGCGGCCTGCTATAAGACCTGCAATAACTGCTCCGATTAAATAGCCTGGGAAAAATCCACCTGTTGGTCCCATCCACGCTGCAATTCCACTGGTTCCTCCTGAATAAACCGGAAGCCCTGTAAGACCCGCAAGCAAAAAGAGGGCAGTTGGAAAAGCTCCCTTGTATCCGCCGATTAATACTGCGCATAAAATGCAGAGTACATTTTGTAAAACTACAGGAATCACACCAAGAGGAATGCGGATAAAACCTCCTGCACAGATGATTGCTGCAAAAAGTGCTGTAAAAGAAAGTGTTAATGTGAATCTGTTTTTCATAAAAATGAATATAGCAGATTAAGTGCGGCTTGTAAACTTTTTGCGCTGCATGTAACAAAGTACGCTAAAGCAGATGATTACAGAAAGAAGGCTTCCACACGGTGCTGCAAGTCCCATCGGAAAGAGGTTTTCGGGCCAGAATTTAGAAGCAAGCCAGGCTCCCGGAATCCTGAAGGTTACGATGGAAATTGAATTATGAATGAACGAGATGAGCGATTTTCCCATTGCAGTAAAATATCCCGAAAAACAGAAATGTATTGCAGCGATTATGCAGTCAATCACATATGCCCTTAGGTATTGAGTTCCGTAAACTACTACTTCGCTTTGGGAAGTAAAAAGGCTTATTACAAAAGGCGAGATAAACTGGAACAAGACTGTAAAAACAGCTCCAATGCATACGGCGATTGCAGTTCCAGTCCAGAAAGTTTTTTTAGCGCGGTCAAAAAATCCGGCTCCAATATTCTGTGCGGCTATTGCGCTTATGGAAGTGAGCATGCTCGAAGGAATCAAAAATAAAAAGCATATGATTTTTTCTGCAATTCCTACGGCTGCTGCAATGTTTACACCCCGTCTGTTTGCAATCACTGTTATTACTATAAACGAAATCTGAATGAATCCTTCCTGAAAAGCAACCGGTAGCCCGATTTTTAAAATCCGCGATGTAATCTTTGTTTCCAGTTTAAAATCATCTTTATGAAGCCTGAAAGCTTTTGTTTTTATAATCGCAATAAGGCTTATGATTACGCTCACTCCCTGTGAAATTACCGTTGCAACTGCCGCACCCTTTGCCTGCATTCCGAATAATCCCACAAAAATAAAATCAAGGATAATATTCAGCGTGCACGCAATAATTACAAAAATCATCGGGCTTTTAGAATCACCGATTCCCCTGTACATGGATGCAATCACATTATAAAAAATAACAAAAGGGATTCCCGTAAAACAAATCTGTAAATAACCGAAAGTCTGCTCAATACTTTCTTTGGGTGTGGAAACAAGGCTGATTATTCTCTTAGTCGAAATCAAAAGAATAAAGGTTAAAAAAACAGAAAGAATAAAAAATAAAGTGATTGTGTTTCCGGTAACTTTAGAAGCAGTTTTTTCGTCTTTTGCTCCAACAGCCTGACTTATGAGGATTGAACCTCCTGCCGCAAGACCCACAATAATCACCGTAAGCATGTGCATAATCTGGCTTCCTACACTTATTGCCGTGATTACTTCTGCACCGTTATACTGCCCCGCGATGAATAAATCTGCCATTCCGTAAAGAGTCTGTAAAAAATAAGAAAAAAGAAAGGGGAGAGAAAAAGTGATGATGTTTTTTAGGATGCTGCCCTGTGTAAGATTTTTTTCCATGACTTATTTTTCCATCTGTTAATCATATATAAAAAAAGATTCAGGTCAAGGCAAAAAAAGAACCCCTGATTTAAGAAAACCAGGGGTTTTGTGCTATATAAAATGATTAATTATTTTTGGTTACGCTCCCTTATTTGACAACCTGAATATTTTCAACTTTCTGATCTTTATAGCGATTCTTTACGCGAGCTTTTGCTTCTGATTCGCTATTAGCCTTTTCTTCTGTAGTGATTACAGTACCATTGATTTTGCTTTTTACAGTATAAATCATATTGTGCCTCCGCTAGATAGTTGATTAAGCAGGACAGGGTATCGACTGCCCCACGGATTTATTATAGCATGCCTTATTGTAAAAGCAAGAAATATTCTATGAATATTATTAGAATTCTGTTTTGTTATAGCAAAATTCGGATTGTTATATTAAAATAAAAAAAGAAGGATAACCTTATGAAAAAAGTTTATTTAATCATTTTTTCTTTGCTGCTCTGTACCTCTTCTTTGTTCTGTAAAGAATGGGATATTTACGATGGCGCAGATAAAAAAACTCTTTCCACAATCAAAGACTGCGACGCTTTTATTCAGAAAGGTCAGTATCAGAAGGCTTATTCCCTTGTTGCTTCCTGCGAAAATGAATATATCATCTATAAATATGTAGAAGTGTGTACTCAGTATTTTGCCCAGAGCATCATGCATAAGATGTTTGCCTTTGTAAATCTTAAGGAAGGTCAGACTCTTTACGATGTGCGCACAAAAGAAGGTGATTTTAATATTGCCTACAACGAAGATGGTCCGGAAGAAATAATTCAGAAATATAAAAAAGAACACGGCAATTCAATCGTTTTAGAGCTTGCCCTTGCAAATTATTATTATGATGCGGTTAAGCGTTACGGAAAGCAGTGGCTGAAAACCCCAGACGAAGTAATGCCTTATGTGCTTAAAACTTACGAAAAGGCTTTAAATAAAAAAGTCTATGATGAATTTATTCTTGCCTCGCTTGCCCAGGTGTATACTTCGAACAAGGATTTTAATAAGGCAGAAACTATTTACGAAAAACTCACTCAAGAATTTTCGAAAAACGGAAACTACTGGTATAACTATACTGTGTGTTTAATGCAGTGCCAGAAATACGAAAAGGCAATCAATACAGCACAAAAAGCAGTTGATAATCCGGAAGAAAATCCCGACTATCACTACGATGCCTATATGATTCTTTCCGACGCTTACTGCTGGAACAACAACGGAAAAGATGCAGACAGAGTCTTACGCGAGGCAATCAAAAAATATCCAAAAAAGAGCGGAGCCTATATTCATCTTGCAGAACTCTGCTTTTTCTTCCCGGCTGATTATTCAAAGGATGATTTAAACTCTTTTGTAGACAGTGCCGTAAAAACAGAACCGACTGCATATACAATTTATTCGTGCATCAATCTTTTTTATACGAATCAGCAGCCTTCACAGGCTATAGCATTCTGCGAAAGAAATCTTAAAGTTATTAAAGACAACGAAGGAAAAGCTTATTTGAATTATTATCTTTCTCAGTTTTATTTTATGACGGAAGGAAACCGGGAAAAATCATCTATAGCTTTGGCAGAAGCAAAAAGATTATTTAAAAAAGCAGAAAATACAAAAATGGAGAGTGAATGTGACGCAGTCCGAAAGGATATGCTTGGAGAGTAAAAATGAAACTTAAAAAATCAGTTTTTATTGTTGTTTTTCTCTTTATCTTTCAGAGCTTTTTTGCCCAGCAGATTCACGATTTTGTAGGAATTGTGCGCCCTCAGTATTCAGAATCTGACCTTAAGATTAAAAAAGAATTTAAGGATCAGAGGCAGAAGGAAATCGACAAAAAGAAGAAATCCGGCGAGTACGTGGAAGAAGAGGAAGAAGAAGAAAAAAACGATGATAAAAAAGAAAATCAGGGATACGAAGAAAAGATTGTTGCAGACATATTCGGTTCGGGCTTTGTTTATGTAACTAAAGATGGTACTAACTATGTAATTACTAATCATCATGTTGTGGAAAATTTCAAGTATGCTTCGATTGAATTCATAGATCCCGAAACAAAAGAAAAAACTTTATATACAGACCTCGAAGTTATTGCCCTTTCCAATAACATAGACCTTGCTCTTCTTGCTTTTCCAAAGGGTAAAAAGCCATTTAAATACGGACTTGAATTATACACAGAGTTTTTAAAAGATGGTGAGCATGTTGTTTCTGCAGGATTCCCGGCCCTTGGAGATAAACCGGCATGGCAGCTTGCAAAAGGAAATATTTCTAACGAACGTATTTTTGAAAAAAAGCTTATAGATCCTGATTACTCATACATCATCCAGCATACAGCTCCTATAGATCCGGGTAACTCGGGTGGCCCTCTTTTAGTTGTAGATTCTAAAGCAAAAAGCGGTTATCGGGTTGCGGGTGTAAATACCTGGAAGTATATGTCACGCAGTCTTACGGCATTTACAATTCCGGCTGTTACGGTTCAGAAATTCTTAAACGAATATTTTAATAAGGAAAATAACGAAGAAGTTTTAAAAAAGCTTACAGAAGAATTTGCGCAGAATCTTGGGAAAAAGACAAAACAGGCTCAGGATTTTCAGAAGTATATTGCCCAGGAAGATATGAACAAAATGACTTACAAGCAGTTCGAAAATCTTTTTAAGAAATATGCAAATTCAAATTATCTTATCTATCAGATTCAGGAACCGGCCATCCCGCTTTACAAACGAACTTTCCTTGCAATGAATGTATGGAATAAATATAAAACTTTCGAAAGTGTAAAAGATACAAATATCGCGAAAGTGACTGTAAAAAGCATCGAAAAGAAAAATCACGATTCTTATAAAGTAGTTTTTGAAACTTCGGATGGTAAAAACGTGATTGAATCTACCTGGGTAACAGAGATGAATATCTGGGTAATTAAAGAGATGTCTTATACAAAGGGAAGTGAAAAATTTTCTAACGAAAAAAAATACAGTATAGATTCAGATAAATCTGTAAAAACGCAGAACCTCATATATAAACTTCCGGCTATGGAGTATACACTTTCTTATTTAAAACCACTTGTTACAGAAAAGGATGGCTCTGATTATTCGGGCGTTTCTTTTTCCATTGCTTTGGACATAAGCTATTTTATTTTTTCTACTTCGATTGAATGGCAGGCAACTGACTGGGACAGCTATTTCTTATACGACATTGGAGCGGGAATAATGCTTCCGCTTTATTTAGATCCGATTCTTGTTGAACCATATGCACAGGTTAATTTAAATACATGTTTAATCTGCGATGAACCTGTAGGTGGATTTTCATGGACTGGGGGACTTAAGCTTATCTGGAAAGAACAGGCCGTGGGTGTAAATGTTTTCTATAAAGATAAATATTTATATCCGGTAAATAGAAAATACGACAGTTTCCACATCGGAAGCATTGGAATTGGATTGTTATTCTTTTGGAGTAATTAGAACAGGAGAAAGATATGAAAAAGATATTTGTTTTATTATTGATTTTATTTTTTGGAGACCTTGTATTTGCACAGGTAAATTCTTTTGTAGGTGTTGTCCGCCCTCAGAAAACAGAAAACGCAATGAAGTTTGATGAAGAAAAAATGCAGGAGACGATTAATAAAAATAAAGCAAAGTCTTCGCAGAAAAAAAAGGACGAAAAGAAAGACGAAGAAGAAGACGAGGAAGAAGAGGAAGATTCTAAAGATAAAGAAAACCAGGGATACGACAAAAAAATAAACACAAAGATGTTTGGTTCCGGTTTTATATACGTTGCTCCGGACGGAAAGAATTATGTAATCACAAATCGCCATGTAGTTGGAGATGCAGAGCTTGTTGCCTTTGAACTGATTGACCCTAAAACAGGTGAAAAAACTTTATATGATGATCTTCCGGTTCTTTGTATTTCGGATGTTCTTGACCTTGCTATAATTTCGCTCAAAGATAAAAAAATATTAAAAGAAGGAATTGAATTTTATAAAGGTTTACTCAAAGATGGAACAGAAGTTTATTCGGCAGGATTCCCTTCTTTACAGAAAAAACCTTCGTGGCAATTTTCTAAGGGAAACATAAGTAACGGAAAAGCAGAAATCGAAGAGCTCATAGATCCATCTGTTTCTTATGTAATCCAGCACACAGCTCCAATTGATTCAGGAAACTCCGGCGGTCCATTACTCATCCCCGATTCTGAATCTAAACTTGGATATAAGTTAGTCGGCGTAAACACATGGAAGGCAAGAAGCAGAGATTTAGCCGGTTTTACAATTCCTGCACAAACTGTACAGAAATTCCTTGATTCAGCTTTTAATCCCGAAAAGGATCAGGAAAAAGTAGTAAAAGAAGCAGCAGAAGAATTCTGTAAGATTCTTTCAAAGTATTATGAATGGTCTTATGGAGAGTTAGGAAGCACAAGTTTTAATGCAGATGCCATAAAATATATTTCGAATGAATATGCTTCTTCCATCACTTACGAGCAGTTTAACAGACTTAATACTCTTATTGATGTCCGCTCCTGGTACTATGAAAATAATTACAGCGTTACAGACAGAAAGAGTGCACTTGTGCGCCTTGTTGATAATAAATACAGATTTGTAAAAAAGGGAGGCAATAGTTCTAAGCCCCGCTATTATAAATATAAGGTAGAAAGTGTTACAGCCGGAAAAGATAATACTTATGAAGTAACATTGGTATGTAAAGAAGATAAAAAAGACAATACGGTTAAATCTACCTGGATAAAAGAATTTGGTTTGTGGAGAATTAAAACAATTTCTTATGCTCCGGGAAGTACTGATTATAATCTTGAAGCAAAATATGATTATACTAAGAAGCGTTCAAACATTATCAGTTTTGATACACAAGTCCGTGAAATAAATTGCGTTGGAGTTCTTGTTCCGATGTTCGCTTCGGACAATAAAGATGATTATTATTGTGGTGCGTTCTACAATGGTCTTGAATTTCAAAAGGAAGCTTTTTCGGGAACATTTGGTTACAGCTGGCAGTATAAAGAGGGAGTAAACCATTTCTTTATGCAGCTTGGTGTGTGTACCGCATTTAATATGAATCTTGGGGACTATGTTGTTGTTACTCCGAATGCTTCTGTGGTAGCACTTTTCGATATTATTACAAGTAGTCCTGCCGGTGGATGGGCATGGAATGCAGGGCTTTGTATTCAGATTAAGAAAGATAATAACTATAAATTGGGTATCCAGACTTTCTACCAGGATAATTTTATTTATTCTTTAAGAAAAACTCAGGGTAACTACAGATACGGAACTCTTGGAATCGGTATTTCCATTTATAACTTTGACGTATTCTGATTGAATACCGGAGTCTGATTGCCTCTTGAAGACTGAAGTTGAAAATTGAAGTTCCAAAAATGTGATGTAAAAGCCCGGCTTGTTTAATTTACGGCTAGGCTTTTATGTCTGTGGCTTCTATAAAGGTGATTAAAAATCCTTCATCGGTGTACATACATTTATACTTTCCGGTAAGAGTGATTTCCTGACCGATTTTCGGGAAATCTTCGGGATATTTTTTGTCTTCTCCAAACCAGACAAATTCGAGTCCCTGCTGGCAGCACTGTGTCGCATCCGGAATTATGATTGCAAAATGTCTGTCGCCTGTTTCTTCCGAAATATAGACAACAAAGTTTCCCTTAACTTTTAGATTTTTTTCTTCGTAAGATTCGGGCATTAAAAGCATTTCGAAAACCATCGAATAAATCATCGAAGAAGTCATTACAGATAAATCAAGGTCAACCTTTGAGGATGGAGTAAAAGTTTTAATCATTGCATCGTACATTTCTTTCTGAGAAGGGATAGTTCCCATGGAAAGTGTTACTTCTTCTGTAGGAATTGGCATTACTACAATCGGTGCATCCTGATTATCAGCTGAAACAATGTCATCAATCGTCGGCTGTGTGCTTGTTACAAGACCCTGTGTTTTATTTTTATTACAGCCGGTTATGAGCAGAAGAAAAAATGCAATTGTAAGAACGAGTTTTTTCATTTTTTTACAGCTCCGATTATACTAAAAATCAAAAAGCCCGCAATGTCAACTGCTACAATGGAAGGACCTGCCGGAGTTGATGCAACTATGTCTATTAAAAGACCTGTTCCCGCCGCTATTACAGAAAAAATTGCAGAACAGATTGTAACAGCCTTAAAGCTTTTAAACACACGCATTGCAGAAAGAGCCGGAAAAATCACCAGAGCCGAAATCAAAAGAGAACCTACAAGATTCATTGCAAGAACGATTATTACTGCTATTATTACAGCGATTACAAGATTGTATACCGAAGTGTGTGTGCCGACCGCCTTTGCAAATTTTTCGTCGAAGGTTACGGCAAAAATTTTATTGTAAAAAATGATAAACGCTATAATCACCGCCACCGAAAGAATAGTACAGATAATTACATCCGACTGTTTTAATGTAAGAATTGAAACTGAACCAAAGAGGGTAGTGCAGACATCACCGCTTATGTTCGTGGATTTAGAAAAGAGGCTCAGTAAAAGGTAGCCTACTGCAAGAGCTCCAACCGAAATCATCGCGACGGCAGCATCACCTTTAATTTTTGTATTCTGTCCTGTTCTTAAAAGAAGGATTGCTGCAATTATTGTAACCGGCAGAATAAGATACATATTGTTCGAAAAATTTAAAATTCCTGCTATACACATTGCTCCGAACGCTACGTGCGAAAGACCGTCGCCAATAAAAGAAAAGCGTTTTAAAACAAGGATTACTCCAAGGAGTGCAGAGCTTATTGCAATAAGAGTTCCTACAATAAAAGCCCTCTGAACAATCGGATACTGAAAGTACATGATTATTTTTTCCAGCATAAGTATTCCTCCCGTGTTCCAAAGAATGTGTTTTTCCCGATGTAAAGGATGTGGCTAGCATATTTAAGAGCAGCATCTACGTCGTGCGAAATCATGATGATTGTAATTCCTTCTTTGTGAAGCTCTTCTATAAGTTCGTACATCTCTGCCGTAGCTTCCGGATCAAGGCCGGTAACAGGTTCATCGAGTAAAAGCATTTTCTGGGTAGAACAGAGCGCCCTTGCAAGAAGAACCCTCTGCTGCTGACCACCCGAAAGCTCCCTGTAACATCTTTTTTCAAGGTCGTATATTCCCATCTTTTTCATGTTTTCCACGGCAATCTCTTTTTCGGCCTTGTTGTAAAACGGACGGCGGCCGCATCGTGACTGATTTCCCGAAAGAACAATTTCCCTTACACTTGCAGGAAAATCCTTCTGGGCTTCTGTCTGCTGTGGAAGGTAACCTATTTCGTCATACAAAAGTCCGTCTCCGGTTTTTATTTCGCCGCTTAACGGTTTTATAAGGTGGAGAATTGTCTGCATGAGCGTTGTTTTTCCCGAGCCGTTATCACCAAGGATATAAAGATAATCACCTTTCTTTACAGAAAAAGAGAGGGAATCTACGAGGACATTTGAACCGTATCCTACAGAAAGTTTTTTACAGGAAAGCTGTGCCATTTATATTCCTTTTACCGGTTTTAATCAGGTTTACTGAATCACTTTTTTTAGTTCTTCAAGATTAGCCTTCATTGTACCAGTATATGTTTTTCCTTTAAAGATATCTTCAAGCGTTGTAGACTGCATTGAATCCAAAGTTATGATTCTGCACGAAGGTTTTTTGGCTGTAGCAATTACAGTGTCTGCAAGTTTTTCAGAAGAATTATCAATTTTGATTACGTAAGCTGAATCATTTTCGCGAACCTTATCTGCAAGAAAGACGATTGTTTCAAAGCTTGCTTCTGATTCAGTTGAACATCCTTTAAATGCCGCATAATAAGAAAGAGCATAATCATCAGTCATGTAGCGGAACGGGAAGCGGTCACAGAAAATCAAAGGTTTTTCAGATGGATTTTTTAAAGCTTCTTTGTACTGGCCGTCTAAATCCTTAAGTTCCAAAATATAATTTTTTGCATTTGCCTTATATGTTTCTGCATTTTCCCCGTCCATCTGGCAGAGTGTTTCGCAGATTGCATTTACAATAATTTCTGCATTTTTTAAAGAAAGCCAAACATGTTCATCGTATTCAATTTCTTCGTGGTGATGATGTTCGCCTTCTTCGTGTTCTTCGCCTTCATCGTGATGATGCTCTTCATCTTCGTTGTGGTCTTCGCCTTCACCATGATGATGTTCTTCTTCCTGCATTCCTTCCACAAGCTCTTCTTCCTTAATGTTTTCTTTAAGAACTTCCATCAGGTTGATTACTTTCTGATTAGGATTTGTGCTGTTCAAAAGAGCTTTTTTAATCCATCCGTCAGACTCTCCGCCAACGTAGATTAATAAATCACATTCAGAAATATCAATCATGTCTTTTGTAGAAGGCTGAAAGTTATGAAGATCAACACCGCTTTTTATAAGAAGAGACGGAATGATTTTTGGATTTTCCTCGCCAGAAACATTCATAAACCAGTCGTATTCAGGGAAGATTGTACAGATTACCTTGAGTTTTCCGCTTGTATCAGTTTTTTTAGCAGAACAGGAAGAAAAAAAGATAAACGAAAATAAAGTACAGGCGATTAAACCACCCACAGATATTTTTTTAAGTAAAGATTTCATTTTATTGCTCCTTAGTGTGACATTCGCGGCAGATTCCATAAATAGTTGTTTCACCCTTATTTATTTCAAAGCCGTTAGTCTGTTCAACATTGTTTATAATGGCATCTGCAATATGATTTTCCATGTGTGAGATTTTTCCGCATTTTTTACAGAAAAGATGGATATGATTTTTGCAGCTCTGATTATCAAAGAACTGAAAGAAAACTTCGCGGGAACCTTTTTGGGAGCAGCGTTTGATTTTTCCCTCAGATTCAAGGTCGGCAAGATTTCGGTATACGGCACTTATGCTGATACTGTGATTTTTAATGGCAGCTTCAATCTGTCTTGCGCTGAACATTGTATCGGGGTGTTCCTGGAGGAAATTTAATAAAAGAGTTCTCTGTTCGGTGTTATAAACCATGTTTTTCCTTTTTGAATTTGCGAATTAGTCGCAAATTGAATTATGCATAATTTTCTAGAAAAATCAAGTATTAGGGTTTATAATCTTTACATGAGTGTTTTTATTTCTTTTATGTCTGTACTTGCACCCGTAACTTACATCTGTGTAATGTTTTTACGTTGGTTTGCACTGGAGTTTATTTATAATGCCCCACAGGATATGTGGAGTGGATGTTCGACTACATTATTAGTTACCACAGCTCTTCTTGCAGTAGCGACACTGATTGCAAAGAAGATGTGTTTCTTCTTTGACCGTCTTATCAAAAAGATTAAGACAGAAGGTTATGAGCCTACTCACGAAGAAATTGACCGAAGCCTTGGATGCTATAAAAACCTTATGCACCTGACTCTTTATGCGGTTGTATTCGGTTTTTTTATAGGTCAGATAATCCTTGTATATATTGGAATTAAATTCAACGGTGTAGAATTCTATCCAAGCCGTGTATTCTTTATTATAGCCCAGGCATGTGGTTTTGGAGGAATCTGTGCGGTTTCTACAATCAATGCGATGGATAATCATCTTGCACGCTTCCGCCGTCTTTTAAAAATCCGCTCGCTCGAAGAGTATAAAAAATATAAGAACATAAATATTTCTACTTCGATTTTTATCTCTCTTTTTGTAATTGCATACTTTTTTGCGATCAATCTTTTTTCGGTTCCATACGGTGCCTTCTTTGATATGACACACAAGGGTATGACAGCTGCAGACGGAATGAATTCTTACTTCCTTAAAGGTGCTGAATGTATCTTCTTCTGCGTTCTTCTTTCGTTCTATCCTGCCGTTGTGCTTATCGGAGGTCTTTCAAAACGAATCCGTGCAACCGCAAAAAGGCTCGAAGATATTTCTGCAAAAGGTGATTTAACAGGCCGTATCGACATCACAATGACAGATGACTTTGGTATGCTCACAACATCAATCAACCTTTTGATTTCAAAGCTTTCTTCGATGATTATAGAGATGCAGAACGGAACAGATGCAGTTTCTCAGACTGCAAGCTTTATTTCTGATTCTGCGGCGAGTGCGGCTTATGCTCTTGAAAACATGTCCACTTCGCTCGAAAAGATCGACAGTAACAGCCAGAAGCAGAATGAACTCATTTATGAAGCCGATGAAAATATTTCTTCTTTAGTTTCAGATCTTGAAAATGTAAAGACAAACGTCCTTGAACAGACAAAGGCCATTCAGTCAATTTCTTCTGCCATTACAGAGATGACTGCAAACATCGGTTCGGTAGCAGAAACCGCTAAAAAAGCACAGGATGTTTCTGAAGTTCTTACAAGCTCGAGTGTAACCGGTAGCGAATCAATCGGAAAAGCAGTTCAGACCATGCAGGAAATTCAGTCATACTCAGACGAAGTTAAAAAGATTGTCGGTGTAATTCAGGACATCGCAAGTAAGACAAACCTTCTTTCTATGAACGCAGCAATCGAAGCGGCACACGCCGGTGAATTCGGAAAAGGATTTGCAGTTGTTGCAGGCGAAGTTTTCTCTCTTGCCGCTTCTTCCGCACAGAGTGCTGCCGACATCAAAAAGCGCATAGACGAAATGCTTATAAAGGTAAAAGCCGGTGTAGACGCAATCACAATGGCAGGTTCTTCATTTACAGAAGTAAATGCAAGCGTTCAGCACAATGCCGAATACGTAAAGATTATCTTTGACGCAATGGAAGAGCAGAGAACAGGTGCAAACGATACTCAGCAGTCTGCCGTAGAAGTCCTGGAAGCCGTACAGGAAATCAAGAATCTTACAGAAAAAGAAACAGACAGCGCAGAACAGCTTCGTGAATTCATGACCACCGTTGTAGATGCCGCTCATTCAACAGAAGTTGCCGTAAAGGAAAGTATAGAGGCTATTACAAACCTCAAGGATACAATCCAGAAGGTAGATACTTCGGCAGATGGAAACATCGATTCAGTATTGAGGATACAAAAAAAGGTAAGCGAGTTCAAAGTCTAGCTTACCTTCCTAAAATTTTATTAATGCTAAGGTTTAGTTTTAAGGTTTTAATATGCCTTTAAGGTAACCCTTAGCATTATTTTTTGCACTGTCGATTGCCTCGTTAGCCTTTCCGGTCAGGTAATCATTAGCCTGCTTTTTCTTTGCTTCGAGCTGATCTTTGAACTTGTTCGAAGTATTAGAGTAATCAGTGATTGTGGCATAGATATCATCAAAGCTACCGATTTCGCTTATTGCACCGCCTGTGTACTCGTTGATTTTTTCGTTCATCTGTTTTTCAACATCTTTCTTGAGTACACTAAGCTGATTCTTGAGTTCTTCTTTAAGTGCAGCCATAAACTGCTTATCGATATCTGTATCAAGACCAACGTTCAAGCCGCTCGAAGCCCTGTATCCAATCTGAACAGAGAGCATCATAGCCTTCATCTTTGCAAGAGTATTCATATAGATGTTAGAGATGAATTCCGGTGTGAATGGTGCGGCAATTAAAACCATATCTGTGAACTTTCCTGTTCCTGTGATATTAAATCCGTCTGCATCCCAGATTGCAAGATCAAAGTCGAGTGTAGATTTAGACTGAGTAAGGGATGGAACTCCAGGGAGACCTTCTGCTCCAAAAGAAGCTGTTGTAAGGCTTAGAGGAAGCTTGTCGCAGACATATCTTACATCAACTAAAGGTTCAGTTGTATTTGTTCTTGTATCTACAGTTACAGTACCTGTGTGGTCAATTTCTTTAATCGCAATTTTAAATTCACCGATTGCAGGACGACCTACAGCATCCATGTCCGAAGAAATATCTGTCATATTAAGGGCAAAATTAAAGCCCGAAACGTGAAGCTTTTTAATCCAGAATTTTGGAGGATTTCCGCGGTAGTAAATATTTAAGCCCTTTGCGCGTTCCCCAAGCATAGAGTTGAGTTTTTCTTTTTCTGTAGGCTCTTTTTCTGCCGAAGAAGATGATTTTTTCATCTCTAAAAGATAATCCACAAGCTTCATCGCATAAGGATAATATTTTCCGAGCATCTGGTATGCGGCGCCGTTGAGCGTTCCGGAAATAAACTTCTTACCGTCGTTGATGTTTATAGAAGTAATCTTGTTTATTTCCTTAGAGATTAAAGCCGTGTCGGCTGCAATTGCTTTTTGAATATCAGAGGAAAGAGCCTTTACTGTTGCAGCATCTTTTTTGATGTCGTTTACAGACTGAGTTGTTTTTGTCTTAAGTGCTTCAACCTTTTTATATGCACTGTCGATTGTTTCGATTGCTTCCTTAAGCTTTACCGGGTTTGTTTTAATGGCATTCAAATCAATCTTCTGGCAGTCTTCTACAAGCTTTTGAACATCCTGAACTTCTGTCGTAAGCTCATCTTTTTTGCCTTTATATTTTTCCAGAAGAACTTTTACCTGTTCCTGAGTAGTCTTTGCAAGTTCAGGGCTTTTCATGTTCGAATAACAGTTTTTGATTATTGTTTCTGGATTATATTCATCAAAAACTCCCTGAACAGAATTCTTCATGGAATCGAGCGCTGCATTCGACCTTGATTTAATTTCCTTTATGAATGCAGAGTCACCCTTTGCCTTAGCCTTTGCTTTTTTTGCGGCAAGCTTTGCAGAGATGTCTCCCGAATAAGTTCTGTCGGTATTTGTTGCCATGCCCGAAACTTTTACTTCGTCTGTGATGAATCTTCCGCGCAGTGCCTGAGTCAAATCAAAATCCAGGATGATTGTGTCGAGCGAGAAGAGGTTTTTCATAGGTTCATCTTTGTTAGCAATCTGTAATCCGTCTAAGCGGAAAGAAGCGGCAAAGAGGCGGAAATCAACTCTGTCAATATCACACTTTGCTTCAAAGATGCTTTCGCATGTATTCTGAATTGCCCGTTTGATGATTCTGTTTTTAAAGGCTGTAAAAAGGATTGCAATCAAAGCGATGGTCGAAACAGCTGCAATCAACGGAACCCAGCGGATTCTTCCCTTCTGCGAACGGATTTCTTTTGCAATGGACTTAAGCCTTGACTGCTCCTTTTTTTCGAGCATAGTTTCTTTTGGGATAGAGTAGAGAGCTACGCCTTTTTTATTTTTTTCTGTTTCTTTAAAAAGTCCCTGGATAAAAGTTTTGTCTGCAGGAACATAGATTCGTTTGTAAATGCGTTTTTCAAGGCGTTCCTTTGTGTATTTCTTTTTAAAAAGGGAAGGAACTTTTGCCTTTACCATTTTTGTTTTTTTATTTGATTTAACAGGAGTATTTGTACTTGCAGCTGGAACTTGAGTTTTATTTGTTTCGTCTTTTTTCATACCATATCTCCTATTTTTTTAATGAGTGGAAGCTTAGAAAGAATTGTAATCAGTTTTGACTTTCTTACAGCAGGAGCAAGGAAGGCTCTCCAGTATTTGATGAATATTCTTGCAATGATGTATAAAGGAATATAGGCAATAAGAGAAAAGAGGAAAGAACCCATAACAATCGTGTTGTTGAATTTTGTGAAAGCAACAAACGGAATATCTAAAAGCGTCCTGAAAATCGGTTTAAGACTTTCGAGCGTAAGGAAGCTGTAGCCCATGGAATGGAAAATATTATCCAGGGAAGGAGCTAAGAGTGCGAAGAGGAATGTAAATACAATCAGGCCGCCTCTGTTTATCCTCATGAATAAAAAGAAAATTGTTAATACATACCAGAATGCATTATCCTTAGGCATAAATCCAAGAATCATACCAAGACAAACCGCGTGTGCAATTTCTCCGGGATGAGAGTTAGAGTTCAATGATTTTAAAAATTTTAAAATATTTTTAAACATGAAAAGACTCCTTTTTTACAATTTAAAAATATGAGTGATGGAAAATTATTCCATTGGGTTTTCAATATCTTTTTTGAAAATGATTATGTCGTTCAGCTTAAGGGAATAAGTTGAGTCGATGTCATTTTTCATATTTTTATCGCTTGTTAAAGAAACCTCAAAGTGATAGTCGGTGCCTGCATAATCAGGGGCAGTAACATTGATGCAGAAATTAAATTTTTTAGTGATTCCTTCTTTTTCTGCCTTAAGAGGTTTTACAAGGAAAGAATAAGTTCCCTTTGTAGTTTTGCAGGTAGTGTAAGGATTAGCCCATGTTGAATCAATCATCTGAGCAGGCTGACCTTCGTATTTAAGGGTGATCTGTGCGTTTGGAACAGGTTCAAAATTTGTTCCGTCTAAAACGCTACCGGTAAAGGTAAAGAAATTGAATGCAGGAATTGAATTCTGTGTGACTTCAAGATTTTTAGGCTGAGTGTGATAAGGTCGTTTTGTAGAATTTACGATTCTGATTCCGGCAAGAGCAAGAGAATCAATATCTGCCTTGAGCTGCTGGCTTGTCATTTCTTCTACCGAGTGATTTACACCGCGTCCCGAAACGACGTATTTAGTATGAATTCTGTTCAAAACAAAACTTATTGTATCAAGACGACAATTCTGGCAGTCGCAGGAGAGCCAGCCGTTGTTATTTGCTTTAATCTGATCGTAGAGCGAGTTTACAGACTGAATAACTACGTCTTCCATAAGGTTATGAACATTCATCACTTCACCTCTCAATTGGTATGATTATAGATAACTCCTCTTACCTATAATTATAACATCGAAGAAAGCTTATCCGCAAGTCTGAAAATCGGATTTACAGGATTTGTAGTTCTGTCTGCTACCAGAGGGATTGTATCTAAGAGGAATTCGCCCAGAGTAACACGGATTTCTCCCACAACCTGGCCTCTTTCTACCGGTCCATACACCTGATCTTCCATATTAACGCTTATTCTTACGTTCTGAACGTCTTCTTTTACAGATTCACCGCGTACAAATGGTACACAGATGGCTTCTACGTCAAAAGCGGGAACAGCATTAAAGCACATTTCCTTAGTTCCGTAGCATCTGATTGAATATGGTTTGATAAGGCTTGTGTCAGTATAATCAGCAAAATTTGTAAAGGCAAAATTCATTAAGGTAAGACCGTCGCTCACACGAATCATCTGACCTTCTTCTGCGTTTTCGCCTGGACCAAGCATTGTGATTGAAAGGAATCTTGTTTTATCTCTTTTTGCAGTGAGGGCAAGATTGTAACCGCTTTCGTCTATGTAGCCTGTTTTAAGACCATCGCACCCCTGGAGTTTTCCTAAAAGAGGATTTGTATTTTTCTGTGTGATAGACATTGTGATTCTTTTTGGAACACCTTTTGAAAAATTCTGATAGTGAGGAACGTCGCCTGGAGCTAGATTTTCCGGTTTAGGATATGTGAATTCCGGAACAGAGTGAAAGCGCTTTAATGATTCAGGATGTTCTTTGATGTAAACCCTGCAGAACGCTGCCATCTCGCGCGGAGTAGTTGTATTTAATTCGCTGTAGCCCGAAGCTTCTACAAAGTGTGTGTGAGTAAGTCCAAGATCTTTTGCAACCTGATTCATTCTTGAAATAAAAGCTTCCATGCTTCCGCTTATTGCAAAAGCGATTGCATAGGCTGCATCGTTACCAGAACAGATTGAAAGACCAAGAAGAAGTTCTTCCAGAGTTACAACCTGTCCTTCCCCCAAAAACATCAGCGATGAATGAGGCGGCATATTGCATGCATAGGCAGCTTCCGGAATAGGGATAATCTGATCGTAAGTAAATCTTCCTCCGCTTACTTCCTGGTCAACGACGTACATGGCAAAAAGTTTTGTCATACTTGCTGGCGGAATGATTGTGTCCGCATTTTTTTCGTAGAGAATGTCGCCTGTTGCATTGTCTATTAGGATTACAGATTTAGCGTATGTATTGATTGCAGGGAGGTTTGTTCCGTACGGGAGTTTATGAACAAGCTCGTAGCGTTCAGGATAATTTACTTTAAGGGTTTCTTCGAGCTGTAATTCTTCTAAGTGAGAGAGGGGAGGAACATAATCCAGATTGTTGAATTTCGTAGTTCGTACAGTGACTAAAGTTGCAAGGGCTAAAATTAAAGATGTTGAACTTGAAAGACAAATCTTGATTGTTTTATTTTTTTTGATTCCCATATATTTTCCTCAAAAGTTTACTCAAAATCCAGTACATTTTTTGCCTGACAATTTACGACAAAATTAAATCTGCAAGAACGAGTGCCGTCATCGCTTCTATAACAGGAACAATGCGGGGGCAAAGACATACGTCGTGGCGTCCCTGAATCTGAAGCTCTGTGTCTTCGTATTTTTTACCCTTACGGCAGACTGTGCTTTGTTTTTTAAAGATGCTCGGAACTGGTTTTACGGCTGCACGAAAGATGATTGTGTTTCCGTTACTTATTCCCCCGAGTATTCCGCCTGAGTGGTTTGAATCAAAAACAGGATGTCCTTTTTCGCAGTGCATGGCATCGTTATTTAAGCTTCCAAGACTGTCTGCTGAATCAAAACCGTCTCCAAATTCAATTCCCTTAATGGCACCAATGCTCAAAACTGCTTTTGCAAGTTCTGCATCTAATTTTTCAAAAACAGGGTTTCCGACTCCTGCCGGGCAACCTTCTACAATACATTCGATTATTCCGCCTGCGCTGTCTCCCTGAGCTCTTATTTCTTCTATTTTAGAAAGCATTTTTTCTGCAGCCTTGTTGTCCGGGGCTCTTAAAGGGTTTTGTTCAATTTCTTTAAGATTGCGCTTTTCGGCTTTTATACCAGCGGCTTTTACAGTGTACGCTGTTATGCTAATACCTTTTTGTTTTAAAAATTCCATTGCAATGGCTCCGGCCGCAACCCGTGCAAGTGTCTCCCTTCCGCTCGAACGGCCTCCGCCCCTGTAATCCCTGTTTCCGTCGTATTTAATGTCGTAAGTGTAATCAGCGTGACCGGGACGGAATGTATTTTTAAGATTATCGTAATCAGATGAATGCTGGCTGGTATTTCTTACTAAAAGTGCGATTGGAGTTCCTGTGGTTTTTCCTTCGAAGACACCGGAAAGTATTTCTACTTCGTCGTTTTCTTTACGGGAAGTTACGGCAGCATTTTTTTTACCCTCGGTAAATCCCGGGCGACGGCGGTTTAAGGCTGCCTGAATAATTTCTTTTGAGATGTTAAGTCCACTAGGGCAGCCGTCAATCACACAGCCAAGACCTTCTCCGTGGCTTTCACCAAAAGTTGTTACAGTAAAATTTTTTCCAAAGGTATTACCGCCCATCGTTACTCCTGTTATCTGTTTTATAGTAACAGAAATGAATAAAAAAAGTAATTGAATTTATAGAAAAAAAAATATAAAATTGCGATAAATAACTCCGCGTATGTGGGGTAATCTTTTAAATAAGGGGAATATATATGAATATTTTTCGTGGTGCTTTTACGGCTTTAATTACACCTATGAACAAAGACGGTTCAGTTGATTTTGAGGGCTTCCGCAAAAATGTCAAACATCAGCTCGATCAGGGCATTGATGGTCTTGTTCCTCTTGGAACCACTGCAGAAACTCCAACTTTGGATGAACGACCTGGCGAAGAAGAAGACAAGATTATTCAGATTGTAATGGAAGAGGTTCGCGCATTCGAAAAAACTACAGGTAAAAAAATCCCTGTAATCATTGGAGCTGGTTCAAACAATACTAAGGATGCAGTGGCATATTGTCAGAGAGCAAAAAAGGCCGGCGCTGATGCAGCACTGGTTGTTACTCCATACTACAATAAGCCTTCAAAAGAAGGTATCTATCAGCATTTTGCAGCAGTAAGCAAGGTTGGTATTCCAATCATCGTTTACAATATTCAGGGAAGAACAGGCTTGAACATTCCTACAGATTTACTTGCACGCATAGCACAGCTTCCAAATATTGCAGGAGTAAAAGAAGCTTCGGGCTCGGTTGCTCAGATGATGGAAGTTATCGGCACTGTAAAGGCAAAGAATCCTGATTTTGCAGTACTTTCGGGGGATGATGCATTAACACTTCCTTTGATTGCTGCAGGTGGAGACGGAATTATTTCTGTTGCTTCAAACATGATTCCAGCCCTTATGCATGAACTTGCAACAGCATGTCTTGAAGGAGACTTTAAGAAGGGACGCGAGATTCATTACAGACTTGCTCCATTCTTCAAAGCTGAATTCTGCGACGGAAATCCTAGCTCAATCAAGTATGCAATGAACTGTAAGAAAATGCCTGCAGGCAGCCTCAGACTTCCACTTGTAGAAGTTACAGCTGATGCAAAGAAGATTATCGAAAAAGCAATTAAAGACTGTAAACTTTAATCGTTCTGATTTTCGTTTTGGGAGTCCACAGTGATTGATTTACACTGCCACTTAGACGGATCAATAACACCACAAATAGCGAAAGAGCTTGCAAGGCTTCAGAGCATCGAGCTTCCGTGTAAGGATGATGATGAATTAATCCGTAAGCTTTCTGTTCCACAAATCTGCCAGAGTCTGAATGATTTTCTTGAATGCTTTGGTCTTCCTTTAAGACTTTTACAGACAAAAGAAGGAATATCAGAAGCAGTAAGATTTGTTCAGGAAGATTGTAAGGCTCAGGGGCTTAGTTATCTTGAGCTCAGGTTTGCTCCGCAGAAGCATTGTGTAAACGGTCTTACTCAGGATGAAGTTGTTTTGGCAGCTTTAGATGGTCTTAAAAAATCTGATTTACATACAAATCTTATTCTGTGCCTCATGCGTGCCGATGTGAATCAGAAAGAAAATTTTGAGACAATCGGAGTTGCAGAAAAATATCTTGTAAAGGATGAAGGGGTTGTTGCCCTGGATTTAGCCGGAGCCGAAGCTCTTTTTAAGACAAAGGATTTTAAGGAAGAATTTCTTCTGGCTAAGAAAAAAAATATTCCTTTTACAATTCATGCAGGAGAAGCAGACGGACCTGAAAGTGTCTGGAGTGCGATTGAATCGGGTGCTGTAAGAATAGGACATGGAGTAAGGATTTACGAAGATCCTTTTTTAGTGGAATATGTTGCAGAGCATAAAATCCCGCTCGAGATGTGTCCTTCGAGCAACAGATGTACAAGGGCAGTTGAAGATATGGAAAACTATCCTTTACGAAGTCTGATGGAAAAAGGCGTGAAGGTCACAATCAATACGGATGATCCTGCAATACTTCGTACGACTTTAAAACAGGAGTATGAGTATATAGAAAAAAAGTACGGCATCACTTTTGATGAAAAAACACAGTTCCTGCTCAATGCAGTTGAATCAGCATTCTGCAGCGATGAATATAAGAAGATTTTGAAGGAGAAAATATATGGCAGAAAAGATTAAAGTTGGTGTATTAGGCGCAACAGGAATGGTAGGACAGCGTTACATCAAACTTCTGGAAAATCATCCGTGGTTCGAAGTAACATATGTTGCCGCAAGTCCACGTTCAGCAGGAAAATTATATAAGGAAGCAGTAGAAAACAGATGGCTCATCGGTGAAAATATTCCGGATGCAGTTCAGAACCTTATGGTAGAAGATGCAAACCTCCCCGAAAAGGCTTTAGGAAAATGTAAGTTTGTATTCTCCGCACTCGAGCTTCCAAAAAAAGATGATATCAAGGCTCTGGAAGCAGCTTATGCCAAGGAAGGGATTCCTGTAGTAAGTAATGCTTCTGCAAACAGATGGACAGAAGATGTTCCAATGCTCGTTCCGGAAATCAACTATGCTCATCTTGATGTAATTGAAGCACAGAAAAAACATAACGGCTGGGACAAGGGCTTTATTGCAGTAAAACCAAACTGTTCTTTGCAGACATATATGATGCCTCTTCACGCTTTGATTCAGGCCGGATACCCTGTTAAGAGAATGATTGTAACAACTTTGCAGGCAACAAGCGGTGCAGGTTATCCTGGAGTTCCTTCGTTCGATATGATAGACAATATTGTTCCATACATCGGTGGCGAAGAAGAAAAGACAGAAAAAGAATGTCTCAAGATTTTGGGTTCTGTAAAGGACGGAAAAATCGTGAATGCAGAATATCCTATTGTTTCTTCTACATGTACACGTGTTCCTGTAGTAGACGGACATACAGCATGTGTTTCTCTTGAGTTTGATTTACCGGACGACAAAAAGCCAAGCCTCGAAGAAATAGAACGCGTATGGACAAGCTACACATCTGTTCCACAGGAATTAAAGCTTCCAAGCGCTCCTGAGCATCCGATTGTTGTGCGCCACGAAGAAAATCGTCCACAGCCTCGCCGCGACCGTGAAACAGAAAAAGGTATGGCATGTGTAATCGGCCGCCTTCGTCCATGTAACGTTTTCGACGTAAAATTCGTAGCCCTGAGTCACAACACAAAACGTGGTGCCGCATTAGGTGGAATCCTTAATGCCGAACTTTTAAAAGTCCGCGGATTTTTTGATTAATTAGAATTCAAAAGTATAAAATAGGAAAGACGGTATCTTATGAGGTACCGTCTTTTTTGTTTAAAAACCCAATGTTTTTTTTAGTGCGTTTTGGGTAACAGCAGAGACATTTATTTTGGCTTTTCTGGACATATCGTCGAGCCACTGTGGTAAAGTAATATTTCGTCTTACATTGCGGCTTTTTTCAATCTGCCGGAACATATCAAGATCTACATCTACAAGTGAGAGAAATGATTTTCCTGCTTTTGCAAATTCACTTTTTTTAAGATCAATGGAGTCTATTCTGGAAGCTTTTGGAATATCTGTGGCAACCTTATCAAACAATGCATTTCCTATGTAATCTTTAGCCATATTAATTGCATCTGCAATTCCGTAGCCTTGTGTAAAACCATTAAGATCTGGAATTTCTATAAGGATAGTAGATTTTTTATCATTAGTTTCTGTAAAAATAACTGGATATATAATATTCATAAAAATACCTCTAAAAGAAAAGATAAAGCATTTAAAACTACAGCTTCCATTTTTTTAAAATACTTTTTGCGAGAAACTCATTAATCTCCGAATGTCTGGGAATTTGTTCCTGGTCTTTTCCACGCTGGTAAATATCATGATTACCTCCGTGACGGACTAAAACAAAACCTCCTTTTTCAAGCCTCTTTATTAAATCTTTCCTTTTCACAGTTCAATTATACACATTAAATACACACTGTCAAATGTGTATTTTTAACCGTCTTTTTTTTATTTTTTCAAATATCTGTGTTATAATTTTTTTGTTTGGGAATTAATTTAATAAAGGCGGAGGATGAGAATGTATCGAAAAATTTTAATTTTGATTGGAATCGGGGCTTTATTTTTTGCAGGTTGCTCTAAAAAGGATAATGGAGCAGAACAGGTTCAACATGGAAAGGCTCAGACAAATACGGAAAATACAAAAGCAGGTCAGGAAGAAGAAAAAAAAGTTGATTATGCGGAAATTAAAGCCAGACTTGAAGCAAGCTTTAAGGGAAATACAAAGGGTGGAATTACAATTTACGGCGACGTTGTAATTATGCCTGTTCCGGATGAAATGGAAGTTGTATCAACAAGGGTTTTTGGTGATGAAGATGATGGCTCTGATATTTCACAAAAAATGTACAAAGAAGTTCAATTCATTCCGCAAGGTTTATTTCTTGAAATCCATTTACCAGAAGAAATTTATGATAAACATTCTGTTTTAAATTTGGAAGCAGAACATGATGGGAAAACTTTTTTCTATGATGAACCTCTTTCATTTTCTTCGGTTGGTTTAATCAATTCTGAAAAGCTTGCAGGTTATAGGACTTATATCACTTTTGCAAATTATAATTATTATTCAAAAAATTATAATTACACACTTTGTCTTAAAGATGCAGAAACGAAAAAGACTGTTGCAAAAAAAACAGTAGTTGTAAAACCTGTTTCGCAGGGATTCTTTGTTTATAAAAATGATTATGAATCACCTTTTATTTCATACATGGAGCAAAGAAGTTTAGAAACTGATACAAGGTATCATATGATTTACAGGGGAAAGGGAAGTAAAGCAGAATCAAAAGGGACAATGCTTATTATTTCGGCTGATTATGGTAAAGACTCAGGATTTTCGTATATTCCACTTTTTGCAGTAAAAACCTTTGATGATAAAAACGGCACATGTACTTTTGATTTTGAAATTGCAGATGGTGGCCAGTATAAAATTGATTTTTATGACTGCGAAACAAAAAAAATTACAACAACCTCTCTTTTTGAATATATACAAGTTAGAACTTCTAATTCAAAGGTAAAATATTTTTATCCTCCTGAAACAGAATGGAAGGTAAAGGCCGAAGACGGTTTAAGACTTAGAAATTATCCTATGGGAAAAAAGATTGGTCTTTTGGAAAACGGAACTGAGCTTGTTCAGACAGAATATTCCTGGTTAATATTTTCTGATACTATTAACGGAATCAAAGGTTTCTGGATTCCTGTAAGGGTAAAAACAAACAGACCCGAAATTGATAAAAGCGATTTATACTGCTATGACCCGAACATAACAGACGGCTGGGTATTTTCAGGATATCTTGATTTGATTGAAAAATAAGAATTATTTTGAAAAATAAGTATTATTTTTTCCCCACAATAATCATCGTCCTTGCGTGTTCGTTGTAGGGGGAAAGATCAAAGTCGCCGTAGACGTTTACTTCTTTTAGGCCGTAGGATAAGAGGCGTTCGCGTAAGAAGGTGGCGGGGTAGAGGCGCTGGATAAAGGTGTGGTCTATAAGAGGTTTGGTTGATTTAAGTTTTGTGTCCGGGGTGTCGGGCGGGAAGAGCATCCATCTTGAGCTTAAGCCTTCCCATGCTCCTTCTACTTTAAATTCTGTAACAACCTTGTACCCTGCGCGTTCAAAGATTTCGCCATCCGTCCAGTACATAATGGCAGTTTCGCGGCTTGTGCATTCCATTATAAAAGTTCCGCCTTCTTTTACCGCATTTGCCATGTTCTCTAAAATCATCATATCTTCCTGGATTGTGTCGCAGTAACCAAACGAAGTATAAAGGTTTACAACGCAGTCAAATTTTTTATCAGTTTTATAAGTCCTTAAATCAGTGTTCAAAAGTGTGAGGGAAACTCCTTCATCATCTGCGCTTTCTTTTGCAGCATCAAGCTCTGCCTGGATTATATCGATTCCGGTAACATCAAGATTTAAAAGGGCCAGTTCCACGCTGATTCTTCCAAGACCGCAGCCTGCATCCAAAACAGAATCTCCGTCTTTTAATCCGGCAATCTTTTTTACATATTCTGCGACTGTGGGTGCTTCTGCCCAGCGTTTTTCGTCGAACATAATCGGAGCAAAATTAATCCAGAAATCTTCTTTTTCGAACCACTGCATCATTCCCTGCCTGTAATCTGCGTTTTTACGACGCCACTGCATGAAGTTTAATCATCATGCTATAAAAATTTTTACAACTTAAAGATTTGATGTTAAAATGATAATCTGTAATCAAGAATTTTTAAAGAGAGTTTTTAGTTAGAATGAAAGGCTTAAAGGATTTTATCGTACGGCATTTTTCTTTTGAACGATCCCTCACACGAAGGGTCAACCTCATCATGCTTATAAGTGCAATTGCGGGAAACATTGTAGGTGCCTTTGAATCACTTTTTATTGACCTTCCGATTTTTGCAAAAATTCTTCCTATTGCAGCCGTTGTCATCCTCATCATCCTTTTGATTATCGGGTTTAATACAAAAAAGACACGTGTTTTAAATTTTGTTTCGATTTTTATAACCACATCCGTCATCTTCCCGCTTATGTTTTTTGCAAACGGGGGATTTCAGAGCGGAATGCCATTTTATCTTCTTGTGAGTTCGGTTTTTATTGTCGTTGGATTAAGGGGAATCCCGCGCCTCATCCTTTTTGTGATTGACCTTACAGAAATCATTCTTCTTTGTTCTATATATTTTAATCATCCTGATTTCTTCCCTGTGATTGATCCGGGCGTTCAGGCGTTTGATATTTCTTCGAGTCTTGTTTTTTCATTTTTGATTATGTTCTTTTTTGCATTCTTTGTAAAAAAGCAGCATGAGTATGACAGTAAAAAAATCAAGGAATTTTCTGAGCTTTATAAAAAACAGGCAAATACCGATGAGCTTACGGGGCTTTACAACAGGCGATATTTTAAGGAATTTCTGAAGATTGCAATTTCGACTTTCGGGGATACGGGAAAGCTTCATCTTGCCATGTTTGATATTGATGATTTTAAAGTCATAAACGATAAGTTTGGTCATCTTTATGGTGATGAGGTTTTAAAAAAGTTTTCTAATATTCTTGTGGACGAAAGCTCTAACAGTATTTTTGCGTGCAGATACGGCGGAGAAGAATTTTTAATTTTGATTCCAAAGAGAACTGCAGAAGAAGCGCTGGAGGTTGTAGAAAGGATTTTGCAGAAAACCCGCGATACAATCAAATACGAAGAAAATCACAGCGTGACCGTGAGTGCCGGCTTTATCACTTATTCAAAGGATATGAGTTACGAAGTTCTTTTACAGTCAGTTGATGCAAATCTTTACAAAGCAAAATTTAGCGGAAAAAATAAGGTTGCCTGGTAAGATTAATTAAGCAGTATTTTTATTTTGTGATTTCGTAAAGCTCGATATTTTCATCCTGGAAATTCGAAAAGCATAAATATTTTGAATTCGGGCTTACATCAAGGCCTGTGGGCTGATTTCCGCCTTCAAACGTTTCTACAATTTCCATTGTTTTAATATCTATAATCTGAATCTTTCCGTTCTGCGGGCTTCGTTTTGTGTAATCTGCAGGATTATTCGGCCCACGTGAAGAAACAAAAAGCCATCTGTTATTTAAAAGATCTATTGTGTTCGGGTTATAAAAAACCTTTGTTTTTCGTTCAATTTTAAAAGTGATTAAGTTGATTTCGTAAATGGAACGGTAATACATGTCTGAAATATAAGCCTTTGTTCTTTCATCATTAATCACAATGTGGCGCATGGCAGCGTTTGTAATTTTGATGTAATCGGTTCTCTTGTTTTGTTCAATATTAAACTTTTCGATTAATCCGTCATTGAATGAAAGACTGATGATTGAGTTTCCATCCTTTGTAAAATAAAGTCCCCTTGGAGCTCCGCCAGTTTTGAGTTTTTTAAGACACTTTCCGGTTTTATAATCAATAATCGAAACATCATTAGAAACCCAGTTTGAAACAGCAAGAAGATTTTTCTGGCTGTTATATGCAATGAACTTACTCCAGTTTCCTGTGGTAGGAATTGTGCGGATGTATTTAAAATCAGGATATGAATATTCGTAAAGATTTGCAGTCGTCATCTGGGAAACAAGAAAAACATTTTTTTCGGGAATAAAAAGCCCTTCTGCAAAACCCTGTTTACTTGCATTCGGAGGAGTGATTCTTTTTATAATCTTTTTTTCGCTCATGCTAAAGATGTCAAATCCGTTATCTTCCAAAAGCGGCATGATTACATATTTATTATCCGGCGAAAACAAAACCTGCTTAGGCTGTCTTCCGCATTTATAAGTCCCGATTTTTTTGAGCACCGGCCCTTCAGTTTTTTTTGCCGCCTTATTTAAAGCCTTATTCTGAGCCAGAACACTCACCGCGAGTAACGAAAAAAAGATGATAAAAAATTTCTTCATAATCTGATTATACTTTACAAAAACGTGCCGGGGCAAGATGCGAGGAGGAGAAGAATTTTTTATGACAAAACGTATATGTCATAGTATAATTTTATAAATACTTAAAAAGTTTTTTCAGGGGGTAAAAATGAAAAAAATTATTATTGGTTTATTTACAGCATTATTGCTTGTAGGTATGACAGGATGTAAAAACGGTGTTGAAAGCGGCGGGGGTAGTGGTTCTGGCGGAGGAGGTTCTGGGGGAGGCGGCATACCCACAGGAAACTTTAAACAGACAGGTTATAAAAAAACAGGAACTCAAAATATTAATGGTACAAATTATGACCTTGTTACCTTTGGAAATTTTCCTCAGTCTGAAAAAGATAGTAATGTAACTGTGAGTACAACTGCTACAAATGTCAACGGTTTTACATGCTATAAAGGCAGTGATGATGAGTGGTATGTAAATTTAGGCTCAAAATACTATAAAGTAGAACCGATTAAATGGCGTGTTCTTTCAGAAAACTACGACCACGACGGCAATGCTTCTAACCCAGGCAAAAAGCTTTTGCTTGCAGAAAATATTCTTATAAACAAAACTTATAGTGCAGGTTCCAACAATTATGAAAATTCTTCTATAAGGGCATATCTTACAAGAGATTTTTTAAAAATAGCATTTACACAAGCAGAACAGGATGCAATTGCAGCGACAACAGTAATAAATAATGCAAGAAGCACAAATCCGGACAGTAATGACAAACAGTGGAACAACGGAGCTAATCAGTACGCCAGTGACACTTCAACCAGCGATAAAATCTTTTTGCTTAGCGAGCAGGAAGCAACAAAAGCAGATTATGGATTTGCAGCCTATAATGCATCTGGTATCGGTAATACAAGAATCCGTATGCCAACAGCTTTTGCAAAGGCAAACGGAGCATATCAGAATATTACAAAAGGCTACGGCGGTCGTTGGTGGCTGCGCTCTCCTGACTATACTTATGGTAACCACGCGCATATCGTCATCCATGATGGTGGCGCGAACAGTAACAGCATCAGCCCCGTGAATGACGATATTATAGGTGTTGTGCCGGCTTTATGCCTAAAATAAAATTGGCTTTGTCAATTTTATTTTATCTAATCCTTGCGTAAGCAATAATCTAATCAAAAAGCAGCCTGCCCGGTACAATGTACATCAAAGGCAGGCTGTTTTTTTCTTTTCTACACCGCAAGCTCTTCCCAGCGGGCGTATTTTTCTTCCAGGAGTTTGGTGATTTCTGTGTAGCGTTCGCCGGCTTTTCGGGCGGTTTCGAAGTCGGGGCTGGACATTAATGGTTCCAGTTCTTTCTGTTCTTTTTCGAGCTCGGGGATTTCTTTGTCTAAGGCTTCGAATTCGCGCTGTTCTTTGTAGGAAAGTTTTTTTTTGCAGGAGGAGTGGTAGCGGCAGAAGCAGTGGCAGATGATGAAGAGTCAGGGGCAGAAGAAGAGATGTTTTTATCGGCAGAACCCGCGCCCTCAGAAGTGATATTTTTATCCCCAGAAGCGATGTCCTCTTTAGAACCCGCTTTCTTTTCCTCTTCCAGATACTCAATATATTCGCTGCATTTTCCGACAAAGCCGCTGATGCTTCCGTCCTCTTCCATAATAAAAAGGGTGTCGGCGCATTTATCCATAAAATAGCGGTCGTGGCTTACGAGGAGGAGGCAGCCTTCAAAATGCATTAAAAACTGCTCTAAAAGGTTCATCGTAAAAATATCAAAATCATTTGTGGGTTCGTCTAAGATTAAAAAATTCGGGTTTTCCAAAAGCAGGCGCACAAGATAAAGTCTTTTTCTTTCACCACCCGAAAGACTGCTCACAGGTGAATGCTGGATTTTTCCTTCAAAGCCGAACTCTTCTAAAAATTTTGCAGCACTCACTTCTTTTGTTCCGTCGTTCAGAGTCATGTGTTCGGCAGTTTCCTTGATGTATTCAAGAACTGTAAGATTTGTATCTTTAAAAACCGGGTTTTGTTTGTAGTAGCCGAATTTTGTGTTTACGCCTGTTTCAACGTTTCCAGAATCCGGGGAAAGCTTTCCTGTTACAATATTCAAAAAAGTTGATTTTCCCGCTCCGTTATCTCCAAAGATCCCGATTTTCTGGCCCTTTGTAAACTTATACGAAAAATCAGAAATTATTTTCTGGCCGCCGAATTCTTTAGAAATGTTGTGAAGTTCAAGGACTTTTCCACCAAGACGTTTTCCCTTTACTTCAAAAGTGTAGCCCTTATCAGCTTTAAATTTTTCTCTGTTTATGAGCTGCTCGTCCCTCTGGATTCTTGCCTTGATTTTTGTTCCCCTTGCACAAGGGCCGCGTAAAAGCCATTCGCGTTCAAACCTCAACACTGATTCAATCCTTCGTTCTGTGTTTGCTTCGATCTGGGCTTCTGTTTCTTTTTTTTCAAGATACTGTGAATAGTTTCCGGTGTAGAGCTTAAGCTTATTTCTTGCAAGCTCGTAGATATTCGTACAAACTGCATCAAGGAAGTATCGGTCGTGGGTAACCATCAAAACTGAGCGGGTTGTATCTTTAAGATATTTTTGGAGCCAGGAGATTGTTTTTATATCAAGGTGGTTGGTTGGTTCGTCCAGTAAAAGAACTTTTGTATCTTCGACTAAAACCTGTGCAAGGCAGACTTTTTTAATCATCCCGCCGCTTAAGGTCCCCATCTTCTGATTAAGGTTCTGGATATCGAGCACGCCAAGGATTGAACTTATCTGTGCTTCGTAGTTCCATAAATCAGCCTGATCCATTTTGTGCATCACTTCGTCATACTTTTTTGTAACGGCAGCCTCGTTTTTAGATGTGGCTAACTCTTCGCAAATCTTTGTGTATTCATTTATGATTTTTAATTTCGGGGAATCGCTTTTAAAAATATGCTCGCGGATTGTATCTTCTTTCTGGTATAAAGGATTTTGCGGTAAAAATGAAACTCCTGCTTCACGGTTAAAAACTACACTTCCTTCGTCGGGCTGTAAAACTCCTGCAATTGTGTTCAAAAGAGTTGATTTTCCCGTTCCGTTTTTTCCGATTAATGCAGCCTTTTCGCCTTCCTGAAGTCCGAACGTAACACCGGTAAAAAGAGGTTTTTCGCGTCCGATTTTGGAAAGGTTATTTATAGAAAGAAGATTCATAAGCCGAGTATAGCACATATCAAAGGCACGGAATAGGGGAGCGGAGATTTCGTCGGGGAGCGGAATGCAGTGGCCGTGAAGGGATGAATTATCCTCCACAACTTGAACAAGAACCTGATTATGGGTAAATTCATATCATGACTAAAAAAACTAAACGCCTGCTTTTATCTATATTGTGTTTTACTTTAATCTTAGGTTATGCAATCTGGTACACTTATTATGCAAAGCCCGAACAGAAAGAAAAAATAGATTCACTCACTCAAACTGAACAGACTGCTCCTTCAAAAAGCGAAGAGAATGCACAGAATACAGACACCATAGATGCCCAGAATGATAAATCCTCTAAAAAATCATCAAAATCCGGCACAAAAAAAACTTCATCAAAATCTACAAAATCAAAAAAATCAGGTAAGGCTGAATACTCTTCCAAAGAATGCGACATGGGTTACGAGGAAAATAATCCCCTTTATTTTGGAAACCCTTCCGACGCAAAAACCGATTTATCTTTGATGAACAATTATATGATGATAAAGCCTCAGTATACGCTTTCTTACAACGCGAGCACTTTTAATCCTAACTGGGTTGCCTGGCATCTTTGTAAGGATGATCTTGGGGACGCAGACAGAAGCGATGATTTCCGCCCCGATAAGGATCTTCCCCTTGGCTGGTATGCAATAAAAAAGAAGGACTATCAGTATAAAGATTATGGTTTTGACCGTGGCCACATCTGCCCGTCTGCCGACAGAACAAAAACAAAAGAAGATAATTCCATGACATTTTTGATGACAAACATGGTTCCACAGACTCCGGACAATAACCGCGTAATCTGGATGCATTTTGAAAATTACGAGCGTGAGCTTGTGCGTCAGGGGTATGAAGTTTATCTGATTGCAGGTCCATACGGGAAAGGCGGAACGGGTGCCAAGGGAACTTTTGAATCAATCCCAGTGGAGCTCAAAACAGGCGAAACAATAGAGATGGTAGTTCCGTCTTACACATGGAAAGTTCTTATTGCAATTCCCGATGGGGACGATGACCTTTCACGAATTGACGAAAATACTCTCTGCATCGCAATCAATGTTCCAAACCTTATGGGGATGGGAAAAACCGGCGACTGGGAGCAGTACATAACTACGATTGACGAAATAGAAGGCATCACAGGATATGATTTTTTTGAGCTTCTGCCGGATGATGTAGAAGAATCAATTGAATCAAAAACCTATGAATATACAAAATAGGAGACTTGTATGATTAGTTTACTTGCACGTATTTTTATTAAAAACAACAAGGATTATTCAAACCTCAAGGTGCGCGAGCAGTACGGAGTTTTATGCGGAGGCTTTGGTATTTTTTTGAACCTCCTTCTTTTTGCCCTCAAATTTATTTTTGGAACAATCGCTGCCAGTGTTGCCATGGTTGCAGATGCATTTAATAACCTTTCTGATGCGGCAAGCTCAATCGTTCAGATTTTCGGCTTTAAGCTTTCTTCCAAAAAACCGGATCCTGATCATCCGTTCGGCCATGGAAGAATTGAATATATTTCTGGCGTTATAATTTCGTTTTTTATCCTTTACATGGGAATTGATTTAATTAAGGATTCTGTAAAGGCTTTAATCAACCCGGATCCTGTAAAGGCTGATATTTTTTCTCTCATTGTTCTGGTAAGCGCAGTTTTAGTAAAGGTGTACATGTATTTTTATAACCACTCTGTTGCAAAAAAAATCAACTCTGTGGCAATGGAAGCAACCGCAAAAGACAGCTTTGGTGATGTAATCTCTACTTCGGTTGTTATTCTTTCTGTTGTTTTGAGCCGCTTTGTTTCTTTCCCTGTTGATGGAATCGGTGGAATTGTTGTCGGATTCTTTATCTTAAAAACCGGTTTTGAAGCTGCAAAAGATACAGTCGGTACACTTTTGGGAACAGCGCCGTCAGAAGAGCTTGTAAAGGGAATAGAAGAAGAACTCATGGCGCACGAAAATATCATCGGTATGCACGACCTTGTTGTTCACGATTATGGTCCTGGCCGACTTATGATTAGCCTTCATGCAGAAGTGCCGGGCGATAAAAATATTTTCGAGATTCACGATTCAATTGATATTGCAGAAGTTGATATTGCAACTAAGTTTAACTGCCATGTTGTAATCCACATGGACCCGATCGACACAAAAAACAAAAGACTTGTAGATTTAAAAAAGCTCATAGATAAGACTGTAAAGGAAATTGATCCGGAATTTACTTATCACGATGTAAGAATTGTTCCGGGAATTACTCATTCAAACCTTATGTTCGATGTAGTAAAACCGTTTTCGTGTAAGATTCCGGATTCTGAATTAAAGCTTTTGATACATAATAAAATACACGAAGCAGAGCCTGATGTTTACTGTGTGGTTACCGTAGATCAGCCTTTTGTAAAAAGAACGTAGTCGTAATCTATTCCGCCATCGCTGCATTCTTTTTCTGTCTTTTTCTCCCATCTTCCGTCAGGACTTGGGAAAAATTTATCTCCGGCAAATTCTTTTTTGATTTCTGTGGCGTATATGCGGTCGGCTAATGGTAGGGCTTTACGGTATATTTCTTCTCCGCCTGCAACAAGGATTTCTGTTTTTCCCGAGCCGGAAGGTTTAGATGATTTTTCGCCGGAAATTAAATCTTTACCGCAAGAAGGATTTTTCCCACCTGCTTTTTCCAATTTATAAATCATCTTCACAGCCTTTTTAAAGCTCTTACACAGGAGGCAGCCTTCAGGAACTGATTTTAAGGATTTTGAGATTACTACGAGGGTGCAGTAGGAGAGGGCTTTTCCGATTTCTTCAAAGGATTTCCTTCCGATTATTACGTATTTTCCGCGACAGATGCTTTTAAAACGATCGCGCTCAGAAGGAATGAACCATGGTATTTTCCCCTGAGCGCCGATGACTCTGTCTTTAGCCGTATAAGCTACAAGCAGCGAAATAGAAATGTTTCTCTTAAGGAAAATCATATCTATTTTATATGATATTTTTGTCTATGCTTCAACCTGTACAAGCTGTGCAACCGGCTGAGTCTGTGCATAAACACTGTTTGCATTTTTATATGGATTTCTGAAGTTCTGAATCTGAGACTTAATACTGTCGATGTGAACTCTAAGAAGGTCTCTGTTAATCTGATTCTGTTTAAGAACTTTATTCTGAAGGTCATTTAAATCTTTCTGGAGGTTCTGGATCTCTGTTGCCGGATTCTTTCCATTATCAGAATTTTTATACATCTTAGACATTGGCACAATAACCTTCTGAAGGTTTGCAATATTTCTTACAATCTGCTGTTCAAGTTCTGTATGTGCGATTAATGATTCCGGATCTTCTTTAGAAATTGAATCCTGCTGTTTTTCAAGGATGTTAAGATATTCTCTGAATTTGTTTCTCTGCTGTTCAAGAAGTGTCTTTAATCTGTGAAGTAAGGCAACTCTTTCATCTAACTCTTTCTGTGTGATTTCCATGGTTAATCCTCCCGTTATACTGTTTTAACCAACAATATTTACAGCGTTATCAATCTGAGCAGCAGGTGCATTAGCTGTACTATTTGAAATTTGTCTCCATGATTCAACGAGCTGTCCCATCATATTAAGAACAAATTCCAGTTTTTTTCTATCGTGACTTATTCCTGCAGTAACCAGTTCCTCATTAAAATACAAATATAAAGACATCAGGTTACGTGCAATATCTCCGCCTTTTTCCATATCGAGCGAAACCTGAAGTTCTGTGATTATGGACTGGGCTTTCTGGATTGCATTTCCAAATTTTTCAATCTGTGAAGGTTTGATTTTTCCGTCAAGTTCAATAAAGCTTAAAGCTAATTTTATCTGTTTGATGGCTCCTTCGTATAAAAGTACAACTAATCTTCCCTGACTCGCAGTACTTACATTTGTTTTCTGATAAGCATTATATGCGTTAGAATATCCCATTTAAAACCTCCTGTGTTTTTATCTGATAATAGGACACTTTGATTTTCGGAAAACGCAAAAAAAACTTAAGAAAAAAATAAAAAAATATTGTCGACATTGACGTTTAGAATCAGTATATTTATATAGTAGATTAATATTTAAAAAAATATAGATTTATATAAAAGCGGATTATAGAATCAGCATAATTAAAGCGAGGTCCCGATGGCAGACGAGAACAACAAGAAGATTAATAATGACGAAAATGACCCGTATAACTTTTTTAAATTTACAGGACCGTCGAATAATAATAAGAAAAATAACAATAATGCCCCAAAAAAGCGTTTTCCATTTTTTACGCTGCTCATAGTTGTTATTATTTTTACACTTTTCTCTCAGTTATTCTTTTCGAATAATAAATCAGGTAACGAGATTTCTTTTTCTGAATTTAAAAATAAGGTCGAAAGCGGTGTAATCGTAGAAGTAGAAATTTATGAACATTCGGTTATCGGCTACGAAAAAAATACAGGAAGCACAGCCACAACAGATGAAGATAAAATCCTTCTTCTTTTTTCTAATGATGCAAGATCAAAGGGTAAAAGATGGGTTGCTTCTTCCTATATATATGATGATTTTTTAACATTCCTTGATGAACACAATGTAAAATATGAATTTATAATCAACGAACGAAGTCCTTTCCTTTCATATCTTCTTTCGCTCATAGTTCCATTTGGAATCATCCTTCTTCTCTATTTCTTCTTCTTTAAAAAGATGGGAGGAGGTTCAGGCGGAGTTGGAAGCATCTTCAGCGTTGGTTCTTCTAAGGCAAAGGTTGTAGAAGAGGGTAAGATTAAAACCCGTTTTGATGATGTAGCCGGTGTAGACGAAGCAAAGGAAGAGCTTGTAGAAGTAGTTGATTTTCTTAAAGAGCCTAAAAAATATACAGAAATCGGTGGTAAGATTCCAAAGGGTGTTCTTCTTGTAGGAGACCCGGGAACCGGTAAAACACTTTTAGCACGCGCTGTTGCAGGCGAAGCCGGTGTTCCATTCTTCAGTATCTCTGGTTCTGACTTTGTAGAAATGTTTGTTGGTGTTGGTGCATCCCGCGTACGCGATTTATTCAAGCAGGCAAGAGAAAAAGCTCCATGTATTGTTTTTATTGATGAAATCGATGCCCTTGCAAAGAGCCGTGCAAACAGCTTTAACTCAAACGATGAACGTGAACAGACCTTAAACCAGCTTTTAGTAGAGATGGATGGTTTTGATAACGAAAAAGGTCTTATCATCCTTGCTGCTACAAACCGTGCAGATATTCTTGACCCTGCAATCCTTCGTCCAGGTCGTTTTGACCGCCAGGTTCCTGTAGAAAAACCTGATGTAAAGGGACGTGAAGCAATTTTAAGAATCCACGCAAAGAATGTAAAACTCGAAGACGATGTTGATTTTGAATCGCTCGCACACGGAACAACAGGCTTCTCTGGCGCTGACCTTGCAAACGTTGTAAACGAAGCAGCCCTTCTTGCAGTAAGAAACAAGCGCAAAAAGGTAACAATGGAAGACTTCAACGACGCAATCGACAAAGTAAGCATTGGTCTTAAAAAGAAGTCACGCAAAGATAATAAAAAAGAAATCCGCCTTGTTTCCGTACACGAAACCGGCCATGCACTTGTAGGAGCATTTACTCCGGAACACGAAAAGGTAAATAAAATCACTGTAGTTCCACGAAGCCATGGAGTAGGCGGATTTACACAGTTCCGCGATGATCAGGAAAAATCATTCCAGACAAAGAACGATATAATCATCGAAATAGACAGCCTCCTTGGTGGACGGGCAGCAGAAGAAATCATGCTTTCTGATATTTCTACTGGTGCTGCAAACGACATTGCACGCGCAACAGAACTCATCAAGCGCATGATTACAGATTTTGGTATGTCGGACAAGTTTAAGAACGTTACTCTTGGTAAAGGTGTTCTTGGCGGTCGCGGCGGAGAGCCAAATCTTGTAAGGGAATTCAGTGAACAGACTCAGAATTACATAGACGAAGAAATTGCAAGACTCATGGATGAACGCTATAAGCATGTTCTTGCCCTTCTTAAAAAACATAAAGCCCTGCTTGAATATATTTCGAATAGACTTCAGGAAGTAGAAACCCTGGACGGCAAGGAATTCTACGAAATTATCGAAGCAGAAGCTAAACTTTCGCAGAAAAAACTTCCTTCAGGAGAAACAAAAACACCTGCAAAAAAGAGTACAAAACCTGCGTCAAACCGTGTTGACGGAAAGGACTAAGTATTCTAAAATAAAAAAAGGTTTAAAAATATGAATAAATTAGTAAGAAAAATAATTTTATCGGCTGCTTTATTTATTGGTATTTCAACAATTACCACTGCTCAGGTTACAACAGCCAGCACTTATTTTAAAACAGTTTCGGAATATTATGCCTCATTAAGAGATTATGAAGTAGATTTCGAAATCCTCATCGGTAAAAAAGAGACTTACGGTACTCTGTCTTATCTTTCTCCAAACTATTTCAGAATGGATTATACTTCTCCTGCAAATCAGGTAATCTGCTACAACGGAGAATTCCTTACAATGTATCTTCCCGAAACTGGTGCGGTTCTTCAGCAGGAACCACAGGGCGGTACTGTTCAGAGTCCAATGGGTCTTTCTCTCATGTCGCGCTATTACAATGTAGCATACGAAGTTGGTCAGGATGCTGTTCCTCTTGATGAAAGTTCATCAGAAATGGTAGTTAAATTCATCCTGAACAGAAAGAGTTCTTCGGAAGCTTTCCGCTATATTAAGATTGCCGTTAATCCTAATACTAAACTTATCAGAAGAATCGAAGCTGTTACTCCAGCCGGCGTCAGCTTTGTATTCAACTTTTCAAACTACAGACTTAATCAGGGAATTGCACCACAGCGCTTCATCTATGATCCACCTTCTTCTGCAAACAACCTGAATAACTTCTTAACGGAGTAGATTAAAAAAATGGATAGTTTCGGCGAAATTCTTCATAACACACGTGTTCAGAAAAACCTTGATCTTGATAAGGTTGCGCGTGAAATCTCTATAGATAAAAGATATCTTCAGGGTCTCGAAGAGGAAGACAATTCTGTTTTCCCCGGCGAAGCTTACATGATTGGATTTTTAAGAAACTATTCTAATTACCTTGAGCTTAATACAGAGCTCATGCTCAAGCTTTATAACAACAAAAAAATTCAGGAATCTCCGGTTCCTGTTGAACTCATATCTCCTCCAAAACCAACCTGGCTCATGCCTGCTGTAATTATTCCGGCAGCGCTTGTTTTCCTTGTAATACTTATTGTTTCAATCTTACTTATCAGAAAGAGCAGAATGGAAGATGATCCTTCTGTTGTTGTTTCGAGCAAGGTTCAGGCAAAACAGTACGACATTGGCGATGCAAAAATTACAGAAAGAGTTTATAAAGGAGACCAGTTCCTCTTCCCTTCAGATAACGGACCAATCGTCCTTACAGTAAGAGAAACACGAAGTTCTTTCGGACTCGACACTCCATCCGGAGTTTTCTATACAGACCTTGCAGACGAACAGGAAGTAGACATCAACGGCGACTCAGTGCCAGATTTAATCATCTATGTTTCTGACCTTTCTTATACAGATGAAACACGCGGTGTAGAAGTTAGTATTCTTGCACGCCATGGAGTTGCTTCTTCGACTACAACAGATGTTTACGTAGAAGATATTCCATTCATAGCAGACGTAAAGAATACACATCCTCAGAAGGTTTTACTCGAAGACAATCGTCCTTATCCGTTTACTATAAATGCAAGCTTCATAAGCCCATGTCTTTTCCGCGACAAGGTTGACTTCTCCGACAGTGTAGAAACTTACTTTACAAAGGGTGAAGTATTTACAGCAAACCCACACAACGCAATCAGACTCTGGCTTTCGAACAGTGAATCTGTAAAAATCAACATTGTTGCAGATACAAAAACATACAGTCTTGATATCGGTAAAGCAGGACACGTTCTTGTAGAAGATATCAAATGGATTAAAGATAACGAAGGTCGTTACAGACTGGTTGTATTCGAACTCGACTAAAATCTATGACAAAATTCTATATAGACCAGCATGGTTGTGCCAAAAATCAGACAGATGGCGAACTGATTGCGGGTTTTCTGTGTAAAAATAATTTTGAACTTGTAACAGACCCTTCTCTGGCAGATTTTATCCTCATAAATTCCTGCGGCTTTATTGAGTCTGCAAAAAAAGAATCAATCGATGCAATCTATTCAATTAAAAAAACATATCCTAAGGCAAAAATAATTCTTACAGGCTGTCTTGCCCAGCGCTATGCAGATACTCTTTTAGAATCCATGCCCGAGCTTGATGGAATATTTGGTAACGGGGATCTTTCTAAAATCGCAGAATATATTAAAAAGAACCAGAGAAAAACTCTTGTACCGGCACAAAAAGGAATCACTGAAGGGGTGCGGCCATATATCTATAATTACAAGTCGAGTGCTTTTGTAAAAATCACCGAAGGCTGTTCAAATCACTGTTCGTTCTGTGCAATTCCTCTTATCCGGGGGGAATTAAGAAGCCGTGAGCCAGAAAGCATAATCAAAGAAATTACTAACCTTGTAAAAGACGGCGTATACGAAATAAATCTAATCGGTCAGGATCTGGCTGCATACGGAACTGGTGCAGATGACGCTTTTATTTTACAAAGCCTTGATAAATCATGCACAGAGAAAAATCTTTCTCCTCTTGCAAAGCTTTTTACACTGATTGATGGAATAAAAGGGGATTTTATTGTTCGTCCGCTTTACATTCATCCAGACCATTTTAACGTAGATATATTAAAAATCATAAAAAAGAGCAAAAAATTCATTTCTTATTTTGACATTCCGTTCCAAAGCGGAGATAATAGTATAATAAAGGCAATGAACCGTACGGGAAGCTTTGATGAGTATGTAAAACTTATAGACACCATAAGGAAAGAATTACCTGAAAGTGCAATAAGAACTACATTTTTAACAGGCTTTCCCGGAGAAACGGACGAAGCCGCAGAGAATACAAAAAGATTTTTAGAGCGGATTGAACCTCACTGGTCTGGATGTTTTGCATACAGCCGCGAAGAGGACACTCCTGCTTATAACTATAAAAAACGTGTATCAAAAAAAATTGCGCAAGAAAGAGCGCAGAATTTAGAAAATATTCAAAGTCAGATTACTTTAAAAAAGTTGGAAAAGTATATCGGGCAGGAAACAAGTGTTCTTGTAGAAGAAGTAATCAGAAATGATGTAGATTATTCTGAGGATTCTTCGGAAGGTCTTGCTATAGGAAGAGCATGGTTTCAGGCACCCGAGGTAGATGGTTGTGTCGTAATCCGCTATGACCTTGATGATCAGAAGATGAAAGATTCTGTTCAGGAAGGAAACGTTGTTACTGTAAAAATTCTTTCGGTAACCGGTGTGGATCTGGATGCAAGTTTTGTCCGTCTGCAGAAAACCTTTGATGTTAATTCTAAAAGGATTTATCTGTCACAGGTTTAATTAATTTTATTTCTGGTGATTATATGAAGAAAATCGGAGTTTTACTTCCAACATTTACGATTGAATACTGTTACGATATTCTCGAAGGCATCTGTTCATATTTTAAAGATAAAAGCGTTCAGGTCATAATTTCCCAGACAAAATATCCTCACAGTACTGAATGTATTTTTGACTATCAGCACTGGGCGAGCGTTGAATACTTAAAATCAAAAGATATAGATGCAATAATTGTTTTTTCGGGCGTTTACTGTTCGACCCTTGAAGAAGAAGAATTTAAAAAGATTCTTGCAGGTTTTAAAGACAAGCCGATTATTTCGATTGCGGTTAATCTTGGCTTAAAAAACAGTTATACAATCAGATTAAACTGTTCTAAGGTTTATGATGATATTGTTTCGCACCTTGTAAAAGTTCATGGATGTAAAAGAATTGCCTTTATGTCTGCAAGCAACACCGGTTCTCCGGAAGCTATCCAGAGGGAAGAGTGTTTCTTAGATTCTCTTAAAAAAGCAAAGATTAAATTTGCACCGGAAGATTTATTCCAGGGAAACTTTGTTGATGATAAGGCCGAAAAAGCGATCAGAAAGGTGATAAAAAAAGCATCCGATGTAAAGTTCGACGCCATTGTAGCAGCCAACGATGATATGGCGGTTGGAATCATCAATGCGTTTAATGATATTGGCGTAAGGGTTCCCGAAGATGTAAAGGTAATCGGTTTTGATGATTCAACTAAATCTACAATCATGCATCCTACAATTTCTACGATTAATCAGCAGGTGACAGCTCAGGGGGTAATTGCTGCAGAAACTGCATTCAAGCTTGTAAACAAACAGAAGGTCCCGAAGGTTATTTACAGCGACCTTCATCCAAAATTCAAGCAGTCATGCGGCTGTATCGATTCAAACGAAAATCAGAAAATCTATAAAAAGATTGATGGAACAATTGCCGGCGACAGTAATTCAAGATACGAAGGTGTAAGTTATTTTATTAACGAGATGAACGAAAAGAATAACTTTATCACCCTTATGGATATGGTAAAGGGTTCGAATACCTTAAAACAGTTTTATTTTAATGTGCGCTATCTTGTAGATCAGTGCGACATGAATAATATGTGTATCAGCTTTTTTAAAGAAGCAATCTACCTTGATTCAAACGAAGATTTTATTCTGCCGGACGAAGAAGAAGTTACAATCCTCTGCGACAGAAGCACAGAAATAGAACTTTTTAAACCGGGAATTAAATACGATCCTCATAAAACAAGTATCCCCACAAGAACTCTGAATTCAAAACCTGGCATTTATATCCTTCAGCCGATTTTTGCGGGCCAAGGAATCTACGGAAAGCTTTTGTGCAGCGTAAAGGGAACAAAATTTGCTGATTACAATGTTTATCTTAAAATCTTAATCACAGCAATTTCACAGAGTTTTGAATATACTTCTGCAATCGTAGAAACAGAAAAACTGGAAAGCGAAAATATCACACTTCAGAAAGATAACAAGAGCCTTAATAAACAGTCGCGTACCGATGAACTTACAAACATCTTTAACCGCCGCGGATTTATGGAGCTTGGACAGCGAAGCCTTGATTTGATTCAGGAAATGGATACTCCGGGTGTTATCTTCTTTGCAGATATGGACGGCTTAAAAGCAATAAACGACAGTTTTGGTCATGACATGGGCGATAAGGCAATCCAGCTCGAAGCAGAAGTATTAAAATCTGCATTTAGGGCTGCAGATATTGTTGGAAGACTTTCGGGCGATGAATTTGGTATTGTTGCTGTTGGAATGAAAATCAACGATGTAGAAAAAATCCGCCTTAAGATTCAGCTTTTGAACGAAAAGATTTCAAGAAAGAACAATCTTCCGTTTACGCTTTCAATCTCGCTGGGTGCTGTAGACTTACAGAAATCAAGCGTTCTTAAAAAATTACTCACAGAAGCAGATAAAGATTTATATATAGAAAAAAAGAAGAAAAAGGAAAAGAAGCTTGGAAAATAATCCCGACGGCTATCTTTCCGTCTTAAACGAAGAACAAAAACAGGCAGTTGTACACGAAGGCTCTCCTCTTTTAATTTTAGCCGGCGCGGGTTCGGGAAAAACACGTGTAATTACAACAAAAATCGCTTACCTCATAAAAGAAAAAGGTGTTAATCCATATTCAATCCTGGCAGTAACGTTTACAAAAAAAGCCGCCAACGAGATGAAAGAAAGGGCAGTGCTCTTAGAAGAAGATGCCGATAAGTCTTTTATAAAAACTTTCCACTCATTCGGTTCCTGGTTTTTAAGAAAATATACCGACAGAATCGGGCTTTCTCCATCTTTTACAGTTTATGATGATGATGAGTCGGGGCTTTTGATTAAAGAAGTTGAACCTTCCCTTTCTGCAAAAGAGGCACATGTTGTAGCAAAACAGATTGCTCTTGCAAAGGATTACTGTCTTTTACCAGAAGATGATTTAAGCTTTTTAGCAAGCGAATTTGATATTGCAGAGATTTATAAAAAATATAATCAGAGGCTTCGTGCAATCGGAAATGTTGATTTTGGAGATTTAATCCTTCTTCCATATCTTACGCTCAAAAATGACCCGGTGGTTGCCGCAGATATTCATTCTCGCTTTAAGGTGATTATGGTGGATGAATATCAGGACTCGAATATTGCACAGTATAAATTGCTTCAGGAGCTTTCTGGAATTAAAGACGGAAACGATTCTTATGTCTGCGTTGTCGGTGATGATGATCAGTCAATCTATCACTTCCGTGGTGCCGAAGTAAAAAACATTCTTTCTTTTCCAGACCAGTTTCCGGGCACCGAGATTATTAGGCTTCAGAAAAATTACCGTTCTACTTCCCAGATTTTACAGGCAGCAGATTCTGTTGTAAGTCATAATGTTTCGCGTCTTGGAAAAACTCTTGAAGCTACAAGAGGGGAAGGTAAAAAGCCGATTTTAGCATATCTTATGGACCACAATATGGAAGCGCAGTTTTGTGCAGAGCTTGTTTCAAAATCTGTGGCTCAGGGTGGAAGTTATTTTGATTGGGCTATTTTATACAGAACTAATGCTCAGTCATTGGTTTTTGAAAAAGAGTTTATAAGAGGAAAAATCCCGTATAAGATTATTGGCTCATTAAAATTCTACGAACGTGAAGAAATTAAAGACACGCTTGCCTATCTTTCATTTTTTGTAAATACAAAAGATATTATTTCTTTTAAAAGAATTGTAAATAAACCTGCAAGAAAGGTCGGAGACAAAACTCAGGAAAAAATAATCAAAGCGGCAGAAATTTTTGATCCCCAGACGAATGAATATGAATACCGCGATTTACTCGAAGTTATAAAAGGAATGAAGGATGAACTTTCCAAGCAGGCAGCAGAAGGACTCGAATGTTTTATTAAGATTTTTGAAAGCTGCCGGGACTATCTTGGAAGCAGTAAAGGGGAGGAAGAAGGAATTGAGGGACAAAAAAAAGATAAACTTAAATCTGAGCGAAAACTTTCTGATTTTATCAAAAAGATAATCATAGATTCCGGGCTTGAAGAACTTCATAAAGCAGGGGATGCAATAGAAGGAACTCAGAGGGTATTAAACCTTCAGGAACTTGTGAATGCGGGTGTTGTTTATGATTGTTCTATTGATGGACTTACCGCCTTCTTAGATACAATCAATCTTGACCGCGAGCTCGAACTTGAAAACGAAAAGGATACTAAAGAATATGTAACACTCATCACCCTCCACAATACCAAAGGTCTTGAATACAACAAGGTAATAATCACAGGACTCGAAAACGGTGTATTCCCGCGCGAAGAAAAAACTGGTGCAGACCTTGAAGAAGAACGCCGTCTTTTTTATGTTGGAATTACCCGAGCCAAAGATGAACTTTATGTAACAAGCGTAGGCCAGAGGCTCATGTACGGAATGTGGAAGATGATGCAGCCAAGTATTTTCTTAAAAGAAGCCGAAGGATGTTTTGATGTAATCGGAAAAAAATCATCCGCAAGTGGATTTGGTTCTGGCGGCGGCTATGGCGGCTACGGCGGGGGAGCATATAAAAAATCAAGCTACGGAAACCCGGATTCAGGTTCAGAAGAGTATTCTAAATGGCAGAAGGGTGTAAAAGTTTACCACGATGATTACGGCTACGGAATTATTACTTCTGCTAAAGATAACGGCGAAGAGTTTGTAATTACAGTGCAGTTCGAAACAGGAAATTCAAAAAGATTTTTGCCCAAGTATCAGTCAAGGGCTTTAACGATTATAAAGGATTAGTTTATGCCGGACGAATTATTTACGCATGCGCTGCTTTTTAATCATCCGGTACTTTGTGTTTAATTCACGGTGTTTTCTACCAGTCGCGTTGAACGTATGTTGCTTTTGGCTGAACGGTAATTTCTACGCGCCTGTTCTGAGCTCTTCCTTCTTCCGTGCTGTTATCTGCGCGTGGGAGTGTTCCACCGTATCCTTTAGAAGAAAGAATGGATCTGGCAATGCCTTCTTTTACAAGCGCTTCGACTACCGCCATTGCCCTGTCTTTAGAAAGATTCAGCTGACCAACCGGTTTTCCGACATCGGCCGTGTGACCTTCAACTAAAATTGTGTATCCGTCTTCGATTATGAGTTTACGGATATCTTCTGCAACCCACTTAATCAGTTTTTCATCATCAGGTAAAAGCTTTGGAGAATCAGGGTAGAAGTGAAGATTGATGATGTATGTTGGAATCTGATCATCAACATTTAATTCAATTCCCTTAGGGGCAGCAATAAGGAAGTGTTCCTTAGCTTTTTCAAGATTAACATAAAAAAGTTCGTTTTTTTCGGGAACAGCAATGTCGTAAACAAGGCTTTCCTTATCAAGAAGAATTACAACTTTTCCTTCCTGAAGGAGCTTGATGTTTTCCGGAACTGTGAGGATTTTTAATGCGTCTTCACGGGAAATTATAGGGTCTGTTCTGTTACGACCAAAAACTTCTACTGCTTTTATAAAGAGTGGATCATTACCAATCCTGCTTATATAATTTTTGGGATTTTCTGTATAATCGTAAGAAACAAGTCCCTGCTTCATAATCACATCAGGATTTACCATGCTTCTTTCGTATACGGTATTCATCTTTTCGTCCCAGATTTTAGGATAAAAACATGGGTTTGTAATATCTTTTACATATTCACCGTGAACCGAAAGTTTACCCCTTGCATCAATTATGATTCCTGTATAAGGGCGGGATGGAACAGTTTCGATTGGTTCTTCGGGCAGATAAGAAATCCTGTGTTTAATAAGATATTTCCCAAGATCATCTATATAAAGTGTATTTGTTGTATTCAATCTTAAGGCATCTTTTGTAAATACTTCCGGAGTTTTATATCCGCCGGCAATAAAGTTTTGAACCTGGATTAAAGAAATATCCTCTGTGATTACGTAATCAGAAAGTGTTTTTGATGAATCGGCATATAAGAAAAGCAGTGGATCCTGCACAAGCTGAGGAAGTTTCATCTTAATAAAAGCTGCAGCCTGTTTTTTACCGGAAGGAAGCTGAATTCCGGCCTTTTTTACATCCATACTGATGTCAGAAATAAATTTACGCGATATCCAGTCTATACGGCTTCTGGATTCAATAGTTCCGTTAGGAATTGCGTGAGCAGAAGAGAAAAGAGTGACAAAAACTGCTGTTAATAACAATATCTTTTTCATTCTTCCATTATCGGGCTATTTTGGCGGAATATAAAGAATTTTTCCAATACTTAAAACTGCATTTTCCTTGATGTTATTAAGCTCACAGATTGATTTTACAGACACCTTGTACTTTCTCGAAATGCCCCAGAGAGTGTCCCCTTTAACAACCTTGTATTTAAATGGTATTTCCAGAGGTTCAATTTTTTCTAAAGCCGCCTGGGCACTTTCTAAAGTTCCTTTTGGCAGACGGATTACAGATTCTTTTGTCGGATGAGTATATCCTTCTATAAACGAAGGATTTAAATAGAGCATTGTATCTGTATCAAGGCGCATTTCGCGTGCAAGCTGTTTAATGGAATAAGGTTTATTTACGGTTACATAATCAAAAATGCCGTTTGCTTCGTTATAAAGAGTTTCGTATTCTTCCTGATGGAACGGTATATCCATCTGGTAATATTCAGAATTGATTGTAAGGTCTGCAATCGCTAAAAGCTTTGGAACATAATCTCTTGTCTGTTTTGGAAGAAGTTCTTTTTCACAAAGATACCAGAAATTTTTTACTTCGGCCTTATTTAAAGCTCTCTGCATTGTCCCAGCCCCGCAGTTATAAGCCGCAATCGCTAAAAGCCAGTCATGGAACATTCGGTAGTTGTCGGAAAGTTTTTGGATTGCTGCTTCTGTTTCTTTCCATGGATCAAGTCTTTCGTCTACAAAGTCGTTCAATTCCAAAAAAGGTTTTACGCTGTTGGCCATAAACTGCCATAAACCCAAAGCCCCGGAGCGCGATTTAGCCTTAGTTTTATAATATGATTCCACAACAGGAAGATATTCAAGCTCGGGAGGAAGCCCTGCATTTACAAGAGCCTTTCTTACATAAAGCCTGAGTTCCATTGCTTCTTCAAGAGAATCCCGCAAAAGGGCGTTGTATGTAGGGCGTTTAAAAAGCTTACGGAATTCTTCTACTTCGTCGCGTTCATAGCCTGTAAGATAAAGGCTGTTATACATGAGGATTTTAGATTCAGAAACAGAATGATTTGAATCTTCGTTTAAAATTGATTTGTCGTTTAAAGTCGGCCTGAGTGCAGGGGAGGTGTCATCATAACTTTCTGCCGAAGCATAAGTGAGGGTAAGAAAAAACAGTGGCAGGAGGATGATTTTTTTTGTCATTACAACTTGTTACCTATGTAAATACCGGCCCATTCCCAGTTTCCGTTGATTTCAGGATCAAGAGGGAAGTCAATCTTTCTAAAGTAGAAATACCAGATGGAAACATAATCGTTCCAGCCCCATGTCCTTAAATAAGCTTCCGAAGAAGTTGATGATTCATCTAAAGTAGAACTGTAGCGGATTGTGTTTCCGTTCATCCAGTTATACATGGTAAAATTTTCCTGGGAATCTGCAGTTGTTTCATCCTGCTTCCACGACATTGTAAAGAAGTTAACCTTTGCACGGTAGCGGTCAAGGGTTCCCGGTTCATAATTATTGATTGCGCGTTTGATTGCGTTTTCAAGTGCAGGAAGTGATTCAAAAGTCCAGTCTCTTGAAGAGTTGTTAAAGTCTATCATTCGGCGGGCATTTTTATATGCATCAGGTTCACCCGGAATCTGAATTGTAGTTGCATCGGGCTGTTTTACAAAGAGTGAATATGTTTTTAATGCTTCTTCCCACTGAGAATCTTTTTCGTATTCAAGGGCAAGGCGGAGGTAAAGCTCTGTTGTATTGATGTTCTGAGGAAAGCGGTTAATCAGTTCATTAAAATATTTGATTCTGTGGCTCGGTGTCTTACTGATCTGAATAAGGTTTTGAAGACAGATGAGGTGAATCGATTTATTATCAACATAAAGATCCGGACATGTACTCAAAATGCGGTCAAGATAATATTCTGCAACAGGTTCTGCATTAAGCATGAGGTATGCATCGGCAGTCATCGAAAGCCAGTAAGCCTTGTAAATATCATCAGGATTTTTTTCTACCCATTCAGTGAGTAAAAGAATCAGGTCGTTGTATTTATGTTCATTTTTCAGGCTTATAGCCATCTTTTTTACAATGCTGTATTTCTGTATGGAATTGAGGTTCTGTGTTTTAAGCTGTTCTTTATAGTATTCTATGAGTTCTTTATCTGTAAAAGATGAATTAATTTCTTTCCTGCAGGAAGTAAAAGATGCCGAAAATAAAATAAAGGCAGAAGTATATATAAGTAAAACTTTACGAAAATTCATATTTTTAATCTAACATAGTGATTTGTTATTGTAAAGATTAATTTTAACAGTTAAACTAAAAAAACAGACAGGAGAATGGTATGAACAAAAAAGGATATTTTTTACTGAATCTATTGCTTGGTTTAGCCATCATTCTCTTTATTGTTGTTTTTATTGTAACAATCTTTAATTCAGAGCGTGAGCATGCAAAGATTTTAGATTCACTTCCTGTCTTTCTGATGATTGTAGGGATTACGGTGGCTTTTCTTACGAAGTCAACAAAGAGTTCCTATCAGCTTTTTATAGGACTTGGATTTTTTTTCATCGGAGGATTTTCTTTTCTTCTGATGAGGAGTATAATAGAAGGGACGCTTTTGCAGTTGTGGCCGGTAATCGGAATAGGAAACGGTATAATACTGTTTATTTCGGGCTTTTATAAATACAGAAAGGTTTCTTTCGGATTTGTAATACCTTCCGCAGCCATTACTGCTTTAAGTGCATGGTTTTTACTTTTCTCTTTAAAAATTGTTTCCATTCCATTTAAAACTTTTGTTATTGTATTTGGACCGTTACTTTTTGTAATGTTGTGTGTTCTTTTGTTTGTAGTCTATATGTTCAAAAGAAATACTAAGAGCTCGGAGGAACCTGATCAGTTCCAGGATGATGAGTTAATTCCAGAGTAAAAGAGTTATATGTTTTTTGCGCAGAAACACAGTAAAATTTTCCTCTTTTTTATCCTGATTTCTTTTTCCGTAAATCTTCTTTTTGCGGGTGGAAAAAAGGATAAGGCTCCTGTAACTCAGTCTCCATCCACTCAGACAGAAACTGCAGGCGCAACAGAATCAACTCCAATAACAACAGAAGGTTCTACAAAGCTTCCCGGAACAGGAAATAAAAAGGGTTATTTTGGTAAAGTTGATGAATCAATCCTTAATGATGTAGAAATCGGTTCTCCTTCTTCCATTAAAAGCGCCATGTCCAGATTCAGAAAGAACGAAGCTGATTATATAGAAAGCGAAAAAGTTCTTATTTCTGTTGCTGCTTCCATTATGGAAATCGTATGGGAGACTCAGAAGGTTGACTGGACAGTTTATCAGCCGGAAAATTCCAATCCTTATACAGGCGCCGTAAAATCTGCAAGAAGCGGTGTTTTTGATTCAAGTACCGGTAACAGCGATTTTCTTTCTACAATACTTCCATGTCTTGTTCTTTTTACTGCAATCAAGACAAACGACAAGCTTTTGAATCAGTGCGAAGCATCGGTAAAACTGGCTCTTTCTAAAAAGCCTGATTCGGTTCTTGCAAATTATATTGCCGGTGTTCTTTACGAAAAAAAAGGGGACTATAGAACTTCGGAACAGTATCTTAAAAAAGCATACGAAACTTCTTCAGACACCCTTCAGATCTGTATTGCATATTCAAGGATTTTAAGTCACAACGGAAATAACGAGCTTGCTTCCAGTGTTGTAAAATCGGTTTCCTCTTCGCAGATAAACGATATTCAGGTTTTAAAACAGAGCGCATATATTGCATATAAAAACAACGAACTTGATCAGGCAGAAGATTATGTAGCAAGAGTTTTACAGCAGACTCCTAATGATCTTGAATTCGTTCTTTTCCGTGCAAAGATTTTTATTCAGAAAAAAGATTATATCCACGCAGTATCTCTTCTTGATATGTATGCCCGCCAGGACGACAAGAATCTTGATTATCTTATCCTCCGCGCAAAAGTGCAGCTTGACTGGAGTAAGAATGTTTCGGCTGCAACAGAAACTGTAGAAAAAGCATTAAAACTTTATCCGGACAGCGAAGATGCCCTTATGATGGCAGCCCGCATTTCTTCCATGACAGATTCACCTGTAGCCGGAAAATATGCAGATGACCTTGCAGGAATTGTCCTTAAAAAGAATCCCGAAAATACAACTGCACTTTTATACGCTTTAGACGGACTTATTCAGAGAAAGAACTGGAACGAAGCGTACGACATTTCTTCCCAGCTGATTAAAAAGGTTTCGGGCGATGCAGAAATCATTAAGAGACACGTAAACGTCTGTGTAAAATGCGGAAAGAAAAACGAAGCACTCGATGTTGCACAGAAAGCATACAACGCAGATAAAACAAACGAGACAATCATAGAAACTTATGTATACGCATACTGTCAGGTAAACAGCCGCGACTCATCACTCAACCTTATAAACTCTCTTATGGCACAGACAAATTCTCAGCACGTAAAAAGCTATCTTTACTATCAGAGAAGTTTCCTTCAGAGAACAGAAGAAAGCGTGCTTGCAGATTTAAGATCGAGCCTTATGGCAGATTCAAGAAACAGCGATTCACTCTTCCGTCTGTACGAAATCTACTTCGAGAAAAAAGATTATAAAAAAGCGCAGTATTACTTAAAGCAGGTTGTAGCAATCAATCCAAACGACTCATCACTCAAAAAAATAAACGAAGCACTCACACAGCTTATAAATTAATCATTCATACAGCTTATAAACTAATCACAACGCTCTTTTCATTCCGATTTTCCAATTTTGGAATATAGACACAAAGCCACATAAATGATATCTTTATAAAATTGATATTATTATCAAAAAAAAATATAAATTCAGGTGGATTTTTAAATGTCTTTTTTATCTTTTTTAACTACAGCTAATTCAACTGGTACAGCAGGTGCTGGTGAACTTGGCGGATCTATGGCAGGAATGTTTTTGCCATTAGTATTAATTTTTGTAATCTTTTATTTTTTCTTAATTCGTCCACAGAATAAGAAACAGAAAGAAACAGAAAAAATGATTAACGCTTTGAAGAAGGGCGACAAGGTTATCACAATCGGTGGTATTCACGGTGTTGTATCTTCTGTAAAAGAAAAAACAATCGTTATCAAAGTTGATGATGATGCAAAAATCGAATTCAACCGCAGCGCAATTGCTACAAGAGAAAAGTCTCCTGCAGAATTAGCAGAAGAAGCAGAAGCAGCAGCTGCAAAAAAAGCAAAGAAAAATAAAAAATCAGAGAAAATATCTGAATAATTAATATTGGGGTTTATAAAAAATGATCAACATTCAATTGAACAAGAGATCTCGATTCTTAATCATTCTTGCAGTTCTTGGACTTTGTCTTGTTTTCTTATGGCCATCTATTACATGGTATGGAAGAACACCAAAAGAGCTTCAGGCACTTGCATTGAGTTCTACAGAAAGAATCAGGGATCATGCAAACTCACAGGCTATTGAAACTGTAACAGCAATTAAAAAGATGGCTCAGACAGATTCAAAAGCTAAACTCGGACCAGAATATGACTGGCTGGTTAAAGCTGCAAAAAAGGAATACAAGAGACATGGAGATAAGATTCCTTCAGAAATGACTGTTTCTGATGTATTGAATGCTTTCCCTGGCGAAATTAAATTTCTTGAAGCAGTAGAAGCAAAATACCGCGACGAGATTCTTAAAGCAAAAAAGAATTATAACAACTCTGTAAAGCTTGGTCTTGACCTTGCCGGTGGTATGAACATCATCGTACGTGCAGATCTTGATGCTGCAGTAGAAGCAAAAAAAGCAGATCTTATTTCTATTAATAAACGTCTTTCAGAAAGCGAAGATAATGCTTCTGGAGAAGAATCTGCTAACCTCGAAGCTCCTGCTACAGGCGAAGAAGCATTAAAATCTTTTGACGAAAATGAATTCAAAAAAGAAGCAATGGCAGATGTAGTTCAGAACCTTTCAGAAAGAATCGACCGCTATGGTCTTTCTTCTCCGGTTATCCGTCAGCAGGGAAGCGATAGAATCTATATCGAAATCCCGGGATCTTCTCAGACAGAAGCTGTTTCTGCTTTAATTATGGGAAAAGGTTTATTGAACTTCCGTCTTTCAGATATGGATGCTACAGCAAAATTCAATGCTTACTATAACGAACATCCTACATCTACATTCAATTCTGCAGGTGAACTTTTAAGAACAGAGCTTGTTCCTGAAGGATACGAAGTTCTTGGTCAGTATAAAAAAGATGCTTACGGACTTGATCAGAAAGATGGATATTTAGTTGTTTCTAAAGAAATCGCTCTTGACGGTAAATACATCAGAAATGCTGATGTTGCAACAAGAGACGGCGAAATCGAAGTTCACTTTGCACTCGATGCAGAAGGTGCTCAGATTTTCGCAGAATTCACAGAAAAGAATATTGGAAAATATCTTGCAATCGTAAGCGACAACAAAGTTAAACAGAACGCTGTAATCAGAGACGTTATCGGTAACGGAAGCATCAGCCTTTCTGGTTCTTTCTCTTACGACGAAGCAATGAACATTAAAAAGGTATTGCAGTCTGCATGGCTCCAGGTTCCGCTCGAAATCGAAAGTCAGCAGGTAATTGGAGCTTCTCTTGGTGAAGTAGCAATCAAACAGGGTATTATGGCTATCCTCTTAGGTTTAGGCTTAATCCTCATCTTTATGCTCATCTTCTACAAGGCTTCTGGTATTAATGCCATTGTTGCTCAGGTTTTAAACCTTTATATCATGTTCTCAATCCTTTCGGGATTCAATCTTACACTTACACTTTCTTCTATTGCCGGTATGATTCTTACAATCGGTATGGCAGTAGATGCTAACGTACTTATTTTTGAACGTATTAAAGAAGAGCTCAGAGCAGGAAAGAGCAGACAGGCTGCAATCTCTATGGGATTCAGCAACGCCTTCCTTGCAATCTTAGACTCTAACATTACAACATTCATTGCTGCATTCTTCCTCGCAGAGCTTGGTACTGGTGCAATTCAGGGATTCGCAATTTCACTTGCAATCGGTGTTGTTTCATCATTATTCACAGCTTTAGTTGTATCTCGCCTTATCTTCGACTTTGATACAGATGTATTGCACGCTAAGAAAGTAAGTATTGGATGGGGGATTAAACAATGAAAATAAAATTCAGTAAAGGATTTATTCCTTGTGCCATTATCAGTATTTTAGTAATTATTGCAGGTATTGTCGGATTTGTAACAAAGGGAATCAACTTTGGTATCGACTTTAAACCTGGTCTTATAGAAGAAGTTCGTGTTGCACCACCTGTAGCAGAAATCACATATTCTGGTTCATCTAATGCAACAGTTGATATTTCTACTGTAAAGCTTGATGTAGTTATCAGTGGTATTGGTGAAGAAAACAATACTTACACATTCAACTTTGCTGATTACACAAATGTTAAATCTCTTGCAGATGCAATGAACGCTCAGGTTAAGGGACTTAATGTAAAGGTACTTAACGACGGATTTGATACAACAAAGATGTTCTTAAACTCAAACGTATCTAACAAGCTTTCTTCTGATGTTTTGTATGTTTATCCTTCGGGAACTTCTGACATCACAACAGACGATGTTCGTAACGCTTTTGCAAGCCTTCCTTCTGCTTCTGTAAAACAGCTTGGCGAAGGTGCTGATGCAAGTTATCAGATTCGTATTGGTGTTTCAGAAACAGATAAACAGGCAGATATTCTTTCTTCAATCAACCAGAAACTTTATGATGCATTTGGAAAAGAAAATGTTGCAGTCGTAAAGACAGACTTTATCGGTTCAACAAGTTCTAAGTCAAATACAATCAAAGGTATAATCATGTTTGTATGTACAATGATTCTTATCTGGGCTTATGCAGCAATCCGTTTCCACTGGGACTTTGCTCTTGGTTCAATTATTGCTTTGCTCCACGATACATTAATCATGTTTGCATTCATCACATGGAGTCAGATTGAATTCTCTACAACTGTTTTAGCCGCTGTACTTACAATCGTCGGATACTCTATCAACGCAACTGTAGTTATTCTTGACCGCATCCGTTACAACATCAAGTACATGCCTGAAGCTAAAAACTTTAAAGACATCTTGAATGCCGCATTAAACTCTACATTCACACGTTCTGTATTAACAACAGTAACAACATTGTTTGCCGTAGTTTCTCTTTATGTATTTACAACTGGCGCAATCAAAGACTTTGCTCTTTCTATGATTGTAGGTCTTATAAGCGGTATGTATTCTTCTATCTTTATTTCGAGCGGATTCATCCTTCTCTTCCGTAGAAACTGGAAGCCTGAATATGGTGTACACCACTCATTAAAGACTGTAGAAGCATAAAAGACATTTAATCATCTTTGATATATAAGGCATCTTCTCAGAGTTTTTGGGAAGATGCTTTTTTATTTTAAACTGTAAATTCCCTCCATTTTATGATATTTTAGATGTATGAAAGTTATACGAGCTTCTGTGCTTGGATTTTGTTTTGGAGTTCGGCGTGCAGTTGAACTTGCAGAAAAGGCACTGAATGAAAATCCGCAGAAAAAGGTTTATTCTCTTGGTCCCCTTATTCATAATGAAAGTGTTTTAAAATCACTTGGAGAAAGGGGACTTATTACAGTCGAAGAAAAAGATATGGAAACAATCCCACAGGAATCTGTTGTGATTATCCGTGCTCACGGTGTTGCTCCAAAAGTTATACAGAGGCTCGAAGAAAAAAAATGTTTTATAGTGGATGCAACCTGTCCGCGCGTAAAAGCAAGTCAGAAGATGGTGGAACGTTATACTTCGCAGAATGATTATGTTGTTCTTACAGGAGATCGTAATCATGGAGAGGTGATTGGAATTGCAGGCTATGCGGGAGAAAATTTTATTCAGGTTCAGGATTATAAGGAAGCAGAAAAAATTCAGATAAAAGATTCAGATAAGGTGAATGTGATTTTACTCAGTCAGACAACTTACAGCCCTGTTGAATTTGCCAAAATAGAAAAACTCTTCCGCACAAAATATAAAAATCTTGCAGTCATGAACACAATCTGTCCCGCTACAAACGAGAGGCAGAATGCACTCTTGGAATTGTGCAAAAAGGTTGACGGAGTTCTTGTAATCGGTGGTAAAACTTCTGCAAATACAACCCGACTTTTTATAACCGCAAAAGAAAACTGTAAAAACTGTGCCCACATTCAAAGCGAAAAAGATATCCCAAAAGATTTTTACAAGCTTAAGACAGTCGGAATTACAGCGGGGGCTTCTACGCCGGATGGCATAATCGATACCGTTGAAAATACTTTACAGTTCATATATAATAATTAGATTATGAGTAGATGTTTTACAATGTTAAAGCCAGGAGTTGTTAATAGACGACTGGTAGGCGAAGTTATTTCACGCCTGGAAAAGAAAGGATTTAAATTAGTTGGTTTAAAAATGGTTCATGTTTCAAAGGAGCTTGCTGCTTCTCATTATGCAGAACATGAGGGAAAACCATTTTATGATGAGCTCGTAGGATACATTACAGCAGGTCCTGTTATAGCAATGGTATGGCAGGCAGATGATTGTGTTGCCCTTATGAGAAAATTCTGTGGACCTACAAAACCATCAGAGTCTATGCCAGGAACAATCCGCGGAGACTACTGTATTCATACAGAAAGAAATATCATTCACGCTTCTGATAGTGATGAAAGTGCGGAAAGAGAGATAAAGCTCTGGTTCAGAGATGAAGAAATCTTTGACTGGAAAGACTGTGAGGATGGCTGGTACTAGTCAATAATCAGAATGAGACATTTTAGATATTGGTGGCATTTTATGGAAAGTAAATCTGTTGGTGTTATTGGAGCCGGAGCATGGGGAACAGGCCTTGCACAGGCACTTGCCCGGGGAAAGCATAAGGTTCAGCTTTGGGCTTTGGAAGACGAAGTAGTTGAATCAATCAATAAAGAACACGAAAACAAAAAATTTCTCCCAGGATATAAGCTCGAAGAAACACTTACCTGTTCAAACGATATAAAAGAAGTAGCCAGAAAAAAGGATTTTTTAATTATTGCTTCTCCATCTTTGTTTCTTGCCAGCACAATTTCTAAAATTATTGATGTACCTAATATTGCAGACGGCTCAACTGTAGTTGTTTCTTTAACAAAGGGTTTTGTTCCTTCTCCTGATGGTCCAAAGCTTGTTCTTGAAACAATGGAAAATGCCCTTCCTCCATGCTATAAAGATAAGACTGTTTATGTAGCAGGTCCAAGTCACGCAGAGGAAGTTGCAATCGGAAAACTTACAGGTCTTGTTGCTGCTTCTGTAAATCCTAAAAATTCAATCAAGGTTCGTGAATTGCTTCGTGTACCTGGCATTATGGCTTATTCAAGCTTTGATGTTGTTGGTGTACAGATTTGTGCCGCTGCAAAAAATGTTATTGCAGTTGTTTATGGAGCCCTTGATGCAATCGCTGAACATTCAGATAAGTTCGGTGATAATACAGAAAGCCTTTTAATGGCTGCAGGTCTTAACGAAATCCAGACACTTGGTTTTGCAATGGGTGCAACTCATGCAGAAACTTTTGCTTCTATTTCCGGAGTAGGTGACCTTGATGTTACCTGTAAGAGTAAATACGGAAGAAACAGACGCTTTGGTCAGGATTTAATCAAAACAGATATGCTTTCTAAATTCAAAGACATTGATGACCTTATTGCCAACGTAGGAAAAATCGGATACCTCCCTGAAGGTGCCATTGCATGTAAATACGTCCATGAAATTTCAAAAGAAAAGGGAATCAAACTTTTTATCTGCGAAGGCCTTTACAGAATTTTAAACAAAGAAATGTCTCCGGAAGAATTCCTTGAACTTTTAACAGAACAGGGAAAAATCAGTTATATACGAAGAAAAAAGCGCCTCTGTTAGAAAAGCTTTCCGGAAAAATCGTGCCCGGGTTTTTATGGACTTGCGGCGGTTTTACCGGGGATGAATAATCAGAGGTAAATAAAATAATTTTAAGGAATTTAAAATGCTCGAAAAATTAACAGGTACTTTCAGTAATATAATCAGAACTATAAGTGGAAAATCCACAATTACCGAAAAGAACATCGAGGATACAGTCGAAGAGATTAAAATGGCTCTTCTCGAAGCCGATGTTAATTTACGCGTAGTACGCCGCTTTGTAAATTCTACAATCGAAGAAGCGAAAGGCGAAAAGGTTTTAAAATCTGTTAATCCTGGTCAGCAGTTCGTTAAAATTATTCACGACAAAATGGTGGCAATGCTTGGAGATTCAAAACAGGATCTTCATCTTAAGGGCCCTGATACTCAGTCAGTCATTCTTATGCTCGGTCTTCAGGGTGCGGGTAAAACAACTGCTGCACATAAGCTTGCCGCTCGTCTTAAAAAAGATGGAAGAAAACCTCTCTTAGTTGCATGTGACCTTGTTCGTCCTGCAGCGGTTGAACAGCTTTGTCAGCTCGGAGAAAAAATCGGCGTTCCTGTTTATAAAGAAGACGGAAAGGACGCCGTAAAAACTGCAAAAAATGCCATTTCTTATGCAAGAAAAAATCAGATAGATACAATCATCGTCGATACTGCCGGACGACTCCAGATAGACGAAGAGATGATGGATGAACTTGTAAAAATCAAGAAAGCTACAGACCCTGTAGAAGTTTTACTTGTTGCAGATTCCATGACCGGTCAGAATGCCGTAGAAATTGCTCAATCATTCGATGAACAGCTTGGTCTTACAGGTGTTATCCTTACAAAGTTTGACTCAGATGCACGTGGTGGTGCGGCCCTCTCTTTAAAATCTATTACAGGAAAACCAATTTTATTCATCGGTACTGGTGAAAAAACAGAAGACTTCGAAATCTTCCATCCGGACAGAATTGCTTCAAGAATCCTTGGCATGGGTGATGTTGTTTCGCTCGTAGAAAAGGCACAGGAAACTGTAGACGAAGAAGCAGCGCTCAAACTTCAGAAGAAGATGGCCCGCAATGAGTTTACACTTCAGGATTATCTTGAACAGTTCCAGCAGGTTCGTAAGATGGGTAACATGCAGTCACTTATGGAAATGCTTCCCGGTATGAGCGGAATGGATGCAAGCCAGATGGATATGAGCGGAATGAAAAAGAACGAAGCCATCATCCAGAGTATGACTTATAAAGAAAGAATGAATCACCTTATTATTGGTCCAAGCCGCAGAAAGAGAATTGCAAAAGGTTCCGGTACTTCTGTTGCCGATGTAAATAAACTTTTAAAACAGTTCGAAAAAACAAAGCTCATGATGAAGAAAGTCAGCAGGAACAAGGGCATGCAGGGAAGAATGATGAGCCAGATGGGAATAGATCCTTCTGCTTTAGGCGGAATGGGCGGTCTTGGTGGAATGGGCGGCGGACTCCCGGGCGGTATGGATATGTCTAAGCTTCAGGAACTTGCAAAGAGATTCAGATAAGCTCTTACAGATAAAGATAATTTCAAGACTTTTCACTCAGTTTCACATAGAAGAAAACATATTGTTTCGTTAGAATAATAAAGAGAATCGTACATTAAATCTTATTCAAAAAATACGGGTTTACTGATATATTAGTATACAAATTATTCTGGAGGACAGTCATGTTTAAAATTTCTTCGGCCGGAGCAAAGAGTTCAATCACATTTTATACGGAAGTAGCAGAGTTCAGCGGTACTGTAAAAATAGCCGGTAAGGTAATGGAAGACGTAAAAAGAGTTACCGGTGCTCTTCCAAAATTAATTCAGAATAACAGCATTTCGGATATTTCTAAAGCAAACAACACATTGATTTTCGGGACAATAGGGCAGAATGAGCTTTTAGAAAAGATTGCAGATAAATTAGATCTCGAAAAAATTCGTGGTAAGCGCGAATGTTTTATTTTTAAGGTTGTCGGTTCGAATCTTGTGATCGCGGGAAGCGATAAGCGTGGTACAATCTACGGTCTTTTCCATCTTTCAAAGCTGATGGGAGTTTCTCCTTTAGTCGACTGGGCAGATATCCCTCCATTTAAGAAGACAAGCGTTTCTATTTTTGAAAAAGATAATTTTATTTCTAAGGAACCTTCTGTTCGATTCCGTGGATTTTTTATAAATGATGAATGGCCTGCATTCGGAAACTGGTGTAATAAACGTTTTGGCGGATTTAATGCAAAATGTTATGAACACGTTTTTGAACTTTTACTCCGAATGAACGGAAACTACCTCTGGCCTGCAATGTGGTCTTCAAGATTCAGTGATGATGGTCCAGGCCTTGAAAATGCTGAGCTTGCAAACGAGCTTGGTGTTATTATGGGTGCGAGTCATCATGAACCTTGCTGCAGGGCGGGAGAAGAATACAGATATCTTCGCGGAAAGAATTCTAAATACGGAGATGCATGGAATTTCAGAAGTAACGAAGAGGGTATTACAAAATTCTGGGAAGACGGTCTTAAAAGAAACGGTCAGTACGAAAATGTAATCACTGTGGGAATGAGGGGAGAAGCAGATACTGCGATTATGCAGAATGCTACTTTAAAAGATAACATCAAGCTTTTACGCGATGTTTTAAGAACTCAAAATTCACTCATCAGAAAATACGTAAACGAAGATTTAACAAAGGTCCCTAGAATGCTTGCCCTCTATAAGGAAGTTGAACCATATTTCTACGGCGACAAACATACAAAAGGTCTTATGGGCGATAAGGAACTCGAAGGTGTAACACTCATGCTCTGCGATGATAATCACGGTAATCTCCGTACTGTCCCGACTCCTAAGATGAGGGAGCATAACGGCGGATATGGTATGTACTATCATTTTGATTATCATGGATGGCCTTACAGCTACGAATGGTTTAATACAACACATCTTGCAAAGGTTAAGGAACAGATGTCTGCTGCATGGGATTTTGGTATCAGGGATTTGTGGATTGTAAATATCGGCGACATCATGACAAATGAATTTCCGCTCAACTTTTTCTTAGACCTTGCATATGATTTTGAAAAATACAGCGACTTAAATTATTCAGTTTTAGATTACACAAGAGACTGGGTTAATTTTCAGTTTAGTGCTCTTCCTGTTCAGACAAGAAAAGACATCATCAATATAATCGATTCTTACACAAGACTTACCCATAAAAGAAGAACAGAAAGCCTTGGACCATTAACTTATCATCCTGTAAATTTTGGTGAATCTGATCAGACTCTGGCTATGGCCGAAGAAATTATTGCAATGTGCGAAAAGCTCAAAAAAGAAAATGAGACAAAAAATAAGGCGATGTGGCCGGGACTTTATTCTCAGGTTTATCTACCTGCAATTGCAAATATGAATGTTCTTAGAATGCAGCTTTACAGCGGAAAAAATCAGTGGCTTGCAAATCGTAATCTTATTGCTTGTGGTATTTATGCTAAAAAAGTAGCTGAATGTATTGCAAAAGATAAACAGATTGTTGATGAATGCGATAAGGCATGCGGCGGAAAATGGTATGCAATGGGATGGTCGGAGCACTTTGGTTTTCAGACCTGGTGTGAAGCTATGAATAAATATCCTGTTTATTACAATGTTGAGCCTGTAAGAAAGGGAAGACTCCTTGTATGGATAGAAGGGACTAACTTTACTACAACGGGTCAGGACTGGACAATCAGAGATTTACTTCTGGATCAGTTTAATAATCCTGATATCAACGAAGTAAAAGTTTATGTTGCAAATTCCGGGAAAATTCCTGTTGATTATAAGATGAGTTTTGAAACAGAAAATCCATTTGTAAGCGCTTCAAGACAAAAGTTTAAACTCGAAGGTTTAAAAGATGATCCTCTGATGGATGTAATCACGATTAAAATAGACAGGAAAAAACTTGCAGCTTCTAAAGAAAAGAAAAATGTACTCAGCATTCAGGCAGAAGATTTTAAAGGCGGAAAAATTCTTGTAAACATTCATATTGATGCATCATCAGTTGCAGATAAAAAACATTTTGCAGATTGTCCGAAAGAAACATTTATTCAGACTCAGGATTATATTTCTATGGAAGCAGCACATTTCAGTTCTGCTTCAAAAGATGGTGCATGGAAAGAACTTCCGGGTTATGGAAAGACTCTTTCTGCAATGAAGGTTTGTCCTGCAAGCGCCGAATATCCAAAACTCAAGGAAGCTCCTTATATTGAATACAGTTTTGTGCTCAAAGATAAGGGAAATTATACTTTTGATTTTTATTCAAATCCGTCAAATCCGGCATATAAAGATAATAAACTTCAGTTTGCCGCCTGCGTAAATGGAAAAACTAAGATAGTTGATTGTGTTTCTCCTGAATATGCAGTTGGTGATAATCAATTCCCATGGGGTACAGAAGTCACAAATAACATCCGCATCACAAGTGTGAGTTTAAAATGCAAAAAAGGTCTTAATACATTAAGGCTCATGCCTGTTACACCCGGTTTTGTTCTCGAAAAGATTGTGATTTATAAGGCTGGAATGGTTATGCCGGAAAGCTATCTTGGTGCTCCCGAAACATACAGGATATAGGGGATTTTGATTGTTGAATTTGCTTATAAAACATAGTATATTTTAAGCAATTATTCTATAGATAACGCAGTCTTTATTCTGCGGGAAATATATCAGGAGTTATAAATGATCAAGACAGTAAAAGATGTAGATCTTAAAGGTAAACGCATTATTATGCGCGTTGATTTTAACGTTCCTATGAAGGACGGAGTTGTTCAGGATGATACACGTATCATGGCTGCACTTCCAACAATCAAGTACATTCTTGAACAGAATCCACGTTCATTAGTTTTGATGAGCCATCTTGGAGATCCTAAAAAGGATGTTAAAAAGGCTCAGGAAAAAGCTGAAAAAGCTGGTAAAACATGGACAGATGCTGATGCAGAAAAGTTCATCAACGGTAAAAACCGCATGGCTCCTGTAGTAAAATATTTTTCAGAAAAACTTGGAAAGGATGTTACATTTATTCCAGATGCACTCGGTGCAAAATCAGCAATTGATGCTCTTCCAGAAGGCGGAGTAGCAATGCTCGAAAACGTTCGCTTCCACAAAGAAGAAACTTCTAAGGACGATGCAGAACGCGAATCAATGGCAAAAGAACTTGCAACATACGGAGATATCTTTGTAAACGATGCTTTCGGTACAGCTCATCGTGATCAGGCTTCTACAGCTACAATCGCTAAATTCATGAGCACACAGCCAGTTGGCGGATTCTTAATGGAAAAAGAAGTTAAGTATCTTGAACCAATGGTAACAAACCCTCCAAAACCAATGGTTGCAATTATTGGTGGAGCTAAGGTTTCTTCTAAGATTGCCGTTCTTGAATCACTTTTGAAAAATGCTGCTTACCTCGTAATCGGTGGTGGTATGGCATATACATTCTTAAAGGCACAGGGACACAGCGTTGGTAAATCACTTGTAGAAGATGATTTTATCGATACTGCTAAAAAACTCCTTTCTGAAGCAGAAGCTAAGGGAGTTAAGATTCTTCTTCCTGTAGACCACGTTGCTGCTGCAGAATTCTCTGCTGATGCAAAACCAGTTGCTGTAGACGGAATCGATATCCCAGCTGATGTAATGGCTATGGATGTTGGTCCAAAAACTGTAGAAGAATACAAGAAAGCAATTTCCGAAGCAAAATCAATCGTATGGAATGGTCCTGTTGGAGTATTCGAATTCGATGCATTTGCTAAGGGAACAGAAACTGTTGCAAAACTCGTAGCAGAAGCAACAGGCAGAGGTGCAATGACAGTTGTAGGTGGTGGAGATTCAGTTGCCGCCGTAAACAAGTTCAACCTCGCTTCTAAGATGAGCCACGTTTCTACTGGTGGTGGTGCATCACTTGAACTTCTTGAAGGAAAGACATTGCCGGGCATAGCAATCCTTGCAACAAAATAATTTTTTTCACAGATGTTATATCATATAACAGACTGTGTTCTCCCGTAAAAAAATGAGGGGGTCAACTAAAAACACGTTGACCCCCTCATTTTTTTACTCCGAACACAGTCTGTTCACGGTATTTGCAGTGTGAAAAAAATAATTCGCTGCAACTGTCCCGAGGGGGAGGGCTCGCAGGGAGGGATGCATTTTTGGGAAACATCGTTTTTCCAAATTATCCATGTCTCTTTCACGTGTTGCAATGTGTTTTTTTTAGTTCCCACATCCCCTTCACGCGGGAGATCGAGACGGTTGTTATAGATCAGGGAAGGGATGTTTTATATTTTTTCAGATGAGATTATCTTGAGGGGTAGGGTGGAGTAGTAAATCACGTGGGGCAACGTGTTTTTTAATTTGCACGTCTCCTCCACGCGGGAGATCGAGACGGTTGTTATAGATCAAGAAGGATGTTTTATATTTTTTACAGATGAGATTATCTTGAGGGTGAGACCGGAGTAGAAAATAGGGGAGGTCACCGTGTTTTTTTCCAGTTTGCACGTCCCCCCCCACGCGGAAGATCGAGAAGTTGTTATAGATCTAAGAAAGGATGTATTTTTATTCTTTTTTGGTGAAGTAATGTGAGGGCGAAGCCGGATTTGGAAAACATGGAGGGCAACGTGTTTTTAGTTGCCCTCTATGTTTTCCAACGGAAGGCCTCGCCCTCAAGATATATTTAATAAATATCCAAAAAGATATATACTATCCACATGATCTATAACAACATTCTTGATGCGATTGGACATACTCCTCTTATTCAACTTCAAAAAATGGTTACCCCCGACATGGCTCGCGTCCTTGTAAAATTCGAAGGACTCAACGTTGGTGGTTCAATCAAAACTCGTACTGCTTACAACATGATTATCGAAGCAGAAAAGAAAGGCCTCCTTGATAAAAATTCTGTCATTGTTGAACCGACAAGCGGAAATCAGGGAATCGGGCTTGCTCTGGTTGGAGCGGTTCGTGGTTATAAAACAATCATCATCATGCCAGACAGTGTAAGCGAAGAACGCAGAAAAATCGTTAAGCATTATGGTGCCGAAGTTAAACTCATCCACGATAACGGAGACATAGGTAAATGTATTCAGGAATGTATTGATACTGCTTTTTATATGCAGCACATGGATCCTCATGTTTATATTCCGCAGCAGTTTGAAAATCCAGCAAATCCTGAAATCCAGAGAAAATCAACTGCTATCGAAATCCTCGAAGATGCTGATTGTCCTATAGACGGTTTTTGTTCTGGAATCGGAACAGGTGGAACTCTTACGGGAATCGGCGAAGTTCTTAAAGAAAAAAATCCGGAAATCACAATCTGGGCTGTTGAACCGGCTCATGCTGCTTTATTGAGTGGTGGCTCTGTCGGTACTCATCTTCAGATGGGAATTGGAGACGGACTCATCCCTCCGATTTTAAACCGTGAAATTTATGATGATATTTTTATCGTAACAGATGCTCAGGCAATCAAGACAAGTCGTGATCTTGCAAGAAAAGAAGGAATCATGTGTGGTATTTCTTCGGGAACAAATGTTGCTGCTGCTTTAGAACTTGCAAAGGCTCTTGGTCCTGGAAAAACTGTCGTAACTGTTTTACCCGATACAGCAGAAAGATACTTTAGTACTCCTCTTTTTGACGAAGACGTTGAGTTTTAATCAGTTTGAATCGGTTGGCAGAATCACAAATTTCAGAAATCCGTTTTGGACAAAAAAAAGGCACCTTGTTCGGTGCCCTGTAATGTGCTATCAGTCAGCGAATGACTGGCACTATAAATGTCCCAGTTGTAAGCCACTGGATGCTGTGTTGTCTCGCGTATTATAGCGTCGACACGCTAATTATTTTTGTCGGAAATTGCATATTGCCTCCCGTCAAGTAGCCGGTTTACGTCCTCATCTCGTTCCTTGCTACAACTTTATAATAACACGCTTTTGTGATAATGCAAGAAAAAAAATCAAAAAATTTTAAAAAAAATCAGAAAAAATTCCAGTCGTTTACCTATTAACTATTCTTTGTTTTTTTAATAATATTGTGATTAGATTTTATTAAGGAGTCATAGAATTATGTCACGTACACATTATATCGCCGGAAACTGGAAGATGAATACAAACAAGGCAGAAGCAGTAGCTTTGGCAAAAGACCTTGTTGAACAGTTAAAAGGTAAAACAAACAAATATATGATTGGTGTTCCTTTTGTATATCTTGATGCAGTTGCACAGGTTGTAAAAGGTTCAAACATCATTCTTGCAGCTCAGGATTGTGCTGCTACAGATAATGGAGCTCACACAGGTGAAGTTTCATGCGAAATGCTTAAAGATATCGGATGCGGATGCGTAATCCTTGGTCACTCAGAACGCCGTCACGAAATCGGTGAATCTGATGAACTTATCAACAAAAAGGTTCGTAAAGCACTCGCTTCTGGACTCGAAGTAGATCTTTGTATCGGTGAACTTCTTTCAGAAAGAGAAGCCGGAGAAGCTGAACAGGTTTGTGCATTCCAGCTTTCCGCAGGTCTTGCTGGTGTTACAGAAGAACAGATGAAGAAAGTAACAATCGCTTACGAACCGGTTTGGGCTATCGGTACTGGTAAAACAGCTACTCCAGATGACGCTCAGGCAATCCACAAGTTCATCCGTGGATACATTGCAAAACTCTACAACCAGAAAGTTGCAGACGAAGTAATCATCCAGTATGGTGGCTCAATGAAAGCATCAAATGCCCCAGAACTTCTCGCCCAGCCTGATATCGACGGTGGCCTCATCGGCGGCGCAAGTTTGAAAGCCGAAACATTTGTACCTATTTGTGTATTATAACCACCCGTTTTGCAGGGGCAAAACGGCAGGCTGCGTGATTGCTCGCCCGCTCGCAATCCTAGGGCCAATCGCAGCCTGTGTACCTATTTGTGTATTATAACTACCCGTTTTGCAGGGGCCTGCCTTTTCGCTTGCCCCTGAGTTTTTTTTCCTTCCCAATCCCATCATATTTTTTTCCACGCCTCCTTTTTACGCCCCCCACTCATTTTCTTTTTCTCTATAAAACAAGTGTATCTAAAAAAAACAGTGTAATGCCGCAATGGAAATTTTACACATGCAGCAAATATAAAAAAAGGCGTGAACGGAACAGCGCAGAAGGTCCATCTAAGGTTTGGGCGAGCTAGCACTACAAGCGGCACTACCCTTAGCCTAGGACCTTCTGTGATGTGCAGTGGAAGCCTTTTTTTATATTTAAACGCACGCCTCCTTTTCACGCCCCCCACTCATTTTCTTTTTCTCTATAAAACAAATGTATCCAAAAAAGAAACAGTGTAATGCCGCAATGGAAGTTATAACACGCAGCAAATATAAAAAAAGCGTGAACGGAGCAGGCCATAAAGTCCATCTAAGGTCTGGGCGAGCTAGCACTACAAGCGGCGCTACCCTTAGCCCGGACTTTATGGAATGCGCAGTGGAAGCTTTTTTTATATTTAAATGCATGTATCCTACTTCCATTGACGAAATTGCCTATTTTCATTAATATAGATACACTTATATGATTTAATATTTGGAGAAAAAGAAAAATGAGTACTTTAGGTATTGTTCTTTTAGTTTTTTTTATAATCGTTAGCGTTTTACTCATCCTTTTAGTAATTATCCAGGATGACGGTGAAAACGGAATGGGTGGCCTCCTTGGTGGAAGAGGAACAGCTGCATTTGGTTCACATTCAGCAAGCGTTCTTACAAAGGCAACCGGTGTTTTTGCATTCCTGTTTTTCAGTTTGGCAATCGCTCTTGCTTTTATTAATAAAAAGGGAACAACAGAATCAATCATTCAGAATATCGAAAAATCTAATGCTGTAGAAGCAACAGAAGAAGAACAGACATCTGTTCCACAGAACTGGTGGAATGAATCAGAATCTTCGGAAGAAGCAGCTCCGGCAGCAGAAGGAACTTCAACTGATTCAGCTTCAACTGGTAATCTTGATCTTCCTACTCTTGATTTCTCTGGACTTACTCTTCCAGAAACTTTACCTGCTTCAGAGTAATTACAGATTACAAGTTTCTTAAACTTTAATTGAAAATCAGCTGGATAGTGCATTCTGCTCGTACCCGGCTGATTTTAGTGTTTTAAAATGAAAGATTTTTATGAAGTGCTTGGTGTCCGAGAGAATGCCACACTTTCCGAAATTAAAAAAGCTTATCGTAAAAAGGTAAAAGACCTTCATCCTGACCTTACCGGCGATGTTTCTCAAAAAGATAAATTTGATGAAGTTGTAAAGGCATACAGGGGTTTATCGGATGCAAGGCAGCGTTCAATTTTTGATGAATCATTTATCTTAAGATTTAAAAAGCAGAACAGACAATACGACTCCTTTGATTATTATAAATGGCTTTCCGAGCGTGATGATGAAGAGAGCAGGGCTAAACTGATTTTCTTTACGCTCATGCATCAGAAGGAAGATGAGGCGGTTGCAGAATTTAAAAAGATGCAGATGAATCATTCTGATTTTTCTTTAAAAAAATGGTTCACCCGTGAAGACTTTATGGATTACGGATACATCCTTGCAGAAGAGCTTGTAATCCGAAGTGAATATTACGACGCATTTCTTCTTCTGGAACAGATAATCAAAATGGAATACAGCTATCAGTATTTTTATATCTTCTTCCCCGAAGTTATCGACTTTACTCTGAACATCCTTAAAAAAAATATAGACCGCGTTATTCCCGATGAACTTGCCCTTGATGTTTATGAACGTGCCCTGGATTTAAATCTTGGTAAGGCAAATGACCGCTTCTTTTTACAGAAGATGGGCGAAGAATATGAACGCCTTGGTGATAACGAAACTGCACAAATCTGTTTTAACGAGAGCCGGAAATAAGCCCCTCCTGAATGCATATTACTACCCCCGAATGCATGTTTATATTAAACAAAATCTCCCGGAATAAATCAGTTTGTAAGTGGTGATTAACAAGATTTTTTTTTTGTTGTATAATCCATTTTACTATGATACGTATTAAGACCGAAGAAGAAATAGCTGGAATCAGAAAAGCCTGTCATTTGACAGCAGATATGTTCAATGAACTCATCCCGAAAATTCATGCCGGAATGAGCACTTACGAAGTAGATAAATTATTCGAAAAATACATCACATCACACGGGGGAACTCCTGCCTGGTGGCTCGAAGATTTTCCGGGTTCAGTTTGTATAAGCATAAACGAAGAAGTCATCCACGGTGTGCCTTCTAAAAAAAGAATCATCAAACAGGGAGATCTTGTAAGCCTTGATGTAGGAATCAACCTTGATGGATATATAAGCGATACAACTCATTCACTTTTAATCGGTAAAGTTTCACCCGAAGTTGCAGCCCTTAAAAAAGTTACCGAAGAATGTCTTAAAGCCGGAATAGAAGCGTGCAAGGTTGGAAACAGAATCAGCGATATTGCGAATGCAGTTTATTCAATTGCCGATGCCCACAGATATGGTGTTGTTTATGATTACTGTGGTCATGGAGTCGGTCTTGATGTTCACGAAGATCCAAGTGTTCCAAACTGTCCTTTCCGCGGCGCTAATCCAAGAATCAAACCGGGCATGGTACTCGCAATTGAACCTATGATTAATATTGGTGTTCCTGATGTAGATCTTTTAGACGATGGCTGGACTGTTGTTACCTGCGACGGAGAAGTGAGCTGTCACGAAGAACACACTGTTGCCGTTTACGAAGATCACACAGAAGTGCTCACAGATTTGAACTATAAAAAATAACTGAATTTTATTTTTCTTTTTTGTTACCTTTTTAAAAAATTTTTATTATCTTTTATATAAGAAGAAATTCTTTCATAGGAGTAGTAAAAATGAAACAGTGCACAAAACGTATCATAGGAATCGTGGGTGCAGCTTGTGTAGCATTTGCATTGATTTCCTTATCTTGCAGCAAAATGAAAGTATCAGGATCTGCTGAAACAACATTTTCTGACGGCTCCATGAATACTGCCTATGCCGAAACTCCAGCAAGAAATACAAAAACTCCTGCTGAAGCTCTTTCTGTTGTAGAGGCCCTTCAGACTTCTTTCCGTTATATTTCCGATAAACTCCTTCCTTCTGTTGTAGAGGTTGATGTTACAGAAACAAAAACTTATCAGTCTCCGTTCAGATTCGAATGGCCGTTCAGTTTTGGTCAGGATGATGAAAAAGCCACAGAGGATGGTAAAAAAGAATATGAAGCACAGGGACTTGGTTCGGGAGTAATTGTAAGAAAATCAGGAAAAACTTTTTATGTTCTTACAAACAATCATGTTGCCGGTTCTGCAAAAAAAATCTCTATTAAATTAAATGACGGCCGCGAGTTCGAAGGTAAGCTTGTTGGTGCCGACGAAAGAATGGATATTGCCCTTGTTTCTTTTGAATCAAGCGACGATTCAATTCCATGCGCAGTTCTTGGTGATTCAGATGATGTAAAACCTGGAGATATCTGTATGGCATTTGGTGCTCCTCTTGGATACAGTCAGTCAGTTACTCAGGGTATTGTAAGTGCAACCGGAAGAAGCGAACCTGGTATGTCTAATATGAATGACTTTATTCAGACAGACGCCGCAATCAATCAGGGTAACTCTGGTGGTCCTCTTGTAAATATCTATGGCGAAGTAATCGGAATTAATACATGGATTGCTTCTTCTTCGGGCGGTTCACAGGGACTTGGTTTTGCAATTCCAATCAACAACATCAAAAAATCAATCGATTCATTCATCAAAAATGGTAAGGTGACTTACGGATGGCTTGGCGTTAGTCTTTATGATGTTAATGATAAATACAAAAAAGAATTCAACCTTGAAAAAACTGAAGGTGCTTTCGTAGCAGAAGTATTCCTTGGTTCTCCTGCAGATAAAGCCGGTATTAAACCAGGGGACTACATCATCAAGCTCGATAATAAGGCTGTAAAATCAGTTAATCAGCTTGTACGCGATGTCGGATATCTTGAAGCAGGAACTACATCTAAATTCGTCGTAATCCGTGGTGGAAAAACTCTTGCGCCAATTTCGGTAAAAATCGAAGAGCGTTCTAAAGAAGTTGACTCGCAGAACAAAAAACTCTGGCCGGGCTTTATTGCTCATCCTCTTACAGATGATGTAAAAAATCAGCTTAAGATTACAGATAAGGTTTCGGGAGTTGTCGTAACAAGCCTGGATTCAACTTCGCCTGCTGCATCACTTCGTCTTCAGAATGGAGACATCATCACTGCAGTAAATGGCAAGAAGGTTTCTAATGTTGCGGAATTCTATAGTGAACTTGCCAATGCTACACGTTCTGTAAACTTTGATCTTTATAACAGCGCCGGAACAATTACAACAGGAACTTATAAATTCTAGTTTGTAAAATTGAATGGTGTTTCCTGGTAAACGTAATAGTTGAGCCAGTTTGAATAGAATAAGTGAGCGGTTGCCCTCCAGTAGCTGGTCGGCATCCTGTTCACATTATTTGTAGGGAAATAATTTTTTGGCAGGGGAACCTTCATTCCTTTGCCGATATCCCTGTAATATTCTTCTGCTAAAGTCATTGTGTCATATTCAAGATGACCGGTCATAAAAATCTGGCGGTTATCCTTTGATTTAATAATCGTAACACCTGCTTCTGCAGATTCAGCAAGAACTTTTAAATCCTTACATGCAAGAATATCTTCTTTTTTGAGTGTTGTATGACGCGACTGAGGGATAGGGAAGGTATCATCAAAACCACGTAAAAGAGGTTCTGCCTTTGTGGTTCTTTCGTTCATGAAAATTCCCGACATCTTTTTCTGAAGAGGATATTTTTTTATTCCATAATAGTGATATAATCCTGCAAAACATCCCCAGCACAAAAAGAGGGTAGAATATACATTGTTTTTTGCATAATCCATTATTTTGCAGAGTTCTTTCCAGTAATCAACCTTTTTAAAATCCATCTGTTCTACAGGAGCCCCGGTGATAATCATGCCGTCGAATTTCTGTTTGAAAATTTCTGTTGATGGAATGTAAAATCTTTCAAGATAAGAATTATCTGTTGTTTTGCTTGAATGATTTTCCATGCGTACTAAAGAAATTTCAATCTGAAGGGGAGTGTTACCAAGAAGACGCAGAAGCTGAGTCTCTGTAATTTCCTTTGTAGGCATAAGATTGATTATTGCAATCTTGAGAGGTCTTATATCCTGTGTAGCGGCGCGCTTTTCTGTCATCACAAAGATGTTTTCTTTTTCGAGTGTACGACACGCCGGTAAATCTGATTGAATTTTTATAGGCATGGCTAAATTATAGCAAAAAGTGTTTTTATTTGCTATAATAAAAATATGGCAATGAAGAATAACAGACGCGGAGCAATTAAAAAGTTACGTCTCCTCACTTATAATTTAAAGTCAAATGTAGATAGCTTCCGTTCAAAGATGGATAAAGAATACGAAACAATGTTCTTACCAAATAAAGTTGAACGTTCTGAATATAAATACGGAAACATCAACTGCGATATTCTCTCTCCCGAAATTTATTCTTCCAACAGGATTATTCTTTATATCCACGGCGGATGTTTTGTAGGCGGCTCACGTTCTTCTTACAGAAGCTTCTGTTCTTCAATTGCAAGTAAATCGTTCAGCAGGGTTGTTGTCCCAGAGTATCGTCTTGCTCCGGCTTATCAGTATCCTGCTGCAATAGATGATATTCAGACTGTATTTAAAGCATTGTTCACAGAAGAACAGATTGCATGCTCGCTTAATTCAGAGCCTGGAAAAATTGTTCTTCCGGAAATAATCATTATGGCAGATGGAAGTGCTGCTTCTGTTGCCTGTTCGCTTGTATTTAATCTTCGTGACCGCTACAGAAACTGCATCAAACACATTGTGCTTTTTTCTCCATGGCTTGATGTTTCTCCAAACTCTGCTTTACTTTCACAAAAAAAAGCTATGGACGAAGTTATGAGTGCAGACATCATAAGGCGCAGCTGTTCAGAATATACTTACGAAGCAAATACATCTTCTCCCTCATTGTCTCCACTTTTAGCTGATGATGAACTTTTGCAGAATTTCCCTCCTGTCTTTATTCAGATGGGGCAGAAAGAAATCCTTTTGGAAGATGCAGAAAGGTTCCGCGAAAGATTGATTGCAAACGGAAACAAATGTACTTTAGATGTGTGGCCTGATATGATGTATATGTTCCAGATGGCAGATAAGTTTCTTGCTTCTTCTCATCTGGCTTTAGATAGAATCGGTAAAATTGTTACAGAATATACTGCAGGTGAAGAATCGGTTCAGATAGAAAATAAACCGGTTCTGGAATACAGCTTAAAATCAGAATCATAGGTTATTAATGGAACTTTTATCTCCCGCTGGAAATGTAGAAAAATTATCTTATGCTTATGCGTACGGAGCAGATGCCGCTTACATCGGTTTAAAAAAATTTTCGCTCCGTGTAAAGGCAGATAATTTTTACGAAGATGAATATAAAAAGGTCATCGCATTAAAAGAACAGTTTCCGGGAAAAAGACTTCACTGCGCTTTAAACATAATCTTTCACGACGACGAAATAGATTTATTAAAGGCAAATCTTGATTATTTTAAGCAGTACCCGATTGATGCATTCATCGTTCAGGACATTGGTATTGTAAAACTTCTGCAGAAAGAATTTCCCGATGTTCAGCTTCATTTGAGTACCCAGGCCTCGTGTGTAAATTCTGAATCTGTAAAGATGTACCGCGACATGGGATTTTCAAGAATTGTCCTTGGAAGAGAAATTTCGCTTAATCAGATTAAAAGAATAAAAGATGCAGTTCCCGAAATGGAGCTCGAAACTTTCTGCCACGGGGCTATGTGTATTGCTTATGCAGGTCGCTGTCTTATGAGCGCTTATCTTACGGGGCGAAGTGCACAAAGTGGATTTTGCAGTCATACATGCAGATGGAATTTTAAACTCGAAGGGGCAAAGGAACTTGTTCAGTCGGGAAAGCTTTTGCTCGAAGAAGAAGAGCGCAAGGGTGAATATTATCCTGTTTTCGAAGGTGATGATTTTACCGCAATCCTCTCTTCCAAAGATTTATGTATGATTGATTATCTTAAAGAGATGAAGGACGCCGGTGTTGATTCATTAAAAATCGAAGGAAGAATGAAGAGTGTTTATTACGTTGCAATGGTTACACGCTCTTACAGAAAAGCACTGGACGCACTCGAAGGAAAAATCACACAGAAAGAAGCAGAGCCTTATATTGCAGAACTTGAAAACGTAAGTCACCGCGAAAGTACAACCGGTTTTTATTTTAATAAAGCCGAGGCAGATAAAACTACAAGTGGTGCTTCTGACAGTAAATATTATCTTGCAGCCCAGATTGGAAAAGCTTACTCAGAGGATGAGTTTGAAAAGTTATACCAGACGGGCGCATCTAACTATAAAAAGTTTAAGGATGATTTAGATTCCATGCATCCTGATGCAAAAAAAGCGCGCCTTAAAGATTTAGAAATTCATACAGACAGAAACGTTGTTGCTTTTGAAAAGAAAGACGGCTGGAAGCTTTATGAGTGTACTGCCTTAAATAAGATCGAAGCAGATACAGAGATTGAATTTGTTTCTTCTGATTTTGTTTCTCTTACGGCAAAAAAAGGCGAGTGGGAATTAATCAGTTCGGAGACCGGAAATAAACTGAACTGGGTTTGCGATAATCATCCTTGTGTAATTTATACAAAATACGATCTTCCGCCATTTACTCTGCTTCGTGTCCTTGATCCAGAATACGAAGAAGGAAAGATTCGCGACACAGGAAGATAAGATTTTAAAAGAGGATTCAAATGAAGAAAAAAATATTTGTTGTTTTATTTGTTTTACTTGCCGCAAGGGCTTTTTCTCAGGTTATTTTTCTTTCGCCCGACCAGATGAAGTTTACGATAAAGCAGGGCGTTCAGTATAATCTTTTAACAAATTTGAAAAACGACGGAGTTGGGCTTTTTACTCTTGCAGAACTTGATATGAATGAGCTTATAGTAAATACGGGAATCAGTTCTACAGGCTCAAGAATTGATTTTACTCTTAAGACAATCTACTGGCCTTCGTTTGTAAATAAAAAGATGAATTTCGGACTTGGTGCTTTATATCATCTTTATGTTTATCCTGAACTTTTTACCGAAAATGATTTTAAAATCGGGCTTTATTACCGCGTAAAATTTTTAGAAAAATTTTCGTTTGCCTTTGATTTTAATTATTTAATCAAGCTTGCAGTTTTTTATGATTCAGCTATTCCGACTCTTTTTAATCATACACTCAATGTCGATTTCTTTTTAGACTGGCAGATAAACGAGGCTTTGCGTGCATACACAGGAGTTCTGGCAAATACTTTTTTTGATTATCCTCTTTCGTATGAACCAACTTTGACTTTAGGAATAGAAAAATATTTTACAGAACATTTTATACTTGGTGCAGAGTTTAACGCAGAGTGGGTAGACTGGGTTTCTGCCAATGCAAACGTTCATGGTGTAAATTTGAGGCTCACAGCAGGATATAGATTATGAAAAAATTAAAGATATTTTTTGCATTCACTGTTTTATTTTCTCTTTTAATTTCTTCGTGTAAATACGGATCGGGAAATATTTTTTATGAATATAACAATGTTGATAGCCGCGTAAATTCACTCAAAGACCTTGGTGATGTGGGGGCAGCCGTTGGTATTTCAGGTACTAATCAGCCTTATTCTTTTATGATTTTAACAGACATCCATTTTGGCTCAATTCGTGGAAAAGATAATCCTCTTCCTTTAACAGAATTCTGGAACTGGATGGAAGCGAATAAAACAAATCCTGATTTTCCGAAATTCTGCTTCATCCTTGGCGACAACATCGACTGGTGTGACGAAGGCTTTCTTTCTGAATATCTTGCTTTTAAAAATAAGCTCGAAAATGATTATGGCTTAAAAACCTTTAATATAATCGGAAATCACGATATGTATCAGGAAGGCTGGGAGATGTGGAGAGATAACAATTATCCTGGAACTTCTTTTTACAGATTTGTGATAGACGGGGTTTCATATTACGCCCTTGATTCTGCAACCGGAACATTCGGAAAAAAGCAGCGAAAAATCCTCGAAAACGAGTTTTTAAAAGATACAAATCCTAAAATCATTCTTTCACATTATCCTATTCACACGAATTTCTTTTATGTAACTTTTGATGACACTACAGAAAGAAATTATTTTGTAAGTCTTTTTAATAAGAATAATGTAAAGGCATACTTCAACGGACATATTCATAAAATCGAAGAATCAAACCTTGGAAACTTTAATGAGTATTCTTGCCCGTCTATGAGGTTCCGCCAGAAGTGGACGGTCGTTTCTGTAGATCCATCTACAAAAGAAGTATCTCTTAATTTTATCGGAAAATAATTATTCTTCGTCCCAGGAAACTTCTACGCTTCTTGCATCCTTAGAAGGAATCCTCTGGTAAATAAGACAGTCTGCCCTGTGGATTGTAATTCCCTTGCTTCTTGTAACATAACCGCAGATTAAATCCGGGTATTGTGGTTTACAGCACTGGGCAATATTGTAAAGAACGTTTTTTTCTCCCTGAATTAAAACACCGCAGTTTTTTCTTATATGCTGGGTTTCGAACTCGGCACTCTTTGGTCTGTGGTTTTTATGTTTTACAGGAGTTTCCTGTTCGGCTTCGGCCTGCTTTATCTGTAAAAGCTCGTCTTTAAAAGATGCATCGTTCAGCATGAGCCATGAATGAATCTTCTGGTGAGCCTTTGTCGTCTTAACATATTTAAGCTGCTGCTCGGTCGGGTGAGAGTTCGGATTAGTGATGATGTCGATAATCTGCGTATTCTGCAGAGGCTTACTCAGAGGAATGATTTTTCCGTCTGCCTTGGCAGCAATTATTTTTTCACCGATTGCAGAATGAATTGCATATGCAAAATCAACTGCGGTAGAACCCTGTGGCAGCTGGATTACATCGCCTTTTGGAGTAAAGACATAAATCTGGTCGCCTAAGAGTTCATTTTTAATCGTTGCAAAAGAGTGAGCGTCCGAAAGATTTGAATCTTTAAAGGCCTGAAGCTTATTAAAAATTGAAAGCTGGTCTTTCTGAATATAATCCTTTGAACTTCCTTTTTTATAAAGCCAGTGACTTGCAATTCCGTGCTCTGCCATATCGTGCATCTGGTGAGTACGAATCTGGATTTCTAAAGGCTTATCGCGGCACATTACTGTTGTGTGTAAAGACTGATAGCCGTTCGCCTTTGGCATTGCAATGTAATCTTTAAATCTTCCGTCTAAAGGCTTCCATAAGCTGTGAACAATTCCAACAAGCTGGTAGCAGTCTGATGGAGTTTCGCAGAGGATTCTTAATGCAAGTAAATCGTAGAGTTCGCCCGCTTCCTTGTTTCTCTTTCTCATCTTCTGATAGATTGAATAAAAGTGTTTTGCGCGGCTCTGGATTTCTATATTAAGGCCAGCCATTACAGCTTTCTTTTTAATGTCGTTCGAAGCGTCTGTTAGGTATTGTGAGCGTTCATCCTGCTTTTGTGCAACAATCGCCTTTATCTGCTGGAATACTGCAGGGTTTAAGTATTTTAAGCTCATGTCCTCGAACTCATTTTTTTCGTTCTGCATACCCATTCTGTCTGCAAGTGGAGCCCATATTTCTATGGCAGCTTCGGCAATAATCTTCTGGTATTCGTGATCAAAGTTTTTAAGGTTTCTGATTCTGTCCAGTCTGTCTGCAAGCGTAATCAGTATGATTCTTACATCGTCGGCCATGGCAAAAAACATCTTTCTTATTGCATCCGACTGATGAAGGCGCTTTGAGTTTATGGGAAGATTCAGTATTTTATTTGTTGTAAGGATGATGTTGTATACATCTTTTCCGAATGTTTCGTTAATCTGTTCCGCAGACACATTCAGCTCGTGCATCGTGTGAAGAATAGCCGCAATTATAGTGTCTGCGTCCAGTCTGTTTGCTGCGAGTATTTGTGCTACCCTAAGCGGGTGCAGATAATAGGGTTCTCCGGAAAGACGAGTTTTATCCCGGGCTTTATCTACAAGAAGGTTCCAAGCTTTTTTTATCTTGTTCTGTTCGTCGGGAGTAAAAAAGTCATTGAGGGAAAGAAATTCAGTAATCAGACTGGCAGTATCATTTACATTGGATTTAAAAACAGCGCTGGTACTCATGAATTCCTCCTTTATGAACTTTCTTTTTTAAGTTAAAATAAAGCGTATTTACTGTATAAAATAATACTTTTATATATAGTTTACTATAAATATTATAAATAAATAACAAAAAATACAAATATAACAGTAATTTTTTGAAAAAAAACTGGTTATTAGTATAATAGATAAAAGGAAGTAAAAAAATGAAATATCGTATAACAGGATTCCTGCTTGTTTTGTTTATTGTGGCGGGACTTTTTGCAGAAGAAACGACTTCTAAAAGAATACTAACCGTAGAAGATGCAGTTGCCCTTGCCATGGACGAGAATGTTTCGGTACAGAGGCAGGCTTTAGCACTCGATTTATTAAAGGAAAAATCACTTTATTCATGGAACAGCGTAAGCCCTTCGATGAACGTAAGCGGAAGTTATAATCAGTCGCTTGGACAGAATGATAGTTCTTCATGGTCTGTTTCGGGTTCTGTTAATGTTTCTTTAACTCCGGCTTTATATACTTCTATTAAAAATGCCCGTCTTAATTACGAAAACGGACAGCTTTCTTTTGAACAGACAAAACGCACTGTAGAAGTAAACGTTCGAAAATTATTTTTGAATCTTCTTCTTTCAAAACAGAGCCTTGAGCTTCAGAAAAAAAATCTTGAAACAGCAAGACAGCGCTATAATTCAAACCGCGAAAAATTTTCAAGAGGTCAGCTTTCGGAACTCGATTTATTGAACTCTCAGTATAATTATGAAAGTTTAAAACCTGCAGTTGAATCAGCAGAAATCAATTACGAAAACAGCCTTCTTTCTTTTAAAATTTTCCTTGGACTTCCAGAAGAAGCAGAAATTGAATTAAAGGGAAATCTTAATGATTACGTTACTAAAAAAGAAATATCCTTCGAATACAATATAGAAGAAATACCTTCAATCATCACTTTGGAACGCCAGCTCGAAGTAGCAAAGATAAATCTTTTAGCGGCACGTTTTTCTGCATACGGGCCTTCTTTTTCTGCAGGGTATACATACTCTCAGTCTGGAAGAAGCAATGTAAATGGAACTCAGGAATCTAATTCATTGAATTTTAGTGTAAGGCTTCCTTTAGACGGACTTTTACCATGGAGTACTTCTTCTGTAAATATAGACAGCATTAAAACAAATGTTAAAGATCTGGAACTTCAGCTTAAAAACGAAAAGGCAAATACAAAGCTTAATATAGAAACAAGTCTTAAAAAAATAAAACAGGCTCAGTCTCAGCTTGAGCTTCTTGAATCAAACGTTACACTCGCACAGAAAACTTATAACGTTACACTCACAGCCTATAATCACGGTTCAAAAGATTATCTTACCCTTCAGAATGCATCGGTATCTCTTTTGAATGCACAGCTTGGTCTTGAGCAGCAGCGCTATAATCTTATTTCTGCAGTGCTTGATCTGGAAAATACGCTCGGTCTTGAATTCGGTGAACTTGGAAAATAATATATCTGGAGAATAAAATGAGTAGGAATGAATACGATTATTACGGAGAAAGAAAAACTGTAAGTGTAAATAAAAGTAAACTGGCGATTATAATCGTCAGCGTTATTGTCCTGATTGTTTTAGGCTTTATAATTGTACAGCGCGTTACTGTAAAAAAGGAATCTGGCCCGGCCGGAATGGGTGGTAAGGGTGGATTTTCTTTTGGCGGTGGAAGAACTGCAACTGCCGTAAAATCTGTCGTAGCCCAGAACATGACTTTAAAATCTTTTGTAAATACAAACGGCGAAATTCAGACTCAGAACTCTATTGATGTTTATCCTTCTATGGGCGGTAAGGTTATTCAGATGAATGTTTCACTTGGTGCTTCTGTAAGAAAGGGTGATATCCTTGGTTATATTGATCCATCGGAACCTGGAAGCTATTATGCGAACAGCCCGATTATTGCTCCAATTTCCGGAAGCATTCTTACAACTCCTGTTATGATTGGTCAGAAAGTAAATAATTCTTCTGTAATCACAAAAATCGGTGATATAAATAATCTTCAGATTACATGTAAAATTCCGGAGCGCTATGTAGGAGAACTTTCAATCGGACAGAAGGCAGAGGTGCGTGTTCAGGCTTATCCTGATGAAGTTTATTCTGCAACAGTTGTCCGTATTTCTCCTGTTGTAGATTCTCTTTCAAGAACAAAAGAAATCATATTAAATTTTGACAAGCGCAACGAACACATAAATGCCGGTATGTTTGCTAACGTCAAGCTTTATACAATTGATTATTCAGGATACCCTGCTATAAACCAGGATTCGTTTGTTTCTGTTGATGAAGATTACTTTCTTTATGTAATTAATCCTGCTTCGAGCACAGTAGAAAAACGTGCGGTTAAGAGAGGAAAGAGTGTAGACGGAATGTACCAGGTTTTAGAGGGTGTTGCAGTTGGTGATGTTATCGTAACAGAAGGTATGCTCACCTTATACGATGGAGCAAAAGTAAACGATATAAGCGGAAACGTTGCTCCTGTAGAAGATAAGCCTGAAGGCGAAGGCGGGGAAAAAGGTGATTTTGGCGGTAAGGTTCCCCCTGCTGGAGGAAAAAGATGAGTTTAGCCAGAAAGAATCTTGAACATCCGGTTTTAGTTTTAATCGTATTTGCAATTCTTGGAATGCTTGGAATTTTTACATTCAGTAACCTCGCAATTGCGCTCATGCCGGAGACAGAAAACCCTTATCTTTCCATTTCTACATCTTACCCGAATGCGGGACCGGAAGCAGTAGAAAAGTCTGTTACAAAGCTGATTGAAAGTGCAGTTATGAGTGTAAATGGACTTAAAGAGATAAGTTCTATGTCTAACGAAGGTACTTCAAATGTAAACCTTGAATTTGAATATGGAGCAGATTTAACCGAAGCTTCGAACGATATCCGCGAAAAGCTTGACCGAATTAAAAGAAGCCTTCCGGACAACGCAGGAACTCCATCAATCAGACGATTTAATATGAACAGCTCGCAGATTATGCGTATTTTAATCCGCGGTAACCGTTCCATAGACGATTTAAAAGCTATTGCAGAAAGCAACGTCGTAAGCATCCTTGAACAGGCAGACGGAGTAGGTGAAGCGACTGTTTACGGAGGAAGGGCAGCACAGGTAAATGTACGTCTTGATCAGAACAGAATGGCTGCATACGGATACACTGTCCCGACCGTTACAAGTGCTCTTTCAAGACAGAATCTTGAGCTTGGTGGCGGTAAGGTTCAGGAAGGCCACAGAAACTACATCGTAAGAACTACGGGTGAATACACAAGCCTTGAAGAAATTAATCAGACTGTAATCTCTGTAATAAACGGTTATGCAGTACGCCTTCGCGATATTGGTGAAGCTTCCATCGGTTTTGGTGATGTTACATCAGAATCATTCATCAACGGAGAAAAGGGTGTTTACATTTCTGTAACAAAGCAGTCAGACGCAAACACTGTAACAGTAGCAAACAATGTTTATAAAAAAATAGATCAGGCGCAGAGTTATCTTCCTTCTGATATTTCGCTCGAAATCATTCAGGATTCAACAGATATCATCCGCGAAACAATCAACACACTTATTGATTCTGCCTGGCAGGGTTTAATTTTAGCAATCATCATTCTGTTCGTATTCTTACAGAATTTTAAATCTACAATCATCATCTCTATTTCCATTCCTCTTTCGATTGTCATCACCTTATTTGCAATGAGTACATTCGGACTTACGCTGAATATGATGACACTTACGGGGCTCATTCTTGGGGTCGGTATGATTGTCGATGCGTCTATTGTTATGATAGACAATATATACGCGTACCGGCAGCGAGGTGCTAAGCCAAAGGTTTCGGCTATTCTTGGAAGCCAGGAAATGCTCATGTCGGTAGTTTCGGGCAACCTTACGACAATCTGTGTATTCGCTCCTGTTCTTTTCTTTATTAAAGAGCTTGGAATGATGGGACAGATGTTTAAAGATGCGATTTTTACAATTGTAATTTCGCTTTTGTCTTCGCTTCTTGTTGCTATCTTCCTTGTTCCTGTTCTTGCCGGAAAATTCTTCCCTCTTTCGAACAGAAATGAAAAGCCGGTTACAAATGCTGTCCTTATTAAAATCTATGGCTTCTTTGAAAAATGCATTCAGGCAGTCACAAAGCTTTATTCTGGAATGTTGAAGTTTGTTCTTAAAAGAAGATCCGTTGCCATCATTGGTGCTATTTTAATCTTTGTGGGCTCTCTTGCATGTATTCCGTTCCTAAATATCGATCAGCTTTCTTCTGGAAGGGATGACCAGGTTCAGCTCAATATCACAATGGCTACTGCAACTCCGTTCGAAGAAACAAAGGAAGTTGTAATGGCAATGGAACGCTATGTAAAAGAAGAGTGTAAGGGAATAAAAACTGTTACAACTTCTATCGGTGGAAGAAACACAAACTCTGGTTCCATCACAATCGCTCTTCCCGAAACAAGCAAAATAGAAGATTCTGCACAGGTTATGCAGGATAAACTTCGTAAGCATTTTTCTGAATATCCTAATGCCCGCTTTAACTTTAGCGAAGGGTTCCGTGGTCAGTGGTCGGGTCCTGCAATCGATATTGTTCTTTTGTCCGATGACCTTGATGCAGCGTATAAAACTGCAGAAGAGATTCAGAGTGCCATTGCACAGTGCAAGAGTATTTCCGAAGCTCGAATCAGTATGGACAAGGGGCTTCCTCAGGTAGAAATAGTGATTGACCGTGAGCGTGCTTATTCGATGGGAATTGATATTACGACTGTAGCACGCGAAATAAACTATGCAATTAACGGTTCAACTGCATGTACATACAGAAGTAACGGAAAGGATTACAGCGTAGTTGTTGCTTACAGACCCGAAGACAGAAAAACAATCGATGATCTTGCATCGATTTATGTACGCGGAAACGGCGGAATGGTGAGCGTTGCAAACTTTGCATCCCTTAAAAAAGGTCTTGGTCCTGTAACAATCAACCGCGAAAACTTAAAACGAATCATCCATATTACGGCAAGCAATATCACAAAGGATACTCCCGGAATGAAGGCCGTAAACGATAACGTAGTTGAACAGGAAATTAAAAAGATTGTTCAGGAAAACGTAATCATCCCTGAATCTGTAATTGTTAATTACGAAGGTGCCTGGAGCGATACGATGAGTCAGTATGGATTCTACGCAAAGATTGCTCTCATGGCTATTCTTCTTGTATTCGGCGTTATGGCTGCAACCTACGAATCATTTAAGGCTCCGATCATCAACCTTACGACAATGCCGTTCATCCTCATCGGTGTTATTTTAATCAACCTGATTTTCAATGAACCTATTTCGTTCATGACAGCAATCGGTATAATCATGCTTATCGGTATTGTAGTAAATAACGGTATCATCCTTGTAGACTATACAAACATTCTTGTTGGACGCGGTATGGAACTTAAAGAAGCATGTTACGAAGCGGGAGTAAGCCGTCTGCGCCCTGTATTGATGACAACACTCACAACAATTCTTGGTATGCTTCCTATGTGCTTTGCAACAAGCGGTCAGGCAATGATGGTTCGTCCTATTGCGATTTCTGTAACAGGCGGTTTGATTTCTTCTACCTTTGTTACGCTGCTTATCATTCCTGTTTTATATAGTATAATCATGAAAAAGAGAAGGGCATAAAAATGTACAAGGCAGAAATAATTTCGAATCAGTCGATTCAGGATAATATAATAGAACTTTTGAACGAACGCATTGAGAATTTTCAGTATACGATTATTCCGGAAGTTTATGGCTCTGGTATAAATACAAAAAAATTCGGTGACACTGTATGGCCCGAGATGAACTTTGTAATGTTTGCTTATGTAGAAAAAGAAGAAGCAAAGCTTATCAAAAAGACTATTGATGAATTAAAAAAGAGATTCCCCCGGGAGGGAATCTCTGTATTCTTTACTAAAAGTGAAGAACTCTAATCAGCCTTAAATCAATTTCTTAAAGCTTATTTAGCGTCTCCTGTTCCAGCTGCTTTTGATTCTGGAATTTCGTTCTTAGAAAGTGGTGTGTAAATTGTATCGTTTGAATAAACTCCAGGTGAAGTAAAGCGGATGTATTCAGGATAATCAGGTAATCTGAAGCTTACACTTGCAACTGCAAAATATGTCTTTCTCTTAGAAAGTTTTGCATTCATCTGTGAAGGTGTAAGATCAAAGCGGTATGATTCTTCGATGATATCGATTCCTTTGATGTACTGTTCGATAATTCCTTTTCCGCTGAATGATGTAACTACTTTTCCTACAAGTTCTGAATCAGAAGCAGATGCCTTGTAGTGTTTTCCAGAATAGATGCTTAATTCAAAATCAACATTTGTAGCTTTTGCTTTGCTTACGAAAGAAGAGAATGTGCTGTATGGAGTTTCGAGTGTAAGATAGCGTTTGTTTCCTTTTGCTACAAGTGAAATCATGGAAGCTTTATATGCATCAGAATAATCCAGAACAGGTTTGAATTCATCTTCGATTTTGAAAGATACATATTCTTCGCTTGTTTTGTCTCCATAAATCTTAGCACATAAAGTATATTCTTTTCCGCCTTCTGCAAACGGCCAGATAAAGGATACCGAAGGTTCTTTCATGCCTACTGTTGTGATGCTTCCAGTTGAATTTTCAATAACATCAATTTTTTCAATATTTTCGTTTTCTGCTTTAGTTAAAGTGACTTTTACGTTGCTCTTTGTAACGTCTACTTTAATGTGTTTTGCTTCTACCGAAGAAATAACAGTTTCATCTGCATCTGTAGAACCGCATCCTGTAACGGCGAAAAGTCCTGCAAAGATGAATGCTGTAATCAAAAATCTACTTAATTTTTTCATGTTATCACCTCTTTTGATTTAAGTAAGATACTTTAATAATAACCTTGATTTGGGTAAGTTACAAGGAAATAATTATTCTAAACGAATTCTTAGAAATCAGGAAGTAAAAATTGCGTCAGGCTGATTAAATTTTTTTGCGGGCCTCAAAATATATAAATCATAAAAAGTAAATAGTTTGTCAGCCTGATAAAAGAATGTTATAATTGGACTAAGAAAAACCTCGTAATTATATGTGAAGGAAAAAATTACGCAGTAGAATCAAAGAGATAATTATGAGCAGAAAGAAAGAGAAAAAAATCAAAAGGCTTAGAAAGTTTTCGCTCTGGCCGCAGATTATAGAAGCATTTTTAGTTGAAGCGACAATCATCGCAGTTATGCTGTTTGTTCTTGCAATAGATTTTTATTCGGACAGAATGAACCTTGTATCATCTGCTCCAAAAACCTGTGCAAGGATTATCAGTGATGTAGAAAATAACTGGAACACCGCAAAGAAAAAGCTCGGTGATCAGGGTATAAATGACATTAATAAAATTCTTGATTATAACCACGAGGCGATTGGTGGCGTGAGCATCATAGATGATGAAAAAAATATACTTGCCTCCTATGGTGATGAAATTGAAAATCCTGAAAAATTTTTTAAATACTATTCAAAGGAATCTCTTGACCGTAACCTTGTTTATTTTTCCGATAGAAACATCGAAAGGGAATACGAAGAAGAAATAAAGTATTACTTTACCGAAGAAGAGCGTAAGCAGATGGAGCTCGAGGATGATGATTTTGTCGACGACGATGATGATGACGATGTAAAAGGTGCAAAACAGGAAGTTAGTGATTCAGAACATCTTGGCTTTTACAATTATTTTGCCACAGAAGGTGAAGATTCATCGATTGCAAATTATACAAAATTATTCTTTGGTTCAGGAGAAGATGCTGAACTTTCATCAAGAAGGCTTTTCCGCTGGACTACAACAACTGTCGGCTCTAACACCTTATGGGTTATGTATAAAACAACGGTTCCGGGAGTTAATGTCGCAATCAAAAAGAGGGTAGGGCTTACTTATTCGGATACTGGCCGTCATGGATTTATACTTGGTGTTCTGGGACTTTGTTTTGCTTTTATTTTTATTTATGAAAATTATAAGATAATAACCGCAATTATAAACAGAAGAAAAGTTCATAAGATTGTATTTACGGATCCTGTTACAGGCGGACACAACAAAGAATATTTTGTTCGTAAGGCAAAGCGTCTTATAAGAAGCAGGCGCGACAGAAAAGTAATGGTTTATGTCCGAATGGAAAAATACAGAAATTATATTACAGCCTATGGATTAAAAGAAGGCGAAAATCTGATGGAAGATTTTTATATGCTTTTAAATTCCATAATCCGTAAACGAAAAGAGCTCGCCGTTCATCTTGAAAAATCTGATTTTGCACTTTTACTCCATTACGATAATGATGAACTTTTGAACATAAGAATGCAGACAATCACAAAGGCCTTAAACGAAACACGTCCCAATCAGCATTTATTCTTTACCGTAGGTGCATGTCTTATTCAGAGCTGGCATGATTCAATTCAGGAAAAAATTACGAATGCGGGTTCTGCAATTTCAAAGCAGGAAAATAAAAACGATAAGGTTTTGTGGTATGATGATTCAATCCGCGAAGAGCAGCTTTGGGAACGCCGCGTAGAAGATGATATGGATAAGGCTCTGGAAAATCATGAGTTTAAAGTGTACCTTCAGCCAAAGTATTCAACCAAAAAAGAAGTTCTTTCTGCGGCAGAAGCACTTGTACGCTGGATTCATCCTGAGTACGGATTTGTATCGCCTGGAAAATTTATCCCGATTTTCGAAAAGAACGGATTTATCATAAAGCTCGATGATTTTATGCTCGACGAAGTCTCAAGGCTTCAGGCGGGATGGCTTTCGGAAGGTAAAAAACTTGTTCCTGTTTCGGTAAATGTTTCCCGTGCACACTTTAGCCGTGATGATCTTGCAGAGCATATCCGTGGTATTGTTGATGCGCACAAGGTCCCTCACGAATTTATTGAGCTGGAGCTTACAGAAAGCGCCTTCTTCGACGACAAACAGGTGATTTTAAACACTGTTCGAAAACTCAAGGAATACGGTTTTAAAGTTTCTATGGATGATTTTGGAGCGGGTTATTCTTCGCTCAATTCGCTAAAAGAGCTTCCGCTTGATATCATCAAACTCGATGCCCAGTTCTTCCGCGAAATAGACGACAAGAGCCGTGCCGACATAATCGTTGGCGACACAATCAAGCTTGCCAAAAAACTTGGAATGCAGATTGTAGCCGAAGGAATCGAAACCCGCGAACAGGTTGATTTCCTTGCCGATCAGCATTGCGACTTAATCCAGGGCTTCTATTTTGCAAAACCTCTCCCGGTTGAAGAATTCGAAGAACGCGCTTTTAAGAAGAAGGGAAAGAAGAAGAACTAGTGGTTAAAAAAAAATCTGACAAATAATATTATTGAGGGAATAATACTATTTGTCAGAAAGAATGATTAGAGAATTCCTCCACCGATGATTAAGCGGATTACAGAGAGAATCAGTACAATAATTGAGATAATAAATCCGGCAATTACACCACCTTTTCTTTTACGTACAAACACTCCAATAATGCCTGTAATGAAAGCAATAATTGCAAGAACTAATGCAATCCATTCTAAGATACCAAGCATTGGAATCAAACCGATGATAGCACTTATGAGTGCTAAGATAGCAAATACTAGAGTCATAAATACCTCCTTATACTCTATTTATTTTCCATACCGATAAATGTTTTATCAGCGTCTTCTCCGAATACTATTCCTTGATTTTGTTTCTCTTTCTGGAGAGATTTTGAAAATAAAGTTGCAAAGATAATAAAAAGAAAATATAAAATGAAAAGTCCTATTTTTATAAAACGTATACCCGTTGTTATGGCTTGTAATGATTGTTCTTTTATGGAAATCAGAGCATCTTTTACAGATAGTTTATTTTCTTCTCTTTCCAGAGTATTTAAAATTTTTAAAGTTTCCGAAGTGTATTTTTGGATTTTGTTTTTTAATATATTTGTTGCAATTCCTTCCAGTCCTTTTGTTTCAATTTTATCATCAAGAGATTTTTCAAGTAATTCTTTTAGTTCAGTTGTATTCATTTGAATTTCTAAGGCACCTGGATAAATTTCATTAACTTTTGTCTCAAGTTTGTTAATTCCAAAATCAATAAAAGAATTAAGATTATTTTTGATGAATCCTGTTATACAGAATAAAATAAGAAATATAACGGAAATAATTATGTTTGTTGCATACATAAAATTTCTGTTTGCTCTATTCTTAATTTTTTTTGCAAAAACTATGTTTAGCATTATGGTGATTATTACTGCTAAAATAATAACTAAAGCTGTCATTTGAAATCCTCATTTATATAAATTTTTGTTTCAGTTTTTTTACAATTGTTCTTTATTGAAATTAATAATGGTTCTTTGTAAGAAAGAAGTTCCTGGTATTTTTCTTTTAATCCCAAATCTTTTAAAACAGTTTTTGTTAATAAGCGTCCGCATGGTGCCTGCATAAATATTTTAAAAGATTCTGGCATAAATTCTTTTTGATTTTTTTTAATTAATATCTGGTATTTAATTTTTTTATCTCTCCATGTAGAAAATAATTGAAATGATTGTTTTAAGAAAAAAAGAATTATTATTGCCTGTGGAATAATTAGAAATTTTGATATTTTAGATAAAGGTAAAAATCCCGTCAGTATTCCACAGAACAATAATAAGAAAGCATAAATATTCAAGTAAATGAATTTAAATAGTTTATGCATTTCCAGTTTGAGCAGCAGCAATTGCTTTATAGAAAGCATCTACTGTCTTCTGTGCTGTAATTTCATCTGCACCTGGGAGCATTACCATTCTTTTTTGTGTAAAAGCTTCATAATAGAAATAATATGCAGGACAGAAGCAACCACAAGTTGTTGTTTTTGCATAACCTACTTCTTTTACACTATTTGGTAGAAGATAAGTTACATGTCTACCAACATTAAAACAATAACAACTTATTTCATTTGATACTTCTACTACTCTTTTATTTGTAATAACAACAAATCCTTTCTTTTTATATCCAAAAAGTTTTGCAATAAATTTACGAATTTTTCCAATAAACATTGCAATTGGATTTGAACTTGTAGCCCAAAGTTCTGCTTCAATCTCCATTACTAGAGTTTCACCGTTGTCCAAAATCAAACCTGATTTTAAATCTGCCATACAATTTTCCTCCGAATTTTTTTACGAAATATATCGTTTTTATGGGATTTTAAGATTTTTCTAGGTATTTTTACGACCTAAAATTCTCTTTAATGTTTTAATTTTACATCTGTATATGTCATATTGCAACATATTTTTACTAAATATGTTGTATGGACAGATTTTGTAAAATGAATTGTTGATTAAAAATATAAATATGATTTCAAATGATATTCAAAATCGACTTGGTGAAAATGTAAAACGAATTAGAAAAGAAAGGAAGCTTACTCAATTTGAACTGGCAGAAAAAGCTGAATTATCCGAAGAGACTGTTAAGAATATTGAACTTTCCAGATGTTGGACGAGCGATAAAAATCTGGCGAAAATTACAAAGGCACTGGACGTAGACATACATACACTGTTTTTACCGATTTCCAGTTCATTTAAAGAAGAATCAAAAAATATAAAAGTTATAAAAAAAGCAATTACGAAAAATCTAAAGGAATATATAGATACGATTCTTGATGAAATTGAAAGGGAGAAATGAGTTTTCGAAAAAACTACAGCAATCGGTACATTTGGATTAATTCTTTGCTGTTTTTGGAAAAAACTTCGTTATCCAGTAAAATAAAATCCTTTTCTTTATAAAATTGTATAAGTTTTTGATTTTTTTCACATTCAAGAAAGACTGTTTTTCCACTTAAGAAGGAGAGAATATTTTTTATTTGTTTAAGACAGATATCCATTAGATCTAAACCAGGAATCGAAGATGATTTTTCATCGTAGTTTCTTCCAAATTGTGCAATTAAAATAGCTGGAATTTTATATGAGTCAGAATCTGCATCATAATATCCGAATCTGTTGATTATTTTTTCTTTTGAGGCTGATAGAGATGTTTTTTTTATTGTAAGCATCTTCATTGCAAGTGAAAAATAACCGACTAAATCAATTTTGATGGAAGAAATTTCATTATAGACAAGATAAGTTGTGGCTGTGTTTAATCTTGTAGCATGTACGGATTTTGTTTTTAAAAAAGATTCAACGTCCTTATTTGGAGATTTAAACGATTCTGCTATCAAATAAAAATACTGCTCTCCATTTTCCATAGAGAGCAATTCAGAGATACGCTGGATTTTATAGTTATTCTTTTTTTCCGAGTTTTGCATTTATAATCTTCGTCATCTGTTCGTGTGAGATTGTGGAACATTCAACCTCATTTAAAGGCTTAGGAGGATTTTTTAGTGAGTCAGAAAACATTTTGACAAAAGCATTTGCTTCTTTTTTCGAGCTGATTACGAATGATTTTTTTAAACTTGATGTTGCCATTTAAATACCTCCTTATATTAATCTAATTAAAATATACTATGATTATTTCGTACCGTCAATTCTTAAGATCCCCACTAGAATAAAATCTTATTTTCTGATAATATACAATCTCAGTATGAAGACTGAACAGATTAAAAACATGACGATTCTCAAGGTTTTTAGTGTTATTCATACTATTTTTATTTGTGGATTTTAATGACGGAATTCTTTGGAATTCCGTTTTTTTTTGTATAAAAGCAGGCGTTACGGGCGGCGTTTGAGCCCGTAGAAGGGGTAGGCCGCAACGAAGTGCGGACGCAGGGGAAGGCTTTCCCCTCCTTAAGACAGGTTATTAAAGGAGTATATACATATATGAAACGAGAAGACATTAAGAAGGTTTTGATTATCGGTTCGGGACCGATTGTTATTGGACAGGCTTGTGAGTTTGACTATTCGGGAACTCAGGCTTGTAAGGCTCTGCGTGAGCTTGGATATAAGATTGTTCTTGTTAACTCAAATCCGGCAACTATTATGACTGACCCGGTTATGGCTGATGCAACTTATATTGAACCGCTTAATGTTGAACGATTGAGTCAGATTATCGAAAAGGAACGCCCGGATGCACTTCTTCCAAACCTTGGTGGACAGACTGGTCTTAATATGGCTATGGAATTAAACAAGACAGGTGTTCTGGATAAATATGGTGTTCAAGTTATCGGTGTAAATCTTGATGCTATTGAACGTGGTGAAGACCGTGAAATCTTTAAAGAGACTATGAAGAACCTTGGAATTGATACTCCACGTTCTGATATCTGTCACACTGTAGAAGGGGCAGAAAAAATTGCAGAAGAAATCGGTTATCCGATTGTTGTTCGTCCGGCTTATACTATGGGTGGTGCCGGAGGCGGTTTCTGTTACAACGTAGAAGAACTCCGCACTATTGTTTCTAACGGACTTGATCTTTCCCTTACTCATCAGTGTTTAATAGAAGAAAGCATTCTTGGATGGGAAGAGCTTGAATACGAAGTTGTTCGCGATTCTAAAAATCAGATGGTTGCAATCTGTTCTATCGAAAACATTGATGCAGTCGGTGTTCACACAGGTGACTCTTTCTGTGCCGCTCCATTTATGACTATCGATAAGGAACTTGATAAACGCCTCCAGCAGATGGCATTTAAGATTGTAGAAAGCATTGGTGTAATCGGTGGAACTAACGTTCAGTTTGCACACAATCCAAAAACAGGTCGTGTTGTAATCATCGAAATTAACCCTCGTACTTCGCGCTCTTCTGCTCTTGCTTCTAAGGCAACAGGGTTCCCAATCGCGCTCATTTCTGCAAAGCTTGCATCAGGTCTTACTCTTGATGAAATTCCATACTGGCGTGACGGAACTCTTGATAAATATACACTCGGTGGCGCTCCTGATGGGGACTACGTTGTATTAAAATTTGCTCGCTGGGCATTTGAAAAATTCCGCGGTGCAAAAGATGAACTTGGAACTTCTATGAAAGCCGTTGGTGAAGTTATGGCCATCGGTAAGACATTTAAAGAAACTTTCCAGAAGGCAATCCGAGGGCTTGAAAACGGACGCTCTGGTCTTGGTTTTGCAAAAGACTTTAATAAAAAATCTGCCGAAGAACTCTGCGAAATGCTTAAGGTTCAGTCTAGCGAACGTTATTTCCAGTTGTACGAAGCAATCCGTAAGGGTGTTCCACTTTCTAAACTTTCAGAAATTACTTACGTAAAAGAATTCTTCCTTCAGCAGATGAAAGAACTTGTTGACCTTGAAGAAGAACTTCTTAAAACTCCTGGACGTGTTCCTGCTGATGATTTACTTATCAAGGCAAAGAAAGACGGATTCAGCGATAAATATCTTTCTAAGATTCTTAAGGTTTCGGAAAAAGATATCCGTACCCGCCGTAACGAACTTGGAATTAAAGAAGCATGGCTTCGCGTTCCGGTTAGCGGTGTAGAAAATGCATGTTACTATTATTCAACATATAACGCAGAAAAAGATACATCTGTTGCAACAGACAATAAAAAGAAAATCATGATTTTGGGCGGTGGTCCTAACAGAATCGGTCAGGGTATTGAGTTTGACTACTGCTGCTGTCATGCGGCTATGCAGCTTAAGGAAATGGGATACGAAACAATCATCGTAAACTGTAACCCTGAAACTGTTTCTACAGACTACGATACTTCTGATAAATTGTACTTTGAACCGGTTACAACAGAAGATGTTCTTCAGATTTACGAAAAAGAAAAGCCAGCCGGAGTTATCGTTCAGTTTGGTGGACAGACTCCATTGAACATTGCACGCGAGCTTCAGGAAAACGGTGTAAATATTCTTGGTACTTCAATCGATTCAATCGACATTGCAGAAGACCGCGACCTCTTCCGCCACATGATGGAAAAATTAAACATCCCTATGCCAGAAAGCGGAATGGCTGTTGACTTTGATGAAGCAAAGGCAATTGCAGATAAGATTGGATATCCTATTATGATTCGACCTTCTTTCGTTCTTGGCGGACGCGGAATGGAAGTAATCTACGACGAAAAAACTTTACGTGAATATGTAGAAAAGGCTGTTGGAGTTACACCGGATCGTCCTCTTTTGATTGACCGCTTCTTAAAGAATGCGCTTGAATGTGAATCTGATGCACTTGCAGACAGCGAGCACGTTTATATTCCTGCAATCATGGAACACGTTGAGCTTGCCGGAATTCACTCAGGTGACTCTGCGTGTGTAATTCCTCCTGTATCTATTCCACAGAACTGTCAGGAAACAATTAAAGAATATACAAAGAAGATTGCAGAAGCACTTCATGTCTGCGGTTTGATGAACATGCAGTACGCAATCGAAGACGGCAAGGTTTATGTTATCGAAGCAAATCCACGTGCATCTCGTACTGTTCCGCTTGTATCAAAAGTTTGTGATACACAGATGGCTCGTCTTGCAACACGCATGATGCTCGGTGAATCATTAAAATCACTCGGACTTAAAGATAAAAAGATTCCTTATTACGGAGCAAAAGAAGCAGTTCTTCCATGGGCTCGCTTCCCTGGAGTTGACCCGATCCTTGGACCAGAAATGCGTTCAACCGGTGAAGTACTCGGACTTGCACAAGATTTCCCACTTGCTTATTACAAAGCACAGGAAGCTGCCGGAGATGAACTTCCACACGCACCTGCTGCATGGGAAAACAAAAAGGTTTTGATTTCTTTGAGCAACAAAGAAAACTTAAAGGACCAGGTAATCACAGTTGGAAAAACTTTGAAAGACCTTGGCTTTACTTTGGTTGCAACTCAGGGAACTGCAGATTTCTATAACTCAAATGGAATTAAATGCGAAGTTGTAAATAAAATCGGTGCCGGCCGCCCGGATGTAGTCGACTTGATTATGAATAAGGACGTTGGTCTTGTAATCAACACACCAAAACCAAAACGAAACTACGCAGAAGACCGTAAGACAATCCGTAAAGCTTGCCTTAAATACAAGGTTCCATATATCACAACTTTAGCCGGAGCATTAGCAGCCGTAAAAGGAATTGCCGCAGTAAAGAACGGTAACGGTGGCGAAGGCGGAGTTAAGAGTTTGCAGGAATACCATTCATTGATAAAATAACGCGGTGGTTCTGCCCTTCGCAGCATAGCTGCTCGGAGACTCTCTAAAAACAGTCCACTGGACTGTTTTTGCCCTGCTTCGCAGTGCCGCTCCCTATGTCGAAACCACCTTTTCCGGGTATTTTAATTAGCACCTAATTTTATTTAGCACCTATAAGTAGCCTCTTAAGGGGCTGCTTTTTTTATTCATAAGGATAATCGAATTAAGTTACAAACTTAATGCAAATTCTCATAAGATGCACTATAATGTCATTGTATTTTGAACAGGAGGCAGATTATGACAGAAAAATTGGAATCTCTTTATAACTGGTTTGATATGAAAAGAAACGAAATAATCTCTGGTCACGAAAATGAAAGAGTATTGATTTCTAATAATGAAGTAATTGCCTATTTTCCTGATGAAAGAACCGCCGTTGCTGAAGCACTAAAAAAAGGAATGAAACAGGGTGATTTTTTAGTTCAGCGTTGTATTACAGAAGAGGAAGAACTTCAGATGTTTTACAATGTAAATCTGGCGGTGGGATATGGATACTAAATCTTTTTCAATAAAGTTGCCGGTAAACAAACCGGCAATAATTCTCGATGTTGAACTTCACATTCCCGTTATTGATGGAAATTTTGAGAAAATTATCACTGTTAAGTCTAAGGCTCTCATCGATACAGGCGCAAATAGTTCATGTATAAGCAAAAGGTTAGCAAGTGCGTGTCAGCTTCGTCCCGTGTCGGCATTGAAAATGATCTCTGCTCATGGAATGAGTATTGCACAGGTTTATGAAGTTTCTATATCACTACCAAATGATACAGTCTTTTCGTCCCTTTCTGTAGTAGAGGTTGAAGGTAGTCGATTGTTTGATGTTATAATCGGAATGGATATTCTTTCGAAAAGTGATTTTGCTTTTTCTTTAAATAATAATGAGTCTTGTTTTTCTATGAGAATTCCTTCAAAAAAAGAAGTTATAGATTTTACTAAAATGTAAGGAGAGCTTATCGAAGCCTCTTTTAAATAAACTCTCCGGTTCGGATTTGTTCGGAACCAGCGTTTTTTTCATTTATTCTTTATTAATTTTCATGCCACTGAATATTATCGTGATATGATTCACCACGGATTTTGATATCAACTTTTTTCTTATTTATAAGTGTATTTAATATTTCAAGAAGGTCTATAATCTGTTTATAGTCGTTATCAAAGGTGTTTGTTTTTACAATCATTGTCAGGATTTTTCGTGGAGTAAGACGAACATTTATCTGGAGTTTGCCATTTTCTCTTTCCGTCACGGCCCAGTCTAACTTGCTTCCTTTTAGCTGGTTTTCAATAATGGTTTGAAATCCCAAACCGACGATTTTTTGAACCTTGTCCGATTTTGCAACTAGCTTTTTACATTCTTCATGGTCTTTTTCGATACTTCCATAAAGATCGGCCAGAATTTTCCCAAATACCTGATGATTTTCGCATCTGAATTTTCTATGTATACTTCCTCTGAATCCTCCAAGACAAATACAGCATTCTGTTAGTGTGTCATTAAAAAAACGAATGTAAAAATACGGAAGCCAAAGGCGATATAGTTCGTTTGATTTGAAGAATATATCAACGTAAGCGGTTATAAAATTGTATGAAGAATTATCATCAGGACCTGTTATGGATGATGAAAAATTTTCTTTAGGGATAGCATCTCCGATACCTTTCAAAACTTCGTCCAAGACAAATTGGGCATACTCTTCCCTTGTTTTACTGTCGGATAGTTCAGTTAGGGGTTGTCCTTTGTTTGTTGTCTTGGCACCGTATTTTTTTACAACATTACTTAGCCTCTGTGACCAGAATGAATTAATTATCTTTTCGTTATTATTGTGCATGATGGAGTCTCCTATTTTGGAAGGGGGATATATGTTATACGATTTTTACCATGTTTTTTAATATTCTCTATTCTAACCAAAAAATTCTTGTAATTTTCATATGATTGTAGAACCCAAAGTATTTCATATGTACAGTATTCTAAAACGTTAAGAGGTCCACCCCCATCTGTAAAAATGATTAATCCATCATATTCATTTCGGTGATCATTGTAATAATAAATTGGAGCAGAAAAATCGGTTCCACCACGTCCAAGAATATCTAACTTCTTTTTTGCTTTTTTTAGGGATATAACATGACCTTTTATTTCTGTATCAAACTGGATTATATCTATTTTTTCAATTCCATATTTAAAAAAACGATTGATGATTGAATAAAACTTTGAAAGAGAAGTATTCGAGATAGACCCACTTATATCAATTGCAACAAGTAGATTAGATTTTAGATCGTAACGGCTACCCATTGCATCAAAATCATAACGACGGTTGGGACGCATTCGAGTAAGATGACGTTTGCTGGATAAGATTGAAGTGCGGTAAAAACTAAGTATTCTTCGATAATCTACTGTTATGTGCAAGGATGCAATGATTGTATCTTTTAAAGAACCTGCAATACTTCCCCATCCATCTGTGGTTTCTGCCTTTTCAATTGTTTCGTTAATTATTGTTTCTATTTCAGAATCTTCTTCCCATAATTCAGATGTCTCTGCAGGAATTTGGAAAGAAATATCAGATGGATTTACATCCTTGTAAACTATACTACTTCCTTGTCCTGAATTGTTCTGGATTTGTTTCTCGTCATCATCTTGAGATTGATTCTCCTCATTGTCTTGGGGTTGATCTTCATTGTTTGAATTAGAAGATTCACTCTGTTTATCAAGTAAATTCGCAATCAAGGCATAATACTCTTCGAAACACAAGTTTTTCGGTAAATTAAATAATCCCAATCCGTCAAGTGGAACAGAAAAAGTACATATATCATTTATTGTGTAGTTACTCGCATAAGTAAGGACAAGCGGAATTGCAAAAAGCGGCTGTCTTTGATATGGGTGCTTCAATAATATACGGAGGATTTCTGCCCGAAGATATTCCTCTAAATCTTTGTCATTTAATTCTTTTAAAATAGATTGTGAAAATTCTATTCTTCGCTTTCCTACACGAAAAGGAATATGCAGAGACTCATTTAAGGTTATTTTATGTGTACAATAAATAGAAAAGAGTAATGGTTCCCTTAAAAACCAATCTTCAGCTATTTGTCGAATCCGTTCTTCTTCTGTCATTATCTTATCTAAATATCCTTTATAAAAAGTGTAATTTTTGTAAGAAGGAGTGGACATTCAGTAATGATAAAAGTTATGGCTTTTGTATAAGTGCCGTTTGAATATAGGTTTGCAAAGTGTGCCATGGCTTCACGTTTATTATTTTTTTGTAGTAAATTATAGTATTCACAAAGATTGTTTGAAGCGATTTCTTTTTTATCATCTTTTAATTCATTTGTTTCAAGATAACGGAAAAGTGATTCATTTAAAGAAGCTAGATTTGGAATGCTGTAAGAATACAGATCTTTTTCAATCTTGGAGAAATCTGCTGATAAGACCTCCAATGCGGATAACATTGTTTTATCTACACAAAAAGCAAAGAAACTGGATGAGGCGGGCATTCCTATAATTCCAGCGATGATGATCTTGTGATAGTTTTCAAGATTTTTCTTACCATTTATGATTTTAGCTACTCGTTCCCAGGCTCGTCGGTCAGGTGTTTTTTCCAAACCCATATCTTCTTTATTAAAAATTTTCCCATCGAGCATTTCTGGATTTTTAGCTATAAAATCTATTACCCGATTGTCTAGTTTATTTTCTTGTGCCCATAAAAGCCATTCGTCTACACCAGGATTAAAATTATAAATGTTGAATCTGGATACAAGGGCTGGGTCTAAATCCGTAAGTTGATATTCATCTCCATCATTTGCAGCACTTATAATTCTGCTACCTTCTGGAAGTGATTTTCCTGCGAGTTTTCGATTAAGAGTCAAATCCATTACGGTTTGTAAAACTTCTGGACGTGCACGATTCAATTCATCTAGAAATAAAACAACAGCTTTTCCATCATCTGGCCACCAATAAGGAGGCATAAAATCAGTTTTCCCGGTTTTTTCGTTTTTATAAGGTAATCCGATAAGATCTCCCGGATCGCTCAGCTGTCCCAAAAACAGTATGACAACCTTCTGATTTTTTTCATTAAAATAATTCTCCAGAATTCGAGACTTCCCTATTCCATGTTTTCCAGTTAACATAATATTTTGCTCGGGAGGAGTTTCCTCAAGCACTTTTCTTAGTCCGTTTGAATCAATTTTTATTCCCATGTTTATATTATAAGAAAGAAAATAATGAAAAACATTAAGTTTCTAGTTTAAAAAATTATTAAATATGTAGAAGTGGGTTGAATTTTTAATTGTTTGTTACTATCTTCGATTATATGTATAGGATTTCACATGATAACGGTTTTACACTTCCCGTAATTGATGTACAAGCGACATCAAAGAGACTTAAGGAAATTCGCGAGAAAAGAGGATTCACTGTCGCAGATATTCAAAAGATATTTGGAATGCAGAATCCACAATCAATTTATACTTGGGAAAATCCTAATCTAAAATATCTTCCATGTCTTGAAAATCTGATTGCACTTGCAAAAATTTATGGTGTTTCTATTGATGATTTAATCGTTATAGAAGAAGATGACAGTTCAATGTATTTATGTGACTCTCAACTTGTATCGTGTATTTCTGAGGATATTATGATGTTTATTAAGAACAACGCATCTAAGAGAGTTCAAGAGGCCATTTGGTTTTTTTATAATTAGGAGTAGTTTTTTTATCTTATTCAGCTCTGTAAAAAAACGAACGAATAGAGTTTTCTTCAAGAATTGAAATTTCATTTTCCATACCACATACTGATAAACACAAAATAATTACTGGATATAGTCTTCTGTGCAGCAGGCTTTACATATTTAATATAATAATTTTTGAAGCAATTTACAATGTATTTTTTTTGTTACATGTGCTATCATCTTCTATTAAAGAATTGTAATCATTCAAAAAGGAGTCCCGCTATGAAAATTGCTTTTTTTGATACACGGTCTTATGATAAAAAGTTGTTTGTTCAGGCTAACAAAGAATTTAATTATGAAATAGATTTTCGTGATTATAAGCTGAACGAAAATACTGCGCTCACAGCCCATGGTTACGATGTTGTTTGTGTTTTTGTGAATGACGTTGTTAATAGCGAAGTGATAAAGATCCTTTCTGAATGCGGTGTAAAACTGATTGCGTTGCGTTGTGCGGGTTTTAATAATGTTGACTTAAAGGCTGCCGGGGAAGCAGGAATAAAGGTTGTCCGGGTTCCCGCTTATTCTCCTTATGCTGTTGCAGAGCATGGAGTTGCACTTTTAATGGCTCTTACCCGACACATTCCTCAGGCATATCTTAGGACAAAAACTGCAAACTTTAATATCGAAGGACTTACGGGGCGAGATTTGTTTGGACTCACAGCCGGCATTCTTGGAACAGGAAAAATCGGGCGCATAATGGCAGATATTCTCAAGGGGTTTGGAATGAAAATCATTGCATACGATCCTTTTCCGAATAATGATTGGGCTAAAGAAAAAAATATTGAATATGTCGGTCTCGACGAAATCTTTCAGAAGAGTGATGTTCTAAGCCTTCACTGTCCGCTCACCGAAGAAACAAAGCATGTAGTAAATCACGACCGCATGAAGATGATGAAGCATGATGCCGTAATCATCAACACAGGCCGCGGTGCACTCATAGATTCAAAAGCACTTGTTCACGCCCTCAAGCATGGGCACATCGGCGGAATCGGCATGGATGTTTATGAAGAAGAAAGTAAATATTTCTTTAACGACTGGTCTACCGACATCATGACAGACGATGTACTCGCACGCCTCCTCACATTTCCAAACGTCATCATCACCGGACATCAGGCCTTCCTCACAACCAACGCATTAAAAAATCTTGCCGAAACAACTCTTGAAAATATAAAATCCTTTGCCGCCGGCGCAGAACTTGTGAATGAAGTGAAGTAAAAGTCTATTGGGAAGCAGGCTTTACAGGTTATATATAATAATTTATGAAGTAATTTACAATGTATTTTTCAGAAAACCTGTGATACTATTATTTTAATAAGGAAAACAACTTATGATCTATCTTCGTTTATTTTCGCAGGATCCGGTTACCATTTTTATGGCGGTTCTGGTGCTTGTTTTTGCGGTAGGACTGGGTATTGTACGAAAGCCTTTTGGTAAAAATCAGACTCGTAAAAATATCTGGCGTGTGCTTTGTTTTGTGCCGCTTCTTGTATGTGTGATTCATTTTATTGCCTGCAGGTTTGTTGGAAGCTGGTGGTATAACTATCATATTTACGGGGCATTTTATCTTACTGCGATTGTAACGGCATTTTATCCGCTACTGGATTTATGGAAGATTCCAGCAAAAGTTTTTTCTATTATTCTAAATATTGGTGCTGTAGTGGGATTTATTTATACGCTTGTATTTCCAATGCCGAGTAATTCAGGCTTACGAAATTATACAAAGCAGTCATATACCCAATCATTTATCTCGCTTACAAAAGATCTTGAAAAATATTATTCACTTAAGGACTGGAAAAAAACTGATATTCAGGCAATTGCAAAAAAGATTATGCCAGCCATCGAAGAAGCCGAACGTACAAATGATGCAGGACTTTTTTATGCCGCAGTAACAGCGTTTGGTCATTATTTTTATGATGGGCATGTTTCTAATTGGCCAGAAGGTGATAGAGATGCGTGGCTTCGGGGACTTAGACTTCTTGGTGGAAGTGATTACGGTTTTTCAATGCTTCGACTTGATGACGGAAGGGTAGTTGCAGTTGTATCATTACGAGAATGTCCGCCTGATATGGTTGGAATTCACAATGGAACTCAGATTGTTGAATGGAATGGAAAACCGATAGAAGAAGCTCTTGAAGAGGTGGAATGTATCTATCAGGGAAATACTTATCCTGTAAAAGAGAACGAAGAATTTTTCCGCCCGGTTTTTCTTGCAACACGCGGGATGGGGGAAAGCTCGGACATCGCAGAATATCTTATAAATCGTGCCAGACTTGGTGAATCAGAGCCAGGTCCAAATGCTCTTGTAACTTTTATTAATAGTGAGGGAAATCTGCAGACCGAAGAATTTTCTCCGCTTGATTATGGTTACGAAAGAATTGAATATGTCATGATGTATCTTATTTCATTTGGTGTATATCCTAACCGCTATGGTGTAGATAAAAATTTTGATATAAAAATGATAAACGAGGATACTGCGTATATGCTCCGGAATAGTGAAACGTATAATTATTTTGGAGATATCCTTTCATATCTTACAGGAAAATATCCATCGTTCAAAAAATATCTTCGCCGTAAGCTTGAGGAGTTAAAAGCTCAGGGGATGAAAAATCTGATTATAGATGCCAGAAATAATTTTGGCGGATATCCTGCTCTGGCTAGTGAAACTGCAAGCCTCTTTTCTGATCATACTTTTGTAACAGATGTAACTTTTTCGGATATTGATGGGAAACACAAGCGCCTTCTTACCGAATACGTTCAGGCTGATGGTTCTTTTAAAGACATTAATGTTGTAGTTCTGACTAACTCATTCTGTGTAAGTGCCGGAGATTATTTTGTGCGTGTTATGAAAGAATGTCCGAATGTTACAACTATGGGCTTTATGCCTAGTAACTGTTCATGCCAGCCTCAGGGGGGACAAGTTCTTTTGACAGACAGTATCTGTAATTTTGGTTATACAATCAACTGGTTATATGAGGATGACGGAAAAACCCGTTTTATAGATACAGATAATACCCGCACATGCACCATTCCTCTTGATGTTAAAGTCCCACTCACGTATGAAATGGCAGCTTCGTTTAACTTTGAATATGCATTCACCTGGGAAGAAAATCAGAATAACATTAGGGATTTTGTGATGGAGTATGCGCTTGATTATCTAAATAAGAAAAAATAATCTCTTATTATTTCACTACAATGCAATCGCGGCCGCTCTGTTTGGCTTCGTACATGGCTTTGTCTACGCGGTCAAAGACAATTTTGGAATCGTCGTCGGATTTTAGCTGGGTAAGACCGATGCTGCAGGTGAGTTTTCCGGCTTTTTCGAAGTCTGTTCCGGCGATTTTCTGTTTTAATTCGGCTGCAATTTTCTGTGATTTTTCCAGATCTACGTCGTAGCAGACTGCAACAAATTCTTCGCCACCCCATCTTCCCAATACAATGTTGTATGTACTTAAGAAAGATTTTAATTCGTCTACAAACTGCTTTAATACGATGTCGCCAACAGAATGACCGAACTTATCGTTTACCTTTTTAAAATAATCGATATCAATCATCATGTAAGAAACAGGCTTTTTCTTTGTATTAAAATAATCAATTGAATTTACAATTTCTGTTTCGATTCTTCCGTGATTATAAATCAGCGTGAGGGTATCCTTAGAAGCAAGGTCTTCGTATTTTTTTAATGTGTCAAAAAGCTTGATTGAATTTTCGTGGATATCCTGAACCATGAAGACAAAGCGGAAGTCATCATCATTTGTTGTTTCCGTGCGGCTGAAAATTAATCTTACCCAGATAAATACGCCTTTTAAATTTTTCATCTGACAATCAAAAGATGTTGTTCTTCCGGGAGCAAGATTTTTCTTAAGATATTCAGGATCGGTTCTCTCCATAAAAAGATTCTGATCTTCGGGCCATATCATGTTTACAATCATATTGCGCCAGTCGGAATATTTTACGTCGTAATTCTGAGGGTTACTCGAAATTTCTGTTACATTGATGCTGTACGAAATATCCTTGATTAAATCTACGTACATAGAAAAAAGGAATGAGCTCTGGATTGTATCGATTTTTCTGTCTGTAATAAAATCCTTTAAATATTCACTGTTATCAAGTTCATCCAGAATAAAGATGTATTTTTCGCCTTCATCATCAAGAGGGTAGATTGAAATCTGAACAAGGTGGACTTTTTCATCAACCTTTAATTTAATGCGGTCAACATATTTTCCCTTAAACTGACCTATCATCGGAATAAAAACATGATAGTCGGATGCAATATTAGCCGAACCGTCGTTAAAATGAAACCAGAGTTTTTCGATGAGCTTTTTATATGTTCCGTCCGGCTCTAAAAAATTTTCAAAAAGTCCCTGTTTTTTTATTGTGTGATAGCTGTCTTTTTCTGCATCAACAACAAGAATTGCATCAACCTTGTTGTAAAGTATTTCCGAAATCTCTTTTCCGTTCAACTCACTCATTATGATTACCTTCAAAACTGATTATCGTTTGTACTATTTTGAAATAACTTAAAAATCTCGTTCTATAACCATTTAATTATACTATAAATAATAGAAAAATCGAGAGTAAGTTACTGTTTTATGAAATTTTCTTCTATTCTATTTAAAAATGCGCAGAACTGTTCTTTTTCTTCTGATGTAAATCCCTTGTAAAATGTTTTCTGAAGCTCGTTCGAAAGTTCATCAGTCATCTGATTATATTCTTTTCCTTTTTTTGTAAGGCTGATAAATTTATTTCTTTTATCTTTTGGATCTACCTCTTCCTGAACAAGTCCAAGAGCAATCAGTTTACGAACAAGTACGGTAGTTGTTGATTTATCGCGGTTTATTTTTGCAGAAAGTTCTCCCATTTTAATTTGGGGAGTTTTATTAAGCTGAAAGAGGATATTTCCGTGAGAGGATGCAAATTCCGTAAAGCCCTTTTCGCCTAATTTCTGGAGTAGAAAATCCTGGATGAGGGTGTGAAGCTGCGAAATCTTTGAAATGCCGTTATTTACATTAATTTCCTTGTCCATTTCTTATATTATAGCTCAGGTTGATTTTTATGGTAAGTATTTAAAATTGATTTTTTACATATTGAATAAGCCCCGTTTTTTCATTAAAATAGAACGATAACTTATAATTTAGGAAACAAATTTTTAAAAAGAGGTAACAATATGGCAGATATTTCTAAATGGAGAAATATTGGTATCAGTGCCCACATTGACTCAGGAAAAACAACAACTTCTGAACGTATTTTGTTCTACTGTAACAAGATTCACGCTATTCACGAAGTTCGTGGTAAAGATGGTGTTGGTGCTGTAATGGATAACATGGAACTGGAACGTGAAAGAGGTATTACAATCCAGTCAGCTGCAACACAGGTTCAGTGGAAAGATTATACTATCAACCTTATCGACACACCGGGACACGTAGATTTTACTGTAGAAGTTGAACGTTCTCTTCGCGTTCTCGACGGTGCTATCATGATTTTGTGTGCCGTTGCAGGTGTTCAGTCACAGTCAATTACTGTAGACCGTCAGCTTAAAAGATATCATGTACCACGTGTAGCTTTTGTAAACAAATGTGACCGCCAGGGTGCTAATCCTGTTCGTGTGCGCATGCAGTTACGCGAAAAACTTGGTCTTAACGCATACATGATGGAACTTCCAATCGGTCTCGAAGACAAACTCGAAGGTGTTGTAGACTTAGTTGGAATGAAGGCTATGTACTTTGACGGACCAAATGGTGAAGATGTACGCATTGCAGAAATCCCTGCTAACCTTCAGGCAGATGCAGAAAAGTATCGTGAAGAACTTCTTGATGCAGCTTCTATGTTCGATGATTCTTTAATGGAAGAAATCATGGAAAAAGGATATGACGGCGTTGCAGAAGAAAAAATCATCGCTGCTATCCGTAAGGGAACTTTGGCAGAACAGTTTGTCGGAGTATTCTGTGGTTCAGCTCACGTAAACAAAGGTATTCAGCCTTTACTCGACGCTGTAGCACGCTATCTCCCAGCTCCAAACGAAGTAAACAACGTTGCTCTTGACCTTGATAACAACGAAGCAGAAGTACCACTTAAATCAGAAGATAACCTTCCTACAGTTGCTCTTGCATTCAAGCTTGATGATGGTCAGTACGGTCAGCTCACATATACACGTGTATATCAGGGAAAAATCAAGAAAGGTGAAGAACTTTATAACACACGTTCAAGAAAGAGATTTAAGGTTGGACGTCTTGTTCGTATGAACTCTGCACAGATGGAAGATATCAACGAAGGATGTGCAGGTGATATCGTAGCACTCTTCGGTGTAGACTGTGCATCTGGTGATACATTCGTAAGCGGTGGAATCAACTATTCTATGGCTTCTATGTTCGTTCCAGAGCCTGTAATTTCTCTTTCTATCGAACCAAAAGATAAACAGGCAGCTATTCAGATGTCTAAAGCATTAAACCGCTTTACAAAAGAAGACCCAACATTCCAGACATATACAGATCCTGAATCTGGTGAAACAATCATCAAAGGTATGGGTGAATTACACCTTGCTGTATACGTTGAACGTATGAAACGTGAATATAACTGTGAAGTTGTAACTGGTCAGCCACAGGTAGCTTACCGTGAATCTATTACAACAACTGGTGACTTTAACTACACTCATAAGAAACAGTCTGGTGGTTCTGGTCAGTACGGTCGTGTTGCAGGTTTCATGGAACCACTTGCAGACAAAGATTACGAATTCGTAGACGCAATTAAGGGAGGTGCAATTCCTAATGAATTCATCCCTTCTTGTGATAAAGGTTTCCAGAAAGCTATGAAGGAAGGTTCTTTGATTGGAGCTCCTATCGTAGGTGTTAAGATGACTATTAATGATGGTCAGTCACACCCTGTAGACTCTAACGATAACGCATTCCAGATTGCAGCTATTGGTGCTTTCCGCGAAGGTTATCTTAAAGCAAAACCTGTTATTCTTGAACCTATCATGAAAGTTCAGATGACAGCTCCTACAGAATTCCAGGGTAACTTGTTCGGTCTTATCAACCAGAGACGTGGTGTAATCGTTGATTCAACTGATGAAAACAACACATCTACTGTAAACGCAGAAGTTCCACTTTCAGAAATGTTCGGATTCTCTACTATCCTCCGTTCTTCTACTCAGGGTAAGGGTGAATTCACAATGGAATTTGAAAAATATGGTAAAGTTCCAAACAACGTTGCTGACGAATTGATTGCTAAACACAAGGCTGAAAAAGAGGCTGCTAAAAAATAAAGAATTATACGGACAAGCTTACGCTTGCCGTATAATATGCTATGGCGTTACACGATAAACGTGAACGCCAAATCAATTTCATAACCGACGCTACGCGCGGTATAAATCATAGAGAAAACTCCCGTAAAGGGAGTTTTTTTTGTTTCGCTATGCGGGGCTACGCCGCATAGCGAAAGTCCGAACAGAATATAGATGGATTTTATGAAGGGATTATGCGGGGCTACGCCGCATAGAAGGACGTACGCATAGCAAACAGATGTATTTTTTATAAGGATTGTGCGGGGCTGCGCCGCATAGCGAAAGTCCGGACAGAATATAGATGGATTTTATGAAGGGATTATGCGGGGCTTCGCTGCCTAGAAGGACGTACGCATAGCAAACAGATGTATTTTTTATAAGGATTATGCGAGGCTTCACCCACACATCCGGCCAACGTACGAACAGAAAACCTTTCCCCTCCAATTAAGTTGTATTTTTTCATTTTTATGGTATCATAGTTAGTGAATCAAAACGCTATGGAGGAAAAATTATATGGAAAAGAAAGATTTATTGGAACACAGTCCGGTTCGTTTTTTCGATAAGGCAACAAATGCTTCTCTTAAAGCAGGGGAGATGGGATTAATTACAGCAAAGAAGGGATTGGGTAAAACTTCTATCCTCGTTCAGTTTGGAATTGATTCACTTCTGGAAGACAAGGCTTTAGTTCATGTTTCTTTTGACCAGCAGTCTTCAAATGTTATTGCATGGTATTCAAGCATTATGGCCGAAGTTGCCAAGAAAAAGAATTTCAGTGTTGACGATATTAATGACGAAATCGTTCGTAACAGAACTATTTTGAATTTCAATCAGGAGACTTTTACTTTACCTAAAGTTGTTAATACTATTAAGGCTATGAAAGACGGTGGAATTAAGCTTTCGAGTGTTGTTGTAGACGGACTTGATCTTGATGCAATCACAAAAGCTGATATTGACTGCTTTGCATCATTCATCAAATCTGAAAAAATGACTGCATGGTTCAGTTTTACAAGTGAAGCTTCGGAACTGGATAAAACTCTTCCAAAAGATAAGCTTGAATATTTTGCTACTGTAGCTCATCTGGCAGCATCAGGAAACAGTATTTCGCTCGCAGTTTTAAAAAATGGAAAGGGCAGCGTAAATCTTGACCCTAAGACTTTATTATTTACTAAATAAGGAATTCTGAATATGAAAAAATTATTTTTATCTTTAATTATTTTACTTTCTTTATCTTGCGTAATCTTTGCAGCAGATAGGGCAGAAAAGGAAGATAAGTCTTCTAAAAATACTACTTTTATCGATAAGTATTACACTTTTGCCATCGACGGTGACACTATAACTATTTATTTCTGTGATGATGGTTTTGCGTTTTTAGCTTCTACTGGAGATGAAACAATTGTAAGAAAATATTCTTATAATAAATCTGCAAATCTTGGTTTTCTGTTTGATCAGAATCACCTGGATTCACAGATTATCACCTTTGAGTACGATTCCAAGAAAGATATAATTTATATTATCGACGGAAGAGACCGTTATGCTGGTAAACCACCTAGAATCGTAACTCCAAGAAGATAAGATTATCAGTTGTTATCTATTTTCCATGGTTGAAATAAACTCTTAAGAGTTCTGTGACCAAAGGTTTCTTTATCTTCGTAAATCAGTTCATCCCATGGAATATTTTTTCTGTCTTTCTTGTTGTTGAGTTCAGGGTGAGCTTCGAGGTAATCGTATTTATAAAGTCTTAATCTTAAAGCGTTTGCCTTGTTTACTATAATTCCTGCAAAACCCGGGAAGAATCCTAAGAGGAAGACAGAAAGAGGAATCATGATTATTGTGTGAATAAATACGAGAATCGAAAATCCTGTATTATCAAAAAAGATTAAAAGGCATTTTTTAAGGCATTTTTTAAAGTTGTTATGCATAAGAGAACGAATCGGGATATACCACTGAAGACTTAAAACAATAACTACATCAATCCAGAAAAGAATCATGCCGACTGCAAAACCAATAAGGCTCTGCATCTGAAGGAAATAAAAATCAAAACAGTAAAGGGAAACAATTCCGATTCCGCTGATTAAAAGACCAAAGAGAACTCCATCTTTTAATACAGAAGGGATAGCCTTAAAAAAGCTTCCAAGGGAAACGCCGTCAAAGTTTGCGATTTTTGCAGCAAGTTCTCCAAAGGCAAGACAGAATATACTGAGTACTACAACCGTTAAAATGATTGTAAATCCGATTATTAAAAGCGGCCAGTTTGACTGTGCTGTTTCGCCATAAAGTGAAAAAATCTTTGTACCGGTGAACAGAAGTCCTAAGGCTGTCATTGTACAAATCAGGTTAACTACAAAGACTGTAAGAAGATTATCCCAGTCGTCGAAAAAACTCTTTTTAATTATAAATCCATACATGTTTTAAATTTAACAATATTAGGATGTAAATTCAATACATAATGGAAAAAAGAATTTAAAAAGTAAGACAGATGTTGAATCCTGTTGGCGAAATGGTAACTACATTGTTTGTCTTTTCGTTCAGGGTATGAAGCCATGGAACTAAAAATCCGCATGCAGTTCCGATTGCAGCTCCTGTGAGTACGTCTGTTAAAAAGTGGTTTCCGCTTTCTATTCTTAAAATTGCTGTTGTTGTTGCAAGGGTATAGGTACCTGCTATAACGGCGTATTTCCAGTTTGAGTCAGGATAATATTTGGCAAAAACATAACTTGTGAATGTGGCGCTTGCAAAGGCAAAAGAAGTGTGTCCCGATGGCCATGATTTACACCAGTCTCCGTTTGAATAGGCTTTTGAAGGTCCGCCCGGATAGTATGAATAAGGACGTGGTCTTGTTGTGCAGAGTTTTCCTATTTCTTTTATTCCGTTTACCATAAGCATTGTTTCACCATAAATGATTCCAAGCTTTAACCAGTCACTTGAATCTGTCTGGTAAAGAAGAAGTGGTGTAAATACCGTTACTGCCATACAGATGTCTCCTGCAATATCAAGAGAATGTGTGTAAGGCTTCATAAAAAGGCGGTCAAAAGAATTAACATCATCAATAATTAAAATTTCGTTGTTGTATGATTTGCGGTTTACTTTAAATATCTTATCGCAGACGAGCCATGTTCCGTTTAATGCAACACCGCTTCCAAGTATTATTGAATCTTTTAAAAGATCTAATTCAAAAAGTCCGCCGTCATTAAATGTAATGAGAGGCTTTTTTTCTACTTCTTCTGTTTTGTCTCCGGTGTAAAAATCCTGTGCATTAAGGAGTGGCAGGAATGAAAATAATATTAATATAGAAAGAATTGATTTTTTCAATTTTGTATCCTTTTGGTTTGTTTTTTATATTATAAGTCATAAAATATTTATAAATCAATGATTTTACGATAAGAGAATTATTAATTATTTACTTTTGACAATACTTTACTATCTATATATACTAAAATATAGTCTGGTGATGAGGTTTATAAGGTACATTTTTTTATGAGTATTAAAACTTTGAATGGAGAGACATTTTTATCTCTCCTTAAAGCGGCAGCCCGAAATTTACAGGCAAACTGTCAGATTGTAAACGATTTAAATGTCTTTCCTGTACCCGATGGAGATACCGGGGACAATATGCTTAAGACTTTTCAGGGAGGACTTGAATCTGCCATAAAAAAAACCGGTAATAACATTGGAGAAGTTGCAAAAACCTTTTCTCAAGGTGCATTACTCGGAGCAAGGGGAAACTCCGGGGTTATTCTCTCGCAGTTTTATAAAGGATTTGAAGAAGGTCTTAATTTAAAAGAAGAAGTTTCTGCAACAGAATTAAATGATGCATATAAATCGGGAGTGGAAAAAGCTTATCATGCTGTTGTTAAACCTGTAGAAGGGACAATCCTTACAGTTTTTAAGCAGGCTGGAGAATATGCTTCTTCTTTAATAAATAGTGATTCCTCAATCGAAGATTTTTATAAAGCATATCTTGATGGAATAAACAAAGTTCTTCCAAAAACTAAGGAAATGCTTTCTGTTTTAAAAGAAGCCGACGTAATCGATTCGGGTGGAGCGGGCTATCTTTATATTGTAGAAGGTATGTATAAAGTTCTTTTAGATCCGTCATACACTGATTCTTCTGATGTACCTGCTTTAAAAAACAAAGCTCAGGAAGTTGATATAGATGCCTTTACCCGCGACAGTGTCCTTGATTTTGGTTACTGTACGGAATGTCTTTTACGCCTTCAAAGCGCTAAGGTAAATCCAGATACTTTTGAAATTAAACCAATCCTTGATTATCTTGACTTAATAGGCGGGGACTCTGTTGTCTGTTATAAAGAAGGTGATGTAGTAAAGCTTCATGTTCATACGCCGGACCCTGGAAAAGTATTAAATGAATTAAGGAAATACGGCGAATTTCTTACAGTAAAGATTGAAAACATGGCTCTTCAGCATCATAAAATTATAAAATCAGAAAAAAAGAAAAGTCCTCGTAAAAAACTTGGTATTGTTGCTGTTGCTAATGGAGATGGAATAAAAAGTTTATTCAGAGAGATGGGTGCAGATGAAATAATCGAAGGAGGGCAGACAGGAAATCCTTCTTCAAAAGAATTTATAGATGCCTTTGAAAGTGTGAATGCAGAAAACATCATTGTTCTTCCAAATAATCCTAACATCATCCTTACGGCAGAACAGGCAAAAGAAATTTATAAGGATTCAAAGGTCTATGTAATTAAAACACACTCTTTTACAGAAGGAAATGCAGCGCTGGCTTTGATTAATCCTTTTTTTGAAGATATAGACGAAATGCTTAATGATGTAAATGAAGGGATTAGCGAAGTCGTAAATGTAAGTGTAGCTCAGGCAACAAAGGATGCAGTTATTGATTCAAAAGTAATTAAAACCGGTGATTACCTTGGGATGATAGAAAAAGATATTGTGACAGTAAATCCAGACAGAAAAGAAGCTTTGATGGAGCTGATTTCTAAAGTTCCGGATATTAAAGACAAAGAATTATGCACTTTATTTTCTGGGAAAGATGTTCCGGAGGATGAATTAACAATAATAAAAGAAAGAATTTCAAAAATGTATCAGGATATTGAGCTTGTCTGTTACGAAGGCGGGCAGAATGTCTACAGTTATTTAATTTCTTTTGAGTAGGTAAATGATGAAACAATTCTTAGTTATTATTGACACATTAGGGAGTGATGCAGGACCTGAAATGGTTGTAAAAGGTGCAAGCCTTGCTCTTAAAGAGTTTGATAATTTAAAACTCTGTCTTACCGGAGATGAAGAATTAATTTCAAAATGTTTAAAAGATAATCAGGCCGACAAGGCCCGTGTAAAAATAATCCATGCACCAGATGTAATTTCTAATTATGATCATCCGGTTATGGCCATAAGGGAAAAGACAGATTCTTCTCTTGTAAAAGCACTTGAAGAATTAAAGAATAACGATGAAGCATGCGGATTAATTAATGCAGGAAGTACAGGAGCTTTACTTGTTGGGTCTATGTTTTATCTTAGCAGTGGAGAAGTGGTTCGTCCCTGTCTGGCAGCCGTTCTTCCGGGCGAAAACGGTAAGTTTACCTGTCTTGTAGATACTGGTGCAAATGTTGACTGCACAAGCGATATGCTTGTAAAATTTGCTCACCTTGGAAGTGAACTTATGCACGATTTATATAAGATAGATTCTCCCAAAATTGGGCTTCTTTCTAATGGTGCAGAAGAAACAAAGGGGAATTCTCTTGTAAAAGAAACACATAAGCTTTTAAAAGAAGAAAAAAGTCTGAATTTTGTCGGAAACTTTGAAGGTACAAATGCCTTATCCGGCGAATGCGATGTTTTAGTCTGCGACGGTTTTTCCGGAAATCAGGTATTAAAGGTCTCGGAAGGTATAGCAAGAAGACTTATTACAGATATAGTAAAAAAAGGGAAAAAAGAAGGAAATCAGGAGTATTTAAAACTGGCACAGGAACTTGCGGCGCAGTATGATTTTAATTCTCTTGGGGGCGGAATAATCTTAGGCGTTACAAAAACAGTAATCAAAGCGCATGGAGCCTGTAACGAAATGTCGATTGTGAACACTGTGAGAATGCTTTTGAATCTTGCAGAAAACAAATCGGTTTATACAAATTAAAGGAGAATGGATATGGGTAACAAACGTTATGTTTTGTGTACATCAACAGGGTGTATTGAATATGCACCGCAAAGATATAAAAAGTATGATATAGGATTTATAAGGGTCAGACTGACTTTTAAAGGAGTTGAATACGAAGAAGGCCCGGAACTTGATCCTGTAAAATTTTACGAAGAACAGGAAACAATAAAAGATCCTAAAAATAATCTTCCTTCCACAGCAATCCCCGATGCTGCAAAGGTAAGAAAGCAGTTTGATGAACTTTTCAATAAGGGGTATAATGAATTAATCATAATTGCAATCAGTTCGGGGCTTGGAGGAACTTACAACGAACTCAGGCTCATAGCAGAAGAATATAAAGAAAAGATGAAGATTACCGTCATCGATTCAAGAATCACATCTTTCAGCGAAGGACTTCTTGCAATAAAGGCAGCACAGCTTGTAGAAAAGGGTGTTCCTACAGAAGAAATTGTAAAAGAAATAGAATGGATAAAGGCCCGTCAGGAGTTGATTGGCATTGATGGCAAACTGGATTATCTTATTTATAATGGCCGCCTTAAGGGTGGAAAAGCGTTTATGGGTAAGATGCTTAGTGTTTGTCCTGTAATTCACTTTTCACGTGAAGGTGAAGTTGTCCCTCTTGCATCAGTGCGAACTCAGAAAAAAGCTCTGCAGAAAACATGCGAACTGATAAAAGAAATTGTTGGTAACAGAGATTCAAAGGATTATCTTTTGTTCCATATATATACAGGACCTTCTGTTATAAAAGAACTTGTAGAAATAGAAAAAGATTATGGTATTGAGTGTAATCACGAAGCTGTAATTATGTCGCCTGTAAGCGGATGTCATAACGGCCCGTGGCTTGCTGGTTATGAGTATTTCCCAATCAGACGGGAAGATGAACCATTAGAATAGGAGATTAATATGATTATAGATGATTTAAAAGATATCTTTTTAAAGATTTCGCCAACTATAAATGTTTTTAAGTTTGATGAAAATTCAAGGATAGTAGAAGATTTAAGGCTTGATTCTCTTTCTCAACTGATGGTTGTAATGGAAATCGAGAAAAAATATAACATCAAATTCGAAAAGGTGATTACCTTTGAACGAGTAAAGGATGTTATTGAATATCTTAAAGAGCAGGGCGCAAAGGATTAATTATTTTGGATGATTAATTTTTTTAGGCTTGCATGATGCACAGAAGTTTTGTTAAATAAATAAATTTGTGTTAAATAAAAAAAGCTTTCCTGATTGGGGAAAGCTTTTTTCTTTATCTGGTACTGATTAGAACCAGAAGCGGAATCCTGCATTGATTGGGAAGTTCAATAATCCTGCGTTGAATCCGTTACCGATAAAGAACATTGGCTGCCATGCAGCGTCAATATAGAGTTCAAGGAACTTATTCAAAAGGAATACGTTTGTTCCTACTACTGCTCTGAATCCTAAACCGAAAACAGATGAGTCGCCTGTATAGAAAGCAGCGGCAACACCAACACCGTAGAACCAACCCCAGTTCTGCTGGATTTTTGGATTTGCAATCCACCAGTCAGCTGTAAGACCAATAGCGAATGGGTCAAAAGAAGGTACAGTAACAGCAAATACACATGGAAGTGAACTTACTTTGAAAGTTACAGCTCCTACTCCGCCGAATCCACTGTTAGAAATTGTACCACCAGCCTGAAGACCAATACCAGTTGATGCAAATACATTAGCAGTTCCAAGTGTTACGAGAACTGCAAGTACAGAAAAAAGCTTTTTCATCGAAAAACTCCTCTTCTATAAGAATATTATCTTTATGTAAAATAAAGATATATAAAATAGTATCAAATCATTAAACATTGTGCAAGATTAAAACGAATAAAAAATAGTTATATAAAAACGCTTCCGGTATTGACACTTTTTATTAAAAATAATATATTTACTTCACGTTCAAAAAAACGGATGGGCTACTAGCTCAGTAGGTAGAGCAACGCCCTTTTAAGGCGTGGGTCACTGGTTCGAATCCAGTGTAGCTCAAGGAAGGACTTCTGGTTTCAGAAGTCTTTTTTTTTGTATGGAAAAGAGGTTTTTATGGCAGATTCAAAGGTAGAATTTAAAGAGATAATTGCAAAGGGTGTTAACGAATTTATTAAAAAGAACGGGATTCAGACAGATGCCGTAAGTGCAGAAAGCATTGTTGTACAGGCCGCTCCTAATCCCCAAATGGGAGATCTTGGTTCTCCTATGTTTGCTTTTGCTAAAACCTTTAGAATGGCACCTCCACAGATTGCAAGTGGTGTTACAGAACTTACAGGCGAAACAAAGCTTGGAAAAATTCTTGCCGTTGGTCCATACGTAAACATCAAACTCAATAAGACCGATGCGGCTTCTTCCATATTAAATACAATTACAAAACAGAAAGAAAATTACGGTTCATTCAATCAGGAAGGTAAAAAGCCTCTTACAGGCCGTAAGGTAATGATTGAATTCTCTTCACCAAATACAAATAAACCGCTTCACTTAGGACACGTTCGTAATGACGCACTCGGTGAATCTGTAAGCCGCATTTTAAAAGCTGCAGGTGCTGATGTTTATAAGGTAGATTTAATCAATAACCGCGGTGTTCATATCTGTAAATCAATGCTGGCATATAAACTTTTCCACGAAGAAAAAGGTGAAACACCACAGAGTCTTGGAATGAAGGGAGATCATTTTGTTGGTCAGTGTTATGTAGAATTCGATAAATACCTTAAGGGCGAAAAAGATAAACCTGAAACAGCTCACCCAGAAGCAGCCGAGCAGGCAGAAGAGATGCTTGTTCAGTGGGAAAAGGGCGATAAGGAAGTTCACGCTCTCTGGGAAAAAATGAACGAATGGGATTTTGAAGGCGTAAAACAGACTTACGACAGAACAGGAATCTCTTTTGATAAATACTATTTTGAAAGCGAAACATATCTTAAGGGTAAGGACGAAATTTTAAAAGGGCTCGAAAAGGGCGTTTTCTTTAAGGCTGATGATGGCTCTGTTCGTATTGATGTTACAGATGTTGTCGGTAAGGGAAAGGATGGAGAAAATCAGGAGAAGGTTCTTTTAAGAAAGGACGGAACTTCTGTTTACATCACCCAGGATATTGGTACTGCAATCTCTCGCCACGATGACTGGGCATTCAATCAGCTTGTTTACGTTGTTGCAAGCGAGCAGAACTATCACTTTAAGATTTTGTTCCACATATTAAAGAAGCTTGGTTTTGACTGGGCAGATAAACTCTATCACTTAAGCTACGGTATGGTAAATCTTCCAAGCGGAAGAATGAAGAGCCGCGAAGGTACTGTCGTAGATGCTGATGATTTAATCGATTCTCTTCACGAAGATGCTCTCCAGGCAATCAAGGAAAGGGGAAGAGACAGTGAACTTAAAGATACAGACGAAGTTGCAGAAAAGATTGCACTCGGAGCCCTTCATTATTACATGCTTCAGGCAACACCAATTAAAGACATGCTCTTTAATCCGGCAGAAAGCCTGAACTTTAACGGAAATACAGGCCCATACCTTCAGTACATGGGTGCCAGAATCAATTCCATCCTCGATAAGGCAAAGGAAAACGGAATCAGCATGGATTCTTCGGAAGAGGCCGTTTCACTTTTAACTTCGGAAGATGAATGGACACTCGTAAAACAGCTTGGGGACTATCCATCTGTAATCGAAAAGGCTGCAGAAAACTTAGATCCTAGTATGGTTATCGGTTATGTTTACGAAACAGCAAAGGACTTCAGTAAATTCTATCAGACCTGTTCTATTGTAAATGCCGGTGATGCAAAGCTTGCGGGAGCCAGACTTTATCTTGCACAGTGTACCCTCCAGGTAATCAAAAATGCAATGAATCTTGTACTCGTTCCGTATCTAGAAAAAATGTAAAACTATTGTTATAGTTAATATATGAAGAAAAAAACGGGAAAAAAAAAGAATATTGTAAAAAATTCTACAAGGCGTTTTTTCAGGGAATTAAAAGCTGCCCTTAAAAGCCCTAAGACTTACATTTTTCTCGTAATCATCATTCTTGTTATTTTTGCCACAATTGCGGTATTCGAATCAGAAACTCAGACAGACAGCGGTATTGAAAGTAAATTCGATTCAATCTGGTTTACTTTCGTAGCCTTATTTGCGGGCTATTTTGATTATGTTGTAAAATCCTACCTTGGTCGTCTTGGTGCTGCAATTCTTCTTATTCTTGGAATCATCTTAATCAGTACAATTACCGGTAAAATATCATCCATGTTTATGGATACCTTAATGAAAAAAGACAAAGGACTTGCAAAATTGAAGAGTATGAACAAACATTTTTTATTATGCGGATGGCGGCCCGGATTCGATAAGATTCTGGATTTTGTTTTAAATTCAAACCCGGACATCACCCCCGATATGATTGTCCTTATAAACGAAGCTCCGAGCGAACAGATTGAACAGATCAGCGATGATCCTCGCTTCCGGGGCATTCATTATGTATCCGGTGATTTTGCAGATGAATCAACTTTAAAACGTGCGCAGATAGAAACTGCAGAAAGGGCACTTGTTATTTCGGATAAATCAAAGGCTTATTCAAATCTCGAGATTGATTCAAGAACCGTACTTGCTGTATTGACCATGGAAAGCCTGAGTCCCGGAATTTATATTGCAGCAGAACTCATCGATTCAAAATTCGAAAAGCATCTTCAGATGGCACACTGCGACGAAATCATCCTTACCCAGAATTACGAATATTCTCTTCTTGCAACTGCTTCGAGCGGAATGGGCTATAGTAACGTAATCAGTACTTTAATCGGTGATGATGCCGAAACGGGTATTATAATAGAAGATATTCCTTCATCATTTATTGGAAAGACTTATCACGAATATAAAACATCTTTAAAAAAGCCGGGAGTTTTAATCGGACTTCTTTTGAATACCGGAAACTTCCATCAGCGAAGAAAGGATGCTTTACGCGAGGCTCAGAAAAATCCTGATATCCGTAAAATCGTAGATAATCTTAAAAAGGTAAAAACACTCAAAAGTAATGAACCAATTCTTACTCCGCCTGCAGATTATGTCATACCGCGCTTTACAAAGGCAATTTTTGTAAGAGGTTAGTTCTGGGGATTATTCTATAAGTTTATAAAGGAAAGTTATGGACGAATTTGAAATAGTATTACCAAAGATATTAAAGATACAGCTTTTTTCGGGTTTTTCGGCAGATAACGAAAACGACAGAAGAATTTTAAAGCTTGTATACGAAAACATAATGATTAAAAAATTCAAAAAGGGCGAAGTAATCATCAAGGAAGGGGAGTATGGCGATTTACTTTATATCCTCTACACGGGAAGCGTAAACGTAATGCGTAATACACCGGCCGGCGATACTATTGCTCTTGCAAATCTTTCGAGCGATCAGAATGTCTTTTTTGGAGAAACAGCCTTAATCAGTAAGGATACAAGAAGTGCAACTGTAAAGGCTTCTAACGACTGCAGCTGTATTGCTCTTTCCTGCAAAAAGTTTAAAGAGCTCTGCGAAAAAGAACCGCTTTTAGGCTACAGAGTTTTATTAAAGCTTGCACAGAGAATGGCTCAGACAATCCGCGATACAAATAACGATAAGGCAACTTTATATGCGGCTCTGTTCAGCGAGATTGAGGATGCATGAGTTCAGGATGCATAATCGGGATTAATATTCGGAATGCATAAAAATATTCTGTTATAGATGACTGGTAATGATGCGTGAGGTTTTTTGATGGATTATATTAAATGGATTGTTCTTGGAATTGCGGTTTTAATGTATGTTTTTGTAATTCTCTTTCAGAGTAAAAAAGTCTGGTTTACAAGCATTGCGGCTGTTTTAGTTGTTCTTTTAGGAATCTTCCTTCCAGATGTAATTTTTACTTTACCGGAGGGCAGTTCGGGCTTTCATTCCCATATCTATGCTCTTTCTCATTCTGTTTTGGAAATCATAAACTGGAACGTTATCCTTATCTATCTTGGAAGCATGACGATTGCAGCTCTTTTTCTTTATTCGAATGTGCCTTCACGTATTGCAGACGGAATCATAAATAAAAGCAGTAACCCTGGCATTGCGATTGTCCTTATCCTTGCCATGACAGGTATTATTTCCATCTTTGTAGAAAACGTTGCTACAGTTTTGGTTATGGCTCCTATTGCCCTGGCTCTTTCTAAAAAGCTTAAGATGAATCCGACTTATTTTATGATTGGTCTTGCCGTTATGTCTAACCTTGAAGGAACTGCAACATTAGTAGGTGACCCTCCAAGCATGATTTTTGCTTCTTATGCGGGCTATAATTTTAACGACTTTTTTATTCACGAAGGACGCCTCTCTATTTTCTTTATTATTCAGGCAGGGCTTTTAGCAGGTTGTATATATTTTTATTTCTTTTTTGCAAAATACAGAAAGGAAAAAATCCAGGTAGAAAAAACTGATGTCATTTCCTGGGTTCCATTCACAATCCTTTTAGTGATGATTTTTGGTCTTGCAGCCGTAAGCTTTATTCCGGGTGACTTTCCATATACAAGCGGACTTTTTGTTTTTGTACTCGGTCTTATTGCTCTTGTATGGTTTTATAAGAGTCAGAAAAAATCCGGAAAAGAAGTTTGGGAACTTGTAAAAGGGCTCGACTGGGAAACAATCTTTTTCTTACTCGGAATCTTTGTAGTCGTAGGTGCAATTCAGGAAGCGGGATTACTCGAAGACTTTGCCCTCTTCCTTTCTAAAATCTGCGGCGGATCTAAAATACTTGGATTTATAATCATCCTTTTAGTTTCTGTTGTAATAAGTGGTTTTGTAGATAACGTTCCTTACATCATTGCCATGCTCCCTGTTGCGGGAAGTCTTGCCCATGTTATGGGAATGAACAAGGAATTATATATGTTTGCTCTTTTAATCGGAAGCTGTCTTGGCGGAAACCTTACACCATTCGGCGCTTCTGCAAATGTTGTGAGCATGGGTATATTAAAGAAAGAAGGCTATCCGCTTAAGTTCTCCGGATGGCTTAAGGTTGCAGTTCCGTTTACAATTCTTACGACAGGTGCTGCGGCTGTAGTTTTACTTTTGTTGTGGGGTTAATTGCGCATGGAAGGTTTAATTCTTGCAGGAACAAATAATTTATTCTCTGTTGAATGCGAAGACGAGGTTATAAGAAACTGTACCATCAAGGGAAAAGTAATCAAAACAGAGAAGGAATTCTATAATCCCATTGCTCCGGGCGATGTTGTAGAAATCGAAGTTGATTCATTAAACGACAAAAAAGGTCAGGTAATTTCTTTAAAGCCAAGAAAAAACACATTTTTGCGCTGGAACGTAAAGGGAAGATGTCCCCAGCTTTTAGCATGTAATCTTGATTATCTTATTTTAGTTACAACTCCCGATGAGCCTCCGTTTAGACCTCGTTTTACAGACAGGGCGCTTGCTCAGGCAGAACACCAGGGAATTACTCCGGTTATTGTATGCAATAAATGGGACCTTGCAGAAAAGATGCAGACAGACGGCCGCGAAGAAGAATTCAATAAAATCGAAAAAAGGCTTTCTATCTGGGAAGAGCTTGGCTACAGGGTTTTAAGGATTTCTGCCAAAACCGGCGAAGGAATGCAGGAATTTGCAGAGCTTTTAGAAGATCATCTTAGTGCTTTTGTGGGGCAGTCAGGAGTAGGAAAATCATCTTTAATCAACGTTATGGATAATTCCTGCGTTTTAAGGACGGGAAGCCTTTCTAAAAAATACGGACGCGGTAATCATACAACTACAAAGGGTACTTTAATCCACCTTGTTTTAAACGAAACTTTAACGGAAGGCGTTCAGGGACGTAAGGCAGATATCATCGATACTCCGGGAATAAGACGCTTTGTTTTAGACGACATAGAAGCAGACGATGTAGCACTCTATTTCCGCGAGTTTGAACCATTCATCGGTAAGTGTAAATTCGGCCTTGACTGTAAGCACGACACAGAACCCGGCTGCGAAATTAAAGCGGCACTCGAACGTGGAGATATAACAGAGGAACGTTACGACAGCTGGAAGCGTATTGCCCACGAAATCAGAACCGGTGAATGGGAAGATTAAGCAGAGCCCCTTCGGAAAACAATCCCCATATTCACCATAATTATTTTCTTTTCTTATAAAAAATTAAAATTTTCCTTTTTAATAATTTGGGTTTATAATATATGTGATGTTTTTTGAAAACCTGGATTATTACATTCTGGGCGAAGTTGTAACAGTTATTGTATCTGTGCTGCTTTGTTACAATGTTTTCGCATCCTTTTCACCCTATGAACGCAGGCACCGTCTGTTCATGTATGCCTGTGTAGGATGTTGTTTAGCAGCTTTTTTCGACATCATTTCTGTATTTACAAACACCTATCACACACAGGTTAGTCAGGGACTTTCTCTTTTTGTTTCGACAATGTTCTATGTGTTTTTACTCATAGTTCCGGTAGCAATGTCGGGTTATGCGCTTGAACTTGCCTATGCGTACAGGGAAAAAACTCATCCGCTTTATCCGCTTATATGGATTATTTATATTTTCTATCTCATAGTTCTTGTGGTAAATATTTTTACGGGAATTGTTTTTTCAACAGATGCTGTAAAAGGTTATTCTTACGGACCGTGGAAAAATATAACCTACATCTTAGCCCTCTTTTACATGGCGCTTATAGAAATAGTAATATGTACTCATAAAAAGAACATGGCAACTAGAATGTTCATGTCTATGATTTTATATCCTGTGATTGCCCTGCTGGTTCTTTCTTTCCAGTTCTTTTTCCCAAAAATTCTTCTTACCGGTGCTTCATCCCTTGCAGCCCTTCTTTTAGCCTATATGACGATTCAGTCTGATATGCTTGAGTTTGATCTTATCACAGGTCTTATGACCGAGCATAAACTCGAAAAGCATGTTCAGCTTAAAACCCACTCAGGTGTCTTATATGTTTTTTCTATAGATAATATCCAGACGATTCAGAACAATATGAACGCTTCTGATTTGAATACGCTGCTTCTTTTTATTGGAAGGGAATTTACTAAGAGATTTGAACGCCGCTGCTATCATATTTCCATAAACCGTTATGCCGCAATTGCAGACACGAGAGAAGATGTAGAAAAATATTCTGCAGAAATCTACGAGGTAATCGAAAAGATGAACAGCGATATTTCTGCTTACAAGCTTCCGGTCCCTATTGATTTTTACACTGTAGCTGTTGAATACGCAAAAGGAAATAAATCATATAACAACGTAATCGATATAGTAAACAGTCTTTTAACAAAGGCAAAAAGGTCTGGAAGAAGAAATCTTTTATTCTGCGACGAAAGTGTCCTTTTAGATATGGAAAGAAAAAGGCTCATCTTCCAGATTTTAAAACGCGAGCTTACATTTGAATCGCATCAGTATCAGGTGTGGTATCAGCCGATTTACAGCGTAAAAGAAAATAAATTTGTTTATATGGAAGCTCTTTCCAGATTAAACGGAACTGAATTAGGCGATATCTCTCCTGCAGAATTCGTTCAGGTTGCAGAAACAAAAGGTCTTATAGAAAAGCTTGGTCAGGTTGCTTTCGAAAAAATCTGTAAATTTATTGCAGACAACAGAAATCTTGTGAATGCGGTTTCGGTAAACTTTTCTGTCTATCAGATGACTAATCCGAACATTGTTGATCTTGTATTAAAAACAATCGCAAAGTTCGGTTTAAATCCTAACAACATCATAATGGAAATTACCGAAAGTATTTTTATAGATAATTACGAGCTCGTATATAAAAACATGGTAGAGCTTGCAAATGCCGGAGTTAAATTCTATCTTGATGACTTTGGAACAGGATATTCTAATCTTGCAAACGTTGTAAAGCTTCCGTTCAGTACCGTAAAAATGGACCGAAGCCTTGTTCTTGCAATGGAAGAAAGCGCTAAAAATGTTACACTATTCAGAAACCTGGTTTCTACATTCAGGGATGCAGAACTCGAAATTCTTGTAGAAGGAATTGAAACTCAGAACCAGAATTATCTTGTTACAAAGGCCGGGGCAGATTACATCCAGGGATACTTATATTCACGTCCTCTTCCGCCTGATCAGTGCCTTGAGCTTTTAAAGCTTAAAAAGTAATTATCTCTTCATAAACCTGAATTGCAAACTGATCTGTCATTCCAGAAATATATTCAATAATACATTTTGTAAAAGAATCGTTATCGTTTATGTCGAACACTTCTATTGTGTTATAGTGATTGATGGCTTTTTTATCTACAAAATCGTGCTTGTGCGAAGAAAAATGTCTGTAGTTTGAATGCTGGATGAGCCAGTCTTCGAAAGTGGATGCAAGCTTTGGATAAATTCTTAATACCTGACTTACCCTTCCGTTTTTTGCATAAACTTGAGTCCTCATGAGTGTTCTGAAAATCGTCTGGATTATGTTTTCTGCGTAAATCTGGAATTCCTGAAGTCTCCAGTGATTATAGATTCGCGAGAAATTAAATTTCTTTAATTCAAGGATAAATTTAAAATATTCATCAGAAAAACAGAGTCCTTTTTCGGGGCTCGACTGTTCACATAAATCTACAATCAGGTCATTGATTAAAACCGTTGTGTTTACAGCCTTTCCGCTTCTTAATGCATGTGCTCCCTTACGCTCAAATCCGAGGGTTGAACCTACAATTTCCCTTAATTCACGGTAAGAAGTCATGTCGAGGATGTGATATGCTCTTGCGTCTTCTATGTCGCGTCCAAGGTATGCAATCTTATCTGCAATCTTTACGACACATCCTTCCCAGGTATATGGTTGAACTACACCCGGTCTTTTGATTGAATATAAATCTATGTCTTCTTCGCGTGGTTTTATTCCCTGCTGATCTATTTCTCCACAGTGGCAGATTAATCCGTCTCTTACGGCATAAGTAAGATTTAAAGGCTGATGATAGTTATTCGGGTCCGGAAGTGATTCAATGTAATCTGCAAAAAAGAGGCTGTTTCTTTCGTGCCAGAATTTTTTAGGAGCGTTTGTTCCTTCCTTCTGTTCTAAAAGATTATTAAGGCAGTTTTCTCCATGATGACCAAAAGGTGCGTGTCCAATGTCGTGTCCTGTTGCAATGGCAGAAGCAAGCTGTTCGTTTAATCCAAGATACTTTGCCACTGTAGATGCAACCGATGCTACGTGGGTAACGTGTTCCATCCTGGTACAGATGTGGTCGTTGTGAGGCGCAAAGAAAACTTGAGTCTTATGCTTTAATCTTCTGTATGCATCGCAGTGGAGTATTCTTGTATAATCGCGTTCAAAATCAGAGCGGATGTCGTTGTTTCTGGAATAAATCGGTATTTCGCGTTTTACTGCCTTTTCCCATTTTGGAGAATCAGGGCAGCACTTTTCGTTCAAAAAAGAATTCTGCATATATATAAAATAAACCTAAATTGCTCTAAATACTACAATTAAATCATATTTTTTTTATTTTTTTTTGTAACTATATGGGGGCCGGGTGTTTATATATATAGAAACAGTGCAAGCGATAATGCAACAACCATACAGATAAATTGTGCAATATAAAAGACTGTCGATTTCCTCCTTTTTACGACAGTCTTTTTTTTGTTTAAATCCATTTTCCATCATTATTTGTATAAACTTATTAAATTTGGTATTATGTGAGTATGGTAATTTCATCAATTGATTTAAAGAATGGACATGTTGTTCAGTTAAAAAATGGAAAGGAACTCGTTTTACAGCGTGATGATGCAGATGCATTAATCAGTAAGTTTGATATGTACGGCGAAGTTGCAGTAATCGATCTTGATGCGGCATTGGGAAATACAGATGCCAAAGGAAATACTGCAAATACAGCCCTTTTAAAATCACTTCTTCATCATGGAAACGTAAGATGTGGCGGTGGAATCCGTTCTGTAAAAAAGGCAAAAGAATTAGTAAGCCTTGGTGCAGAAAAAGTAATCATCGGTTCTGCTGCGTGGAAGAGTGAGCCTGTAAAAGGTGAATCGGTCCTCAACGAAGATTTTTTAAATGAACTTGCTTCTGCCATCGGAAAAGACAGGATTATTATTTCTGTAGATTCAATCAAGGGAAAAATTGCCGTAAAGGGATGGACCCAAACTGTTGATATTCCTTTAGTTGAAGGAGCAGTGCAGGCAGAAAAATTCTGTTCAGAACTTTTATTTACTTGTGTAGAAAAAGAAGGCTGCATGCAGGGAACCAATATGGATTATGCTAAAGCTTTACGCGAAGCAGTCCATTGCAGGGTAGTAGTTGCCGGCGGTGTTTCAAGTGTAGAAGAAATTGCAGAGCTTGAAAAGCTTCATTGTGATGTTCAGCTTGGTATGGCTTTGTATACAAATAAGGTTGATCTTACAGATGCATTCACCGCGTGCTTAAAGTTCGATTCGAATTCGCTCATCCCTGTTATCGCGCAGAGCGTCAATGGTGATGTTATGATGCAGGCTTATGCAAATAAAGAAGCCGTTCATAAATCTTTTGAATGCGGAAAGCTTACCTTCTGGAGCCGTTCAAGAAATGAGCTTTGGACAAAGGGAGATACAAGCGGAAATTATCTTCAGTTAGTTCGTATGCGTGCTGACTGTGACCGCGACTGTATTTTAGCAACCGTTCTTCCAACAGGACCTGCGTGTCATACAGGAAGCTGGACCTGCTTTACAACAGATCCACAGGAAAAATCGAATATGGGTCGTCTGTATAATATTATCGCAGACAGATTTGCAAATCCAAAGCCTGGAAGTTATACTGCAACACTCGATGCAAAGAGAGTTCGCGAAAAGATAGAAGAAGAAGCTGAGGAATTATGCGAAGCAGACGGAAAGGATGAAGTAATCTGGGAAGCTGCCGATTTATTATATTTTGTAAACGTACTTATGTACAAAGAGGGTGTAAGCTGGAAAGATGTTTATGATGAGCTTGATAAACGCCATAAGGAATAGGATTTATTAAGTTACTAAAACAATTTTCGGTTTTATGAGGAAGGAAATTTTAATATGATTAAGATTCAGAAATATAGTGATGTTGAACAGGATTTTTTTACAGGGCGTTCTTTTGACGGCGATAACGAGGTTGTAAAATCTGTTCTTGAAGAAGTTCGTGTAAAAGGTGATGCAGCCCTCCGTCTTTACGGAAATAAATTTGATGTTGCAGTTCCTTCAGTTTTTGAAGTTCCACCCGAAGAATTAAAAGCCGCTGCCGAAAAATTAAAGATACAGAAGCGCGATATTTACGATGCACTTGTTTACTCACACGACCTTGCGTTAAAATTTGCAAGCCTTCAGAGAAAGACTTTTAAAGATTTTGAAGAAGAAATAGAAACAGGAATTTTTGCGGGGCAGAAAACAATCCCTGTAGAAAATGCAGGCTGTTATGTACCTGCCGGAAGATTTCCTCTTGTTTCTACAGTAATTATGACTGTAACTCCTGCAATTGCTGCGGGTGTAAAAAATGTAATCATGTGTACACCTCCACGCGTTCACCCTGATGATCAGATAGAAGCCGGTAAAACAGGAAAGGGCGTTCCGGGAAAAGCTTTTGTCGGCGGTAAACCTTATGCAGACGAAGGAATTATGGCAGCAGCATATATCTGCGGAGTAAATCACCTTTATGCAGTAGGCGGTTCACAGGCAATCGGAGCAATGGCTTACGGAACTCAGTCAATTCCAAAAGTTGATGTAATCGTAGGTCCGGGAAATAAATTTGTTGCTTCTGCAAAAAAAGCAGTCTATGGAACTGTCGGAATAGACATGATTGCAGGTCCTACAGAGGTTATGATTGTTGCAGACGAATCGGCTAATCCAAAGTGGGTTGCTGCAGATTTACTTGCACAGGCAGAACACGATGTAGTTGCCCAGGCAGTTTTAGTTACAACAGACGAAGAACTTGCAACTAAAGTAAGTAAAGAAATCGAAGCACAGCTTGAAACTTTGACTACAAAGACAACTGCAAGACAGAGCATCGATACATACGGAAAAATTATTCTTGTAGACAGCCTTGAACAGGCAATAGAGATTGTAAATAGAAAAGCACCGGAGCACCTTGAACTTGCTTTGGAAGAAGGAAAGGAAAGAGATAAGGTAGAAAAGCTCTGCCACAATTTTGGTTCAATGTTCATCGGACACACTTCTGCAGAAGTATTCGGTGATTATTCTGCCGGAATTAACCACACACTTCCTACTTCCGGTTCTGCAAGATTTACAGGCGGTTTGAGTGTAAGAATGTTCCTTAAGACTGTTACAACTTTAAGGGTTAAAGACGGAAAAACAGGTATTCTTAAGAGTGCGGCAGCAGCTGGGTTCCTTGGCGATGTAGAAGGCTTAGACGGACACGCTCGTGCTGCAAGAATAAGAATCGAAAAATAAGTAGAAAATCTCGGGGATTAATATGATTTTAGATATAGCAAAGCTTGGTGAAGATGTTTTAAGACAGAAGGCAGAGCCGGTAAAAGAAGTCAACGACGAAATCCGTAAGCTTGCCCAAGACATGTTTGAAACAATGATTGAATCGGAAGGAGTTGGACTTGCAGCACCACAGGTTAGAAAGAGCCTGAGGATGTTTGTTCTTATTGCCGACGATGATATCCGCCGCGTATTTATTAATCCTCAGATTATAAAAACTTCGGAAGAAGTAAGCGATTACGACGAAGGCTGTTTGAGTATTCCTCAGGTTTATGAAACAATCACACGTCCTGTAAAGGTAACAGTTCAGGCTTTAAACGAAAAAGGAAAACCATTCACACTCGATGCAGATGGTTTACTTGCAAGAATCATCCAGCATGAATATGACCACCTTGAAGGAATTCTTTATATAGACCGTGGCGACAAGGCTTTTGCAGAAAAGACTACTGCACAGTTTAAAAAACGGGCAGAAAGAGCTAAGCAGAAAGAAAAGGAACGGGAAGCAAAAGCCAGAAAGATTGCTGCAAAAATCGCCGCTAAGGAAGCAAAAAAAGCCGGAAAATAATGATTAAAGTTTTATATGCAGGAAGTCCCGAGGCTTCCAGACAGACACTAGAGATTCTCTTTGATAATCAGGCATCTGGCGGTTATGAAATTTCTGGTGTTCTTTCGAATCCTCCTTCTGCAAAAGGCCGTCATAAAGAGCTTGTTCCAACTCCTGTTGCTCAGTTTGCTCAGGAAAAAAATATTCCCGTTTTTACACCCGAACATCTTGATTCAAATGCGCGCGAAGAGATTTTTAAAACCCAGTATGATATTCTTGTCTGCTTTGCCTACGGTCATATCTTTGGGCCTAAGTTTCTTTCCAACTTTAAGTTTGGCGGAATAAACCTTCATCCTTCACTTTTACCAAAATACCGTGGATGTACACCGGTTCCTGCAGCAATTTTAAACAGAGATTCAAAAACTGCAGTAACAATCCAAACCCTCTCTTTAAAAATGGACGAAGGAGATATCCTTAGTCAGCAGGAAGTTACTTTGGATGGAACGGAAACTGCCGGCACTTTACTCGACGATTGTGCAAAAAAAGGTGCATTTTTGATTCTTGGATTATTGAAAGACATCGTTAAAAATGGAATAATGGTAAAAGGTATTCCTCAAAACGGCGATTCGTCGTATACTGATATAATTACAAAAGATGATGCAAAAATCAGATGGAATGATGATGCATCTGTAATAGAAGCTTTTGTACGTGCTTATAATCCTGAACCTGGTGCCTGGACAATATCCGGTGGCGAAACCTTAAAGATTCTTAAGGCCGGTTTTATGGAAGATAAGGCGGAATATTCAGGGGAAGTTCCCGGAAAGGTTCTTACATACGATAAGGCTCTGGGAATTCTGATTAAGACAAAAAACGGCATTCTTCGTGCTTTAGAATTACAGAAGCAGGGTAAGAAGGCTATGAATTATAAAGACTTTATGAATGGTGCAAGAGATTTTCTTGGTACTGTTTTAGGAGAATAACGATGAGCGAAATGAACGAAGAAAAAAAATCAGGCTTTAAAAAGATTTTTAAGAAGGTAGATATCGAAGAAACCTATAACAAGCTTGAATCAAATATTCCGGCTCTTGTTATAACAGTAATCAGTTCGATTGTTGTTATGGCTTTAATCTGCTGTGCTGTTTTCTTTGCACGCGTAAAGGGACCGGAAAAGAGCCTTGTGCCTAAGGTAACAGGTATGCAGCTTGAAGATGCACTTTTAATCCTTCAGGAAAAACAGCTCTTCCCGAGCATTTCCCTCCGTCCTTCCGATACAGTCGAAAAGGGAATTATCATGGATCAGAGTCCTAAAGAGCAGTCGCTCAGAAAGGGCCGAAGTGATATCACCCTTGTGGTAAGCCGCGGACCGGTTATAGCAACAATTGAAGATTACGTAGGAAAAGATATTGATTCAGTCGCTGGAGAAACAGACGACTCAAAAAAAAAATCAACAGTAGTTTTTAATTCCCCAATCTATAAATATAATGAAGCTAAAGAGGGTACCATCCTTGCACAGAGCATAGAGGCTGGTACTCCTGTTTACAACACAACAAATGTTCAGCTTGTAGTGAGCAAAGGTGCTACTAAAAAGAACGTTCAGGTTCCAGCTCTCTACGAAAAAGAAATCTCTGAATTCTATAAAATCACAAAAAACACAAACATCATCTGGAATGTTAAAAGTCATCTTGCAGGACCGGACGAAAAAATTGGTGCTGTAAGTACAAAAGATGTTTCTAAAACTGTAGAAGAATTTGACCGCGTAGATATTGATTTTGCATTCCCTGCCGGAGCAATCGACGACATCAACTATGGAATCTTTACAGATACACTCATGGATTATCCTGTTCCTGTAAAATTAAAGCTCGAAACAATCAACGATGAAGGTGAACACGAAGTCCTCACAGAGTTCTATCACAAAGGTGGAGACATCACAATTCCATATTCATTAAAGAAGGGAACTTCGGTCTACGTTTATATAAACAATAAGGTTCATTCTAAATTTACAGTAGAATAAGCCTTAATTTAAAAAGAGTTTTTAGAGGATGTTATAATGGGACAGCCGCTTATCTGTATGACTTTAACAGGCCGTACTCTGGAAGAAAACGTTGCACTGGTTAAAAAATATGAAAAAATGATTGATATTGTCGAACTAAGGGTAGACTATCTTTCAGAAGATGAGCAGCTTTATGCAAGACGATTCCCTTCCCTTATTAATCATCCGTGTATTCTTACTATAAGACGCGATGTAGACGGCGGACTTTATACGGGCGGAGAATTTGCAAGAACAAATCTTTTTGGGCGTGCACTTGCATTTGCCGATCAGGATAGGGCTAAAAACTTTGCATACGTAGATTTTGAAGATGATTTTCATATCCCGAGTATTCAGGATGCGGCTTTAGCTTTTGGTGTAAAAATCATACGAAGTTATCACAATATGACTGAACCGGTTTATAACCTCCGTGCAAAATGTGATTCGATGAGGAAGACCGGTTACGAAATTCCAAAAATCGCTTTTATGGCAAAAAAACTTTCGGACGTTGCTAACCTTTTTGAAGAGGGTGCGGCAATGAACGATTATAATCATATTTTTTGTGCCATGGGTGTAGAAGGGCTTCCTTCAAGACTTCTTGCATCTCTTTCAAATTCATATCTTACTTATGTTTCTCCGGAAGAAACAATGGCAAATACAAATACAATCGGGCACATAGATCCTGTTACCTTGAATAATCTTTATAATTTTAAGAACATCTCTAAAGATACAAGTCTTTATGGAATTACAGGATGGCCGCTTGTAAAAACTTCGAGCCCCGAAATTCATAACGCAGGATACAAGGCTCTTGGATTAGATGCAGTTTATTTTCCTGTACGCTCTCCACTTGTTTCTGAAAGTCTTAATTTTGCAGAAAAGATTGGAATTAAGGGGCTTTCTGTTACAATCCCACATAAAGAATCAGTTTTGTTTTATGTAAATGAACAGTCTCCTGAAGTTGTTGCAATAGGAGCATGTAATACTGTTGTGCGCCAGGGCGACAAATGGATGGGATACAATACAGATGCCTATGGTTTTAAGAGGGCACTCGAAGAATTTTTAGGCGGAACAAGAATCAAACGAAAAAAAGTTGCAGTAATCGGAGCCGGGGGTGCTGCAAAAGCTATTGTTTATGTATTAAAACAGATGGGAGCAAGGGTTTGTATCTTTAACAGAACAGTTTCGCACGCAAAACAACTTGCAGAAAAATATGGATTTGAATATTGTAAGCTCGAAGCAGATTCAGTTGATGTTTTAAGTGAATATTCAAACCTCATAGTTCAGACAACTTCGGTTGGTATGACTTCTACAAATACTAAAGATGATCAGATTGATCCTATCAGCTTTTATAATTTTAAGGGAACAGAATTACTTTTTGATATCATCTATAAACCGGCAGTTACACCAGTTATGAAGCGTGCTTCTCTTGCGGGCTGCAGGGTTTGTAACGGATATAAGATGCTTGAATATCAGGCTTATGAACAGTTCAAGCTTTTTACGGGAAAAAATTTCGAAATCATATAAAATGGAGCAAAAAAAATGACACAGGCAGAACAGAAGGTTTTAGTTGCCAATACGGCAATAGATACATTAATCGAAAAAGGAAAAATCTTTTCTGGCATGAAGATTGGGCTTGGAACAGGTTCTACAGCAATGCCGGCAGTAAAAAGACTTGCAGAACACATTCAGAGCGGAAGAATTAAAGACATTAAGGCTGTTGTTACAAGCTTTCAGACACAGAATGCGTGCCAGGATTATGGAATCCCTGTTTATTCCATGAACGATAAAATCATCGGTGGCGAGCTTGATCTTTCAATCGACGGCGCTGATGAAGTAACTCCGGACTGCTTTTGTATTAAAGGTGGTGGAGCTGCCCACGTCCGCGAAAAGTTAGTTGAATACAATTCTAAGATTTTTGTTGTTGTTGCAGATTCTTCAAAGGCAGTAGAAACAATCGGTACTAAATTTCCGGTTCCTGTAGAAATCATCGGAGAAGCAAGAATCCCTGTTACAAATGCATTGAACGCTCTTGGGGCAAAATGTGTCTTACGCGAAGGTGTTCGTAAGTGCGGACCTGTAATCACAGATAACGGTAACCAGATTCTTGACTGTACCTGGGATAAACCGATTGATGTTGCCCTTATGGAAGATAAGATTAATTCCATCGTCGGTGTTGTAGAAAACGGACTCTTCTCTAAAAATAAACCGATTGTATTTGTTGCAAAAGACGACGGTACAGTTGAGCAGAGAAACTGGCATTAATTGATTAAGGTTTAAATGATGTTTGCACCGTTCAAACAGGAAATAGCGCGCCACTATTGTCTGGATTTTATTTCGGACATTCAAAGTGGCGTTCTTGTTTTTAAACAGATTTCTAAAATCAGCGAAGAGCGAAAAGACCAGGGAATCATGGTCGGAAGTCTTGTGTGCAGCAATGGAAAAGACAGGATTATTCTTCATGCTGTAAGCGGGATCAGTAAGCAGGTGGAACAACCTGTATATTTTAAAAATGGCGAAAAGCATATAATTGTTCCGCCAGTTGTGAGCGCAAAAAAAATTACCAGGGCTTTAAAAAAGAACGACAGGAAGATTCACGAGCTTACAGAAAAAATAGAGCTTTTACAAAAAGAAAATAAGGACGCATCAAAAGAAAAAAAACTAAGAGTAAGCCTTTGTGATTATTCTTTAAAAAAAGTTTTTGCTCTTTATTCTTTTATACGCTTTGACAGAACAAAAATCAGTCTTAATAAAATTATCTCTTTACACGAAGGAAAGCTTCCTCCAACAGGAACTGGTGACTGCTGTGCTCCAAAACTTCTTTCTTTTGCATTTAAAAACGGATTACATATTATAAGCATGGACGAAGTCTATTTTGGACCGGACACAGAAACTAAAGTAAACGGAATATCTTACACACCATGCGATGAACGCTGCGGTTATATTCTTCCTTCGATTCTTGGGCTCGAAATTTTATACAGGGATTCAAACATCATTGTTGTGAATAAGCCTGGGGGTGTTCTTTCTGTTCCGGGAAGAGGTAAAAAGAAGCTTGACAGCATAGAAACCAGGGTTCGCACTCTTTTCCCCGAATGCATTAAACAACCAGCCGTTCACCGTCTTGATATGGAAACTTCAGGAATCCTTGTTCTTGCCTTTACAAAAGAAGCTCACAGGGATTTAAACCGTCAGTTTGAACAGGGGAGTGTACAGAAAAAATATACAGCCTTACTCGATGGTCTTTTAGAAGAAGCTCAGGGCGAAAAAGCTCCCCGTAACGGAGAAATATCGGGCATTATAAAATTAAAATTCCGACTGGATGTGAATAACAGACCTCATCAGATTTACGACGAAGTTAACGGAAAGGAAGGCATCACAGAATGGAAAAAAGAAGGCACAAAACTTTATATTAATCCTTTAACTGGAGAAAAAAAGCGTCTTACAAGAGTTACCTTTATTCCGCACACAGGAAGAACTCATCAGCTGCGACTTGCTTCTTCGAGCTTACACGGGCTTGGACTTCCAATAAAAGGAGATTCACTTTATGGAAAGTGCAGTAAGGGAGAAAGATTAATGCTTCATGCCTGTGAAATTACTTTTGAGCACCCGGTGACGAAGGAAAAGATGCATTTTTCTGTTCCTTCGCCGTTTTAATTACTGTGCTCTTTTCTGATAGTTTGCCTTGATTGCGTCTACAAAGAGGCTGTTCTGGTCAGAGCGTTCTGGAACAGAGAATACCGGTTTTCCGTCTGCATCAGAAATTCTATAGATGTGCATTGGGTCTGTTGTATATGCAGGACTTCCCGGATTATTAATCCACCAGTCTAAGACAGCAATAAAACAGAGTGTGTATTTAAGAAGGTTTGCATTTGTTGCGCTTGTTGTAGCTGTTTTATTCTGGGCACCAAGAAGAACATCAAGACGTTTTGAAACTTCGTTCTGAATCTGGAAGTCGTAATGATCCCATGGATTTTCTATGAGGTTTGTCTTTCCCTTGTCCTTTGCCTTTGAATCGCATTCGTTGATTACGAGTGTAAGGTACTTACGGGCAAAATCGGTTCTGTGAAAGAGCGGACGATATTTACTTTCATCTTGTGGGCGTTCAAGAAGAATTTTGTCGAACTTAAAGTTAGGAAGGAAGTGATATGTTGTCTGCCACAAAAGTGTATTCAAAATCTTTTTTCCGATGTGTGATGATTCAAAATCAGGCTGAGAGTAAACCGAGTTTGTCAAATCAACAAGAGGTTCACAGTACAGGCGTTCAAAAGAATCTTCGCGGTATGCTGCCCATTCATCAAGAATATCCTGGATTGAATCTGAACCCTGCTTTGCATTGTCCTGCGAAGCAAATTTCATGTTTCTGCAGCCCTGGAAACATTCTTCAACAATGTGCTGTAAAACCATTGTTACCTGGATAGGATTTTCAGGAGAAATAACGTTGAATCCGTCAGGGAATTTAAACAGAGGCTGGAAATAAGGGTACATATCAGGATGTTCATCAAGTCTGTCAAAACCTGCCTGTGGGAACATCTGATTCAAAATCTTAAGACCTGTAATTACTGTTGCATCCTTTACACCCTTCTGTGGAGGTGCATTCTTTGGTTTATCATCTTCTTTTTTCTGATCTTCTTTTGGCTTATCAGGAAGAAGAAGGTCAAACTTATGAAGTCCTGTAAATTTCAAGATATCTGCAACCTTTGTCTGGAAGAAATCAGGATAAGGTTCAAAAGAGTCTGAGCACATCCTCATTAAAAGAGGGTAGAATTTTTTGATGATTTCTGTATCAAGGTAGAGCCATTCTGTAATAGCCTGTTTTGCCATTGTAGAAAGCTTATCTTTTGGAGAATCAGGGTAGCTGATTTCGTCGTTGTAGATTTCTTTTATGAGCTTTGGAATTTTATTTGTTCCATAATAGTAAACTGTGATTATAGGCTTATAGATTGCCCTTACAAGTGGAGTCAAATCGCAGGCTAAAACTGAATCCTTGATAGTTTTAACGGTAGCATATTCAGTTTTAATCTGAACGGTTTTCCACTCTGCAATCATTCTTAAAAATTTGAATTTTGTTTCGTTCCCATTTACGATTTTTGATTTATATGTAGCCGGCGCAATCTGAATAAGAGTCTTTGTTACTGTGATAAAGGCTTCCATATGTTCAATCGCTTTCTGGATTTTATATTCATAAAATTCTGGAAGGATTTTTTCTGTGCCGTTTTTCTGCCATGAGCGTACAAAATTGAAAAAGCCGTAATTAGGTTTGATTTTATATTCAGGAGACATCATCAGCTTGTCGATTGCGTTATTCATCTTTTTAGAGATAACAGGTAAATCTTCGCGGATATGTCTTTTTGGAGTTATGACAGAAGCCTGTGTTGTGCTTGGACGTGATGGGGCAGGAGTTCTCATGATTCTTCCCGCATTTTTATTTGGGTTAGAAGCACCGCCCGAAGATGAACCTCCGGAAGAAGATTTTTCGTAGAGATTTTGACCGCCGAGTTTTTTAGCCATTACTTCGGCTTCTCTTGCGTCAATATCTCCGATATTCTGCCTTGTCTTTTCGAGAGTTCCCGGTTCCCAGTCTGCTGTTCTGCTCATAATTTCATCTGCCATATATTCCTCCGTCTGTCTAAAGCCTTAAAAGATTTCTGTTTATAATTCCAGGGAAATTCTTCAGATTTGTTTTGTTTCCTTCTGAATCAAGAAGAACTCCTGTAAAATTTCCGTAGATTGTTGTATAGCTTGTTCGCATTGCGATTATATTTCTTGCTCTTGTGTTTACAGAAACAGGTTCGAATGTTAAATCTACCATGCTTTCTGTGTCCTGTATTATCCAGCTCTTATTGATTCCAAAAGGATGAGTCATCACAACCGAAGGAAGTCCGGTTTCTTTTCCATCGACTATGAGTATGTTTTCGTTGTATCTGTCCTGATCTGCAGCATCCAGGTTTGATGAACGCAGCTGGAAGATTACGTTTTTGTCTTTTATTTTTCCCATTCCCCATACGTGTGTAGAAATTGAATGGAATTTAATATAAGTTCTGTTTACTGCGAGTGCAGCGATTCCCTTTGAACTGTCTTCTTCTTTTCCGCTTATATTGATTTTTCCCTGAATGTCCATTGTAGAAAACCAGGTTGCAGAGCAGCGCGAAGAAGCAGGAGAAGGATTAACAAAAAGATAATCAGTGTGATTTTTTGATTCTGCCGGTGAGAAAAAACTTCCCTGTGCGTCGGGACGGTTTGCATCCCCTTTTACAGAAAATTTCATTGCAAGGTGTTCGTGGTTTCTGCCCCAGAATACTTTTACATAGCGGCTTTTTCGTGAAGAAACACAGGTTCCGGCCGTTGTATTCACAGGAATGATTCTTTTTCTTGGTCCCATAAAACAGAAGTATGTATATTTTTTTTCTGTCTCTTTATTCCAGAAGACAACCTGCACGGTTCCGAAAACTTTTAAATCAAAGAATTCGGTCATTCCGATAAATTTGTCTGTGTTGAAAAGATAGATTAAGCGGCTTTTGATTCTCCATCTGGAAATAAACGTAGGAAGGGGAATACCCGCATAAGGAGCTCGCATTCCTTTTATATCGAGTTTTTGAGATATCCCTTTATATGTACCAAACTTCGCTTTACCCTTTTTGATTATGGTATCTGGCGGAGTTGAAAACTTCCTTGAATACATTCTTTAATTATAATCTTTTAAAGCCCGTTTATCAACAAAAGAAAAATTTTAGTTACTCAGGTATTGCTGCATAAGCTGAACAAACAGGTAGATTTTTTTATAAATGTTTACGCTGAATTCCTTCATAGGATGTTCAATGTATCGTTCAAGTTCGCGCCAGTTCTGAACCATCACAGGTTTTGGCTTAACATAATCTTCTATAAGAAGCTTTAATGTTTTTGCAATGGTTACGAGTCCCTGGGTGCTCTGTAAAAGATACGAATGAGCAAGCTTGTTGGAATCTTCAACAACCCTGTTTATGATGTTTTCTGCTCCAGGATCGTGCTGTGTTTTTGGAAGAAGTGTTTTAATCTTTGTTCCAAGTGTTCCGTCTTCGGCAAGGTCGTTGTCAAAATTTGTAATCTGATCCGAAGTCTTTAATAAATCCTGATAAGCGTTCGACATAGGACCAGAGAGAGAAGGATCCCACTGACCGCGGATAACAACTACTTCGTAAAATTCCCTTATATCCTTTTTAACATATTCAAGAATGAAGGTTTTAAGATAATTCAGAGGTTCACAGTACTGGAAAGATTTTAAATTTTTCTTTCCCAAGAGGTCGTTAGTTGAAGAAACATAGTTTTTAAGGCTGTTCAAATCTGCATTACCAAAAATCTGTCCGCAGAGGTCAGAAGCTTTTGCATCTTTCTGTGCAGTGTTGATTTTTGAAAGAATGGCATTTGTTTCGTCTGTAATTCTGTCAAGATATGGTTCGATTAAAGGTTCTACGTCGAAAGAAACATGAGGTGCATAAACCGGATTCTGTGTGATGTGCTGAATCATGAGTTCGAATGCTTCGGAAGCCTGAATTGAACGGATTTTAGCAACAATTTTTTTCCAGGTGCCCGAAGGAACAAGTTCAGAACCGCGTGTAGATTTAAGATATTCAAATAAATCATCCCAGAGAATTTTTTCGTCTGTTATGTTGTATGCAACTGCAAGAAAATCTTTTAAGTCATCAACTACATATTCTCCATTGATTTTAGAAAATGCCGGAGTCATGCTGAAGTTATTCTCGACCATGTGAGGACTGAATTTTTTAAGGAAGAGATAGTAATCAAAACAGCAGAAATCTTTAAAGAGCATAAAGGCTTTAAGAAGATTTTCTGTTTTTACAATACGCTCGCCGTTGAATTCATTCGAAAAATCAAGAATTTCCTGTGATATTTTATCTTTAAGCTGTTCAAGCGGCATTTGATTTGCAAGACTTTTGATGTATGCTTCGTCAAAGTGTTCGAGCAGGGCAGTCTGTTTTTCTGAAAGCGAATAGTTTAAAATCTGTCTTTTAAAAAGAGCCGGATTATCGTTTGTCCTGAAAATTGTCTGTGCAGGAGAAATAATTTTATAAATATCAAAAAAAAGCTTTGCAAGAGGCGGCATTACTTCTAAAGATGAAGTTTTATAGAAGTTGTGATAGCGGCATTTCTGATAATTTTTTGCAATTATCTTAAGTCGTCTTTTTTTCTCAACTTCGGGATTAGAGGCTTTGAAGATGCTTTCCATAAGGCTTTGAAAAAATCCAGTCTTTTTCTGCGGTGCAGGAGCTGGTTTTCTTACCGGTTCTTTTGTATCAATATCCATACTTTTAATAATAAGTCACTTTTGGCGAATTTTCAACCTTAAAAATCTGTATAAAAATTGCGATTAATTGTGTCTTTATGGTATAAAAATTGTTTTTACTTTATAATATATTCAAAATTTAATAAGGAGATTTTATGAAACGGTCATTATTGCTTACGGCAGTTATGGTTTTGTTTACTACTGCTTTAAGTGCTTACAATCCTCCAGTAAATGGTGAAAATTTTAAGGAACTTTCGAGTGCGAGGGCAAATTCGGGTTCCCTTTCTGTATGTGGCGGAGGCCTTTTTTATACCAATCCGTCATCAACTTTTGTTAATCCGGCATTAACTTCGAATCAGCAGCGTATTGCATTGAACCTCGGTTACACTGCAATGTTTTCTTCTAACCCTTCTGATTCTTCTAAATTCGGAAGCGCCTTCCAGGGTGCCGTTCTTATTCCTACAAAATGGACTGTAGTTACAATTTTAGCAAACGGTGTTTTTGTTCCTTTTGAAAGCATGAATGTTAATAACACTCTGAACTTAAAGGCAAACTTTGCAAAAGAAATTACAGATAAGCTTTCTGTTGGATTAGGACTTTATTCAGGTGTTTTCTGGGGTGCAGATAACGACTGGTCTTTAGGTGTTGATTTAGGCTTTGTTTACAGGGTAGGAGATTTAGGATTCATCAAAGACTTTAGATACGGTGCTTCTGTATTGAACCTTGGAAAAAACTTTTCCGATACAACATCAATTCCTTTAAGAAGCGGCGAAGAACTTTCTGCTTTCCCGACTCTTGCAACATTTAAGCTCGGTGTTTCGGGAACTCTTGTTTCTACAGAATACTTTAAGCTTGGATTATCACTCGATCTTACAACTCCATGCTTCCAGAACTTTATTGCCGATGCAGGAATTGAATGTTCTATTAAAGATATCGTCTTCATCAATATCGGGGAGCGTTTGAACCTTGCAGAAGTTGCATCCGGTGTAAAGAATTATATTCCATCAATCGGAATTTCATGCAGATTCAGCTTTGGATTTAAGAACAACTCTTATATGGAAAAGAACGGATGGAGCGAAAGTGAACTTGCTACAGCTGTTTCTTACAAACAGATCAGGGGTGACATCAATGCAGTTTCTGCAGAATTTGATTTGAACCTTGGTGCCGAAGATACAACTCCTCCGGTAATCACTCTCTGGCTCGACGAGGAGGAGGATGAATAATCATGAAAAAATCTGTTATAAAAAAGATTATTACTACAGCAGTAATCGCAACTGCAGTCACAACTGTAATCATTGCTGCTCCAAAACCAAAATATATTTCTCCTAACAGCGATGGTGTTCAGGATGAACTCGTAATCCCTCTTCATATTTCGGATAAGCGCTACATCAAATCCTGGAGCCTCATCATTATGGATTCAAAACATAATGTTGTAAGAACAATCAACAACAAGGAAGCTTTACCGGAAAACATAAATGCAAAGGTTTTCTTCAAGCAGCTTGTTGCTCCAAAAGACGGTGTAGAAGTTCCTGATACAATCACATGGAACGGTGTAATGAACAATGGTGAAACCGCTCCGGACGGAAAATATTTCTACTATGTAACTGCTACAGACGACAACAACAACACAGGTAAGACAAAGGAATACGAAGTAATCGTAGATACAGTTGCTCCTGATGTTACATTAAAACAGCCTTCGGAAAAGACTTTTGGTGAAGGTGAAAAGTCAGCATTCAAAATCACACAGAGTGGTTCTAAGGAAGATGAATGGACTGGTGTATTTAAGTCAAGCGACGGAAAGGTTGTAAAGACTGTAAAATGGACAAACTCTTCTCCTTCAGACTTCAGCTGGTATGGTACAAACGATAAGGGCGAACAGGTTCCTGATGGAATTTATTCTTACGAAATTACATCTCAGGATAAGGCCGGAAACGTTTCTGCAAGAAATTCAATCACAAACATCATCTATTCTGCAGATAAGCCTGCTACAAATATTTATGTTCTTGGATCAAGATATTTTTCTCCGGGAACAGACAGCAAAAATCAGAAGGTATCGTTCAGCGTTACAATTCCGGTTCCTGATGCAAGAACAGGTAACAAGCTTGTTGAATGGTCTGTTGTGATTGCAGAAGCCGGAAAGAATGGTAAGCCTGTAAAGACCTATAATCAGAAAACAAGCGGAAACGTTCCTCCAGAGACAATCGATTTTACCGGTCATGATGAAAACGGAAACCTTTTACCAGATGGTGAATATCAGGCTTCGGTTACTGCAAAATATCTTAACGGATATGTACCTGTAAAGATTTCTTCTCCTGTTGTAGTACTCGATACTAAAAAACCGGAAGCTCAGGTTAAGGCTGTAACAAAGGTATTCGGCGGAAAGAATATTCCGGAAGCAAACTTCAATCTTTCTGTACTCGATAAATCAGGAGCTCCACAGTCTTCATGGAAGGCAGAAGTTCGTTCTGTAGAAACAGGAAAGACTGTACGCACTTTTGATTTTGGTTCTCTTCCTCCAGAAAATGTAGTATGGAACGGAATTGATGATAACGGAAAAATCGCTTCTAAGGGTGAATACATCCTTGTTGTTACTGCAACTGATGATGCGGGTAACACAGGTGGCGGTCAGTCACTTGAAAAAATCACTTTTGATACAACAGAAGCTACTCTTCTTCTTGCAACAAAAGATAAGGCTTTCTCTCCTAACAACGACAGAATTAAAGATACAATCACAATCTCTCCTGTAACAGAAGCAAAAGATGTTACAACATATGATTTTAAAATCACAGATGCAAAGGGAAATGTTGTTTACTCTAAAAAAGATTCTAAAAAGCTTCCTATGAGTTTTGTTTGGGATGGAAAAGATAACGAAGGAATCCGCTGTAACGACGGAACTTATAAAGCTTCGCTTGCAATTACAACTGCAAACGGTTCAGATGCATCAGCCGTTACAGGTGACTTTGAGATCGATACAAAATATCCTTCTTTAGTTGCAGAAGTTCCTTATTCATTCTTCTCTCCTGATTCAGACGGAGTAAAGGATAATCTTCCTGTAACAATTAAAGATGCTACTAACGAAAAGAAATGGACAGCAGAAGTTCGTAACGCAAAGGACAAGATTGTAAAGAGCTATGTATGGAGCGGAAAATCAAACAGCTTTGTATGGGATGGTTCAAACGAATCCGGAAACCTTGCAGATAACGGAAAATACAGTGTTGTAATCTACAGTACTGATGATGCGGGAAACAGCTTCTCTACAGAAATCAAAGACATCGTAATGGATAACAGAGAAACAAAGGTTTACCTCACAGCCGAATACGAAGGTATTTCTCCAAATAACGATAAGATTTTAGACGAACAGAAGTTCACAATCAAAGCGACTGTTCAGGAAGACCTTGCTTCATGGAAATTCCAGATTAAGCGCGAGGATGGTTCTGTAGTTTATACAATCAGCGATGCAGAGATGAAAAATCTTCCTGGTCAGATTACATGGCACGGAAACGATTCTAAAACTAAAAAGGTTGTAGAAGGTACTTTCTTTGCAACACTTGATGTTGAATACAAGAAGGGAAATAAAATCAATGCAATAAGTACTCCGTTTGTTTGTACAGTTACACCTCCTCAGGCATCTGTTCAGACAGCTCCACAGTACTTTAGCCCTGATAACGACGGTGTAGATGATGACTTATTCATCAAGCTTTCTGCAAATACAAAGGCTCAGATTAAAAACTGGTCTTTCGAAATTCTTGATCCTAAGGGAAAACGTTTCTGGGTTACAGAAGGAAAGGAACAGCTTACAGAAAGAATCATCTGGGATGGTTTGAGTAATATTTATAAAGATAAAAACGGAAATGCTGAACGCGTTCAGTCTGCCATGGATTATCCATACCGCTTTAAGATTACAGATAACCTTGGAATGACAACTGTCTTAGAAGGTGTTATCCCGATCGACGTTCTTGTAATCAGGGAAGGAAACGTTCTTAAGATGGCAGTTCCATCGATTATCTTTGAATCTGATGCTGCAAACTTCCAGAAATCTAATTCAAAGCTTTCTGTTGCACAGGTTAAAAAGAATCTTGAAATCTTAAATCGTATTGCAGAGATTCTTAAAAAATTCCCTGATTATAAGATTCAGATTCAGGGACATGCAAACCGCGTAACAGACAACGAGCTCGAGGAAACTCAGGATAATATGAGTGAATGGGGAAGGGGATTAATGCCTCTTTCTAAAGAGCGTGCAGATGGAATCAAGGATTACCTTGTAAAGCGCGGTGTTTCTGCTTCGAATATCACAACAGAAGGTATGGGCGGAACAAAGCCGGTTGTAAATCCAAAAGACAAGGACAACAACTGGAAGAACAGACGTGTTGAATTTATTCTTGTAAAATAGGTTCAACCGTCCAAAAAATTGGCTTAGAGTGTTGACATAAAAGTCGCATTTCTATATTATATCAATACGTTCGAAAAACGAATGTAAGGTTCTTTAGCTCAGTCGGTAGAGCAACGGACTGTTAATCCGTGTGTCGCTGGTTCAAGCCCAGCAAGAGCCGTAAAGGTAAATCTCTGATTCAGGGGTTTACCTTTTTTTTTGTCCTGGAGTGTTTATAATTCATTCTATCGGTAAATCTATTCCGAAATAAGGATTATTAGTCATCCCCTTAAATCTGGTCAGATTTAGGAGGATGACTAGTTCCAAACTTGACAAATACAATAAATCAGGTAGAATATAGTCATTAGGGCTGGTCGAGAGACCCAGGTCCATCTACCGGCGAGGAAGTTCCTCGCCTTTTTTTTTGAGTGGTATAATATTTTGAGAGAACTCAGTATTTTTATAGACGAATCCGGTGATTTTGGAGAATACAGTTTTCATTCTCCATACTACATCATAACTATGGTGTTCCATAATCAAGATGTAGATATTCAGGAAAAAATTAAACATCTTGATACAGAGCTTTCATATTTGGGACTCAAGAATCTATGTATTCATACCGGACCAATTATTCGGAAAGAAGAAATCTATAAAGAAATGAATGTAATTGAACGCCGAAGAATTTTTAATAAAATGATGGCTTTTATACGTTCAATTGATGTTCAATATAAATGCTTTTACATAGAAAAGAAACATCTTGAAGATTCAATTGAGGCAACAGGCAAACTTTCAAAACAGATTTCACATTTTATTCGGAATCATTACAATGAATTTCTTGCTTTTGATGATGTCAAAATTTATTACGATAACGGTCAAATTCAAGTAAGCAAACTTCTTTCTTCTGTGTTTAACGCACTTTTACAAAATCCAAAATTCAAAAAAGTAATGCCATCTGATTATAAATTGTTTCAGGTTGCTGATTTTATCTGTACCATGGAACTTATAAGACTTAAAGTTGAAAATAACAGTTTTTCTAATTCAGAAATGACATTCTTCGGCAGCTTAAGAGATTTAAAACAAAACTATCTGAAAGCTCTGCGAAAAAAAGAATGGAAATAAAGAAAACTAAGTTTATTAAATCAAAAGGTTTTAGTAGAATTGTTTATGAATTATTATGTTACTCAAAGTGTTGCAGCTTTAAATTGATTTAAACATTTTATGTGTTATAGTTAATCTATATCAAATACATAATTCAATGGTTTTTTAAATGACAAAATCCACTTTACGCCAGGCTATAAAAACACGTCTCGAAAATCACAAAGGAAGTCTTACGGTGCAGAGCGAAGAGGTTTGTAAAAAGATTCTTTCTTCTTCGGTTTACAAAAATGCGTCGTCGGTTTTTGCTTATATGGCACTGCCGGATGAGGTTTGTTTAATGGCTTTGATAAAGGAAGCGATGAAGGACGGGAAAAAGGTTTGGCTTCCGCGGATTATCCCGGGAACAAATAATATGGATTTTTACCCTCTGGAGTGTGGTTTTGAAATTACAGAGCAGGTGAGTGACGGCTCTTTTAAAATACTTGAACCTCTGGCGGGCGAAGAAAAAAAGTTCAGGATTCCCAGAGAAGGCAAGATTGATTCAGGGGAAGAGGCAGATAAAGAGAGTTCTTTGAATAAAAGCTCTTTTGAAAATATATTAGTTCTTGTTCCGGGGCGCGCGTTTACAAAGAGTGGAAAAAGGCTTGGAAGAGGCAAGGGCTTTTATGATTTTTATCTGTCCTGTCTTAAAAAAAATTATCCGGATCCGCATAAATTAATATTCGCCGGCGTGTGCTTTGACTTTCAGCTTGTAGAAGAAAATGAGCTTGAAGTGTCAGAGTATGACGTTCCGATGGATATGGTTTTCTCGCCGGCCTGTGAATAGATTTTTATTTCTTACCTTCAGTCGAGTAAATCTTGAGGTTTACCTGTTCTGGGAAATATTTCATGATATCAAGATAATCTTCGATTTTTGCGTTTTGGATGTAATTATACTGTTCAAGGTAATATTCAGCCTTTGGATCATCTTTAAAAAATTCAATTCCCGAAGCCATAAGATATGCAGTTCCCGTGTTAGTCGAAGAAGCAGAAAGATGTGTTGTTGTCCATACATCCTTAATCTTCTGCAATACCTGATTTACTTCGTTTGACTGTAAGAGTGTTTTAATCTTCTGGAGCGTTGCATTCCAGGTAGCATCAATTTCTTTTGTGTGATCAACATTACTGAAGGTGATTACGGCGCAGTTGATTACGGATTTCTGCGGTGTAACAGTTGCCTTTGCAGATTTTAATCTCTTGTTTTCCTTAATCTCCTGGTTCAGCATGTATTCAATATAATAAAGCATTGCTTCGAATAAAGCCTGATTTTTTGTTCCTGGCTCGGGTGCTTCAAAGGCGTACAATACCGGGTCTAAGAATTCTGTCGTCGGAATTAATACTGCAGGCATCGGCCCTGCTTTTTCTTTTGGAATATCTGTTAAGAAGGTGTGATTAATCTTTACGTTTACAGATTTTTTAGAAGGCATCTTGGCTTTGGTGTATGAGTAATTCAACTTTCCGTTCTGACTTCCAAGTAGGGCAATGGAGCTGTTCAAAACTTTTTCGTAATTATCACTAAAATTACCGGTAAGGATGACTGTGTATCTTGAAGCGTCCAAAAGAGCCGGATAAGTTTCCAGGATTTTCTGATAGCTTGCATTCACAAGGATATCTTTTTCTGAGTCATATATTTTAGAAAGAGTTGTTTTTGGGAAGAGTTCTTTAATCATTGCGCAGTAAATCTGATAGGTTGCACTTCCGTTTTCGAGCCTCTTTGAATACTGCCTGTTAGAAACTGCCCTGTCTGCGGCTGCAGGAATTATTTCTCCGTAAATCAATGCTTTGGAAATAGCTTTACAGCAGACTTCAAAATCTTCTTTTTCGCATTCAAGACAGATTGTGCTTGTGCATAAATCAATATCATAAGAAATAGAAGGAAGGCCTTTAATCTTTCCGTTCTGTGCTTCCGTATATAATTCTTTTTGCATGTTTGTTGCAAGAAGGCTTACCATTACTTCTTCAAATCCGTGATTATCGCCAGAGTTCAGCATTCCGCCTCGGATAGAAAAAAGAAGAGTAATCTGTGAAGTATTTGGATTGTATTTTGAAATTACAGGAATTCCGTTTATGAGCTTTTTCTTTTTAATCTGATCCTTGTTGAGCTCGTAATAATTGTTTTCTACGATTCCGCCGTTCGAAGTATATTCAGAATAATCATCTGTTTCTGTTTTTACATCATTAAAGATGCTCTGTGTGTACCACGAAGCGTTACTTATGTTGATTTCTTCAAAGCCTGCCTTAAGGTAAGAATCCTTATTCTTTTTAAAATCCGAAGTATTTATGATGATAAATACATAAGGCGACTCTTCTGTGAGGGTCTGGATTACATCCTTAAGTTTTGCATTCTGGATTTTTCTTTCGCGCTCCAAAAAGTTTTTTACGGTAAGAGATTTAATCCCCGCGCTTCCCGTTGCATTATAAGTGTTTTCAGTTATTTCTGAATACTGATCGATTGCCCAGTACAAAGAAAGCTTATCCATAAATACAGCAGAGTTTGTTCCATAAAAATTCATGTCGAAAATCAACTGTTTTTTGTATGCTTCGAATTCGCCTTCGGTAATCTGTTTGATTCCCTGCTTTGATTTTGCGTTAAAGGTTTGTGTCTGATCAAGCGAAGTGATTTTGAGTTTCTTATCCTCAGGCGGCTGCATGATAGACTGAATTACGATTCTCGAATTTCCTTTTTTGTGTGCGGCCTGAACATCGATGTATTCAGCTCCGGGAATATTAAGTTCCTTCTGGCTTAAAAGATTGTATTTGAAAAATGAATTATCGTTATTTAAGATGACTGCCGCAAGGTCCGAGTTTTCCATGGAGTTTAAGTGTGTGTACTGAATTACAATCTGCGACATTTCCGGAGAAAATTCAGGATTATGGATTACGAATTTTTTCTGTGTATTTTTTGCTTCGTATTTAGGGCTTACCGGTACCTGATAGGTTGAATAATATGAACCGAAAGTCTGTTCAATAAGATAAAGCATTTCCTTTGAGTTTACGTTTCCGCTTATAAAAAGAGCCGAGTTCTGAGGTGTGTACCAGCGTTCAGAAATTGAAGAAAGAATTGTCCGGCACTGACTCAAAGTGATTTTATTAAAAAGCGGTGCGTAGATTCCTGAATCATGCTTCCACGGTGCATCAGAAAAAACTTTTGAATCGATTGCGGCATTTATGAGAGTTGCCATTGAAGTTGCATTTTCGGTAACTTCGGCCTTAAGCTTTTTTAATTCTGTGTTTATAAGATCATCCGAAAAGTGTTGAGAAAAAGCTGCCTCGGAAAGAAGTGTTAAGATTTTCTTTGTCTGAGAAGGAGCCGAGGTGAGTATATAGCGCGAAGAGTCTGCATAACAGGTTGCATCTTCGAAGATTAGAGCGGGAACAGACTGTTCAAAAATGCGTGAATATAATTTAAAAAATCCTGATGTGCTTTGTGTCTGCGAAGAAAAGCCTGCCTTTACGGTGTATTCAATCCTTATGAGAGGGGAAGAAGGATCTTCAAGTATGAATACTGTAAGTCCGTTTTCGAGCGTATACTGAACGACTGAATCAGCAGGGGACGCACTCAGAAAAGAAAAAGTAAAGAGAAATGAAAGAGTAAATACAATTTTTAAAAGTCTGTTTTTCATAATATTATTCCACATTCTTATATTCATTACTTCTATTATATTAGGAATTCATTCATATATCAAACTACTTTATTTTTTAATACCGATATTGTATATTTGGAATTATGGTAAACGTTGTAAAAGCAAAAGAGAGTGTTAAAAAACAGGATATTCCACAGGAATTTTTAAAGGGAAAGAGAAATCTTACTGAAGAAGAGATTAAAATCCTCGAAGCAAACCTTAATCATAACGAAGATTCGTCGTGGTCTAATTTTTATGTTGATGAAGCCGACGGCGCTTTTGATCCGAATCTCATTCATCTTTCATTTTTCTCGGGCTTTGTAATTCTTGGCCGCCTTGTAAATCAGACTTTAAATTATAATGATTTATACCTCAGCTGCGGAATCCAGCGTTCTAAAATCAGTAATCTTATTGCCGGAGACGATTGTGTAATTCATAACGTTGCTTATCTTGATAATTACAGAATCGGAAACCGCGTAATTCTTTTTAATATAAAGGAACTTTGCTGTACAAAGCATTCTAAATTCGGAAACGGTATTCTTAAAAAGGGTGAGCCGGAAGATAACCGCGTATGGATCAGTGTTGCAAACGAAAACGACGGACGTGCAATCCTTCCTTTTGAAGATTTAATTCCGGCAGATGCATATATCTGGTCTCATTATCGTGATGATGCAGAGCTTTTAAGCCGTTTTGTTGATCTTACAGAAAAAGGAAATACAGGCGCTCTTGATACAGTCGGTTTTATTGATGATGACTGTGTAATTAAAAATTCAAATATCATTAAGGATGCAAAAATCGGAAAAGCAACTTACATCAAAGGGGCTTTAAAATTAAAGAACATCACAATCCTTTCTTCCGAAGAAGAACCTTCACAGATTGGCGAAGGCGTAGAAATGGTAAACGGTATCCTGGGTTATGGAAGTAAGCTTTTCTATCAGGCTATTGCAGTACGCTTTGTAATCGGAAGAAACTGTCAGGTAAAATACGGTGCACGTCTTTTAAACTCAGTTCTTGGTGATAACTCTACAATCTCTTGCTGTGAAGTTTTAAATAACCTGATTTTCCCTTTCCACGAGCAGCATCACAACTCTTCGTTCCTTATTGCAACAACAATCGGCGGACAGAGTAACATCGCTTCGGGAGCAACAATCGGAAGTAACCACAACTCACGTTCCCCTGATGGAGAAATTTTTGCAAAACGTGGTTTCTGGCCAGGACTTTGTTCAGACTTTAAACACAATTCACGCTTTGCTTCATTCGTTCTTGTTTCAAAGGGTAGCTACCAGCATGAGCTTGATATTCCATATCCATTTGCTCTTGTTAGCCCTGGTGAAAAATCGGACGAAGCGATTACAATCATTCCGGCATTCTGGTTTATGTACGACATGTTTGCAATCACACGCAATAAAAACAAATTTGCAAAACGCGATAAACGTAAGACAAAAATTCAGAATATAGAATTTGATCCTATGGCTCCGGATACAATGCAGGAAATCATGGCAGCTATGGAGAGACTCATCAGCCTTACTGCAGTTTATCTTAAGGAACCAAAAAAGCTTCAGGAAGCAAAGGATTACCTCCATCAGAATCCGGATGCAGATTTCACTTTATTCGACGAAACATGCCAGAAGAAATTTGGTGCCGTTATTGCAAAGCCGGTTAAAGCTTACAAGATGTACAGAAAAATCGTAAAATACTTTGCAACACGCGAACTCATGGATTACTGTAAGGCTCAGAATAAAAAGAACCTTACACTCGATATGATTAATTCAATCAGAAAGGAAACTCTGTACACTGAATGGGAAAATGCCGGCGGACAGATTATTCCTTCCGATAAAATCAAAGAACTCTTTAACCTTATTAAAGGAAGAAATATTACAGACTGGAAAGAAGTTCACGCGTTCTACGACAAGTGCAACGAAGAATATCCTAAGTGGAAGGTGCGCTATTCCCTCTATCTTTTAGAGCAGCTTTATTCACGCCCTGTAGAAGAGTTCACCGAAATGCTTTATCAGGATATCATCAGCGATGTTACTGTTGTAGCAAACGATATCTACAATGCTTCTGTTGAATCACGCGAAAAAGATTACACTGATTACTACAGAAACATGGTATACAGAAATAAAAAAGAAATGGAAACTGTAATCGGACCTTTGAGCGACAACTCATTCTTAAAAGACCTTAAGGTTACAACTGCAGAATTTGTTTCGGAAATCAAACTTATCTTCAGTGAGCTTGTAAAATAAAAAAATGAAATTAGCCGGAAAGTATAGACCATATAAAGCAGTCTCTCTGGAAAACCGGACCTGGCCTTCTAAAAAAATAGAAAAGGCTCCGGTGTGGTGTTCCGTTGATTTGAGGGATGGAAACCAGGCGCTTGAAATACCTATGGGCATTGAACAGAAGCTTGAGTATTTTAAGATGCTTGTAAAGACAGGTTTTAAACAGATTGAGGTCGGCTTTCCTTCTTCGTCAGATACCGAGTATGAATTTGTGCGAAGACTTATAGAAGATAATCTTATTCCTGATGATGTTACGATTCAGGTTTTGTGTCCTTTCCGAAAAGAGTTTATAGAAAAAACTGTCCAGTCGATTAAGGGTGCAAAAAATGTAATCTTCCATGCCTATACTGCAATTTCTCCGGCTCACAGAAAATACAATTTTAATAAGTCCGAAGACGAGATGTTCGACTTTATTAAAGAAGGCGTTCATCTTGTAAAGGATGCTGTTTCTTCCCTTAAAAACGTAAACCTCACTTTTGAATTTTCACCCGAGTGTTTTTCGCAGACCGAGCCTGATTACTCTGTAAAAATATGCGACATGGTTATTAAAGAGTGGGGAAAAGATAGAAACAAGGTGATTATCAATCTTCCGGTTACCGTGGAAAGCTCAATGCCAAATCAGTTTGCGGATTTAGTAGAATATTTTTCGAGCCGACTTGTGGCGCGGTCGGAATGCGTGCTTTCTTTGCATAACCATAATGATCGCGGGGAAGGTGTTGCTGACTGCGAGATGGGACTTTTAGCCGGAGCTGAGCGTGTAGAAGGCTGTCTTTTTGGAAACGGAGAGCGAACCGGAAACCTGGATATTGTAAACGTTGCATTGAACATGTATACCCAGGGGATAGACCCCGGTCTTGATTTTTCAAACCTCATGGAGCTTTCCGAAAACTTTACGCGCCTTACCGGAATGGAACTTTCGGGACGTCTTCCTTATGCAGGAGAGCTTGCATTTACATCATTCAGCGGAAGCCATCAGGATGCAATAAACAAGGCTCTTAAGCTCAGAAAAGATAAGGATGTCTGGGACGTTCCATACTTAATCATAGACCCTCACGATATTGGCCGCGAATACCAGGGAATTATTCGAATCAACAGTCAGAGCGGAAAGGGTGGAGCAGCATATATCCTCGAACACGAATTTGGAATCATACCTCCAAAAGCAATGCTTCCTGTTATCGGGCGCGAAGTCAAGGCAAGGGCAGACGAACTTCAGAAAGAACTTTCTCCCGAAGATGTTTACAATGTTTTTTCAGAAAAATGGCTCAATACAAAATATCCTCTTAATGTATTCGAGATTACAGAAAAGCATATCGAAGGGGAACGCGGTGGCTCTGGCGAAGAACACGTTGCAGCAACAGCAACAATCGAATATCTTGGAAAGCGCTATGTAATCACTGCAAGCGGAAACGGTCCTCTTGATGCCTTTGTAGCAGTCATGAAGCGTACATCGGCTCCTCTTTTCAACATCACAAGCTTCCACGAACATTCTATTGGTACAGGTTCAAATACTCACGCTATGGCTTATGTTCAGCTTACTTTCGAAGACGGAACAACAAAATGGGGCGTAGGTAAGAGCTCCAACGTTGGTCGTGCCGGTATTGCAGCCGTAGTAAGCGCAATCAACTTTGAAGAATAAATAATCCTCCCCGGCCATATACACGGAGCCTGCCAGATTCTGTTAAATCATGCTAAAAATTCTGTTATTTTCGTATAAAAAATTTGCTTTATTGCCAAAAATCATAGATAATTTAAAGACAGTCTTAACAGACACACAAGGCATTATTTTTTTACAAAATCGTCTTTTATTAAATTGAATTCAAAAATTAGTTTAATCGTTTGGAAGAGAATAAGTATTTTTATTTGAGAGGAAATATTTATGGCGAGAGAACTGGACCGTTTTGAAAAAAATCCAAGAAAAAACATGAAATTAAAGACAAAGCTTCTTGCAATGATGGTAGGAGCGAGTGTCCTTGGAATTGTAATCAGTATTTATGTTGCCCTTAAAGTATTTGATAATGGTCTTATTTCCAATGCAAAGGAAGAAGTAGACAGTGTTGCACGTGGTGTTTCTTACATTCTTACAGACTGGCACGATAATCTTGAACGTTACGGTGATATGCTTTCCGTTCAGCCGGACGAAATAGATGTTTTTGTACAGGACATCCCGATGAATAAGCAGACGGATGACTATCTTACGAAGGTTGCAGAACGTGCGGGGCTTGATTTAATTGCATACATAGATCCTGCGGGAAGGGTTTTGGGAGGTTATGCAATTGATACGACTGAACGCCAGCATCACGAGATTGTAACTACAGCCCTCAAGGGAAAAATGACTTATGCATATTCTGAATTCGGTGAGCTTGATTATGCTCTGCTTGCGGCTGTTCCTGTAATTAAGGATGGAAAGGTAATCGGCTGTATTGTTACAGGATATGAACTTGCAGACGACGGCAGTGATGCATATACAACCGTCGTTCATGATAATTACAATGTTGAATGTACTGTATTCAAGGGGAAAGTCCGTGCGGCCACAACATTGGGAGCAAATCTTGTAGGAACAGAGCTTGCAAACGAAGCAATTGTAGAACAGGTTTTAGGAAACGGAAATCCTTACTCAGGACCAAACACAATCAATAAGATTGAGTACTATTCGAACTATGTTCCTTTAGTCTGCGAAAACGGCGACATAACAGGTATGGTCTTTGTCGCTAAATCTATGCAGGTGATTGAATCTGTAAAATACAGAACTATGTCTTATGTTATTCCTCTTGGTGCAATTTTAGTTATTGTTCTTGCCCTCTGCGGCTTTACTTTTGTCCGCTGGATTATGAGGAGAATCAACAACGTAACTGTTTTCCTTGCTGATCTTGCAAGCGGCGAAGCTGATTTAACAAAACGCTGTGCACTTTATGTAAGGGACGAAATCGGAGCCCTCATCATCAACTTTGACTTATTTATGGATAAGCTTCACGGAATAGTCAAGACGCTTAAGGAATCTAAGATTGAGCTTGGCCAGAGCGGAGAAAAGCTTTCTGCCAGCACAGAAGATACTGCAAGTTCCATCACGGAAATTATTGCAAACATCGACAGTATTCATAACAGCATTACCGATCAGGGAAAGAGCGTTACCGAAACAAATGAATCGGTTCAGAATATTACGGCTGGAATTACAGATCTTGATAAATTGATTGAAGAGCAGTCATCGAGTGTAACACAGGCTTCTGCCGCCGTTGAACAGATGATAGGAAACATCAATTCGGTTGTTTCTTCGGTAGAAAAGATGTCTTCTGCATTCAAAACCCTCGAAGAAAATGCGGAAAACGGATTTTCTAAACAGAAAGACGTTAACGAAAGAATCCGCATAATCGAAGAACAGTCTAAGATGCTTAAGGAAGCAAACCTTGCTATTTCTGCAATTGCAGCTCAGACAAACCTTCTTGCCATGAATGCGGCAATCGAAGCAGCTCATGCGGGGGAACTTGGTAAGGGATTTGCGGTAGTAGCTGATGAAATTCGTAAGCTTTCGGAAACCTCTTCTGAACAGTCTAAGAAGATTGGTGAACAGCTCAAAAAGATTATGACTTCTATTACAGATGTTGCAGCTTCTTCCGGCGAAGCAAGTATTGCGCTTAATGAGGTTGCAAGTCATATTAAGACAACGGATGAATTCGTAATTCAGATTCACGATGCTATGGAAGAGCAGAACGAAGGTTCAAAGCAGATTCTCGAAGCTCTCCGTCACATGAATTCGTCTACAAGCGAAGTAAAGACTTCTTCCCGCAATATGTCCGAAATCAATACTAAGATTGTAAGCGATATGAAATCCCTCTTTGATTCAACTCAGCAGATGAACGAAAGCATGATAGAGATGGCTGTCGGCGCCGGTAAGATTAATGATACAGGAACTACGCTGAATGAGATTTCTTCTCAGGTTAAGTCATTCATCCAGAAGATTGGAAATGAGGTAGACCTCTTTAAAGTTTAAGCTTTACAACAGCAGAAAGGCTTCCGGCATCCGGGGAATTATTCCGGCTTTCCGGGAGTCTTTTTTTTTTGTCTAAAACAATTTTTTTACGGCATCCATGTATTTATTTCCGCGGTCAAATTCGTTACTGAACATACCAAAAGAAGTGGCTCCCGGAGAAAATACAACAACCTCATCATCTTTTGTTTCTGATAATTTTTCTTTAAGGCTTGTCAGCATTTTGTCCAGGCTGTCGAATGGTCCTTTAAAACTGATTTTTTCTTTTTCGAGTTCCGGAGTGATTTTGTCTGTAGCGCTTCCCTGTAAGAAATAAATATCTTTTACCGGGATTACTCCGTTTTCATTCAAAGCGTTTAATTCACCCTTCTGGCAGAGGACGTCTTTAAGTGGTGTTAATTCAAGTCCCTTGTCCGTGCCGCCTGTTAAAAGAATAACTGATTTTCCAAACGACTGCGATGCTGCACTTGCGGCTTCTGGAACAGTGGCACATGAATCGTTATAGAATTTAATTTCTTTTCCGCTTTTGTTTTTAAAACTGTGGAAGTACTGAAGGCGGTGATCAATTCCTGTCCAGCTTTTACAGATTTCCCTTGTTCTTTTTGCATCAACTCCCATAAGGTATAAAACAAGTGCTGCATTTAAGACATTGATTTTCATGTGTTCGCCGGGAACAGAAAGTCCGTCTAAAATAACTTCGGGTTCTGTCATTCCGCCGAGTAATACTTTTCCACAGAATGTTCCGTCAGCCTTATTTTCCTGCCATACACCGTAGATTTTTTTATCCTGTGTGATGGCTGCGCTTGTGTTTTCAAGTGGCTGTCTTCCGTATCTTAAAACTGTTGCCTTTGACTCATCTGCAAAAAGGTTTCCCCATGTTGTAGCGCCTGGGTGAAGGGATTTATCGGGGCCTGTTCCAAGTTCATCGTCTTCTGCATCAAAAATGGAATAGTCGCCTTTGGTCTGGTCTTTATAGATAAGGCGCTTGTCTTTTACATAGTCTTCCATATTGCCGTACCAGTTCTGGTGGTCGGGAACTATTTTTGTGATGATGGAAATGTGAGGTCTTAAAACACCCCTTCCACGTAAATCCGAAAGCTGCCACGAAGAAAATTCAATTACAACAGGTGTATCCTGATTTACCTCGTCTATAAAAGTGAGAGGGCTTACTGTGATGTTTCCGCCGAGAAAGGCTGTAAAACCTGCTTTATTCAATCCGTAGTAAATTGCGCTTACTGTAGAACTTTTTCCCTTGCTTCCTGTTACCGCGATAATAGGGCAGTCTGTAAAGCGCAGGAAAATACTCAAATCAGTTTCGATTGCTTTTGCGGCTGCCAGATATTTATTTCCTTCGTATTTTACGCCTGGATTTTTAATTACGCAGTCGGCATTTTCAAAATCTTCGATGCGGTGTTCACCAAGGCGGTAAGTAAGGCGTGAAGTATCTAAAGTTGAATCACTGGAAAGTCGGTCAATTGTCGGCTTTAACTGTTCTTCGGTTTTCATATCCGTTACAAGAACGTGGGCACCCTTATTAAGGAAAAATCGAACGGCTGCTTCTCCGCCTCCGTTTAATCCAAGTCCCATAATTGTTACGTGTTTTCCTTTTATATCAGAAATTGAAGAAAAGGCGCATTTAGCTGGATATGAATGAAATTCCATAAAAATACTCCGGATAAAAAAGTAAAAAAAAACCTCCCTGCAAAACAAGGAGGCTAATCTGCCGGGAACCAGAATCGAACTGGCACGTCGGTTGCCCGACACAGGATTTTAAGTCCTGGGCGTCTACCAATTCCGCCATCCCGGCGACTTCCTATAATATATCTAAAATAAGGATTTTTTACAAGTGGGGTAATTTACAAATATTCATAATTTGAAGTAGAATATCGCATTATGTTGAGTCTTATTGTATTAAAACAGCTTGTCATCATGCTCGTGATTGCACTGTGTGGTTTTACTTTTGCAAAGGTATTTAAGGTTACAGAAGGGGAGCAGAAGTTTTTAAGCAAGCTCCTTCTTTATTTTATCAATCCGTTTTTAGTTTTTAATTCCTTTGTTACCACTGCATTCAGTGTGGAAAAATTGAAGAACATGGGAATTGTTGCCGTAGTTTCTTTAATCATCCACTTTTTTATGATTGGGCTTGCCTTTGTTACGATAAGAAAAAACAGCGAAAATCAGGAAGAAGAGGATTACAACATCATCGACCGCCTTACAGTCATCTTTACAAACTGCGGGTTCGTAGGAATCCCTCTTATCAGCAGTGTTTTTGGTGCAGAAGGCGTTCTTTATCTGATTGGCTTTTTAGTATGCTTTAATATTCTTTTGTGGACCTTCGGCTATAAGCAGATGAGCGGTAAAATGAACATCAAAAAGATAATCACAAATCCAAACATAATTGCCGTATTCTTAGGTCTTTTCTTTTACTGCACACAGATTAAACTTCCCGAAGTAATTTTTAAACCTATGAATCTTATAGCCGAGATGAACTCTCCGCTTGCGATGATTTTAATCGGTATTCTTTTTGCAAGCTTTAAGTTCGATAAGAAATTCCTCTTCCGTATTATTCGAACCTGTTTCTTACGCCTTATTGGAAGTGCAATTCTTTCTTTCTGTGTTATCTTTGTTTTTTATAAAATCCTTCTTGCAGTAAACTTTCAGACACCGGAGTCGGAGCTCCACATGATGCTCTTTGTTCCATTTATCTGCTCCATGTGTCCATCTGCTACAAGCGTTCCAAGTCTTTCCTGCCTCTTCGAAAAGGATGCAAAATATTCAAGCCTTTTAGTCTGCCTTACGACAATGCTCTGCGTTCTCACTATTCCGGCTCTTTTAGCACTTGCAGAACTGATTATTAAATAAACTATTTATTGAATAGTTTTACTTCCTTATTGTGCTTTAAGTAATAAAGGCTGCAGCTTATTTTTTCTTCGCCAACATCAAGAAGTTTAGAAGCTGCCGTCTTATAGCATGCCTGCTGAGGTTCATAAATTTCGGGCTTTATTTCTGTGTCCGATTTATAATCCACGATTGTATAAGTTGAATCAGGATTTTCGAAAATTAAGTCTATGGAACCTGTAAAGATTGAGCCGTCTAAGAACATGCGGAATGCGTATTCAGCCTTGTAAAATCTTCCTGCCGCCTTTGCCTCTTCAAAACGTTTTCCAATCTCGGAAGCCTTAAAATCTTCACACATCTTTTTACAGATTTCTTTCTGCTCTTCCTGTTCTTTTTCCTTAAGATCTTTGAACATTGCTGTGCGTACTTCATAATTTTCAGGAGTAATTCCATTTGCCTGAGCTTCGAGGTAGGCGTGAACCAGGGTTCCAAAATCTGCGGCGGTGAATTTTTCTGAATAAAGATAATCTTCGCTCTTTTCGAATTTTTCTCCGCTGTCTGAATCTTCTGCCGGCTGAGTCCTGTTTGTTTCAAGTGAGCTTGGAGTTTTTCTGTTCGAAGTGATTTCGGGAAGTTTAATCACAGCTTCTGTCTGATAGTTTTTATAAATTTCTTCGAGGGCATTTTTGTCTGATTCTTTTTTGTGACTGTAGGCTTCTTTTTTGGAAACAGGCGGGAATGAATAAAAATCAAAAGGAGCGCCGGGGGTGTAAACGGGTTCAGTCATGACAAGATTAAGATCATCAACTATAAGTGAATACCATGCATAGGCTAATCGTTCTATGAGATTAAAATCAGTTGTGCCTGGTTCCGGAGAAGTTGAATATTTTTTTGTTGACATTTTTTTATTGCTTGAGTCTAGTTTAACACTCCATGAGCCTGTTATATAAACTGAATCTATTGCACGGGTAACTGCAACGTAGATAAGGCGGCGGAATTCTGCAAGCTCTTTTTTTCTTTCTATTGTCTTATTTATGAGGTAAAAGAAATTTGAACTGCGGCCTTCGGTTATTAAAGAAGGACCTGTTTCTTCATCATAGAAAAAGGAGGTATCGTTTTCCCTCTTAGTGATGCCTGTAATCCCATAGATGAATACATGCTTAAACTGAAGCCCCTTACTCTTATGAATCGTCATGATGTTTACGCCGTCTGATTTTTCAAGCGGATAGCTTATATCCTTTACATCAAGATCCGTGTTGTCCCTGAATGATGTATTTTCGTTATCTTTGATTACTGCAAGCTGATCAATAAACCACGAAACACTTTTTCCCCTCTCATCACACTGGCGTCCAAGCTCAAAAAGAAGGTCAAATTGTTCGGAGAAAATCGAAGTGCTCAGGTTCTGGAGGGTCTCATAATAATAGCCCGAGTTTATCCAGAGCTCGGTGAGTGTTTTTGTAATCGGCTGACTCAAAACTTTATCTTTACCCGGGATTTCTTCTTTTGTAAAATCTGAAACCATGTTGATTACTGAATTAAAATCATATCCCTTAAACGGCGACGAAAGATAACCCGCATAGGCTTTTTTGTCGGATGGGTAAACGCAGAGACGGAGGTAATTATAGATATCGTTTACAGGCCCGTCTGCAAAAAGAGAAGAGTTTGAATCGATGATATACGGAATATTAAAATAGTTGAGCCATTTTATGAGTGTTCCTCTGTCGGTTCGTCCCTTGTCAAGAATTGCAAAATCACTGTAAGAAAGTGATTGATTTTTTTCTTTGAGCTCACTGATTTTCGAGACAATAAAATAAGCCTTCTGATTTTTTTCATCAAGGCTTTCGTCTTCACCACTTTCTATGAGCTTTGATGTATTGAGCATGCAGAGGTGAACAGGTACATTGGCGGCATTTAAAACTGCTTCGGGCTTTTCCTGTTTTGTTTCAGAATCATATTTTAATGCACGCAGGGTATAGGTTGCCTCGTAATCTTCCTGAGTATTGTTGTCGAAGAAGGCATAGCGTTCGTTATTAAAAAAGAGATTAAAGGCCGCAAGCATCTGGTGACTTGAGCGGTAATTACAGGTCATCGATTTTGCAGGTCTGATTCTTTTGTCATTTTTTAAACTGTTGAAGACTGAAACATCGGCACCGCGGAATTTATAGATTGACTGCTTTTCGTCGCCTACAAAGAAGAGCTTTTCCTTATCTCCGCACAGGTTAAAAAGAAGGTCACGGTTTTTTCCGTTGTTATCCTGGAACTCGTCAATCATGATTATGTCGTAGGCTTCCTGCTCCTGCTTTCTGATTTCTTCGTCTTCGTTTAAAATTTTAAATGCGAGCTCAGAAACATCGTTGAAGGTGAGGTTTCCCGATTCCCTTTTTGCATCATTTACAAGAGCGGTAAATTCATCTGTAAGCTCTGCAAAATCTTTGAGCGCCTCGTAATCTTCAAAAAACTGGATGATGGAAGAAAGGAGGGGGATGAAGGGCTCTTTAAGAAATTTAAGATATTCTTTTGATACGAAATCTCCTCTTGCGTTATATGTAATTTTACTAACCAGAGAAGATATTTTATTAAGATTTGTCTGACATGTTATAATCTGCTCTTTGTATTGTTCTGTAGAGTCGTTGATTTTATTCTGGTTGATGACTTTATCAAAAAGTTCAAATAATGTTTCTTTATTTTGTTTTAGAAGTGACAGGAATTTATTTTCTTTTGTGCTTGATTCCAGTTCTTCATCACACACATTTTGTATCTCGCCTATAAGCTTTTTAAGCGTATAACAAGCAGTGCCGGTTTTAGCAGTAAGCACTTCGTAAAGATATTTTTTATAGTTTTTGAAGGCCGGATCATCCTGCTGTTCATCACCGAGGATAAAATAATTATAGGCTTTTACGATGAGAGTTTTCTGAAGCACAAGCTTTTTAGAAAAAAGGCCGCTCTCGCCTGCGATACTCGTATGTTTTATGATTGCCTCAGAAAGAATCTTATCCGAAAAGTCCTGGAATTTTCCGGGCTCCGCAAAACTTCTTATACAAAGGCGTTCTTTATTTTTAAAGACGAATGGAAGTGCAAGCTCTTTTATGTCGCTCTCTGAATCCTCTGAGCCTGTAGAAAAGTCCGGGCGGATACCGTACATACTTGCAGCCTGTTTAACGATTCCCGAGCAGTATGAGTCGAGCGTTTTTATCTTTGCTTCCGAGAATTCTTTGAGTGCGTTTTCTGCAAGGCTTTTTTCTTTTTCCGGAGTTTCGGGGTTTGCAGCAAAAAAGCTCAGGGTTTCATAGATTCGTTCGAACATCTCTCCGGCCGCTTTTTTTGTAAAGGTGAGGGTAAGGATTTTGGAAGCAGGAATTTCTTTTGACATTACAAGCCATGCAAATCTGGTAGCAAGAACCTGAGTTTTTCCCGAGCCAGCCCCTGCCGCAACAACTGTGTTTCCTTCCGAACAGCAGCATTCAGTCTGTACCGGGTCAAGGTTTGTTTTTAAAAGATTTAAATATTCGTAACTCATCTTATTCCCCCTTCTTAATGTTTCTTCCCGCTACGGTAAACTGATAACGGCACATCGCCTTATAGCTGCACGAAACACAGTCCTTGTAAATGTCTACTTCCGATTCCTTCGGAGAAAAATCGTAATTAGATACTCTAGTGTAAAACTCTTTTGAATGTCCGGCAAAAGCTTTTAAAGTCGGTTCAAAATCTTCTTCTGTCTTTTTAGCCTCCGTGGTTATGATTCCCTGATTTTCAAGTTGATTATCCTTTATTGAATCTTTTATGGAAACAAAACCCGCGTAATCAAATTCTCTTTTCTTTTCGGAATTGATGAGTGTCATGTATGTCGGAACCTGGAAGTCTTTGATTTTTCCTTCATCATCAATTTTACAATCCTTAGCGGCCGGCAACTTCGAGGTCTTATAATCAATCAGAATCACGCTTTCTATTGCCTGATCAATTCTGTTTTTTGAAAGGAGACAGTCGATTTTTCCGTAATAACCATACTTTTCGTCCGGAATGCCCGTGCTTAATTTTTCTTCTACCTTGTGAACGTAAAGTCCTCCAAAACCCAAGTCTTTTTTTGCTGTTGCATTCTCGTCATATTTTTTGAGCAGGATCGAAAGAAAATCGAAAATAGTCTGACTGATTTCTTCTGTCTGGGAATTGAGCATCAAAAGAGTGAGAGGGCTGTCGCGGAATTTCTGCTTGTAATCCTGAATGGTAGCTTTTGTATGCTCAGAAAGCTTTTGTTTTATCTCTGTTTCATTTTCAAAAAGTCCTTCTTCGTTCGTGCATGGAAGCTGCTCCTGCAAAATCTTGTAATCTTTCATAAAATGTTCAAGAACATCGTGGTAAACATTTCCCATATCAAAGCGGTCAATCAGTTCTGTGTCTAAAGAATCCTCTTCGATATTAAACGCGTTGTTCATAAGCCATTTGCGCGGGCATTCAAAGAAGTATTTCATATCGGTTTGAGTCATAAGGATTTTATCTTTGAGATCCGGTTTTTCGTCTTTATTGCGGCTTTCGCAAAGGTATTCATGAATTATTTTTTTAGCATCTTCGGATAAGTCAGCATTTTTTTGTGAGCCTGTGAGCCTTTTTTCGTTTATTTTATACCAGCCGTTAAAATGCTCCTTCTGGTCTTTGCTGAAAAATCCCTTCTTTGGAGAATCCTGATTCAAAAATAGATTTTTTTCGTTTAAAATAAAATCATCCTTATCAAGTTCCTTAAGTGCCTCTGTTACGTGACCCTCTGAATCTTTATTCACTATGTTCAAAAAATTGTGTACGATTTCAAAGCCCGAAAAACTTTCTTCTGCAAAAGAAAATGTTACTATGGATTTTTCATCCGGTCCCGCATCTTCGTTGTGTTTTGCATAAAGACTGATTATCGCTCTTGAAGCATTGAACTCTCTGTCTTTTTCTATGAGCCCCAGTTCTTTTCTTTTAATCCCGTTTAGGAACGAAAGCTTTTTATTAGGAACTTCTATGCTGTTCTGACTTGCATCCATCACAAACTGATATTTATAATTGGCAGATGCCGAAAGCTTATAAGGATATACAAGAAGTCCCGGCTTTGTGTTCTGCGGTGTATATGTTTTTTTGTTTAAAATGTTTAAAAAGAAGCTGTACGGAGAAGAAATTTTTAAATCGAATTTTTCTATAAAATCTTTTTCTATCTGAATGAGCTCATTTAGGTGGACAATGCAGCGCGAGATTATATTGTTCGATTCTAAGCTGAAGTCGTCCATATCGAGGAAAGTTGTCTTAAAGGCATTCCACTGCTGCTGGATATCAGAAAAGCTTTTTGCATTGCAGATTTTTGTGATTCTTTCCTTAAGGTTTTCGTAAAAGCGAAGTTCCAGCTCATCCTTTTCGCCTTTAGAATTTTTTAAAGCTTCCTTCCAGATATCGCGCTTTGTTCCGTCTTTTTGTTCAAAATTGAAAAGACAGTGCATGCGGTTTCCTTCCCTTATGAGCTGTTCGATTGTATCTTTTTCGTCATTTTTCCATGGGATGTAACTGTCTAAAAGAAGAGATCTTATGCTGTCAAAAGAAAAATCAGAGGTATAGCAGTCCTGAATTTCCGTAAAGATTTTTCCCGCTGTTTTTTTGATGAGGGGGAGACCTGCTTTAATTACAAACGGAATGCAGTATTTTGTAAGCTCGCGTTCAAGGTATGGCCGCCAGGTATCAAGGTCCGGTACGCTTAGAGTGATGTCTGTGTAAGAAGCTTTTTTTTCTTCTACAAGCTTTCTTATCTGAAGAATTGTTCGTCGGAGCTCTTTTCGTGAATCAGAATATTTATAACAGCTGATTTTATTTGAATCATTTATGGAAGCTTGTGGCAGACGCACGATTGTAATCTGTTCACTTTTTTTAAGGCTTTCTTCATAATCATAAAAGTCTTCAAGAATTTCGGGATAAATGATTATGAATTTCTGGTCGCCTGAAAAATCTGCATCAAGCCAGGCCGGTTCAAAAAAATCATGTTCGTCCAGGAAGGAAGAATACTTTTCGTAAAGGGTTTTGTAATCAGAATCTTCATCATCGTAAGGAGTGCCAGATTCTTCCTTTAATTTGTGCCAGAGTTTAAGGGAAGGAAGAAGACCTGTGAGCCAGTCTGTAAAAGAAGAGGCGTGGTCTTTAAAATCCGGATTGATTATCCTTTTGAAAAACGGAGATTCGGCATTCTTATCTATTAAATTGCTTATAAAAACTTTTCGTAAAATTGACGGAATGGAAGTTTTATTTTCTTCTGTTGAGTGAAGGAAATTGTTTTTAAATTTGTCCCAGGCAGTAAAGCGTTCTAAGGGGAGGGCAGAAAGTCCCGTTTTTTCGGGATTTGTAATAAGATAATCAATCCACGAATTCATAACAACATCGGTAGAAAAAACAAAGGTGTTCGATTTATCTTTTACTGCTTCGCATAAAAATTCTGCAAGACCATTTCCTTCGACTTCTTTCACAGGCATTTATTGTCCCTCCTTTTCTTCTTCCATATTATTATCATCCTGACTCTCACCTAATGCAAGACTTACAAGATCAGAAATATATTGCGATTCCATTGCTTTTTCTTTTGTGGTACCGGAAACACCGAGCGACTTTTTCTGAAAGCTTTTCTTTTCGTTTCGTTTTTCTAAAAGAGTTCTTGCGCTCAAAAGAATTTCCGCGCCCTTCATCGCATTTACATGCAGGCACTGTGCTATCGCGCTTTCCTCCTGTTCACAGAGGTTTTCCAGAGTGAGGAATTTTTTCTGAAGTTCCATAGCCCTTTTGTTTCCGATTCCGGGAATCTCCAGAAATATAGAATCAGTGTTTTCTTTTGTACGAAGGTTCTGGTTACGGCTTGTTGCAAAGCGGTGGGTTTCATCTCGGACACGCTGCAATAATCTAAGGGCATCGCTTCTTCTTGGAAGCCTTATAGGGGTAGAGTTTCCAGGAAGATAGATGTCTTCAAACTTTTCTGCAAGACCAACAACCGGAATATCAAGCTTTAATGCCTGTAAGATTCCTTCTGCCGCATTTACCTGACCAATACCACCGTCTATCATGATTAAATCGGGGAGGTCTTCCTGTTCGTTTACAAGCCTTGTATAACGCCGGCTAACAGCTTCCCTCATCGAAGCAAAGTCGTCTATTATTCCATCCGTAGTTTTTAAGCGGAAGTAGCGGTAATTTTTTTTGTCAGGATTTCCGTTGTAAAAGCTTACAAGGGATGCAACCGGGAACTTACCGCCGATATGCGCAATATCAAAGCCTTCTATTCTTACAGGAAGCACATCAAGGTCTAAAAGATCTTTGAGCTCTTTCATCGCAGGTGTGTCGCCTCTGTCCCTCATTCGCCTGATTATATCTTCCCTCGCATTCTGATGGCACATGTTCAGAGAAGCAATGTCTTTTGGAGATGAGCCTGTAAAAAGCTTGCAGGTTACTTCTTTAAAGGTTTCACAAAGCCACTTGGAAATGATTTCAAAATTCTCAGTCGGTGGAATACAGATGGCCGGTGGAACCTGTTCTTTTTCTTCGTAAAAGCATGCCATAAACTCTGCAAGGTAATCATTTTCGTCGCTCAAAGTTTCTACACGATAGTTTTCCCTTCCAAGAAGTTTTCCGTGGCGAACCTTTAATACCGTAAATGTTACAAGTTCTCCTTCCGAAGCGTAATTGATGTAGTCCATGTCGTCTGTGTCGAAAGCCTGAACGATATTCTGATTCTGTAAAACCATCAGCGCTTTGATTCCGTCGCGGAGTCTGCCCGCCTTTTCAAAATTCAATTCCGCTGCGGCTTTTTTCATTTCTTGGGTGAGTTTTTTAATGCTTTCATCATTTTTGCTGCTTAAGATATTTATGATTTCTTCTATATTTTTGTTGTATTCTTCCTTGGTAAATTTTCCTGAGCACGGTGCCTTACACTGACCCATATGATAGTAGAGACATGGATTGTCACGCTTACGGAAGGTTCTGCAGTGACGTAAAGGATAAAGTTTAAAAAGAGTTTCTATAAAAGTATCCAGGGCATTTACATCGGGGTAGGGACCAAAATATGTAGAGCCGTCCTGAAGGATTCTTCTTGTGCGGAAAACCTTCGGGAAATCTTCGTTTGTGATTCTTAAAACCGGATAGCTTTTTCCGTCTTTTAAATCGATGTTGTAACGCGGTTTATACTGTTTTATAAGATTGTTTTCAAGGATTAAAGCTTCATATTCGTTTGTTGTTGTGATGTATTCAATGGAAGAAGCGTGCGAGATTAAAAGGCGGGTCTTTATGTCTTTGTTTCCCGAAAAGTATGATGAAAGCCTGTTTTTAAGATTTTTTGCCTTCCCTACGTAAATTACCGTCTGTTCTTCATTTTTCCACAGGTAAACACCGCTTGATTGCGGGGCTTTTAGTGCGGTTTCATGTAAATTCTTACGGTAATCGGCTTTTATCATAGTTTTTTTCATTATAGCAGAGAATCCTATTTTTCTAAAGGAGAAATCATTTTATTCCGATGTAAAAAAAGAATAAGAGTTTTTGAATTTTCAAATTCTGGACTTCGTATTCTAAAACTTATGTGATATATTTTATATTAGTGGTGAAAACTGTATGATTAAGAATCGTATAAAAAAATTTATTATCTTATCTCTGGCCATGAACCTCTGTTTTTCTGCATTTTCTACAGAAATAACTCTTGGTGGTAAAGACGGATGGCCTCAATTCCAGTCACAGACAAATATTACAAAGGGAAAGGGACGATTCGGTTATGATTGTATTCAGCTTGCCACAAATTCTTTCACAAAAGACAGCGATACCGATCTCCTTATAGATTTTGAAAATCCTGGTTGTCCTATAGCCACAGGTTCTTATCAGATTGTAAAAAATAACCTTAAGACTTCCAATCAGACAATAATGGCAAAAAATGCGGGATTAAGCCGCAACATGGGTGGATTGAACATCGTCGGCGATAACGGAACTTTCTTTGGCTCAGAAGGATTGATGGGTTCATTCTCGATTGAATTCTGGCTTTGCCCTTCAATTGCAGAAAACGGCGAAGTAATCATGAATTGGGAATCTTCCAGAAATATCCGCCAGAGACTTTTATATCAGCTCATAAACTGCAGCTTTAATAAGGGACACCTTAAATGGACTTTGTCTAATATTTTTGATTCTTACTCAACCGAAAGCGAAGACGTTGTGCTCGAAGGAATTTCCAAGATAATTCCTGATACATGGTCTTATCACGCACTTTCATATGATTGCGAAACAGGTGTTCTTGAATATCTTGTAAACGGAAAAACAGAAGCAATCTGCTACATGACTTCTACAAAAAGGGAAGGCGGCGAGGTTTATCTTGTAAGCTTTGGTGCAAAAGCCGAAGTTGAATTCTGTTCCGAATATACAGGTAAAATAGATGATATAAGAATTCTCCGTCGTCCTTACTCAATTCCTGATTATCAGTCAGCAGAAGTTGCCGGTAAAGTTGAACGACTTTTGTATCAGCCAAAGGGTGGCCATTTTATTACAAGACCAATCGTTGTTTCTACCGGTTCAAAGCTCACAAATCTTATTGCAGAGATGAATGTCCCTGCTCAGACAGAAGTAAGCTTTTTTGTGCGCTCGGGAGACAATTATTATAACTGGACAGATTCATATCCTGCATGGAAGCCTGTAACAAGCGGAAAAGATATTAAAGATGTAAAAGGAATGTACTTCCAGATTGCATGTTACATATATCCGGACGGAGACGGAACAATAACTCCAACAATCACACAGATTAAACTCGATTTTGAAGAAATGCCTTTACCACTTCCACCATTCACTGTAAAAGCAGAAGCCGGAAATGGAAGCGTTACTCTTTCGTGGAGTTATTCTGTTGATGATACAGCCGGTGGATATTACATCTATTACGGAACAAGACCGGGAGAATATCTTGGAAGATTTGCCGTAGAAGGTGATTCACCAATAAATGCCGGTAATACGACAACATTTAAAATAACGGGCCTGGAAAATGGAAAAATTTATTATTTTGCCATAGCATCCTGGTCTTCTCTTGATGACAGAATTATTGGACCTTTGTCTAAAGAGGTTTATGCTAGACCTCTTTCCAGACTGAAATAGGGAGAAAAATATGGCAGAAAAATTTTTGAGCAATGTTAATGAGATGAATCTTATCCTTTCCAGAGCTAAAGCCGCCGTTATGTCTCACGACTTTATAACTGCTGCCCGTTTATATAAACAGCTTTTAAAAGAAGATCCTTCTAATGTTGATTATCTTAAGGAACTTGGATCCATCTACGTAAAGAATTCTGAAGATGAAAAAGCCATCCCTTATTACGAACAGATTATTACTTACTATCCGCATTATGTAGAAGCAATGAACAGCCTTGGTGCAATTTACCGAAGGCTTCACAGATATGATGATGCAATCACAATTTTGAACAGGGCTCTTGATGAAGACCGCCAGACTGCAAGCGTAAACTACAACCTTGGTTTTACCTACAAGGATATGAAAAAATACGACGAAGCAATCGAAGCGTTCAATTCTGTAATCACAGAAAACCCTGCCGATGTACTTGCCCATAATCACCTTGGTATGATTTATCTTGCTCAAAAACAGTACGATAAGTCTATTGCAGCTTTTAAACGTGGTCTTCAGATTGACCAGAATCATCCTATTTTAAACTACAACCTTGCAACATGTTACCGCGAAGATAATCAGATTCATGATGCTATCAGATGTTACGAAAGAGCTTTACGTGCAAAACCGGGTTGGATCGACGCAATTAAAGATTTCAGTTCGCTTTTGATTAAGTGTCAGAAAACAAAGGAAGCTTCGGATCTGGTTCAGCAGTCAATTGAACTTCATCCAAACGACACAAACCTTTTGGTAATGCTCGGAAACATCTATCTTGATCAGTATGATTATGATTCAGCCGAAAAAACATTCAAACGCGCACAGCTTGTAAACGATAAGGATGTAAATATTTTAAGGGGTCTTGCACAGTCACTCGAAAAAGGAGAAAAACCAAAAGAAGCTTTGGATGCAGTTTCACAGGCCCTCCGTCTTGCTCCCGATAATAAAGATGTTCAGAAACAGTACGTACACACACTTCTTTCTGCAGAAGAATATGATGTTGCCAAAGACAATGTTCAGGATTTGTACGACGCAAACGGTAAGCAGGATCCACAGGTTTTAGACCTTTACGGCCAGTATTATATCTGTACCGAAAACGACAACAAGGCACAGGATTATTACAACGAGATTGAAAAAATAAGCAAACAGTATAAAGAATACCTTTTATCTGCCGCAGACCGTTATAATCAGATTGGAAATAACGAAAAGGCAGAAGAGAAGGCTAAAGCATATATTTCTAAGGATGTAAGAAATCCTGCAGGCTATAACCTTCTTGGAAAAATTTATACAGAAACAGGAAATATTCAGAAGGCAATCGATTCTTACGACAAGAGCCGAAGCCTCAGAAAACCAAATATTTTAGCAGACAAACAGATTCAAAAACTTCAGGGACAGCTTGTAAAACCTGTTGTTCCGGAAAAAACTGAAGAACCTGTTCAGGAAGAAATTGTACAGGATGAAGTTTTAGAAGAAACACCTGTAGTACAAGAAGAGCAGGAAGAAGAATTTGATTTTGGAACCATGGGAGATAACGTCCCTATGGGCGAAGCACTCCTTGAAAAAGAAAAAGACTTCTTTGATGATCTTGATGAAGCAACCGGCGAAGCAGAAGAAGCTGATTTAACTCCTGAAGAGCCCGAAGAAAAAGCTCCTGAAGAAGATCCATATACTAATTTTGTACCAAAAGAAAATCCATATAAAGATATCGAAGACGACAGTCTTTCTCCTTTTGCAGACCTTGAAGATGAACCTAAATCCGATGCAGAACAGCTTGTTCCTGGCGTAGATTTTTCTGATTCAGATGCAGATAAAGAAAGTGAAACTCCTGACTTTATGAAAAATCCATTTGAGCCAAGAACTCAGGATGATTCTTATCCAGATAAGGCTGATGAAAATTCCGGAGCAGGTGAACCTTCTTCTGATAATCTTTCTGATTCACTTCCGGAAAACCTTCCAGACAATCTTACCGGCGATTCGCCTCTGGAAGGTGCTTCTGATTTACCTTCAGATCTTCCGTCTGATCTTCCATCGGATGATGATTCAGGATACCCGGGCTTTAATGACGATACAAATGTCCGCGACATGCTGGATGATTTAGATTCAGATGATAATTTTGATTTTGATCAGTTTGATGAAGTAAGCGCTCAGGAAACTCCAGCCCAGTCTGGAACTCCAGATTATGGAAACAGTGGATTACAGGGTGATGGAGGTGCTCCTTATCAGAATCAGCAGGCAATGCCAGAACAGCCACAGTATCAACAGCAGCCACAACAGCCTTACGAACAGCCTCAGTATCCACCACAGCAGCAGTATCCACAGCAGCCATACCAGCAGCCTCAGTATCCACCTCAGGATGCATTCAAGAGTTTTGCAGACGACATGCAGAGAAAAATGCAGGATGCAATAATGGATTCTGCAAAATACGCAATGGACACTGCAATGAACGCACAAAAGCTTGCACGTGAACTTTCGGAAGAGCAGGAAAAATTAAAACAGAAACTCGAAAGTCTTCCAAAAGAAGAACCAAAACCGGAAGTTGTTGAGCAGGCTCCAGAGCCGGTTGCAGAACCTGTTGAAGAAACTCCTGTTGCCACAGAAGAACCTGTTTCAGAACCTGCAATCGAAGAAGAGCCTTTTGCAGATACAGAATCATTTACAGAACCTGTCGCAGAAGAAAATCTTTCTGAAGAACCTTCCCTTGAAGAAGCCGATTCTACAGAAGAAGCAACAGATACAACACTTGAAAATACAGAAACACCGGAAGGTTATGAGCCTCCTAAGGAAGTGTTCGACGAAAGCTTGTTCGACGAGCCGATGGAAGAAACATTTGATCTTCCAGAAACTTTAGAAGAACCTTTGGAAATTACAGATGCACCTTTGGAAGATGTATTTGATTTACCAGAAAACCTTACAGAAAGCGCTCCTTCCGAAGATAATAATTTCTTAACAACAAATGATGTTCTTTCGGGCGAAAGTGAAAAAGAAGCACTGGATGAAATTGATTTACCGGAAGAACTCCCGGATGAAATTCCGCCAGATATTCCAGATCCTAATCAGATTATTTTTGATGGCGAAGATTCCGACCTTGAATCTATTGCACAGGAACTCGAAGACGCAGTTACAACAGAGCCACCTGCAGATTCAGATTTAAGTTTTGATGATGCAGAAATTGAATCAGAAGAAACAGAGGAAGCAGTTTCAGACGAACTTGAAATCCCTGAAACAGAGGAAGCTGAAGCAGAAGACACAGCACAGGAAAATGAGCCTCTCGCTGATGATTCAGAACTTTCAGTTGACGAAATCAACACCGAAGAGTTTGAGCTTCCTGAAACAGAAATTAATCCCGAAGACCTCGAAATCTCTGATGCCGCAATTGCAACAGACGGACTTGATATTACAGACGACTCCCTCAGCGTAACAGACGATGTCCTCGATGAAGCAGCAGCCGAAGAAATTCCAGCCACAGACGATGTCCTCGATGAAGCAGTTGCCGAAGAAATTCCAGCTACAGACGACGGCTTAAACCTCTCGGATGATTTGAATCCCACAGACAACAGCCTCGATGTGCCAGCAGATGATGAAACTCAAATTACAGACGATGGCCTTGATCTCGCAGATGATTCACTCAATCTTACAGACGACGGTTTAGACCTCTCGGATGATTTGAATCTCACAGACGACGGTCTTGATTTAGCAGAAGAAAGCCTCGATACTGCAGGCGAAGAAGAGACAGCCGCTACAGAAGACGTCTTTGATGAATCAGCAGGCGAAGAACTTGCAGAAGGAATTGACACCACAGACGATGGCCTTGATCTCGCAGACGATTCACTCAATCTTGCAGACGGCCTTGATTTAAGCGATATCTCAGCCGACACCCCAGATGCAGATTCAACTGCTCCAGATTTCACAGACGACGAAATCAAACCGGAAGACGTTGAAGTTTCAAGCCTTGAACTTTCACCCGAAGACCTTGATTTTGACATCTCCGATGCCGAAAAGCTTCTTCCAAAAATCGAAAAGATGCTCGAAGACGACGAACTTGCAGACGAAAATAAAGAAAAACTTGAACTTTTCAAAAAGCTTCTTACTTTCCGTGAATACCTTTCCGACGACGAAAAAGCCGAATTCGATTCAGGAAAAATCAGAATGCTTCTTGAATATATAATCCATAAGATGTCCGGAAAGCCTGGTTTATTAAAGACAATTCAGTCGCTCATAAAGGCAGGACTTCTTGGCGATGACTTTACAGCCCCTGCAACAGAAGAAGAGGCCGCAGGAATCAGTAATTCTCTTATTAAGCAGGTTCTTGGAATAATGAAGAATCTTGCAAAGAACCTCGAAGACCAGGGAATCGCAGCTTCTTTAATCAAGTGTGCAGATACAGTTCTTGAGCGAATAGAAATAGAAGACACAAAGTCACAGATTTTTTAATCAATCAAAGGCTTTTGATTAATCTTTTACAAAAAATCTCGGGATTTCAGTTACAATGAATCCCGGGATTTTTTATTTTATCCTTATGATTCTGGAATGCGAGATTACTTCGTTTCCGGAATCTGTAATAAGGACATCGTTTTCAAGGCGAACACCGCCCAGAGCTTCGTCGTATAAGCCAGGCTCCAGTGTAACAATCATTCCAGGTTCAAAATACAAAGAAGAATCAGTTTTTGTGCTTACCCTTGGTGTTTCATGAATCTCAAGTCCGATCCCGTGTCCCAGAGTGTGAGGCATCTTTCTTTTAGCAGCGGCAAAGACAGTATCGGCTTTTTTTGCTGCTTCGTAAATTGTGTGATCTTTTGTATAAAGCTTTAAACATTCATCGTATGCTTTCTGCACAAGGGCCAGCTGTTTTTCCTGAGCGTCGGTAAGTTTTCCTTTTGCAACAGTAACAGTTGTATCGCTTGTGTATCCGTTATAAACTACGCCAAAATCAAGGATGGAAAGACCTTCTCCAGGCCATTGGGCAGCAGTGTAATTTGGAAAAGCGTGGATTGCAAAACTTCTTGAAGGACCAGCCGCAAGTGTGTCGAATCCTGTTCTTTCGCAGCCGTGAATTCTGCATTCCCGTTCTATTAAAAGTGCAACATCAGTTTCGGTTTTAATCTTTCCTTTTTTGATTTCAGATTCAATTTTATCTATGATTAAATCACCGATTCTTGCTGCTTCTTTTGTGCAGTCAATTTCGTATTTGTCTTTTACAAATCTGCATTTTTTTGTAAATGCATGAGCTCCGTCTTCCGAACAGCGGCAGTCATATTTTTCAAGAGCATCTATGAATTTAAGATATTCAAGATAGGGAAGATATGGAGGAAGTTCAATTCTGCTGTTTAATCCGTGCGTATAAGTAGAATTCAAAACAGTCTTTACCGCTTCCATATTATTGTTTTTAAATTTTGTAAGAGGAATCATTTTATCGGAAACAGATATTTTTTTTGCAAGAATTTCATCCCACGGAATAAGAATTGAATAGCCGTCGGAATAAATAATCAGCACGGCATCTGTAGGATGACCAGTGTAATAAGGAAGGGAAGGATCTCTGTGTTCTTCTGTATCTATAAAAACGCAGGCTCCTGTATTCGATTCTTTTAGATAATCTGCAAGTCTGTTGATTCTGCTTTTGTAAATCGCTTTTAAGTCGTCTTTTGTGTATTCTTTCATTTTTATGCCTGTATTTATTTTCTTCTAATTTTTCTGATTACTGCACGCGCAATTTCATCTCTTGTGATTAAAAGTTCAAGAACTCCGATTGCAGCAAAAATAACGAGCGAGATGAATGCAGGAACTCCGTAAGAAACAAATGCATTTCTTCCTGCAAAATATTCTACAAGATATGGGCGTAAGAAATAACAAGGGAGTGCTGCAATTACAGAGAAGATAATCATCTTGAGTGAATAAAAAATTGTACCCCATACGATTTTTTTTGTTTCCATACTTTCGAGTTTTTTTGTAAAGATAAAAAGGAAGAGTGTGTTGATTAAGCTCGAAAGTGAAAGCGCCAGTGCAATTCCGTTTCCCTGCATGAATCTTGCAAGAACAATGGCAAAAATAATATTTGCAATAAAACTGTAGATTCCCGCAAGGGTTGGAAGCTTTGGTTTTTTTTGTGCGTAAAAAGCCGGCGCTATAATTCTGTTCAAGGCGATGAATAGAAGACCCGCCATATGATATTTAAATTCGCCGAAGGTGAGCATTACAGAATTATCATCAAAGGAATCTTTTTTATAGAGAAGAGAAATCAATTCCTTTCCGTTTACAATCGAATAAAAAGTAACCGGAATTGCAATAAGCGTCATGATTTTTACAGCCTGAAGAAAGAGCTTATTAAAATCTTCCCATTTTTTTTCTACCGCAAATGATGAAAAATCAGGAAGGATTACAGTTCCAATCGATACGGCAAAAATTCCTAAAACAAGTTCCTGCATGCGAAGAGAATACTGAAGGCTGGAAGCAATTCCTTCTCCTGTAATATTCGCAAGCCTTGTAGAAACAATGTCGTTTAACTGATACGCTGCCATCCCGATGATTGTCGGTGCTACAAGTTTTAAAACCTTTCTAGTACCGGGATTCGTAAATGCTTTTTTAATTGTGGTAAAGGTGATCCGCCATCCAGTCTGTTTAATAAAAGGCCACTGGAATAAGGCCTGAATGATTCCTCCTGCAACAACACCAATTGCCATGGCAAAAGCAGGATCCTTTGTGTAAGGCGAAAGGATGTATGTTCCTGCAATTACAAATGCGTTGAATAAAACCGGAGTAAATCCTGAAGGTGCATAGATTCCGCTTCCGTTTAAGATTCCCTGGAATAAAGCCGCAATAGAGATGAACAGAAGGTACGGGAACATCAGTCTTGTAAGATCAGTTATTTCAGCACTTTTTAAAAGATAGAGTTTATATAATTCTGCATAATTTGCAGCATCAACATCCGGAATAGGGCAGAAAATTTTTGTGATTAATGGAGAAATAAGAACTCCAAGAACTACTACGAGTGCAGTAACAAATGTAAGGAAGGTGAATGTTGCAGAAATGAATTCCTGTGTTTTTTTACGGTTTTCTGCAGTTTCGTCCGATTTAAGATACTCTTTAAAAGTTGGTATAAAAGCCGCAGATACAGAATTTTCTGCAAAAAGGCGCCTTAAAAGATTTGGAATCATGAATGAAGTAGAGAATGCATCTGCAATCATCGAGGTTCCAAGAAAGCGAGCCCTTGTTCTTTCGCGTACAAGCCCCATAATTCTGGATGCAAGAGTCATCAGCGAAAGCATTATTCCTGATTTAAGTATTGATTTTTTCTTAGTTTTTTCCATAATTATACTTCTTATAAAATATCTAAGTTGAGAAATTTTATCAATTGATTTACAATATTATTTATTAATAAAGTGTTTTTTTAATAAAGTGTTTTTTTAATAAAGTGTTTTTTTAATAAAGTGTTTTTTCATTTTTTTATGGAGGAATACAACTAATGTCAGAGCGTTTTAAACTCTTTCCAAAAGTAGGTAAAACACGAATCATTCCTTTAGGTTTAAAAATTCTTGTTATTTTTATCTGCCTTATTCTTCTTTCTAACTTTGCAACAAATGTAATTTCGGTGCAGCTTGAACAGAAAGAAATCATCACTTTAAATAACGAAATCATGGTAGACCAGTTAAAGGAACTATACAACACCTCTTCTACACAGTATCAGATTTATAATTTTTCTTTGAATCGATACGAATGTATGCAGGCTATCTGTAAGAGTACTCAGTCAACTTTTAAAAATCCGAATAGCGTTGCCCTGGGTATTTCTAAAGAAGGTTTGATGGGCTTTATGATAAGCAACAATAAAGGTGAATACTGGAACCGTTTTGTAGATAAAGATGCCCTCGATAAAATGAACAACAACTATCTGGAAGGTATAACAGAAGGTTCATTAAAATTTAATATGATGGGAATTGATTACATCGGCGTTTATAAGTATCAGGCAGACTGGGATTTTTTCTTAATCCGTGCAGAACGCAATTCAGATATTTCCAACAATACAAGACGCATTTATATTTATATCTCAATCATCATTCTTTCCATGACGATTGTCTTTGTAATAATCGGATTCATAATCATCAACCGCGAATTTAAAACCGTACGCGATATTACAAGAGACCTTTACGAAATGCAGAAGAAAAAGCAGCTTGATTTAATCGATCTTTCGGGCGCTACAAACGACGATATCACCTATCTTGCAGCCTCATTCAACTCGCTTTCTTCTTCGGTAAACAATCTTCTTGGAACATTCCAGAAATTCGTTTCTAAGGACGTTGTAAAAAAAGCATATACAGACCAGAAAATCGCACTCGAAGGAAGTCAGCAGGAACTCACAATGCTCTTTTCCGATATCAAGAGCTTTACATACAGAACGGAAACACTTGGTAACGACATCATCGACGTATTAAACGTTCACTACAACAGGGTAATCCACAATGTGCACGAAAATTGCGGTGTAGTAGGTTCTATTATTGGAGATGCGATTTTAGCCATTTACGGTACCCTCGATTCAGAATATAGTAAATCGTTTAACGCGATTAAAGCAGCGTGGGATATTACACGTGTAACAGCAAATCTTCGCGAAACAATGATTCAGAGAAGGGAAGAGGTGGAAAAACGAAGAAAGCTTACAGAATCAGAAGAAAGAGTATTCCAGGCAGTACTTCTTGATGTAGGTGTTGGTATAGACGGAGGAACAGTATTCTACGGAAACATCGGTTCTAACGAGCACATGGCAAATACAGTAATCGGAGATAACGTAAACTCAGCATCACGCCTTGAAGGTTTAACACGTATCTATCATCTTCCGGTAATTGTTTCGGGCTATATTAAAGACGAAGTAGAAAAAGAAACAGACAGATATAAATTCTTCGAAATAGATACAGTACAGGTTAAAGGTAAGACAGAAGGTAAGAAGATTTACTTCCCGTTCGACACCCAGGAGATGGATAATTCACTTCTTTCGAACTACGAATTATTTGAAAGTGGATTAAAAGCTTATTACAAGGGAGACTGGAAAACTGCAAGAAAAGAATTTAAAGATGCAAATCTTGATGTAACAGAAGTTTTCCTCGAAAGAATGGGACTTAAAGGAGCCCCGGATAAATGGAGCGGTATATGGACTATGACAACAAAATAGAAAACAGGGAACTTTCCAGAAATCAGAGACATAAAGATGTATTGCTCTTTTTAAACGAAGAACTTAATAATCTTCAGGATACTACTGCTACACAGACTTATAATCTTGAACGAGAATATGCAAAGACAAAAAAGAACAAATCACCATTCGTTATCCTTTTACTGTTTGTATGTTTTGCAGTTACACTCGGTATGGCATGGATTGTAAGTAATGTAATCGAAAAGCAGAATCAGAATATAGAAATCAACCTTGCAGAATTCGATGCATTGAATTTAAAAGACCTTCTGGATAGTGTAACAAAAATTCAGGATAAGTATGATAACGCCGTAAAGCAGCAGAGCATTTACAAGAGCCAGATGGAAACAGAACTTAAGGAAGCAGAAAGAAAGCATGATGATGATTTATTCCTTGTTGAATCCTTAAGCGAAATCGATGCTGAATCAGTTCAGGGTCGCAGAAGACAGATAAACAGCGAGTATTATTCAAAAATAGAAGAAATCAAAGCTGAATATGAACCAAAGATTGCAGCGCTCGAACAGGAAATTGCAGAATACAAGCAGGAACTCGAAACTTACGACGCAAGCAAAATTGATGCCGCAAGGGAAAAGGATCGCGCAGTTGATGGTGAACGTCAGATTCAGGAACTCGAAAGAAAACGCCTTGTAGAAATGTACGAAAAACAGATTTCGGATTTACAGAGGCAGCTTCATACAAGTTCAGAAAACAAGAGTTACAGAAAGGCAGTTAATCAGGTTTCGGGAAAATATAAAAACGAGATGGATAAGCTCGACCCGATTTTTGAAGACGAAAAGGCAGACGAAATCGTAAACGAAAATAAATTTGCAATCGTTAAGACATTTAATGCAGAACGCCTCTTTACATACTATCAGTTGAACGAGGAAAAAGATGGAAAGCTCATGGAAGGCTATAACAACTATCAGGCTTATTACGATAAGTATAAATACCTCCGCGATGCAGTTGCTTCCGTTCCTCAGAAAAATTCCGTTCGTGATTATGTGGCTGTAACTAATAAGCTTGTAGACCGCATGAGCGAAACTTTCGAAGAGACAACAATTAATCTTAAGGAAGAAAGGGATGAATATCAGAGGCAGCTTTTAAATCTCCAGAAATCTATGGAAGAATTAAAGGCTTCTCATGAAGATGAATTGAACAGAAGATCGCTCGAATATCAGAAGTCGAACATCGCATACACTGAATGTATTAACGAAATGCTTAATCATACAGAACACAATGCAGTTGTAGTACAGGCGCCGTCAAAAAATAATGTTTCTGTTTATGTTGTACCTCGTGCGCGCTATCTTATTACAGCCGCTGGTGCCGATGTAGAAATTTATGGAATCAATGTTGTACGCGGAAGACTCATCCCTCAGGAAAGAGGATATTACAGATTCTTTCCTGCAGTTGATGCAGATGGTAAAGAAGTTGATTATAATTTAAAGGATATTGTACCGGGATCTATTGTTAAGATTCTTGCAAAATAGAATAAAAGGTGGTTTAAGATGGGAGTTAAAGTTTTTTCACTTGGAGCTGCAGGCGAAGTAACAGGTTCAAAACATGTCTTTGAAGTAAATGGCCGCTATTACATGGTTGATTGCGGGGCTTTTCAGGGTAAGAGAAAGGAATCCGACGAAAAGAACAGACAGTTTGATTTTGATATGGAAAGGCTTGAATCCGTAATTTTAACCCACGGGCACCTTGATCACTGCGGACTTCTTCCCGTTCTTACAAAAAAAGGTTATACAGGAAACATCTTTGCAACACCTGCCACCCGTGATATAGCAAATCTTGTAATGATGGATAGCGCGCGTATTCAGGCACACGATGCAGAATTCCTTGCAAAACAGGCAGCAAAAAAAGGTGAAAAGTTTTACTGGAAGCCTTTGTACGACGAAAATGACTGTGTAAATACCGCAAATCAGATTATCTCGCTTTCTTATAACAGAAAGATGTTTATTTCTCCTGATGTTCAGCTTGAGTTTTTTGATGCCGGACATATATTAGGTTCAGCTTTTGCAAACGTTACAATCAATCCTAATCCAAAAAATCCTGAAAAAGAAACACGCATTTTATTCACCGGTGATATAGGACGAAAGTGTAAACCAATCATCCGTAATCCTGCAACAAACATGCCTGCCCCGGATTACATCTATCTTGAATCAACTTATGGCGATAAGCTTCACGATAATTACGATCAGGCAATGAAGGATCTTGAACGAATTGTTCGCGATGCATGTGCAAAAAAAGGAAAAATAATCATACCGTCTTTTGCAATTGAACGCGCACAGGAGCTTGTTTTCTATTTACATCTTCTTACGGATAAAAAGAAGATTCCTGTTGTTCCTATTTATGTTGATTCTCCTATGGCTTCGAATGCAACCTCTGTTTTCCGTGTTCATCCTGAATGTTATGACGAAAGTGTAAACGAAGCATTTTTAAAGCATCATAAAAACCCGTTCGGATTTAATTCCCTCACATTTACAACAAGCGTGGAAGATTCAAAAGAGCTCAATAAAAAAGAAGGCCCTATGATTATCATCTCTGCTGATGGTATGTGTGAAGCGGGAAGGGTATTGTATCACCTTGCAAACGGTATTTCTGATAAAAAGAATACAGTCATGATTGTAGGATACATGGCAGAAGACACTCTTGGCCGCCGCCTTTTTGATGGTCAGAAGGAAGTTAAGATTTTAGGTGATAATTACAAGGTCGAAGCAAAGATTGAACGCTGTAACGGATTCAGTGCACATGCAGATTATTCAGAGATGATTGAATGGCTCAAAGAAATTGATACATCACGCCTTAAGAAAATCTATCTTATCCATGGTGAAAAAGACCAGCAGGAAGGCTTTATAAAACACCTCGCCGAAGCCGGTTTTAATGATGTAGAAATCGTCGAACCGGAAAAAGAATATAAGCTTTAATTCACGCCCCGCGGTGATTGAGCCCCTGGAAACCATTTAGAAACTTTTTTTTCAAAACTATTGACTAATTGTGAATTTGTAATTATTATAAAGTTGTAATAAGTACAAATATTGTCTTGCTGGTATTTTGCTTACTTTAAGGCATACTTTCATGTTTTCTTCTATAAATAAACCTTGAAGAAACACAACTTTTGTAATATTATATAAATTCCGATGCGGAAAGTTTTTCCATTTCCTTTAGGAATCATTAAGGAGTCTTAAAAGAAAAATCGGTATAATTTATTATCCAAAGGGATCATAAAGGAGCCCTGAGGAAAAGAGGTGCTATTATGGCTTTAAGACCAGAATGGGAAGGATTTAATCCTGATGGTTTATGGACAAGCGAAATAAATGTTCGCGACTTTATCCAGGCGAACTACACAAAGTATGATGGTGACGCATCATTCTTAAGCGGACCGACTAAAGCAACAGAAAAGCTTTTTGACGAACTTCAGAAGCTCCAGAAAGAAGAACATAACAAGAAGTCGATCGGATTAGACGGAAAGGAACGTACAGGTGTTCTTGACCTCGATACAGATGTTGTTACAG
>JAEEGJ010001932.1_pt1 | contig 264244 bp, 222 predicted proteins | sample 8958761 | NCBI WGS metagenome assembly JAEEGJ01 (sample SAMN16246546, study PRJNA631951) | gut metagenome | biome: gut microbiome; feature: rumen; material: RS-attached | host: Bos | place: Iran: Karaj | collected 2018-10 | reverse complement strand
AAGGTGTAAGTGCAGCAATGCATTCAGCTGATGGTCACTAATAGGTCGAGGGCTTATCCAACAGGAAATGGTCAATATTTGATATTCAGTATTCGATTTTTGGAGTTCATGTGATATAATATAGGAGCACCAAAGAAATAATCCTCGATAGCTCAGCGGTAGAGCATTCGGCTGTTAACCGAAGGGTCGTAGGTTCGAACCCTACTCGGGGAGTTAAGGGAAAACCCATGGCTCCGTGGTCAAGCGGTTAAGACATCGCCCTTTCACGGCGGTAACACGGGTTCGATTCCCGTCGGAGTCACTTGAAATTTAATAAATATGGCGTGATAGCCAAGTGGTAAGGCCCCGGTCTGCAACACCGTTATCGCCGGTTCAAATCCGGCTCACGCCTCTTATGAGAGACTCAAATCTACAAGGTTTGAGTCTTTTACTTTGCTTAAATTTGGGTCCAAAATGGGATTTTTCTGGGTCCAACTCAATTTGGTCACATAACATACTCATTATGCCAGTAATGGACCGGCATATACTCTGCTGCTATTAAGCTTATCAGAGTATTTCTTTGTCATAGCGAGAGTACTGTGCCCAAGTAGATTTGCTGTGGCATAGATATCACATGTTTCATTCATCATAGCCATAGCCCCATAGAATCTGATCTGGTGCGGTGAGTAATACTTGATACCGGTCTTTTTACACATATGCATCAGTGCTCTTTGAACTGACTGCATTGATACGCAAATGTTATTATCTTTCTTATCGGATTCTGTGACATAGTGAATATCTTTTGGAAATATATATTCATCAGACCAGGAGATTTCTTTTCCGATATCATAGATCCTCTTGAGGCGAGGGGTGATTGCTATATTCCTCATACCTCTGGATGAATCTTTCTTTACTCTGTTTTCTCGTGTACTGCCACAAGCCATACCGCATATTCTTACATAAGGTTGTGGTGCATCAAAGTGAAAATCACAAAATCTTAATGCTCTTATCTCACTGTTTCTTGCCAATGTTTCAAATATTGCACCAACTGCCAGTTGTGGTATTGTTGGATGTTCCAATGAATCAAAATACTCAAGAAGTTTATGAATATCCTCTGAAGAATAGCCATCGTGTTCCAGTCTGTCTGCATCGTAGTGCGGGAACATATTATAGTCTATTGCTCTTGTATCAAGAGGATTTACACAGGATATATCCATGTACTGATTAGCATAATTGTATACTTTGTTGATGATACCTTTTATCGCTTGATGTCTGTGCTTCTCGATAACGTTGTATCCATTTTCTAAATCCTTCTTTGTTGTCTTTTGATGAGCTCGCATAAGAAACATTGATAAACCGCTTACTGTTATCAGCTGTATATCAGTCTTTGCTATGGGATCATCTTTAAAGAAGCGTTCATATTCTTTGCGGTATTCTCTTATTGTTTTTGGTCGAACAATATGATACTCTTCATGGAACTCGCACATTTTTTCAAAGATCACCTCAAAAGTCTGTTCATCAGTATAGTAAAAGTTATACAGTTTATCGATCATCTCTTTATTGATATGTACCCAGAATCCTGGACACATATTTATGAACTAGGCTGAACACATGGATGCTATCCTGTATTGTACAGGTGGCATCCATTTTGTTTTTGCCTGAATTCTTTTGTTATTGTAGTAATCTATATATTCTGCAACAGCTTTTGAGAACTCTTCGAAAGAAGTGTATTCCTTCTCATAGCCATAATACATCTCATTTTTCAATCTCCCAAAGAATGTCTCCATAATACAATTATCATAGCAGTTACCTTTTCGTGACATGGATTGTATAATGCCATGTTCTTTTAGAGCGTTTCTATAATTAGCATGTTGATACTGCCAGCCTTGATCAGAATGGAATATAAGGCCTTCAACTGAAGGGAACTTATCAAAAGCTCTACTTAGCATTCTTCCTATCTGTTCCAGATTTGGATTCATCGATAAATCGTATGAGATGATTTCATTTGTATTCATATCAAGTATGGGAGATATATAGCACTTTCCCCATGAAAAATTAAACTGGGATACATCCGTCGTCCATTTTTGTAATGGCGCAGTTGTGCTAAAATCTCTATTTATTATGTTATCAGCGATCTTGCCTACTTCACCCTTATATGAATGGTATTTCTCCTTTGGACGTTTTCCTACTAATCCAGCTTCATGCATAAGGCGTTGAACACGTTTATGATTGATTTTGTATCCACGATTTTCCAACTCATGATGGACTCGCCTTACACCATACCTGCGTTTGTTAGACTCATAAACGCTTTTTATTTCTTCCAGTATTTCTTGATTGCGTTCAGCTACTAGGTCGTTCTTACTGATCTCAAAATAGTAAGTTGACCTAGCTATATGCATAGCTTTAAGAAGATACTTTAATTGGTATCCTTCTTCCCGGAGTTCTTTGATGATTGCTGCTTTTTCGCCTTGAGTCGCGCAGCTTCCTTTTCTTCTCTCAAGGCGATCTCTTTTTTTATTACTTCGATTTCAGCTTTCATGTATTCATTTTCAGCTCTTAATCGGATCAATTCTTCGTACTCAGATTCATTAGGTTTTGGAGGCTTTCTCGTTCCTATTTTTTTCATATCAAAGTCCTTTGGCTTACGACCTCTCTGTTTTGGTATAAGACCATTGTAACCATAAATCTTATAATTGCGAACCCATTGATTAAGTTGACTATAAGTGACACCGGAAGAATAAGCCACAGATTTAAGAGATGATCCAGCCAAAACACGTGCAACTAAGTTATAGCGATCTTCTGATGTCCACACCTTATTCTGCTCCTTATGTCTTAGAGCTTCAATGCCACAAGATTCTGCGATTCTGACCCATTTGCGTATTTCGTCATGCATTTGCTTATTACTAATTCCATTAGGTGTACTCGGATATTCACCTCGATAATACAATTCCACGCATTTTCTTTTAAATTCAAAACTATAGTGCATAAAAAACCCTCCTTCCTAGTTGTCTAGGAAAGAGGGTACATATCAATATGTTCAAGCGGATCTTTCATATTGTTTTACTATCTAGATTGTAAACATTCCAACATTCTCACGAAGTTCGTCTGCAACCATCTTAAGTGTTTCAGCCTGTTCTACAACATTCTCCATGTTTGAATCGAGAAGTGAGAGTGAAGCACTTGTTTCTTCTGTAGATGCTGCATTCTCCTGAGAGAGTGAAGAAAGCGATTCTACCGAATCGAGTATTGAATTCTTGTTGTCATCAAGAGACTGTACAAGTTCAACGATCTGATTATTGCCTTCTTCAGATTCTTTAAGCAAGTTAAGCATATCCTTGAAGGAATCGCTCATGCTGCTGAGTGCCTTACCTTCATCCTCGGTAGCTGTTCTGATATCTTCAGTAAGATTTCTGTTGCGTTCTGAGAGTGTAGATATCTGTTTTAACATACCGGTAATCTCATTAGCAGCATCGTTTGATTCGGCTGCAAGATCTTTGATGTTATCAGCAACAACCGCGAATCCCTTACCGGCCTCACCAGCTCTGGCTGCCTCGATCGAAGCATTGAGAGCAAGAAGATTTGTCTGGCTTGCTATCGAGATGATAAGATCTGCCGACTGACTGATCTGACTTACAACGTGAGCTGTCTCGGTAACGGAATCAGAAACCTGTTTTGCTTTATCTCTTGTATTCTGACCTGAGATCATGAGTTCGCTTAACTGACCCTGAACTCTTGTTGATTCATTTATTACGGCACGACCGTTATCAAGGTTTGTATTAGCAGCGCCAAGAACTTCCGAAACAGCATTTCCAATCTGAACCGTTATATCAAGAGTTGTCTGAACATCATTTGCCATATCGGTTGCGCCTGCAGCAAGATCGGAAACTGCCTGATTGATATCAGCGGTAGATCTCTGGCTGTCTTCGATCTTTTCTTTTGTCTCAACAGCTACATTATCAACGCTTGCAGCATTATCGATAATCCTTCCGAGTGCATTCTGAAGGCTGCTTCTCATGTTCTCAGCGGAGAAGCCTATATTCTTGAATTCCTTTATCGGAGAATCCATATCCTGGTGTGTTACAAAATCTCCGGTTGCCATGTTGTCCATCGAATTTGCAATCCTTCTTACGCCAGCTGTAAGTGATCTCGCTGTTATAATAACGAGAATGTAAAGAAGTACAACCAAAACAAAGAATATCACAAGAGCAAAAAGAGCTTTCATATTTATGGCTTTTCTTGCTGTAACCGATTCGGCATCAGCCCATGATTCAACTATATCGGTCATACATGAAAGAGAGTCTCTTGTGACTTCAAACTGTTCGTTAAATTCGGTTATATCTCCTTCATTCGTTGTGAAATCATAGCAGTTTAACCATTTGTTATAATTTTCATAGAATTCTGCTTCATATGTTTTATAATTCTTACCATCTACAAGCGTTTCTGTATAAAGACTGGGATTCTGTTTTGCGATTTCAGATGCGCCCTCAACCCTTTCGATCAACTGGCCGAGATTTTCCTCATAAACAGCAAGTTTTGCAGCATAGAGCTGTTCCATTACTTCAGGCGGAAGAGCACCTTCTGACTGTGAAATGCTCATGTATTGTTCAGCAGCGACCATTGACTGATAATAGTCTCTGTCGCCGTTAACGAGTCTTGTGTTTATCTGATACAGAGTATTAAAGTAAAGTTCCTCGGAATCACCATAGGTTTTATCCATCTCATATCCCATAACTATAACTGATATGATAAGACAGATAACAAGCGGCAATACAAGCAGCTGTAATGCCATCATGAATGACATGTTTGTCTTAGAAAATAGTTTTTTCATATAAATACCTCCGAAATCCTTCGTGTGTGACTTTATAATTTTATCACAGTAGTGTAACAGATGTATATAAGTATTGGGACAATTTGTGAACAAAGTGTGTTTTTTTCTAAATATTATTTGTATAAATGATTCTTGACGATACGCATTTATGATTGTAAAATAATGCAAGTGCGAACTTATAAGAGTCGCAACTATAAACAGATTTATATAGGAGGAAACAAAAGTGGCAAGAGTATATAACTTTTCCGCAGGTCCCGCAGTTTTACCTGAAGAAGTATTAAAAGAAGCTGCAGAAGAAATGATGGATTACAGGGGAAGCGGCATGTCCGTAATGGAGATGAGCCACCGTTCCAAAGTTTATGACAATATAATAAAAGAAGCAGAAGCAGACTTAAGAGAGCTTATGAACATCCCTGATAACTATAAGGTACTTTTCCTTCAGGGCGGTGCCAGCCAGTTCTTCGCAGAAGTTCCCATGAACATGATGAAGAATAAGAAGGCCGGTTACATTGTAACAGGTCAGTGGGCTAAGAAAGCTTACCAGGAAGCAAAGATCTACGGTGAGGCTGTTGAACTTGCTTCAAGTGCAGACAAGACATTCTCTTACATACCTGATTGTTCTGATCTTCCTATCACGGATGATATGGACTATGTATATATCTGCGAAAACAATACGATCTATGGTACAAAGTTTAAGACACTTCCCAATACAAAGGGCAAGGATCTTGTATCAGATGTATCATCATGCTTCCTTTCAGAGCCTATAGATGTTTCTAAGTATGCTGTTGTTTACGGCGGCGTACAGAAGAATGTAGGTCCTGCAGGATGCGTTATCGCAATAATCAGAGAAGACCTCATCACAGACGATGTTCTCCCCGGAACACCTACAATGCTTAAGTGGAAGACTCAGGCAGATGCTGATTCTCTTTACAATACACCTCCGTGCTACACGATCTATATCTGCGGAAAGGTATTCAAGTGGCTCAAGAAGATGGGCGGACTTGAGAAGATGAAAGAGATCAATGAGCAGAAAGCTAAGATTCTTTATGATTTCCTTGACAGCAGTGAACTCTTCAAGGGTACGGTTGTTAAGGAAGACCGTTCTCTCATGAACGTTCCTTTTGTAACAGGTAATGAAGAACTTGATGCAAAATTCGTTGCTGAAGCAAAGGCTGCAGGTTTTGAAAACCTTAAAGGCCATAGATCGGTAGGCGGTATGAGAGCATCTATCTACAATGCTATGCCTATCGAAGGTGTTAAGGCACTCGTAGAGTTCATGAAGAAGTTTGAAGCTGAGAATAAATAAGAGGAGTTTGAAATGTTTAAGTATAATTGCCTTAATCCGATAGCTGCCGTCGGTCTTAACAATTTTGACAGCAATTACGAAAAGACAGATGATGTCAATGAAGCAGAAGGCATACTTGTACGTTCAGCAAGCATGCATGAGATGGAGCTTCCCGAGAAGCTTCTCTGCGTAGCAAGAGCAGGCGCAGGTGTAAACAATATCCCTCTTGATAAGTGTGCAGAGAAAGGTATCGTAGTATTCAACACACCCGGTGCAAACGCAAACGGTGTTAAGGAACTCGTATTTGCAGGAATGCTTTTAGCAAGCCGTGATATCACAGGCGGTATCCAGTGGGTTAAGGATAACGCATCAGATCCCGAAGTAGGCAAAGCTGCTGAAAAGGCAAAAAAAGCTTTCGCAGGAACTGAGATCCAGGGTAAAAAGCTTGGTATCATCGGTCTCGGCGCAATAGGTATTAAGGTGGCAAACGCTGCTACAAGTCTTGGCATGGAAGTACTTGGATACGATCCTTATCTTTCAGTTGATCAGGCTTGGAACTTAAGCAGAGCCGTAAAGCATGTGATAAATGTAGAAGATATCTATGCTGAATGTGATTTCATCACAATACATGTTCCTCTTCTTGACTCTACAAAGGGTATGATCAATAAAGAAGCGATCGAGAAGATGAAAGACGGTGTTATCATTCTTAACTTTGCACGTGATCTTCTTTGCAATGAAGCAGATGTTATCGAAGGCATCAAAGCAGGCAAGGTTCGTAAGTATGTTTCTGATTTCCCGAATGCAACCACAGCTGGTCAGGACGGATGTATCGTTATACCTCACCTTGGAGCTTCTACAGAAGAGTCAGAAGACAATTGTGCGGTTATGGCTGTTAAAGAGATGAGAGATTACCTTGAGAACGGTAACATCATCAATTCAGTAAACTATCCCAGATGTGACATGGGTATCTGTGCACAGGCCGGAAGAGTTGCAGTATTCCACAAGAATATCGCAAACATGATTGCAAGCTTTACTAAGGTATTCGGTGACAATAAGATCAATATCTCAGATATGACAAACAAGTCCAAGGGTGAATTCGCTTACACTATGCTTGATATCGAGAGCCCTGCTACAGAAGAGATAGTAAAAGAGCTTAATGCTATTGACGGCGTATACAGAGTACGTGTTGTAAAATAATTTAATTTAAGACAGATTTTTACTATGATCCGGCGTTGCATTCGTAACGCCGGTTTGTATTATATAAGCTTTCTATGATATAATGTAGGCTGTTTGGAGGTATATGTTATGACAGCAGAAGATATTGAATTTCTTAATACTATTCAGGAATACGCAGACAAGGTCATGCCCGATATCGACCCTCAGAAAGTTCAGATATCAGAGCAGCTTCAGAAGTTAAGACCCATAATCCAGGAACTTGCCATGAAGCATAAGATGACTGTTGAAGATACATTTATAAGATATATGGATCTGGCGACAGAAAGAGCCGTTAATTATGAAAATAAGATGAATGATGAATTTGAAGGCACTTTTTCCAAACCCCAGATGCCTAAATACTAATATGAGAGGATACTAAACATTATGGCAAAGATCAAACCGTTCAAGGCATATCGTCCCGCCAAGGGACTGGAAGACAAGATAGCAGCTCTTCCATATGATGTATATAACAGAGCTGAGGCTAAGGTTGTTGTTGACAATAATCCCCTTAGCTTTCTTGGAATAGACAGAGCGGAGACACATTTCCCCGATGATGTGTCCACTTATGATGACAGAGTTTACGACAAGGCAAATGAGCTCATACAGACATGGATAAAAGAGGGCAAGTTTGTTCAGGATGATAAAGAGTGCTACTACCTTTATCAGGAAGAATGGAGAGGCCGTAAGCAAACGGGTATCGTAGGATGTGCTTCCATTGATGATTATGAGAACAAAGTGATTAAAAAGCACGAGAATACCCTTGCCGCAAAAGAACAGGACAGAATAAATCACATTGACCGTACGAACATGCAGACAGGTCCCATCTTCCTTTCATTCTGCTCAAACGAAGCTATCGATTCATTTATGAATTCATATATTCTAAAGACGCCTGTATATGATTTTACGAGTGAAGATGATGTAACTCACAGAGTATGGGTTATAGATGCTGACGATGATATAGCATTTGTAAAAGAATGTTTTGAAAAGATGGATGCCATATATATAGCGGACGGACATCACAGATGTGCATCTGCTGTTAAAGTCGGCCTTAAGAGAAGGGCGGAAGGCAGATCAAACGGAAATTCGGAATCTGATTTCTTTATGTCTGTTCTTTTCCCTGATAATCAGCTTGAGATCATGGATTACAACAGAGTTCTTAAAGACAAGGCTGAAAAAAGTAATGATGAGCTGCTTGAGCTTATCGGTAAATACTGTGATATAGAAAAGAAAGACAGCCAATATAAACCTAAGGCTAAAGGCGAGGTTGGAATGTATATGGACTATACATGGTATAAACTCACTTTTAAGAAGGAATTTACAAGCGAGGATGCCGTGGACGGTCTTGATGTTGCTTTCCTTCAGAAATATATACTTGACGGAATATGGGGCATAAAGGATCCCAAAACAGATTCACGTATTGATTTTGTCGGAGGAATAAGAGGGCTTGACGAACTTGAGAGAAGATGCGGTGTTGACTGTCAGGTTGCATTTGCGATGTATCCCACAAGCATTCTTGAACTCTTTGCTGTAGCAAATGAGGGACGACTTATGCCGCCCAAGTCTACATGGTTTGAACCTAAATTGAGAAGCGGCATATTCTTGCACGACATAAAAGCTTGATTTACCGGCATAAAGAAGGAGAAGGAAATGAAGGATAAACTATATAAGATGATGAGCTGGCCTCAGATAGAGGCTGTGGTTTACGGTGAAGAAGGAAATCCGCAGACTATACTCGGAAGGCATAATATTTCCGCATATACACTTTATCAGACTTTTATCCCTACTGCTGAGAGCGTTACTCTTTGCATATCAGACGATAAAAAGACATATCCAATGGAACTCGCCGATGAAGCAGGATTCTTTGCGATCGCAATAGTCGGAAAGGACAGAAGGGACTATGTCTACAACGTTGTTTACAAGGACGGAAAGACAGCAACCATACATGATCCTTATGTGTTTGACGTTAAGCTTACGAAAGAGGAAACAAATGCGTGGAACAAAGGAGCATGTCTTGATGCCTATAAGTTTATGGGAAGCCACGCCATTGAATTTGACGGCGTAAAAGGAACGGTTTTTCGTGTTTGGGCTCCCAATGCTGTAAGAGCATCAGTTATCGGTGACTTTAATTCCTGGGACGGACATTCTCATCCCATGATGTTTGATGAGAACACCGGAATATTCAGCTTATTCATTCCCGAACTTGATGCCGGTAATGAATACATGTATGAGATCTGTGCAAAGGGAGGAGCTGTATATACAAAGCTTGACCCTTATGCAACAAAGTTGAATAATGGTCACTGCGTGATAGAAGACAAGCGTACATTCCGCTGGAATGACAAGACTTACATGGCTGACAGAAAGAAGAATGCATCCAAAGACATAATCAACATCTTTGAGATTGATTCCGATATGTGGTCACAGGACGAAGAAGGATATGATCCCAAAAAGACTGATGAACTTGTCAAATACATAGAGGAAGTCGGTTATACGCATGTTCTTATAAATGTTTCGACCGACAGCTTTTATGCTATTAATCCGTATATGCTTCAAAACGACAATCTCAAGAAGTTTGTAAATGCCATGCATTCAATCGGGAAAGGAGTTCTGATAAGGTGGAATCCAACATGCTTTGCTCCCGATGAAGACGGAATGAAATCATTTGACGGTACTTATCTGTACGGTCATCTTGATGACAGAAAGAGATATAATCTTTTATTCGGTTATAACTTCAATTACGGTAGAGAACAGGTAGACAATTACCTGATGTCCAACGCCAACTTCTTCTTTGATGAATTCCATGCAGACGGACTTCATATCGAAGAGATAAGTACCATTCTTTATCTTGACTATGGCAAGAATGAAGGAGAATGGGTTCCGAATATGTACGGCGGTAACGAGAACCTTGATGCTATCAATTTCTTAAGAAGCGTCAATACCGTATTTCACAGAAAGTATCCGGGAATAATAACAGTGACTAAGGAAACATGCATGTTCCCGAAAGTAACTTATCCCGTCAAGGAAGACGGACTTGGATTTGATTTTATATGGGATAACGGATTTACTGATGATTATATGTCATTCTTAAGAAAGGGTGACACAGATATACGTAAGATAACCGACAATATGGCTTACGCATACAGTGAGGATTATATCTTGACTGTATCAAAAGAAGATGTCCTTGCAGCAAATGATTATGATTTTGAGAGAGTTGCGGACGGAGCAGGCTTCTATGATTATATAGCTTATGATAATTCCGAAAAGCTTAAAGTTAAGAGAGCAACCCTTGCTCTTATAATGGCACGTCCGGGTAAAAAGCTCATATACATGGGACAAGATGAAAAGAATATAAGCACAGAGTTAAACAATCTGTATCGCAAGCTTCCTGCATTTCATGTGCTTGACAGAAACCCCGACGGTTTTGAATGGGTTTATGCATTCTCGGGCGGAAACGGTGTTATAGCCTTTTTGAGAAAAGGCGAGATATTTAAGGACAATATACTCGTTGTCTGCAATTTCTCAAGAGAGACATACGAAGAATACAAGTTAGGAATATCTTATGAAGGTAAGTATAAGAGGATCTTCTGTTCAGAAGAGAGCCGATTCGGCGGAGATTACAAAATGGCCAATAAGGCCGTTGAAACCGTCGATGAAGAATATGACGGCAAAGAGAGCAGCCTGACTGTAGGTCTGCCGGCTCTTTCTGTTTCATATTTTTCATATACACCTTTTGTTGAGGAAGAGTTCTTAAAGATTGCAGCAAAGAAAGCTGATGCCATAAGAAAAGAACTTGAGAAGGAAGCTGACAGAAGGGCAAAAGAACTTGAAGAAGATGCACTAAGGAAAGCTAAAGAATACAATAGCTTAAGCAAGAGAAGATTATCATGATATTATTTCTTAACAAACTGGCTGAAAGCAATATAAACGTCCTTTATGATGTTGATAACGAACAACCCGCTATAGATGATCAGTTCGGGATGCAGACAGTCGAGGACATCAGCGAAAATATTAAAAGCGGCGCATTGCAAACATATCTAAACGAACTTCCGGACAAGCTGATAGCTATGGGAGTTAAGGTTCTGCTTACATTTATCATAGTTCTTGTGGGCATTAAACTCATTAAGATGTTCAGAAAGGCTGTAAGCAAGGCGCTTAATAAAGCAAATGTCGAAAAGGGCGTTATCCAGTTTACAGACAGTCTTATCAAGACTGTACTGACCATACTTTTAGTTTTATGGGTAGCTGTAAACTTCGGAGTCGAGGCAACCTCGATAGCCGCTCTTATAAGTTCTGTATCTATAGCCATAGGTCTTGCGCTGCAGGGTTCTTTAAGTAACTTTGCCGGCGGTATCCTGATCTTATTACTTAAACCTTTCAAGGTAGGAGATTACATCAAAGAGGATACTCACAGCAACGAAGGAACTGTAAAGGAGATCAATCTCTTTTATACCAAGCTTCTTTCATACGATAACAAGACAATAGTTCTTCCAAACGGCATACTTGCCAATTCCAGCATGGTCAACTTTTCGGATGACGGAAAAAGAAGACTGGATCTGAGGATCAGCATCTCTTACGACGCTGATATAAAAACTGCACGAGAAGTGATAGAAAAGGTCGTTGATGAAAACAAACTCATTCTTTCGAATCTTCAAAAAAACGTCTTTGTTGCAGACCTTTCGGAAAGCTGCGTTACTCTCGGTGTAAGATGTTTTGTGAAAGCCGATGAGTATTTCAAAGCAAGGTGGGGATTGCTCGAAGATATTAAATATGCAATGGATGAAAACGGTATAACCATACCGTACCCTCAGCTTGACGTACATATCAAAGACAAGGTTAAAGCCAAATGATAACAAGACAAATTTAGGCTTGAAATATGACAGTATTTTGATATAATTTACTAGATGCTGAAATAGCTCAGTTGGTAGAGCACTTCACTCGTAATGAAGGGGTCGAGGGTTCGAGTCCCTTTTTCAGCTTAAAAAATGACGATACCGGACATAAAAAGTCCGGTATTTTTTGTGCGTCATTAACTTGAATTGACAGGTTGCATATGATATCATCAAATCTAGACTTAATTTATATATGAACAATATATGGAGGTGTACCACATGGCTCAGCTATGGGGCGGAAGATTTACAAAAGAGACCGAAGAGAGCGTTTTTAAATTCAATGAATCATTTTCATTTGATCAGAGACTGTTCTTTAAGGATATAGAAGGAAGCGTGGCTCACGTTGTCATGCTTGAAAAACAAAAGATCATAACTCTTGAAGAAAAAGATGCGATTGTAAAAGGACTCACTTCGATACAGGAAGATGTTGAAAAAGGAAGACTTACTTTTGAAGAAGGATTCGAAGATGTTCACAGCTTTATCGAAGCAAAACTCATAGAGCGAATCGGCGATGCAGGAAAGAAAATGCACACCGGCAGGAGCAGGAATGATCAGGTCGCTCTTGATATGCGCCTCTATGTTAGAGAAGAGATAGTCTCAGTAGATGATCTGCTTTATGATCTTTTAAAGGTGATATACAGAGTGATGTCCGAGAATATAGAAACTTATATGCCCGGTTTCACACATCTTCAGAAAGCGCAGCCGGTTACGGTAGCTCATCATCTCGGAGCATATTTTGAGATGTTCAAAAGAGACCGTTCAAGACTTAAAGACCTTTATAACAGAATGAACTTCTGTCCTTTGGGCGCAGGAGCTCTGGCAGGTACCACTTATCCTCTTGACAGAGAGTATGTTGCAAGCATGCTCGGTTTTGAGGGTGCAACATTAAACAGTATGGATTCTGTATCTGACAGAGATTACTGTATTGAGCTTTTATCATCTTTAAGCACGATAATGATGCATCTTTCAAGATTCTGCGAAGAAACCATCATATGGAATTCCAATGAATACAGATTTATTGAGATAGATGATGCTTATTCTACAGGCTCAAGCATAATGCCCCAGAAAAAGAACCCCGATATCGCTGAACTCGTCAGAGGAAAGACCGGCAGGGTTTACGGTTCTTTGATGAGCATGCTCACAACAATGAAAGGACTTCCGCTTGCATATAACAAGGATATGCAGGAAGACAAGGAAGTAACATTTGATGCGATCGATACGGTAAAGGATTGTCTTAAACTGTTCACCGGAATGATCGATACAATGAAGTTCAGACCTGAAATCATGGCGAGATCCGCAATGAACGGATTCACGAATGCCACTGATGCCGCCGATTATCTTGTTAAGAAAGGTGTTCCTTTCAGAGATGCTCACGGCATAATCGGAAGACTCGTATTGTTATGCATAGAAAAGAACTGCAGTATAGAAGATCTGGAACTCGAAGAGCTAAAGAGCGTTTCGGATGTGTTTGAAGCTGATCTGTACGACGCTATCACATTAAAGACCTGTGTCGAAAAGAGACTTACTAAGGGAGCTCCGGGACCTAAACAGATGAAAGAGGTCCTTGATCTGTATGAAAAGTATCTTAAGGACAGGAATGTTTTGTATCAATCATATGTAAAAGAATAGTTATTTATATAACGGGAGGAGAATTATTATGAGTGAGAAGTTAAAAGTAGGTATCCTTGGTGGTACGGGTATGGTAGGTCAGAGATTTATATCTCTTCTTGAAGATCATCCCTGGTTTGAAGTTACAACGATAGCTGCAAGCCCCAGAAGTGCCGGCAAGACTTACGAAGAAGCAGTAGGTGACAGATGGAAGCTTGATAAGCCCATGCCTGAAGCAGTTAAAAAGATCGTTGTTATGAACGTCAACGAAGTAGAGGCTGTTTCATCACAGGTTGACTTTGTTTTTTCAGCTGTTGACATGACAAAGGACGAGATCAGAAAGATAGAAGAAGATTATGCAAAGGCTGAGACACCTGTCGTCAGCAATAACTCTGCTCACAGATGGACTCCTGATGTACCAATGGTTGTTCCGGAGATCAATCCTGAGCATATGAACGTAATAGATTTCCAGAAAAAGAGACTCGGAACAAAGAGAGGATTCATAGCAGTTAAACCCAACTGTTCTATCCAGTCTTATGCACCGGTTCTTACGGCCTGGAAGGAGTTTGAACCTTATGAGGTTGTAGCTTGCACGTATCAGGCTATATCCGGAGCAGGAAAGACTTTCAAAGACTGGCCCGAAATGATCGAGAACGTTATCCCTTATATAGGCGGTGAAGAAGAAAAGAGCGAAATGGAGCCTTTAAGGATCTGGGGTAAGATTGAAGACGGTGTAATAAAGCCCGCAGAATCTCCCGTGATCACATGCCAGTGTATAAGAGTTCCCGTTCTTAACGGTCACACCGCTGCAGTATATGTAAAGTTTAAAAAGCAGCCTACGAAAGAACAGCTTATACAGAAGCTTAGAGAGTTTAAGGGAGTTCCTCAGGAACTTGAACTTCCCAGCGCTCCCAAGCAGTTTATACAGTACCTTGAAGAGGATAACAGACCTCAGGTTAAACTTGATGTTGATTATGAAAACGGAATGGGTGTATCCGTAGGTCGTATCCGTGAAGACAAGATCTATGACTGGAAATTCATAGGACTTTCCCATAACACGATAAGAGGTGCTGCAGGCGGCGCTGTTCTTTGCGCAGAGCTTCTTAAAGCACAGGGTTATATTACAAAGAAATAAGCAGCAAAAAAGACATAAGTATTGGGGATTACGCATAAATGAATGAGGACAACAACTATCAGATAAGCCTCCTTTCGGCTGTTAACAGTAAACTGGCTAAAAGCGAGGGTATGCTGAAAAACATCTGTGATATTTCAGAAAGTGCCTTCATATATTTCGATTATGAAGACAAAAAACCTTATGTGCTGGGAAACTGGTCACATTTCTTTGGATTTGAACCATCACGATTCGTTTCTGTAGGTCAGATCGTCGATCTGACCGAGGACGAATTCGTCGAGGGTATTTATCGCGTCTTAAATCTTGAAAAATCCGGCGAAGAAAAAGCTTCATATGATTTCAAATTGAGAGATAAAAAGCTCTATATCTCCTGCAATGTCAATGTATTATATGACAATGCGGGTATACCCGTCTGGAAGATCGTTGTTTTCAATGATGTTACCAGATTTAAACAGCAGAATGAAGAGCTCACATACATGGCTTACTTTGATACTCTTACAGGTCTGTACAACAGAAATTATTTTGTTGTGATGCTTGGTGAACTTGTTCAGAAAGCCAAAGAGAATAATACGGTTGTAAGCGTACTCTTCATTGACGTTGACGATTTCAGAAAAGTCAATGACGGCATGGGCATAGTAGAGGGGGACGAAGTTGTTCAGTCTATAGGTCTTTCTTTCAAACATTTGATGGATGACAACCTCTTGGTTTCTCATTTCAACAGTGACGTTTTCTGCATGGCTATATATGATCCTGTCGGAAAAAGAAGCGTAGAAGCCGTAACCGATAAGATCAGGGATATAATGAAAACTCCGATCAAACTCGTTAACGGCAAGGAAGCAACACTTACCGTAAGTATTGGTGTAGCCGAATATCCCGAATCAACAGAGAATTACTTTGAACTTATCAATCTTGCCGAAATAGTCATGTTAAAAGCAAAGAACAAAGGCAAGAACAATGTTCAGTATTATGACAGACCGATAATCGATGAGTTCATTGAGAATATCGAGCTTGAAAAGAAGATGGCAAAAGCTTTAAAGGATCAAAGCTTCTTCATGTATTATCAGCCTCAGTATGATACGACCACCGGAGAATTAAGAGGTGTAGAAGCTCTTGTAAGGTGGCGACAGGAAGACGGAAGCGTAGTAAGCCCCGAAACCTTCATCCCCATTGCGGAGAAGAACGGTTCGATACTGTTACTCGGAGACTGGATAATTGAAGAAAGTATCTCGGACTTTGCCAAGTGGAAAGAAGAATACGGAAATATGGATGATTTCCTGTTGTCCATCAACGTTTCTTCACTTCAGTTCAAGAACAAGAACTTTGTTAAATATCTGATTTCAATAATAAAGAAATACAATATCAGTCCTACAAATATCGAACTTGAGATAACAGAGAGCGTGTTCATTGACAACATGCAGGAGATCATTCACAAGATGAAGCTTCTTAAGGACTTTGGTATAAGATTCTCGATGGATGATTTCGGAACAGGGTTCTCTTCATTGTCGTATTTAAGAGACCTGCCTATAGATACATTAAAGATCGACAAATCATTTGTTGATGATGTTGTAACCGACGGTTCAACAAGAACCATCGCCGAATCTATCATAGATCTAAGTAAAAAGCTTGGTTTCGATACTATCGCCGAAGGTGTTGAACAGGAAGTCCAGTACAGCCTTCTTAAGAACATAGGATGTGAGAATATACAGGGCTATTATCTCGGAAAACCGATGCAGTTTGAACAGATAGGAGCTTTACTTGATAAACGAGGAATGAATGAACCAGATACCGAGGAAGTTTCCGGTTAAGGGGGTTTTTATATGCTCATAGGACGAGAAGCAGAGATCAATTTACTCAATTCATATTATAACAGGCCCGATGATCAGGTTATGATAATGTATGGTCTTGACGGAGTCGGGAAGAGTTCACTTGCAAAAGAATTCGAAAAAGATGTAAGGTCGTATCATTTTGACTGCAAGCCTTTATTCGAAAGAGAGATGCTGTATCAGTGGGCAAATTACAGTCATAAGGAACTTGATCTTAATGCATATCCTTCTTTCACAGATGTCTTTGAGGCTATAGATGCTTCAGAAGACAGTTCAAAGACTGTCCTGGTATTTGACGAATTTCAGTATCTTTTAAAATATTCAACAGATTTTACTTCACAGCTTTTTAAGTTCTTGACTGAAAGCGAGAAGACATACTTTGTTATACTCATCAGTTCTTCGATTGAATGGGTGGAGAACAGTATGGTCAAAAAGATCGGAATGGATGCGAAGCATATAACAGGTTTCTTTAAAGTAAAGGAACTCAGTTTTGCAGCCTTCAGAGAATATTTTGCAAAGATGCGTTTTGAAGATGTAGTAAGCGCATATGCAATACTTGGCGGAATACCCAGGCTCTGGACATATTTTGACAGAAACAAGAGCTTGAAAGAGAACATCGTCAACAACATTCTTGATGTAAATTCCCCTCTGTTCACATACGGTGAAGAAGCGGTTAAAAAGGAACTCAGAGAGACTGGAGTATACAATACAATACTATGTGCACTTGCATCGGGAAAGAACAAGCTTAACGATCTTTATAATCATACTCTGTTCTCAAGAGCTAAGATAAGTGTATACATAAAGAATCTTATGGAACTCGGTTTTGTCAGCAAGGAATTCTCTGTTGATACTGAAGGGCGAAACAATACGCAAAAGGGTATATATGATATCTGCATCAATTACGTGGATTTTACATATAAGTATATATTCCCTTTTAAAAATGAGCTTGAAGAAGATTCAAGAGCTGCTTTTTATGAAAAGCATATCAAGCCAAACATAAAGAAATATACTGCCAAATTCTTCCCTGTAGTTTGCAGGGAGTATCTTGAATATCAGAATGAACATGGCAACCTTCCGATAAGATACAGCAGACTCGGAAGATGGATAGGAAAGCTTGGCACCATAGATTTTGTTGCAAATGATGAGAACGGAAACACTCTTCTTGTTCTGTGCAACTGGGAAAAGCCGATGATAAGATTCGATGATTACGAATGGCTTTTGTTCTGTGCAAAACAGGCAAGGATAAGAGCTGACTACTGTATGCTCATTTCGGCTCAGGGATTTGATGAGAAACTGAAATTTGCATCAAGCAGTAAGAAGAACATCACTTTGGTGACATTGGATAATATGTGATATGGGTAAGAAACTGATCATTACGGAGAAACCTTCCGTTGCCAGAGAGTTTGCTGCCGCTTTAAAAGAAAATACCAGGAATCATAAAGGATATATGGAATCGGATAATTATATAATCACATGGTGTGTGGGTCATCTTGTCACCATGTGTTATCCTGATGCATATGATCCCGCTTTAAAAAAATGGAATCTTAATACGATTCCTTTTGTACCTACAGATTATAAATACCAGATAATAGAAAATGTTAAAGATCAGTTTGAAGTCATAAAAAGTCTCTTTAACAGACCGGATGTTGATGTTATTTACAATGCAGGCGACTCGGGACGTGAAGGTGAATATATCCAAAGGCTCGTCATGCAAGAAGCTGGGTATAACAAAAATGCATTGTTAAAGAGAGTATGGATCGACTCACAGACTGAAGATGAGATTCTTAGGGGCATAAGGGAAGCAAAGGATATGTCGGAGTATGATAAGCTTTCCGATGCAGCATATCTGAGAGCCAAAGAAGATTACCTTATGGGTATCAATTTTTCACGTGCTCTTACTCTCAAATTCGGAGGTTATATAACAGATTTCATGAAGAGCGACAGAACGGTCATTGCCGTCGGTCGTGTAATGACGTGCGTTCAGGGAATGGTCGTTAGAAGAGAACGTGAGATCAGAGAATTTGTAAAGACACCTTTTTATAAGATAAATGCGATATTCTCGGATGATAACTTTGATAAAGGCCCCATATCTTATCTGGGTGAGTGGAAGGTCACAGAAAAAAGCAAATACTACAACACCCCGAATCTGTATAAGGAAAACGGATTTTTAAAGAAGGAAGATGCGAATTCTTTTGTTGAATATATAAGATCATTTGAAACAGGTGAAGTGGCCGGCATAGATAAAAAGAAACAGACCAAGAATCCTCCGCTTCTTTATAACCTTGCCGAACTTCAGAATGACTGTTCAAAACTCTTTAAGATCAGCCCTGACCAGACTCTTTCGATAGCTCAGGAGCTGTACGAGAAGAAGATGACAACATATCCCCGTACAGACGCAAGGGTTTTATCATCTGCCGTAGCTTCCGAGATATATAAAAATCTCAATGGCTTAAAGAACATCAACATGGTAAAGGGATTTGTCGAGGAGATATTTGCGACAGGAGCTGACAAGAAAATCTCCAAATCCAGATATGTAAATGATAAACAGATAACAGACCATTATGCTATAATCCCGACCGGGCAGGGTATCAACAACCTTACAAAACTAAGTGATGTTTCAAGAAAAGTTTATGAGATAATAGTCAGAAGATTTCTGGCTGTATTTTATAAGGCTGCGGTATATCAAAAGATAAGTCTCGAGACTCTTGTAGAAACAGAGAGTTTCTTTTCCAACTATAAGACTCTTTTGGATGAGGGATATCTCAAAGTCATGAAATACTCTTTTGCATCTTCAAAGGACAAACAGCCTCAGACAAAAGATGAAAAGACTTCCGAGGATGAACTCGAACAGGATGCAGACGTTAATCTTGAGGAGTTTTTGAAGACTGTAAAAAAAGGAACTGTTGTAAGCCTTAAAGAAATAAATATACGTGAAGGCGAGACAAGTCCTCCGAAAAGATATAATTCGGGATCGATCATTCTTGCGATGGAGAATGCCGGTCAGCTCATTGAAGACGAGGAACTCAGAGCCCAGATAAAGGGCAGCGGTATAGGAACAAGCGCAACAAGAGCAGAGATACTCAAAAAACTTGTTGCAAATAAATATCTGGCGATAAATAACAAGACACAGATCATAACTCCCACGCTTCTGGGTGAGCTTATTTATGAAGTCGTATCAGCTTCGATAAAACCTCTTTTAAATCCGGAGCTTACCGCAAGCTGGGAAAAAGGACTTACAGGAGTCGCAAACGGAGGCATATCCTCTGACGAATATATGATCAAACTCAATGATTTTGTTGTAAGAAGGACTGACGGAGTCAAGAAAAGCACGGTAACACGAGAACAGCTCAACAATAATTTCAAAGTTATCAGGGGATTTTATTGACGTTGCTCTTGTGTTATAATCAATCTAAAATCAGGACGGGAATGATGATGGAAGTTATAAGCATAAAAGATATGTATTCTCTTGATGAGACTATTGCAAAGCCTCTTTTAGAGCGGTACACATACCCATGGGAGGTTCTCCCACATATAAAGGAATTCATAATAAAGCTGGGAGAAACTCTGCCGGCTGATATTTATGAGTGCATTTCCGATGATGTATGGATCGCAAAGAGTGCGAAAGTTTTTGACAGCGCATATATCGGCGGGCCTTGCATAATAGATGAGGAAGCCGAAGTTCGTCACTGTGCTTTCATAAGAGGTAGCGCCATAGTCGGAAAAAATGCTGTTGTAGGTAATTCAACCGAGCTTAAAAATGTAATACTTTTCAACAGGGTTCAGGTTCCCCATTATAATTATGTAGGTGATTCGATCCTTGGATTCAAATCGCATATGGGAGCAGGTTCCATCACATCAAATGTAAAGTCTGATAAAACGCTTGTCGTTATAAAAAACGGTGAACAAATGATAGAAACCGGAATAAAGAAAGTGGGAGCAATGTTAGCAGATGATGTTGAAGTCGGCTGTAACAGTGTCCTCAATCCCGGTACCGTTATATGCAGAGAAACAAATATTTATCCTGTAAGCTGTGTAAGAGGTGTCATTCCTCCAAAGAGCATATATAAGGAGAATGGAGTAGTTGTTTCAAAGAGAGGGTAATGTATGAGCGATGAAACTTTATTCTACAATGAGCTTGAAGCATTGATAGATACAGTCATAAAGGCTGAAAGAGACCATGTGATCCATGGTCTGCTCATATTTAATCTTGATGATTTTGCCGAGATCAATAACCTTGTGGGTGTTGATGGCGGTAATGAGATACTGGATATTATAAGCGGCAAGATAAATGAGTTCTTCAAGGGAACCGATATCGTTGCAAAGCTTCGCGGTGATGAGTATGCAGTTCTTGTACGAAACATAAGAGCCGTTACGGATTTAGAGAAGTTATGTGAAAAGATACTTACATCTGTTTCGGAGATATATGTTTCCGATATGCAGGTCACATCATCAATAGGTGTTTCCGTATATCCGTTCCACGGCAGGACTTATGCCGATCTTTTGGACAAGGCATATCAGGCTCTAATGAGAGCCAAGGCAAACGGTAAAAACGGCTACAGAATATATGAATCTGCCGTTACTAAAGCAAAATTCAGTGAATACATCTTAAACGGTATTTACGGAGAGATAGATTACAGGAGCATATCAGGAAGTGACTGGGACAGATACTTTATGGATGTCTGCAGACAGATGTTCAGATATGATTCCAATATATATGCTTCTTTGAATTCAATACTTGAGATATTCTGTCTCTATCACGGATTCAGCAGAGCTTTCATATTGACGAACGGCGAGCATTCCGTTTATGATGAAAAGCATCTTGAATTTGCTCTTCCGGGATGTGAATATCCCAATACTGATGTGATGAATCTCTTAAAGCAGGATCTTGTTCTAAGGCTTTATGAAGATTTCGATGACTGTGCCATAGTACATACTGATGATCAGTATACAGATCCCGAGATACTTGAATATATGAGAGTAATGGGAGACTGTGAGATAGTATTCTTCGCCGTAAAGGATGAGGGAAAATGTATAGGCGGAATCGTTTATGAAAAAATCGAAGAGGATGGTAACCGTATATCCTTGAACGATCTTGCCAAATTCTCCTCACAGGCAGGTGCCATAATGTCATATGCTTTGATATCAAACCGTTTCAGAGCATCCAAGGATCTTATGGCCAAGATCGAGATGTTCGAGGGAATGCCGGCAGATATCTATATCATAGATTCCGAGAACTATACTATCGAATATATGAACTCAAGAGCACTTGATGCAGCCGGAGTTTCGGCTATAGGATCAAAGTGTTATAAAATACTCCATAATTTCATTACCGTATGTGAAGACTGTCCCTTAAAGAACATGAATCCTGATGACACTACGGCTAATGCAAAGATCGAGACATACAACTTTTCAACATGTAAACTCTGTCTTAACATGTATTCCTGGGTTTCCGGCAGAGACAACAAAGGAAAAGCTCTTCTTGTAAGTGTTGATGTTGAGGATCTGTTCGGAGAAGTTTAACTGAAAAGAAAGGCTTGTTAAACCAATGTTTCTGGGTTTTTATGATTATACCTGTTTTTTGACATATCTTTCCCTGCTTTCTGCGGGGCTTGGCATATTTGTGACTCTTCACGGTTCAGGGCATCCGTATCTGGGCATATTTTTTCTGATGTTTTCCGGATTGTGTGATGCATTTGACGGAAAAGTTGCAAGGACCAAGAAAAACCGTTCGGAAGCCGAGATAAAATTCGGTATCCAGATCGATTCGCTTACCGATCTCGTTGCATTCGGTGTTCTTCCTGCATGCATAGGAGATGCGCTCGTCAGAGTAAGTGAATTCATTCCCGATGTTCCGAGAAGTCCCGATGCCACCAAATTTGAGAATTCGCTTTGCGTACTTTTATTTACCATAATGCTTCTTTACATACTGGCCGCAATGATCAGACTGGCATACTTCAATGTAGATGAAGAAGAACGTCAGAAAAAAGAAGAAGGTGTTAGACTCTTTTACAGCGGTGTTCCTGTAACAAGTGCTTCACTTGTATTTCCGACGGTCATGTTGTTTCAGTATATAATTCCTGTCGATATTACAATGGTGTATTTTGCGTTCATGATCGTTCTTGGCTTTTTATTCCTTTCAAGATTGCAGATCAAGAAACCTACTTTTAAAGGACTTATGATCATGGTAGGTATCGGTATCGTTGAATTCATATTGTTGTTTGTCGCATGGAATATGTTTCAGGGTAGATGATATGCTTTCAGATCCGGTAAAAATCCCAAAAGACAGTAAAGAATTGATGTTTTTATACAGAACGATACCCGGAAGGATAGCTCTTAAGCTTTTAAGCTCAAGGGCTGTTTCTTATGTTGCGGGTGCATATATGGATTCTTCTCTTTCATGTTCGATGATAGAGCCGTTTGCAAAGAATAACGATATCGATATGTCACAATACGAAGAAGAAAAATATGACTGCTTTAACAGTTTCTTTACAAGACATATAAGATCAGATCTTAGGCCCATAGATATGGAACCATCTCACTTTATTGCCCCCAGTGACGGCCTGTTAAGCGCTTATCATATTCACGAGGGACTTATCGTTCCAATAAAGCAGAGTAATTATTCTGTCTATGATCTGGTAAGGGATAAAAGAGTTGCTGATATGTACAAGGACGGTATCTGTCTTGTATTCAGGCTCTGTGTAGACAATTATCACAGATACTGTTATCCGGTCAGCGGATACAAAAGCAAAAATAAGCATATCGACGGTTCTCTTCATACCGTTAGACCGATTGCTTTAAGGACTCTTCCCGTATTAACCGAAAACAGTAGGGAATATACGCTTATAAAGACCGATAATTTCTCCACTGTTCTCATGATGGAGGTCGGTGCGATGCTGGTCGGCAAGATCAAAAATCTTCATGATGAAAAACAGGTTGCAAGAGGCGAAGAGAAAGGTTACTTCGAATATGGCGGTTCAACCATAGTCCTGCTTATAAAGAAAGATAAGGTCATATTTGACGACAGATTGTTCGAGGCTACCGATAACGGATATGAAACACCTGTTTTAATGGGAGAGTGCATCGGACATTCATTTGCACAAGGTTAAGAAATTCATTGATTTTTGCCAGTACATGTGGCAAAATAATCAATGCGGATAAAACTTCCATTTTCCCTCTATACACGTGGGAATTTCGGAGGATATATAAAATCGAAAGGAGTTTCACACATGATTTATTCAAAAGAAGTTGAAGAGATGTGCCCCGTAAAGCAGGGTGTTAATCACGGTTGCGCACCTATACCCGAAGAAGCAAAATGGGTAAAGGCAAAAGAGGTCAAGGATATCAGCGGTTATACACACGGTATCGGCTGGTGTGCACCTCAGCAGGGAGCATGTAAGCTTTCTCTTAATGTTAAGGATGGTATCATCCAGGAGGCACTTGTAGAGACTATCGGTTGTTCTGGTATGACTCATTCCGCTGCTATGGCAGCTGAGATCCTTCCCGGCAGAACCGTTATGGAAGCTCTTAACACCGACCTTGTTTGTGATGCTATCAACACAGCAATGAGAGAACTCTTCCTCCAGATAGTTTACGGACGTTCACAGTCTGCATTCTCTGAGGACGGTCTTGCAATCGGAGCAGGTCTTGAAGATCTCGGTAAGGGTACACGTTCCATGGTTGGTACAACATACGGAACACTTGCTAAGGGTCCCAGATATCTTGAACTTACAGATGGTTATATCACAGGTATAGCTCTTGATGAGGATAATGAGATCATTGGTTACAAGTATGTTAACTTTGGTAAGATGATGGACTTCATCAAGAAGGGTGACGATGCCCAGACTGCTCTTGACAAAGCTTCAGGTCAGTATGGTCGTGTAGCTGATGCTGCTAAGATCATCGATCCCAGAACAGACAAAGAAGTTTAAGATCAGGATTAAGGAGGATTTTTAAGATGGCTTTATTTGAATCATATGAAAGAAGAGAAGCTCAGATCCTTGCTAAGCTTAAAGAGTACGGCATCGGATCTATCGAAGAGTGTAAAGATATTTGTGATGCTGCCGGAATAGATGTATATCATCTTATCGAAGGCATCCAGCCCATCTGTTTTGAGAATGCAAAGTGGGCTTATACTGTTGGCGCAGCTATCGCTATCAAAAAGAACTGCCGCAGAGCTGCTGATGCAGCAGCTGCTATAGGTGAAGGCCTTCAGGCTTTCTGTATCCCAGGTTCAGTTGCCGATACACGTAAGGTTGGTCTCGGACATGGTAACCTAGGAAAGATGCTTCTTGAAGAAGAGACTGAGTGTTTCGCATTCCTTGCAGGTCACGAGTCATTCGCAGCAGCTGAAGGCGCTATAGGTATCGCTGAAAAGGCTAACAAGGTTCGTACAAAACCGCTTAGAGTTATTCTTAACGGTCTTGGTAAGGACGCAGCTCAGATCATCTCAAGAATCAACGGTTTCACATTTGTTGAGACAGAGTATGATCCTTATACAAACACTGTTAAGGAAGTATCACGCAAGTGCTACTCAAAGGATGCTAACTCACCTCGTGCAAAGGTTAACTGCTATGGTGCAAATGACGTTTGTGAAGGTGTTGCTATCATGTGGAAAGAGAACGTTGATGTTTCTATCACAGGTAACTCAACCAATCCTACAAGATTCCAGCATCCCGTTGCAGGTACATACAAGAAGGAAAGAGTTGAAGCAGGCAAGAAGTATTTCTCAGTTGCTTCAGGCGGCGGTACAGGACGTACACTTCATCCCGATAACATGGCTGCAGGTCCCGCTTCTTACGGTATGACAGATACCATGGGACGTATGCACTCAGACGCTCAGTTCGCTGGTTCTTCATCAGTTCCCGCTCACGTTGAGATGATGGGTCTTATCGGTGCAGGTAACAACCCGATGGTTGGTATGACAGTTTCAACTGCTGTTTCAATCGAGGAAGCTGCTAAGGCAGGTAAGTTCTAATATATTTTGACTTTACAGATCGGTCGGTATTTATTTTACCGGCCGATTTTTTTGTTGTTTTATTTTTTCGAAGTATTATAATTATAATTAAGTAATTTTTGGGGAGATAGCATGACATATGATCTTTAAATGTCTTTATCAGAATGGTAACAGTAATACCGATCAGAATGTTTTAAAGGATTCTTTAAAATCAGGTCATACAATCGGTAATGTTACACTTTCCGAAAACTATCTTTTTGTAAAAAAAGGGTTAAAATGTTTTTATATCGCATATCAGGATTCTCAAAGGATATTCAGGAGAGTCCGTACACTTCATGCAAATATCTGCTGCGGTGACGGTGATCTTGAAGTTGAATATCTTGTTATCATGGCGAATGATCGTGAACTGATGGAGATATCTCTTCCAGGCAAGAAAGCTGCTCAGATACTGATGAATGAACTGAGAGAATTGGTCCCGACTCTTGATACAAAAGCTCCGAAAGATTCCCCGAAACAGGAAAAAGAAAAAGATAAATACAGAATAAGCGGTCAGGAACTTCATTTTGATCACCCGCTTGCATATGATGAAGTATTTGATAACTTCATGGATTCATATTCGGTATATTATAACGTGGACCGTGAGGATGTGACCGAAGGCTTTGACGCTCAAGCTGTTTTTGATTCGAAGAGTGAACAGTATTTTCTTATAAAATCCGCCAAGGTCGCAGATATACACACTGCTGAATATGTATATTTTAAAAAGATCGATAAGCTGACAACCGATGTTCTTAAAGAAGTTGATGAAAAGGCCTGGAATGAAGGCATATCACATGTAAAACCGGGACCCGATCATAAGAATACGGATGTTGTACTCGTGATATTTTCGGAATCTATCGATGATGATGCTTTAGAGTGCATCAAGAAAATTAAACACAGTAAGAATTATAATCATGCGTTATACGGCTATTCCAATTACAGATTGATTGTTATTGGACTTGACAGCGGGATTGCTTATTTCAATAAGCAGGCAAGGATCCTGATGGAGTCTGTTGGCAATATAATTATAGGGAAAAGGAGATGAAAAGATGACAGCATTATTAATCATTCTTGCAGCTATAGCATTGCTCATCATAGGATATGTTACCTATGGTTCATGGCTTGCTAAGCAATGGGGCATCGACCCAACAAGAAAAACTCCTGCTATCGAAAAAGAAGACGGTGTTGACTATGTCGCAGCACCCCCTGCTGTACTGATGGGACACCATTTTTCTTCAATCGCAGGCGCAGGTCCTATCAACGGACCTATTCAGGCATCCGTATTCGGATGGCTCCCGGTATTCTTATGGTGTATAGTCGGAGGTATATTCTTCGGCGGCTTACAGGACTACGGTTCACTTTTTGCATCTATAAGACATGACGGAAAATCTCTCGGCGAGATCATAAGTGATACGATGGGACAGAGAGCAAAGAAACTCTTCCTTGTATTCGGACTTCTTGTTCTTATCCTTGTTATCGCATCTTTTGTAAATGTCGTCGCAGGAACATTCTTTACGGAAGAGGGCGGTTTCGGTTTAACGGGCAGTCCTACAAACAATCAGACAACAGCTATGATATCCTTGCTCTTCATAGTTATAGCAATCGTATATGGTTACTTCACCAACAAGATGAATATCAAGACACTTCCCGCTTCAATAGCAGGTATAATTGCGATAATCATAATCACAGTTATCGGCCTTAACTGCGGTTTTGTTATGGGAAGAACAGCATGGATCATCTTCATTGGCGTATATATCGTTATAGCTTCTCTGGTTCCTGTATGGATCCTTTTACAGCCCAGAGATTATCTTTCAAGTTTTCTGCTCTATGCCATGATGGCAATAGCAGTAATAGGTATTCTTGTAGCAGCATTCACGGGAAATGCATCGTTCTCTATTCCTGCTTTCAACGGATTTAAGCTTGAGAACGGATCATTCTTATTCCCGACTCTGTTTATCACTGTTGCGTGCGGTGCCTGCTCAGGTTTCCATTCACTTATCTCTACGGGAACAACATCTAAACAGCTTAAGAACGAAAAAGATGCAAAGCCTATCGGTTACGGCTCAATGCTTATCGAGTCAGCTCTCGGTATAGTATCACTTATAGCTGTAGGTATGGTATACGCAAAGTATACCGAAGGCGGTTTCGGTTCACCTTCAGCTGCATTCGGTGCTGGTATCGCAACAATGTTCGGTCCTGAAGGAAGCGGTATCTACAATACGATAGCAGCTCTTCTTACACTTGCTGTTTCTGTATTCGCGCTTACATCACTTGATACAGGTACAAGACTTTCAAGATTCATGTTCTCTGAACTCTTCTTAAAGGAAGAGGAGGCTACATGGAAAGATGCATCCGGCATCAGAAAGGTCCTTGCACATCCTCTGTTCGGTACAACTTTCATGGTTGTTATCGGATGTATCTTAGGTGGATTAAAGCTTTCTGCTATATGGGCACTTTTCGGTGCAGCTAACCAGCTCCTTGCAGGTATTGCTCTGTTGGCTGTATGTGCATGGCTCGGTGAAGTTGGAAAGAACAATAAGATGTTCTTTATCCCCATGGTATTCATGCTCTGTGCAACTCTGACATCACTTGTACAGACCGTAATCAAGAAGTTTGGTGTTGTATTTACTCCCGATGCAGTATGGGGTGACTGGTTCCAGTTGATCTTCGCACTTGCTATGGCTGTACTCGCAATCATCCTTGTTGTTGAAGGGATCCAGACTTTCTCAAAGCAGAAAAAAGCTAAAGCTTAATTATAAAATAGTATCTTTTTACCGGGATGGGTATGCTCATCCCGGTTTTTTATGCTTTTTTAGGGCGTTTTTTGCAATTTATCTGTTCACTTTACAAGAAATGTGCTATTATATTTTGTGGTGTAAGTTAACGCAGACACATTATTTAGTGGGAATTATATGAAAAAGTTAAGTATAGCTATATTGACTGCCACACTGAGCCTGTTTTTGTTCGGATGCGGCAATACGGAAAAACTTCAGACATATTATGACGGTATGATGGCTTTTCAGGGCAATATATCGATCATAACGGAAACTCTTGATCTTATCGATGAAAATAAGACTCAGGCACCTGCACTTGTATGTGATCAGCTTGATAAGCTCACGGAACAGTTCAAACTGATGTCTGAGCTTGAAGTTCCTAAGAATTTCAGCGGATGTGAAGAACTTGCCGATGATGCATACACATATATGCAGGAGGCAGACAGATTATACAAGGAATGGGCGGCCGATCCCGATAATGCCGACGAACAGCTTGTGGATATGGCAAAGCAGAATTATGACAGGGCACTTACCAGAGTGAATTATATTTCCATAATTCTTCAGGGAGGAATACCCGAAGGCGAAGGAGTTACTATCACTGAGGAAGATGCTGAAGACTTCAAGCCTGTTGAGGACAGCAAGACTCAGCCTGATGTTGAAGAGATAGGTGAGAGTCCTTTGGAAGATGAGGAATTTGAAGAAGAGTATGAGGAAGAGAGCGGAGAAAATGAATTCTCCGAAACAGAAAATGCTCTGAATAACGGTGCGACGGAGTGAGTCAGATGACACCAAAGGTTTGTGACAACGACGCAGACCTTTGGTGTTTTAAATTATATGCAGGGAAACATTTATGACAAAACAAGAATTCAAACAACTGTGTGAAAGCAAGATAGTGATGTTGGACGGAGGCATGGGATCATGTCTTATTAAGGAAGGTATGCCTCAGGGAGTTTGTCCTGAAGCATGGATGCTTGAAAATCCCGACATCCAGAAAAAAATACAGTCAGGCTACGCTCTTTCAGGAGCTGACATTTTATATGCTCCTACTTTTACAGCAAACAGACCAAAGCTTGCGGAACATGAACTTGCTGACAGACTTGAAGAGATCAATATAGGTCTTGTAAATAATGCTCGTGAAGCTGCATCTGTTGCAGATCATAAAGTCTATATCGCCGGTGACATGACCATGACAGGTATCATGTTAAAGCCCATGGGTCCCATGGAATTCGAAGAGCTTATTGACATATACAAGGAACAGGCAGCTGCTCTTATAAAGGGCGGTGTCGATCTTTTTATAGTTGAGACAATGATGAGCCTTCAGGAGACAAGAGCGTGCGTAATCGCCATAAAGGAATTATGCGATCTCCCGATAATGGCAACACTTACTTTTGAATCGGACGGCCGCACACTTATGGGAAGTGACGCAAAGACTGCAGCCATCACGCTTGCCGCTCTCGGAGTTGACGCTGTTGGAACAAACTGTTCAACGGGTCCCAAAGATATGAGTGCCAACGTAAGAGCAATGAGGGAAGTTGTCGATATACCGATAATCGCAAAACCGAATGCCGGATTACCTGCGCTTGATGCTGACGGAAATACATATTATGACAATACTCCGGATAACTTTGCAAATGAGATGAAAGACATAATAGATGCCGGAGCAACGATAATAGGAGGATGCTGCGGAACCAATCCTGATTATATAAAAGCCGTTTTTGAAAAGAAATATGAAAAGGCTATCCTTGATATCGAAAGAAAACCTCATATGCATTATCTTACCAGTGAACGTCGTACTGTATCATTTACTCTTGATGACAGCTTTATGATAGTCGGAGAGAGGATAAATCCGACCGGTAAGAAAGCCTTCCAGGCTGAACTCAGAGAAGGCAATATAGAAAGAGCTCTGGAGTTTGCAACAGAACAGGAAGCAAACGGAGCAACTCTTCTTGATGTAAACTTAGGTATGGGCGGTGTAGATGAAAAAGAGCTTATGCTTCATACGATTGATGAGTTGGCAGGTGTTACACAGTTGCCGCTTTGTATAGATTCATCTCATGTTGATATAATCGAAGCTGCTTTGAGAAGATATCCCGGAAGAGCACTGATAAATTCAATCTCAAATGAAAGTCATAAGAGAGATCCGCTCCTTAAGATAGCAAAGAAATACGGAGCCATGTTCATCTTACTTCCGCTTTCCGATAAAGGCCTTCCTGAATGCATCGAAGAAAAGATCGATATTATAAAAGCAGTAAGTGATGAGGCTTTCAAACTCGGATTTAAGAAAGAAGATATAGTTGTAGACGGTCTGGTTGCCACTGTCGGTGCCAACAAAAAAGCTGCTATAGAAACGATAGAAACGATCAAATACTGTTATACAAACGGATTTGCAACAACATGCGGTTTATCGAACATCTCATTCGGTCTTCCTCAAAGAGGATATATAAATGCGACCTTTTTGAGCATGGCGATAGCAAACGGTCTTACTATGGCTATAAGCAATCCAAACCAGAATCTTTTGATGGCTACCGCACTGGCAGCAAATCTTTTAAGGAACAAACAGGATGCTGATATTCTCTACATAGAAAAGATGAATGCATTAGCTGAGGCAGGTGTTGACTCTACGGGTGGAAATGTATCACTCGCACCCAAGGGTACTGCCAAAGCGGAAACGGAGTGTGCCAGGCCTGAGGAAGTGTTAAAAACCTCAGTGCTCAAAGGTAAGCAGACATCAATCGCAAAGGATACTCAAGCCTGTCTTGATGCGGGACTTGAACCTCAGTATCTTTTGAATGACGTTTTGATACCCGCGATCAACGAAGTCGGTGATCTTTTTGAAAAAGGAAAGTATTTCCTTCCTCAGCTTATCTCCAGTGCAGAGACTATGAAAATGTCCATTGAGATACTGGAGCCGCTTCTCGGTAACGGAGCCGATAAAGGAGATATGCCCGTCATAGTCATTGCGACTGTTGAAGGCGATATTCACGATATAGGGAAAAATCTGGTTGCTCTGATGTTAAAAAACTATGGTTTCAATGTAATAGATCTTGGCAAGGATGTACCCAAGGAAAAGATAGTTGAAGCCGCACTGGAATATGATGCTGACATAATAGCACTTTCAGCCCTGATGACCACAACTATGAAGCAGATGGACCACGTTAATCAGCTTGTAAAGGAAAAAGGGTTAAAAGCAAAAGTTGTAATAGGCGGTGCAGTAACCAGTGAGCATTATGCCGAAGAGATAAAGGTTGACGGATACAGCAAGGATGCGGCCGCTGCGGTAAAGCTGTGTCAGAAACTTCTTAACATGGTATCTTGATAATGGAGGAATAATTAGATGGAAGAAAAAAACGAAGTACTGGAATATCTTAAACAGATAAAAGAGACCAATAAGAAAAGGCTTTTCTGGTCGAGACTTACGGCAGTTTTAATGGCTGTATTTGTTGCACTTGTAGCCTGTGTTGTTCCTGCAGTGCTAAATACCTTAAGAACAGCAGAAAATACGATGTTAACAGCCAATGATACTCTTTTACAGGCTCAGACCATCATGACCGACCTTACTGACACGGTTGCTACCATGGAAGAGACGCTTGAATCTGTGACCAAGTTGGTCAACGACAGTTCCGAAAGCCTTGTAAGCGCTTTTGACAATATCAATTCCATTGACTTTGAAGGTCTTAACAAAGCGATCGAAGATCTTGGAAATGTCGTGGAGCCTTTAAGTAATTTCTTTAAGAAATTCAAATGATAGGTTACAGATATAATTTATTAGTGTATACTTTGAGATATCAGTTTTTAATAATCAATGACAGGAGAATTAATTATGACCGGCGCAGATGTAATGGTTAAATGTCTTATTGAAGAAGGCGTCAAAGAGATATATGGATATCCCGGTGTTGCGATAGCACCTTTTTATGAAGCTGTACGAGCTTCAGGAAAGATCCATTCAACACTCGTAAGGACTGAGCAGTCGGCTGCTCATGCTGCAAGCGGTTATGCGCGAGTCAGAAAAGATATCCCCGGTGTCTGTGCAGTTACAAGCGGCCCCGGTGCCACTAATCTTATAACGGGAATAGCAACAGCTTTTGCCGACAGCATTCCGCTTGTATGCATAACAGGTCAGGTAAAGAGCGAGCTTATGGGCGGCGATGTATTTCAGGAAGCTGATATCACCGGTGCATGCGAATCATTTGTTAAATATTCATATCTTGTAAGAGATGTTGATGATATCCCGCGCATATTCAAGGAGGCATTCCATGTTGCAAATACCGGAAGAAAAGGTCCGGTACTCATTGATGTGCCGATAGATATGCAGCAGGCTGAAGTTAAGCGATTCAGTTATCCCGATGAAGTAAATATGCGCACTTATAAGCCAACAGTTAAAGGCAATATGGTGCAGATCAATAAAGTCATAAAGGAACTTGAAAAGGCTAAAAAACCTCTTATATATGCAGGAGGAGGAGTGCTTCTTTCAAATGCAGGCGATAAACTTGAAGAATTCGCCATCAAGCACAATATCCCTGTTGTATCAACCATGATGGGTATAGGTGTTCTTCCCACAGACCATCCTCTGTATTTCGGAATGGTAGGAAACAACGGTAAGGCCTATGCTAACAGAGCTGTTGCAGAATGTGATGTTATTATGGTGGTAGGGGCAAGAGTTGCTGACAGAGCAGTTAATCAGCCCGAACTCATAACCAAAGACAAGGTAATGATACATATAGATGTCGATCCTGCCGAGATCGGAAAGAACGCCGGTCCTTCCATACCTCTTGTAGGAGATGCATACTATATATTTGATGATCTTCTTGTAAAGGAATATGAAGCTGATTACAGTGAATGGCTTGATACTCTTTGCGAATACAAAAAGAGATTTGCTACAAAATTCAATGAGAATACAAAATATGTTGATGCTCCCATGTTCATCAAAAAGCTTACCGCTGCAATGAAAGACGATTCTATATACGTTGCAGATGTAGGGCAGAATCAGATGTGGTCATGCGGTTATGTACGTGTTAAGGACGGACAATTCCTTACAACTGGCGGAATGGGAACCATGGGATATTCCATACCTGCTGCAATGGGTGCCAAGATGGCTGCTCCCGACAGGCAGGTCGTTGCAGTATGCGGAGACGGTTCTTTCCAGATGAGCATGTGCGAGTTTGCCACAATAAGACAGAACAATGTACCCGTAAAGGTTGTATGCTTTAACAACGGTTATCTGGGTCTTGTTCGTCAGTTCCAGCATTACAATTATGCAGATAATTACAGCGTTGTCGATCTTAGCGGCAATCCTGATCTTGAAAAACTTGCTGCGGCTTATGATATGCCGTTTATCAGAGTTACATGCATGGAAGAGGTAGATGCAGCTATCGAAACATTTCTTAAGGATGACAACAGATATCTCATGGAATGCATGCTGGATCCGCTGGCAAATTGTTGATCTTAAATGATACTTGATTAATAGAGAGGAACACGATGAAAAGGATATATTCAGTTCTTGTAGAAAACAGATCGGGTGTACTTTGTAAAGTAGCAGGACTTTTCAGCCGCAGATGCTTCAATATAGACAGCCTTGCAGTGGGTGAGACCGATGATCCGAACACATCATGCATGACAATAGTAAGCAGCGGTGATCAGCGTACCATCGAACAGATCGAAAAACAGCTTAACAAGAAACTTGATGTCATTAAGGTAAAGACATTTGACGAACCTTCAGCTATAAGCAGAGAGCTTATGCTCTTAAAGGTTAAATACAATAAGAATACACGCAGGGATATCATGGAAAACTGCGATATAATGGGAGCGACCATTGTTGATATGAGCAAGACTCATATGATAATCCAGATGTGTGATACACCGGAAAGAACATCCCTGTTTATAAAAATGTTAACAGGCGTAAGTATAATAGAAGTTGCAAGAACAGGTTGCCTGGCTCTTCAAAAATGCAGTGAAGAAAACTGATATTAAGATCTCATATATTAATACCTGATAATCCGTTATACGGTTCTGTTACTGTTAATATGCTAGTCTTAATTAGTATGAATTAATGGGCTTACAATAAGGATCGTATATACGGTCTTTCGGTGATAAAATGAGAATCTTTTTTTCTGTTTGATTTTTTATATTGACAGTTGTATTGACAGCTTGTGCTTTTAATGCAAAAAAGTCCAATAAACCTATAGGGAAAAGTGTTGCCATTTTGTTATCCGCTATCACTCCTCCCATAATAGGAAATATGTTGATAATCGCGTCCGGCTATGAGGTATTATCTACCGTCGGATGCTATTTTTATTTTCTCGGCATGGATCTTTCCATGTTCAGCCTGCTGGTTTTTACATTTGATTACTGCATGATCAAATGGTCTAACTTAGCATTGAAGAGGATTATATATTCATTACTGATAATAGACGCGATCCAGATAGTCCTTAATCCCATTACAGGCCATGCATTTGATACAGAGATGATCGAATTTGGTGGATATCCGTATTACAGGATAATACCTTTTGGCGGCCTTACATTTCACAGGATATTGGATTACGGTATATTCCTTGCCGCTTTTATCATATTTATCAATAAAGCTCGAAAATCTCCGAAGTATTACAAGGAAAGATACACTGTTATAATCGTAAGTTTGTCTATCACATGCCTTACGCTGACATATTTTATATTCTCGAGAACACCCATAGACAGATCCATGATATGTCTTGGGATATTCGGACTGTTGGTATATTATTTCTCAATACACTACAGGCCGCTGCGATTGCTCGACCGTATGCTTGCAGATCTTGCCAGCGATATTCCCGATGCACTTTTTCTTTTTGATGCATATAATAATTGTATCTGGGCAAACACTGCTGGATGCCAGCTTGTAAACATTGAAAATGATCAGTTTGATAAAGCATTCGACGCTCTTGTGAATCTGTTCGGTCCTCCGAACGATGACAGGGAAGCATGGATGACCAGAAGGATAGTAGGGCAGGGAGACACTGCAAGATATTTCACTCTTGAATGGCATACGCTTAAAGATGATGCAGACCGTTCAGCCGGTGTGTATATGAGTGTCAGAGACAACACAGCCGAACAGCAGACTTACAAGCAGGAATTCTATAATGCCACTCACGATACACTTACGGGAATTTATACAAAAGAGTATCTTTACGAGATAATCCATAAAACCATTCTTGAAAATCAGAATGAGGATTACATCGTAGTATTTGTTGATGTTAAGAATTTCAAGATAGTAAATGACATATTCGGGACCGATTTCGGTGACTATGCAATTAAATGCATTGCAGCATGGATAAGTACGGATGTTTCCGATAATTGCGTATACGGCCGTCTTGCTGGAGACACTTTCGGAATATGCCTTCCAAAGAAGGATTTCGATGAACAGAGACTTAACATGCAATTGCAGGATTTCATTGTTGTAAACGAAAATCTTGAACATCATATACTGATTCATCTCGGTGTCTACGAAGTTATTGACAGAAATACCGAAGTTTCGGTAATGTTTGATCGTGCTCATTTAGCACTTTCTCATATTAAGGATGATTATCAGAAACACATTGCCTACTATGACGACGAGATGCGTAAAAAGGTATTGTGGGATCAGAATATATCCGCTCAGCTTCATGAAGCGATAACGTTAAGACAGCTTTGCCCCTACCTTCAGCCTATAGCTGACAGTTCAGGCAAAGTAGTCGGATGCGAAGCACTTGTTCGATGGATACATCCCGAAAACGGTTTCATGCCTCCTGGTAAATTCATTCCTGTATTTGAAAAGAACGGAATGATCGTGGAAGTTGATAAATATATGTGGAGATGTGCATGTGAGATCCTTTCATCATGGAAAGAAAAGGGGATCGATCTGTTTGTATCCGTAAACATATCGCCCAAGGATTTCTATTTCATGGATGTCAACGCTGAGATAAGAAGACTTGTAAAGAAATACGAAGTAGATCCTGCTAAACTGAGGATTGAGATCACGGAATCAGTGATGATGGATGATGTTGATAATCGTATGGATATTTTAAAGCAGTTCAGAGAAGAAGGCTTTATCGTTGAAATGGATGATTTCGGCAGTGGTTTTTCTTCACTTAACATGCTTAAGGATATGCCTGTCGATGTATTAAAGATCGACATGAATTTCCTCGGTAAGACGACTGATGACGAAAGATCGAATACGATCGTTCAGAATATAATCAATCTTACTCACGATCTTAAGATAGAATCTCTGACAGAAGGAGTCGAGACAGAAAATCAATACAAAGCCCTCGCGCAGATGGGCTGCAGACTGTTCCAGGGCTATTATTTTGCAAAACCTATGCCCATTGAAGAGTTTATGAGTTTTTATTCTGCCAACTGATAGGCTCGAACGATTATACCGAGTACTCTCTTATAAGGCTGGATGGAGAAAACTGGGAGAGTGAAGGATGTTCCGAGAACAAACTGATCGTCAATGAAACAGAAGAGTTTGATGGCTGGGATTCATGGAAGAAAGCCACAAGGAAGGCTATTACTGTACAGTGAAGTTTGAAAGAGACGGTGATAAGATAACAGCTTATACTAAAAACCAGGGTATCTCCCTAACGAATGTCACACTAATAAAAGATGGTCAGAAAGATATCTATATGGCTCTTACGGGAGATCAGTGTGCAATAACGGACATCCGGATATCAAATAATCAGTGATTTTATTAAGATAAAAAGACTCAGATCCTTATTAACGCAAGGTCTTGAGTCTTTTTTATTCCAAATATACAAATCTTAATCATCAATCACAGCGTTCACAATATGTAGGACATATCGTTGATATGCCTTATTCTGCGTTTTTTGTCATCACCTATGATCATATGTGATAACCCTCCGGCCGGACCATGTATATCTACCTGGTAATATGATTCAACAGACAGTCCAATATACATGGCATTCCATATGCTCAACAGGTCTCCATGAGAGACAATGATGACATACTCCTCATCACTTTCGATAATATCTTTAAAAAAGGGCCAAAGACGATTCCATGCATCGCGTCTGCTCTCACCGTCTGAGAACAGTCTGTCGTCAACCGTCTTTTCAGGACATTCAATATTGTCACGAAGCCATTGCACGGATTTCCCACAGCACTTTCCGAGATTTCTTTCTCTCAGTTCCTGCCTGAAGATCGGATTAACTCCCAGGTGTTTTGAGATAGCCTCCGCTGTCTGCTTTGCACGCTTAAGATCAGAAGAATACAAAACAACATCTTTACCGGCAAGTTCATCACCAAGTTTTTTCCCTATGTTATCCGCCTGAGCCTTGCCAAGCTCTGTTAGATCCCAATCAGTCCATGAACCCACCATACCATTCGTGTGGTGAACAGATTGTGTATGTTGAACTGTGATTATATGTTTCATCTGTATTAGTCCTTCTTCATCAAATTCTGATTTTTATAATTCTATCATAAGCAACCCAAATGAAAAAAGAGAGATTTTTATACTGAAGATATAATGAAATCCTATAGTAAATAATAGAATGTCGGTATTAGACTATATATTCTTATCATGTTATTCTTTCTATAATGATTTAGATGCTGTGGCCGCTGGAATGGCATAGGTTTTCATAGACTGAAGATGATGGTTCGAGTCCATTCAGCATCATTTACAGATTAATTACAAATAACAAAAGAGGTAAAAAATGAAAAGAATTCTTACTATTCAGGATATATCATGTCTTGGTAAATGTTCAATAACTATTGCGCTTCCCGTTATATCAGCGATGGGAGTTGAAACTGTCATACTTCCGACTGCAGTATTGTCAACTCATACCATGTTTAAAAACTTTACCGTCAGAGATCTTACAGAAGATCTGATACCCATAACCGATCACTGGAAAAAAGAAAATGTTAAATTTGATGCGATATATACAGGCTATCTGGGGTCCGCAGAAGAGATCTCCATCGCGAAGCATATTTTTGATGAATTCAAAACCGATGATACACTTATCTTTATTGATCCTGTTATGGCTGATAACGGTAAGCTTTATCCGGCTTTTGATCTTGAATATGCCAAACTGAATGCTTCGCTTTGTTCAAAAGCCGATATCATAGTTCCAAATATAACCGAGGCATGCTTAATGACAGGTACTGAATATAAAGAAAGCTATGATGAATCATACATAAAAGAACTGATATCGAAACTTGCAAAGCTAGGTTCGAAAATGGTTGTTATCACAGGGGTTTCTTTAAGTCCGGGTAAAACCGGTATATATGGTTATGATACCGTGAAAGATGAATATTTCATATATCAGAATGATCGCGTTGATGCAAGCTATCACGGTACGGGAGATCTGTTCTCAAGCATAGCTGTCGGTGCTCTGATGAGAAGTCTCACGATCAAGGATTCATTCAAGATAGCTGCCGATCACACTGCAGATACAATACGCGAGACACTAAAGAACCCGAATAAACCATGGTATGGAGTAGATTTTGAATCTACGATGCCCAATCTTATAAAAGCTCTTGAAACCTCTTTAAATGATTAGAATCCCAATCATATCAAATTTAATTCAGAGGATCGATAAAAAACGCTTGACAAACACACAGTCATGATGTTTTAATTTAGAAAACCGATGATGAGGAGTGAGTAATTCTTACATCACTTTATATGAGAGAGTTGCGGATGGTGCGATCGCAGCATAAAGCGTAGGAACGAATGGACCTCAGAGGGCGAACAGAAACGTTTATACGGAGTATGGGAGACGGAGCAGACTCTCCGTAAAAAAAGTCAGCATATGATGGTATGTGTTTATCAATAGAGGGATGCTACCGTAGTATGCATGAGTGGATGATTTTTCATCAAGCAGGGTGGCACCGCAGGAATAGAACCTGTCCCGGCATTACAGTTTTGTAATGCCGTTTTTTTATTGCAAAGGAGTGAGTATATCATGATTTTGGATAAGATCGTTGAAGATAAGAAAGTAAGGCTTGTCGAACACAAGGCACGTGTCAGTGAAGCAGATATAAAAAGAGAAGCCGAAAACACAATAAAAGATGGAGATTTCAGAGTAAATCTTTTTTATAATGCACTTGCTGCTGACGGCATCTCCATTATAGGTGAGTTCAAGAAAGCTTCTCCGAGCCTCGGTAAGATCGATTCTAAGATCGATCTTATGGAAAGGATAGATGAGTATAACGCTTCAGTCGATGCGATCTCGTGCCTTACAGAGGAGGACCACTTTAACGGCAATATAGAATATCTGAAACAGATAAGAGAAGTTTCACTTCTCCCTATACTAAGAAAAGATTTCATGATAGATGAATATCAGTTTTATGAAGCAAGAGTTATAGGCGCCGATGCAGTCCTTCTTATAACAGCGATCCTTGATGACGCTCAGATGTTAGACTTTTACCAGCTGGCAAGAGAGTTAAAGCTCGATGTTTTGGTAGAGACACATGATGAGTATGAGATTGAAAGGGCGCTAAAGATAGATCCCCGTATCATTGGTGTAAATAACAGAAATCTGAAGGATTTTTCAATATCTTTAGAAAACACGGGTAGGTTAAAGAAATATATACCTCAGGATAAGGTAAGCATTGCCGAAAGCGGCATAATGAATGACAGCGATGTTGAATATCTAAAAGAAGTCGGTGTGGATGCTTTTCTTATCGGAAGGGCATTCATGGAAAGCGAGAATCCCAAAGAACTCGCACTACGGTGGAAAAGATGACAAAGATAAAGATATGCGGAATAACAAAAGTCGAAGAAATTGAATACCTTAATAATGAACATGTGGATTATGCAGGTTTTGTTATATACAAAAACAGCAAGAGATATATAACAGTGGAAAGGGCGGCAGCAATAGCCGAATCATTAAATCCCGATATCAAAAAAGTTGCAGTCTGCGTATCTCCCGATGTTGAACTTCTAAAGGAGATAGAAAACGGAGGTTTTGATATCATTCAGGTTCATAAGGGACTAAGCAATGCCGTTATAGATGCTTCCTCAATACCGATATGGTATGCCGTCAATGCACAGGATACAGGTCATGCTGCAATGACAATGGAATGGATACATCAGCTTCCGATCAGGCTTGGGACCAAGATAGAGGCCATTGTTATGGATGCCCCGGATTTCGGAAGCGGTAAAACATTTGACTGGCATAAGAGCAAAAGGCTCTTAAAAGCGGGTACTTTATCACCGCCGTCGGAAGATAAGCTCTTTACCAAGAAATTTGTTCTTGCGGGAGGACTCGATGCCGAAAATGTGGCCGAAGGAATAAACATTTTCAATCCCGACATCGTAGACGTAAGCTCCTCTGTAGAAGGAGAATCGGGTAAAGATAAAGATAAAATATCAGCATTCGTAAATGCGGTAAGATCTATAGAACAATGAAAGGATACAAACATGAATAAAAAAGCATACTACGGAGAATACGGCGGACAGTTCGTTTCAGAATCTTTAATGAACACACTGGATGAGATAGATAAAGCTTTTGAAGAAGCTATCCGCGATCCCGAGTTTTTGAAACAATATCATTACTATCTTAAGCAGTATGTAGGCAGAGAGACTCCTTTATATCTTGCTGAGAGATTAAGTGAAAAGTACGGAACAAAGATCTATCTTAAAAGAGAGGATCTAAACCATACCGGTGCTCATAAGATCAATAACGTTATCGGACAGATACTTCTTGCAAAACGCATGGGAAAAAAGAAGATCATAGCAGAGACAGGTGCCGGACAGCACGGTGTTGCTACGGCAACCGGAGCAGCTCTTTTCAATATGGAATGCACTGTTTACATGGGTAAAGAAGATGTTAAGCGCCAGGCTTTGAATGTTATGAGAATGGAAATGCTCGGTGCCAAGGTTGTCGCAGTTGAGTCGGGAAGCAATACTCTTAAGGATGCGACAAATGAAGCTATAAGAACATGGGCAAAGACAGCTGAAGATACCTTCTATATCATAGGATCAGCGATAGGTCCTTATCCATATCCGAAGATGGTAAAGGAATTCCAGGCTGTAATAAGCAGAGAAGCAAAGAAACAGCATTATGAGGCTGAAGGAAGACTCCCCGATGTTGTTATGGCATGTGTCGGCGGCGGATCAAACTCAATCGGAATGTTTGCAGATTTCATAGACGAGCCTTCGGTTGAACTCATCGGTGTCGAAGCAGCCGGAAAGGGAATTGATACAATGGAACATGCCGCATCAATGGCAAAGGGACGTCCCGGAGTCCTTCACGGAACACGTTCATATCTTCTTCAGGATGAGGACGGAAATATTCAGCTTGCACATTCAATATCTGCAGGACTTGATTATCCGGGTGTCGGTCCGGAACACGCTTATCTTCATGATACCGGCAGAGCCAAATACGTTCCGATAACGGACGGTGAAGCGATGGATGCACTTATGGAGCTCACACAGACAGAAGGTATTATACCTGCTATAGAAAGTGCTCATGCAGTAGCTTATGCTTTTAAGAAAGCTAAAGAAATGACCCCGGATCAGTCCATGATCATATGCCTGTCCGGAAGAGGAGATAAAGATGTTAATACGATATCTGATTATCTTGCGGGAAAAGGATATCTTAACTGATCATAAAGGAGATAGTTATGACTAAGAATCGAATTGAGGCTCATTTAAGCAGCCTTAAAGAAAAGAATGAAAAAGCTTTTATCACATACATAACGGCAGGTCTTCCTGATATGGAAAAGACCGCTACGATACTCAAAGCCCAGAATGACACGGACATAATCGAACTCGGTATTCCTTTTTCGGATCCCATAGCAGACGGACCGGTCATTCAGCAGGCAAGTTATGAAGCGATACTCAACGGAGCTACAGTCGGCAAAACATTTGAGCTTATGAAGAACCTCAGAAGTGAAGGGTTCGAAAAGCCGATAGTATTCATGCTCTATTACAATACGATAGTAAATATGGGAACCGATGAATTTGTTAAAAGATGTCATGAAAGCGGAGTTGACGGACTCATAGTGCCAGACCTTCCCTTTGAAGAACAGGAAAACCTTTTAAAGGCTCTTGATGGTGACGATACAACGATACTGATACAACTTGTATCACCTGTGTCCAAAGAAAGGATCCCTCAGATACTTGACGGTGCGCGAGGATTTGTATACTGCGTATCATCCATGGGTGTTACGGGACAGTCAGCAGATTTCCATAAAGAAGTCAAGGAATACCTCTCATATGTAAAGAGCATCTCTAAAATACCGGTTATGATGGGATTTGGCATAAGAGAAGCAAAAGATGTTAAAGAGATGAAGGATCTTATAGACGGTGCCATAGTAGGTTCATATTTCATAAACATAATGAGAGAAAATGACTTTGATCCCAAAGCGGCAAAAGAATATTCAGAGAGATTCAAGAAAGAATTAAATGCACTGTAGTAATAAATTCAAATATACGGAGGATAAGAAAATGATAAAAGAAGCAATTGAAAAGATCGTACTTAAAGAAGACCTTACATATGATGAAGCATATACCGTTATGAACGAGATAATGGACGGTCAGTCAACACCTACACAGAATGCAGCCTTCCTTGCGGCTCTTTCAACAAAGTCAGCAAAAGCAGAGACTATCGATGAGATCAAGGGATGTGCTGTGGCAATGAGAGAACATGCATTAAAATGTGACACAAAAGGCATGGAAACTCTTGAGATAGTAGGTACAGGCGGAGACAGAGCAGGAAGTTTCAATATCTCGACAACAACAGCATTTGTAACGGCAGCTGCAGGTGTCAAGGTTGCAAAGCACGGTAACAGAGCAGCTTCCTCCAAGTCAGGTACTGCCGATTGTCTCGAAGCATTGGGAGCAAATATATCACTTGAACCCGAGAAATGTGTTGATCTTCTAGACAAGACAGGTTTTTGTTTCTTCTTTGCACAGAAATATCACACATCAATGAAGTACGTCGGAGCAATACGTAAAGAGCTCGGCTTCAGAACTGTGTTCAATATCCTCGGTCCCCTTACAAACCCTGCAAATCCTTCGATGATACTTTTGGGCGTTTACGATGAATACCTGATAGAGCCGCTTGCAAGAGTTCTCTACGGAATGGGTGTTAAAAAAGGAATGGTCGTATACGGACGTGAAAAGCTTGACGAGATCTCATCAGTCGGAGAAACAGCTGTCTGTGAATTCGAGAAGGGCAGATACACAACTTATGAGATAAAGCCTGAAGATTTCGGTTTTGATCGTTGCTCAAAAGCAGATCTTGTCGGTGGAACACCCGAAGAAAATGCACAGATCACAAAGAGTATTTTAAACGGAACAGATAAAGGTCCCAAGAGAAACACAGTACTTATGAATGCCGGTGCAGCTCTTTATATAGCAGGCAAGGCAGATTCACTCGAAGCAGGTGTTAAACTCGCTGAAAAGATCATTGACAGCGGCAAGGCATATGAAGCTATGGAAAGATTTGTTGAGGAGTCAAACAAATGATACCTTCAAAAGAAGAATTATATGATTATAAGGAACAGTACAGATACGCTCCCGTTAAGAAAGAGATCCTTTCTGATATAAGGACACCTATAGAGGTCTTAAGAATACTCAAGAAAAAGAGTGAGCATGTCTATCTTCTTGAAAGCGTTGAAGATCAGGTTAACTGGGGCAGATACACTTTTATGGGATTCAATCCCAAGATGTGCATCACCTGCGATGACGGCGAAATAAAGATCACCGATGATAAAGGCAATGTTATATGTAAGGAACACGTTGATCATCCGGCAGTTCATATTAAGGAAATAGTCGAAAAACATAAATGTCCAAGGATAGAAGGATTCCCAACCTTCACAGGCGGTCTTGTGGGTTACTTTGCATATGATTACATCAAATACAGTGAACCGAAATTAAAACTTGATGCTGCAGATGAGGAACAGTTTAAAGACGTTGACCTCATGCTCTTTGACAAGGTTATCTGTTTTGACAATTTAAGACAAAAGATCGTCATCACAGCACTTGTCGATCTTAATGATATTGAAAACGGTTATGATCAGGCACAAAAAGACATAGATTCAATTATAGACCTTATAGAGAACGGCACTCCGGCAAAGATCGAACCCGGTGTGTTAAGATCCGACTATCGAGCACTTTTCAGTAAAGAAGAATACTGTAAGATGGTTGAAAAGGCAAAGAAGTATATATATGAAGGCGATATCTTCCAGGTCGTTTTATCAAACAGGCTTGAAGCTGATTTTGAGGGCAGTCTTTTTGATACATACAGATTGCTAAGGACCATCAATCCCTCTCCTTATATGTTCTATTTTTCGGGAGATGATATAGAAGTGGCCGGTGCTTCACCGGAAACACTTGTAAAATGTGAGGATGGAATACTTCATACTTTCCCGCTTGCAGGCACAAGACCTAGAGGAAAAAATGCGGCCGAAGACAGAGCTCTTGAAAAAGAACTGTTGGCTGACGAAAAGGAAAAAGCCGAGCATAACATGCTTGTCGATCTCGGAAGAAACGACATCGGCCGGATAAGTGAGTTCGGATCGGTTGAAGTAGAGGAATATATGACTGTTCAGCGTTATTCCCATGTGATGCATATAGGGTCAACGGTCAAAGGTAAACTCAGAAGCGATCTTAAGGCAACCGATGCGGTTGATTCCATACTTCCCGCAGGAACATTATCGGGTGCCCCAAAGATACGTGCGTGCGAGATCATAAACGAACTTGAGAATAACAAAAGGGGAATTTATGGCGGTGCTATAGGATATATCGATTTTACCGGCAATCTTGATACATGTATAGCAATAAGGATTGCATTCAAGAAAAACGGCAAGGTGTTTGTAAGATCGGGAGCCGGTATCGTTGCAGATTCTGTGCCTGAAACCGAATACCACGAATGCATAAACAAAGCCAAGGCTGTCATGATGGCCGTAAAAAACCAGGCTTAAAGGAGAAAAAATATGATCCTGTTAATCGATAATTACGACAGTTTTTCATACAATCTCTATCAGTTTATAGGGACGATAAACACAGATATAAAAGTAATAAGAAACGATGAGCTTTCGGTAGATAAGATAGATTCACTGAAGCCCACGCACATAGTCATTTCTCCGGGTCCCGGAAAGCCTATCGATGCAGGTGTCTGTGAAGAGGTGATCAAAAATCTCGGTGACAGATATCCCATACTCGGTGTATGTTTGGGACATCAGGCCATATGTGAAGTATACGGTGCCACTGTAGATCATGCTTCAAAGCTTATGCACGGAAAGATGAGTATAGCTCATATAGATACTGAATCAAAACTCTTTAAAGGTCTTGATCAAGACATCGAAGTTGCAAGGTATCATTCACTTGCGGCTGTTAAAGAGACTCTTCCCGATTGTCTTAAGGTCACAGCAATGACTGATGATAACGAGATAATGGCTGTTGAACATAAAGAATATAATGTATACGGTGTCCAGTTCCATCCCGAATCCATACTTACTCCCGACGGCATGACTATAATTCGCAATTTCCTTGCCATTTAATTCGTTGACAATGGAATTATAGATTTATATAATAGGAAATGAGCGTTTTTTAAGATTATTAAAAAGGGAACGGTACGGATAATGAAAAGAAAAGTATTTCAGTTACTTGTAGAGAACACATCGGGAGTATTGAGCAGGATCTCCGGATTGTTTTCAAGAAGAGGCTACAATATAGAGTCTATCACGGCAGGTGTTACAGCCGATCCAAAGGTTTCCCGTATTACGATAGTCGCAAGCGGAGACGATGAGATACTTGAACAGATCGAAAAGCAGGTTGCAAAACTTGTTGATGTATGTGATGTAAAAGAGCTCAAACCCGATCAAAGTGTTTATCGTGAACTCGCTCTGATAAAAGTTAAGGTTGATGCGAAGTCAAGAGAAGGTGTCATAAGTCTCGCTAATGTCTTCAGAGCAAACATTATCGATGTTTCTCCCGAAGGTCTCATCATTGAGATAACCGGCGGTCAGGATAAGATCGAAGCATTTATAAGTCTGCTTAGCGGATACGAGATCTTAGAGCTTGCCCGCACAGGTATCGCAGGCTTAAGAAGAGGAACGGATGATATAGTTTATCCTAAGGTTGATTAACGTTCATTACTTGGGTCACCAAGATAAAAAAAGAAATACATTATATTAATACAGGCACATAGCCGGGAAAGGAGTCATGAAAATGGCACAAAGAATTTTTTATCAGCAGGATTGTAATCTTGCAGAGTTAGACGGCAAGACCATCGCTGTTATCGGTTACGGAAGTCAGGGACATGCACATGCCCTTAACGCTAAGGAGTCAGGCTGTAACGTAATCATCGGTCTTTACGAAGGTTCAAAGAGCTGGGCAAAGGCTGAGAAGCAGGGCTTCGAGGTATATACAGCAGCTGAGGCTGCAAAGAAAGCAGACATTATCATGATCCTCATCAATGATGAGCTTCAGGCAGATATGTATAAGAAGGATATCGAGCCCAACCTTGAGGCAGGCAACATGCTCATGTTCGCTCATGGTTTCAATATCCATTTCGGATGCATCAATCCTCCAAAGGATGTTGATGTTACAATGATCGCTCCCAAGGGACCCGGTCATACAGTAAGAAGCGAGTATCAGGCAGGCAAGGGTGTTCCCTGTCTTGTAGCTGTTCATCAGGATGCTACAGGAAAGGCTCTTGACAAGGCTTTAGCTTACGCACTCGCAATCGGCGGAGCAAGAGCAGGTGTTCTTGAGACAACATTCAGAACAGAAACAGAGACAGACCTCTTCGGTGAGCAGGCAGTTCTCTGCGGTGGTGTATGTGCTCTTATGCAGGCAGGTTTCGAAACTCTTGTTGAGGCTGGATATGATCCGAGAAACGCTTACTTTGAGTGTATCCACGAGATGAAGCTCATCGTCGACCTTATCTATCAGTCAGGTTTTGCAGGAATGCGTTACTCAATCTCTAACACAGCTGAGTACGGTGATTATATAACAGGTCCCAAGATCATTACAGAAGAGACAAAGAAGACAATGAAGAAGATCCTTGCAGATATCCAGGACGGTTCATTTGCAAAGCAGTTCCTTCTTGATATGTCACCTGCAGGACGTCAGGTTCACTTCAAGGCTATGAGAAAGCTCGCAGCTGAGCATCCTTCAGAGAAGATCGGTGAGGAAGTAAGAAGCCTTTACAGCTGGAACAACGAAGAAGATAAGTTCATCAACAACTAATATTTTCTTCAGTCAATATTCAAGGATAGAGAGCCTTTTGGCTCTCTTTTCTTTATATCCCAAATATGATATAATGGCTGTGTTTGTAAATTATTAACGGGTAGGATATGTTAAAGGCAGAAAACATATATAAAAGCTACGGAAAAAAAGAAGTATTAAAAGGCACATGCATAAGTGTAATGCCGGGTGAGATATCAGCTCTGGTCGGAAAGAACGGATGCGGTAAATCAACGCTTCTTCAGATAATAACGGGTACACTTAAAGCAGATAAGGCTGAGATCTCTTTTTTCGGAAAAGATGCATGCAAAGACAGCAAAGTGTTTTCCAAGTACGCAGGATATGTACCGCAGGATGATCCTTTGTTTGAAGAGCTTACCGTTAAGGACAACTTAAGATTCTGGGCGGCAGGCATAAAGAATCCCGATCTTAATGTTATAGAACAGTTCGGACTGACTGAACTGTTAAACACCAAAGTGAGTGCATTATCCGGCGGTATGAAGCGCAGATTAACGATTGCAAGTACACTGCAGAGAAAACCGCCCGTGCTTGTTCTTGACGAGCCTACCTCATCTCTGGATCTTTATTATCAGGAGAGTATCAGGGAGTGGATGAAAGACTATGTTTCCCGCAACGGTACCGTAGTTCTTTCAACTCATAACGAAAAAGAGATACTGATGGCTGATACAATATGGCTGTTTAACGACGGCAAGACTAAAAAGATCAAAAAAGAAGAACTCGATATGGATGATATAAGAAGAGAGATCTCTTCCTGATCCTGTCGTTTTCTATAGATTCACTTGAAGAAGAATGTGGAGGAGAGTTTATTATGAGTATTACATACGATCCCATGACGGGAGAACCTATCGAGACTCCCGATGAGGAAGTCAAAGAGGTTGCTGCTGAAGCAACAGCAGCCGCAGAAGAAGTAAAGGAAGAAGTAAAAGAAGAGGCAAAAGAGGTTGAAGAAACTGCTGTGGAAGCTGTTGAAACAACAGAGGCTGCCGTTAGCGAGGGTAATAATTTCGATCCGATGACAGGTGAGCCTGTTACCACGCCCGCATCACAGCCTGCAGGCGGTAACGACGCTCCCGTCAAGTCTGATTATTCGCCCATACCGGCAGAACCTACGAATGATGATAATCCCAAGTTCAAGCTTATCGGTATAGCTGCGATCGCACTTATTTGCGTTGCTCTTATCTTAGCTATAATATTCGGCGGACTTATCTCATCAAAGAAGGATAAGGTTAAAAAGGCAATTAAATCGACTTTCACGGTTGAGACAGGCCTTACAAAGGTAGCAAAGGATCTTAGCGGAATCCTTAACTCACAGGATTATACAGTTGAATTTGATGCTGATCTTGATGATCTCGGAAATATAAGCGGACAGAGTATTGTTGCTGGAAAAGAAAAGCAGGTTATCGTTGACCTTGATATCGACGAGATACCCAGTATGTCTGCAAAGATAGGTATTGATTCAAAGCAGGTTAAGGCCGAGATTCCGGAAATTTGCGATAAACTTTTCGTATATGACTATACAGCTGACAAAGACGGTATGATAACCGATTACGTTAATGATGATGAGCTCAAATCTCTTGATGCATCTCTTAAGATGATCTATGACGGTTACAACTCAGATACAGACGAGCTTCAGAAGGAGCTTACAAATTGCATGAACAAGCATCTTAAAGAGCTCGAGTTTGAAAATGCAGATAAAAAGTCATACAAGATCGACGGCAAGAAAGTTGAATGTAAGGGTTACAGTGTAGAGATCGACAAGGATTTCTGCCTCGACCTCTGGGATGATATCACAGATATTTACGTTGACGAGTATAAGGATAAATTTGAAGGTCTTGAAGAAGTTTCAGGTGAATCTTTGGAGGATTCTTTCAAGGAAGCACGTAACGAACTCAAATCAATGCCCGATATGACCGTTTATTTCTATATCTACAAGGGCAAACTTGCTTCAATCAAGGCTGAAGGCGATAAGAAATCAGGCGAGATCGAGATTCTCTTTAAGGGTGGCGATTACAGAGCTCAGAATATATCTGTTGAAGCTGACGGAGAAGAAGTATTTGCTTTAACCGGAAGCACAAAGAAGGATAAAGAGATCTACGGTATCGAGATAGACGGCGATGAGGTCTGCACTGTTGAGTACAACACTAAGAAGGGCAGCCTTGCGATATCTTATGACTATTACTATGATGAATTCGAACTTGAGATGGACATCGATTCATCTTCAAGCGAGGTTTCGTTTGAGATCAAGGATTTCGATTTTGATGATGATGTCAGCGGAAGCATGAACTTCAAGTTCAAAAAAGGCGCTAAGATTGAGAAGTACACAAACACCGATGAGTTTGATGTAGGCGAAGCAAGCCAGAGTGATTTCATGGATCTTATAGAATCATTCGATTCAGATGTTTTGGAAGAGTTTGGTGGCTTATTCTTTTAAATGATGTTTTGGGGATATTTTAAGACTGAATTCAAAAACAGCATAGTAATGATCAAAAAACAGGCCATTGCTTATCTATTGATCATATTAGCACTGACTGCCGTATTTGCGGCAGTCAGCTTTGCAATTGGGAAAAATGATAAACCAAGAGTAAAGACTGCAGTTGTGATGCCTGATGATAACAAGCTAACCCTGATGATGATCAGATATATATCGCAGATGGAAAGTGTAAGCAGCATGACAGAGTTTGTCTATATGTCAAAAGATGAGGCCTTTGATAGTCTTGATCGAAATGAGATAAATGTTGTCATCGAGCTTCCGCCTGATTTTTATGAAAATGTCAACAACGGATACAATACTCCTATCGATATTTATATCAGAAATGATGCGGATGGTCTTACCAAAGGATTTGTACAGGTCATCAAAAGCGGCACGGGATATGTAAGGACTACTGAGGCTGCGGTCTATTCGTTTTTAAACATCAGCCGAAGCGGTGAGTATGAAGTCATACTTCAAAATGAGAGTATCGGTGATCATATTGCTTATGTATATGCAAACCTTCTCATGCACAGAACACGAATATTTAATACCGCGATCATATCGGAGTTTGGTGAGGTAAACGGTTATGTATTCTATTTCTGGTCAGGATTTCTCATTGTTCTTTTATACATATGTCTTTCATTCGGATATCTTTACAGACCTCAGGAAAGATCCATAGAAAAAAAGCTTAAGGGCTTTAATATCTCATCTGTAAGGATCTCACTGATCAAAGAATTCATTATGAGCATTCATCTGACTGCTTCGGGGATAGTGCTTTATTTGATAGCTCTTTATGCCGGTAAGAAGATGGAGATCAGTTTCTTTGATCCTCATTTTTGGCACATACTTATCCTATGGCTTATATCGTTTTCACTTGCCGGTCTGTTTGACATGATCTATTCATTTGCCGGAAATGATTACGGCGTAATGGCAACACTTTTATCGGTAAGTGTTCTGATGGTCATATGTGCGGGAATGATAATCCCTTTTTCAAGACTCGGTCAGATCCCGAAATTCATAGGATATATAGATCCCTTAAAATACATGTTTGCGGCTTTGATATGCTTAAGCAATAACAGTTTTCAGCTCAGTGCACTTTGTGCATTGGCGATTATTATCCTTGTTGAACACGTTTTAGGTGGTATATGCAAAAGATATGTATATGGTTTTTGACAACTTCAAAAGCTTTTCTTAAAAAGAAAATGTTATATATCACTGTGTTTGTGATGTTTCTTCTCTGTATGACCATCTTTGGTCTAAACAGGAATTCATCGGATTCAATAGGACTGATGATCAACTGTAACGATGATGGATTGTCTGATAAACTCTACGATCATCTGTCAAAAGACAGAGCAGTGATCATATTTGAAGATCTATTGAGCATACAAGAAGCTCTAAACAAAGATCAGATAAAACTCGCTTATGTGATAAACAAAACTCCTTATGATTATACCGTAAAAGGCATAGATAAGGGTGTTGTGGATATATATACATCACCCGGTTATCTTTATTTGGAGGTTGATAAAGAGACATTTTATGATGCATGGCTTTCAAGCTGTTCTGATCTTTTGATAAAAGAAGAGAGCACAAAGATCTTTAACGGAGACGGCAGGGAACTTACAGATAAGCTTATAAGCGAAAGAGACAGATATCTTAACAGCGATGAGCTTTTCGATTTTTCTCTTCATGAATATGAATCCGATACGTATCAGTCTAAAGATGATATTACGATCAGGCTTATAATCTCACTCAGTATTTTTGTCATGGTATTTATAATGTTCGGACAGCAAAAGAGCGGTGAGAACAAGAGCATAATCAACTGCTATCCGAAAAAACAAAGATATGCCTATATGTTCATCGCATCACTTAGTACGGCACTCATTATGGGTATAGCAGGTTTCATATGCATAAACATCTGCTCTGACAGGGGATTATTAAAAGAGGCAGTAAGCATGTCTGTTTTTCTTATCATTACCGTTATATGGGTATATATTGCGGGGCTGGTTTTAAGAAAAGAGACATCATTCATAACACTTTGTCCCATACTCATCATCCTGCAGGCGATCATAAGTCCCGTTTTCATAGATCTGGGCATTTATATCCCTGTTATAGGTTTTGTAAAGTATCTTTTCCCTGTGACTTATTATATATTGCTTATATGAGTCTGATTTTGATATAATATATTGGAATTTTTATTAGTATTCGGAGGTAATTATATATGGGAATGACTATGACTCAAAAGATCCTTGCAGCCCATGCCGGACTTGAATATGTCGAGGCAGGACAGTTGATAGAGGCTGATCTCGATCTTGTACTAGGTAACGACATCACGAGTCCCGTAGCGATCCATGAGATTGAAAAGATGAAAGTAGAGGGAGTATTTGATAAGGACAAGATAGCACTTGTTCCTGATCATTTTGTTCCCAATAAAGATATAAAGAGTGCGCAGCATTGCAAATGCGTAAGAGAATTCGCAATGAAAAACAACATCACCAACTATTTTGAAGTTGGTCAGATGGGTATTGAGCATGCACTCCTTCCGGAGAAAGGTCTTACTGTTGCAGGCGATGTGATAATAGGTGCAGATTCTCATACATGTACCTACGGCGCAGTGGGTGCATTCTCAACAGGTGTCGGAAGCACGGATATGGCTGCAGGAATGGCTACCGGAAAAGCCTGGTTCAAGGTTCCCGGTGCGATCAAATTCGTACTTAAGAACAAACCCGCAAAGTGGATAAGCGGTAAAGATATAATCCTTCACATAATAGGTATGATAGGCGTTGACGGTGCTCTTTATAAATCAATGGAATTTGTCGGCGACGGTATATCATATCTTACAATGGATGACAGATTCACTATCGCAAACATGGCAATAGAAGCAGGCGGAAAGAATGGAATATTCCCTGTAGACGATCTTTGCCTTGAATATATAAGACAGCACAGCAACAGAGAGCCTGTTGTTTACAGTGCAGACGAAGATGCTGTTTATGATCAGACTATAGAGATCGATCTTTCTTCATTAAAGCCTACCGTTGCATATCCTCATCTTCCTGAGAATACAAAAACAATAGATGAGGCTGTCAAAGATGATATCGTTATCGATCAGGTTGTTATAGGTTCATGCACAAACGGAAGAATGGATGACCTTAGGATCGCAGCAAAGATCCTTAAGGGAAAACAGGTAGCAAAAGGAATAAGACTTATCGTTATACCAGGCACACAGCAGATATATCTCAATGCCATCAAGGAAGGTCTTGTACAGACTTTTGTTGAGTGCGGTGGTGTTGTGAGCACACCTACATGCGGTCCCTGTCTTGGCGGCTATATGGGTATCCTTGCCGAGAACGAAAGATGCGTATCAACAACAAACAGAAATTTCGTAGGCCGTATGGGACATATCACGAGTGAGATCTATCTTGCAAGTCCTGCAGTAGCAGCTGCAAGTGCAATAACCGGAAAACTTACCGGACCCGAGAATATTTAAGCTTAAAGGAGAACCAAAATGAAAAATGCCAAAGGCACTGTTATAAAATACAAAGACAATGTTGACACCGATGTAATAATCCCTGCAAGATATCTGAACAGTTCGGATCCAAAGGAACTCGCGGCACATTGCATGGAGGATATTGACAAAGACTTTGTAAACAATGTAAAACCCGGCGATATAATCGTTGCAGGCAAAAATTTCGGATGCGGCTCGTCAAGAGAGCATGCACCCATAGCCATCAAAGCATGCGGTGTCAGCTGTGTTATAGCCGAAACATTTGCAAGGATATTCTATCGTAATTCCATCAATATAGGATTGCCCATCATAGAGTGTCCCGAAGCTGCCAAGGCAATTGATGCCGGTGATGAGGTTGAGATCGATTTTGACAGCGGTCTCATAAAGGATATAACAAAGAATACAGAATACAAGGGACAGCCTTTCCCCGCATTCATGCAAAAGATAATCGACTGCGAAGGGCTTGTTAATTACATTAATTCCGGAAAATAATCATCAGTACCAAAGATTGGGGGATTCAGATGAGCTACAGAATACTTGTTGCCGAAGATGACAATGATATAGTTGAGATCTTAAGACTATATCTTGAAAATGAAGGTTTTGAACTTGTTATCAGCAGAGACGGTCAGGAAGCACTTGAAAAGTTTGAAGAAAACGATATCGATGTTGCTCTGATCGATATCATGATGCCGAAATTAAACGGATACGAGCTTATAAAAAGAGTCAGAGACACTTCTAACATACCCATTATAGTTATGAGCGCCAAAAACATGGACAGCGACAAGATCTTAGGCCTGACTCTGGGAGCAGATGATTATCTGACAAAACCTTTCAATCCTCTGGAGGTTGTTGCCAGGATCAAATCCCAGCTTAGAAGATTCTATGATCTTAACACCAATGTTGTTGAAGAGACAAACAACATCATCACAGTCGGCGAACTTGTGATGGATCCTTCCAACTTAAGCGTCAATAAAAACGGTAAGGAGATAAATCTTACTCCCACCGAATTCAAGATCCTTTCTCTTATGATGAGAACTCCGGGAAAGATATATACAAAGATGCAGATCTTCGAAAATATCAACGGTGATTACTATGAGTCGGATGACAATACACTCATGGTGCATATCTCAAAGATAAGAGAAAAGATAGAAGACGATCCCAAGTCACCCAAATATCTAAAAACAGTAAGAGGACTGGGATATAAGATTGAGAAGAACTGAGCATTTCGATGAAAAAAACTACCGAGACCAACAAGAAAAAGGAACAGGGAAAGCTTAAGCTGTACAGCACCATATCATCAAACCTGATCACTTACATCATTGTAATGACCATGCTTGCTATGATGTTCGGTTTTGTGACTTACGGCTTTACCATGTATCAGATTTCCGAGAACAGATTCACCTCAGATGAAGCGTTCTTTATTTTTCTGTGCTTTTTTATAGGTCTTTATATGCTTTTAATGGTTCTGTTTTGTATCATCATCGGTAATCAGCTCTCAAAGCCGTTAAAGCTTCTAAGAAATGCCCTTGAAAACTTTGATGCCTCAAACATGCAGCACATAGAATATGAGGGACCTAAAGAATTCATGGACATGGTTGACAGTTTCAACAATCTGTCGGACCGTTTGAGAGATATCGAGAATGAGAATAAAAGACTGGCTGATGAGAAGAACAAGATGCTTGCGGATATCAGTCACGATCTGAAAACCCCCATCACAGTCATATCAGGTTATGCTAGAGCTTTGCATGACGGTCTTATAAAGGAAAACGAGGTAAAGGACTATCTTAAAATAATCGATCAGAAGAGCTCAAACGTAGCAGACCTCATCAATCAGTTCTATGAATACAGCAAACTTGAACACCCTGAATATAATTTTGAACTGTTCAAATTGAATATAGCTGAATTCTTAAGAGAATTTCTTGTTGATAAGATCGATGAGCTTACCGTTAACGGTTATGAACTCGAGGTTAACTTTCCGGATAACGAAGTCGGTTATATCATGGGTAATGAGATGCAGTTAAAGCGAGTATTCGAAAACCTTATCGCAAACACCGTGGCTCACACACCGAAAGGCACGCTTCTATCATTCGATATGGGATGTACAAGCGAAAAAGTCCTTATACGATACGAGGATAACGGCGGAGGCATCTCAGATGAAGTTGCTGACAGGATATTCGATCCTTTTGTAGTCAGTGATCCGTCAAGAAACAAATCAGGTTCCGGACTTGGTCTTTCCATCGCCAAGAAGATCGTTGAATATCACGGAGGCACGATAGTGCTTGAAAGATACGCCGGCAAGACTCAGACCAGTTATCTTATAACTCTTCCCCTTTATGAAGAAGAACAGGAGGAAGAAACAAAAGAGGTTGAACCCAAAAAGAAAAAAAGATAAGCGAGAGGAAAATTATCCATGTATGCTTTTTTAAGAGGTATATTGGCTGATACTGAAGAAGATGCGATCATAGTTGATGTTTCCGGAGTAGGATACAGAGTCTATGTTCCTACGGCTCTGATATATGAAACAAAGATAGGCAGCGAGATATTTGTTCATACATACACATGCGTTCGTGAGGATGCATTCATTTTGTACGGCTTTTCGAGCAAGGAAGAACTCACTCTGTTTAAGAAGCTTATCACGGTAAGCGGTGTCGGACCAAAGGTCGCACTTTCGCTGCTTAGTGCTATGGATCATTCAAGTATAATCAGCGCTATTATAACGCAGGACAGCAAACTGTTAAGTTCCGCTCCCGGTGTGGGATCAAAGACAGCAAACAGAATAATCTTGGAGCTTAAAGACAAGGTCGATGCGACTGATATACTTAATATACCGGCTAACGATAGCGTAAACAGTAAAGTGCTTGAACTTAGGCAGGAAGCATATGAAGCCCTTATCGGACTCGGCGTTTCAAACATAAAAGCCACACAGGCTTTAAACGAGATAGAGATCAATGAAGATTCCAAGATAGAGAATATTATCAAACAGCTTTTAGCTAAGATTTGAGGATGATATGCAGCAGAGGATCATACAGACATCTGTAATCGAAGAAGATATAAAAAACGACAATATCCTTAGACCGCAGTTTCTTAAAGATTATGTCGGGCAGGAGGATATCAAGGCAAATATCAAGATATGCGTCAAAGCCGCTTTGGAAAGGGGAGAGGCTCTTGATCATGTCCTTTTTTACGGTCCTCCCGGACTCGGAAAGACAACGCTTGCCTGTATAATAGCGAATGAACTTAGTTCCAATATAAAAGTCACCAGCGGTCCTGCTATAGAAAAACCAGGTGACATGGCAGCTATACTTAGCGGCTTAAAAAGAGGCGATGTTCTGTTTATAGATGAGATACATCGTCTTGCACGTCAGGTTGAGGAAGTTCTCTATACAGCAATGGAAGATTTTGCCATCGACATAATGATAGGCAAAGGACAGACCGCCAAATCTGTACGTATAGATCTTGAGCCATTCACTCTTGTCGGAGCAACAACAAAGGCCGGCAGTTTATCAGCACCTTTAAGAGACAGATTCGGTCTTATACACAGACTTGAGTTCTATACAGATGATGAACTTAAAACCATCATAAATAATTCTGCGGATAAACTCGGTGTGAAGATAGAAGAAAACGGTGCAATAGAGCTTGCCAAAAGAAGCCGCGGAACACCGCGTATCGCTAACAGGTTCCTAAAAAGAGTAAGAGACTATGCTCAGGTCAGATATGACAATATCATAACAGAAACTGTTGCAAGAGAAGTTCTGGATCTTATGGATGTCGATGATAAAGGGCTTGATAAAACAGACAGGCTCATCCTAAAGACCATGATAGAAAACTACGGCGGAAAACCGGTCGGTATATCGGCTATCGCCGCGTCTATCGGAGAGGATCCCGATACAATCGAGGATGTTTATGAACCTTTCTTGGTACTTAAAGGTTTCATCAACAGAACGCCAAGAGGACGTATGGTCACTGATGCGGCGTATGAACATCTGGGGATCACGCCGTGACTTAATGGTATTGCATTTCACAGACCATTTTAATATAATTAATGTGTTTAGGTTTTAAGACAAAAAACAGGGGTAGAGAATATGGCAGCAAAGACAGATGCAGAAGTATTGATCGGTGGTAAGGTATACACTTTATGCGGGTATGAGAGTGAAGAATACCTGCAGAAAGTCGCTTCTTATATAAACAATAAACTTGCTGAATACAATGCGATGGAAGGATTCAGAAGATCTTCCATAGATATGCAGAACGTACTGATGCAGATCAATCTGGCAGATGATTATTTTAAAGCCAAGAAGCAGATCGCAACCATGGAAGAAGAGATGGAGGCTAAAGATAAAGAAGTCTATGATCTCAAGCATGAGTTGGTAACAAATCAGATCAAGATGGAAAATCTGGACAAATCTCTTAAAAGTGCTAAAGAAGAAATTGCTGTGAAGGATAAGAAAATTGTTCAGCTTGAAACTCAGTTAAAGCATAAGTAAAAGGTGAACGGAATTCTTTACGGATTCCGTTTCTTTTTGGGTTTGGATCATCATATGAAGGTGTGAATCATGACAAAACCTGAACTCTTGGCTCCTGCGGGTAAGTTTGATTGTTTCAATGCCGCAGTAAATGCCGGAGCGGATGCTATATATCTTGCAGGAAAGGAATTCGGTGCAAGAGCATCTGCCGAAAACTTCACACAGGATGAAATAATAAAAGCACTTGATATTGCTCATTTACATGACAGAAAAATTTATCTGACACTTAATACTCTTATCAAAGAGCGTGAATGGGAAAGGATCGAGCCTTTTTTGCGTCCTCTTTACAATAACGGTCTTGACGGTGTCATAATTCAGGATCTCGGACTTATTTCATTTCTGAAAGAAGAATTTCCTTTACTGCCTATCCATGCAAGTACTCAGATGTCCGTAACAGGTCCTTATGCTGCAAATCTTTTAAAGGATAAAGGTGTCATAAGGATAGTTCCCGCAAGAGAATTGTCCCTGGATGAGATCATCTCTTTAAAGGAAGAGACCGGACTTGAAATAGAGACTTTCATACATGGTGCCATGTGCTACTGTTATTCAGGAAGATGTCTTTTCAGTTCTTATCTTGGAGGCAGAAGCGGAAACAGGGGAAGATGTGCTCAACCCTGCAGATTAAATTATACGATCACAAAAGGTGATAAATATATTGAAAAAGATTCTATCAGGTATCCTTTAAGCCTTAAGGATATGTGTACCATCACATGTCTTGATAAACTTATCGATGCCGGTATAGATTCATTTAAAATAGAAGGAAGGATGAAGAGTCCTCAGTACGTGGCAGGTGTGACTTCCATATACAGAAAGTATATCGATATGTACACTTCCGAGAATGAATTCAGGATCGATCAGGCAGATATCGATCTGCTTAAAAAGCTCTATATAAGAACAGGGCTCGGTGAAGGATATTATTTCAGACATAACGGTCCTGAAATGATCACAAAGCTTAATCCCTCATACAATGAAGCCGATGAGAAGACGGATGCCATCATGAACGAAAGATTTGTTCATCCTGTTGCAAAGACAAAAGTGATGGGTGTCGCAACACTTGTTGCAAATGATAACGTCAGTCTGATAATCAAATGCGGTAATACTGTAGTTACCGTTGAAGGTGATACGGTGCAAAGCGCACAGAACAGGCCTTTGACAAAAGATGAGGTTATAAAGCAGCTAAACAAGACAGGAGAGAGTCTGTTTGAATTCGAACGAATCGAAGTCGAGATGGATGATAACTGTTTTATGCCTGTTAAAGCACTTAACGAACTGAGACGAAAAGGTTTTGATGTATTAAAGGAGGCATTGATCAATGGACATTGAATACAACGCTTCCGTAATGAATAAAGTTCAGCTTGATACAGCTGTCAGATATCGACTAAAAAAAATATATATACCTTATGATCTTTTTTACAGAAATGAACTGATGCTGGATGATATCGACAAAATACATCACGGTTCGGATACCGATGTTTATATCTCTCTGCCTCAGATAATAAGAAAGAAAGATAATGATTATCTTGAAAGACTTAAGAGTTTTCTTCTTCTGGGAAAAGCTGACGGTGTCCTGATAAGAAACCTCGAAGAACTCGGATTCATTAATTCGCTTTCAAAAGATCTCGAAAAGCAGTTTATCAGCATAAACGGAAGGATTGATGGATATACTTCGCTTTTTATCGAAGCCGATCAGCCACTTTACTGTGCAAACAGGAACGCTTTGAGATTTATGAACGAATACTGTGACAAAGTTACGGCGCCGGCAGAATTATCCATACATGAGTTAAAAGAGCTTGAAGATAGGGATCTTATCATCGTTATATACGGCAGAGCTTTGCTCATGGTGAGCGCAAACTGTGTAAGAAAGACCGCGGATAAATGCGATCCTAACGATAAGAGCGGTTTTGATTTCATATGGAGTTTAAAGGATCGCAAAAACATGGAATCCTTAGTTGTTACAAACTGCACTCACTGCTATAACGAGATATATAACAGTGTTGTAACATCTTTGCACAAGAGTATGTGGGATCTTATAAAAGCAGGTTTTCATGAGTTCAGGATAGATCTTACAAATGAAAGCGCCGAAAGCATAGGGGAGCTTTTGGATTATTATCTTATAGATCATAGAAGCGGCAGATATCCGTTTGATGAGTATACAGCCGCTCATATTTCAAAGGGAGTTTTATAGGGGATGTTGTTTTACATTGCAGAATTATCCAAATACATAATGGCTCTGCTCATTCTTGTTTACGGTATCGAGTGCATAGCCTATATCTTTAAGATGAAGAATCCGTATGATTGTAACGGTATATACATCAGACAGCGGATATACATCTTTTTGATCAATTCACTTGCTTTTGTGACCATGTGTTTAAGGAGCGGAAAGTACGAATACCTCCTTTACGGTGTGGTAATAATCCTTGTCTTATTCTTCTTTATGGCAATGACCGTGCTGTTATACTCAAAAACAGATCAGGTACTTGTCAACAACATGATACTGCTTCTTGATATAGGATTTATCATACTTGCAAGGCTCAGTCAGAACAGAGGCATGAAGCAGTTCTTTATTGTTATCGTTTCGCTTGCGATAGCAATGTGTGTTCCATATATAATCAGCAGATTTAATACATTAAACAATCTTACAGCCATATATGCAACTCTTGGTATAACGGCACTTGCTGTCGTTTTAATGCTGGGAAAGATCACAAACGGTTCAAAACTGGCATACACCATAGCGGGTATAACGATACAGCCTTCGGAGTTTGTTAAGATCGTCTTTGTGTTCTTTGTGGCATCTTCACTTGCCAAAGCCAAGACTATCATAGACTATGCACTGGGCGGATGTATAGCTGCGATCCATGTGGTGATACTTGTTTTATCCAAGGATCTGGGCAGTGCTCTGATCTTCTTTTTGGCATATCTCATAATGCTGTTTATAGCATCAAAAAACTATCTGTATCTGTTTTTAGGTATACTTGCTGCCGCGGGTGCTTCCGTACTGGCATACAGGATGTTCCCTCATGTTCAGGTGAGGGTGCAGGCTTACCTTGATCCCTTCAGCAAGATAGATAACCAGGGATATCAGATATCTCAATCTCTGTTTGCTATAAGCTGCGGCAATTTCTTCGGTACGGGACTTATGAAAGGTGCTCCCGGAGATATCCCTACAGTAGAATCCGACTTTATCTTTTCGGCTGTTTCCGAAGAGATGGGTATCATATTTTCAATAGGCATGCTACTTGTCTGTCTGTTGACTTATGCGATAATTTTGAGAAACTCATTAAGAGAAAATGACCGTTTCAGAAGAGTCGTAAGCATAGGTCTCGGTACCATAATGATAGTTCAGACATTCCTTACTGTAGGCGGAGGAATAAAGTTCATACCGCTTACAGGTGTAACTCTTCCTCTTGTAAGCTACGGAGGAAGTTCGGTACTGTCAAGTATCCTGATGTATTACACCCTGTTCGGGATTGTGCATAAGAAACGAAATCATGATTATGAGGAATGGTATTACAATCTCGACGAGGATGCCGAGGATGACATATATGCCTACATGGAATATGTCGACGAACAAAACGAGATTGAAAAACAGGAACTTGCAGCCAAGAAGGAACACAAGAACAGAAGACGAAAAAGCGGAGTAAGGCCTCTTGAAACAAGACTTGTTTTCAGTCTGTTTTCATTGCTTTTCTGTGCCATGAGCGCATATCTGTGTTACTATGTCTCAACGCACGAAAAAGAGCTTATAAACAACTCATACAATTCACGCCAGACCCTTCTTGCAAAAGAGAATACAAGAGGCAAAATCTACGACAGAAAAGGAAATGTTCTGGCTCAGACTCTTAAGAACGAATCAGGAAAAGAATACAGAAATTATCCTTATGAAAATCTTTTTGCTCATGCTGTCGGTTATTCGACCAAAGGCAAGACCGGTATAGAGAGCATGGCCAATTATTATCTTATAAACACCGATGCATCCATCGCCCAGAAGGTTGAGAATGATATATCGGGAAGCAAAAACATGGGCAATGATGTATATACCACATTCGATTATGATCTTCAGGATCTTGCTTACAGATCAATGGGTATATATAAAGGTGCCATCATAGTAAGTGATATAAAGACAGGCGAGATCTTAGCAATGGTCAGCAAGCCTGACTTTGATCCCAACCATATAGCTGCAAACTGGGATAAGTTCATGGAGGATAACGAGAGCGGAACTCTCATTAACCGTGTCACTCAGGGTATATATCCGCCCGGATCTACATTTAAGATCGTAACAGCTCTTGAATATATCAAGGAAAATCCTGATACATACATGAATTACAGATATACCTGTAACGGATCATACAAGGGAGACGGCATAAAGATCAACTGTTTCCATGGTGCGGTTCACGGAAGCCAGAACTTTTTAACAAGTTTTGCCCATTCATGTAACTCATCGTTTGCAAACATTGGTATGACTCTTGACAGAGACAGTTTCGGAAACACTTTAAACGAGCTTATGTTCAACGAGAATCTGCCTACGGCATACAACTATACAGTAAGCAATCTTACGGTCAGCTCAAAAACAAGCGATTATGATATGGCCCAGATAGCCATAGGTCAAGGCAAAGCTCAGATCACTCCTTTGCAGCTTAATATGATCACAAACGCCATTGCAAACAATGGTATAGTGATGGAACCCAGAGTTCTTGACAGGGTTGTTTCATGCCAGGGCAATATCCTTGAAACATGGGAATCCAAAGAGTACAAGAGACTGATGAGTGAATCGGAAGCTTCGGCCATGAAGAATCTCATGGAATCGGTTGTTAAAGAAGGTACCGCAAAAGCAGGTATGTCGGGAGCCACCTATTCAGCTGCAGGAAAGACAGGTTCTGCCGAATTTGACAGTCTGAAACTCGATTCACACGCATGGTTCACAGGGTTTGCACCTGTTGACGATCCGCAGGTCAGTGTTACTATCATAATCGAATCGATAGGAACCGGCGGTGATTATGCAGTACCAATCGCAAAGCGTATATTTGACTGTTATTTTGACGAATACAGATAATTGTTTTATACTTGAGATAAGGTTTGAAGGCATTTGTTAACAGAAAGGCAAAGTATAAATCATGATAGAAGCGACCAGTTGTGGAGGAGTGGTCATCTTCAGGGGTAAGATCCTGTTGTTATATAAGAATATCCACAACAAATATGAAGGATGGGTTCTACCGAAGGGAACTGTTGAAGAAGGCGAGGAATTTGAGGATACCGCTTTAAGAGAAGTTCTCGAGGAAAGTGGAGCTAAGGCAGGGATTATAAAATACATCGGAAAGAGCAATTATGATTTTACGATCCCCGGAGATGAAGTACACAAGACCGTGCATTGGTATCTTATGATAGGCGACAGTTATTACAGCAAGCCGCAAAAAGAAGAGTTTTTCATGGATAGCGGTTTCTATAAATTTCATGAAGCTTATCATCTGCTCAAGTTTCCCAACGAAAAGGAAATACTTGACAGAGCATATGCGGAATATCAGGATCTCAAGAAGAGAGGTCTGTGGGGAAGTAAGAAGTATTATTAAGTATGGTTACATATTCTGAAAGACTTTATACAGGCGATAAGATCGACTTAAAGAAGCTTAACAGGATAAAACGCAATATAAGGCAGGGCCGCGGAAGGTTTAGCCTTTATATAATTGCGCTGTCAAATAACTCACATGACCAGCTTGATATCATACACAATTCAATGTTCAAACAAAAACTCTACAGAAAATTTGATATTAGGATAGTCGGCCTTGCACAGTCTTACGATGAAGCCACATCACTTGTGATGAACATGCTTGATGATACCATGAATGAGACCGGGACCGTTAATATCAAAAAGTTTCTTGAAAAAGATTTCTCTGTTTAGGTGATTTATGGCCGGCGTTTTGTTAACGATACTTAAGATAACTGGCATAGTGCTGCTGAGTATTATAGCTTTTTTATTACTGATACTCATCATTTTCCTGTTTGTTCCTGTAAGATACAAAGCAAAGGGAAGCTTTAAGGATAAGATACCTCAAGCAAAATTCAGTATAAGCTATCTGTTGTATATCCTTTATATCGTATTTAGATACGATCAAGGATTTTCCTACTGCATCAGGATCTTCGGGATAAAGCTCAATCTTAAAAAATCAAAGAAAAAAAGTGCTGACAAGGCTGATGATGAAAATCCGAAAGAAGAGAAAGATACATCTTCGGATGGCAGTCAGGATGAGAATGATGAAGTAGAAAAGAAGAGCTTTTCAGAAAAGATAAGCGAAACAGTCCAAAAGATAGATAAGGCAATCGATATACTTTCAAGAGACACTACAAAAGAAGCTCTTGAAGTCACCAAATACAGGATCGGACGCTCGATCAGATCAATGCTTCCGTATAAGGGAAAGGTTTATGCCCGCATAGGTCTTGAAAATGCCGGTACGACGGGTAAGATCCTCGGAGTATACAAGGCACTTTATGATTACATCGGAGATGTTGTAACATTTTATCCTGTCTTTGACAGCGAAGTAATAGATATAAGCTTCGACCTTAAAGGAAGGATAAGAGCCATAACCATCCTTTACCATCTGGTAAGGATATACATGGATAAGAACTGCAGACGCTTGATAAAGATGCTTATAAAGAGTAAGCGTAGAAAGGACAAAAAATGAATAACAATTTCGGTTCTGTAATGGAGTCATTATTAAAAGGAGTGGATTCTATCCTGTCAACAAAGACTGTTGTTGGTGAACCCAAGCAGTTTGGAGATACGATAATACTTCCTCTTGTTGATGTGACATTCGGTGTCGGTGCCGGCGGTTCCGCAGCTGAAAAGAAAGACGGAGCAGGCGGCGGTCTTACAGGTAAGATGACCCCGAGTGCTGTTATAGTTATAAAAGACGGTCATACCAAGCTTGTTAATGTTAAGAATCAGGATACTATAACAAAGATCCTCGATATGGTTCCGGATCTTGTTGACAAGATAAGCAGCAAAAAAGCAGAAAAAGAGCTTATGGACGATGACCAGGCAAAAGAGATAGCATTTCCCGAAAAAGAAGAGTAAAACGATCCGCCAACGATGAGGACCGCCTATGGATGCCCAAGAAGAATCTCTCTATTATGAGAAGAATCTCAACAACATGACGGAAGATGAACTAAGAGCTTTGCGACATTTTCTCTTTGATGAGCGCATAGCTTTAATAAATGAGCGCAAGGCTCAGGAAGAGTTCTATGAAAAATTCATGGAGGAGAGATTATCATTCAGAGAAGAGATGAAGCAACTTAATTCCAAAGTTTTGGAAGAAAGGAAGCGTTTAAAGGAAGAACAGTCCTTCTTCGACAAAAAGCTTATGATACTTCAAAACGGCTTTGCTTCTCTTGAAATGGACAGAAAGGCATTCCAGAGAGAAAAAGAGGCTTTTGAGAGCAGCAAGAACGCATACAGATCCGAAAAGCCAAAGAATGATACATATGTAACGGACGGTCTTTTTGCGGGAGTTAATTCATATCTGGCTCTAAGAAAGAGATACAAGGAACTTTTAAGGATATTTCATCCGGATAATCTTGACGGAGACAACAACATGTCTCTTCTTATAAAAGAAGAGTACGAAAAGATAAAGGAAAGCTTTTAAAAGAGCAATAAAAAAACACCCGAAAGGGTGTTTTCTTATTCAGACTTCTTACGCCTTCTCAACAGCACCTGATCTTAAGCATCTAGTGCATACATGCATTCTCTTAGCAACTCCGTTGACCTTGCACATAACGCTTCTTACGTTAGAGTTCCAGATTCTGTTGGATCTTCTATGAGAATGGCTCACAGCGTTACCAAAATGTACGCCCTTACCACATATTTCACATTTTGCCATGGTTTTTCACCTCCAAGCTTTTGTTATTCCTTAAAATCAACATTAGTATATTATCAGAGCTTTAGAGTAAAATCAAGTAGAAAATTCATTTTTATCGGAAAAATGTAAAAATATTTGTAGTTTTCTTTTTAGGTCAAATAAAGTATAATGATATCTGGTTAAAAACCTTAAATCTTAAGGAGGTTATTGCATGAAGAATTCTTCAATGAATACACACATGGGTAATATAACCATTGATAAAGAAGTTATTGCTCAATATGCGGGAACCGTTGCCATGGAATGCTTCGGTATTGTCGGTATGGCCGGTTTCAATGTAAGAGACGGTATCGTAAAACTTCTCAAAAAAGAGAACTTTACAAGAGGCATCTCTGTGAGCTTAAAGAACGATAAGCTTATGCTGGAGTTCCACGTAATAATTGCCTATGGTGTTAATATAAGAGCACTGTCAAGCAATCTGATCGAAAGTGTTAAATATAAAGTAGAAGAATTTACAGGTATTGAAGTGGCAAAGATCAATATTTTTGTCGAAGGAGTACGTGTAATAGACTAAGGAGGAGACCAAAGTGTCCAATAAAACTATAGATTCGATCATGCTGTCCAAGATGTTTCTTGCCAGCGCAAAGAATCTTGATTCCAAAAAAGAATGGATCAATGAACTTAATGTATTCCCCGTTCCTGACGGTGATACAGGTACAAATATGACCATGACGATCATGTCTGCGGCAAAAGAGGTCGCTACACTTACAAGTGATGACATGGAAACGCTTTGCAAGAGTATCTCAAGCGGTTCTTTAAGAGGAGCAAGAGGTAACTCCGGTGTTATCCTTTCACAGCTGTTAAGAGGTTTCACAAAGGTCATAAAAGAAACAAACGAGATCGATGTTAAGATCATAGCCGATGCCTGCGAAAAGGCTGTTGAGACCGCTTACAAGGCAGTTATGAAACCTAAGGAAGGAACAATCCTAACCGTTGCAAAAGGAGTGAGCACAAAAGCCAGAGAGCTTGCCGATGCAGGTGAAGAGGATATATCTAAGTTTTTGGAAGCTGTTATCGATTACGGTAACAAGACTCTTGAAAAGACTCCCGAAATGCTTCCCGTTCTCAAGCAGGCAGGTGTTGTGGATTCCGGCGGACAGGGACTTATGGTAGTCCTTCAGGGTGCGTATGATCTCTATCTAGGAAAAGATGTAGATATAACGGTTATGGAAAGCACCGTTACACCCGGTGTTAGCAAAGTTGATTCTTATAAGGAAAGCATCGATTCAGAGGATATCAAGTTCGGTTACTGCACCGAGTTCATAATAATGCTCGATAAGGCTTTTAATATCAAGCAGGAGCTTGATTTCAAGTCATACCTCGAGTCTATCGGTGATTCGATAGTAGTTGTTGCCGATGATGAGATAGTAAAGGTACATGTACATACGAACGATCCCGGTATGGCTATCCAGAAGGCTCTTATGTACGGTTCTCTTTCAAACATGAAGATAGACAACATGCGTCTTGAGCATCGTGAAAACCTTGTGCGTCATAATGAAAAAGGCGAACTCGAAGTAAAAGACGATGTTGAGATAAGTGCTGTATACAAACAGCCCGAAGAGACCCCCGAACCCGTCATGGAGCATAAGGATGATGCTTTCATAGCCATCTCTGTAGGAACGGGAATGGATGAGATCTTCAAGAGTCTTGGAGTTGACTACGTTATATCAGGCGGTCAGACCATGAACCCTTCGACAGAAGACATCATAAATGCGATAGAGAAGATCAACGCAGATAACATATTTGTTCTTCCAAACAACAAGAACATCATACTTGCCGCAAATCAGGCGAGAGATCTGACGGCCGATAAGAATATCGTGGTAATACCCACAAAGACTATCCCTCAGGGAATCTCGGCTCTTATTGGTTATGTTCCGGGCAGTTCAGCCGCTGATAACGAGAAGGCAATGTGTGAATCGATCGAATACATCAAATCCGGTGAGGTTACCTATGCCGTAAGAGATACAATGATCGACGATAAGCAGATCAAGTCCGGAGACTATATGGGTATCGGAGACGGAAAGATCCTTTCTGTAGGTGCCAAACTTGAAAATGTTGTTCTTGATATGATCGACAACATGGTCGATGAATCAACAGAGCTTATCAGCATTTACTATGGTGAAGACATAGATGAATCAAAAGCTCAGTCTCTTGTAAAGAAGGTGACAAAGCGTCATAAAGAATGCGAGGTCGAACTTCAATACGGCGGTCAGCCGATATACTATTATATAGTTTCTGCTGAGTGATCATTTTGATAGTGTACTGATAGCCCTCCCTATTTCGGGAGGGCTATATCAATATAACGAAAGTTTATCATGAATCTTAACAGTCCCGTAACACAGATAAAAGGTGTTGGAGAGAAGACAGCCGGTTATCTTAAAAAACTCAATATAGAAACAGTAAGGGATCTTATCTTTTATATCCCAAGGGATTTTGTGCTCTTTGAAAGTCCGATCATCCCTAGCGAAGAAATGTCGGGAAGAGTTATAGCATTCAGGGGATTTCTTAAAGCAGGTTCTTTTAACGGTACCAAGAAAGGTCGTTTCACGTATTCACACATGGCATTTATGTGTGAATCCCGTTTAATAAGGGTTGCTGTCTTCAATATGCCTTATTTAAAAAAGCAGCTCGATCCCTTAAAGGAATATGTTTTAAGAGGTGTGCTCGAAGTAGGCTCAAAAGGCGCCATGAGCATGACTCAGCCGCGTATATATACATTAAATCAGTACTCGGAGATAGAAGGAACGCTTCAGCCGGTATATCCTCTCACAAAAGGAATATCAAACAATGCTATAAGCAAAGCAGTAAGGCAGTCACTTGAAACTGTTTGTGTACCCAGTGACGGTATGGATGATCTATATAACGGCTCCATCAGTTTCAGCGATGCTGTAAAAAACATGCATTTTCCTCAAAACATGGATACTTTCATACTTTCGCGTGAAAGGATAGTATTCCATGAGTTCTTAAGCTTTGTTCTTCAGATGAAGACAGATGCGAATCTGACTAAGAATATCCCTTTTGATAAGGTTATGATCGAAACCGCCGATACATCAAGACTCATCGAAAGACTTCCATACAGACTAACAAATGCTCAGTTAAGATGCTGGGATGACATTAAAAACGATATGACATCAGGCATATGCATGAACAGACTGGTTCAGGGTGATGTCGGAAGCGGAAAGACCATAATTGCTTTTCTTGCGCTCATAATGAACGCAAAGAACTCTCATCAGGGCGCACTTATGGCACCTACCGAAGTCCTCGCCAGACAGCATTACGATAAGCTTGTGGAAACGTCAAAGAAATACGATCTGGATCTTGATATAAAGCTGTTACTCGGCAGTATGTCAGCGTCAGCCAAGAAAGCCGTATATGAAGAGATAGAAAACGGCAGTGCCTCTATAGTGATCGGTACTCATGCTGTATTTCAAAAGAAAGTCACTTACAAAGATCTTACGCTTGTTATCACGGATGAACAGCACAGGTTCGGTGTAAACCAGCGTGAGACTCTGGTAAACAAGGGAGATAAGGTGCATCTTCTCGTTATGAGTGCCACCCCCATACCCAGAACGCTCGCATTCATACTTTACGGAGATATCTCAATATCTCTCATAGATGAATTACCCGGGGAACGTATTCCTATCAAGAACTGTGTTGTAGGCAGGAAATTCAGGAAAAAATCGTACGAATTCATAGCCGAACAGATAAAGGAAGGCCGCCAGGCTTATGTGATATGTCCGCAGATAGAGGAAGGTGATGATCCCAATCTAGAAAACGTAACGGATTATTCCGCTAAGCTTTCTTCAGTTCTTGGGGGAAATGTGAATGTAGTTTCATTGCACGGCAAGATGAAAGCCGATGAAAAAGACAGGATAATGACTGAGTTTAAAAACAGAAACATTGATGTTTTGGTCTCAACCACAGTCATAGAAGTAGGGATAGATGTGCCCAATGCTACCGTAATGATGATAGAAAACAGTGAACGTTTCGGTCTGGCGCAGCTTCATCAGTTAAGAGGCAGGGTAGGAAGAGGAAAGTATCAGAGCTATTGCATATTCATATCCTCAAAAGAAGATAAGGATACCATGAAGAGGCTTTCTATCCTCAACGATACCAATGACGGTTTTAAGATCGCCGATGAGGATCTTAAGTTAAGAGGACCGGGTGATCTGTTCGGGATCAGACAGAGCGGAGAGTTCGGTTTCATAATCGGTGATATATACAACGATGCCAGCATCCTTAAAAAAGCCTCCGAGTGTGCCGATAGGCTGATCAAATCAAACGACAAAGACAAGCTTGATAAGATCGTTGAAAGCATTAACGACACAATGATTAATTCGGTTGACTTTAGAACTATATAAAAGTAAAATATAGATTGGTTTATATTCAATGAATTCGATCATTGTATTGTTGGGTAAGTATTTGTATGAAAAAAGTCGCAGTAATGACAGACAGCAATTCGGGAATATCTCAGGAAGATGCTGCAAAGCTCGGGATAACTGTCATCCCAATGCCTTTTACCATAGATAACGTGGATTATTATGAAGGCGTAAATTTAAGCCAGGATGAATTTTATAAACTGCTTGATGCCGGCGGAGATGTTCTCACATCACAGCCCAGTCCCGACAGTATAATGGATGCATGGGATAACGCTCTTAAGACCAATGACGAGATCGTATATATCCCTATGAGTTCTGGATTGTCAGGATCATGCCAGACAGCTTATATGTTAGCTTCCGATTATGATGGAAAAGTATTCGTAGTTGATAATCAGAGGATAAGCGTTACTCAGAGTCAGTCGGTCTTTGATGCTCTCGAACTTGCAAAGCGCGGAAAGAGCGGTTCCCAAATCCGCGATATTCTTATAGAAGATAAATTCAATTCAAGTATATATATAATGCTTGATACTCTTAAATATCTTAAAAAGGGCGGACGTGTAACTCCTGCGGCTGCAGCCTTGGGAGAACTCTTAAAGATAAAGCCCGTGCTTCAGATTCAGGGTGAAAAACTTGATGCGTTTGCAAAGGCAAGAACTCTGTCTTCCGGAAAGAGCATCATGTTCAATGCGGTAAGAGATGATGCCAATAAGCGTTTCGGAGGACTTGATCCCGATAACATCATGATCTATGTCGCATATACGGCTGGCACAGATGTGGAAGCATTCGAAAATGAAGTAAGGCAGGAATTCCCTGATTTTGAGATCACAAGATCGGAACCTTTATCACTCTCTATTTCGTGCCATATCGGAAGAGGCGCAGTCGGATTTGCATGTATCAAGAAGCTTAAATACGATGAGCTGTAAAATTTATAAATAATCGAAAAAACACCATCAGGCAGGAACATTGTTCCTGCCTTTTTTGTACCAAAATCTTGTAGTCAAAAGATAGCATTTATCAATATTTTGTGGTAAGATAGATAAGGTTAAGTTTAAGTGAGGTTTAAATATGTCAAAGGCTGATGATTATAACGCATCCAGTATAACTGTCCTTGAAGGACTTGAAGCGGTCAGAAAAAGACCGGGAATGTATATAGGAAGCGTATCAACCAAAGGATTGAATCATCTCATATACGAGATAGTGGATAACTCTGTAGATGAGCATCTTGCAGGTTTCTGCTCGCTGATCAAGGTTACCCTTGAAGAGGATGGCTCTGCGACCGTTGAGGATAACGGAAGAGGTATCCCTATTGAGATGCACGAAAAAGGTATGAGTGCGGAAAGACTGGTATTCACGACACTCCATGCCGGTGGTAAGTTTGATGACTCCGCGTATAAGACCAGCGGTGGTCTGCACGGTGTCGGCTCATCTGTCGTTAATGCATTGTCAAAAAGATTGACTGTCAGAGTCAAGAAGGGCGGCGGCATATATGAAGATTCATATGCTTACGGTGTACCGACTCTTGAACTCGAAAACGGGCTTCTTCCTCAGGTCGGAAAGACAAGGGAGACCGGAACATGCATTAATTTCCTTCCCGATGAAACAATCTTTGATAAGACATGGTTTAAGGAAGAGGATGTAAAGAGCCGTCTTCATGAGACCGCTTATCTTAATCCCGATCTTACCATCATATTTGAAGATAAGAGAAAAGCCCTAAAAGAATATGTGGAATTTCATGAGCCCGACGGACTCATCGGTTTCATAACGGATATGAACAGAACAAAGGAAACCGTTCATGATCCCATATATTTTAAAGGTGAATCTGAAGGCATAACCGTTGAATGTGCTTTCCAGTATGTTAATGAGTTCCATGAGAACGTTCTCGGTTTCTGTAACAATATATATAACGCAGAAGGCGGAACTCACCTTACTGGATTTAAGACACAGTTTACGACCGTGATGAACAACTATGCCAGAAGCCTTGGCATCTTAAAGGAAAAAGACGCCAACTTCACAGGTGCCGATGTAAGAAACGGCATGACTGCCATCATATCGATCAAGCATCCCGATCCCAGATTCGAGGGCCAGACCAAGACAAAACTTGATAACCAGGACGCAGCCAAGGTAGTCGCTAAGATAACGGGTGAAGAGATAGTACATTATTTTGACAGAAATGTTGAAATATTAAAGAATGTCCTAAGCTGCGCAGAAAAAGCCGCAAAGATCAGAAAAACCGAAGAAAAAGCCAAGACAAACATGCTGTCAAAGCCCAAATACAGTTTCGACAGCAACGGAAAGCTTGCAAACTGCGAATCAAAAGATCCAAAGAAATGCGAGATTTTCATTGTCGAAGGTGATTCGGCTGGCGGAAGTGCAAAGACCGCACGTAACAGAAATTTTCAGGCCATCCTTCCGATAAGAGGTAAGATCTTAAACGTTGAGAAGGCTTCTATAGACAAGGTCCTTGCCAATGCAGAGATAAAGACCATGATAAACGCCTTTAACTGCGGATTCTCTGAAGGCTACGGCAACGATTTCGATATAACAAAACTTCGCTATGACAAGATAATAATAATGGCCGATGCCGATGTCGACGGAGCTCATATATCAACGCTGCTTTTGACACTGTTCTACAGATTCATGCCGGAACTTATATATGAAGGTCATGTATATATAGCAATGCCTCCTCTTTACAAGGCAATGCCTTCAAAGGGCCCGGAAGAGTACCTCTACGATGACAAGGCGCTCGAGAAATACCGCAAGACCCATAAAGGACCGTTCACTCTTCAGAGATATAAAGGTCTCGGTGAGATGGATGCCGAACAGCTTTGGGAGACGACACTCGATCCCGAGCGAAGGAAACTGAAACAGGTTGAGATCGAGGATGCCCGTATGGCAAGCGATATAACAGAACTCCTTATGGGTAATGATGTTCCTCCGAGAAAAGCCTTTATCTATGAGCATGCAAATGATGCCGAACTCGATGTATAAACAAGCGGAAAGATACCATGAATAATAACGAAGATATCATAAAAACCGAATATTCCGAAGTGATGCAGAAGTCCTACATCGATTATGCGATGTCGGTCATAGTGGCGCGTGCGCTTCCGGATGTAAGAGACGGATTAAAGCCGGTTCAGCGAAGAACTCTGTATGATATGCACGAACTCGGTATAAGATACGACAAGCCCTACAGAAAATCAGCACGTATAGTCGGTGATACAATGGGTAAATATCACCCTCACGGTGATTCATCTATCTATGATGCACTTGTTGTCATGAGCCAGGACTTTAAAAAAGGCATGCCTCTTGTTGACGGTCATGGAAACTTCGGTAACATCGAAGGTGACGGTGCGGCTGCGATGCGTTATACCGAAGCCAGGCTCCAGAAGGTCACTCAGGAATGTCTTCTTGCTGATCTTGACAAGGATGTTGTCGATTTCATTCCCAATTTCGATGAGACCGAAAAAGAGCCTTCCGTACTTCCTTCAAAATTCCCCAATCTTTTAGTCAACGGAACAGAGGGTATTGCGGTAGGTATGGCAACAAGCATACCTCCTCATAATCTTTCGGAAGTTATCAGTGCCATGAAGGCATACATGAAGGATGAGACAATCTCTACCTCCAGACTCATGAAATATATCCAGGGTCCCGATTTCCCTACAGGCGGTATAGTAACCAACAAAGATGAGCTGCTTGAGATCTACAGAAGCGGTCAGGGTAAGATAAAAGTCAGGGGCAAGGTTGAAATAGAAAAAGGTAAGAACGGTAAGACAAACGTTGTCATAACCGAGATACCTTATACCATGATAGGTGCCAACATAACCAAGTTTTTGCAGGATGTAGCTTCACTCGCCGACAGCAAAAAGACCATGGACATCGTTGATATCTCAAATCAGTCTTCAAAAGAAGGTATACGTATCGTCATTGAGCTTAGAAAAGATGCCAATGTAGATAACTTTATCAACCTTCTCTACAAGAAGACCAAACTCGAGGATACCTTCGGCGTAAATATGCTCGCCATAGCCGGCGGAAGACCCGAGACCATGGGGCTTAAGCGTATCCTAAAAGAATGCGTTGACTTCAGATATGAAGTTACCACGAGAAAATACACAAATCTTCTTGAAAAAGAAAGAAGCAAAAAAGAGATCCAGGAAGGTCTCATAAAAGCATGCAATGTCATAGATCTTGTGATCGAGATCTTAAGAGGCTCAAAAGACAGAGCACAGGCAAAAGCATGTCTTATAGAAGGAAAGACAGACGGTATCAAGTTTAAGAGTAAAGAGAGCAAGGTTATGGCAGGCCAGCTCATGTTCACCGAAGCTCAGGCCAATGCCATACTCGAGATGCGACTCTATAAATTGATAGGTCTTGAACTTGAAGCTTTAATAGCGGAACACAATGAGACTGTAGCCAACATTTTCAAATACGAGGACATACTCGAAAGAAAAGACAGCATGGCACAGGTCATCATCAATGAACTTGATGAAATCAAGAAAGAGTATTCCAGAAGCAGAAGAACCGTTATAGACAACTGCGAAGAAGCTGTTGTCGAGGAAGTCTCTGTACCTGAGATGGAAGTTGTATTCATTATGGATCGCTTCGGATACGCAAAGCTTATCGATGTTCCTACATACGAAAGAAACGAAGAGGCCGTGCTTGCCGAGAACAAATATATATGCAGATGCAAGAACACAGGTAAGATATGTCTGTTCACAAATACCGGTCAGCTGCATACCATTAAGGCATTGGATCTTCCTCTCGGAAAATTCAGAGACAAGGGTAAGCCCATAGATAATGTAAGTAATTATTCATCTGCTGTCGAGAATATCGTTGCGGTGGCCAGCCAGAGCGAGCTTAATCTCTACAGACTGATATTTGTTACAAAACTGAGCATGATGAAAGTTGTTGACGGCGGTGAGTTTGATGTCGCAAAGAGAACAGTAGCCGCAACAAAGCTTTTGGATGATGACGAGCTTATAAACGTAACACCTGTCAAGGAGCAGAGAAACATTGTCTTAAAGACCAATGACGGTTACTTTTTAAGATTTCCCATAGAGGAGATCCCGGAAAAGAAAAAAGCCGCAGTCGGTGTAAGAGGCATGAAGCTTGGCGCCAAGGACTTTGTAGACGAAGTATTCTATACGCAGAATGCCGTTGAACAAAACTACGATTATAATGGCAAGATACTTGCTCTCAACTCAATAAAGCTCGGAAAACGAGACAGCAAAGGAACCAAGATAAGAGGAAACTGATATGCGAGTCATTGCGGGAACAGCGCGTTCCGTTCCGCTGATATGTCCATCAGGAATGGACACGAGACCTACTACGGATAAGATAAAAGAAACACTTTTTAACATGATAAACTTCGATCTTCCGGATTGTGTATTCTTTGATCTTTACAGCGGTAGCGGTGCAATAGGAATAGAAGCTATAAGCAGAGGAGCAAAACACGCTTACTTTGTAGAAAACAATAAAAAAGCCGCTGAATGCATAAAGGCAAATATTATCAAGTGCAAGTTTCAGGATCAGGCAACGATCATATCAAGAGATGTCAGCGATGCGCTCTATGAGATCCATGACAAGGCAGACATCATCTTTATGGATCCGCCCTACGAAAAGGGTTCTGAGGCCAATATCATGAAACAGCTTCTTACCTCAAAGCTCATTCATGAAGACACGATTTTCATCATAGAAGCCAAGATGGAACGTGATTTCAGCGATGTATGCGCACTTGGATATGAGATATACAAGGAAAAGTTCTATAAATCGAACAAACATGTTTTCTTCAGACTTGCTCAGGACAAATAATTGCATTGAGACAGTTCAAAAATGCTTATATTTCTTGTATAATATATTTTGTGTTTTCTATAACTTATCAAGCAAAAGGAGATGGAACACATTATGCATGCTGCGATATATCCGGGCAGTTTCGATCCGGTCACATTCGGACATTTAGACATCATCAACAGAGCTGCCGAAATGTTCGATGAAGTAATTGTAAGCGTACTGGACAATTGCAATAAGACACCATTGTTTTCAGTTGAAGAACGTGTTAATATACTAAAGAAAGCCACCGAGAACATTCCAAATATAAGAGTGGAATCCTTCAGCGGCCTTCTGATAGATTATGCTCGTTCAAAGGATGTCAATATCGCCATAAGAGGGTTACGTGCGATAACGGATTTTGAATACGAACTGCAGATAGCTCAGACAAACAAGCTTCTAAGTGCAGGTTCGCTTGATACGATCTTTTTGACGACCAGCTTGGAATATGCCTACCTTAGTTCATCAGGTGTAAAGGAAATAGCATATTTCGGCGGTGATATAAGTAAATGCGTACCTGATTTCGTTGCCGATATGGTATATGAAAGATACGAACAAAATAAAAGAAATTAAGAAAGGTTGAAGGGGTACATGGAGACTAAGCAGAGTAAGATTGAATTGTTGATCGATGAGATTCAGGATTATATTGACAGTTGTAAATACAAGGCACTGTCAAACAATATCATCCTCGTAAACAAAGATGAGATGGATTCTTATCTTATGGAGCTCAAGAAGAATACACCTGAGGAGATAAAGCATTATCAGAAGATCATTGCAAACAGAAATGCTATCATGGCTGAGGCTGACAAAGCCAGAAATGATGCAAAGCTTGAAGCTCAGGAAATTGTCAACAAAGCAATAAGCCAGACCAACGAGCTCATAAGCGAACACGAGATCATGCAGAGAGCTTATGATCAGGCAAATGAGATAATCAATCTTGCAGCGTCTCAGGCACAGGAGATAGTTGATGCAGCTGTAATTGAGGCAAACGGTCTTAAAGAAAGCGCTACTCAGTATACCGACAGCCTCCTTGCTCATGTTGAAGAAGTTGCTTCTCACTACATCAATCAGTCAGGCAACGATTTCAACAATCTTATAAACGGACTTAATGAATGTGTTGAAACAGTCAGAGCCAACAGAAATGAATTATATCCTCAAACTGTAGCAGAGCCTGTAGGTTCTACAACGGATTATATTCCATTACAGACTACTTCATCGCTCAAAACTGACAACGTAATCGATCTTGATCTTATCTGAGTGAATTTTTTGAGCTGCGATCTTCGCAGCTCTTTTTGTGTTTAATAAGGGGAGTTTTAGTGAATAACAGGTTCAAAGCAATCTTAAAGGTTGTCATTCTAATATTTGTATTTTCTTTATCTTTCAAATTCTCATCTATCGGGGGACATTGCGAAAATATAGTTGTTGTCATCGATCCAGGGCATGGCGGTGATTCTTTGGGCGGCAACTATGAAGACAGGATAGAACGCGATATAAATCTCATCACTGCCTTTTCAATGCGTGACAGGCTGTCGCAATACGAAGGTGTTGACGTATATGTGACCAGAGAGAACAACACTGATAAAGAGCTTACAAGAAAAGAAAGATTTGACTTTGCAAAGAAAGTGGATGCGGACTTTCTGTTCTCTATCCATTACAACATGTCCGAATACCATACGCTCTTTGGAAGTGAAGTATGGATACCGTCAAAAGGCAATAATTATGTTCTTGGATATCAGTTTGCGACAATAGAGATGAAAGCTCTTACAGAACTCGGGCTTTTTGACCGTGGTATCAAGAATAAGCTTGATAAGAACAAAACGGGAGAATACTACGGCATACTTAAATATTCCGAAGAGTATGACATTCCTGCTGTCATAATAGAACACTGTCATCTCGATGAAGAAAGAGACTCAGCCTTCTGGAATAAGGAATCATATGAAAAATTCGGTGTTATCGATGCCGACTGTGTGGCAAAATTCTTTAAACTCTCGTCACAGTCACTGGGGATAGATAATTCGTCGTTTGAGAATATCGCCGTATCAAAACCAACCGGAAGAGCAGACAGGGATTATACCGATCCCGAATACTGCGATATCACGGTTGATGATGCGGGTGATGCCGCAACCAGTGTCACGGTTCATATCAAAGCCGCCGACTGGGATAATTATATTCAGTATTATCAGTATTCTACAGACGGCGGAAATACCTTCTCAAGGCTTGAAGTCTGGGACGACAGATCAAGTGAAGAACAGATTTTTGAACTGGATAAGCCTCTTGGAAAGGATATGGATATCATAGTCCGTGCACTTAACAAATATGATCTATATGCTCAATCCGAGTGCATACATGTTGAAGGTCTGCCTTTGCCCGAAACCAAGGAAGATGAATCCGAAAGCGAGACTGTTTCAGATATTCAGTATGATACTGTGGAAATAAAGACGCAGACTCCAAAAGGACCACAAAGCGATTTTCCGCCGATATATGTATTCCTTGTAACTCTTATTGTTTTATTCATAACTTTTAACATACTGTTTGCAGTAAGTGTCAGCAGAAAAAAGAAGAGAAGAAAACGTAAGAAAGCTGTAAAGAAACCTCAAAACGATGATTTTGATCTGGACATATTGGAATGATTAGACTTGACGGATATCTTTGCACATGCAAAGGACTAACAAGAAGCGAAGCAAAAAAGCTTATAAAAGAAAAAAGAGTTTCTATAAATGACAGTATAGTATCCGATCCTTCATGCAAAGTTAATGATGATGATACGGTCAAACTTGATGGAGAGATATTGATCTTCGAAGAATATGTTTATATCATCCTTAACAAGCCCTCAGGATATGTGACCGCCAGAACAGATTCAAAGAATCCGACAGTAATGGATCTTATAGGTGAGAAACGAAAAGATCTTTCTCCTGTCGGGCGTCTGGATATAGATACGGAAGGAATACTTCTCATAACTGATAACGGGAAACTGAATCACAACATGTTAAGCCCTTCAAAGCATGTCGATAAATGCTATCTTGTCAGATGTGCTCATGAAGTATCTGATGAAGATATCGATCATTTAAAAAACGGTGTGGATATAGGTGATGATAAACCCACACTGCCTGCAAAATGTGAGCGTTCGGATGATAATATCCTTCTTACAATACAGGAGGGAAGATATCATCAGGTAAAAAGGATGCTGGCCGCAACAGGAAATGAAGTCGTATATCTTAAGCGACTTTCATTCGGTCCGTTATCACTTGACGATTCATTAAACCTTGGCGAATACAGAAAACTCAATAAAGAAGAGCTTGAATCGCTTAAAGAATATTTATAAAAAGAAAGACTTAAGAAATGATAAAAGGAATACTTGATAACATAGATGCAGTCATATTTGACATGGACGGTTCCCTTGTTGATTCAATGTGGATATGGAAGCAGATAGATATAGAACATTTTGCCATGTACGGAAAGGAGCTTCCCGATGATCTTCAGTCAAAGATCGAAGGAATGAGTTTCTATCAGACCGCGGAGTATATAAAGGAGCATTATGGCTTTCCGGAAACGATCGAAGAAATGACTGAACTCTGGAATAATATGGCTCATAAAAAGTATTCAGAAGACGTTTACTTAAAAAAAGGCGTTGAACATTTCCTTGATGTATGCATTGAACGCGGGATAAAACTCGGGATAGCTACAAGCAATTCGCGTTTCCTTTACGATGCGGTAAGCAGGCACCTTGGTCTTGACAGATATTTTGACTGTGTCCTGACCGGATCCGAAATACTGAACGGAAAACCTGCCCCCGATGTATATCTTAAGGCCGCAGAAAGACTGAATGTCGATCCCGAAAGGTGTCTTGTCTTTGAAGACATCACAAAAGGTATTGAAGCAGGGCATAACGCAGGTATGCTCGTATGCGCAGTTGATGATGAATACAGCCTTCATCAGAGAGATGATAAAAAGGATATGGCTGATTATTTCATTCATGATTTTACCGAACTGGAGCTATAAAATATGAATCTTTTTAATAAGTATCAAAAAGGCGATCACAAATACGCATCTTACAGTATGAAGACTTCCTGGCTGGTAACAGTACTGCTTTATGCACTGTCAGCATCTATTTACATAGCAGGGTATGTTACTACGGGAAGCAATAAGAATCTCCTTACGATCGTAGCGGTCCTAGGAGTTCTTCCCGCAAGCAAGGCTTTGATCAATTCCATAATGAAGAGCAGAGTAAAGACAGTACCTCAGGATATTTATGAGAAAATAGAAAATGCAAAAGGCGATCTTAAAGGTTTCTACAGTCTCTATCTTACGAGTTATGAGACCAATTTCTTTATATCGCATGCCGTAGTCACTTCGGATTCGTTTATCGGTTACTCCGATGATAAGAACTTTGATCAGAAGAAGTTTGATGATCATCTTAAAAAACATATGAAACTTGAGGGTATAGACAGCATGCTTATAAAGGTTTTTGATTCTGCAGACAGTTATATCACGAGACTCAAGCAGCTAAATGAATCCTCGCAGTCTCAGACAGCGAATGATAAGATGTGTAAACTCCTTATGAACATATCATTATGAAAGAATATATCATAGAAAAAAAAGACAGCGGTCAGAGAAGTGATAAGTACATAGCAAGACTGTTGCCTAACGCCTCTAAAGGCTTCATCTATAAGATGATACGAAAAAAGAATATCGTACTCAATGATTCAAAGATGAGCGGAAATGAGATATTAAAAGAGGGGGACAGCGTAAAATTCTGGCTTTCCGATGACACATTCGATAAGTTTTCATCTATGTCAAATACCGAGGATACAGATGAATATATAAAAGCCTACAGAACACTTGGTTACGATATTGAGATACTTTATGAAAATGACGATTTTATCATACTCAACAAACCGGCAGGAGTGCTCAGTCAAAGATCCGATTCAGGCGATGTTTCACTAAACGAATGGCTTATAGGATATCTGCTAGAAAAAGGCCGGATCAAAGCCGATTCATTAAACATCTGTAAACCGTCAGTCGTAAACAGGCTGGACAGAAACACATCAGGTATAGTTCTGGCAGGAAGATCCGTTTACGGGCTTAATACGTTCTCAAAAATGGTAAGGGAAAGACAGATAAAGAAGTATTACCTGGCTTATGTACTGGGAGAACTAAACGGCAAAGGTCTTCTTGAAGGATATCATCTAAAAGACGAGGATCACAACAAGGTTAAGATAATAGATACAAAGACATATGAATCTTTGAGCGATAGCGCAAAAAAGGATTATTCATACATAAAGACAGGATATGAGGTTTTGTCTCATCATGATCTTAACGGTACAGTGATCACAAAACTCAGTGTCGATCTTATAACCGGAAGATCACATCAGATAAGAGCCCATATGGCTCATATAGGTCACCCTTTGCTTGGAGACGTTAAATACGGTGAGCGAATGATAAATGACAGGTATTCGCTAAAGCATCAGCTGTTACATGCATATAAAGTTGTATTTCCCACAGATGAAGCATTGGGTGAGTTAAGCGGAAGGGATATAACATGCCTACATGGAAATCCAGAGGTCTTCGGGGCTCTTTTCTCGAAGAATTGGTAAACAGGACAAACGAAAAATATGCAGCCAATCATCTGGCACTGGTTCAGAAGATCCCTACTCCGATCACACCTATCAACATGGATCCGAAAACCCATCAGATAACACTGGCTTATTTCGAAAAGAAGAGTACCGTCGATTACATCGGAGCGGTACAGGGTATCCCTTTATGCTTCGACGCAAAAGAATGTGCCTATGATACATTTTCGCTTCAGAACATCCATGAGCATCAGGTAGAGTTCATGAAGGAGTTTGAAAGGCAGGGAGGTATAGCATTCTTTCTTGTATACTTTACAAAACGGGAAGAGTATTACTATTTAAGATTAAGCGAACTGCTCATATACTGGGAACGCTCGCGAAAAGGGGGCAGAAAAAGCTTCAGATACGATGAGCTTGATAAGGAGTTTTTCTTCGAGAAGGTGGATCCGATATTTATTCCTTATCTTGACTATGTTAATAAAGATCTGAGGTTTCGTGATGAATGAAATATGATATAATATGATTTGGGATGGATGAAGGAATGAATGTGAGGTGGACTATATGGAAAAGGAACATTCAGGGCATAAAGTAGATTTTAAAAGTACTAATTATCTCAAGTTTCAGATCGCATTTTTCGGTGGAGCAGTCGCTCTAAACTTTATCCTGCCAAGAACGGCCGGATATCTGAATCTACCACTTTATCTTGATAATGTCGGAACACTCTTTGCAGCGGTTCTCGGAGGTTATCTTCCCGGTATAGTGGTGGGTTATCTCAATAACATCATAAACATGCGCGGTAATCCGGGCAATGCTTATTATGTTGTTCTATCCACTATGATAGCCGCATCGGGTACATACCTCGGACAGAAAGGATACTTCAAGAAATTCCATAAAGCCCTTCTTACAATACCTGTATTCGCATTTATAGGTGGTGTATTGGGATCCATACTTACATTTCTTCTTTACGGATACGGTATGGGAGAGGGTATCAGTTCTCCCTTTGCAAGAGCTCTTCTTGAAAGCGGAAAGCTTAATGTCTTCTGGGCACAGATGCTGTCTGATGTTGTTATAGATCTTGTCGACAAGACTATAACCGTTGTTCTTGCGTTTACCATAATCAAGCTGATACCGGACAAGCTAAAACCTGGGCTTTGGCTCACGGGGTGGCGTCAGTCGCCGCTGTCTGATGATGCCATCATAGATACCAAAAAGAATGTTACAAGATCTTTTTCTCTCCGCGGAAAGATAATCACCATCATCTCAATAATAATGGTATGTGTGGCCGTAGTTACGACCATTATAAGTTATATCCTGTATTATAACTTCTCAATGAGTCAGTACATCAACAGCTGTACAAGTGTTGCCATGATAAGCGCCAAGCAGATAGATCCCGAAAAGATTGACGAATATCTTTTGCTCGGCAAAGATCAGCCGGATTATATGAGGATAGAGAACAATCTCGAGAGTATAAGACAGGGTAATCCCGATATCGAATATATCTATATATATAAGTTCAACGAAAACGATGTTGAGGTCATTTTCGATCTTGATACACCTGAAGTAAAAGGACAGGAGCCCGGAGCTCATATTGAGATTGAAGAGTACCTTTTGCCTTATAAGCAGGATCTTCTCGAAGGAAAGGAAATAGAACCTTTACTGGATGATACGATATACGGTCGTCTGCTCACTGTATTTGAACCCGTTTACGATTCAAAGGGTGAATGCGTATGCTATGCGGCCGCCGATATAAAGGTCGATGATATAAAGATTGCCATCCTCAACTATATGACAAAGGTATTCTCATTATTCATGGGATTTTACATATTCATACTTGCCCTTTGTATATGGCTTGTAGATTATCATCTGATCTATCCAATAGCCGCCATGACGCTTTCTGCAAGAAAGTTTGCATATGACAGCGAGGAAGCAAGAGAGATAAGCGTTGACAGACTTCAGCATCTTGATATCTATACAGGTGACGAGATAGAAAACCTTTACGAATCACTCTCAAAGACTATCGCCGAAACTGTAGGCTATCTTGAAGATGTGGAAGCAAAAGGCGCTGAGATCGCTCATATGCAGAGCGGCCTCATCTACGTTCTTGCAGATATGGTCGAGAGCAGGGATAAGAACACGGGAGATCATGTCAGAAAGACAGTTGCATACGTTCGTCTTATAATGGAAAAGATGAAGGAAAAAGGTATATATTCGGATATACTTACTGATGAATATATCGATGATGTTTCAAACTCGGCAGCTCTTCACGATGTCGGAAAGATAATGGTATCAGACCTTATCTTAAACAAACCCGGACGTCTTACGGACGAAGAATACGAGCTTATGAAGAAGCACACAACCGCAGGAAGCAAGATAATAGAAAGTGCCATGTCACTTGTTTCCGATACAGGTTATCTTAAGGAAGCAAAGAATGTTGCAAAATACCATCATGAAAGATGGGACGGAAAAGGCTATCCGAGCGGCAAAGCAGGAGAGGATATTCCATTATCAGCACGTATTATGGCTGTTGCTGATGTGTTTGATGCTCTGGTATCAAAGAGAAGCTATAAAGAGCCTTTTACATTTGAAAAATCAATGGATATCATAAAGGAAGGTGCAGGAACACAGTTCGATCCTATTATCGCACAGCTTTTTGCTGAAGCATCCGATGAGGTGAGAAATGTTTCCATTGAGCAGGAATCAATGCTGAATCAGGTGCATGATTTCAGTGATAATTTCTGATCATCGGCCGGTTTTTATAATGAAAAACAAAATTACTCGTAAAACAAAATATCTTATATCACTGAGCCTCTTTTTACTGGCTGTCATTTTCACACTCGGTATTGTCCTTACGATGAAAGCATCCAACGCGATGAAATCTCTTATCCATGACAGGATGCTTGATATTTCAAATACAGCTGCGGCTATGCTTGACGGTGATGCTCTTGAATCATTAACAGCCGATGATGCTGATACTCCTGAGTACCAGTCTGCGCTCAAAACCCTGACTTACTTCCAGGACAATATAGATCTTCAGTATATCTACTGTATAAAGGATATGGGAAACAAAAACTTTGTATTCAGCATAGATCCAACAGTTGATGATCCGGGTGAGTTCGGTGAACCGATAATCTATACCGATTCTCTTTATCAGGCCAGTCTGGGCACACCTTCGGTTGATGATAAACCCTATGAAGACAGATGGGGAAGATTCTACAGTTCATATTCACCGGTATTTGATTCTAAGGGCAATGTTGCCGGTATCGTTGCCGTTGATTTCAGTGCGGACTGGTACGACAAACAGATATCGGATATTATAATGAGCATTGCAATCATATGTATAATGACTCTTACTTTAGGAGTTTTTATAGTTCTTATGATCGCATCGAAATCCAGAAAAGAATATCTGTCACTATATAAAGAGCTTAACGATCTTTCAAACGGTATCGAAGCTCTTTCAAATGAACTCTCGCAGGAGCTGGGTGCCACCGTAGGAAACGAACTTTTGCATAAGAGTCATGATATCGAATCAAGATCTTTCGACGAGATGAACGCCCTTGGTGACAAGATACATGATCTGCAGGAATATATGAGAAAGCAAGTGACGATCATCAGATCAAAGGCATACGTCGATGAATCGACCGGACTCGAAAACAGGACATCCTATCTTTCATATATTGAGAGTATAGATGATTGCATACAAAGGAATGAAATTGAATTCGCAATAGCAATGTTCGATATCAACGGTCTTAAAGAGATAAACGATACACTCGGACATGACGTCGGTGACAAGGCCATCTCAAAGATAGCCGAGATACTTAAGCAGACATTTGAAAACGAAAAGATATTCCGTATAGGCGGAGATGAGTTTGTTGTCATTATTAAAGCGGATTCTAATGATATTGAAAAACATTTCAATCTGTTTGACGGTATCTTAGCCAAAGCAAATGAAAAAGATGATCTTGTAGTTGATGTATCAAAGGGATTTGCCATCTACGACAATGAATATGACCGTTCTTATCTAAGGACATTTGTGCGTGCGGATTATGCGATGTATGCCGATAAAAAGGCATATTATGAGACTCACAGGGACAGAAGGCATAACTGATCTCAAATAAATTGAACGAATTATCTGACAAATAGTTGACAGATTCATATTAATAATATATACTACACCAGAGTAGCACACTACCATGCTATCACATTACTACGCTAAAGTAAAACGAGGTTGACTGATGAAACAATTATTGCATACACCGGACGGTGTAAGAGATATATACGGTGCAGAATATGCCAAAAAGCTGAACGTGGAAGATACTATCCATCAGATGTTCATTTCTTACGGATATGAAGATATTCAGACTCCAAGCTTTGAGTATTTTGATCTTTTCAGCGGAGATATAGGTACAACCGATACCAACGGACTGTATAAGTTCACTGACAACGATGGCCGTACAATGGTCTTAAGAAGCGATTTTACGCCTTCAATAGCCAGATGTGTGGCAAAGTACTTCTTAGAGGATAAAAAGCCTGTAAGGCTCACATACAAGGGCAATGCATATGTTAATACCGCAAGTCTTCAGGGTAAGCTCAAAGAGAACACACAGATGGGTGTCGAACTCATCGGTGAAGGCAGTGTTGAGTCCGATGTGGAAGTGATACGTCTTGCATGTGAATCATTAAAAGAGACGGGGCTTAAGAACTTTAAACTCTGTATCGGTGATGTGGAGTATTTCAAAGGGCTTTGCGAAGAGCTTTGCATAGATGCTTCCACGGAGCTGACTTTACGTGATTATGTATCGATCAAGAGCTTCTTTGATATCAAGGATTACATGGACAGTATCGGCCTTGACAAGAATGCCTGCGACAAGATACTTGCCATTAACGATCTTGTTGGTGACGAAAACTGTCTTGATAAGGCATATCAGCTTGTTAATAACGAAAGATCCAGATCGGCCGTTAACAGGCTCAAGGACATTTATAAAGCCTCATACGAGTGCGGTATAAGCGATCATATATTCTTTGATCTTGGTATGCTTAGCAAATACAACTACTATACCGGAATGATCTTTAAAGGATATGCTATAGGAAACGGTGATGCGATCGTTAAGGGCGGAAGATATGATAATCTTCTCGGACAGTTCGGAAAAGCTTCACCCGCTGTAGGCTTTGTTGTCATCATCGATGATCTTATGAATGCTTTAAAGAAGCAGGAAAGCACCAAAGATGGCGATGACGGCTATCTTACATTTGCACTCACAAAGGGCAGGCTTGCAAACAAGACACTTGAACTTCTCGAAAAGATAGGCATCACATGTGAGGAGATGAAGGATAAGGACACCAGAAAGCTCATATTCGTCAATGAGGAATTAAAGCTTAAGTTCTTCCTTTCAAAAGGTCCCGACGTGCCTACATACGTAGAATACGGCGCTGCAGATATAGGTGTTGTAGGCAAGGATACCATAATGGAGGAAGGAAGACGTGTCTATGAGGTCTTGGATCTGGGATTTGGCAAATGTCGCATGTGTGTATGCGGACCTCACGAAGCCGGTGAGCTTTTAAAGCATCACGAGATGATAAGAGTATGCTCGAAGTATCCCGTTATCGCAAAGGATTACTTCCATAACAAGAAACATCAGACAGTTGATATCATCAAACTCAACGGTTCTGTTGAGCTTGGTCCTATAGTTGGCCTTGGAGATGTTATCGTAGATATAGTTGAAACAGGTTCTACACTCAGAGAAAACGGTCTTGAAGTACTAGAGGAGATCTGTGATCTCTCTGCGAGGATGATCGTTAATCAGGTAAGCATGCAGATGCATGGTGAACGCATAAGAGAGATCATCAATAAATTGAGAAATTGTGAAGGATAATGCTATGAGAATTGTTAATTTAACAGAGGATACAAAAAACGATATATTAAAGAATCTGCTCAAAAGAAGTCCGAGCCAGTATACCGAATACGAGAAGACTGTTTCTGATATACTTTCTAACGTTAAGCAAAAAGGTGACGAGGCTGTATTTGAGCTGACAAAGAAATTTGATAAGTGGGATATAAACGCTTCAAATGTAAGAGTAACGAAAGAAGAGATAGATGCAGCTTATAAAGCAGTAGACAGCGAGTTTATCGATGTACTTAAGGAAGCTGCTCAAAACATAAGGGTCTTCCACGAGAAGCAGTTAAGAGACAGCTGGTTTTTCAGCAAGAAAGACGGTTCAATACTCGGTCAGAAGATCACTCCCATAGATTCCGTTGGTTGCTATGCTCCTGGAGGAAAAGCATATTATCCGAGCAGTGTTTTGATGAACATCATACCCGCCAAAGTCGCAGGTGTTGAAAGGATAGCTCTCGCAACCCCTGCTGTAGGAGGAGTTGTTCAGCCTGTAACACTCGTTGCCGCTGATATTGCCGGAGTGGATGAGATATATAAGATAGGCGGAGCTCAGGCAGTCGGAGCATTTGCATACGGCACAGAGTCAATAAAGAAGGTTGACAAGATAACCGGTCCCGGAAATATCTTTGTAGCGCTTGCCAAAAAGGCAGTATTCGGCCAGGTAGGAATTGATTCAATAGCAGGTCCGAGTGAGATACTCGTTATAGCCGATGAAACGGCTGATCCAAGATATGTTGCCGCAGATCTTTTATCACAGGCAGAACACGATGAACTGGCCAGTGCGATACTTCTTACAACAAGCAGTGAACTTGCTCAAAAAGTAAGCGAAGAGGTCGACGGCTTTATAAAGGTACTTGAAAGAAGCGAGATTATCAAAAAATCACTTGATAACTATGGTTACATATTGGTTGGAGAATCTATGGATGATATAATAGATGCAGCCAATGAGATAGCAAGTGAGCACGTTGAGATAATGACAAAAGATGCCGCCCGTGTTATGACAAAAGTCAGAAATGCAGGTGCGATATTTGTCGGTCCGTACTCTTCAGAGCCACTGGGTGATTACTTTGCCGGTCCGAACCACATTTTACCGACAAACGGTACAGCAAAGTTCTTCTCGCCTCTTAATGTTGACGATTTCACCAAAAAGACCAGTATCATCAGCTATTCGGAAGAAGGTCTGAGAGCAGTTCACGAAAAAATAGAGTATTTTGCAAAGAAGGAATGCCTTACGGCACACGCAAACTCTATAGCAGTACGTTTTGAATAAGTTGCATAAAGCAGTTTTGACTCAGTCAGTCACTAATGGAGGGGAATATGAGAGAATCCACTGTTGAAAGAAACACAACAGAAACAAAGATAAAACTCAGTCTTAATATCGACGGTTCCGGCAAGTCCGACATTGATACCGGCATAGGTTTCTTTGATCACATGCTCGAAGGATTTGCCAAGCACGGTCTTTTCAATCTCAATGTCAAAATCGACGGAGATCTGAATGTAGACTGTCACCACAGCATAGAGGATTGCGGTATAGTTCTCGGACAGGCTATAAAGGAAGCGGTCGGTGACAAGAAAGGCATAAAGAGATTCGGATATTTCATCCTTCCCATGGATGATGCCCTGGCACTTGTATCGATCGATCTTGGCGGCAGACCTTTCCTTAACTTTGAATGTGATTACAGCGTTGAAAAATGCGGTGACATGGAAACGGATATGGTTCGTGAGTTCTTCTATGCTGTAAGTTACAGTGCCATGATGAATATACACATCAAAATGTTAAACGGCGTAAATGCACACCACATGACAGAAGCGATATTCAAGGCTTTTGCAAAGGCTTTGGATCAGGCAACTTCTTTTGATGACAGAATAGAAGGTGTTGCCAGTACAAAAGGAGTTATTTGATCTATGTTTATTAAAAAGATGATCCCGGCCATATACCTTTATGACCAAAAAGCAGTTAAAGGATTGAACGATCTTGATATACTGAATAATGATCCCGTGGAACTTGCGAGATTCTATGCATCCAATGATTCGGATGCCATTTTCGTGTTTGATCTTTCCCCCGATGAGGACAAGGCACACGAGGAAGCTCTCGACTGTATCAAAGAGATATGCGAAGCTGTAAATATACCTGTATACGGTGCCGGAAACGTTAAGCGTATGGAAGATATAAAAAAGCTTCTTTATGCAGGCTGCGATAAAGCCACTCTGAATTTCTCCAAGGAAGGAAACGTATCTATCACTAAGGAAGTATCGGATAAATTTGGAAAAGATAAGATAATCGTTGCAGTCAAGAATTCCGAAGAGCTTTCGGGATATGTGGATCTTATAGAACAGTACGCGCATTCCATTCTGTTTTTGTATCATAAGGAGATAATCGAAGCTGCTGAGCTCACAAAGCTCCCTTATATAGCAATGCTTCCCGAAACGGGCCTGGATAAACTGCTTGAGATGTTCTCTCATGAGAATATTGTAGGTATAAGCGGTGATGTAATAACGGATAATGTTGAAAACATAAGAAATCTTAAAGATATACTGGAAGAAAACGGTATCAAGACAACACGTAAGACAATAGCAGTACCGTGGAACGAACTTAAAAAGAATAATGACGGTCATGTACCTGTAGTTGTTCAGGATGTTAAGACTGATGAAGTCTTAATGGTCGCATATATGAACGAAGAGGCTTATCTTAAAACTCTTGAGACCGGTACAATGACTTACTGGAGCCGTTCAAGAAATGAACTGTGGGTAAAAGGAGCAACGTCTGGTCATTACCAGTATCTTCAGTCCATGTACCTTGACTGCGACAGTGATACACTGCTTTGCAAAGTCATACAGGTCGGTGCTGCATGTCACACCGGAAACAAGTCATGTTTCTTTAATGAGCTATACAGCAAGGATATCAGACAGGAGCATAATCCCGTAAAGGTATTTGAAGAAGTCTTTGATGTCATAAAGGACCGCAAAGTCAATCCGAAGGAAGGTTCTTACACCAATTATCTGTTTGATAAGGGTATAGATAAGATATTAAAGAAACTGGGTGAAGAAGCGACTGAGATAGTTATCGCCGCAAAGAATCCAAATCCCAATGAGATCAAATATGAGATCAGTGATTTCCTTTATCATTGCATGGTCCTCATGGCAGAAAAAGAAGTCACATGGGAAGAGATATGTGAAGAACTGGCCAAGAGATAGGGCTCATAATATTCTTTAAAGGTAAATGGAGTGAAGGAATGAATATTAAGAGTGTGATCTTAAAAGGTTTTGTATCTTTTATCCTGATGATATCCATGATCGCATCCTCTTTTGCGATACCGGCATATGCCAAAGAGGATCATAAGATCGTCAGGGTAGGATACTTTGAAAATGAGATATTCCAGGAAGGCGCAGGAGAAGGTCTTGTAAAGACAGGATATGCTTATGAGTATTATCGTAAGCTCTCCGAGTATACCGGCTGGGAATATGAATATGTATATGCTGGATTTTCCGAACTGTATCAGATGTTTCTGGATGGAGAGATAGATATGCTCGCAGGTCTTGCAAAGAACGAAGAGCGTGAATCCATCATCGGCTATCCGAACATGGCTATGGGAAGCGAAACATATAACATTGTAAAACATAGCAATGATGACAGTATCACCACTACATATTCAACATTAAACGGTAAAAAGATAGGTGTTTTGGACAGCGCAATGGTCGGTGTCCTTAACACTTTTCTTGCTGATAACAGTATAAGCGCAACCGTAAGCAAATATCCTGATTACCAGAGCATGCTTAATGCTTTTGACTCTAATGCTGTAGACGCAATCGTCGCTGAAAGTGACGGAGCCTACGGCAGGGACAATGCCGAGCTTTTGTATGCATTCGGTTCATCCGACTACTACCTTTGTGTCACAAAGAGCAGAAAGGATCTTTTGGATGAGCTCAATTCCGCACAGGAAAGACTTATGGTTGAAGAACCGAATTATATCAATTCTTTAAGCATAAAGTATTATTCATCAAGTATTTCCAGTCGAACACTTTCAAAATCCGAAAAAGCATGGCTTAATTCCCATGACACTTTAAAAGTTGGATATCTGAATAATTATCTACCTTACTCGGACACCGATGAAAACGGCAAGGTTACGGGTATCGTCAGTGAGCTTTTGACCAAGATGTTCGAAGAACTCGGTATCGTAAGCATAAATATCACATACAAAGGTTATGATAATTATGATGAAATGATCAAAGATATGACCTCTGGAAACATAGATCTTGTTTTCCCTGTTGGTGGGGGTCTCTATTATTCCGAGCAAAACGGCATATATCAGTCCAACTCTGTCGAATCGACCGCAACAGAACTGGTATATAAAGATGAATATACCGACAAAACAGAATCACATTTTGCTGTAAACGAGAATAACCGTATGCAGTATTATTATGTGACAACATATTATCCTAATGCTCAGATATCTTATTTTTCTTCAATAGAAGAATGCCTTGAAGCTGTAAATACCAACAAAGTCACAGCAACAACCCTAAACGGCCTCAGAGCTACCGAAATCATAAAAAGCAATAAATACGACAGTCTTTCGTTAAGACAGTTAAATCACATGGATGACAGATGCTTCGGTGTCGAGATAGGTAATGAAGGGCTCTTAAAACTAATCAACAGAGGCATATCCATCGTAGGAGAGGATTATCTTGTAAATCTCCCCTATAGATATACTGACAGCCTGTTCGTTTATACTACAATGGACTTCATAAGAGATCATACGATCCCAATCGCCGTATTTCTGTTTATCGCATCATGTATCATCCTTGTCTATTTTGTAGAAAACAACAGAAGAAAAAAGAAAGAGATGGAAGAGAAGATCACTCTTTCGGATCAGCTTATAGAACAGCAGAAACGTCGTGAAGATCAGGACAGGATGATAACAGCAATGGCTTCCGATTACAGATGTGTCTATCATGTCGATCTTGATAAAGACGATGCTGTATGCTACAGGGAAGACCCCAGCGATCCCGAGCAGAGCAAGGAAGGTGTACATTTTAATTACCATGACCGTTTCAAATGGTACGCCGAAAACAGAGTTGATGAAGGATACAGGAAGGAATTCCTTGAGTTCATAGATCCCGATAACATAAGAGCAGCACTTGCACAGAATTCGCTTATCAGTTACCGCTATCTGGCTAAAAGGCAGGGTGAGGAATACTATGAGATGATTCGTGTGGCGGGTGTACGACATCCCGAGGACAGGGATGATCATATCGTACACGCGATAGGTCTTGGCCTCACCGATATTGATAGCGAAGTACGAGAATCAATGGCAAAGAATCAGATGCTCAGCGAAGCACTTGCAAGTGCAGAGGAAGCTAACAAAGCCAAAACAGCCTTCCTTTCAAACATGAGCCATGAGATACGTACTCCCATGAATGCCATTATAGGTCTTGATTCACTTGCACTGCGTGATGATACTTTACCTGATGAGACCAAGGAATACCTCGAAAAGATAGGTGAAAGTGCAAAACACCTTCTAGGCCTTATAAACGATATCCTGGATATGAGCCGTATCGAATCTGGAAGGATAATCATAAGACGTGAAGAGTTCTCTTTCAGAAGCATGCTGGAACAGATTAACACCATGGTCATGTCCCAGTGTTCGGAAAAGGGATTAAAGTATGAATGCAAGGTTACCGGCGGAGTAAGTGACTTCTATATAGGAGACGATATGAAGCTCAAGCAGGTGCTCATTAACATTCTGAGCAATGCCATAAAGTTCACCGAAGCTCCCGGCAGTGTCACTCTTGAAGTTGAAAAGGTAGCCGATTACGAAAATCAGACGACAATAAAATTCATTATAAAAGATACCGGCATAGGTATATCACAAGAATTTCTTCCTAAGATATTTGATACATTCACTCAGGAAAACAGTGACAGGAATTCAAAGTACGGCAGTACAGGTCTTGGAATGGCTATTACAAAGAGCATCGTTGATATCATGAACGGTACGATATCTGTATCTTCACAGAAAGGTGTCGGTACCGAGTTCACGGTCAATATCACTCTTAGAAACTGTGAGCACCAGATGCTTTCTGACAGTTACATCGATCTAAATGATATGTATGTACTGGTAGTTGATGATGAAGAGGTCGCAGCCGAACATGCAAGACTCGTTCTTAATGAGGTGGGTATTAGGACAGATATATGCTTTAACGGTGCTCAGGCGCTTGATATGCTTGAAATAAGGCACACAAAGCACGACCCCTATAATCTGGTCCTTCTTGACTGGAAAATGCCCGATATGGACGGAATACAGACTGCAAGCCATATCAGAGAATTATATGACAAAGAAACCACCATCATCATCCTCACTTCATTCAACTGGGATGAGATCATGGATGATGCTCTGCATGCGGGTGTAGACAGTTTCCTTGCAAAACCTCTATTCGCTTCTAATGTCATAGATGAATTCGACAGAATAGCACGCAAGAACAACATGTCTCTCTATAAAGAAAAGAAGAGAGCGGATCTTAAAGGCAAAAACATACTCATTGCGGAAGATGTCGAAATAAATGCCGAGATAATGAAGGAGATCCTCTCATTAAAGGAGGCCTATGCCGATCACGCATTAAACGGAAGCATGGTACTTGAAATGTTTGAAAACAGCAAGGTCGGTTATTACGATGCCATACTGATGGACGTCAGAATGCCCGAAATGGACGGTCTGGAAGCTACGGAACGTATCAGGCATCTTGACAGACCGGATGCTTCTACCATACCTATAATAGCCATGACGGCTAATGCTTTTGATGAAGATGTCCAAAGATCACTTCAGGTGGGAATGAACGCTCATCTTTCAAAGCCTGTAGAGCCTGAAAAGCTGTATCAGACCATGGAAGAGCTGATATGGGAGTACAGGAATGAATAAAGATTTGATACAGTCTGACTGTTATAATTCATGATCATACATGTTTTTACGAAGGTGGAGGGAACATCGCATGAATGATTTCAGGTATTCTTACGGATTAAAGCGGCATATCCTTATTATCGATGATGAAGAAATAAACCGCGAGATCCTGGGAAACATGCTTAAGAACGATTATGAGATCTCTTTTGCAGATAACGGTGCCATGGCATACGAGATGCTAAAGGATCATTCCTTGAAAATCTCTCTTATACTGCTGGATCTTTTGATGCCGGTGATGGACGGCTTTGAATTTCTGGAAAAGATTAAAGATGATGAAAGCTTAAACGCTGTCCCGGTCATTGTAATGACTTCCGAAAAACCAGCAGAAGTAAGAAGCATAAAGCTTGGGGCTGATGATTTTATTGCAAAGCCGTATGACAGTCCCGAGGTCATACTCGCAAGATGTGAACGTATAATCCAGCTGTATGAAGACAAGAGTATCATCACATCTACCGAAAAAGATCATCTTACAGGTCTTTATACGTTAGAGTTTTTCAATGAGTATATAAGACAGATAGACAGTCTGGATATAGGAAAGAGTTATGATGCACTTGTTCTTAATATTGAGCATTTCCACATGGTCAATGAAATGTTCGGGAGAAAAGCGGGCGACGATGTATTAAAGATGCTCAGTGATCTTCTAAGCGATACATTCAAGGATTCATTTAGTATCGGCTGCAGACCTGCCGCAGATTATTTCTATTTCTACCTCGATCATAACGATGGATATGATAAGATCGTAAACTCTGTCCAGGAAAGGCTTGCAGGCTTCTCGCATATCCCTAAGATCCACCTGAGAGCAGGAGTATATTTCGATGCCGACAAGTCTCTGACACCCGATTGCCGTTTTGATCACGCAAAGTTTGCATGTGACAGGATAAGGGGAGATTATTCATCTCAGGTTTCAGTCTACAGCAAGGAATCATATGATGCAGATCTTTATCATGAACATCTGATAAATGATATCGATGATGCTATCGCCAATAAAGACCTTACCGTGTTCTATCAGCCAAAGTATTTCATACAGTCGGATAAACCGGTACTCAAAAGCGCTGAAGCTCTTATCAGATGGAAACACCCTGAGTTTGGGATGATAAGCCCCGGAGAGTTCATACCTCTTTTTGAGAGCAACGGACTGATACAGAAGCTCGATCATTATGTCTGGGAAGAGACTGCTAAACAGATAAAGACATGGAAAGAAAGATTCGGATACAGTGTTCCTGTTTCAGTCAATGTATCCAGGATCGATATATATGATCCTGAACTCGAAAGCAGACTAACCGGGCTGTTAAAAGAATATGATCTAAAACCCTCGGAACTAATGCTCGAGATAACCGAATCAGCATATTCGGATGACGCAAAAGGATTGACCGATGTAGTCGAGAGGCTCAGAAAGATCGGATTTAAGATAGAAATGGATGATTTCGGTTCGGGTTATTCATCATTAAATATGATAACGACTCTTCCTATAGATGCACTTAAGATGGATATGAAATTCATAAGAAACATGAACAGGGACGAGAAGAGTCTCAAACTTGTTGAACTTGTTTTAGAGATAGCAGGTTTCTTGGAAGTGCCCACTATAGCAGAAGGTGTAGAAGATGCCGATCAGATAGAAGCACTAAAGAAGATGGGATGTGATATCGTACAGGGATACTATTTCTCAAAGCCTGTACCGCCAAATGATTTTGAGGAATTCATAAAGAAAGAACTTAATAAGCACTAAAACGGAGGATGAAGGATGACTGTTGATAATCTGCGTGATTTTGGAGCCAATGTCGATGAAGGCATCAGAAGATGTGTAAATAATGAGACCTTTTATCTAACCATGGTTCAAAAAGCTTTAAATGATAAGAGTTTTGATCAGCTTAATGAAGCCGTGGATTCAAAAGACATAGACAGGGCTTTTGAAGTGGCTCATGCCCTTAAAGGTGTTCTGGGAAACCTTGCACTTACCCCAATGTTCGAAACCGTATCTGAAATGGTTGAGCTCTTAAGGAGCAAGACTGATACGGATTACAGTATCTATACCGAAAAGATAAATGCACAAAAGAAACAGCTGGAAGAGTATCTGTAAATCATTAAGATACAGTACTGTCTTTTAACAGCAGCTCATTAAATATGGTCTCGATAGCCCTTAAAAGCTCGAGTTTAGGCATTGATTTTAAAATATAACCGTCAGGTTTCTTTTCCAGTATCTTTAAAACATCATTTTTATCACTCTGTCCGGTAAGGAACACTATGGGGACATCATGAGATTTCGGATTTAAGCGTATCTTTTGCATGGTTTCATATCCGTCCATACCGGGCATTATATAATCAAGCAGTATCAGATCGGGAACCGTACTGTTCATATAAAACATCGCTTCCTGTCCTGATCTGAATGTCTTAACGCGATATTTTGTCTTAAGCCATCTTTCAGTGATAGACAGAAAATCAGGATCATCATCTATCAAAAATACGGTTTTTGTTCTGTTAAGTTCATGCTGCATTTCAGAAAATGCCAGCATATCGTTAACAAACAGATTCATGTCTATAGGACGGACATATTCCTTTCTTATACGCTCACAATTATGCACTTTTTTAGCCTCAGCGATATCCAGAGGATCTCCTACAAGGCACAGAATCCTGTTATCGTCCTCACAAAGCTCGGTAAGATGTGAGCTTACAATTCTTATGTTTTCAGTGTTTCCAGCAGCATAGTATAACCACAGATCAGCGTCATGGCGATGTTCAAGTATCTGTGCAGTATCGTCATCAACGCAAATGATCTCAAATCCCACTTCTTTAAGATTGTTGATTATTCCCTTGTTGACCATTCCGTGAGATCCTTCTATAAAGAGAATGGTTCTTTTTTCTTCTTCATTTTTCTCTACGTTTTTATCTTCAGCAAGCTCTTCAACGGGCTTTTTGAAGTATTCCGCTATGTGAGAAAAGCTTCTGTAATCATCAAGCATCTCTCTGGTAAGCTTTGGCAGATCATGAACATCTCCCTGACGTGAAAGATATTCAAGTTTCGATGCTTCATCTGCCAATTGTTTTGCACCGATCAGTCCTGCCATGCTCTTTAAAGAATGAACTCTCAACGAATACATGGACCAGTTTCTGTCTTTGCAGAAATTGTCGATCTCTTCAGCTTTTGAAGCAACAGAAGAGACGAAGATCTCTAAAGAATTCAGATAATCTTCAGCATCTCCGCAGTGTTCTATACCATTTTTAAGATCCAGTTTGGGGATTGTCTTTATCCAGTTTGGCAGCAAAGAAAGCTGCTTGTCTATATCTTTGGTTTCATTTTGAAAGATAACACCGGATTTTGCACTTTCAGAAAGATAGGTAGAGAGTATACGTGTAAGTTCATCAGGATCGACAGGTTTAAACAAAACATCAGCAAAACCTGCAGCCTTATAAAGGTTTATATTATCCTTTGCACTTTCCGCCGTATGACATATGACGGGAGTATCCACACCGTTTTTTCTGAACAGTTCTTTTAAATGAATGAGAGTATCAACTCCGTCAACATCAGGCATACGATGATCCATAAGGATAAGATCATAGTGGTTCTTTCTGCAGTATTCCAGACATTCCGAAGCACTTTCGGCCTGATCAGAGTGCACGTTATGAGAATCGAGCATAGTCGAAAGTATGCTCCTGTTTATCGCCATATCGTCTACTACCAACACATTTGCACTCTTGTTTTCCATTAGAATGTCCTCCATACCTGTAAAAAATTATACTTTAAACAGGCGTCTTTATCAATATTTGCTCAACTCCATCATACAAAATTTGATCAGCCAATTATTTAAGATATTGCATTGCTATATTCCAAAAACAATGCAAAACACCATGTCAACATTTATTTTTTTATGTTTTTTTGAACAGATTTTTGAAAATAACGTATTTACGCTGTTTGTAAGATATCGAAAACTACGAACGGTCGTATACGATGTCCGAACGGTCGAAAAAAGGCACAAAATATAGCAAAAAAGAGCCAAAATGCCCCTATATGATGACAGTTCTGTTACAGTTTCTCATTTATGGTTGTAACATCTCATTCAGAGACACGTAAACATTCTCACATTGAAATTCAAGGAGGAAGCTATATGAGAAAAAAGATACTGGCAATCGTTACATCGTTAATTTTATTGGCAAGTTTATTTATCACACCGTTCGCATCATATGCAGCCGGACTTACACAGGCAACCAATGCAAGCAAAGTTACATACGGAACACTTTCTGCTGATGATATACAGCTTTTAAGATCAGTATTTGATGCAGATTATTATGCAGCAAAGAATCCAGATCTTGCTGGAAAGAGCAATGCTCAGCTGTTCGATCATTTCATTACAAAAGGAATCTTTGAAGGAAGAACATGTAATGCCGAATTTGATCCTGCTGCTTACGCATCAGCTAATAAAGGTCTCTTAGAAAAGTATAAAAAAGACATTATGGCTTACTACAGAGATTTCTACAGCAAGGATAAAGCAACAAGAGCGACACTTATAGCCACATTGGAAGCATGTGCAAATGCAAAGATAACAGTTACAGGTCTTGCAGACGATTCAATAGTTATATCACCTGAACTTTACTTATTTGCAAAAGCTAGTAATATTGAAGAATATGTTATTGCAAAAGCAGCCTGGCAGGCACTCCAGAAAGGTCAGCCGGTAGAATTAACAGAAGACATTATCATTATTCCGGATGGTGCACTTGAACTTGCAAAAGGTATGACTCCCGTTTGTACTCTTTCACTGAATGGTCAGAATTTTGTTTGGGTCACTGTAAGAACATGTGAAACAGGCGCTGCTCTTTATAGTATGGATGAAAGAAATCCGCTTATTACAGTAGGTAACTATGAAGAAAGCGAAGATAATATTACGATCTTTGCATCAGAATTCGGCGTTATTGAGAATACCGCTGAAAATCATCGTAACTGGAATGCAGAGGGCTTAGCTGAAGGAGGAGTTGTTTTCGCAGAAGAAACCATAACATCTACAGGATGGAGACGTCCAACTGAAGTACACATGAGTGATAGCGCAAAAGCATATAACATTCAATTTGAAGATGATTACATGCCTGTTGATTCATGGACAGTTTATTGTGATCCAAGCGGAACTGAAAACACAACATATACTGCAGTTGCAGGTCTTGAAGCCAATGATGATGGTACATATGATGTATCAATCGGATTATACAACGAAGAAAATGATTTCGCTGTAGTAGAAGATTATAATTGTGCAAATGAACCTATTGCTGATTTATACCAATAGCATTTATATCTGAAAAATATCACAACTAAAACCAAAGCCCAAGGTATCATCCTTGGGCTTTTAACATTTATCATTCAGCTGCAAACTGATCAATTATGCTGTTTATCGCATTATACAAATAGGGTTTAAGTTCATCTATCTTCACCGGCTGGTCATATAGTATGGAAGAGTAGATGCTCGAACCTGTAAGTTCTATTATCATATACATCATAAGACGTGGATTTTTAATCTCATCGCCTATATCCTTCAAAAGACTTTCCGAAGCTTCTTTAATCGTTGTCTCTTCTGATACAACAGTACTTTCCATAGCATATCTCGAGAAACCAAGACCCAGATTCTTTGATATAAACATTAAAAGTACCTTGTCTTTTGTAAGCGCATCTATTATGTCATTAATCACAAAGAGTATCCTGTCTCTGTATCCAAAAACATCACATTCACGCATATGTTCCATAGCATCATCAAACAGTTTGCTTGCCCTGTGTATCACAAGTTTATTGTTTATATCGTACTTATCCTTAAAATACAGATAAAACGTACCTTTTGCCACACCTGCCTGTTCAACGATATCCGATATGGAAGTATTATGGATACCTTTTTCCGTGAACAGTTTAAATGCGGTATCAAGCAAAGATTCTCTTTTTTTCAGTTTGTTTTCTTCAGCTTTTCCCATGTTTTTCAACCTTTCCTTATCTTATTTAAACACCTAATTTATAAAAAATCAATAAACTCTAAAATTTTTATTGACTATTGGTCATTAATTTGTTATAACATGATTGAACAGAAAATGAACGTTGGTCATTTTTACAAGTAAACATATTTAATCAATCGAAAGCAAGGTGCATAACATGATCAGATTAGGACAGAAGATAGTTAAATACAGGGTTGCGATAATCATATTGTCGATAATCCTTCTAGTTCCTTCGGTAATAGGATATTTCAAGACAAGAGTCAATTATGATATCCTCTATTACCTTCCGAAGGACATCGAAACAATGGTCGGACAGGACATACTGGTTGATCAGTTCGGTACCGGAGCCTTTTCGTTTCTTATCATAGACGGTATGAATGAAAAGGATGCCGCAGCGGTAAAAGCAAAAGTCGAACAGGTTGATCACGTAGCGGATGTCATCTGGTATGATTCGGTAGCAGATCTTTCAATACCGATGAACATGCTTCCCGATGAGCTCTATGATGCATTTAACAGCGGCGATGCAACGATGATGGCAGTAATATTTGACGAGACAACATCGGCAGACGGAACCATGAATGCAATAGAAAAGATAAGAAGCATAACAAATGAGCAGTGCTTCCTAAGCGGAATGAGCGCAGTCGTTACAGACACAAAGAATCTTTCTGAAAAAGAAACACCCATATATGTTCTGATAGCAGTTGCTTTGGCAATAATAGTTCTCGGTGCTACAATGGATTCTTTTCTTGCACCTGTATTCTTCCTTGTAGGTATAGGGATCGCAATACTTTACAACCTCGGAAGCAATGTAGTACTCGGAGAGATAAGTTATATCACAAAGGCTCTTACAGCTGTCCTTCAGCTGGGTGTCACCATGGATTACTCGATCTTCTTGTGGCATAGCTACGAAGAAAACCTTGAAAACACTCCTGATGACAAGGAAAGAGCTATGGCTCAGGCTATAAGCAATACGATAAGTTCTGTTGTTGGAAGTTCAATAACAACGATAGCCGGTTTCGTCGCACTTTGTTTCATGAGCTTCACTCTTGGTCTGGATCTTGGAATAGTAATGGCTAAGGGAGTTTTCATCGGAGTTATCTCTTGTGTAACAGTACTTCCTTCAATGCTTCTTGTTTTTGATAAGGCTATACAAAAGACCAAGCATAAACCTCTGCTACCCGATATGCCCAAGGTATCAGAATTCATAGTAAAGCACACATGGCTGTTTGCTGTATTGTTTGTGATACTGTTAATACCTTCAATATACGGATATAAGAATACCTCGGTTTATTACAACCTGGATTCAACACTTCCCAAGACTCTTCCGAGCATAATGGCAAACACAAAGCAGAATGAACTGTTCAATATGAACAGTACTCATATGGTTTTATATGATGCCGATATGCCGATAGGAGAGAGTCAGAGGATGATCGCTGACATAAAAGCAGTCGACGGTGTAAAGAATGTACTCGGTATCGACTCGATCGTAGGTCCTAATATTCCTCGTGAAATGATCCCTGATGAAATTAAAGAAAAACTTGAAAGCAATGAATACAAACTGATGCTCGTCATGAGTGAATACAAGGTAGCAAGCGATGAAGTAAACAAACAGTGTAATGAACTTAGCAAGATAATTAAGAGTTACGACAGTAAGGCAATGCTTGTCGGCGAAGCGCCATGTACCAAGGATCTTATAGAGATAACCGACAAGGATTTCGCTACAGTAAACGAAGTATCCATCGGTGCTATCTTTTTGATAATTGTATTTGTATTTAAGTCAATATCACTACCTGTGATCCTGGTAGGTGTCATAGAACTTGCGATATTCATCAATATGGGACTTCCTTTCTATACCTCAACAACATTACCGTTTGTTGCTTCGATAGTAATAGGAACAATACAGCTTGGTTCAACGGTAGACTATGCGATACTGATGACGACAAGGTACAGAAAAGAACGTGAGAGTGGTGCAGATAAGAGATCCGCAGTTCTTACAGCTCATAAGATAAGCATGAAATCCATTATGGTAAGTGCATTAAGCTTCTTTGCTGCAACATTCGGCGTAGGACTTGTCAGCAATATTGATATGATAGGTTCGCTGTGTTCGCTCATGGCAAGAGGAGCACTGATCAGTATGTTCATTGTACTTACCATGCTTCCGACAATGCTTATCATATTTGATAAACTGATCTGTTTTACAACACTCGGAAACAATAAAAAAGAGAAACATATAAGATTCGGAAGATTAAGAACAGTTTGATAAAGGAGATGGATATTATGAAATTCAAAAAAGCTCTTGCATGTATAATGTGTGCATCAATGGTATGTGCATCACTTACAGGATGCAGCAGTGATGAAGCAAAAACCGCAGAAAATATAACAATAAACGAAAGCAATGACAAGGTTTATGAAAGTGCTGAAGACCAGGAACTCGAAGCAGTGGTAAAGCATATCGCAAATGCAGGTTCTTCAAGTGCGGCAAAGCAGGAAACGGTTTATGTAAAGACCAATCCCAATGGCGTTGTTGATTCTGTAGTAGTCAGCAACTGGCTAAAAAATGTAGATAATACCGAAGAACTGATAGATTCATCGGATCTTAATGATATAACAAATGTAAAGGGTGATGAAGAGTATCAGCTAGACAAAGACGGTAACTATGTTTGGGAGACAAACGGAGATGATATATACTATCAGGGAACAACCGATAAGAAGCTTCCTGTTGACGTATATATATCATATAAGCTTAACGGAAATTCAATAGCTGCCGAAGACCTTGCAGGAAAGAGCGGTCATGTTGAGATAGATCTTACCTATAAGAATAACTGTGAAAACACAGTTATGATAAACGATAAGGAAGAGACTATCTATACACCGTTTGCGGTAGTCAGCGGTATGATGCTCGATGAAGAAAAGTTCAGCAATATCAAAGTATCCAACGGTACCGTAATATGCGACGGTAAGAGAGATATTGTTGTCGGAATGGCATTCCCCGGACTTGTAGACAGTTTAAACGGCGCAAAGATAGAAGATGAAGATCTGATGCAGAAGATTGAAGACAACATCAATATCCCAAGCGAAGTTACCATTGAAGCAGATGTCGAGGATTTCGAATCCGGCATGATCCTTACAATGATCAGTTCGGATATAATCGACTCTCTAGGATTGGACGGTATAGATTCTATAGATACATCTGATATACAGGATTCGATAAAAGAATTTTCAGATGCCGGTCAGCAGCTTGCAGACGGAACAGGAAAGCTTAAAGACGGAGCACAGGCTCTTTATGACGGAACCAAAGATTTGGTAGACGGAACAAACAGACTTCATAACGGAGTTGTTGCATATACTGACGGTGTTGGTAAAGTAGCAGACGGAGCCGTTGCACTAGATGACGGAGCATCAAAGCTCGATAACGGAGCAAATGATCTAAAGAATGGTATCTCCGAACTTGATAACGGCATGGAATCATTAAACAGCGGTATCAGCCGTACAGCTGAAGGCGCAGGAACTCTAAAGAACGGCGCCGAGGCTGTCAATAACGGTGCATTACAGCTAAAAACAGGCGCTGACGCCGTTAGTGCCGGTGTCGATGCACTTACAGGTCAGATGGGCAATATTGCAGGTGGTGTAGGCCAGGCAGCCAGTGCCGCAGGAAGTATCAGCGGTGGTATAGATGCAATAGTTTCAGCAACAGGTACAGCTACTTCACCTGAAGATATCGATACATCATCAATTTCTGTAACAGGACTTGTAGACGGTGATACAGCATCAGCTCTTATGCTTGCCAACCTTCCTTCAGATCAACTGGAAGCTATGGGACTTACTCCCGAACAGATAGAAGGCGTTAAATCGATCGTTTCTGCCGTATCATCAGGTGTTATACCTTCAGTAGTAGATAATGCTGCAACAGGAGCTGCTCAGGCTGCTGCTAAGCAGGCTGGTGCAAACGGAGCAAATGCGGTAAAACAGCAGATTAATGCAGCAATCACAACTCCCGGTGAGAACGGTCTCAGTCTTCAGCAGGGAGCAGCAATGCTTTCATCAAGCCTTAATGATTCATATGCTTCATTGACATCCGAATCCACAACATCACAGCTTGCCGCCCTCAAGAACGGAGCAGCTAATCTTGCAAGCGGTGCCGGTGATCTTGCTCAGGGAACTTCTTCACTTAAAGACGGAGCATCAGCTCTTTATGATGGAACAAAACAGTTAGGAGAAGGATCTCAGAAGATCAAAAACGGTACGAGCGCACTTAATGACGGAATATCTACTCTAAAGGAAGGAACTGCAACACTGAAGAACGGTACCGGAGATCTTGTCAAAGGAACCAATGAGCTTAATTCAAACTCTGCACAGCTGGTAGACGGTTCAAAAGCTCTTGCTGACGGATCGGTAACACTTACAGACGGTATTGATCAGTTGCTCATAGGTTCAACCGCATTAAACGAGGGAATGATCAAATTCAATAGTGATGGTATCCAGAAGCTCACAGCAGTATTTGATACCGATATGGACAGTATAAACAATCGTATCAAGGCAATATCCGATGCAGGTAAGGCATATAAATCATTCGGAGGAACCTCACAGGATGAAGATTGTTCAGTTAAGTTCATCATTGAATCCGAAGAAATAAAGAAATAAACGTATTCAAAATTCAATAGCATAATGCAAAATCATTACAGGACGGACACTCAAAATATTCGTCCTGTTTTGCATTTTATTATAAGCAAAATGGACAAATATACCGATATATAATTTGTATTAATTTTTGTTTAGAGGATCTTCCATGAGCATATACATGAACAGTGTTATAAATAATATGCTTTCCATGAACAGCAACAGGCAGCTTGGTATTGTAACCAATCGCAAAGCTAAGACTACAGAAAAGCTTTCTTCTGGATACAAGATCAATCGTTCAGCAGATAATGCAGCCGGACTTGCCATATCAGAGAAAATGCGTCGTCAGATAAGAGGGCTCACTCAGGCTTCTCAGAATATGCAGGATGGTGTTTCTTTATGTCAGGTTGCTGACGGATGGCTCAATGAAGTTCATGATATGCTTCATCGAATTAATGAACTTGCTGTTAAGAGTTCAAACGGTACCATGACACCTGCAGACAGAGAGTATACCGACAAGGAAGTTCAGTCTCTTATGAATGAGATGGAACGTATATTTGACACTGCAGATTTTAACGAGATACCTTTATTTCATCAACCGTATGTACCAACAGTAAGAGCAATTCCCGAAGTTACAGATACGCAGGTTTTTCATACAGGAACATCTGAAGCTCCCGGTGGATTGGAATTCAATAATGTCAGATACAATATCAAAGAACTCCAGAATCTTGGTTTAAACATTGATGACAACGGAGTGGCAAAAGGCGATATTAGTAACTTCGAATTCAAACTGAATGATGGTGAACTTGTCAGTCTTAATCTTTCTAAAGATGATAATCTTGACAACATATCAAGAAATTATGAATGGAAAGCAAAAGATGACGGTATTTATATCAACAATAAACTTGCCACAACCTGGTCCGGGCTTACTTACAACGGTGTAGCTGGACTTTCCGATACTTCTCATTTCCAGCCCGGAGAATACAGCTTCAGTTACAATGGAATGGAAATCTCATTCAATATAGATGACAGAGAAGCTGATAAAGAGAAAGTTATGTTCAGTATTAACGGTGATGAAATCACAAAACCAGTGAATTGGACTGTCAGTGCATTGTCATCCAGTTCCAGAAGTATAGCTCCGCTCACAGGTTCCGTTACTGATCAGATTACGGCAGCAAATAAAGATGATATATTCGATGAATACAAATTGTCCGCAAATGCGGATGGATTAGCCATATATAATGTTACAGACGACGCATATTCAAATAGGATAGCATGGAAGGATATACCGCTTTCATCCGGGGATAAATCAATCGCTGATTGGGGTAAAACTGTGAACAGCAATACCGAAGTAAAATTTGACAATGACTCGGTATTTCGTGTACAAACTGCTTATAAAGATGTAAACTTCGATTTTTCATTCAAATTGTCGCAGGTAAGCAGTCTTGAAGAAGTAATATCAACACTTGATGGAAAAGATTTTATCGGTCCGCTTCAAGCTCCGGCCAAATTGACCGTTTCCGGTTCAAATGCATCCAAGGTAAGGCTCGGCAGTGCCTCTATCACTTCTGAAAGTGATAAGATTAATGCATTTAGACTCCAAAAAAAATATGGAAGGTCTTTTTCGACACCGGATAACAGTACAGATACTCTTACAGGTAGTATAACCTGGACTAAAAATGTGATTCAAGGAGAAACGGAACCTGCATATGGCAACAATTTCTATTCCAATTCATTAACTATAAGCGAAAATGTTTTATCCACGAATCCTGAAACAACCTCTGATGGTGGGACTTATTATATTAGAGGTACTGTACCCATGACCGATGATGAAGGTAATCCGTTAATTGACAGCTATGGAAATCAGATACCTAAAACAGTATATTATGAAGTTAAGAAAACGCAGCATAATATGACGCAGAATATGGAGGGTACACGCAGAGTATTCTTTGATGAAAAATATAGAGTGACCGGTACAGCATCGCTAGGTTCACAGCAGGCGAGTAATTCAATTGATGTTACGATGCCGTTTTACAGGACAAATAAATACACATACGATAAAAACTATTATTATAACACTTACGAATTGATCGATCCGGTAGGAAAGACTACTGAAGAAATGGGTGTAAGCTATAATGATATAAGCGGAAAGATCTTAAATTATCTAGATCTTAATACGGTATCTTCAAATCCAGATAAAAAGTATAATTATCAAACCACTTATTCAAACTGGAATAAGACAGAAACAGGTACAAAAGTATCTGATACATATGCTAATGATCAGTATACAGTAAACGTCGACTTACCGGGACTGACAAATTATGATTCTGCTGCTAATATAAGCGTCAGACTGAAAGCTTCAGAATTGGTTGCCATGACTAATGGTGAACAGCAGAGCGCGAATCTTTTGTTTCAGGCAACAGGCAAAGCTCAACGTACATTACTCCCTATTCAAAGCAGTCATCACCTAACGTCGGAAAGAGACTTTACGCAGATAAAACTTAATGTTCCAAAGAAAAGACTGGATATACAGGCAGGTGCTGAAGCCGGACAGCATATTCGTATGGAATGGGATGCTCTTAACCTGACACTGATAGGCATGGGAGCGACTAATACAAGAACTGTCGAATCATCTCAAAGAGCGATTGTTGAAACAAAGAACGCTTTAAACATCATTTCTGAAAACAGAAGTACTTTCGGTGCTTATCAAAACCGCATGGAACATGCTATACGTATGACTGATAATGTGGTAGAGAATACTACATATTCAGAATCTCAGATAAGAGATACAGATATGTCTAAAGCAATGATGGAACTTGCAAAGGATAATATACTTGAACAGGCAGGTGTAACAATACTTGCACAGGCCAATCAGAGCAGACAAGGTATTCTAAACCTGTTACAATGAATAATCTAATAAAGAAAGCCCCCTCTTATCATATGCGATAGGAGAGGGCTAGTTTTATGTGTGTGACTTTTATGCTTACTTATATAATCTGAATACCCCGAACACTTTTCCAAGAATCTGACAGTCATCAACGATAATAGGATCCATAGTGTCATTCTCAGGCTGTAATCTTATATGATCTTTTTCTTTATAAAATGTCTTTACGGTTGCACTGTCATCAATAAGAGCAACAACGGTGTCACCGTTCTTAGCAGTATTGCAACTCTGCACAAAAATCTGATCGTTAGAGAAGATACCTGCATTTATCATCGAATCTCCGCGAACCTTAAGACAGAAACAAGGCTCACCGGAAGGAACCATCTCCGCAGGTACGGGGAAATAACTCTCAATATTTTCTTCAGCCAGGATAGGAGAGCCTGCAGCCACACGTCCCACAACAGGTATTGAGACCATTTCGGTTCTTACCATCTGGAAACTGTCATCACATATCTCAATTGCACGCGGCTTGGTAGGATCTCTTCTTATATATCCGTTTTTTTCAAGAGTAGAAAGATGAGCATGAACAGAAGATGTTGAACTTAAACCAACTGCAGTACAAATCTCTCTGACAGCCGGCGGATATCCTCTCTTAAGAGTCTGTTCTTTTATATAATCAAGAATCTGTTGCTGTTTAACGCTTATTTTACTCTTTGCCATATCCTTATCCCTTTCCTATATAAATCAGTTCATTTATCCGAACCTTTATTCGTATTATATCAGAATAAAATACAAATGAAAATAGAAAATCGAAAATTTGTTCCGAATTTTTGTTCGAAAAGCTATTGACATTCGCAAATATATTCGATATACTCACTATAGAACGGTTGTTCGTAACATTTGTTCGGTTTACTTTATAGAGGTATCAATTATGAGTAATAAAGGATATAACAGATATAATCACAAAAGCAATTCAAGACTTACGCCCAGGCAGAGACAGCTGATAGGAAGAAAGATAGGATTGATACTTTCAGTATTGATGATCGCATTTACCATTATCTGTATGAATGGTATGTCAGTAAAATCAAAAGCTGCTGATAATTACAATAAATACTACACAAGCGTAGCGATAATGCCCGGAGATACATTGAGTTCATATTACAGAACATACGGAGAGCATTACGACAATATGAAAGATTACATAGAAGAAGTATATATGATCAATGATCTGACTTCGGATAAGCTTACAGCAGGTTCATACATCATTCTTCCATATTATTCAACTGAAGTGAAGTAAAAAACAGGTCTGAGATTTCTCAGGCCTGTTCTATTGATTTAAAGTATTGTTTCTTTACATTAAATAATGCTGTAGTCATTGCCAGCCAGGTTATTATGAAAAAGAAGTAGAAGATAAGCATATGGTATGAACTGCAGTCTCTCATTTCTTCATACTTTACCAACCAGCCGATTATCAGGGTTACTATACATGCCTGACGGGCAGACATTGTAATCAAAAGATGTATAGTGCTTTTTGCAAAGAATATCACTATGATCGATATTAACGGAACCAATGCGTTAATAAGAAGCAGAATCGCAAAGAGTCTTGAGCTTTCATCGAACACTACGTTCGGCTTATCCATCAGTATCAATATCAGAAACAATATTCCTTCTACTGCAAAACATACGATGTTCGGCAGATACAATGCTTTCTTTTGTCTTTCGAATCTGTGAACACCGGCTTCTGCAAATTCCTTATCCCTGATCTTTTTTCTTGAGTCATTGTTAGTAGTAGTAGCCATTTATTTTATTCCTTTTTTAGTGTATTTTATCCGTCTGAATATATGTTGGGAGAAGTGATCTGGCGATATCCAACTATTCGCAAAAGAACAGTTTAACGAATAGTTAGTAGTGGAAAACACCGTAAAAACGCTATTTTATGAATTTTATCATTCTTAAGCGGCTTCCTTCTTCCTTATCCGGATTATAGCCAAGTCTCTCATATAATCTGTATGCATCCGCGTTTGATTTCTCAACGTGAAATACAATCACTTCGATATCATTTTCTTTTGCGTATATTTCAGCGTTTTTGATCAATGCGGAACCTATACCGAGATTTCTGTAATCCTTTGTGACAGACAGATCATCCAGGTAGATATAATCCTGTTCCTCATGATGTACTTCGATGGACAAATATGCAACAACTTTTTCACCTGACTGTGCCACACAGATCCAGTCCTGATTCTTGTTATCAAAGAACCTGTCAAGATAACCATCTTCATAACCGTTAACATCATCAGTATTATAAATTGTCTTTAGCATCTCTATGAATAATGATCTGATGGCTGATTCATCATTGGATTTTGCTGTTCTTAATGTCCATTCTTTTTCGTTGAATTTAGATTCAATTTTTCTATCATCAGGATCATTTGCTTTTTTGCTCTTTAACTTATTTACACAATTACTAATACCTGTGTATGCTGTGCTGCATAATGATCTGATCCTGCTTTCTTTCTGTTCTGGAACCTCAATAACATCATCATCTTTTGCTTTTTTAGATGATTTTTTATCATTTGCATTTAAGTTTATTGTTCTCTTACTCTTCTTCTCATGAATACGGTTATTCTTGTCTATATATTCAAGGTTCAGGTAATTATCCGTATCTGAAGGCAATTCCTTTTCCGCCAGCGATTCTCTCATAAATCTTCTGAGCCATGCATACAGACATGCAAATGTAGGAACTCCAAGGAAGAAACCCGGCATTCCCCACAGACCGCCAAACAGCGTGATTGAGAAAATAACCCAGAATCCTGATAATCCGGTCGAATTTCCAAGAATGAGCGGACCGATAAGGTTTCCGTCGATCTGCTGGAGTATGATTATGAATATAACAAAATATAAAGCCTTTACGGGATCGATCAACAATATCAAAATCGCACTGGGGATCGCTCCGATAAACGGTCCGAAGAACGGGATTATATTAGTTATTCCGATTATTACGGATATCAGCAACGTATACGGCATGTTTATGATCGTAAGAACGATAAAACATAACATTCCGATGATTATAGAGTCTATTATCTTTCCTGCAACGAACGAAATAAACGTCTTATCTATATATCTTATGTCTTCAACAATAAGATTCGCACGTTCTCTTGCAAAAAGCGAATATATAAGCTTCTTGACCTGAGCACGGAATCTTTCTTTGCTTGATAACAGGTATACCGCAATAAAGAAACCGATAAGAAGATCCCACAGAGCACCAAGAAAACTGAATACGCTGCTGTAAACGGTCTTTACCCATCCGTTTATGCTGGGTACGATGTTTTCCTGTACAAAGCCCATTATGTCTTCATAATAGTGCTCAATGACAGCCATAATGTCTCTTTCAGGGAACAGATCGAACTTTGTTATCACTGTATTTGCGATATTTATCAGAGACTCCATATATACAGGCATCTGAGAAATGATGTTCTGTATGCTTTCTATTACCTGAGGGATTACGGATTTTACAAAAAGATATATCAAAAAGAACACGATCAGTAATGACAGGAAAATGGATACCGTTCGCATCTGTGATCGTTTTTTATCGGTTATCTCAATATTATGCTTTTTCAGATATGGGATAAATAGTTTATCTTCAAACAGATCGATAAGCGGACTTAATACATATGCTACGATCAGTCCGTCAACGATAGGCATTATCATCCGAATAAGACCTGATATTGATTTACCTATTGAGGTGATGTTAAGTATCAGATAAATAGAAAGAACCGACGCCATAATAACTACAAATGCAGTAAGTCCCCATTTAAAGTATTTGGATTTCATGACAGGATGTCTTTCGTTTTTCTGATTCTTGCCCATGGATGAATATACCCTTCATTAAATGTGGTCATACACTTTCTGTTGTATGAACCTTCTCTTATTATACACGAAAATCAAATGGTTTTAAAATCTATATTGTCAAGTGATCGTATTACTTTTACACCTTCAATCTCAACATCTCTTGAACGCGAAAGATATATCGGTCTTATCCCGACAGCTTTTGCGGCTTCCACATCTGAAGTTACGGAATCGCCTATAAGAACAGCTTCAACGCTTTTAACATTTGCGATTTCCAGAGCTTTTTCGAATATCTTTCTGTGAGGCTTGCATGCTCTTACGGATTCCGCCGATATAATGCCGGCAGGTTTTAATCCCTTTAACCTTACTGATTCTTCAAGATAACTAAGATCATCATTGGATATTATATAAATGGGAAGCGTGCTTCTTTCAAAAAACGGTTTTACATCTTCAAATAACGGTGCATGAACCCAGATCTTTCTCCATACATCATGCATGTATTCAAGATCACCATTTAATCCGCAATTCTTTACGCAGTAATCCAGAATAAGATCAACTTTTTCATCGTTCTTTACAAAATTTTCATCGTAACTTAAAGCTTCAAGTTCTTTTACTTTTGTCCATACCACATTTAAGACTTCACCCGGATCCTTAAGATCACTGTGAGCAATAAAATATGCGAGCAATTGTCTCGTATATGGTTCATCTTCCATAACCATTGTTCCGGTATAGTCAATAAATACTGCTTTTGTCATCTTTATACTCCTGCCCTTTTATTCTGTTCAAAGATCTTTCTTTTTAAGCCCGTTTTTTCTTGCGCCTCTCGGCCAGCTTGTATTCGCAATAAACATATATAGTGATCGCGAAAACTTATTGGAATCCGCATATATATCTTCAATCTGCGTCGATTTTTCAACTGCCTCCGAAAGCCTGTTTAATCCTATTATCACATTCTTTGCAGGACCTTTTCCCGGATTTGACGGATCAGTCATCATACCCTGCATCTCTCCTGCACCTATAGCAACTCCTCCGCAGTATTCGAAACCACATTTATTTGACCATTCTTTTACCATGTTCATCAGATTAACAAGCTGTTTGCTCTCAAACAATCCCATATTTGCGATCAGGTATATCTTTTTGTTTTCTGAGAAACTGTATTCTTCAAGTTTTTCCATAAGTCTTAACGGTGCCGAGGGAATACCGTCCACATATAAAGGCATTGATAAAACTATCTTTGACGTATCGGCTATCAGTTTTATAAGTTCATCCTGTTTATTCATATATGATAAAAGATTCACTGATGTTTTATCACCTTTTATCTTAGCATCAATATAGTTTAAGAATCTCTTCGAATTTGCATTATCTGCCCTAAGACTGCAGTTTATAAAAAGAATACCCTCTTTATCATTATCAGCTTTATTAAGTGTCTTTTTATCGATATCATAGCTCTTACATTCTTCAAACCTTATGTCTTTTATTAAACCGTGAAGATTTGTACACATGGATTTTAAATATCTTTTTGCAGCTTCCTTTTGATCGGGAGTAAAACTGTCTGATCTGAATATGCACGTGACCGGTTTATCTTCGGGATATCTTTTTTTATGATGCATCTCGTCCTTGTATATCTCAAAGAAAGGACTGACATATCCTATGCATCTGTCAAAAACATTCTTTACAAAACTGCTGAAACCTCCATAGGTGTATCTGCTTATAACAACGACTTCATCCGCCTCATGGATAAGATCTCCTATATTGTCATATCCGTCCTTTATGACACATTTGCCGGGTGTCTTTACCCAACATCCGAAACATCCGATACAAGGCCTTATCGTACCGTTATCGGATATTATATGAAAGTCTTTATAATCATTGGAAATATGAGCGAATTCTTCCTCATTAAGATCGTGTATCAGCAGTTTCATTTTCTCTCCCCTTTTAAATGATATGACTGTTACAAACAAAGATATTTTATCATATTTTCCGGGATTGACAAACTCTCTGTTTATGTGATAATTGAATCAACTATTCGTTAAACAAAGGACAAAATATATGAAATTACAGCAGGTTTTGAGTCGTGTCAGAAAAGCTTGTGAAGACTACAACATGATCGAAGACGGTGACTGTATCGCAGTCGGAATATCCGGCGGAAAAGACAGTCTTACTCTTCTATATGCACTCGCTGCGATGAGACACTTTTATCCAAAGAAATACACACTTAAAGCGATCACTATTGACCTTGGTTTTAAAAACCTAGATCTTACCAGTATTCAGAAGTTATGTGATGAGCTTGAAGTGGAATACAGGATCGAGAAAACCGATATCGCACAGATCGTTTTTGAAGAAAGAAAGGAATCCAATCCCTGTTCGCTGTGTGCAAAGATGAGAAAAGGTGCTTTAAATGAAGTGATCAAGGAAATGGGATGCAATAAGGTGGCTTACGCTCATCATAAGGATGATGTTGTTGAGACCATGTTATTGTCTCTTTTCTATGAAGGCAGATTCCACTGCTTCTCTCCTGTCACATATCTTGACAGATCACAGGTAATCGTCATCCGTCCTCTCATATATATGCATGAAGCAGATGTTAAGGGCTTTGTCAGAAGATACAATGTACCCGTTGTTAAGAGTCCGTGTCCTGCGGATAAGAAAACAAAAAGAGAATATATCCACCAGGTGGTAGGCTTGCTGAATAAGGATATCCCATCCGTAAAAAACAGGATGTTTACAGCTATCACGGATTCGGAACTTCCTGGTTGGAACAAAAACAAAGACGCAAGGTATTGATCATGGAAAAAGGAAAGACAAATTATCACGACGAACAGAATAAAAAGAATGTTCTTAAACTCAGGGAACTCCTTGATTCTCTTCCGTCATTTTGCAAGATGTATTTCAGAGGCATGAATGACACTATAGGATCAAGAACAAAGATCGCCTATGCGTATGATCTTCGTGTATTCTTTGAATTTTTACATAAGAACAATTCATACGTATCAAAGTTTGAGATGCAGGATATCCCCATGTCCGTTCTCGATAAGGTTAGCCGTGAAGATATAGAAGAATATATGGAATACCTTTCATTCTATAAGAATGAGCAGGAAGAAGACGTACTTAATGATGAACGCGGAAAAAGCAGAAAGCTTGCTTCACTGAGATCATTTTATAATTACTATTTCAAAAATGAGCTTATAGAGACCAATGCACCCGCACTTGTTCCCATGCCAAAGCTTCATGAAAAAGAGATCATAAGACTTGAACCCGATGAAGTTGCCACTCTATTGGACCAGGTGGAAGCCGGTACGAATCTTACCAAAAAACAGATGAGCTATCACTCCAAAACCGTTGTCAGAGATATGGCGATCCTTACTCTTCTTCTCGGTACTGGCATACGTGTGAGCGAATGTGTTGGCATAGATATAAACGATATAGACTTTAACAATACAAGAGTAAAGGTACGCCGAAAGGGCGGATATGAAGATGTTGTTTATTTCGGAGATGAGGTATTAAAAGCTCTGACCGAGTATTATGAAGAACGAAAACATATCATTCCCGTAACAGGTCATGAAGATGCTTTCTTCTTATCAATGCAAAACAAGCGCATCAGTGTAAGAGCCGTTGAGATACTTGTAAAAAAATACTCTTCTCTTGTAACTAACGTAAAAAAGATAACTCCTCATAAACTGAGAAGTACTTTCGGTACTAACCTCTATCAGGAGACCGGTGATATATACCTCGTCGCCGATGTACTCGGCCACAAGGATGTCAATACGACACGTAAACACTATGCCGCAATGAAAGACGAACATAAACGTAAGGCAGCCAAAGCCGTCCGCCTTCGCGAAGACTAAAAATGACAGATAAAATCTTGAAATTTGATCCAAACAGGAAACAAAACAATCAGACCAAACAGCCAAAAGACACTACACCATGGTCACTGATAGCTGCAATGGTCATCCTCTATATCTCTCTGGAATATATCCTGAGGTATGTAACCGAATATACAGTCACATATGCTCTTGCCGGAGTTAACTGTGTGATCTTCCTTTTGATATATAAGAAAAAGTTCACTGTTAATGAACTTGGAAGTTCATATTATCTGTCGATAAAGAATAATCAGAACTACAGGATATTAACATCTGCATTCACGCATGAGCACCCGCTTCATCTTCTCTTTAACATGTATTCATTATCAAACATCGCTCCGGCCATCGAATCTTATTTGGGGAAGCATACTTTTCTTTTCATCTACATGTTTTTTGTGATCATCGGCGGTGGATTATCAGCCATGCTAAAAAAGCGAAAGAAACCATACACATTAAGCATCGGAGCATCAGGAGCCATATGCTCTGTTCTCGGTCTTCTTATGGTTCTTATCGGATTTTATCAGCCCGGGAGGCTTATAAACTTTGTTCCAACGATGATAATCCTACTTATAATGTCTTTTTCGGACAGGATCGATTCGATCGGACATTTCAGTGGCCTGTTAATAGGAATACTTTGCGGAATAACCATATTTGTTATCCGAATGCAATAAAGTGCATCATAAAAGCGCCAGATATCACAGTCTATCTGGCGCTTATCATATATTCTTTTATAATGTCCACTTAGCTGCTTCTTCAGAAAGTCTTGCTGCTGTTATCGAAAGTTCTCTTGCTTTTGCATCAACATCTGCCGCAAATTCTTTAGCACTTGATATACTGTCGGCTGTCTCCTGCGTTGATGAGGCATTTATCTCAGCGATCGATGAAAGACCGTAAACAGCATCATAAACAGTGTTCTTTGAACAATCTATACGATCTGTCGCTTCTCCGACATTAGAAATTCCCTGAATGCTTTCATCAAGACCGTCTTTTGCTATTGTGAAATCCTTTATAGCATCGTTCAAAAGATCGGTCTGATTACCTGTTATCTCTTTTGCGATCTTTATCTTAGATACAGATTTCTCTGAGTTTGCAACAAGTTCATTTATTATATTCTGGATCTCAACGGCAGCCTGATTTGATTTTTCAGAAAGTTCAGATATCTCTGTTGCCACAATCGCAAAACCTCTTCCAGCATCACCTGCTCTTGCAGCTTCTATAGAAGCATTCAAAGAAAGCAGATTCGTCTGTCCTGCAATACTTGTGATAAGATTTGCGGCTTCTTTTATCTTGTCAGCTGATTCTGAAGTGCCGGATATTGCATCAGCTATCTCATCCGTCACACGTGCTACTTCAATATTGGACTCCTGAAGTTTATTAAGACCTTCACTTGCAGAATTTGTAGAATCTTTTACTTTATCGGCCAGTCCTCTGATATCATCAAGTCTTGTTTTTGATTCGCTGATCAATTCACTCATTTCCTTAACTGAAGCTGTTGCTTCAGAAGTGCTGTCCGCCTGATTCATCGCACCCTGAGCGATCTCGCGACATGCAGAATCTATATTGTCCATGAGATCTATGGTTTTAGTTGTATTTTCCGTAAGATCGCCTACCATGTTTTCAAGCATTTCCGCAGAATCCGTGAGGCCATTTACAACTTCTTCCAGTCTTGTTTTTAAATTGCTTACAGCTCTTGCGATCTGTCCTATCTCATTATCATTCTTGCAAAGCCTTGCTGTCTCCGTATCACTTACCTTCAGATTCAGCTGACCCATGCGGTCAACAATTCTTGTGACGGATTTAAGAGGTCCTATAAGCCTCGTAATACTTACATATCCAAATATAATTCCAAATAGAATACCTATCAAAGACCCGAGAATAAGCTTGTTTCTAAGATTGTATAATTCCCTGTTTACATTTTTTACATCACTTGAAAGTACGATCTTAAATCCGTTTTGTAAAGTCTCATATACATAAACATCCTTTCCTTGAGTAACAAAGCCCTCATCGCCTTCAAGTATTGTTCCAAAATCTGATCCATCCTGTATAGTAGGATGATTAAGAGTTGTATTCTCAACAGTCAGAAGAAATGCTTTTTCCGTATCATTGTTCAGTTCAGATACTATTTCGTTTATCTTCTCCAGCGAAATATCCATGCCGACTATGCCCACAGATTGTCCGTTATAGAACAGAGGAATAACATATGAGATCATATATACGTCAATATTTGAATTATAATATGGACTCATCCATATAGGCGCCCCATAATTAACAGGTCCGTAATACCAACTCACTGCCGTATCATTCTTATCAAATGCAGTAAAATCTGTAGGGGTAAGCTGATCATAATCACCCGAATCATTTATCTGAGCAAAAATACCTGATGTAGGATATGCAAAATCAGGGTTGTATCTGACATAATATGTGATAGCGCCTTCAGTATTCTTTGCACAATCAATAGCAGTCTGTCTGATGCTCTCTGTTAGTGCATCAACTCCCGCATCACTGCCTTTGAATGATTCCCAGTCAAGATTGTCCATAACGGCATCGGCAAGAATAGAAACACTTGTCTCAACCTTGCTCATCTCGCTGTTGAGTTCATCACTGTTTACGATCGTCTTGTTTTTAAGACTCTGTTCCGATTTTTCACGAACAAGCTTATTGCTGCTGATAGTTGCGATCAAAGCAACGATCACCGCGATAACTATTACATTTATCAGTGTGATCAAAAGCAATTGTGTTCTGAGTGATTTTTCGCGCTTTGTATTCATGAGCATATCTCCTTACATAAAGTTGTCTATATAAAATATTATACTCTTATAAAAAGGCACTACAAATACTTTTTAACTGTCTGCATCACCGAAAACAGATATGAACTGCCAAACAGATTCAGATGATTTATAAGATGATAAAGATTATAAAGATCTCTCCTGTCTTTATATCCCTGCTGCAACGGATTCGTCTCTTCATATGATTTATAAAATTGACTCGGGAGACTTCCGAACAGTTCCGTCATAGCAAGATCCGCTTCAGCATGTCCGACATATACTGCAGGATCGATAAGCATTGCTTTCCCTTTAGAATTGGTCATGATATTTCCTGACCACAGATCGCCGTGCAGAAGTGATGGATGTTCCGGTTCTGTAAGTATCTCATCAAGCTTATCAAGCAGACTTATAACGTTTTTAATAAAACCATTATCAAAATATCTCTGAGCTTTTTTAAACTGCGGTTCAAGACGGCATTCTCTGAAAAAAGATATCCATGAATCCTTTGGAGTATTTTTCTGATGACCCGCACCTATATAATTATCCTTATCAAATCCGTATATACCATCGGATATAAAATTCTTTGTATCCGAAAGATGCATAAACGCAAGCTCTCTACCAAATATCTCCCAGTGCTCCTTAACAGGTCTTGCCGAGTCTATCATATTCATTAAAAGAAATGATATATCCTTATCTTTATCTATACCTTTGCATAAAAGTTCGGGGGTATCGATCTTACCAGTTGATGCTATGGCAAATATCCCCTCTTCTTCAGCATCAAAGAAAGATCTGTTGGATATGGAGTTTGATTTTAAGAAAACCCTCTCACCGTCACTTAAAGACAGGCAGGATGCATTATTGATATCACCACCGCCAACAAACGATTCCTTTACAATATGAACTTCTTTACCGAATACACTTTGTATCGCTTCTTCAAGCGAATCATATGATGTAAGGCTCATCAGAAATTATTACCGTTCCATCCCCAGTCGGGTGTTGCCGAATACTTGATATACATATGATCAGGTGCTATACCCAGTACATCACCGAAAATCTTTGTTATCTCGGCTGTCATCTTAGAAAATGCTTCTCTGTTTGGACCTCCAAAGAGTCTTACCTCGATATAAGCCATAGGTTTGCTGTCATCTCCTCTGAAATAGAGGTGATAATTATCCTCAAAACCTGTCATCAGCCAGTTTTCGCTCTTTCCCGGTATCAGTGAAATAGCCTGGCCAAGCCTTGTCTTTAACTCGATCTCCTGTTCCTTTGAAATACTGACACTAACTTTTGAATCAATAAACGGCATAATGTAACCCTCCTTTGATATATCAAATCCAACTGTAATCTCCGCCTGTCAGGGCAAGACTTAACAGTGTATCGTACTTTTCGACATCCTCACCTTCAAGCATGCTTATCAGTTTTGCTGATTCATGTGCTTTAGGCATCTCTTCATCGGGACCTATCTCCATATTTACCTCTTGACCGCAGTACGGACAGACAAGTGACGGTGCTATCCGAAAATCAAGAAATCTGTTGCCGCAGTCGCTGCATTCATAGAATCCGCATTTTTCGGTATCATCAGGTACATAGTACATATTTATTATCCCCTCTTCTTACTTATAATTCCTGTTACGATCCTGCAGATCAGACCAAACACAGACAAAATGAAACCTGTCAGTGTCAAAGTATCTCCGATACCCATATTTATGGAATACTGTATCTGCATCTCAACAGTAGGATCCTGATAAGGAATGCCTGCCTTGATCACAAGATAGTATAGACCGATGATGAGCATTATCAGTCCTGCAATGATAAAAGATGTCATTAGACTTTTTATCTTATTCATTTTATTCTCCCGTTATCGCCGTCCAGTCCGAGCGATCAAATTCTTGATTTGTGATCATGTTCTTAAGCGTTCTCTCATATGCTTCTTTATTCGTTTCTATTGAATCTATCTCATAATACGGATGCTCTATCATTTCATCATACGGATCAGAGCATTCATAACAAAAAAGTGATGTGATAATCTCATACGTACCGTCTTCTTTGTATTCAAAGACCGCATAGGATACAGAATCGTCGTAAAGATATTTCTGGACCATTCTTCCGTTCTTTAGCGGATAGTTAAAACAAGTCATTTCAATGCTGTCTATATACCAGCATCTTATATTTCCGTCTTTGTAATCATAGACAGCATTTAAGTATCCCGGATCATTTACTGTCTGTATTATAAGCTCATCTTCTCCATCCTTATCTATATCCAGAAACATATATTCATAATCATCGGTATCATTTATAAAATCAGGTATATAGAGCTCATTTTCTTTATCAACGCACGATCTGTCCCCATTAATAAAACCAAAGAAAGCTTCATGGATCTCCTGATTCATAATATCGTTATCAGCATGATCTTTATCTCTTCCCGGTACTTCAGGACCGTTATACTTAAGAGCTCCATCGGAGAATTCCAATATACCCAGTTTGGACTGATCATTGTCTTTTCGTCCAAACTTTCCTTTTCTTATGTACATCGTATTATCTTCGATAGAATCTATCCAGTAATCATAATCTCCGCGTTCCTGAAGTTCATAGCCCTGTTCATTCTTTATATCGTATACAAAGATGCCGGTCGAAACTATGCCGCTTCCGTGAGTAACACTGGTACAGAGATCTTTTCTCCCATCACCCGTTACATCAAAATAGTAATAACCCGGGTAAATGAACCTGCCCATTTGCACCGTATGTTCATCTATATAGTCCCAGAAATCATCTATCACATCCTGTCCGACATCGGCAGCCGTCACCATATTCTTGTCTTTGTAAAAATTAATATATGATCCTATGCCTTTTGTCGGATGATTTGATAATCCGTATATCGTTATCAGCAGTGGTATTATAAAAACTACATTCTTATTCATTGCACATACCCAAACTCAGAATGAATCAGTATCCATCTTGGAAACAGCAATAGCACATTCCATGGCTATCTTTCCTGCCTCATCTTTAGGTGCTCCCGCCTTCAAAGCGATGATCAGCATATTTTGAAGAACTATTCCGAAAAGAATGGGATATTCAGAAGGAGACTTGCAGTATTTTGAAGTCATGTTTTCATATATGCCATCCCAGCACTGTTTGACCTCATTAAAAATGTTCTGTGGTTCAAGACCACATACAGTCATGTCTTCATTACCTACATTTTTGGCAAAATCAGACACCATTTTTAAGATGTCTTCGTTAGAGAGATTTACTATTGCATTGCATAAACCTATGACACTGTTTTTATTCTCAAGAAGATACTTATTTACATCGTCACCAAAATAGAATTTCTTTTTATCCTTTGTTTCAACAATCACAAAGCTTTTATTTTCACCTATGACAGCCTGATGACATGCGTAACCTGCAAGAGACGAAGAAAATATGAGTGCCTTTCTTATATCCAGACCTTTATCCGTTGTAAAGACATGCTTTAGCATTTCAATTATGTGACCTGCATCATCGCAAAGTCTTTTAACTACCTTTTCTTCGCTTTCTTTCTTAGAAAAAAACATGGACTATCTCCTAAAATGCCGGGTTGATATATGATCTCAGTTTTCTTTTAAAACGATCTCATATTCTTCAGCATACTTTCCCGAATGACTCTCATCGTCATAGATGAATTTAAAAGAATTGTCATCGATCCATTCAACCCTGAAGTATGCTTCTTCATTAAAACCACTGCCCGGATATTTCCAGATACAGTCACCATTATATTCTATACTTGGTCTGCTCACGAAATCATACTTTACTATGATCCTGTTTTCTTTGTTTGGTGAAACAAAAGCTTCTTTTCTTCCTCCACAGGCTGTGATCATACATGCAAAGATACAGACACATATCAGATAGATTGATCTCTTCATACAATTGTTAGACTCTCCAAAACTTTTTCTCCTTAGGATCTTCCTGCATTTTCCTGCATCAGTAAAACAGCTTCTTCAAGTGATACGCAATCTGCGAATCTGTCCGGCCACATCATGTCGTTATAGTACGCACATGTAGTCTTCTTATCCATGTAGTCATTATCAAATGTTGAGTTTGTCCCTTCGGGTATTATGACCTTATATCCTCTGTCAAATGCTGACTTAACAGTGGCATCTATACAGAAATTTGTCTGCAGACCCACGATCATCAATGTATCTTCTTTCTCAGCCTCAAGGTATCCGGCAAACTCACTGTTCCCAAAGCAGCTGTTGACCGTTTTTATAAATTTCTTCTCACCTTTTTCGGGCGTGACCTGATCGGATATCTCAAACTCCTCGTCTCCTACAGAGAAACCCGTTCCTGGACCATCATCATGCTGAACATAGATGACCTCTATACCGTTTTTTCTTGCTGTTTCTATAATACAGACGGTATTTTTGATAAATGTATCAAATTCATTAAGCCTGTCATCCGTTATCCCTTTTTGTATGTCAACAACCAATAGTTTCATATAAGTCCCTTTCAGATCACTTAATAGAGCCTCCGCGATAGCATACTATACGGTTTGTATCGGGATTTACAAATATCCCGCTGTAAACACTTCCAGTACCCGTCGGATCATATACCATGACCGTATACTCATCAACAGGCATATCCGTTATCAGATCAAGAAAGTCGCCGCTTTTAAAATCATTCAGTGTATATCCGTCATTTAATGCATTGATATCCCTAACTTTGATACCGTAATAATGTGCTCTCCCGTATTTCTTTTCATTTTCGTCTTCTGATGAAAGATTATATTCGTTCACAAGCTCTTCAATATAGTTATCATATTCCTCATCACTCAAAGAGAAACTGTATGCATCTATACCACCAAGAATGCCGATATGCCTTCTTATACATTTAAAATCATATGCACCTTTTGGATCGCCATGATATAGCACATAACCATTGTCTTTTTTATACTTATCAAAATCCGAATACGATATTGTTCTGCATGAAAATATGAACCAACCAAACAGTACTGATATGATAACCAGACTAATGATAAGTTTCTTATGTATTCTTTTTAGCTCAGACTTTTCAGAGTTCCCTTTAAGATCAGTCATCCAAACCTCGTTTTTATATTGATAAGCTATTCCCGTATCGTCCTTGTTCTTAAGTTGATAGTAACAGCTTCATTTATCTTTACGGATTCATCACCTTTTTTGCCTTTGGCATCAATAAAGATAATCGTTTTATTATGTCCGTCCTTCACATCCACTTTTATTCTTCTGTCACTGTCACAGTCAAGTTCTATCTGTTCGTATACCTCTTTTATCCTTGCATAAGCGCTCATTACCTTATCAGCGGCTTTGTCGCTTACACCAAAGATAGAGCGTTCCTCTATGGATATGTTCATCTTATCAATGTTCTTTACTGCATTGGATGCTATATGAATCTCAACCAGTGGATTCTCATAGTAAAACTGTTCCAGTAAAAAGAATGCTGCAATTATTATAAGTATAGGTATCAGTAATGATAAAATTATGCCTTTATCTGTTTTCTTCATAGTGTTTTCCAGTCCGTGATCGATCATGTTGACGAAAATATTTTCCAGTCTCCGTTTACCTTCTGCATAAACAATGTTGGAGCTCGTCTGATCCTGTCATATCCGTAATCGATCTCATACGCAAGTGAAACATACATTATTTTTACTCCGTTAATCTCTGCCTGTTTTGCCATTGTTATCAGATAGGTTACTCCCTGTACCTGTCCCTCCACCATACTTGCTTCCTGTACATTTATATCAATGCCTTTCGAAAGGTTTTCATAGGCTTCATCGGCATTTTCATGAGCCTCAAGTGCTCTGGTATCCGCTTTTGTTATATAGTTTTTTGCCTGTTCAGCGTCTTTTTTGACAATCAGGTAATATATAAAATCATTAATGGTCTTTTCGTAATCCCTGTATCCGTCAGCTTCACCGTTTTCATATGCTTCTCTATATATGTAATAGTCCATCTTCATTCCTGATACTTTATAAGCTTCCCCATCAAAACGCTCATCAAATACCTTTTCAACACTTACAGACGGATTTTTTACACCCGCTATATCCTTTATCTTAACATCCGGATTATCCATAGGGTTGTAATCATCAGCCTTAATCTGGCCATTGCGGCTTGTATGAACAATGCCATCCATAAATGACTTGAAACCATCACTTGTTGCATAAAGCACAACAGAAAGTGTCAAAATGGCGATAGGGACTCCAAACAGAATCGCAACCAGCTTTGTTAGTTTTCCAAATAGTTTATCCATACCAGATTTCCAACCTTAAAAACTAAGATTATTGTAAAGATTTTGTTGGTTTAATCTTACTCAAAATCGCCTTTAATCGCAACTGTTATCATACTATTTTAAGAATTATAGAAAACATATGCCGATCAAAAATATACTTGTATATCAAATTTGCAAATCGATCATTTGAAACTTTTCAATAGCATTGCTGTTTGATATAATTATAATGAAGGTTTATTGAAGGGTAAAAAATATGAATAAATGGAAAACTTGGCAGATTGTTCTGTTTGTAGCTATGTGCGTATGTCTGAACATAGGCGGAAAACTATTGTCGGTATCGTTGGAATTACCGCTTTGGGCTGATTCGTTCGGTACTGCACTGTGCGCTTATATTGCCGGTCCTGTATGTGGCGGTATTGTAGGCTTAACGGGTAATCTGGCCTATTGCGTGATCAATCATCTATCTGCTGCATATTCTGTAACCAGTATTGCTCTTGGCATTATCGTCGGTGTTGCGTCACGCAAGAGATGGTTCGATCAGTTCTATGGATTTATGAAGGCCGCTTCTTTGGCGATGCTTACGGCTCTTGTCGTATCTGTTCCTGTAAACATTCTGTTAAACAATGGTTACACAGGTAACAAATGGGGTGACGGAGTTATTGAGTATCTTTTAACCAAGGAATGGTCTCCTTTTTTATGCGCTTTATTGGGTCAGCTTGCCATTGAGTTTGCCGATAAGGTCCTGACGATTGCCGCTGTTTATATCGTTATCCTTATAAGACGTTGGCGAAGAAAACATGATGAGGATAAAGCAACTCTTAAGGGAAATGCTTCCACAGCTGCCGGCTTGATATTCTTATCCTTTAGTCTTGTACTTGTCGTGCCTGCAAAAGCAGAGGCAGCAACCATAAAAGAAACAACTGATTATAATGATTATGTCCAGAGTGTTTACAGCTCTAACAACGGTCTTCCGTGCGGAGAAGCAAATGATATCGCACAGACCAATGATGGTGTTTTATGGATCGGTACCTATGCAGGTCTATATCGCTACAACGGTCGTGAATTCAGATGGATCGACGATTATGAATCTGTAAGAAACGTAAACTGCCTTTATGTTGATGAAGAAGGACGTTTATGGATTGGAACTAATGATAATGGTCTTTCTATCGTTATCCGTGAAAAGGTCGTAAATGTTCTCGATCAGTCCGATGGACTTCCATCCAACTCTGTAAGAAGTATCATTCGTGCAACCGACGGCTACATTTATGTCGGCACAACCTCAAGCATGCAGATACTTGTCATGAATAACGGTCTTAAGATTGCGAATACATTCCCTGAGATAAACTATGCCGACAGCATCAGCGCCGATCAGAAAGGTCATGTTGCGACTATTTCTTCAAACGGAACTCTTTTCCTCATGCAAAACGGTGAAATAGTCAATTCGATAAGTCTTCCCGACGAAAACGAACTGTTCAACTGCTGCGCCTTTTCACCAGACGGAAAGCTCATGGTCGGCTCTTCCACCAATCACATATACAGTTATAACATTTCTGATGACAACCGATTTAAGATTGATAACGTTATTACATGTAAGGATGTATCAAGTATCAACAACCTTAACTATTTAAGTGACGGAACTCTGTTCATCTCCACAGACAGCGGTGTTTCCTATCTTGATTCAACTGGTTATCATGTTTTAAACACAAATGATTTCAATAACTCCATCGACAACATGCTCTACGATTATCAGGGGAATCTCTGGTTCACCTCATCGAGACTCGGTCTGTTAAGACTTGCCAAATCTCCTTTTAAGGATGTTTACGGTGCGATCGGCATGGAAAGAAAAGTTGTAAATGCGATTGTTTCATGGCAGGACTGCTATTACATAGGAACAGACAGCGGACTGGATGTAGTTGATAAATCCTGCCGCGATAAAATAGATAACGATCTTACAGAAAAGCTTGATGGAAAGCGTATACGATGCATGTATGTCGACAAAAAGGATCATCTTTGGATCTGTACATACGGAAGCGGTCTATTGGAATACTCTCCTTTTGGTGAAGAATGGGCTTACAATGCCGAAAACGGCAGTTTCGGTAACAGAGCCCGCATAGTAACTGAGCTTAATGACGGTACTATTCTTGCAGCCGGTGATTCCGGCATAAGCTATATCAAAGATCATATGGTCACACAGACCATCCATAACGAAGACGGTCTTATCAATTCAATGATACTGACCATAACAGAACTAAGTGACGGAACCATCCTTGCTGGTACCGACGGAGATGGTATAGCAATCTTAAAGAACGGATCTGTTTCAGATATTCTTACAAGAGATGACGGATTAAGCAGCGATGTCATTCTAAGGACAGTTAAGGATCCAAAATCTGAAGGAGTCTTCATCGTAACCAGTAACAGTCTGTGTTACCTGGAACCTGAAGGAACCATCCGTGTTCTGGACAGATTCCCGTATTTTAATAACTACGATATCTGGGTAAAAGACGCTGATACTCTCTTTGTCATGTCCAGTGCGGGTATATACGTCGTTGAGCGTGACGAGCTTGTTGAAGGCGGCGAGATCGCCTGGGAGCTTCTTGATGCCAGACGAGGACTCGGTACTTCCCTTACAGCAAATTCATGGAATTACTATAACGGAAACAATGAGTTGTTTCTTCCCTGTGACACGGGTGTATATATCATAGATGTCGATAAATACAACAGTGATATACGTTCTTATCGTATTCAGCTTGCATCCGTAAAGCTCGACGGTGTATTGCAGCCTATGGACAGGACAGGTGCTATCACAGTCGGTCAGGGTATTGACCGTATAGAGCTTGGGCCCGAGATTCTAAACTACACCATCCAGGAACCAAACGTCGGTTATTATCTTGAAGGTTACGATTCACAGTGGACAATCGTTCCCCAGAACAGTCTTAACAACATAATCTTCGTCAATCTTCCCGCAGGAAAATATACCTTCCATCTCGCAATCTTTGACAGTGCGGGAGAAAAAGTTTTGGAGGATCGTAAATTTGATATTGTAAAAGAAGGTGAACTGTATGAACATACAGGCTTTATCGCCTATATGCTCATTCTTCTCTCACTGTTTATCGTATGGTTTACTTGGCTTATCGTTCAAAGACAGATCAACCAGCAGCAGATAAAACTTAATATGGCTAATGAAACAGTCATGGCCATAGCAAGAACAGTCGATGCCAAGGACGTTCGTACACATCAGCATTCCACCCGAGTTGCACAGTATTCGGTACTGATCGCACAGGAAATGAACTGCTTCAAGTGGTGGGAACGCAGGAAAGCCCTCTCCAACCTCGGAAAGGCTGCCCAGATGCACGACATTGGAAAGATCGGTGTTCCTGACAGTGTATTAAACAAGGTCGGACGACTCACCGATGAAGAATATGCGATAATGAAGTCTCATGTAATCAGAGGCGCAAATATCCTTAAGGATTTCACTCTTGTCGAACATGTAGAAGAAGGCTCACGTTATCATCATGAACGTTATGACGGTAAGGGATATCCCGATGGTCTTAAGGGTGAAGAGATTCCTCTGTTTGCCCGAATAATCAGTGTTGCCGATACGTTTGATGCGATGACTTCAAACCGTGTTTACCGTCATCATATGGACACCGATTACGTAATGAATGAGATGAAACGAGGACGAGGAACACAGTTTGATCCCGAAGCTTTGGATGCGTTCCTTCGTCTTATAGATAAAGGAGTTATCAATCTTGATGAACTGTATGCTCAGAAACGTGCTGAGATCGATAATGCCGAACATGATGCACAGGACGAGCTTACAAGAAGAGCCGAGGAAGACAAAAAGATCCAGGAAGCTCAGATGAAAAAAGAAGAAAATGAAAAACCGGCAGATGAGAAAGGAGCAAGCGTATGAAACGGATATATATCACAACTGCACTGACCTGCCTTGTACTGCTCTCTGCTTTTATCTGCATCTTCAGATTTTTTAATCCGACCGGACGGAAAGATCATCTTACAGTGGGCTTTGTATATGATAATGATGAGAGCACTCCTTATACATATAATTTCTCGCTTGCAAAAGATGCTGTTGAAAAGAAATACGGGGAACGTATTGATATCTATACCTGCAGCAATGTGCTTGATGATGAGATGGAAGAGCCTCTTCGAGATCTGGCTGGTAAAGGATGCGATATCATTTTCTTTAACGGATACAGTGAACTTGTAATGAAACTTGCAAGTGAATATCCCAATATCCAGTTCTGCCAGACATCATACATGGATATGTACGGCAAGAGTGTTCCTGCAAACTATCATACATTTAAAGGCGAGGCTTATCAGGGCAGATATGTCAGCGGTATCGTTGCAGGCCTTAAGATGAAACAGATGATCAATGACGGTATCATATCCGAGGACCAGGCTCTTGTAGGTTTTGTAGCAGCATTTCCGACATCCGAAGTCATTAGCGGATACACTGCCTTTTTGCTGGGGGTTCGATCAGTGGTACCGCAGGCTGTGATGCGTGTTTCATACACCGAAACCTGGAGCAGCTATGCTCAGGAGAAAAGTGCTGCAGTAAAACTGATAGATGAAGGCTGTGTTATCATCTCACAGCATACCGATACTATAGGTCCTGCCATTGCCTGTGAAGAAGCTTTGGTAAACCGTGAAGTATATTTTGTTGGAAATAACCAGAGCATGTCAGAAGTAGCTCCCGGCTCTTCTCTTGTCACTTCAAGGATATGCTGGGAACCTTATGTACTATCAGCTGTGGAAGCAGTCTTTACAAATAAAGAAATAGAATCGGTCGTAACCGGACGTATCCACGGAACCGATATATCAGCAGGTTTTGAAAAGGACTGGGTCGAAATGGTAGACCTGAACCTACAGGTAGCTGCTCCCGGAACGCAAAAAGCCATTGATAATGCAATAAATCAGTTTAAACGAGGTAATGTCAATTTCGTATTTAAGGGAGATTATCAGGGCGTTGATCCCAACGATCCGTCAGATACCATTAATCTTAAAAACGGATATATAGAAAACGAAAACACATCATATCCACTCTTCCACTACATACTCTCGGATGTGATAACAATAGAGAATTAATAACTTAAGTTAAAAGGGTGAACGGATCATCAGCTCCTTCACCCTTTATTGTATCAGCGATAAAAACAAGTCGAATAATGGTTTTTCCACAATCCGACTCGTCAATCATCTCAGTGTCTTATTAACATAAGGAATTTCACAAACTCATCGATCAACCCTGTTCATTATCTTCTTCATCATTTTTATCATATGTGATACGGATATTTGTCAGTGCACACTGATCTCCCGTAAGCGATACATAAACTTCAGGCGCTTTCTCGATGATGGTCGTTTCAGCCACAATGCTTATTCCCAGATTTTCAGTCGATGTTATTATCTTATCATCTTTAATGCTGAAAGATACGGTACTGTCAAATCCTGCCTTTTGAGCTTCCTTCCAGGCATCCCATCCTTTGAATTCAATTCCCCTGTTTACATTGAGTTTGTTGCTGGCTACTTTTTCGGCATCCCAGAATTCACCGTCCATCCTTATCAGGGCATATTCTTTATAATCTTCACCGTTAGGCTTTTTATCTGCCGAATAGAACAGATCCACGAACGGACAATGCCATATCATTCTTGCTGTCGGAAGACTCATGGTATGGAATGATATCTTCATTCCGTCTCTTACAGGGATACCTTCGGTTGAATCGATCCTGTAACCGTCTATCTGAATATTGGGTATGTCTCCTGCAGGTACATTTATATAGCTTATTTCCTCAGCGATTCTTTCAATGTAGTCATTTGCTACATACTCTTCTTCCTGTGACATGCTGACATCATATATATGACAGTTATCACCCGTAAGGCCGATATATGTATAGCGTGCGCTGTCGGGGAGGGCTATAGTAACGCTTATAAGTTTAACGCCGTCATCTATCTTAATTAGCATATGATCCTTTACCTTTACAGCCTCGATCTCATATGCTTTTCTTCCTGCTTTTGTATCAACGTTCAGATTACTCTTACTCTCTTTGACTCTTACCTTTCTTGCGCCTTTTATCTCATATTTACCGTCGAGCCATATCTGGGCATATTCAAAGTAGTTAAGATCTTTTATCTCACGTGCCGAATCGTGATAACGCGCATCAAGTGAATCAAACAGGATCATACACGGTTCAAAGTCTCTTTCACGCTTATCTATGGCATTACACTTAAACTTAATCCTCTTTATAACAGGCGCGGGACCTATCTGGATTCCGTCTGAGATATCATCTCTGATCTTATTACAGAAAAGATCGCTTTTACCTGAAAGCTCCTTAACAGCGTTTCTTTCTCTCATCGTATATTCCGTATCAAGATCGATGAGATGCTGCATTATCTTTGCAAACCTCGGATCGAACTGTGTACCGGAACCCTTTACTATCTCTTCTCTCACAGTCTGCTGAGGTATCGTATCACGATAGCTTCTTGTAGATGTCATTGCATCATATGCATCAGCTACAGAGATTATCCTTGCAACCTCAGGTATATCATCGCCTTTTAAGCCTTCAGGATATCCTTTTCCGTCATATCTCTCATGATGATAGTTGGCACCTAATATGAGATTGGGATACTCATTTATTCCTTTTAATATCTGTGCTCCTAAAACAGGATGCTGTTTTATTACTTTATATTCATCATCCGTAAGCTTACCCTTTTTGTTGATGATATTGTCGGCTATACCGATCTTTCCGACATCATGAAGAAGAGCGATATAATATATCTCTTCACATTCAGAAGGGCTCTTGCCGGACATCTCTGCGATTTTCTTCGAATACTCGGCAACTCTTGAGGAATGACCATGTGTATACTCATCCTTCGCATCTATCGCATTTACCAAAGCCGTGGCAGTCTGTCCAAACAGGCGCTTCAGATTTTTGTCTTCTTCTTCTTTTCTGTAGAGGCTTAACTGGAAGCTGATCAGAATATATACTATCGCACTTACAATAAACAGACCGGCAATATTATCAAAGAAATTACCGCCTCTGGGATATTCTGTTATAAGATCGGGAAATAATATCCAACCAACCAGCATACGATAAGTACAATGCCATCCAGGATCAGCATTATACGCTGTATCTTGCCTTCAAGTATAAGCGCTATATATATGGTCCCCAGAAGTAGCCATATGGGGGCTCCTCCGTTTACTCCCCCGTTAGTAAAGAACATTGCAGGCAGGAAAATAAAGACAAGTATCACAGAAAGCACCACACGCGCTCTTTCTATCAGATCTTTCTTTATCGAATAATAAACATAGATCGAAAAGAATATGGCTCCGATGAATGTTGATATGGTCGCAGATATTGGTTCTCTCATTATCAGTCCGCAAGGAACAGCAACAAAAATAGCCAGCAGTGTCAAAACAGAAAACAAGACAAAAGTTCTTTTTTCTATGTCGACCGACTGATCATAAATATATTCTTTTATATGCTTTGGGGATAGTTTCAGTTTCATCATGCTTATATCCTGTTGATCAGATTGAATTATCTGCAAGTCATACAATCACAACAATAAATATATTACTCTTAGCGTAACATATTATGTTTTCTCATACGTAATAAAGAGCCCATCCGTTTAAGGCTGAGCTCTTAAGCATTTATTCTTTTTATTCTACGGGCGGCATCTCTATAAGCCATCCGGGCAACCAGTGCTTTAACATGTTCTCAAGTTCAAGCGGGACGATAGGTTTTGAAAGATAATCGTCAAATCCCAGACGCATATACTCTTCTTTTGCTCCCGAAAGAGCATTTGCCGTAAGTGCAATGACAGGAGTCTTATTGATAAGCTTCTGATCCTTAAGTATGCGCAAACATTCTGTTCCGTCCATCTCGGGCATCATGTGGTCTAATAGGATAACATCATAGAACTCGTTTCTTACCTTATCGAGACATTCCTGACCGCTGTGAGCAAGATCTATCCTGATCTCCGTGGATTTAAGAAGATTCTTAACAACCACAAGGTTCATGTTATTATCATCAACGGCAAGCACCTTAGCCTTGGGTGCTTTGAATGAAGGCTTGTAGTTCTTGGTCTTTGCAGCGGGTTTGTTGAACTTGAAGTCAAATTCACCGATCTCATCATGCTTAACAACCTTTTGAGGTATGGTAACAATGAATTCACTGCCTTTTCCGTAATCACTTAAGACATCTATCTTACCATGCATAAGCTTTACGTATCCGCCTACGATGGCAAGTCCCAGTCCTGTACCTTCAATGTTCTTGTTATGAGCTTCCTCAAGTCTCTGGAACGAGGTGAATAACTTGTTTATATCAGTCTTCTTTATGCCTCGGCCTGTATCCTTAACATTGATTTTAAGATCGATCTGCGATTTGCTTCTGTTTACAAAATCAACGTCTAAGGTTATCGTACCTGTTTCTGTGTATTTGACTGCATTGGTCAATAAGTTCAGTACTATCTGACGTATACGGACCTCATCACCGTATAGATAATTAGGGATCTGAGGATTTATCTTGAGCTTAAGGCCAAGATTCTTCTTGCCAGCTCTGTCCTTTATCATGTTCATCAGATCGTTGCATACAGTCGATAACTGATACTCAACTCGTATGATAGCGACCTTACCTGATTCGATCTTACTCAGATCAAGGATATCATTGATAAGAGCAAGCAGCATGCTTCCCGAACTTGCTATGTTTCGTGAATACTCGCTTATCTGCTCATTCTCACTCTCTCTTTGTATCATCTCATTCATACCCAGTACGGCATTTATGGGAGTACGGATCTCATGAGACATATTTGACAGGAATTCGGATTTAGCTTTAACGGCATTTCTCGCTTCATCAACCTTTGTCTCTACGACACGAAGCATATCGTCAAGGCTTCGCTCCTGCTCAAGACTCTTCATACGTTCGTGAATGACAAGCTTAACAACCTGTCTTCCAATATAATTGGCTCCAAGAAACATGAAGAATATCGCTAAAAACTGCAGCTCATCCATTGTAACCCTCCTGTTCATACGTTCATAAAAGAACATGAAGGTCAACAATATGATACAGACAAAGTTCTGAAGCAGATGGAAATCCTCATCCATATACACAAGTGACAGCATGGACTCCAAAAAGAGCATGCATATGAACATGGTTATCGATTTCCATGTAAAATACATCGTAAAACTGATTATGATATATACAGCCAGATAGAATCTCTTGTATTTATACAGATCTAAGATATTCGCATCAAGAAGGAATCCCGGCATAATACCTGCCACGATCAGAAATACGATCAGTATGAACCTTGTGGGCCTCCTCATATCGTTAGCAAGCCATATTCCCATTAGGCATACGATAACGCCAAGATAATAGAAAATTGTATTCAAAAAACGGGCATAATTATTGTTCACTCGGAGTCACCCCCTTTGGCACAACAAAATGCAGTCCTTTTTTCACCATCTCAACTTTGACGGTTCCGCCGAATGTGAGCATCTCGCCGTCAACATTATATTTTATAGGACCATCGTTTATCCTTCTGATATATATATTCTGCGCATCTGCATATTCGGCTATGTATTTGAGTTTATAGAATTTCTTGCGCATCAGATTAAACACGATCGGAATTGACCAGAATCTTCTCGCATCCGAACGAAGGAGCACAACCTTACCCAGACCGTCTGTCACGTTTGCTTCATCGTATATGCTCACATTTCCGCCAAGAATATTTCCGTTTCCGAAATATATCTCAGTAAAATCGTCAACGTAATGCTTTTCACCGATTGTGACTTCACATTTAATGGTATGTGATTTGAACAACGCAAAAGGAAGGCACCACATATAAGGAGATATGTTCCCTATCGTGTTGATGAATCTGTATTTTTCAACCTGTTCGAGAAGAACGCTGTCTATACCCATTGAAAATGAGTTTAAGGCTATATTCTTATTATTGAATCGAATATAGTCTATGTCGACAACATCGCCGTAAATGAGCTCCTCGAGCTGTTTGAAACGCTTTTGATCTTTAGCGGGGAAAACTTTGATAAAACTGTTAGAAAGTCCGCATGGTAAGAAGGCAACCTCGACATTATCAAGGTTGTCAATATCATTGATTATATTTCGTAATGTTCCGCTTCCTCCACAGCAGTATATCCTTAATTTTTCATCCTCGAATATATGCTGTATCCTGTTGATGAGCTCGCCTTCGTAGCCCGCATTTCTCGTATCAAAGATATAATAATCGATATCTTTGAATTCCGATATCTTCCTTCTGAGCTTCTCGGCAAAATCCATCTTGCCGGCCATCGGATTAACGATGAATACATGAATCATGTGATAATCCCCTCAATACATAATTCTTTAATCCAAAGCTAATATGTCTGCACCTTTCCAGATGTGGTCAAGATCATAGAAGCTTCTGCTCTCTTTATCAAATATATGTATTATAATATCATTATAATCCATTAATATCCAGTTTGCAGTATTATATCCCTCAATATGTTTGGGTTTTATATCTTTCTTTGCCAGCTCCTCTTCAACAAAGTCGACCATGGCATGTACCTGGTTAATATTGTTTCCGGTGGCTATCACAAAATAATCAGCCATCACAGACTGCTGTGATATATCAAGAACACTGATATCCTCTGCTTTTTTTTCTGCTAATTTGTCTTTTATAAACTTAAGTAATTCGTTCATTTTTTGTAGTACTCGTATGCCTCCAGTGTAGTCGGATCCATGCATCGTCCCTTTTCTCTTATATATGAAATGGAATTCTCATATATTATGACTACGCACTTATCAAGATCTTTATATGCTTTTGCCCTTATCTCGTCAAGATTTGGCAGTATCTTTCGAAACGGCTCAATATAGTCTGCAACAAATATGATCTTTTCAAGCATTTTCATATTTGCTCTGCCTGTCGTATGCCACCTTATGGCATCAAGTATCTCCTCATCATGCTCATCATAATCGTTCTTTGCGACAAAAACACCCATCTTGGCATGTATCAGAGCCGGTTCAGCTATCTCATACTTTGAAAGCTCAATATCGTGTTTATCGCAAAACTCGATACTCTCATCGTCCTTCATATATTTTGCACAGTCATGCAAAAGCCCTGCTCTGAAAGCCTTGCTTATAAGGGAAACATCATGGCACATAGCAAGATTTGCCGCAGTACATGCCACCCCTATACTGTGTCCGAGACGACTGCTTTTAAGAGTCTTTTCAAGCCTGGATATGATCTCTTCGTTAGTCATATGATCAGTCCCTGTAAAGATTGAATTTATTTATATAGTTAAGGGTATCATCGGTAACCATATATCTTATTGATTTACCCTCTTTGATCCTTGCACGTATTTCTGTTGATGAAACATCAATATAAGTGCATGTAAGGACATGGATCGATGCATCGTATTTCTTCATGAGTTCATCTGCCTTAGCCTGAAGCTCCTCAAGACTCTGTCCTTTTCTTACAGCAACAAGGATCGATGCATTTTTCATTATGGATTCGGTATTCTTCCATTCCTCTATCTGGAACAGAGAATCCGCACCTATGATCAGATAATACTCCGTATCGGGATTCATGCGTTTTAATTCTTCTAAAGTCTCATAGGTATACGAATTACCCGGACGGTCTGTTTCTATTGTTGAAAGAGCAAAATGCGGGTTGTCATCGATAGCACCGCCTGTCATCGTGATCCTTTTTTTCTTGTCCAGAACTATACTGGGATCCTTGAAATGACTTATTCCTGTGGGAATGAACAGGATCTCATCGAGTTTGTACTCATCATAGGCATGCTCCGCAAGGATCAGATGTCCTATATGTATAGGATTGAATGTACCTCCAATAATACCAACCTTTTTATTTGCTTTCATAACTGTTCTCCTTTTATTCTATAAGGGTAGCTTTATCTTCGGGTCCTTTTTATCGGGTTTATATAATACTATCTTTTTACCGATGACCTGAACTACCTGCGAACCTGTTCTGTCAGCCAATACTTCTGCTATGGATCTCGGATCATCCATACAGTTCTTAAGAACCGAAATCTTTATCAGTTCTTTCTTGTTGAACGCCTCCGTAATCGCTTCCGTATATTCGGGAGTTATCGATGATTTACCCACCTGAAATATCGGTTCTATGTTCATTGCAAGACCTTTAAGATATGATCGCTGCTTGCTTGTCATTTATCATAATCCTCTTTCTTTTTACACTTACTATCTTATCACTTATTTATAATAATCAAAAGAGAAACCGTACATCCTGACGGTATCGCCTTCGTTTATACCCAGTTCCTCGAGCTTTTCCAATATGCCGTTATCCTTAAGGAAATTCTGGAAGAATACAAAGCCCTTCTCACTCTCGAGGTTTGTATATCCGAGCATCTTTTCGATCCTCGGTCCTTCAACCACATACTCATCCTCATGCTCGTCATATTCAACAGTGAAAGGCTCATCATATATTACACTGTCTGAAAACTCATACTCGCTCTCAAAGATCTTCGGATCATCACCTATCTCATCAAGCATCTCACGAACTCTGTACAAGACCTTTGATATGCCTTCACCGCTGACGGCACTGATGGGATATACCTCATAACCTTTCGGTTCGAATTCTTTCCTTATCTTCTCTACAACTTCGTCTTTTTCGTCGTAAATAAGATCTGTCTTGTTTGCAGCGATTACCTGGGGGCTCTTTGCCAGTTCCTCATTGTAATTGGCAAGCTCTTTGTTGATGGCATATATATCCTCAATCGGGTCTCTTCCTTCGCTTCCCGACGCATCAACCACATGTATGATGACCTTGGTCCTCTCAATGTGTCTTAAAAACTGATGTCCGAGACCGACTCCCTCGCTTGCACCGTCAATAAGCCCCGGAATATCCGCTATGACAAATCCCTTTGCATCGTCAAGATCTACAACACCAAGATGCGGATCAAGAGTCGTGAAGTGATAATTTGCTATCTTGGGACGCGCATTACTAACCTTTGTAAGGAAAGTACTCTTACCGACATTCGGATATCCTACAAGACCGACATCGGCAAGCACCTTAAGCTCAAGTATGAGATTAAGTTCCTTTGCGGGCTGTCCGGGCTGTGCATATTTGGGAGCCTGCATTTTGCTGGTTGCATAGTGCTGGTTGCCGTTTCCTCCCTTACCGCCTGTCAAGAGCACGAATCTTCGGTTATCTCTGCTCATATCGGTTATTACCTTGCCACTCTCGGCTTCTTTGATGACAGTGCCCTCAGGGACTTTAAGCACGATATCCTGACCGTCTTTCCCGTGGCAGTTACGCTTTCCGCCGTCTTCGCCGTGTCCCGCAAGATATTTGCGCACATTTCTGAAGTCGACAAGAGTGTTAAGACCGTCATCTATCTCAACTATAACATCGCCTCCGTTACCGCCGTCTCCTCCGTCAGGACCGCCGTTTGGCACATATTTTTCTCTTCGAAATGATACATGGCCGTCTCCGCCCTTACCACTTCTTACATATATGGTCGCTCTGTCTGCAAACATTTTATCAACCTTTCATTAAATCTGATAAAACAAAGCTCCAAACCTAAGTCTGGAGCTTTTGATAAATAACTTATTTTTCTTCAACCGGATAAACACTTGCCTGTTTCTTATCTCTACCCAGTCTCTCGAATCTAAGAATTCCGTCTGTAAGTGCGAATAATGTATCATCACCGCCACGGCCTACATTCACGCCGGGATGTATCTTAGTTCCGCGCTGTCTGTAAAGAATGTTGCCGGCTTTAACGAACTGTCCGTCAGCTCTCTTAGCGCCAAGTCTCTTAGCTTCTGAATCTCTACCGTTCTTGGTAGAACCAACACCCTTTTTATGGGCGAAGAATTGAAGGTTCAACTTAAGCATACTACACCTCCTCGAATATAATATCAATATACTTATTTCCGTATTCTTCCTGTATCTGTTTAAGACCAAGTATCATCGAATCAACAAGAAGCTGGGATCTTTCTGAAGGCGTGTTTTTAAAAACACATCTTATCATCCCTATCTTTTCATCGATAGTCACATCTGTTTTTTCTTCACATAACTTTTCGATCGAATTGATCGTTGTAGTTACGAGAGTTGTTATCGCTGAACATACTATATCTATGCCTCTTCTTGCATATCCCGCATGTCCGCATGCTTCAAATGCCTTTGTCTTATCTTCACTCTGCCAGATACGTACAGTGGTCATTTTTCACTCCACTTATGATAATTAAGCGTTGATCTTGTCAATCTTAACCTGTGTATAAAGCTGTCTGTGACCATTCTTTTTGTGGTAACCGGATTTTCTCTTGTACTTATAAACGATTACCTTCTTAGCCTTGGCCTGATCCATAACGGTAGCTGTTACTGTTGCGTTAGCAACTGCATCTCCGCATTTAAGATCTGCATCCTTTACAGCAAGTACAGTATCAAATGTAACTGAAGAACCAACTTCTGCGTCAAGCTTTTCAACTTTGATGCAATCGCCTTCTTCAACTTTGTACTGCTTACCGCCTGTTGCAATGATTGCGTACATAGGTATTCCCTCCTATTCTAAGTGTAAAACACTTTTCTCGCTAACTGTGGCGGCGCATATGCGCACTTATAGCCTCGTTACGCGGCATACTGCTATACTATATCATCTGTTTGCTCAATAGTCAATACATTTTCCTGACTGTTTTCATTTTCATAGAAGAAAACACAGATTGCTATGAATGCTATCTGGAGTACAAGGTTGATCCAGAAATTAACATGCAGGAACTGATTTATTATAAATATAACTACATGTACCGGGAATTTTGCCAGAACAGTTATCCTGTATCTCTGGTCCGAATCGAATTCCTTGTTGAATATCTTTCCGAACATCATCGTGAAAAGCTGCATGATGCATGCTACCAGATAGAACAATCCGAGTGACACAATAGACCATGCCATTATAGCAATGATAGCAAAGCTCTTTAAAGAAGGCATTATCTCTCTTACGAGCTTATCCTTTGAGATCGTGAAATTGCCCATGTCTTTATAGCTGAATGCCTGTATCTGCCCATTGTTAAGCATAGCGACGTCATATTTACCTATAACCATCACCTGTTGATATGAATAATCCGAATTGATATTTCTTATAGTGTTCTCATCTACTTTTTCGATCGAATCATCGATTTCTATATATACACCGTCGTTATCAAATGCAAACGGTTTCTCTATCTCAAACTCACCGTCGATCAAGGTGAATTCCGGACACTCATTTTTAAGCGACTCCGTAACCTCATCGAAGCCTTTTGAAAACTTTAAGCATGTTACAAGGCTTAAGATAAGGAATACGATCAAAAACGAACCAAAGATCTTTCCGCCGGTTACTTTTGAAAGCTTTGTGTACTTGGGTGGTACAAAACTGAATACCGGTACCTCATAAAAACTGATATTTTTCTCTTCCATTTTAACTCCCTCATTTCATTAACTCTATGGGTTTAATATGTTACGTTAACACTATATCATGTTAAAGGATATAAAAAAATATACAAATTATTCAAATTATTCATTCTATTTGCGCAAAATTTCATAAATAGGGGGTTTTATTTTTCTTCTGACTATCTCAACCAGTCCCAAAGCGGTCATATCCACATAATCGCACCTTATAGGATCCGTTATAATACAGCTTTTTATGTACTCTATAAGCTCTTCTTTTGCATCACCCGTATGCATGTTTATAAAATCAACGATTATGATACCTGATATGTTTCTGAGTCTTAACTGGCGTGCGATCTGTTTTGCCGCTTCCTTGTTGATAAGGAGTATATTCTCATTTCTGTCCTTCCCCGATATGTTCTTTGCGGAATTAACGTCTATTACGGTCATTGCCTCTGTATACTGTATGACTATATTGCCGCCGCATTTGAGCCATATCCTCTCGGACATGATCTCTTCAAGCTTGGTATCAAGGCTGTAAAGCTTTGAAAGCGGGTATTCATCAGTATACAGCACGGCACAAGAGTAATCTTTTATATTCTCATATACCTCCGGTATATCGGTAAGTATCCTCTCATACGAATCAAGCGGAAGTCCTTTGATGAAATTCACATACTCGGGCTCCTTTTGATATATAAGAGACGGTGCCTTCCTTGTCTTTGCAAGTTCCTTTAACCCTTTTAACTTTTCATAAAGAGCCAAGGCCTCATCTTTTATCAAAGAGACATCATCGCTAAAAAGCGCATTGGTCCTTATTGTTACACTGCATTCATCATCTTTCGGGATCGCTTTCCTAAGTGCCGCCCTCTCATCTCCCGTGATCTTTCTGCTTATATTTACGGAAGGTCTTTCATAAGTAGCCGCACAGAATATCCCCGATATCGAAGGCTTCGATGTAAGAACGGCCTCCTTGTTTTTGGAAGCTTCTTTAACGACCTGCACGATAAGTTCGCTTCCCTCGACCGGTCTGATGTCTTCATTTATGTCATTAAAGCTTAAAAAACCAAGTGTATCCTTTTCAAACTCAACAAAGCACGCATTGAGGTTCTTTACCACATGCTTGATCCTTCCGACATATATGTTTCCCGTGATATCGGTTTCGGGGACGGTCACTGAAAGTCTTTCCATCCTTGAGTCAACATCCAGCCATGCCACGAGATCATTCCTGTATTCAGTTATGCATACTGTCGATCTTATCAAAAGTCTTCTCCCAGTGCTTCAAGCGGTACTAATTTGTGATCATCATCGTATGTATAGAACTCCTCACGGATTATCTGATAATTTGAAGGAGTTATATGTGTACCACAGAATCTAGCGTATTCCTCGATAACGGAAAGCGGCTTTATGTTTCCGCTGCTCGATGCGTCTATTAACATACGATAAGCATTTTTATCAAATGAAAACTCATATATATGTGGCTTTAAGTCAAACTCGATCTCGTTTTTCTTTGTCTGTTTGATGATATTTATGTGTTCCCTGTTTAAAAAGTCATCAACCTTTGAATCATCAGTGTTCTCCGGTTCACATCCTTCTTTCATCATTACGGTGTATCTTGCCGCCGCTATGGATGCCATGGCATTTTTAACACCGTCGGGAAGTTTTTTGACCGATAGTATCTCCATACCGTTTACCATCACGCTGTTTAACGAATCCATAACGCTTTTTGCGCTGCCGCTTTTAAGCTCGATGTCAAAATATTCCCCGTTGCTTATAACGCCCACTCCAAGAGGAGAAGCAAAGCTCATTATCTGATGCGGAGAAAAGCCTGAGCTGTATGCTATATCAACATCCGCTTTGCGCATACACTTCTGGAAATATCTCATTATATCCAGATGTCCTATATATCTCATTACACCGTATTTGGCAAATTTGATCCTTACTTTCATACAGTTTATGCCTCTTTTTTCACATGCTCCATGCATATGCCTGTTTTATATCTGAACGCACCGCAACCGCTGCACTTCTTCTTGCAATTTTCGGTAACGATACCTTCTTTTGACTTAAGCCATTCTTTCTTAAGCCATTCCTTATCCACACCGCAGCTTATGAAATCCCACGGGAATATCTCATCAAGATCACGTTCTCTTGTAGTATAGAATTCAATATCTATACCCAGATCTTCAAAAACCTGCATCCAGACATCGTTCTTATAGTATTCTCCCCATGCATCATAGATGCACCCTCTGTTATAAGCTTCATGTATCGCGGGTGCAAGCCTTCTGTCACCTCTTGCGAACACGCCTTCAAGAACACTCACATCAGCCTCATGCCAGTTGTATTTGATCCTTTTTTGATTTAACTGCGAAAGTATCGATGTTCTTGTTATATATGCCTTATTGAGGAAATCATCCTTCGTATTCATTGAGGCCCACTGAAAAGCCGTGAAGGGCTTTGGTATAAAGAAAGATGTGCTCGCCGTAATCTGAACAGGTCCTCCTATCCTCTTTTCCTTTGGAACAAGATCAAAGTAGGCTCTTGCGATCTTATCGCATAAGACTCCTATCTCCTTTATATCCTCTTCTGTCTCTCCCGGAAGCCCCAGCATAAAGTAAAGCTTAACCTTGCTCCAGCCGCGCTCAAATGCCATTGAAGCACCGCCTATGATATCTTCCTCAGTCAGTCCCTTGTTTATGACATTTCTCATACGCTGACTTCCGGCCTCGGGTGCAAAAGTAAGAGAACTCTTATGCACATCCTGAACCTTGCCGAACGTATCAAGAGAATAATTATCTATTCTCAGACTCGGCAGTGATATATTTATATATTTTCTGGAGCATTCCTCTATAAGGAAATCCGTAAGTTCCTCTATCTTAGAAAAATCACTTGAACTGAGCGAACTTAACGAAACCTCTTCATGACCAGTGTTTGCCAGTATCTGCATAGCTTTTTTCTTAAGGTCGTCTACGTTTCTCTCTCTTACAGGCCTGTAGAGCTGACCTGCCTGGCAGAATCTGCATCCTCTTATACAGCCTCTCTGTATCTCGACCACAGCCCTGTCCTGGGTACATCTGATAAAGGGTACTACAGGCTTTACGGGATAGTCCTCATTCTCAAGATCAGTGACTATCTCTTTATAGATCTTAAGAGGTATATCATCTCTTAAAGCCCTGAACTCTTTTATCGTGCCATCATCGTTATAATCCGTCTCATACAGACAGGGTACATACATACCTCCGAGCTTAGCTGCCTTAACAAGGAAATCATATCTGGATGTATTGTTCTTTTTGTGCTCCTTATACAGATCTAACAGCTCTCTGTATTTTGTCTCGCCTTCGCCTATGTAGAAGATATCAAAGAAATCCGCTATGGGTTCTGGATTGTACGAGCAGGGACCGCCTCCTATAACTATAGGATCGTCCTCCGTTCTGTCTTTTGACAAAAGCGGTATTCCCGAAAGATCGAGCACCTGAAGGATATTTGTATAGCACATCTCATACTGGAGAGTAAGGCCTAAAAAATCAAACTCCTTCACGGGATCCTGGCTTTCAAGAGCAAACAGCCTGATATTTCTTTCACGCATGATCTTATCAAGGTCGATCCAGGGACTGTATACTCTTTCACACCATACGTCTTCGTATTTGTTTAACATATCATACAGGATCTGTATGCCTATATGACTCATACCGATCTCATATACATCTGGAAAACACATTGCAAATCTGATGTCGATCTCATCTTTATTCTTGATGACACAGTTTATCTCATTGCCGATATATCTTGCCGGCTTTTCTATGTTCATCAGTATATCATCACTCAATGCAAGCTTATCACTCACTTCTTAATACCTCTTTTTATCTCTTTTAATCTGTTCTTACAGTATTCAAACTCAGAAGCGGTTATCTGTTTGCTTGAGAATCCCGCTTTTTCAAGTATCATTATCAGTTTTTCGTTATCCTGACCGTCGGGTGAAAGAACGATCATCTGCTCCCTGTAGTTACGCGCATCCGATATATCCTTCTTTCTTGCTGCTCTCTTTAGGAACTGATGATACAGTATGATAAGTTTCGTATTGGTATCGGCTCTCTTATATCCCGCATACCAGGAAACAATCCTGTAAAGCTGCCATGCAAACGCTGCAATAAACAGCAGTATTATCGCTATTATAAGATTCCTTCTTATCTTTGCCGTATCGATATTGTTGCTCTTAGATTCATCCGAGCCTTCATCATCTATGTTCTGAGGGGATAACAGTTTTAGGAATCTGTCCCATAAAGTAGAACTGTCATTTTCGATATCTGATGAAGGAGGTGTTAATTCAACCTGTACCCATCCGTAATCATCAGTGTATATCTCCACCCATGCATGGGCTGAAGCATCGGTAACATCTATTGTTACAACAGGAACGTTTGGCAGTTCGGAAAAGCCCGTAAGGTAATCATCCTTGTTAAGTTCCTCCATAGCCTTTCCGTTTGTTATCTCATTGTAATCGATCGCATATCCTTCAACATATCTTGCGGGTATGCCCATATATCTGAACATCAAAACGGCTGCGGATGCAAAGTGTACACAATATCCCTTTTTATTTGAATCAAGGAAATAGTTGATGAAATCTCGTCTGATCGGAGTCGATCCGGGACGCAGCGTATAGGGGATATTGTCATAATAGTACTTTCTTATCCTGTCAGCTATTTCCATTTCATCCATATCATCGGTGATCCCAAGTTTCTGGATGGTATTTATGAGCGAGGGAACATTATCATTCGGAACACTCAGCCAGTATTCCCTCTCTTCTTTTGTCATCTTTTCATCGCTTAAATATGCACCTATCTGTTCATTTGCGGGATAAAATGTCCTGCTTGCGGATCTGCCAACATTCAGAATACTGTCCTTATCCGAATAATACAGAGCATATTCACCGTTATCACCGGCTTCATTGTCTATATCCATAACACATTTCGTGCTGTAGGGATTTCCGGAATCATATAAAGCCTTTAAACGTTCGTATTCATTTCTGTTTAGCATTAACGGATTTGCTACCGACCACAAATTCTGATACGGATGATAATCTCCTCCGATAAACGTACGAAGATATACGGGATCAAGATTGTAAGGAGCATAGGTTATGACAAGATCCGTTTCATAATCAAGTCTTACGGAATTAACTCCGCCCAGGCGACCGCTGTTCATACCACCGATATTCTCATATCTGTTAAAGAAACCTGCAAAACCTGATGTGATGAATGTCTCAACTATATCGTCAGTGATCTCTTTATTCTCACTCTTACCCCTTAACAGTTCAAATGTATCCTTTGGCATGATGATATAGAGAACAAGAAGGATCATAAGCACGGGAATAAGGATCTGTGCAAACGCAAACACATGTCCCTTGAAGCAGTATGTGTAGGTTATCTCTTTCTTATTCCTTACATAAACAGAGTTGTTATCAGTCTTTTCATACCTTCCGCCTATCTTCCAGATAACACTCATCACGATACCGCATATGAGCATTACATCATATACATAATTAGGCTCCAGTTCCATATATACGGGCAGAAACAGCACGATCATTGCATTTAGGATAAGGTCTCCGTACATCATCCTTTTAACTATGGACATGTTTACGAGGATAACACATACCGCGCCCAGATAGCATGAAGCAAATGTCACGGCAAGACGCGTATTCCTTACAGCCTGAACATAACCACCTATGTCAGGGAGATCGAAATATGCACCCGCAGCACCGATAACATCGTTCATCCATGCATAGAAACCGCTGTTAATATATGTTCCGAAGGCGATACCGAAGAAAATTATCATGAAAAGATATGCGATATCACCGATATTTTCGGATTTCTTATTGTAATATATAAGAGATATGGCCATGGACAGCACAAATACAACCACATTGAAAACAATCTGATTGAATTCCGTTCCTGTCGCGGTAATGGTGCCACCGAGCATACCCGCAGTGACCAGATATACGATTATGCCTTTTAAAAGGAGTGTAAGTATCCTGTTCTCATTCTTATCATAAAAATTACCGGATATCTCCAGTCCCTCGATAAGATGATTACCTTCCAGCTCCTTTTCTTTGTTTCTCTTAAATCTCATAAGGAGCAAATCCCACTTCAGAGCCGTCAAATCCGACCCTTAATACTGTTTTCATATTGTAATCGTTCATGATAAGAAGCGATCTTAGATCCGAAACAGCAGTGCTTCTTCCGCTCATATAGATCGCATCAAATGCCTTTTCAAGATCACGCATACTGTTTACTATGCGCTCATTAACACCTTCCAGCTTTTTGTCATACCACATTATCCTTACAAGTGTGTTTTCCTTTAAGCAAAAGGCCCCGACACTCAAAGTCAGTGCCAGTATCTGCTCACAGTACTTCTTTCTGGGTGATGAATCAACCCAGAGAACAAGCTGGTTCTCACAGCTCTTTATATGTTCTCTCACAAGAAGCACATCTCTTTTTGCCGAGAGCTTCCAGTGTATATCCTTTATCCTGTCACCGGGAATATATTCTCTGATGTTTGAAGTATCGGAGTATTCATTACCCTTTTGCGAATCATCTTCGTTGTCGGTAAATCCCGTAAGTATTCCAAGCTTTTGAATGTCATCAAGATTTGTCTGTTTTGGCATTATCGTTATCGATATCATATGATCGGAAGGAACTACAGCCTTAACAAATCCAAGTACGTCACTTATCTCGCACTTTGTCAGCGACGCTTCTATTATTCCGCAGTTTGTGACCTTGCAGTACAAAGGATTCTTATTCTCAGATCTTGCTACGATCGGTACTGTAAAGATCTGTGATACCTCTTCCTCATAGTACACATTCTTTATCAAAAGATGACATCTGCATCTTAATGATGAGAATATACTTTCATTCGATATGATTATTCCTATTCCAAGATCGTTCCCCACAACAGATCTGTCTTCAGACGCAAATAGTTTGACCGTTATATGTTTTAACATCGATCTAAGCATCATTATCGAAATAAACGGGATGATGAGAAATACTACAAGAAAAAGAAATGTTGTATAGCTTCGAAAATACAGAAAAACAGCCACGCCAAATATACCGTATGCAATGAGAAACCCTATGATACGGCCAATATTGGGCATGACCTTAATATCTGATATATATGATAAATTTGTATTATTCTTTTCCATTATTGTCTGGGGGGTGTGACAGCACCAAGCAGCTCTCCTATAACAGCTTTGGTATCAAGTCCTTCGGTACGGGCTTTTGGACTTATCTTGATCCTGTGACAGAATACGTCCGCAATGACTTTCTGGACATCCTGTGCTCTTACGAATTCGCTTCCGTCAATATAAGCATATGCTTTTGACATCCTTAATAGTGCAATGATACCTCTGGGGCTTACGCCTCTTGAAAATAAAGGATGTTTTCTGGTGGTCTCACCAAGTTCCGTTATATATTCAAAGATCGAATCATGTACAAAAACATTGGAAGACTCGATCTTCATCGCCTTAAGCTCATCAAGTGAGATGACAGGTCTGATATCTGGCTTTGCAAAGCCTCCGTTGTTCTTAAGTATCTCAACGGTATCAGCATGTGAAGGATATCCCATTGTAAGACATACCAAAAATCTGTCGAGTTGTGATTCCGGCAGCATGTTTGTACCTGCACTTCCGGAAGGGTTCTGTGTTGCTATAACAACAAAGTTATCATCCACTTTTCTTGTTACACCGTCTATCGTTACACTTCCTTCTTCCATGACTTCCAGCAGCGCAGACTGAGTCTTGGGAGATGTCCTGTTTATCTCATCCGCAAGGAAGAAATTGCAAAAGATGGGACCCTCCTTGAATTCAAACTCTCTTGTATTACTGTTATACATTGAAAAACCGAGTATGTCACTCGGCAGTACATCCGGTGTGAACTGGACTCTCTTATAATCCATTGAGAGAGTCTTTGCAAATGTAGTGGAAAGTGTCGTCTTTCCCACACCGGGAATATCTTCCATAAGAACATGTCCGCCTGCAAGTATCGCAGACATTACACGTACAACAACATCATCTTTGCCTTTAATTACCTTATTGACCTCGGCAAGAGCGTCATATATCTTGTTCATAAAAAGAAGTTCCTCTATATTTAAAGATTTCAGCCCGGCTGTTTACCGGGCTGACTTTTTCGAATCATTTTTTATCAAACTCTTCTACAGCCTGTATGATAAGCTTTACGGTTCCGTCGATTCCGAGACACGAACTGTTTATGCACAGATCATAGCTCTCGGCATGTCCCCATTTCTTTGAGGAATAATAGTTGTAATAACTCGCACGCTTCTTATCTGTCTTGTTCATAAGATCGACCGCATCTTTTTCCTCAAGTTTAAATCTGTCCATAAGACGTTTGCTGCGGTCCTCATCGTCCGCATATATGAACAGTCTTAAGACATTTTCATAATCACTTAATGCATAATCCGCACATCTTCCGACAATAACGCACGGTCCTTCGTCAGCGATCTTTTTAACGGTATCAAACTGCGCAAGGAATACCTTATGACTGATGGGCATGTCGACAAATGTGGATGTATTGTATCCAAACGAATACGTATCCATTACCAGATTGTAAAGAAATGAATTGGTCGGTTTTTCATCATGCATCTGGATCATCTCTTCACAAAAACCGCTTTCTTTTGCGGCACGGCTTAAAAGCTCGCGATCAAAGAAAGGAATTCCGAAATGCTGTGAGAGTTTTTCACCTATCTCTCTTCCGCCTGAACCAGCCTGACGTCCGATGGTTATGATTGTATTCATGCCGTCACCTCCCTTATACATTTTCTCAATTATATTTTACCGAATTGTTCTGAGTTTCTCAAGCAATTCTTCAAAATATAAAGGCAGGGGAGCTGTGGTCTCAATATACTCTTTGCTACTCGGACTTACAAATCCGAGTATGTATGCATGAAGACACTGGGTATCTATCTTAAATGGATTTTTATTGCCCGAATATATAGTATCTCCCATTATCGGATGTCCGATGTATGCCATATGGACTCTTATCTGATGAGTCCTTCCGGTCTCCAGAACACATTCTATATATGTGTAATCCTTAAATCTTTCAAGAACCCTGTAATGAGTGATCGCTTTCTTTCCGTCACTCACTCTCGCGCTCATCTTTTTTCTGTCCTTAGGATCCCTTCCGATAAGAGTCTCGATCGTACCCTCATCCTGCTTAAGGTTTCCATGGACAATGGCTCTGTATCTCCTGTTTATGGAGTGTTCTTTCAACTGTTCGGCGATCGATCTGTGAGAAGCATCATTCTTACACACTATAACGCTCCCGGTCGTATCCTTATCGATCCTGTGGACTATACCGGGACGAAGAATGCCGTTTATCCCCGAAAGTGTTCCCCTGCAATGAAACAAAAGGGCATTTACCAGAGTATCGCTCATATGCCCCGGTGCGGGATGCACGACCATGTTCTTTGGCTTGTTTATCACGATAACATCGCTGTCCTCATAAAGTATATCAAGCGGTATGTCCTGAGGCTCTACATTGCACTCCAGGGGATCGTCTGTCTCAAAGACGACCTCATCACCGTTTTTAAGCGTATAAGATGCTTTTTGTGGCTTTGTATTGACAAACACCTTCTTGTCTTTGATCAGTTTTTGTATAAACGATCTTGAGATAGAATCGTCGGTTATCAAAGACAGCCCTTTGTCAAGTCGTTCTCCTTCAGTTGTCTCATCTATCAGGAAATCATATCTGTTCATCTTTGTTTTTCTTTTTAAAGTTTAAAAACTCAAGATCGTCTTCCTTGTATACAAATACGATCAGGATAAAAAGAGCAATACAGCTTAAGGTAACGTATATGTCTGCCACATTGAAAACCGGGAAATCGATCAGTTCAAAATAGAAAAAATCGACCACATAATTCTGGATCGCTCTGTCTATCATATTTCCGAATGCACCTGCGGCCAGAAATACTAGTACGATCTCCGCAGCCAAAAACTTCTTCTCAAGAGGCAGTTTAAGAAGGATATACGTGATCGCAACAACAAATATTACACTGACTATCAGAAAGAATATCTGCTTGTTTTGAAATATCCCGAATGCCGCTCCTCTGTTTTCCAGATAAGACAGTACAAAAACCTTGTTTATTATGGGGTAAGCCGGCTTATCCTTAAGATGGCTCACTGCCAGATTTTTTGTGATCCTGTCAAGTATTATCAGCACGATAATACTTATCAGATCTATTGTCAGGTGAAATGATTTTGAATTCTTAGTCATTTCTCTCTATAACATCCTCTTCGCTGAATCTTATTTCCTTAAGAGCCTCTCTGAGCTCATCATCCGTAACATTCGTATCGATAACAGCCTTTCCTATCTTTTTAAGCAGAACAAAGCACTGTCCTTTTTCACCTGAGCACATATCAAGTCTTATATCCTTGATAACGGACTCTATATCGATATCCTCTATCGTTATAGGCAGATTGAAAGGTACAAACATGTCTCTGATCTCAAGGTATTCCTCAAGCGAGAGCATCTCACGCTTTAACGATATATGAGCAGCGGCTATTATACCGAGAGCTATGCATTCACCCTGTGTCATGGTGAAGTTCTTTGCTCTTTCAAGCGCATGACCTACCGTATGACCCAGATTCAAAACGATCCTGTCCGAAATATTGTAAGGATCCTTGTCTATGTAGATCTTCTCGAGGCTTATAGTCTGCTCGATCATATCTTCTACGATGCCCTTGTCTTTTTCACAGATCTCATAAAGATTATCGATAAGCCATTCATAAACACTCGAACTCTTTACTATCGCAACCTTCATTACCTCTGCGAATCCACTGAAGTACTGAACATCCTCAAGTGTCTCTATGCATGATGTGTTTATATACACCAAAGAAGGATTATAATAAGCACCTATCATATTTTTGTATTCATCAAAATCAACGCCTACTTTTCCGCCGACAGAACTGCTGACCATGGCCATAAGCGAAGTAGGGATATGAATGAGCTTTGTGCCGCATTTGAAGGTGGCTGCTATAAAGCCGGCATAATCAGTAACAACACCTCCGCCGAGCGAAACGATGTAATCACTCCTCGAATATGCCTTCATAAGAAGTTCTTTGTAGCAAGGAAGCAGATCTTCCGTAGCCTTGCTGACTTCACCCGGCTCAAGAACTATGTGATCGACCTCGCATTCATTCTCGCCAAATACAGCTGCTACCTGCTCTCCGTATATCTGCCATACATTAAGATCTGAAATGATGCAGACCTTGTTCCGAAAGCATCCGACCTTTGTTATCTCTTCCTTAAGATTCTCAAAGCCCTGTTCTATGACTACTTCATAATCTCCCTTTGCAGGAGCCTTTATCATAATCCTTGACATACACTCACCTCACATGATCATATAAAAGAAAAAAGCTTGTCGTCTGACAAGCTTTTAATGTTTAGATTGACGGAACATTGAATGATTCACTCAAGATCTCCTGAAAATCACCCGAGATATCAACACTTGCCGGGGTAATGATAAATATGTAATGCGATATCTTCTGAAGATTTCCGTGTATCGCATAGCATGAACCCGATGCAAAATCGATTATACGCTGTGCCATATCAACATCAAGTCCTTCCATGTTGAGGACTACCGTACGATTTGCGAGCAATGTATCGGTTATCTCTCTTGACTCTTCTACGCTTGTAGGCTTGATCACACAAACTTCCATACCGCTCCCCGTTTTCTTAACACGACTCATTGAAGCCTTTGACAATACAGGCTTTCTCGGACCGCCCTCATCAATAGTGCTTCCCTGATTGCCTGAGATCTTGCTTACCTTCGGCTGTTCATCAAGTTCTGTATCGGGATCATCGAGGTATTCATCATCCTCATCATATTCTTCGTCATTATCACCCAACTTCATGGCTGATATAAAATTATCCATAAGTCCCATAATTCATTCTCCTAAATCAAATATTATAATCTCTCTCTCCGAATATCCCCGTTCCCACACGTACATATGTCGCGCCTTCACTTGCAGCGACTTCATAGTCTCCGGACATACCCATTGACAAAACATTCATAAAAACATTATCTATGTTTTTCTGCATTATGTCAACAGATAATTGTTTCATTTGTTTGAAATATACTCTGTTTTCCTCGGCTGATTCGGTATAAGGAGCCACGCACATAAGTCCGCTTATCTTAATCCCTTCAAAAGGAGCGATCTCACGCAAAAGCTCTTCGAGATCGTTAGGCTTTATCCCGAACTTACTCTCCTCGTCACCGATATTTATCTCTATCAGTACCGGTATGATCCTTCCGGCCTGGATCGCACGTCTGCTTATCTCAACCGCAAGCTTTACGGAATCGACACTGTGGATCATAAATACCTTATCTGCGATATATTTGACCTTGTTTGTCTGAAGATGTCCTATCATGTGCCATCTTATGTCAGAAGGAAGCTTATCGTATTTATCGAGTATCTCCTGTACCTTGTTCTCGCCAAAATCCCTCATTCCGGCATCATAGGCCTCTTTTAACATCTCAACGGGCTTTGTCTTGCTCACGGCGATAAGCTTTGTTTCTTTATTGGCCTTTTTAATATTCTCACTGACATTTTTAATGTTTGCAACTATATCATTCATAAATAAATTCATCCGTTTCTACAGACTGTGCATCTAAAACGATATAATCATATGCCACAAGTCCGTATGCTGTATTCGATTTTATGATACTGTATTCATCATTCGAATCAAGTATCTCTATCTCCTTGAAATCCGCGTAACCCTTATTGATGTTATACACACCGGTCAGTGTTCCGGACTTGCTTATCGTGAATGTCTGCGTTGAATCGGGCATAAATATCCTGTCGCCAAGACGCAGGATCGAATCATCAAGATACGCATTATTCTCCGAATCGATATTGTATATCGTAACGGGAATGAACTCGGGGATCATCTCGCCGTCTTCGTTGTATGTCTCTCTCATGATACCGTCCATGCCGTCATTGCCTTTTGTGACAAAGTCCATGGGAACCATAAAGAACGCCTTGTCGCATATGGCTGAATTGGGCACCTTTAATCCTGTCTCGTTATTGAGCAAAAGTTCGATGTTGATATATCTGTCAAGCACGAACGTTATCATCGAATTGGTAAATGACAAAAGGATGTAATGACCGTCATCGGCACCCTGAACCTCAGTTATCTTTGCCCACGACTCATACTGGTTCTTTAAGAACTTGACCTTTACATACTTCTCGTCTACCAGTTCCTGAACCCTGTCCGCATCAACCTTAATAAGGATCGACCATGTCTCGCTGTCGGATAGCTTAAAAAGCGGATCCCCGATAGAGACTATGTCATTGTTTATCAGCTGATGCTTGTTCTCCTCATACTTTTCCTTATCAAACCAGCTTTCCTGTGCATTTACAGCAGATTTGTTCTCAAATCCGTCTATGGAGTATACGACAACTCCGGATGCGGGAGAATTACAAAGCTTTATGAGTGCACTCTGCGCTTTAAGATCCTCAAGCGAATTGAGCAGATTTCTGTTGGAGAACTTTAATACATCACCCTGAAGCGCATATTTAAATTCATATACCGAAGAAAAGTCCTTTTCATTGAATGCAGACGAGAAATTGATCATCTCGTTTTTAAGCGATGACAGATCCCTTTCGCTTAAAACATCATTTCCTGAATCTATATTCTGATTAATATAATCCTGAAGAGCTCCGGTCTCGTCTATTCCGCAGACAAGATTTCCGGTTCCGACCTTCTCGCCCTCAGTCGCAAAATAATTGACGTAGCCCGCACATCCGGCGGTAACGACCGTCTCGTCCCTTAAGGCGATGCCTTCATATATGTTTGATATGGACAGCGATCCCGTCTTTACCTGATAACCCGTGATATGCTTTGAAGTGAAATACATTACGACGCAGATGATAATGTATATCAGAATGACAAAGAAAAAGATCATACCTATATTAAGATTTAGCGGCTTGTTTATTCGCGATATCTTGTTGTTATCAGATGCCATGATCTTATCCTTTCCTAGATTCTTAGCTGTCAAAGAAATTAAAGCCCCGGACAGCTCCGAGGCTTTTTGGTTTTTACTTATAATGCTACAATAACTTTTTCCTGGATCTCAGGACTTAATTCACTCTTATCTATTGATGCACTGACAATGATCTTAAGATCGAACTTGTCAGATATATTCTCGAATCTTTCAACTATCTCTTCAAATGCTTCTTTTGTAAGTCTTGCGATCTTCATCAGACCGTCTATATACATCTGTTCAATATCGTGATCCTGTGAAATTATACCATAGATGAAACCTATGAACTCTGAACTGTTCTCAAAATCGTATTCCGATACATTGATTAGTCTTACTTTGTTGTTCAGTTCAAACATGTGCTTTGAACTTCTGTCTAAAAATACAATGTTACCTGATGCTTCTTTAATCTCTTCGTTGACTTTATCAAGAAGGTGTTTTGTTTTACCCTTACCTTCTTTGCCTACAATTAACTGAACCATTGGTAGCCCTCCTGTAAAGAAAAAATTTGAGCAATAACCCCTAGTGATATTATAAGATAACACCACTCAAAACACAACTGTTTTTACCTTGAATTTATCTCATCCAAAAGCTGCACCATCTCATCGTATAAAACGCTTCTCTCACTGGCATGCAATATCACGGAAATAAAAGGATTGCCCTGTGAATCCCTTGTCACAAGTACCAGGCAGGAACCCGCAGCAGTTGTTGTTCCGGTCTTTCCTCCGATAACGGTTATCCTCTCCGGAGCCGTGTATGTGCCGTCATGAAATTTGTTTGAACTCTTGACGTCTATATCCTTTTCTCCGCCGTTCTTATCCGTTATTGTTGCTGAATACTCGTTTAACTGTATGATATCCATGAACGTACCGTAATGTATCGCCTCGTTAGTGATCAGATACATGTCATAGGCAGTCGTGTAATGATCTTCAGCCGTAAGCCCGTGAGGATTTACAAAATGCGAATTTGTGGCACCGATCCTTTTTGCCTCATTGTTCATAAGGTTTGAGAACTCCTCAACCGAACCGGAGATATGCTCGGCTATAGCTATGGCTGCATCGTTTGCCGAAGGGAGCAACATAAAATGGAGTGCCTGTTCAAGCGTTAGCTTGTCACCCGGCTTTAATCCGCAGGTGCTGGCTCCGCTCTCAAGATTGTTTATATTCTCCGAACATATGATGGTGTCTTCAAGATTGCCGTATTTTAAGGCGCAGATAGCTGTCATAACCTTGGTAAGGCTGGCAGGGTTCATTTGCTCATGAACATTTTTTGCATATAAAACCTGCTTTGCATTCACATCAAAAAGACCGGCAGCCGATTCCTCTTCCAGAGCGAAACCGGTTTTGCCGCTCACGTCCTTATCCGTAACTGCTATATTTGATGAGAATCCTTCAGCTTTGCTCTCTATGCTGTTTACGGACAGATCGTTTGCCACTTTGTAATCAAGCGGTATGTTCGAACTGCCACAGCCGCAAAACGATACACAAAGCACAGAGCATATCAGAAGATATGTTATTGTCTTTTTAAGTCTATTTATACATCTCACGCCACTCAAGATCTCCTCTGTCAAGAGATTTTATAAGTAATTCTGCGGTAGCAAGATTAGTTGCAAGCGGAATGTTATGAATATCGCAGAGCTTCACAACATTATTGACATCGGGTTCATGACTCTTGGGATTTAAAGGATCACGCAAAAAGATAACAAGGTCCATCTGGTTGTGTTCGATCTGAGCTCCGATCTGCTGTTCTCCTCCGAGATGACCTGCCAAGAATTTATGAACATTTAAGTTTGTCACCTCTTCGATCAGCCTTCCGGTCGTACCCGTTGCATACAGATTGTTTTTGCTAAGGATGCCTCTGTAGGCAATGCAAAAATTCTGCATGAGTTTTTTCTTCGCATCATGCGCAATAAGTGCAATATTCATAGATTACCTTCTCCGTTTACCCCGAAATTTAATGTGTTTTTGTAGTTTGAAGCCCCACATTAAGGACTACGCCTATCCCCATATACAGACTGACAAGGCTGGTCAGACCGTAACTGACAAACGGGAGCGGAATACCTGTGTTTGGCATTGAACCTGTAGCAACGGCAATGTTCATAAATGCCTGAAGAGCTATCAGTCCCGCCATTCCGGAACATATGAGTGCTCCCATATCGTCTTTTGCATACCTTGCTATCCTGAGACATTCTATTACGATAAGAAGTATCAGGATGATAACGGCGGCAGCTCCGATAAATCCGAGTTCTTCTCCTACGATCGCGTAGATAAAGTCTGTCTGTGGCTCAGATATGAAGTTACCGTTCTTAACCGAACTGATAACGTTATTGTTCAAGCCTTTTCCGACAAGCTGTCCCGAACTTATGGCTATTCTTGAATTGATCTGCTGATAAGCTGTTGTATCCGCATATTTCTCAGGATCCAGCCAAGCAAGTATTCGTCCCGTCTGATATCCTTTAAGGATATTGTCATCGTCTCTTAACAAAATAGAGAAGAAAACAACTCCCGCAGGAATGCTGACACCGAGTATCGCAAATATTATCTTATAGCTCAATCCGCCGACAAAGAGCATGACTGCAAATATCATAAATATCATGATAGTCGTAGACAGATCCGGCTCCCTATATATCAGCAAAATGGGACCTGCAAGCAGCATGATCATGGCCGTTATCGTGGGTATAGAATTCAATGTACCCTTATTCTTCATAATAAACTGAGCAAAGAATAAAATCAATAAAATCTTTGCCAGTTCGGACGGCTGAAACTGGAATCCGATATTGAGCCAACGATGTGATCCGTTGACCTCGACACCGGCAAAAAGAACCAGCAAAAGAGCAACTATGTTAAAGCCGTAGATTATCCATCTTATGTAGTAATATACGGTATAATTTACAAGCGACAGGATGATCATTAAGATCATTCCGACCACTATTCCGTACATCTGTCTTACCTGAACGGACTGCTTTGCGCTTCCGATAACTAAGTAGCCTATTACAGACAGTGCAAATACCCACAGGATCAGTTTGAAATTGTAGTTTTTTAACTTATACTGTCTTAACATTCTTCATTGTGTAAAGGTCTCTTAAGCTCGCTTCGTCAAGCGGTTCGCAGATGACCTTATCAAGTGTGTTCTTAAATATGGTGGGTGCAAATCTCACCTTTTTCCCGAATCCCTGCTTGATCTTATCAGAAAACTTAACATTCGCAATGCTTACGGTCATGGGATTGGCACCGAAACAGACAACTACCGAATTAACGTCTCCGCCCATTCCGGCATATACCTGTCCGAAGATATTCCCGAATACGATCACGTCACCCTTTGCCGCAGCGGCACCGCCCATTTCGACATTGCCGTATACAACAAGGTTCTTCTCGCTCTCGACTATATCGCCCTCTGCTATATTTCCGACATATAATCTGGTATTGTTCTCAACGCTCTCGCTCTCGACTCTTTTAAGGGCCTTCACATATTTGCGATTGGTCTCCTCATTCTTTCCGACGATACAGATAAGATTGATATCGCTGTGATCGTTGATCGCGCTTACGATCCTCTTTTCCTCTTCTTCACTGACGACTCTGTCTTCGATCGACAAAGCCATCTTGGCATTCTTGAAGAATTTTCTCGATTCCTCAAATCTTGTCTCGATGTCTGCGATCACATCCTCAAAATCCGCTTTGGGATCAAGATGCAGGGCAATACCGTTCTGAAAACTTTTGATTGATGACAGGCTCATATCATTATCCCTTTCCGCTTTATTAAGGATCAGTCCGCATTTGTTATCGCTGCTTCGGGTACCGCAGCGGTACCTGAAAGGATCTCATCCTCATCCTCAAGTTTATAATAATATTTATAAATATCTCTGGTAACGTTAGCCGCATACTCGGAAGTATAACCGAATGCTATTCTCGTACATACACATATCTCGGGAGATTCGTACGGTGCATAGCTTACAAAGAGAGCGTGGTTTGTCCTGCTCTTGCTTTCCTGTGCGGTACCGGTCTTTCCTGCGACATTCACTCCCAGATTGTTATAATATGATTTCTTTAAAACAACGTTTCTCATACCGCGGTGTATCGCATTCCAGTATGCCGTGGGAAGCGAAACGGTATTGTGTACCGAAGGCGAATACTCAACGATTATGTTATCGTTCGAGTCCGTTACCTTGTCCAAAAGAGTAAGATTGTAAACAGTCCCGCTGTTTGCAACGGCAGTCACATACCTTGCCAGTCCCACAGTCGTAAAGTTGTTGGTACCCTGACCGATGGCTGATAAAACGGGATACTCATCGGAACACTCGGGCTCCGATTCCTCTATCTCTATTCCGGACTTCTCATTAAGACCGTACATGTATGCATATTTGTTAAGTCTATTCAGACCTGTTGTCTCATTGTATCTGTCGTCTATAAGACTCAGCTGATATCCTACTTCGTAAAAGAAGCTGTTGCATGAGTTCTCGATACCTCCCGTAACGTTAAGGCTTCCGTGCGAACCCGGATATATCCAGCAGTGATACTGTGTATCAACGAATCTGTCAAAGTAACCTTTACATGTGATGGTGCTCGTAGTAGATACCACGCCTTCCTCAAGTGCGGCAGTTGCGGATACCATCTTGAAAGTAGAACCCGGAGCCGTCTTTTGCTGTGTCGCATAGTTCCAAAGCGGTTTTGAAAGATCTCCCTGCAGTCTTGCATAGTATTCAGCATCTATCGAATTGGCAAGCCTGTTGTTATCGTAAGACGGATAGCTTACAAGTGCCAGCACCTCTCCGTTTGTACTTGTTATTACACAGCTTGCGGAATACGGGTCAAGTGCCAGCTGTCCCGGTGTGATATACAGGTTCTCAATCAGGTACAGCATGAAATCATACGGAGACGTCCTGCCGTCCAAAAACTTATTCTTTTCCTCTTCAACGATAGAGACCACATCCTGTTCAAGAAGGATGCTGCATATCTGTCTGTATGTTATCCTGTCGGATATTATCATATATTTGAGCATCTTTTTTGAGAACGCATTGCTCGATTCAAGGTGCTCTATTATATAATCGACCAGTCTTTCGTATACCTCATCGGAGTCGGAATAGGATGATTCCATATCTATCTTTGTAACTTCTATCCAGTTCATTGATATGGCATATCTTAAGTATTCCGCCAAAGAGATGGTCTCTTCAGTCTTCCATGCAAGATAGGTCTCATCCTCACGGTCGATCTCGCTTTCCTTTGTTACACCGTTCTCGCTTAACATCGTTGTGATGTAACTCTCATATACCTTATACTCATCGGACAGGTTCATATAAGGCGTCTCTGTAACCGTAAGCTCATCCCTTAATCTGTTCATGACCTCTTCGGTCTTTGAGGTAAGCGCTTCGTAAACGGCCTTCTCATTCTCTCCCGCTTCCTCGCTCTTCATATGCGAAATATCTATTATGTTGTTGTTAAAAAGCTGGTAGAGCACATCCGTTATCGGGATGATGAAGTTGCTGGCTTTCGTGTTCTCTGTCGGTTTATACTCTCTTATATTCTGTATCTTGCTGACAAGGATTCCCGCAAGATACTGTTCAAGGATGTTGTAGGTCGCAACCTGCAGATCCCTGTCTATCGTGAGATAGACATCATTTCCCGCAAGCGGTGTGACAGTCTTCTTGCTCTCTATTACCTTACCCAGGTTATTAACATATATGGTCTCGCGTCCCTTGGTACCGGCAAGATATGTTTCCATTGTCTGTTCGATACCGGATTTTCCGACGTTGTCATTTAATGCATAATCGTTTCTTGCCTTGGTTGTCCTGATGTTCTCATCCGTGATCTCAAGATTGTTAAATGTCTCGAGTTCTTCCTCGGAAATCTTTCCTGTGTAACCCATGATCTGAGCAAAGTATCTGCTGTCTTTATACTTTCTGATACTGTCCTCCGCCACATTTATGCCGGGCAGTTCCTCTGCGTTCTCAAGTACTGTAGCGACCGTCTTTTCATTAACATCCGAAGCTATGACGGTAGGGATATATTTCTGGTATGAATTAAGCCTCATCGCATATCTTATGGTGACAAGCTGAAGTATCTGTTTCTTTGTATATCCTTTTCCGGGTATAAAAGTATCATTCGGGTTTTCCGGATCCGTATACTCACCTATACCGAATCTTGAAAATGCGCACAGGTAGTCTATGACTTCCTGGGCCGATGCCGTCTCCTGCTCATACTTTAATGCGGAGATCTCCTTCTGGCCGTATACATCCGCAAGAAAACGCTTGAGTTTCATATCACTGACAGCAAACTCAAATTCACCGTCCTCGTTTATGACGATGTTGAATTCGCTTATAGCCGAATCACCGTTTGACTCGATCATATCGATCGTGTTTAACAGTGTAGTGTTCAAGAGTTTGTTCTTTTCCCTGCCCGACTCATACACATCCTCGATGGTGATATTGTAGGCCAGTTCGTTATAGGCTAACAGTTTTCCGTTCCTGTCATAGATCCTTCCTCTGGCAGGATAGATGGTTCTCTCTTTTTGGATCTTTAAAGTGAAATCGTTTAGCGCTTCCTCTCCGTGTACGATCTGGAGATAGAAAATACGTGCTATAAGACCGCAGCCCATAAGAAAAACAACGATAAACAATACAAGCATGCGGCCCTTTATTGAATTCATAAAGCTTTCGCTGTTTTTATTGCTCTTCAATATATGTTTCTCCGTTGTGTTTCAGATCAAATGCATCTATCTTCTCAAATATAAAATGAATAAAAGGATAGATGATGCATGCGAGTACGGTCGTATATATCAGTTCAGGCAATATTACTCCCCTTAGGTAATACAGGTAATCAAACTTTCCCTTTAAGAGGAACAGAAGTATATAACATGCATTTGAATATACGAAATCCGTACATACTATCAAAAGTAAAGGCAGTTTTATATCATGTGAGAACAGGATCTTTTCGAATGCACCGTTAAGATATCCCACCAGCATGTAAAGGCATGCATAGAAGCCTATGATGTTGCCGAAAAACACGTCGGTAAGAAGACCGAAAACAAAGCCGAGCCACATGCCGGTCCTGTTTCCAAGCAGGAATCCAAACGTGGCTATCATGACTATCATAAGATTGGGCACAATACCACCCAGAGTGAACCTGCTTAACAGCGTCGACTGAAGCAGGAAGCTTACCATCAGCAAAAAGACGGACAATATCTCTTTTTTCATACTATTCCACCGTCTCCTTAAGTTCCATTATGACAAGTACTTCCTCAAGATGCTTAAAATCAACCGCAGGAATAAGGGTTCCCGATTTTGTAAGATTGTTTGAATCCGTGGATATCGTTGAAACATATCCCACCAAAAGCCCCGGAAGGTATTTGTCACTTATGTTTGACGTAACGATCTTATCGCCGATCGTTACTCTGTCCTTGTCATCATAGAGTCTTGAAAAAGGTATGAGATTCTTGCTCATCATCTCAAGATCTCCCGTTACTAAAAGATTGTCACCTGTAGCCAGGATCATGGCACTCGTATTGACATTATCGGATATTATGGATGTCACCTTGGCATAGTTTGGTCCTACAGCCACTACTCTGCCTACAAGACCGTTTCCGGCGATAATGTTGCAGTTGACCTGAACGCCGTCATCCGAACCCTTGTCTATGATAAAATTCGAATACCAGTTACCGGTATCCCTGGCGATTATCCTTGCCCCGACTTTGGTATACTCTTCATATTTCTTATCAAGTTCGTAAAGCTCACGAAGCTTGGTGAGTTCGTACTTATCCTGAGCCAGTTCGATATTCTCCTTGGTGAGATTGTCGACCATAATCTTTAACTGCTCGTTCTCTTCCATTACGTTCTGAAGGTTTTTAAAATTCTCCGTCCTGTTTAGGATATATGAACCGACACCCGTCAGACCCTTTTGAAAGGGTACAACAACATAACCGCTTATGGTGCTAAGCGGTTTTGTAAAAATGTCTGTAGAAAACGACACGACCATGGTAACAACACAAAGTAGTGTCAGTATAAGCAGCCAGTATTTAGTTGGAAGAACGTAATGTTCCCTTTTCTTCTTAACGATAGGACTCATCTGCCCATCCCTTCGATCACATAAGCAAGAGAATTGAACTTACTGTCTTTTATTACCTTTGCAAGACCAAGTGCCACTGTCGTTGTGGGTTCATCGGGTATATTTACCCTCAAGTCTGTCGCACGCTCGATAAGCGGTGCAAGTCTTACTACCTGTGAGGCTCCGCCCGTAAGGTAAATACCCTGTCTTCTGATATCGGCACCCAGTTCCGGGGGCGTACGTTCAAGGATCACCTTGATATTGTCGATAACCTGCGAGAACAGTTCAAGAAGGCTCTCATCCAAAAGCTTGGTGGGTATCTGTCTCTCTATCGGAAGACCGGATACTATGTCTCTTCCGAATACAAGAGCTGGCTCACCGCTTCTTTCAAGCTCAAGCATCTGTTCCATGGTCCTTTCGGCACTCTTTTCACCGATTATCAGGCTGTATTCTTTTCTGATTATATTTCTTATCGCTTCACCGAATTTGTATCCGCCCACTTTTATAAGACGGCTCAAAACAATACCGCCAAGAGAGAGGATGGATATCTCTGTTGTCGCATATCCGACATTTACCACCATGACACCCTGGCTGTTCTTTACATCTATTCCAAGTCCCACGCCGTCGGCGATCGCTTTCTCGACCACCATGATCTTGTGGGCCTTTACACCTGCTTCCTTAATAAGATCGTAAAATGCCTTCTTTTCAACTTCCGTAACATCCGTAGGAACCGCTACGTAGAAATCAGCCGGCTTTAAGCTTCCCTTAGAAAGATCTGTGATGAAATACTTTATAAGAGTCTCCATGTTCTGGATATCCGCTATAACACCGTTGCATACCGGATATGATGCAACAATGTTTGCAGGTGACTTCTCATACATTGCATATGCAGAATCACCGTACGCCAAAAGATTCTTCTTGTTCTCTATGGCGATCATATTCCTTTCCACAAAGATACTCTTGCTCTCCTCGCTGAATATCTTTATATTGCTTGTTCCCAAATCTATTCCAAAACTGTTGGCCACTTTAAGTTAGCTCCTTTCAAATATATCCCGTCTTCAGGCCCCAAATACAAACTGCCCCCGTGACTTAATAAGCCGCTTCTGCTTCTTTCGTATAAACATATAACTGTATAATTTTATCACAAAAGTCCTCTGTCTGCCATAGTCTGATAAGCTTTTAGTATTCCCGTCTTGCCGTGAGGCCATGTAAGTCCGCCTTGGAAGTACACCGCAAACGGAGGTTTTATAGGTCCGTCCGCAGACAGTTCTATCGAGCTTCCCGACACGAAAGCTCCGGCAGCCATGATGACCTTTGCATCGTACCCCGGCATATCCCAGGGTTCGGGTGTCACAAAGGAATCAACCGGTGCGGCCGACTGTATTCCCTCGCAGAATGCGCATACTCTCTCCTCGCTGCCAAGGGTTATCGCCTGGATTATATCATGTCTTGATTCCGTTGAATCAGGCACAACCTTAAAGCCTTCCTTCTCAAACAGATTTGCTGCAAATATCGAAGTCTTTAAAGCACTTGCAACGACTGTAGGTGCAAGGAAGAGGCCCTGATAGAAATCCTTTAATACGCCAAGACTTGCTCCGACTTCTTTACCGAGCCCTGGGGATGTAAGCCTGTAGGCTGCATTTTCGATACAGTCTTTTCTCCCTGCTATATAGCCTCCGATAGGCGCAAGTCCGCCTCCCGGATTCTTTATAAGACTTCCAACCACCATATCTGCACCGACGTCAGAAGGTTCGATCGTCTCAACGAATTCACCGTAGCAGTTGTCGACCATGCATATGACATCGCTTTTTATATTTTTGACAAACGCTATCAGCTCACCGATCTCTTTTACAGAAAAAGTCTTTCTTGTCTGATAGCCTTTTGATCTCTGTATCGTAACGATCTTTGTCTTTTCGTTTATAGCCTCTTTGATCTTATCATAATCAAACGAGGAATCTGTAAGCAGATCGACCTGTCTGTAAAAGATACCGTATTCCTTTAGCGAACCCTTGCTCTCTCTTATGCCTATGACCTCTTCAAGAGTATCGTAAGGCTTTCCCACCGGACTTAACAGTTCGTCTCCCGGACGCAGATTGCTCATAAGAGCAAGTGCGAGTGCATGAGTGCCGCAGGTTATCTGGGGTCTTACAAGCGCAGCCTGTGTATTAAAGATTTGCGCATACACTTCTTCAAGCGTATCCCTGCCTATATCGTTATATCCGTATCCCGTGGTGCCGTAAAGACATGCTTCCGATACCTTGCATTCTCTGAAAGCATTGAGCACCTTAAGCTGGTTGTATTCGGCAACCTGATCGATCCGATCAAATCTTTCCTTAAGATCTTCGCATATCTGTCTGCCTTTTTTTACTGTTTCGGGTGATATACCCATTTTTTCATACATATCATTTACGATCATCATTCGATCCGTCCATTTTTTCATAAAGATTCGCCATGAATGCGGTCATCTTTTCATCATTATGATCAAATTCATCCTTTCGGATAAATATGGTATCATCCTCATGTCTTAACCATGTAAGCTGTCTTTTGGCATAGTGTCTAGAGTTTAACTTTATAAGTTCAACGGCTTCATCAAAGGAGATCTTCCCCTCTAAATGATCAAACATCTCCTTGTAGCCTATGCCCACTCTTGCATTGCTGTTTGGAGGGATGTTCATATCATATAGTCTTTTTGCCTCATTAAGAAGGCCGTCTTTTACCATGATATCAACACGTTTGTTTATGTTGTCGTATATCGTTTCTCTCTTATCATCAAGTACAAAGTACAGATAATCGTATACAGCCTTCTTTTCGGTCTGTTTTCTGTTGTACTCGGAAAACTTTATGCCCGTAAAATTATAATACTCAAGCGCTCTTATCACACGCTTTCTGTTATTCATATGTGTCGAATCGGCATATTCGGGATCTGTTTCTTTAAGCATCTCAAACAGCTTTTCGTTATCAAACCCGGAAAGATATTCTCTGTATGAATCATCATGATCCTCCTGGTTAAAATCGATCCCGTACAAAAGAGCCTGGATATAGAAAGCCGTACCGCCAACTATTATGGGCACCTTATTTCTTGCACATATTTCCTCTATGGCTTTAGAAGCAAGCTTTTGAAACAATGCTACATCAAAATTCTCGCTTATGGGATCGAGTATGTCTATCAGATGATGCTTTATCCCTTTCATCTGATCGGGCATTATCTTGGCAGAGCCGATATCGAAGCCTTTATATACCTGCATCGAATCGGCACTTATTATCTCTCCGCCTATTCTTTCTGCAAGCTTTAATGAGATGTTTGTTTTTCCGACACCTGTCGGTCCTGATATGATTATGATCTTATTCATACGATCCTTTTGAATTTCTTATCAAGCTCGTACTTGCTCATTGTGATGACAGTCGGTCTGCCATGAGGACAGTTGTATGGATTGTCAAGAGTCATCAGTTCCTTTAAAAGAGCCTCGACCCCCTCAACGGTCATCTCTGTATTGCCCTTTACGGCTGCCTTGCATGCCATGGTCGCGATCCTGTCGTTGAAAACTTCGGGAACAGCTCTTGACGATCCCAGTTCCACAAGCTCGTCAAGCACTTCCATAAAGACTTCCTTCTCATTAAGCCCGTACAGATCAAGAGGAACGGTCCTTATGGCTATCTCTCCTCTGCCAAAATCCTCATACTCATATCCGATAGCATTGAAATTCTCTTCAAACCTGTCAAGAGTGCTCCTCTCGTTTCCGGAAAGCGTGATTATGATCGGCGGATCAAGCTGCTGTCTGTTGACCTCGCTGGATTTCAGACGCTTTATTATCATTTCATATTTGATCTTCTCATGTGCGGCATGCTGATCCATTATAAGGAGCTTGTCCTCATATGTAAACAGCCAGTATGTTCCGAAAAGCTGACCGATTATCCTGTATTTTTCAAGCGCTTCTTTTGATATCAGCTTATCTTCAAACAGGTTCATCTGGATGGGATTCGTGGCATATACCACGTCATGTGCCTTTATTACATTTGAAGGCTTTCTTTCCTCCTCATCCTCACTGATGCCTATCATTCTCGCAGGCTTGGATTCTTTTAAGATCTCATAACCTGTCGATTCCTGCTTTACTTCCGTTTTGATATCACTGTCAATCCGTTCAGCCAGGATCCTTGCCGTCTCAAACGGTTCGGGCCCTTTTATCCTGCTCTTTTCCTCGAAAGCCTTCTTTTCCTCTTCAAGCAAAACATCGGGTATCATCTCGTTTACCCTCAGCGCGCTCTCTATCGAAGTCTCTATGAAATCGGCGATGAATTCCTCATTGTTAAACTTAACCTCCATCTTTGTCGGATGGACGTTAACATCCAGGGATGCGGTATTTATGTTTATATCGAGAACAAAGAAGGGGAACTTATGCTGCATAAGATACTGTTTGTATCCAAGTTCCGCACTGTTGCTCAAAAGAGTGCTCCTTATAAATCTCTTGTTTACAAAGAACTTCTCAAAATTTCTTGTTGAGCGGTTAAGGACAGGTTTTCCCAGATATCCCGATATGCTGATATCCTTTGAATCTCTGGATATCGGTACAAGCTGACTTGCTATCTCTTTTCCGTATATCCTGTAGATGACCTCTTTAAGATCTCCGTCGCCCGAGGTATTAAACTTTAACTGTCCCGCAGAGATGAACTTGAATGCTATATGCGGTGATGAGAGCGCAAGATGCTCGCATATATCGCTTATATATCCCGCTTCCGTCTGCGATGACTTTAAGAACTTTCTTCTTGCGGGCGTATTGAAAAAGATATTCCTGACGATTATGGTCGTACCGCCAGGTATCCCGATCTCGCTGAATTCCTTTTCGATCGCACCCTCTATAACATATCTGGTACCTATAAGCTCATCGGAAGTCTTTGTCATGAGCTCTACCTGGGAAACAGCCGCAATGGATGACAGCGCCTCTCCTCTGAATCCAAGGCTCTGCAGAGTCTCAAGATCGCTCACGCTTCTTAACTTACTCGTTGCATGTCTGAAAAACGCTTTCTTGACCTCATCTCTTCTTATACCGTCTCCGTTGTCTGTGACTCGGATAAACGATATGCCGCCGTCCTTTATCTCGACGGTTATCGATGTGGCATTTGCATCGATCGCATTTTCCACGAGTTCCTTTACAATACTGGCAGGTCTTTCAACGACCTCGCCGGCCGCTATCTTGTCGATAGTCTCTTCATTTAACAATTCAATACTTGCCATAGGATCATCCTTTGTTTAAAAAGAAAACCTGTTATTGAGTCTGTTCTGGAACTTGTAAAGCGTATTCATCGCATCAAGAGGTGTCATAGATGTTATATCGAGGTTCTTTAATTCCTCTATGATATCCTCATCCTTGACCGTATCAAAGAGTGACATCTGAGCAAGATCCACCTCGTCAAGATGCTCAACTTTTGCTTTCTTTGTTCCGTTATTTGCTTTTACTTCTATAGACTGTATCTTTTCGATTATATCGTTATCAACCAGCTGTGCGACAATCTCCTTGGCCCTGTCGATGACCATATCCGGAACACCGGCCAGCTTTGCTACCTGTATGCCGTACGATTTGTCTGCACCGCCTTTTACGATCTTTCTTAAAAAGATGATATCGTCTCCCTGTTCCTTGACGGCAATGGAGAAGTTCTTTACATTGTTTATCCTTCCCTCCAGCTCCGTCAGTTCATGATAATGAGTCGCAAAGAGAGTCTTTGCACCCAAAAGCTTTGTATTGGCTATGTGTTCCACAACGGCCCAGGCAATACTCAGCCCGTCAAACGTTGAGGTACCCCTTCCTATCTCATCAAGGATTAAAAGACTGTCACTTGTAGCATTCCTTAGGATATTTGAAACCTCGTTCATCTCTACCATGAACGTTGACTGTCCGCTTGCAAGATCATCGCTCGCACCTACTCTTGTAAATATCCTGTCAACAATGCCTATATCGGCCTTGCTCGCAGGAACAAACGAACCGATCTGTGCCATGAGTACGATGAGTGCCGTCTGCCTCATATATGTTGATTTACCGGCCATGTTGGGTCCGGTTATTATCGATATCAGATTCTTGTTCTTATCAAGGAGTGTATCGTTTGGTATGAACATTCCGTGATCTATCATCTTTTCGACCACCGGATGTCTTCCGTTTTCGATATTTATGACACCCTTTGTATTAAGCGAAGGTCTGACATAATCATTTCTTTCTGCTACGACAGAGAATGAGCATAACGCATCAAGATGTGCGATACTTCTCGCACTTACCTGTATCCTGTCTATCTGATCAGCTATCTTTTCCCTTATGTCACAAAAGATTTCATATTCAAGATTTATGAGTCTGTCCTCGCTGTTTAATATGACATCCTCAAGTTCCTTAAGCTTTGGAGTTGAGAATCTCTCAGCATTGGTAAGAGTCTGTTTTCTTACAAAATCATCAGGTATCAGATCTACATAGGAATTGGTCACTTCAAAGAAATAGCCGAATACATGATTGTACTTGATCCTAAGATTCGGGATACCTGTCCTTTCCTTCTCCGAAGATTCAAGTTCTGCAAGCCATTGTTTTCCGTCACGCTTGGCCGCCTTTAATCTGTCTATGTCCTCGCTGTATCCGTCCTTGATTATTCCGCCTTCCTTAACATTTACGGAGGGCTCTTCAAGTATGGCATCGTCTATAAGCTTACAGATATCCTTTAATTCATCTATCCCGTCACTCAGCGATCTTATAAGCTCGCTCTTTGAACCGGCTGACAGCATCTTGATATACGGAAGTACCGAAAGAGAATTCTTTAATGCGACCATGTCGGCAGGCTTAATGGATTTATAGCTTACTTTTCCTATAAGCCTTTCCAGGTCATAGACAGCATTTAAATATTCCCTTATCTCATCTCTCTCAACGGGCTCTTTGCACAAAGCCTCCACAGCATCAAGTCTTGCTTCTATCTCATCCTTGCTAAGAAGCGGCTGTCTTAAGTAATTGCCGAGCATTCTTGCTCCCATCGCAGTTTTGGTCTTATCAAGTATCCACATAAGACTTCCGCGTTTGGTCTTATCCCTCATGGTCTCATGAAGTTCCAGATTCCTCCTGGTGGAACTGTCTATCAGCATGTACCTGTCGGATGCGTAAGGGTAAATATGCGTAAAGTGACTCAGATCACATTTCTGCAGCTGAGTCAGATACATAAAAAGAGCCCCGGCAGCAGTTACGCCATGCGGAAAATCCGCTATACCGAGCCCATTGATACTGTTAACCTTAAAATGTTTGATAAGGGTGTTCTTACATCTGTCATCGTCAAAGAAATGCGGCTCAAGAGAAGATATGACACATCCGATCCTGTTCTTAAGATCGTTAAGATCTATACCGCAGACTAAGAATGCCTCATTGCAGACTATCTCACTCGGAGAAAATTTGCATAATTCATCCATGAGCGCTCTGTCATCATCCACTTCCGTTATGAGAAAATCACCGGTCGTAACATCCGCCATCGCGATGCCGGTCTTTTCCTCAAGATGACAGATACAAAAGATATAGTTATTGCTGTTATCATCAAGCAGATCACTCCTTGTATTTGTACCCGGTGTGATTATCTGCGTGATCTCTCTTTTAACAAGTCCCTTGGCCAGTTTCGGATCTTCCATCTGGTCGCAGATAGCTACCTTGTATCCCTTTTTAATCAGTCTGTTCACATAGACATCCACCGCATGGTAGGGCACTCCGCACATGGGTGCACGATCATCCAGGCCGCACTGTTTTCCGGTCAGAGTGATCTCGAGTTCTCTTGAGCACAAAAGCGCATCCTCAAAGAAAATCTCATAAAAATCCCCGAGCCTGTACAAAAGGATGGCATCTTTTGCCTCCTCTTTTGTCTTTATATACTCCTTCATCATAGGAGATAATCTGTCTATATCTACATCCTTGATCTGCAATGTTGTCAAACCTCTTCGCCGAAATAATAGAATCCTTTTGATTCGGTCAGCTTAACATCAACGAGCTTACCGATATAGGATCCGTCCCCCTTGATATGAACGGTGATGTTGTTGCTCATCCTTCCCGATACATATCCCTCTTTATGCTCATTTATCTCTTCAACAAGTATTGTCTGAACGCTTCCCAAAAGACTGCCTACCTTTGTCGCAGCAGTTTCCTGGACCGTCTTTAATACCCTGTCAAACTGTTCTTTTACAAATCTTTCATCGCACTGTTCCATTGAGGCAGCAGGCGTACCCGTTCTCTTTGAATATATGAACGTGAATGCATTTTCAAAACCGCATTCCTTTATGACTTCTATCGTATCGTCAACATCTTCTTTTGTTTCGCCCGGAAATCCCACGATTATATCCGTACTTAGAGCTATACCCGGAACTCTTTCTCTTATCTTTTTGGCAAGAGCAAGATAACTCTCCTTTGTATATCTTCTGTTCATTGCGGTTAGGATCTTTGTAGATCCCGACTGCAAAGGAAGATGAAGATGCTTGCATATCTTCTTTGATGACGCCATCACGTCTATAAGCTCATCGGACAGATCTTTGGGATGCGAAGTCATGAATCTTATCCTCTCAAGACCCTCAATCTTTTCTATGCGTCTTAAGAGCTCCGCGAAGGTTATCTCTTCAGAAAGACCCTTTCCGTATGAATTAACGTTCTGACCAAGAAGCATTATCTCAATACAGCCGTCTGCGACAAGATCCTTGATCTCTTTTATTATCTCTTCGGGTTCACGGCTTCTTTCCCTGCCCCTTACATAAGGCACGATACAGTATGTGCAGAAATTGTTGCACCCGAACATGATGTTAACGCCGGATTTAAAAGCATACTTCCTTACGGCAGGAAGATCCTCGACTATCTCGGGAGTGGAATCCCAGATATCTATTATCATTCCGCCATCTTCAGTGTACATCCTGTAAAGCAGCTCTGCGAACTTGTAGATATTGTGCGTACCAAAGATAAGATCAACGAATCTGTAGCTTTCCCTTATCTTTTCGATGACCGTCTTTTCCTGCATCATGCATCCGCAAAGAGCGATCTTTAAAAACCTGTTTTTCTTCTTAAGGTGATTAAGAACACCGAGATGACCGTATACCTTCTGATCGGCATTATCCCTGATCGTGCATGTGTTCATAATGACAAAGTCACAATCCTCTTCATTCTCCGTCAGTTCAAAACCGCTCGATACAAGTATGCCTTTGAGCTTTTCGCTGTCTTTTGCATTCATCTGGCATCCGAAAGTCGTTACATTTGCTCTCGGAACATGTCCCGTCTTTTCCCGAAGCTTATCCGTAACACCCTTCAGCTTCTCTATATATTCATGTTGTAGTATTGATTCATTGGTTGATGTCATTGTCTGACCTGTCCGTCTCCGGTGATTATGTATTTATATGTTGTCAGTTCCTCAAGACCCATTGGACCTCTTGCATGCAGTTTCTGAGTGCTTATTCCGATCTCAGCACCAAGACCGAATTCAAATCCGTCAGAGAATCTCGTTGATACATTTGCATAAACACATGCGGAATCTATCTCTTTTAAGAATCTGTCTATATTGCTCTGGATATTGCTGATTATGCACTCAGAATGACCCGTAGAGCATTCGTTTATGTGCTCGATCGCTTCATCTATATCATTGACTGTCTTGATCGACATTATATAATCAAGATACTCTTTGTAGAAATCTTCTTCTGTCGCTTTGACTCCATTAGTCAAATAGCCTATCGAGTCATCATCTGCTCTAAGCTCGACATTCTTTTCGGAAAGTCGTTTTTCCATGGCAGGAAGTATCTTATCGAGAGATTTTCTGTTTACGACAAGGCTTTCTGCCGCATTGCATACACCGATCCTCTGAGTCTTTGCGTTGTAGATGATATCAAGAGCCTTATCAAGATCGAAATCCTCATCGATATATATATGACAGTTGCCTGTTCCGGTTTCGATGACAGGAATCAAGCTGTTCTCAACCACGGTTTTGATAAGACCTGCTCCTCCTCTGGGAATGAGCACATCCACAAAGCTTTTCTGCTTCATGAACTCTGTAGCGACCGCTCTGTCCGTATCCTCAATAAGGATTATCGCATTCTCATCGATAGAAAGCTCTTTCAAAGTATCTTTAATGCTCTTTGTTATCGCCTTATTTGATTCAATGGCATCACTTGCGCCTTTCAGGATCACAACATTTCCTGCTTTAAAAGTAAGCGCCCATGCATCAGCGGTAACATTGGGTCTGTTCTCGTATATGATACCAACAACACCGAAAGGAACCGATACTTTCTTTATCACCATCTTGTTTGCATGTGTATACTCTTTAAGGACATGTCCGAGCGGATCGGGTAGCTTCGCTACCTGTATAACGCCTTCAGCCATCTGAGATATACGCTTGTCATCAAGCTTTAACCTGTCCATACGGCCTTCGTTCATATTTGCGGCAACGGCTCTTTCTATATCCTTCTTATTCGCATCCAGTATCTTATCTTTATCTTTGATAAGATTCTCGGCTACCTTTAAAAGCGCCTCGTTTTTCTTTTCTGTATCGAGCTTGTTCATAAAACTCTTTGCTTTAAGTGCCTTTTTTGATATCTCTTTAAAATCCGTCATTCTTTTTCACCTATAATCTCGTTTTCGTTTACCAGCATATCCAGTCTTATATCTGTGGGTTCGGGACTGATCTCACATTCCTGAATACCAAATGCTATACCTATCTTTAATCCCGTCTCATGTGATACAAGGAATCTGTCATAATAACCTTTTCCGTATCCGATCCTGTTTCCTTCCCTGTCATATCCGACAAGCGGCATTACAACAAGTGCATCTTTATCTCCCCTAAAGATCTTATCCGGCTCCCCTTTGGGTTCTTCTATCCCCCAGGCTCCCTTTAAGAGCTCTTCTTTTAAGGAGATATGATAAAAGTTCATATCCTCTCCTTCAACTTTCGGGAGGTAGACTTCTTTACCATATTCGAGCGCCTTTTTGATCAAAAGATCGGTCTTTACCTCGCTTCCGAATGATGAATACAAAAGGATCGTTTTTGCTTTTTTAAACTCATCAAGAGATAAGACCTTATCGGCAATGATCCCTGAAGATATCTCGATCGTATCAGGACTCAACGAATTCCTTTTAGCGAGTACTTCTTTTCTTATGGTTTTTTTATTTGTTACCGAATTTCTTTCCAAGGTTGGTTATGCTTCCGTCTTTTTCCTGTATGTTGATGTTGTTAAGCTGCGATCTCAGATTTCTTTTTATACTGTCAATATAATCTCTTCTAAGCTCGGCCTGTTCCTGTTTTTCCTCTTCGGTCAGACCTTCATCCGATTTTGATTTATGATACAGCTCGTTTATACGGGCTATCTTTTTTTCCATGTTCATGTTATTTACCGTTTATGAAATCTATTACATTAAAATTCTTGTCTTCATGAGCAGCAAAGAATGTTCCTATATTTCTTCCGTCCATGATCCTGTGGATGATACGTATATCCTTGCTGTTGGCTATTATCATGTCGGCACCGGCACTTGTTGCGATCTTTGCGGCATTCATCTTTGTGTTCATACCGCCTGTTCCCACGCTGGAACCTGTAGATGCCTTGCCCATGTTCATATATTTCTCATCGAGCACATCGACATATTCTATAAACTTCGAATCCGGATTCTTTCTCGGATCGTCGGTGTACAGACCGTCAATATCCGATAACAGTATCAAAAGATCTGCATTTATGAGATTTGCGACTATCGCACTTAAGGTATCGTTATCACCGATCAGCACATCATTGTCATCAAGCAGGATCTCAGAAGTTGATACCGTATCATTCTCATTAACGATCGGAATGACTCCGAGTCTTAACAGCTCGGTGAATGTATTAAACGCATTCGTTCTGTTCACATCATCGGTGATGGTGTTCTTTGTCATAAGTATCTGAGCCGCGATCTGATTGTATTCGGCAAAAAGCTTCTGATAAGTCATCATCAGCCTTGCCTGACCTATAGCTGCACAGGCCTGCTTGAAGCCCATCTTCTTGCTCTCTAACGTAACAGCATATTTTCCAATGGCCTTTTTGCCTACAGCAATGGCTCCGGAACTTACAAGTACCACATCCTTACCCTGGTTTCTTAAGTTGCAGAGTTCTCTTACAAGAACATCAAGTTTCGTATAATCAAGGTCTCCCGTTTCGGGATGCTGCAACGAAGACGATCCTATCTTTATAACAATTCTCTGTTTGTCTTTGATCGCTTCTCTGTAATTCTCCATTTTTGATCGTCTCCCTTAAATATCCTTTATGATATCCGCGGCTATCATTTCCGCGATATATATTCCGTCCATTGCTGCAGAAGTGATACCTCCCGCATATCCTGCACCCTCACCGCAGGGATACAGTCCCTTGATCGATGAACTTCCGTCATCGCCTCTTAATATCCTTACCGGAGAGGAAGTTCTGCTCTCTATGCCTGCCATGATCACATTTGCATCATTAAAGTGCTTTATCTTTTTTCCAAATGCCTCCATGCCTTCCACGAAACATTCATTGAGCACCTGTGGCATTATACCATTTAATTCACAATATTCATAGTCTCCCTTGCAAACAGGATCAAATTCAGGGATAAGCGATCCCGGTCTGATATCATCATTTACGGCTTTTACAAAATCACCGTATCTTTGCACGGGTATCTTTCCTTTTGCAAGATCATAAGCCTTCTTTTCAAGCTCTCTTTGAAAATGCATTCCTCCGAGAACATCGTTTTTATCAAAATCCTCTTCGGTGACCTGAATAACGATAGCACTGTTAGCGGTTTTTGAATCCCTGTCATGATAGCTCATGCCGTTTACAGCTACTTTTCCCTCTTCCGATGAGGCATTTACAACGAAGCCTCCCGGACACATGCAAAACGAATATACACCTCTTTCGCATTCACAGGTATGGGTAAGCTTGTATGAAGCCACCGGGACATCCAGATTCTCATATCCGTCACCATACTGGTTTATGTCTATGACTGACTGCGGATGCATGACCCTGAATCCTACTGCAAAGGCTTTTTGCTGCATGGGAATATTAAGATACTTTAACAGCTCAAACGTATCTCTGGCACTGTGACCGGGAGCAAGTACAGCATGACTTGTTTTAAAGCATTTATCGCCCGCTCTTACACCTTTAAGGCCATCAGATGTTATATCAAAGCCGTCAGCTTTGCATTCATAATGTATCTCTCCGCCGGATTCGATTATGCAATCCCTCATGGATGCCACGATACCGGTAAGCTTATCCGTTCCTATATGCGGTCTGCTATCATAGAGTATATCCTTATCGGCACCGTGTTTGACAAATACCTCAAGGACTTGTCTGTTTCTCTTGTTCTTATCCTTTACGACGGTGTTTAACTTACCGTCAGAGAATGCTCCGGCACCGCCTTCTCCAAACTGGACATTCGATGAAGTGTTTAAAACACCACTCTCCCAGAACTCCTCAACATCCTTTTTTCTCTCATCGATCCTTTTTCCTCTTTCAAGAACAATGGGTTTAAATCCTGCTTTTGCAAGCATATAAGCGCAAAAAAGCCCTGCCGGACCAAGACCGATGACCACAGGACGTTTTTCATCCGGGATATCGCCTTTGTAAACATACGGAAAGACATATCCCCTATCAGGATCGATTTGCAATATATCTTTATTCTTTATACGCAGCGCTTTCTCGTTTCTTAACTTTACATCAACGCAGTAAACGTAGTTTACTTCCTTTTTTCTGGCATCTATGGATCTTTTTATTATGTCCACAGACGCTATCCTTCCAAAATCGACGTTAAGCAGTCTGCATATCTTCTCTGTTAATATATTTGAATGCTCATCCACAGGTATCTCTGCGGATATCTTTATCTGATTAATCCTTAACATATCATCTTATATGGAACAGTCCCGCAATAAATCTTAACGGGAAATAAACGAATGTACCCTGCAGTGCGGTAAGCTCCTTCTGATTAAGTCCTCTTGCCAGTATGAATACCGTCCAGTAGATCACATATCCTATCAGCAGCGATACGAGTATGATCACTATGTTCATGGTAACGAGCTTAACGAGTATCAGATCGAGAATGAACATCGGAGCCACACCTATCAGTATTTTTACGGCCTTTGAAGCAATATCGTACGATTTAAGTCCTATATAGCTTATCGCATAGAATCCGTGTATCAGCATTGATACTATGTAATACATCAAAAATGCGACCGCATAGGCTATTACCGGAACTCCCTTCTTACCGGCAACGAGTATATATATCAAAAGAACCACAAATCCTACGGCATTTCCGAGAAAATCAACAAGTTCGTATCCCGTTGCTCTTAATCCTGCGGAGAAGAACGCATCAACAGCGGCAAACAGGAATGCAAACGCAGAGATAAGCGCCAGTGTAAAAGCTTCTTCCGCATTGCAGTTAAGCACCGCCGTACATATGGGCTTCGAAAAAACAAGCAGAGCAACAAATGCCGGGATCGCAATGATAAGTGTATTCTTTGCATATCCGTTGTATCTTGCGACCATGTTCTTTTTGTCTTCCTTCTTTACGCTTGCTTTTATCTTTGCATAGATATATGTCGCATATGAACCGAATGCCCTTACAGCAAACATTAGGAATGCAGTTGCTGGACCGGCTATCAATCCAAGCTTGGTATACACATCGGCCTTGGTAGCCCCAAGCTGAAAATTCACTCTGGAAAATACCATCACTGCCGTAAAGATCGCTATTATAGGAAATACAGCTTTTCTGATATATCTAATGTATTCAGGAAGGAAGCTTCTCATGAATGTTCTGAAACCGTCCTTTGTCCTTACCTCGTTAAACGAATAATCATGTCTGATAAGGCCTCTGATACCCGCAAGTAGGATCAAAAGACGCACAAGAAGTGCAGCACATATAACAAGGACAGCTCCTATGGAAGTATAGACACCAACCTGTATATCATCATTCTTTAAAGCTGCCACCTTTGTTCCTATGTCAGAAAACTTATCTAGTGTGAAATACAAACCCACGGGCAGTATTATATCTCTTACGATATCTGCTATGGTCTGAAGCGAATGTCCTCCGCAGCCTATATAGTAGTATTTGATGTTATGTGAAAAACCGTGAACAAAAAACAGCATTCCGACAAAGCATATGACGGCACCCGCTGTCGGGTCCTTAAACAATGCCTGGCTTATCGAATCTGATGCGGATATGAAAACAAAGAGGATCAGCGCACCCATAAAGAATGTGTATAGCATTACATAGCCGAAAACCTTACGAGCGTTTTCCTTGAAACCTCTGCGTACTCTGACAGCCACCATCTTTGCCATCGTATTTCCGACACCCTCTATAAAGATCACATAGAGGATATAATAGAAAAATATGGCTGCAGCAAATATTCCCGCACCTGTTGCGCCTGCTTTTCTGAAAAAGATGATGAAAAAAGAAATAACGCTCAAACAGTCAATAAACTCAAACAATCTTTTATTGTTCATTATTATCTCCCCTGGTAATCTTCAATCCGTCAAGGATCAGTCTCTGTCTTTCTTCCATGACTGCAGCCTCACTTTCAGTCATATGATCGTAACCGCATAAATGAAGCATGCTGTGTGTTATCAAAAACGCATATTCCCTTTTGATGCTGTGGCCGTATTCCAAAGCCTGTTTTTTTATCCTGTCAAAGCTTAAAACAATATCACCCAGAACGATCAGTCCGCTCTCGGGATCGATAAGATCGGACATCTCCATGTCACCGACATCAAACACAGCAGGACTTTCGAAAAACATCCCCGGGAAAGAAAGAACATCAGTCGCCTTGTCTATATCCCTGGTGCGTCTGTTTATCTGTCTTATCTCATCATCATCCGTTATTGTGATATTTATCTCACAGTCAAAAGGACAGTTTTCTTTTTCAAGAACCGCCCTGCAAACATCGTTTGCCACAGCTTCATGATCAAAATCAAAAGCGGCTTCTACCGCATTGTCTATATAAACTCTCACCCTTTATGCCTTTCCGGTTTCTTTTGAAACGACTGCCTGCTCTCGTAGGCGTCATACGCCTTGACTATCTTTTGAACAAGAGGATGTCTTACAACGTCCTTGCTCGTCAGATTACACATCTTTATCCCTTCGATACCGCCAAGTACCTTTACCGCAACATCCAGTCCTGATTTCTGTCCCTGAGGCAGATCCTTCTGACTCGCATCACCCGTTACTATGACCTTGGATCCGAATCCTATACGTGTAAGGAACATCTTCATCTGTGCCGGTGTTGTATTCTGTGCCTCATCCAGGATTATATAAGCGTTGTCCAGAGTCCTTCCTCTCATATACGCTAACGGTGCAACCTCTATCAGACCTTTTTCCATATTCTTTAAAAACGAATCGGCACCCATTATCTGATACAGTGCATCATACAAAGGTCTTAAATACGGATCGACCTTCGACTGAAGATCTCCGGGTAGGAATCCCAGCTTTTCTCCCGCTTCGATAGCGGGTCTGGTCAGAATGATCCTTTCAACCTCATCATTTTTAAAAGCGGTTATCGCCATGGCCATGGCAAGATAGGTTTTACCGGTTCCCGCAGGACCCATTCCGAATACGATCATGTTGTCCTTAATCGCATCCACATACTGTTTCTGACCTATGGTCTTTGGTTTAACGGGCTTTCCCGATACGGTATGACATATGATCTCTTTATCTATATCTATCAGCTCATCCGTATTTTCGCTTGAAGCAGCCAACTCGACTGCATAATTGACATTCTGATCCAATATCTCATTTCCCCTTTTGGAAAGTTCCTGAAGTGTGTTTATCACTTTCTTTGCATTATTCACGGCTGATTCCCGTCCCCTGACGACCAGCGAACCGTTTTGCGAGTATATATCCACTCCCAGTTCCTTCTCTATGGTCTTCATATGAACATCGAACTGACCGAATATGTTGCATGCATGTTTTGCATCAACATCCAGTTCGAGGATCATGTTCTCATCCGCATTGTTTGACATAGTAAATCCACTCCTAAAAACCTATATTATTATACTAAAAATCGGCATAAAAAAAAAGGCTGTCCTAATGACAGCCTTAAAATTTTTTATTTCCTTACAGGCGCAAAATTCTTGTATCCGAATCCCTTGGTCTTCTCACGCCATTCATCAATGATACCTGCATAATAGATCATCTGCTTCTCATTGAGTTCTCCGCTCTTTCTCAAAGTCTCATAAAGAGTCTCAAGCTTGTTCATATCGGAAATAGTAGCGTCCTTATAGTTATTGGACATATTCATTTGTAAGCTGAAAAGTATAGCTTCTAGTGGCTTGCATTCCTTTTTTCCAAAATCAAACAGGCCCATAACAACACCCCCAAACGTAAATAAAGATAACGTTTTTTCTTTTTGGTAAAATTATTATATCATAATTATTCAAAAATGTATAATAATTTCACTCAAAAAACAAAATATTTATAAATTTTTCACAAAATTATATCATTTAAATAAGTTGTTATAAATTTTATCGGCTATATACTCCAAAAATGAAGGGTCAAGACCTTCAAAATTGGATACTATCATATCCTTTATGGTCTTTAATCTGCCGAAATACAGCGTTTCTTCGCCTTCTTTACTGTTCTCACCTGATGTTATCATATCTAATGTAACAGATTTTTCAAACCACTCCAGAATACTGGTCTCAAGCGCCTCGTCCTCATTTGTCTGAAGAACAAGTTTTTTGTATGTTTTTACCGAATTTATCCCTACACCCACAAATATCAGGAACAAGCCTCCCATCACTATATTGATGAGGACTTTGCTCTCTTTGCCTAAAGCCAAAGGTACGATGCCCAGATCAACCAAAACAAGAAGGACCAGACCGACTATACCCACAAGCAAAAGCGTCTGTGCACCGCTCTTATACTCGGCAGCCCTCTCCGAAGGTTTTTTGTATCTCGGAATATTGACCGGAGGTTCACTCATCATCACCGGTTCTTCATTATCGGCCTCAGGTATCTCTATAGGCGATATCTCCGTGAAATACTTCTTCATCAGAGGTCTTATCTCTTCTTTTTTGCTCTTCTGAATAAGAACCTCATACTGACCGTCACTGTTATTGTATTTTTTGTAAGCATAGTCTATACCGTTTTCAGAAAGGTAATCCACTATGGCATCGGCTTCTTTTTCGGGACCGAAAAAAGCGGTCATCTCTTCACCGATAGAGTCCATGAGTTTGCATCCGCAGTCCGCGCACACCTCATAGCCTTCTTTATATTCATTTTTACATATGGGGCACCATGGCATGGCTAATACCTCTTAATCAATTATTTTGATGACAGAAACTCATCTATTCCTTTAGCTCCCGCTTTTCCTGCACCCATTGCAAGGATTACGGTAGCTGCACCTGTAACCGCATCTCCTCCTGCATATACGCCGTCTTTTGAGGTCTTTCCGTCCTCTTCGTTGGCAATGATACACTTGCGGTTATTTACATCAAGTCCTATGGTCGTGCTTGAGATAAGCGGATTGGGTGATGTACCGAGTGACATGATAACAGTATCAACCTCTATGTCAAACTCGCTTCCCTTAACTTCAACGGGTCTTCTTCTGCCTGAAGCATCGGGCTCGCCGAGTTCCATTTTAACACAGCGGATACCCTTAACCCATCCGTTCTCATCTGTAAGTATCTCAACAGGATTTGTAAGAAGGTCAAATATTATGCCTTCTTCCTTAGCATGATGAACTTCTTCAACTCTTGCGGGAAGCTCCTCTTCACTTCTTCTGTAGACTATATGAACCTCCGAACCAAGACGGAGTGCAGTTCTTGCAGCATCCATAGCAACGTTACCGCCGCCTACTACCGCAACCTTCTTTCCTCTCTTTATGGGAGTGGGGCTCTTTTCATCAAAAGCCTTCATGAGGTTGCTTCTTGTAAGATACTCGTTTGCGGAGAATACGCCGTTTGCCGTCTCACCGGGTATACCCATGAACTTGGGAAGACCTGCACCCGAGCCGATGAATACCGCTTCAAATCCCTCATCTTCCATAAGCTCATCGATCGTGATCGACTTACCTATTATGACGTTGGTCTCTATCTTAACTCCAAGGCTCTTTACATTCTCTATCTCTTTTGCAACGACATCCTTTTTGGGAAGTCTGAATTCCGGGATACCGTAAACAAGTACACCGCCGGCTTCATGCAATGCTTCAAAAATGGTAACATCATAGCCCATCTTTGCAAGATCGCCCGCACATGTAAGACCTGCAGGGCCAGAACCGATAACAGCTACTTTCTTTCCGTTCTTTACGGTGGGAGCCTGAGGCTTGATACCGTTTTGTGATGCATAATCAGCAACGAATCTCTCAAGCTTGCCTATGCTTATGGGCTCACCCTTGATTCCTCTGATACATTTGCCTTCACACTGGCTTTCCTGAGGACAGACTCTTCCGCATACGGCAGGAAGTGAGCTTGATTCAGATATCACATCATAAGCCTTCTTGATATCTCCGAGTTTTACCTGCTCAATAAATGCAGGAATATTTATTGCAACCGGACAGCCTTTCATACACTGCGCATTCTTACAGTTGATGCAGCGGCTTGCCTCTTCCATTGCTTCTTCTTTGTTATATCCGAGACACACTTCATCGAAGTTGCATGCTCTGACTTTCGGATCCTGTTCGCGTACAGGAACTTTCTTTAAAACATCCATAACATCCTCCTGATCACTATCAATTGCAATTACCGCATCCGCCGTGGTGTGTATCACCTTCGGCCTCGGCAAGCAGTTTACGGCCTTCTTCAGTCTTGTATAACTGCTGACGCTTCATAGCCTCATCAAAGTTGATGAGATGACCGTCAAATTCAGGGCCGTCCACACATGCAAACTTAACTTCATCGCCAACGGTAACACGGCATGCACCGCACATTCCAGTTCCGTCGACCATGATAGGATTCATGGATACTATGGTAGGTATACCAAGCTCCTTTGTAAGCTTAGCAACAAATTTCATCATTATCATGGGACCTATGGCAACGCAAAGATCATATTTCTTTCCTTCGCCAACAAGGTCTTCTATAACTTTTGTTACCATACCGCTTCTGCCGTACGAGCCGTCATCGGTAGTAACATAAAGGTTTGATACCTTGCTCATCGCATCTTCCATAATAAGAAGATCCTTTGTCTTTGATCCTACGATGGCATCGGCCATTACACCGTGCTCACTCAGCCATTTAACCTGAGGATATACGGGAGCTGTTCCGACTCCGCCGGCAACAAACAGAATATTCTTTTTCTTTAATTCATCTACAGGAGTATCTATCAGTTCACTCGGTCTTCCCAAAGGACCTACAACATCATGGAAGCTGTCTCCGGTCTTAAGATCTGCCATCTCCTTTGTAGAAGCACCGATAGTCTGAAATACTATCGTTACGGTTCCTTTTTCTCTGTCATAATCGCATATGGTAAGCGGGATCCTCTCACTGTTTTCACCAGTTCTTACAATAAGGAACTGTCCGGGCTCACATTTCTTAGCCACTCTGGGGGCTTCTACGATCATTTGGTATATATTGGGAACCAATTCTTTTGCATCAATAATCTTATACATATGTCCTCCAACCAGTACAAAAATACAAAAACACAAAATATAGTTTATAAAACTATGTTAAAAAAATCAACAAAAAGCTGAGTTAATAATTTAACAATCAAAAATCTCTCAATGTATAAGTATTATTGCTTCCTGCTACAGCCTGATAAAGGTGTCCGTCATATACATCCACCGCAAATATGTTGCCGGTGGACATCCTGATCGTTCCTTCCTGATAATACTCACTTATAAAATACAGCGTTCTGTTCTGAACATACCTCAGTTCACTGTATGCATACATATACTTTCCTTCGCTTCCGGGTACGGAACCGTCTATACTCTCTACCCTTCCGATCTCAAACTGTCTCTGAGCCACGATATCGATCGCCGTCTCCTGCGAGACTCTTGTGTCAACATCAAGCGTATATCTGCATATGATCTCGTTTGACTCGGTTCCCGAAGCACTTACCGCAATGAAATGATAAACGCTGTCACCTAAGGGTATAGCTATCGGATCCGTATAGATGGCACTCATCGTGGTAGGTCTGCTGTCATCAGTCGTATAATATACATTTACTCCGGGCGGTACGGCAAGTGTGATCAGCTGAGGTACGCTGTAAGTACCGTCAGGCGGCATAACGATCGGATCATCTGGAACATCGGTATCTATCACATATGTCCTTCCCACTATCTGCGAACATATCCCGTTGCCGTTTACAAATACTGCATTTACTTTATAGGTCCCGTTTCTTAAGACTATAGGCTCGGTATACAAAAGGCAGTCGCTTCCGGGCTCCGATCCGTCGAGAGTATAATAAATGCTTCCCTCTATCGACGGGATAAGCTCAAGCTGCATCACTTCATCGTAAGTGCCTTCCTCAAGAGAAAATGCAGGCGGCTTAGCCATGTAATCAATGTATTTAAGCTGCATATCTTCATCAGCATAAGTCATGAGCACTGCATTAATGTCATTGTACTTCTTTTCGCTGATATATATCTGTATGAGCTTATCTATCGCCTTCTGATCATTACTATAGGATATAATCTTTCCGTATATCTCTTCCGCTTTGGGAAGATTCTGAGAAAGCTCATAGACTTTTCCTATCTCAAACAAAGGCTCCGTATTATCCCTGTTAAGAGAAAATGCCTTTTCATAATGATCTATGGCAAGAGCATAATCAGAAGAAGCGAGTGCTTTCTGCGCACAGCTCATCTGATAATCATACGAGTTATCCCTGAACATGAAAAAACAGATAAGACCCACACATGAGATCACAAGCAAAGCCGCGATCGCTATCGTAATAAAGAATGTTCTCTTTCTTATAACAACAACGTCTTTTGTCTTATCGGGTACTTCAGGCTCCGGTTCGAATTCCTCGATCGGATCTCTCTCACGTCTCGGACTGTCATTTCTTCCTTCCGGAGAGATCTGTTCAGCGACATCATTCATGACATCCAGTATGCTGTTTTCTATTTCAGGTTCAAAATCGGGAACATACTGTACTTCTTCACCGCATTTCTCGCAATAAAGATTTCCTTCTCCCAATTCATGACCGCATTTCGGACATTTCATGATCAGAACAAACCTGTAATCCTTCCGTTTGAATCCACATCTATGTTGTAAGCTGCAGGGTTCTTAGAAAGACCCGGCATTGTCATAACATCACCAGTGAGTACTACCACGAATCCTGCTCCAGCAGATACGTATACGTCTCTTATCGTAACTCTGAAGCCTTTCGGTCTTCCAAGCTTGGTAGGATCATCGCTGAGCGAATACTGATTCTTCGCTATGCATACCGGAAGATCAGAAAATCCGAGCTGTTCGATCTTATCAAGCTTCTTTTGAGCCGAAGCCAATATATCGATTCCGTCGGCACCATATATCCTGGTAGCAACCGTATTGATCTTATCCGCAAGCGACATGTCATCGGGATAGAGCAATTTAAAGTCTGAAGGTTTTTCCAAAGCTTCAAGTACCTTATTCGCTAACTCTATACCGCCGTCACCACCGTTTTCCCATACTTTGCTGAGCGCAAACGATGCACCCATATTTTCACAGAAAGACTTAACATAGTCGGTTTCAGCCACTGTATCGCTTATAAACGAGTTAAGCGTTACTACTATCGGAACACCGTATCCTTTCAGATTCTCGATATGCTTTTCAAGGTTTGATATTCCCTTTTTAAGTGCTTCAAGGTCTTCTTTGTTAAGATCTTCCTTTTTGACACCGCCGTTGTACTTAAGTGCTCTTATTGTCGCGACAAGAACTATGGCATCGGGAGAAAGTCCTGCTTTTCTACACTTGATATCCAAAAACTTCTCGGCACCGAGATCTGCTCCGAATCCTGCCTCTGTAATACAGTAGTCAGCCATCTTAAGTGCTGCCTTTGTTGCTCTTACCGAATTGCATCCGTGAGCGATATTTGCAAACGGACCGCCGTGAACAAGCGCGGGAGTATGTTCGAGCGTCTGGATGAGATTTGGCTTGATCGCATCTTTAAGCAACGCTGCCATGGCTCCGACTGCCTTAAGATCTTTCGCTGTCACGGGATTACCTGACAGATCGTAAGCAACTATTATATTTGAAAGCTTCTGTTTAAGGTCATCCATATCTTTTGCAAGACACAGTATAGCCATGATCTCCGAAGCTACCGTTATTACAAAGTGATCTTCCCTGACATATCCGTCCGCTTTTGAACCAAGTCCTACAACAATGTTTCTAAGGACTCTGTCATTCATATCCTCGCATCTTTTCCAGATGATCTGTCTGGTGTCGATGTTGAGTTCATTTCCCTGCTGGATATGATTGTCCAAAAGTGCCGCGAGCAGATTGTTGGCACTTGTTATTGCATGAAAATCTCCCGTAAAATGCAGATTGAGATCTTCCATGGGAACAACCTGCGCATAACCGCCTCCGGCAGCGCCTCCCTTTATACCGAAGCAGGGGCCGAGTGACGGCTCTCTGAGAGCGATGATCGCTTTTTTACCAAGCTTACCGAAAGCCTGTCCAAGACCTACGGTCGTAGTCGTCTTTCCCTCTCCTGCGGGTGTGGGATTGATCGCTGTCACAAGTATGAGCTTTCCGTCAGGATTATCCTGTATGCGGTTAAGATACTCATCAGAAAGCTTTGCTTTATACTTTCCGTAAAGCTCGAGCTCATCCTTATCAATACCTATTCTTGCGGCCACATCCTCGATATTATCAAGTTTTGCTTCCTGTGCTATTTCAATATCTGTCTTGGGCATAAAATCTCCTTTTTGGCATTAAACATATTCTTCGACAAACTGCTCAAACTGTTCGCTGCTCATTATTACTTCTCTGGGCTTGGTACCCTGTTCTGCACCTACAACACCGGCATCACACAACTGATCCATGATCCTTGCGGCACGGTTAAATCCTATTCTGAACTTCCTCTGAAGGTTTCCGATGGATGCTTTGTTAGCTTCTATGATGAAGTAACCCGCTTCAACAAATAACTCATCGTATCCCGAATCATCTCCGGAAGCTGACGAAGCACTTGGTGATGAGCTTATCTTGTTGACACTTTCGGATACCTGCTCCGAGAACTCGTTATGAAGTCTCTGATCCTTTATAAACTCAACAACATCCGAAACCTCTTTATCCGATACGAATGCTCCCTGTATTCTCGCAGGCTTGGTATATCCCTGGGGATAGAACAGCATATCGCCCTTACCGAGCAGTTTCTCCGCTCCGTTCATATCAAGTATCGTACGCGAGTCTATACCGCTGGACACAGCAAAGGCAACTCTGCTTGGCATGTTTGCCTTTATAAGGCCCGTAATGACGTCTACAGAAGGTCTCTGTGTTGCGAGTATCAGATGGATACCGCATGCTCTTGCCAGCTGAGCGAGACGACATATGGCTTCCTCGACTTCTTTTGCTGCGACCATCATAAGGTCTGCCAGCTCATCAACGATAATTACGATCTGAGGAAGATGCTTATGTTCTTCATCATTTAACTCGTCAACCTTCTTATTGTATCCCTTAAGATCCCTGACATTCATATCAGCGAACTTCTTATATCTGTCTGTCATCTCGGCTACAGCCCAGTTAAGTGCTCCTGCCGCCTTCTTGGGATCGGTGACAACAGGTATCATAAGATGCGGGATACCGTTATATACATTAAGCTCGACCACCTTGGGATCGACCATGATAAGCTGTACATCCTTCGGATCATGCTTATAGATTATGCTCATGATTATCGTATTGATACATACTGATTTACCGGAACCGGTACTTCCGGCTATGAGCATATGAGGCATCTTTGAGATATCTGTAACGATAACTTTGCCGGCTATATCCTTACCGACTGCAAATACTATATTTCCCTTGAAATCCTTAAACTCGGTATCTTCAAAGAGCTCTCTTAGCTTAACACCGCTGCTCTCGGAATTCGGTACTTCGATGCCGACCGCAGATTTACCTGGTATCGGAGCTTCGATCCTTATATCCTTTGCAGCAAGATGCAGTTTAAGATCATCTGCGAGCGATGTTATCCTGCTGACCTTAACACCTATGGCAGGCTCAAGTTCATATCTTGTAACACTCGGTCCCTGACTTATATCGGTGACTCTTGCACTTACGCCAAAGCTGTCGAGTGCATCCTCGAGCTTTCTTGCGGTCTCCGTCAGTACATTCTTTGAATCTCCGCCCTTTGATGATTCTCCTTTTGAAAGAAGCGACAGCGGAGGGAATTTATATTTCTTGTTTGAATTCTCACGTTTTGGTATAACGGTGTTTTCTTCAGCCTTTTTAGGTTCCGACTCAGGCTTTTGCGCTTTAACCCTTACATTGTTTACAGGTGTCTGAGGGATGGGTGTTACGCTCTCAACAGGTTCCTTGACTTCAGGCTCGCTCTCTCCCGCCATATGGAAGCGTATGCTGCTGTCCATGGGATTTGAATCCTTGACGGTAATACGCTCTTTTACAACCTCGCGCTCGGTCTCTTTGAACGTTATCTCATGCATGTCATCATGCTTTTTAAGAGAAGGGTCGTCTTTAAGCGTTGTATTTACGGATACACCCGATATCCTCTTATCCATTCTTAAAATGTTTTCGGTCTCAGCTGCTTCCTTCTCGCTTAGGCGTCTTTCCCTCTCAAGCTGTTTTGCACGAGCCTTTTCTTCTCTCTCGGCTCTTCTTGCCTGTCTTTCGAGCTCACGCTCATCCTCATCGTACTCCTCACGTCTCTTTTCGAGCTGTTCTCTTCTGAATTCCCTAGCTTCTCTGGCAGTGGTCTTTATCCTGTCACCGCCATCAAGGAACATCTCAATAAAGCTCTTTCCGAGTATAAAGAGTATACATATGATAAGAACGCAGATATCTATTATGACAGTTGCCAGCTGCCCGAGATATTTATTCATCAGAAAGCCGATGGAGCCTCCGAATACACCGCCTCCGGCTCTTTCCAGATATCCCATCTTCCACATCTGCGTTATGCTGTATTCATCGTTCATCGAACTGAAACCCTTTGTCACTTCAAAAATGATCGAAAGTGCAAAGAACAATACAGTTATGGCGATCATCTTTGTCTTAAGACGGCTGTCAGACTGTTTTGATATCCAGAGGAAAGCAAGTATAACCAAAAATACAGGAAATGCATATGCCATCTTTCCGAAAAGTCCGAACATTATATTGCTTAAGATATCACCTATAACGCCGAGTTTTATAAAATTGCACAGAAAAAGAAGAACACAAATACAGATCGACCCTATGATGACCGCATAATTGATGATAAGCAGATCTTCATCGGAAATCGTCCTTGTGTTCTTTCTGTTTTTTGAATTGTTTGTTTTCTTGGAAGAAGCAGGTTTTCTTCCTCTGTTAGAGGAAGAATTGCTTCTTTTGTTACCACTAGTGGCCATAATATATCATCCAGCCTTATCTATCAGATATCGTAATGATCATTTCTGCTGTCAAGTTCGACATCATAATGCATCCATGCCTCAGGGATAGATCTTCCGTAATCCATCTCTCTGTGAACATGCTTTTTAGGAAGAGGCAGAGGATTCTCTATGAGCTCAACCTTCTCTTCTTTCGGCTCATCGGCAGTTTTTTCTTCTGCCTTTGCGACATTCTCGTTTGACGGCGTCTCGTTGAGATCTTTTACTTCCTCTGTTACAGGATTTTCATCAAATGTCTTGAACTCTTCAACTATCGGGGTTTCTTCAAACGCCTTGAACTCCTCGACTATCGGGTTTTCCTCAAATGCCTTGAACTCCTCAACTATCGGAGTTTCCTCAAATGCTTTGAATTCCTCTACTATCGGCTTTTCTTCAAAGCTCATCTCCTCAAGGACTTTTGACTCTTCGACAGCTTTTATCTCATCTATGGGTTTTGTATCTTCAAACTTAAATTCCTCAGTAACATTCTTACCTGAGAAATCAAAGTCGTCTTCGGTTATGAGCTCTTCAGCCTCAAACTCTGCCAGAGCTTCAAGATTCTGAGCCTTTTCTATGGATCTTTCCACATCAAGCTTTTGTTCTATAGCTTCCTGGAAAGAGAATGCATCATCACCTATGTTGCTCTTGATACCGTCTTCAACGGCCATCTTCTGTTCAACTGCCTTGACATACGATATATCACCGAGTTTGTCTGCCGTATTTATTGATTCCTCTGTAACGATCTTCTCATTCAGAGCATCCTCAAACGAGAACTCATTCCTGTTCTTTGCTTCCTGTATTGACTGCTCAACATCTAGTTTTTTCTGGAGAGCTTCTTCATAAGAGAATCCGATATGCTTCTGAGCTTCCTCATCTTCTATCTTGTTCTTGAGTGCGTCCTCATATGAGAAGTCTTCATCGATCTTCTTATCGAGCATCTCTTCAAGCGAGAATTCCTCTTCTTCATCGACCGGTGCCTCATCCTTATATGTTACAGTACTCTCAAGACCTTCGATCTCGTCATCGATAAGAACAGCATCCACTTTATTCTGATCATCTTTTATGTTGTCGACTTCACTCAAAGCCTTGAAGACTTCAAGTTCGTCGGTTACAGATGTATCCGTCTTTTCGATCGAATCCCAGCTCTTGATGTAATCGTTTGGCTTGGGAGCAAAGTCAAATACGAATTCGCTCTCGATATTCTCTATCTCACGCTTACCGCTCGGCTCATATTCATCAATACTGAAATCATCAGCCTTAACGTCTTCTTTTTCGACCTTTTCCTCAAATTTGAATTCATCTTCAAAGGCAGGCTTTGTTTCTTCAGCGGCTGTTTCGGATACAATATCCTTAACAGCAGGCTCAACAGCTTCATTAGTCGCAGGTTCTTTATTTTCCGCAGGCTGCTGAGGCGTTTTCTCAACAGGTGAAACGTTCAGATTGTCAAAAGCATCAAAGCCCAGATCAAGATCGAGATCCGCAAAATTGGATGCATGAGAAACATACGTCTCTTTCTCGGGGATTACCGGTTCCTCGACTGCAGTCTCTTTAGACGGTTCATCATACAGATAACCGAAGAATGAATCAACATATGCTTTCTGATCCTTGGAATTATCTCTTCTCACGCTTTCATCCTCTTCAAGAACTGTTGCTTCACTGCCCTGAACGCTTTCAGATTCGGTCGACTCGCTTGTTTCAACCGACTCCTCGGCAGCTTCCTCTTCGAAAACCTCTTCGTATATGTCTTTTGAAACAGATTTTGGAGGTATCGTTCCGCCGCTGAACAGCGATTCGAAGTCAACATCATTCATACCAAAATCCGTTGTCTGCCTTACTTCAGCAGTATTATATTTTCTTTCGGTTTTTATCTCGTCTTCGGCTTTCTTTTCTTCAACAGCTGTCTGGATATTATCAGGTAAAGCCTCGTCTTTTATTTCTTCGTTTGGTGTCTTTGTCTCTTCAGGAACCGCTTCCGGTGTTTTAACCTCATTTGCCTTAGCCGAATCGGGCTCATTTGCTTTTTGGGGTTCTGTGTCCTTTTGAGGCTCTTTTTCCTTTTCAGGCTCCTTATTCTCAGGCTGCGTTATCTTTATCTCTTCGTTCTTTTCGGCTACGGCTATCGTTTCCACGGGAGTGCTCTGTGCGATCTTTGAAGCCGCGATGGATACGGGTTTGTCATCTATGGTCGTTATCTCTGCAGGCTGCATGTCATCCTCAAGCCTGTAGATCTTAACAGGACTTTCGGTGCTTCCGAGATCATAGAGACCGCATCCTCCGATCACAAGAAGGCATACGGCAAATATCATGATATATGCCGGTCTGTTGTTGACATTTATGAATACCATCTGAAGGGCGAGTATTACCCAGAAAGGTATGATGATATGAGCTGTATCATCCTCATTTCTCCAGAACATCACACTGAAGAACACGCTTAAGATAAGGAGAACAAATATGCCTCTCTCGTCTCCCAGACGCGTAAGGAAAGCAAAGTCTGCCCTAAATCCAAACCTGTATGATATGTGAGCAGCTATGCTGTTTATAAATCCATCGACTCCTGTTCTCTCAAACAGATATGAACTGAGTATTATCGGAGCAACAAATCCGATCAGATGTCCGCACAATATGCATATCGAATTTATGATCCTGTCACGAAGCATCTCTGTGTTGCATCTAAGCAGAACTATGACCGGTATCAGGAAAACAAATATGAATACCGTACTATAAAGTGCAAATATGCCAGTGAGCAGTCCAATGAATATGCTGAATACGGATTTGATAGATGTCTCTTCGATGGTCTTTTTATATCCGGCACTCACAAGAAGAATGATACCAAACATAAACAGAACAAGACAGTCAGAGGAATCCCTGGCTATGTTCCTGTAAAACAGCGGCATAACGGCGAGTCCGAAAGCACATACGGCTGAAGGAAAACGTCCGAAAACGGATTTAGCCGCACCGACTATCATTGCAAATGCCCCAATGCCTAAAAGTGTCTGAAGTAGATATACGGGGAAGAATGTATTACCGAATATCTTAAACAAAAATGAGAGCATGGTCGCGAACAATCCGTCCACAGTCGAAGCACTGGCAAAAATCTTTCCGTCAGAGCCAATCTTGGCCATCTCATATACCGAGCCTGTATGAAATTCCACTTTGATGATATCGCTTATGATAAGCAGTCTGAAGACAATAAACAATATCGACGCTGCGATAATGCTTATCAGATATGATTTATCAAAATTGATGTTAAGATTGCTGTCATCATACTTCTTGACAGCCTTATTAAGCACAAAAGCCAGCCCTACGACCACTCCGCAGTACACAGCGGTTATGATCATACGGCTCACTATATTGTCAATACCGAATTTTCTTCCTACGCAGATACAGAACAGCGCAAGAAGAACACCCGTGAATAATACGCACATCGCGTTGCTGAATTTATTTCTGGAAATATCCATAAAGATACCTCTGTAAGTAAACTGTTAACTAGCAATCCACTTTATCAATAGCCTGTTTGAAATCAGCTATTATATCATCAGCATTTTCAATACCGACACTCAATCTGATGAATTCAGGAAGTATTCCTGCCTCGATTAGCTGCTCGTCAGTCATCTGTCTGTGAGTATGGCTTGCAGGATGAAGGACACATGTCCTTGCATCAGCCACATGCGTAACTATGCATGCAAGCTTAAGATTGCTCATGACAGCCTTTGAAGCCTCTCTTCCGCCCTTCATACCAAACGCCATTACGCCGCAGGTACCGTTCGGGCAGTATTTCTGAGCAAGATCATAATACTTATCACCTTTGAGTCCGGCATAATTAACCCATGCAACCTTGGGATTCGAAGCCAGAAACTCCGCAACTTTCTGCGCATTCTCAACGTGTCTGGGCATACGAAGATGCAATGTCTCAAGACCGATATTGAGATAGAACGCATTCTGAGGAGACTGGATGGATCCAAGATCTCTCATAAGCTGTGCAGTAGCCTTTGTTATATATGCAGCCTTACCGAACTTTTGGGTATATACGATACCATGATATGAATCATCGGGTTTGGTAAGACCCGGGAATTTGTCAGCATACTTTTCCCAGTCAAAATTTCCGCTGTCAACTATACATCCGCCTACTCCGAGTCCGTGGCCGTCCATGTACTTGGTGGTTGAATGTGTGACAATATCCGCACCCCATTTGATGGGATTGCAGTTAATGGGTGTCGGGAAAGTGTTATCGATTATGAGCGGTACTCCGTGAGCGTGTGCCACTTTCGCAAACTTCTCGATATCAAGCACGATACATGAGGGATTGGCGATAGATTCTGCAAGCACGCACTTTGTGTTCTCCTTAAATGCCGCATTCAATGTTTCCTCATCATCGTCGGGATGAACTATAGTACAGTCTATTCCCATCTTCTTCATTGTGGTGAGAACAAGATTGAATGTTCCTCCGTATATGGGAGATGCCATTACAACATGTCCGCCGTTTTCACATACATTGAATACCGCATAGAAGTTCGCTGCCTGTCCCGAACTTGTAAGCATTGCAGCAAATCCGCCTTCAAGTGCGCAGATCTTGTTTGCCACATTGTCGTTCGTGGGATTGGCAAGTCTTGTGTAGAAATATCCGCTGTCTTCAAGATCAAAAAGTCTTCCCATCGCATCAGAGTCTTCATATTTGAAGGTTGTGCTCTGAACTATGGGCATATTACGCGGCTCACCGTTCTTAGGCGTATATCCGCTCTGTATACATATTGTCTCTTTTGATGTGTATTCTCCCATACCCTTTTTACCTCGTATTCTATTTATTCCTGTTCTTCCCAGTTTGTGTAAACCGACTGAACATCATCATCTTCGTCAAGAAGATCGATTATCCTGTTTATAAGCTTTACGGTGTCCTCATCCGTAACCGATACGTAATTCTGAGGTATCATTGTCACTTCACTTGACACATATGCGATCTTGTTCTCATCAAGCGCATTCTGAACTGCGGTAAGATCATCCGGTGCGGTCACGATCTCGTATGCATCTTCCTCATCGGCAAAATCTTCAGCGCCTGCATCAAGAGCGATCATCATAACATCATCCGCTTCCATCTCGCATTCTTCCTTGTCGATTATGATCTGTCCCTTCTCATCGAACATGAAAGATACGCAACCGGGAGTTCCGATGCTTCCGCTTCCCTTAGTAAATGCGCTTCTTACGTTTGCTGCAGTTCTGTTCTTGTTATCTGTAAGTGTCTTTACGATGATAGCGATACCGCTCGGTCCGTATCCTTCGTAAGTGATATATTCGTAGTTTACATTGCCCATATCACCGCTGGCTTTTTTGATACCTCTTTCGATGGTATCGTTGGGCATGTTGTTGGCCTTGGCCTTTGCTATTACCTGAGCGAGCTTAAAGTTGTTTGAAGGATCAGGTCCTCCCTCTTTAACCGCTACAGCGATCTCACGACCTATAATGGTAAATATCTTACCCTTGGCTGCATCATTCTTTTCTTTCTTGTGCTTAATGTTGGCAAATTTTGAATGTCCTGACATAAAAACCTCTTTCCTAATTGTTTATTCTATGGCTTCAGCCTTTTCGACATCAGCCTGTTTATCATCTTTAAGTGCGATCCTTGTGATCAGGATCTGCTTTATCATGTTGTTCTCGACAGAGAGAACCTTGAAGTTGTATCCCTTGTAGGCATACTCGAATTTTTCCTTCTTATCCGGGATATGCTCAAGCTTGGATATAAGATATCCGTTGATCGTCTCAAAATTATCATCTTCAAAGCTGATATCAAGATATTTCTCAAGATCCTCAAGCTTTGTAAGACCGTCGATGATATATTTATTCTCTTCCTTTGCTATGATGACGTCATCTTCCTCATCATATTCATCGTCGATGTCACCGACTATCTCTTCGAGTATGTCTCTCATGGCTACGATACCCGCTGTCTGACCGTATTCATCGACAACTATGACCATCTGCAGCTTAGCCGCACGCATGGTGGAAAAAAGCGCATCGACCTTTCTTGTCTCGGGAATGAACTTGGCTTCCCTTATAAGGCCTTCGACACCTTCTATGGTCTTTTTCTTGTTTGTCTTATCCCTGCCGGCGCTTATCGCATCCTTTATATGGATGATACCTACGATGTGGTCAATATTCTCCGAATAAACGGGAAATCTTGATTTTCCGCAGTCAAGCATTACTTCGATGGCATCTTCAAGCTTGTCGGACATATCTATAGCAACGATATTGCTCCTGTCAGTCATTATGTCCTTTGCAGCCTTGTCTCCGAACTCGAAGATATTGTTGATCATCGCAGCCTCGGATTCCTCTATCTCACCCGACTCGGTACCTTCGTTGACCATAGAGATTATCTCATCTTCAGCCGCCTGACCTTTAAACAGATTCTTAAGATCTTTTATAAAGTATCCGACCGCAAGACCAATACATAAAAATACGGCCGAACACGCGATAATAACGACGTTCTCCATTACACTCCAATGGCATCTTTAATGTTCCCAAATAACACAACATGCCAAGATAATACTATATCATTTTACACAATTCGAGTCAATTACCTGCATTATAATTCAACGACGGGAACATCTTTGAAATAATCCTTCTGATATACGTATTCTCCGTCCTTTACAAAGAGTCTCGGAACTCTCTTTCCTATATCGCAGACCAGCTCATAATTAAGATGATCCGAAAGATCGCTCAAACTCTCCATGGTTATGACCTCGTCACCGTCTTTTCCTATCAGTGTTACCGTATCAGACTCTTTTGCTTCGGGTATGAAAGTAACATCGACCATAAGCTGATCCATGCATACTCTACCGAGTACCGGCGCCTTCTTCCCATGAATAAGAACATAGCTCTTGTTTGAAAGCGCTCTGGGATATCCGTCTGCATATCCCACGGGTATGGTAGCCACAACCGTCGGTCTTTCGGTCACAAAGGTGCCACCATAGCTGATCGGTGTCCCTTTAGGAACGGTCTTTATGAATGTTATATGGCTTATCAGGCTCATAACGGGTCTGATATCGATCTTTTTCTTGTCAACTTCATCCGAAGGCCACAATCCGTAAAGTATGATGCCCGCACGTACGGCATCCATATGTGCGTACGGCATTTCTATTATCGCTGCGGAATTGGAGCAATGCTTTACCTTAAACTTAAAGCCTGTCTCTTCTTCTACTCCTTCAACGAAACTGCGAAACAGCTCGTACTGTTCATTGGCGCTTTTCTTATCCGTCTCATCGGCCCTTGCAAAATGAGTGAACACGCCCTCAACTTCTATATGTTCAAGATTAAGTGCTTTTCTTATCAGCCAGAGTCCGTCATCATAAGGCGATATACCGATCCTGCTCATTCCCGTATCAACCTTGATATGAACTATCGCATTCTTTGAAAGTCTCTTGGCCGTTTCTTCAAGCTGTTCAAGCATATCGTCACGAAAGACCGTGAGTCTTATGCCTCTTTTTATCATCTCCTCGTAGGCATACGGGAATGTATATCCTATGACTAGAATATCTTTTTTAATGCCCGCATCCTGAAGCTGCATAGCCTCTTCCGCAGTCGCTACCGCATATCCCTTTACCTTGTCATGGCTTTCCAGTACCTTTGCTATCGGTACTGCTCCGTGACCGTATCCGTCAGCCTTTATGACTGCATATATCCCCTGCGGCGCCTTTATTACATTTTCTATCTGTGTTATATTGTGATCTATGTTGTCCAGATCTATAAGGGCACAGACCCTTTCATAACTGTCAAGCATGGCTTGTTCGATGCTTTTGCATCATCCTTTCATAAATGTTATTCCTTCTTGATCGGATTTTCCGAAGGATTGTATTTCATATCAAAAAGATCAACAACCTCGGCCCCGAATATATCATGCATATATGAGTATATCTCCTGATTGGCTATCTCATATTCCTGTTTCCTTACAACATTTTTCTTTAATTCGACTCTGATGTTTGCCAGCCACTTTGCAAGCTCATCTATACCTTTTTCATTTTCCTTGAGCTCATCGTAACAGGTCTCCATCGTGTGGATCATGAGCTGCTTGTTGACCTCGGCGATCTCCTTTGGCATTTCCATAAGATCATCATTGTAGGAATCGATCTTGTCATTGCAGTCATTGATAAGCTGCTTGTTCTTGTCAACCTTCTCCTGGCCCTCGTTATCATCCATAAGCGTAACGATCTCGTCCATGAGTTCCTTTTTGACACGCTTTATCTCTTTTATCTCATTATTGATACGACCCTGTTTTCTCAAAAGCTCATTGAGCTTTGCTTCGTATTCCTTTACCTCATCGGTCTTTTCAACCTTGGTGAAAAGCTTGTGCCACTTGTTATCAAGCGTGGCAACGGGTACTTTTCTTGCAGATAAAGCACTTATCATCTTATCAACGTCTTTTGCCATACGACCACCTCATCGTAAGATATTGTTTGTCCGGTTATATGAAAGCCTCATAAGACTCTCCGAAAGATGTACACTCTCGACAGTAACATCATCCGGAACCTCTAAATCCACATGCGCGAAATTCCATATAGCCTTTATGCCGCATTTGACCAGTCTGTCAGCGACTTCAACGGCTCCGCTTTTAGGGATCGTGATAACAGCCATATCAATGTTGTTTTCCTTGATAAACTCTTCCATGCGCTCCATAGGCATTATCTCTATTCCTCTTATGCTCTTGCCTATGAGCTTGGGATCGCTGTCAAAACATCCGTCAAAAATGAATCCGCGTCTCTCAAAATTCACGTAATTTGCCAGACAGTGTCCAAGATTTCCCGAACCTATAAGGACCATGTGATGCTGTCTGTCAAGGCCTAAGATCTTTCCGATCTCTTTATAGAGCAGCTCAACATTGTAACCGTACCCCTGCTGTCCGAATCCACCGAAATTATTGAAATCCTGTCTGATCTGTGATGCCGTGGCGTTCATGATATCAGCCAGTTCCTGACTTGATATCCTGTCTACGCCCTTGTCTTTAAGTTCGCCCAAAAATCTGTAATAGCGCGGCAGTCTGGTGATGACCGCCTGTGAAATATTCTTCTCGTCCATACCAACCCCCAATGGTATAATTCTTATCCCTGAAAAAAGCAAGTCGTTTTGCCTTGCATAAGAGATATTATACTCCGCTTGTGAAATTCTTGTCAATGTAGCAGAACAAACTGCTCACGGTAAGACTTGAACAGCGTCCGCTTTATCTGTATAATCGTGGTGTTATGATCATTTCATGTAATAATATAAACAAAACCTATGTAGACAATCATATACTGAAAAATGTCAGTTTTCATTTAAACGAAGGCGATAAGGCTGCTCTTATCGGCGCTAATGGCTGCGGAAAAACAACCCTTTTAAAGATCATCATGGGTATCGAGCATGCTGACAGCGGTAACGTGACATTTTCAAAGGATCTTTCTGTGGGATATCTTCCTCAGAATGCCCTTTTGGATTCCACAAGATCTATGTATGATGAAGTCCTGTCGGTAAAGCAGGATATGATCGATATGGAAAAAGATATCGATGATATTAGTCATGCAATGGGTGAAGCTAAAGGTGATGAGCTCGATCAGCTCATCCATAAGCACACCAAGCTCTTATCCGAATTTGAAAACAAAGGCGGATATATTTATAAGAGCGAAGTCCGCGGTGTTTTACTGGGACTGGGATTTGACGAATCACAGTTTTCACAGACTGTAGATACACTCTCCGGCGGCCAGAAGACCAGAGTTGCTCTTGCAAAACTGCTTCTTGATTCTCCGGATCTTATAATCCTCGATGAGCCTACAAACCACCTTGATATGAGTTCTGTCACATGGCTTGAGAATTATCTTTTGAATCTTAAGAAGTCAGTCTTTATCGTATCCCATGACAGATACTTTCTTGACCGTATAGTCGGAAAGGTAATAGAGATCGAAGCCGGTGTTTCCACCACTTACGAAGGAAATTATTCCGCATATTCCGTTAAAAAGGAGATGTTAAGAAATGCCGCGATGAACGCATACATAAAACAGCAGGCCCAGATAGAACATCAGGAAGCTGTTATAGAGAAGCTAAGAAGCTTTAACCGTGAAAAGTCGATAAAAAGAGCTGACTCAAGAGTCAAGGCACTTGCCAAGATCGACAGACTTGAAAAACCGATTGAGCTTAACGATGACATGCAGCTAACCCTGACACCCAGAGTCGAATCGGGAAAGGATGTTTTGCATGTCGAAGGACTTTCAAAGGCTTTTGGAGAGAATATACTGTTTAATGATCTTTCATTTGATCTAAGACGCGGTGAACATGTAGCCATCATAGGCGATAACGGCACGGGAAAGACCACACTGCTTAAGATACTCAATGATGCGCAGACAGCCGATGACGGAAGTTATTCTCTCGGTTCAAAGGTATGCATAGGCTACTATGATCAGGAACATCATGTTTTGAATGATGATAACAATATATTCGAAGAGATATCTGATGCATATCCGAATCTCAACAACACAGAGATAAGAAATGTACTTGCCGCCTTTCTTTTTACGGGCGAGGATGTATTCAAAAAGATATCATCGTTAAGCGGCGGCGAAAAAGGCCGCGTCTCACTCGCAAAACTAATGCTCAGTGAAGCAAACCTTTTAATTCTCGATGAGCCGACAAACCATCTTGATATCACATCAAAAGAGATACTCGAAAGTGCTCTTAACAACTACGAAGGAACTCTTTTATATGTATCTCATGACAGATATTTCATAAACAGGACAGCCGACAGGATACTTGAGCTTAAAAATCACGGTTTTACGGAATATGTCGGAAACTATGATTATTATCTAGAAAAGAAGGATACTCTGACCGATTTTACTTCTTCCGGTCCGGAATCAAAGAACGCGGAAACGGTAAAGATAACGCAGGAAAGTGAAAGCAAGCTTGACTGGAAGGCACAGAAGGAACATCAGGCCGTTCTTAGAAAGATACAGAACCGCTTAAACGATGTCGAAAAGAAGATCGAAGCGCTCGAAGAGAAAAAAGAAAGTCTCGAAGCCGCATTGGCTGACCCGGTCAATTCATATAATTCCGCTAAGCTTAACGATCTTACGGCTCAGCTTGCAGAAGTTGATGAAAAGCTTTTGACATTAATGGATGACTGGGAACAGGTTTCCCAGGAACTTGAAGAAGCAAACGAAAAATAGTCGCAAATGCGACTATTTTTTATGATCTCTATTCTCAATCCTCTCCCACCAGGTGAACAGTCATGTAGTCATGTCCTGTTGCAGGAAGGAATTTTTCTATTACATCCTTTGTATCCATCTTAAGACTGGATGTATTTACACACGGATGACACCCTATCTGACTTCCTTTTAAAACATCCTCATCGATCAAAAGCTGTACCGCATGATCCTTATCATTCATCAGCCCCATTATGCTGACAGCACCGGGTTCTATATCCAGATACTTTAGCATATCTTCGGGATCTGCAAACGAAAGACGTGCCGAGTTTATCTGAGCAGATAATTCCTTGGTCTTAAACTTCTTATCTCCCGGCATCATAAGCAGATAGAAAGCTGTCTTTTGCCTGTTGCACAAAAACAGGTTCTTGCATATGACAACACCAAGTACTGCATCTATCCTGTTGCATGCCTCCATGGTGTTTGCCGCTTCATGATCGGTTCTGAAATACTCTATCCCGAGACTGTCCAGAAAATCATATGTCCTGATCTCTCTTGGCAATCTGTCTTTTATGTCATCGGGTCTGCCTTTAAAAAGTTCCAATGCTAGTCATCCTTTTTATCTAAGATTTCCCTATTTCTTTCAAGCAGGTTATATATACCGTCCTCGGAAAGCACTCCTCTTTTCAGATCAGCAGGAAGAATGCCTTCTTCATCAGCTTCAAGATCATATCTCCACTGCCTGCTCTCATAATATGCACCGAGTTCTTTGATCTTTGACTGAAAAGCTATCAGTTCATCCATACATGTCTTATGATCTGCGATAAGCTCCCTAGCCTTATCAAAGATAGACTCCATCTTCTTTATACGCTCAGTTATATCGGAGGCATTTCTGTTATCCCAGCGATATCTTTTAAGATCAACTCTGCCGTCGGTCACTTCTACGCCTTCTTCGATCAGTCTCTGACCCTGTTTCCAGGCTCCGCCGAATACATACTCGCCTGCCAGCTCTCCTTTTGCATTCACGACCCTGTGGCACGGAATGCTTAAAGGATCGGGATTCTTATGAAGAGCATTTCCGACAGCACGTGCCATCTTTCTGTCTCCGGCTTCCTCAGCTATCTGAGCATAAGTCGCGACTCTCCCTCTCGGTATCCTTTTAACAGCCTCATATATCCTTTTTGAAGCACTGTCAGATACCAGATCATAGCTTTCCGCTATCATCAGCTTTATATCCTTATCAGGTATCGAGCCGTCAAGTATGATCGTATTCCAGTGATCTTTATTCTGATGATATCCCGGAATGACGGACTTATATATGTCTCTCCAAAAGAAAGCCTTTGCAGGATCGACTTTCACATTAAGATTAATGTGACCGTCTCTCTCGTATGTCCATAAAAACGCCTTCTTGTTTCCCTTATATCTTACCAGCTGCCAGTTTTCATCATGAAACGGAGCATCCTGATAGGTATCGGGAAAAGACAGGCCGTATTCCAATACCTGTTGCCTGGTCTTCATAAACTTATTTAACCAAAAGATCTTTATAACCGCTTGCAGTCTTCACGGCAAATACAGGACTGTTGCCGGATCTTAAATATGCGCCTTCACCTTGGATCACATTTTCTCCGACTACATTGAAATCCTTATCGATTATATCGTAAGAATTTCCGTCATTTGAAACAAGCGCATAACCGTATATATTGAACTCCGTCGCATCCTTGTACATGGCTATCTCATTTTGATCATCATCAAGATATCCCCAGTGAGTTTCATCAGCATCACCGACAAAGAATCCGCTCATACCGCCGTTTATCATTCTGGTAATATAACTGTATCTGCTCGCATCATAATCGTAATCGATGCCCCAGAGCACATGATTCTGTTTCTTTGCATCGATCAGCTCAAGAGTTTCTGTATCAAGCCAGTACGCGATCTGATTATTCTCGGCATTAACCTCTGCAAGATATCTCTGATCATCCGCTACTCTCGAAAGATACATGTAGCTGTATGAAAAAGGATACTTTATATCGATATCCTTAAGCTCATTTCCGCGCGGATCATAAAGTCTTATGGTACCGTTATCATTACGGTCAAACAGCGTTGTCTGAAGACCTATCTTATTATTGATGTCGCTTGGCATCGTATAGCTCCATGAATTGGCATTTGCTATTGAATAAGAGATCTCATTTAAAACAGCACCGTTATAATCATAAAATCCTGCTTTTACTTCATTCCCTTTCTGCTTTGCACAGACTATCGAATCCTCATAAGCACAGACATAATCCCAGCCACCGCCGGTAATGTCATCCATTGAGATCATCTCAACGCTTACCGGATCACCTTCCGTCTTACCGCAGTTTATACAATGCTTGGGTTCATTGACAGTCGCAAAGGTCCACTCATGTTCAAGAGGCTCTCCTTCCGTCTTGTCACATCTTTTACATGTCTTGGGTGACTCGCATGTGGCCTCTATCCAATCATGGCCGAGTTCTTTTCCTTTTGTCTCGCCGCATATTTTACATGTCTTTGGCTTTTCACAGGTAGCTTTCTCCCAGTCATGACCGAGTTCTTCGCCCCTGGTCTTTCCGCACTTGCTGCATGTTTCAGGTTCCTCACAGGTAGCTTCCTGCCAGTCATGCTTGATACAGCATACCGAAAACAGAACAAGGCACATTGTAAGAATAAGTAAATATGTTATCTTTCTTAAGTTCTTCATTATAAGATCCTTCTTTAACGTTAAAGATTATAATATTTTATCAAGTTCTTCTCTTATGGCTTTGATGAAGTCCTGTGAATTTAAGACTGTCACATCCTTAAGGCTTGTGATAAGCGCAAGGTCCTTTGTCATCTTTCCCGATTCAATGGTCGAAAGTGTTGCTTTTTCAAGAGCATCGGCAAACTTTACAAGATCATCGTTTTTATCAAGTTCGCCTCTCTTTCTTAAAGCTCCCGTCCATGCAAATATCGTAGCAACCGAGTTTGTGCTGGTCTCTTCGCCTTTAAGATGCTTATAGTAATGTCTCTGAACCGTTCCGTGTGCAGCCTCATACTCATATACACCGTCGGGTGAAACAAGTACACTCGTCATCATCGCAAGCGAACCGAAGGCAGAGCTTACCATGTCACTCATAACGTCTCCGTCATAGTTCTTGCACGCCCAGATGAATCCGCCTTTGCTCTTCATAACTCTTGCAACGGCATCATCTATAAGTGTGTAGAAATACTCGATACCGAGCTCGTCAAATTTATCCTTAAACTCTTTTTCAAATATTTCTGCGAATATATCCTTGAATGTATGATCGTACTTCTTTGATATGGTATCTTTTGTCGCAAACCAGATATCCTGCTTTAAAGCGATCGCATATGTAAAGCATGCACGTGCAAAACTCTCGATGGATTTATTGGTATTATGCATACCCTGAATCACACCTGCACCCTTAAACTCATGGATCACTTCTTCCTTTGTATTTCCGTCCTTGTCCGTGAATACAAGTTTAGCAGTTCCTTCACCGGGAACAATTATCTCAACGTTCTTGTAAACATCACCGTAAGCATGTCTTGCAAGAGTTATGGGCTTTTCCCAGTTTCTTACGCAGGGTTCGATACCCTTTACGATAATGGGTGTACGGAAAACGGTTCCGTCAAGCATTGCTCTTATTGTTCCGTTAGGGCTCTTCCACATCTCCTTTAAGTCATACTCGCTCATTCTTGCCTGGTTGGGTGTGATGGTAGCGCATTTAACGGCAACGCCATACTTCTTTGTTGCATTTGCACTGTCTATGGTAACCTGATCGTTTGTCTCATTTCTGTGTACGAGTCCAAGATCGTAATACTCCGTGTTAAGATCGATATAAGGGAGCAAAAGCTCATCCTTTATCATCTGCCAGAGAATTCTGGTCATCTCGTCTCCGTCCATCTCAACGATAGGTGTTGTCATCTTAATCTTATCCATGCTGTCTATTACTCTCCTTTTTTAGTGCCCTCGTAGGCTTCTTTAAGTCCGTTCTTAACCATATTATCATATGCATTGACAATATGTCGATTAGCTGCTTCCTCGGCTCTGTCGGCATCCCCTGCCTTTATGGCCTCCATTATCTCCCTGTGTTCCTTGGTTGACTCACTGCTTCGCTTAAACTGCGAAAGAGTACGCTTCCTAACCCTAAGAACATATTCATGGAAGTCTCTGAGCTGATGCTCCAGCATCTTGCTGTTACATGCTTCGTAAAGTATCTCATGAAACCTGTTATCCAGAGTCGCTATCTGTTCAAGATGGCCCTTGGAAGCATGAAACTCGGAAAGATAGATATTCTCTTCCATCTCTTCCATCTGAGCCTCAGTGATGTTCGTTGTAGCCCAGCGGGCAGCAAGCCCCTCAAGCTTTGACCTCATCATGTATATATCCTGAACATCCTTGACCGTAATGCCCGTCACATATGCTCCCTTATTGGGTATGATCTGAATAAGGCCTTCAAGCTCAAGCTGTCTGAACGCTTCTCTGACAGGCGTACGAGATACTCCAAGTTCCTCGCCTATTGCGACTTCCTTGAGCTCCTCGTTTTCCTTATATATACCATTTAATATATTGTCCCTGATCTTATGATATACCCTGCCTCTCAAGGAATACTTATCAGTGACTTCGTTTTTCACATCATAATTTGCCATAACTTACACCAATTCGATTCCAAGCTTCTTACAGTTCTTATCTATAACAGCGATAAGCTCCTCATCCGTGAGCACAGTTACACGTCCCGACTCGTATTCTCCGTCAACCCATTCCTTAACCTCACGCACCAGCTGAGATCCCTTGTCGACCTTCTTCTCATCGGGAAGCTTATAATATGTATTGATCCAGTGAGCGATACCTGCAAGTCCGGATGTATTGCTTACCGCACACAGCACCGGACGATTAAGGAATTTCTCCGTATCAAATATGTTGTAGATCTCTTCATTCTTTAAAAGACCGTCTGCATGTATTCCTGCTCTTGTTACATTGAAATTCTTTCCAACAAACGGAGTTCTCGGAGGGATCTTGTATCCGATCTCTTTCTCGTAATACTGTGCAAGCTCTGTGATAACGGTAGTATCCATTCCGTTAAGATCACCCTTAAGCTGTGCATACTCAAATACCATGGCTTCAAGAGGTGTGTTACCGGTTCTCTCGCCTATTCCGAAAAGTGATGTATTTACGGCACTGCATCCGTATAACCATGCGGTTGTCGAATTAACAACAGCCTTATAGAAATCATTATGTCCGTGCCACTCCAGGAGTTCATGAGGAACACCGCCGTTAGTATGAAGCGCATAGATGATACCCTGAACGCTTCTGGGTATAACGGCACCGGAGAAGTTCACGCCATATCCCATCGTATCGCAGGCTCTGATCTTAACGGGGATATTGTATTCCTTCATAAGCTTCATGAGCTCAACACAGAAAGGAACAACAAATCCGTATATATCCGCTCTTGTTATATCCTCAAGATGACATCTGACTGCGATACCTTCATCAAGGCACTGTCTTACAACGCTTAAGTAATGCTCCATAGCCTGTTTTCTTGTCATCTTAAGCTTTAAGAAGATATGATAGTCTGAACAGCTTACCAGAATTCCGGTCTCTTTCATTCCGATCTCTTTAACAAGCTTAAAATCTTCCTTGCTGGCTCTGATCCAGCTTGTAACTTCAGGGAACTCATATCCTCTTTCCATACATTTATAAACAGCATCCCTGTCCTTCTTGCTGTATAAGAAGAATTCGCTGGCTCTGATCATTCCGTTGGGACCGCCGAGTCTGTTGAGATAATCGTATATCGTGACTATCTGTTCTGTGCTGTAAGGCGCACGGGACTGCTGACCGTCTCTGAATGTAGTATCCGTGATCCAGATATCCTTAGGCATATTTGTAGGTACTATCCTGTTATTGAACGGAATCTTTGGTATCTCCGAATACGGAAACATATTTCTGAAAACATTGGGTTTCTCAACATCATCCAGAATATACATGTGTTCTTCTATCTCTAAAAGATTGTTTTTGGGGTTCATCTGAACCGGACTGTTGTGAAATCCTTCAAATTCGTACATATCATAATCTCCCTTATAAACGAAAATTGTTCACTCGTATGATTGTATACAATTATACCGTCTATGTCAACCTCAAAATTCCAACATAAAACTACCCCGAAGACATATCCTTTGTCCTCAGGGTAGAATTCCTTATTCACTACAAAGTCTATTCAGTTTTGAACGCTGAGATCTCGGTCTTTAACCCTTCCATATTTCTGTCAAGGTTTTCCGAAACCTTATTAAGGTTGCCGACATTTCTCACAAGCTCATCTATAACCTCATTTACAGCCGATGCTCCCGCTGCGCTGTCATCGATGATCTGAGACATGTTCCTTACGGTATCAAGCGTCTCGCCTCTTAGCATATCAGCTCTTTCAGTATTGCTCACAATATCCTCTAGAGACTTGACGACCTCTCCCATCTGTTCATTCATCTTATGGAAGATGGCTACAACCTCATCAACAGCCTGGGTCTGTGCCGCTACCATCTCGACAGCCTTATGTGCCGAAGAAACGGTCTCCTGTGTATGTCCAGTGATCTTTTCTACATTGTTCTGTATCTCTTTTGCAGCGTTCTTTGACTGATCGGCAAGTTTTCTTATCTCTTCGGCAACAACACTGAAGCCCCTTCCCGCATCACCCGCTCTTGCGGCCTCTATGGACGCATTGAGTGAAAGCAGGTTTGTCTGACCCGCTATATCCGAGATCATGGTTACAAAACTGTTTATCTGCTCTGTTTCCTTGCGAAGCTTCTCGATACTGCTTCCCACTTCCGTGGTGATCTCATTGGTATCTTTAGCTCTCTCTCCAAGGAAGCTTACCTTTTCCATGCCTTCGCCGATCATCTTCTCCGTATCCACGACAAGACTTTCGACCGATGTCATTGTATTGTTTATCCCTTTGATCTCTTCCGAGAGCTGCTTTGTCTTATCAACACAATCATTTGCATGTCTAGACTGTCTTTCCATGCCCTGATTGATAGTTCCGACAACATCAGATATCTGATGAGAATAACTGTCTATGACTTCGGCAGCCTCTCTTACATCACCGGCCGAAGCTTCCAGTTCCTGCGTCGCATTGCTTACCTGCGTTACCAGATGCTTGTTGTTGGCTATCATGTTGTTGGCGGCGAACGCAAGATCAGTAAACTCGTCTCTTCCGGTTGCCTTTACTTTAACGGTAAGATCACCCTTTTCAACTTCACCGAGAGATCTGCCGATACGCTTCATGTTTCTCTGAATGCCGTAAGCTATGAACAGTCCGAACAGTCCGGCGATCAGGCTGGCAAGGATAACCAGCGATATCGTAACAACCTTTATCGATTCAGCCTGTGATGTAACGATATCCTTCGGAACAAGTGCACAAAGCGTTGCGCCGCAAAGACTGCTCCTGCTGTATATGAACAGATACTTTTCTCCTAGATATCTGATCTCTGCAGAACCTCTCATGACAGCCTCTGCTTCTTCAGAGCCTTCTTCGACTTCTGCAGCGACCTGATCTATGGCATTGTAGAAATCCTGTCCGAAGAATACGCTCTGTCCTGCTTTAAGAGAAGATTTTTTACCTTCTTCAATATTTTCACTTATGACTTCACGACCGTTTTCGGTAACAAAACCTATTATGCTTCCTTCACCAAGATCGATCTCTTTAAGTGAATCTTCTATATAAGCCGACGATATATCAAATATGATCGCAGCCGTCTTCTTTTCGGAATATGTCTGATAAGAAAGAATCGAATCCTCCGATTTGAGACCCAAGTGTGAATCTAAGACTTCATGAGAATCGATCCAGGGCTTGAGCTTTTTGCCATCCATAGGAGCAGATGCGACATAATCCTCGAAATTACCGTATACAAGTGTTCCGGAATCATGTGCAACAGTGGTAAGAGCCTGAAGATCCGATCCCGTATTGATGATGATATTCATGATACTCGGATTGCTCTTTTGTATGGTAGCAAGACTTGATCTTGTCTTTTTAAGGATATCTGCAGTTTCACTAGCTTCCGAAAGCCCCAAGAAATACGATCCCAGATCCTTGTCGTAAGCATAGGTATATGCCTGCTGGGCTATAAAACTGTTATTGAGGTCGATCTTCTCCATGGCCATGTATATTGTCTGGCCGGTGGATTCCATAAACTTCTCCTGCATACCGTCAGAAGCCTTGTTGTATGCCACAAGACCTATGATGACCATGAACACTATGGGTATCAGGAAACAAAGAATGATCTTATTCCTGATCGAATATAATGCTCCTGCCACTTTAGAATTTTTTGCAGTGGGAACTTTACTCTTTCCTGCGATCTTTCCAAATAATCTTTTGAGGTCCACCTTTTCCTTCAATGAAGCCGTTTTGTTCTTTGCGTCTTCAGCCTTCTTTTGGCTGCTTTTCTTTAAATCCATAATGTAAACCCCTTCCGATATTTGTTTTTCCCCTCATGTATGATATTATCTGACTCTTTTCTTTCTGCTGAATACCATGATCAGCCCGACAGACAAGAGTAATATCGCTATCACATAATATACAGAGAATGAATGATCTCCGGTATCGGGTGATTCATCCAGTCTGTAATTCTTAACAAGCTTACCGTCCTTGACATTTAAGACCATATTGTCATCTCCAGTGGTATAGATACCGAAATACGACAGATGACTTGTTTCAAATGTGATGCTCTTGTTTGAAGCATCGACACTTGCTTTCAGTTCTTCAAGCTGACCGTCATCATCCAGTGTGATGACATGATACATTCCTCCTTCTTTTTCAAGCGGAACCGTCACATACAAAACCGATTGACCGAGACGTTTTATATCAACGTTGTCGGTAGGATCCTTAAGCTTTATCTCATAAGCCGTAAGATCTGAAACATCGGAACCGAACAGTTTACTGTATGCAAGGTTTAATGCCTCTTTTGCGCTTAAGCTGTCATCCACATACAGTCTGCCGACATTCTCATCTTCAGAAAGCCTTGCACTGTATCCGCTTTCCGATGATCCGTTATGAAGAGTTTCCACATCTTTCGAAGCCTGACTCGACTTATAAGGTTCGGATGCCGGACTTACAGAGTCAAGTCCGTTTATCCTATACTCTTTTGAATTATATATGAACGTGTCGCTTACAGAAGCTAATACATCACCGGAAAATATCCTGTTTGCGATCAGATCAGCGGTCTGATCATCTTCATTTATACTGACGATTATTCCCGAAAATCCAAGTGTGTCATTATCCAAAACACTGCCTTCAAGCATGGACTCGTCAATGCCTTTATCAACTACGGCATACAATACATTATACAGCGCATCCTTCCTGTAGTCGCTGTTAGAGAGTCTTTCACTCGTTTCGTCAGCTGTTACAAGGGGAAGTTCATTTCCTTTAAATGCAACAACTTTTGTATTATCCGCTTTTGAGGTCTTACTGAAATCAAAAGCCTTGAGTCCGATATATTTAAGGCTTTCCGGTAACGTGACATCGCTTAACGGACATCCCATGAATGCTCTGTCACCTATTGCCTCAACACCGTTCATCCCGTTTATATAAGTAAGATTCTTGCAGTCTCTGAATGCATCCGAATCAATGAGTCTTACACTGTCAGGCACATAAACCTGTTTTATACTCTCATTCTCCGAAAAGCATCCCGCGGCTATGCTCTTGACACTATCCGGAATATTTACCGTCTCATCGGATCCGTTGTATGCTAGCAGTATACCGTCACCAACTATAAGGAACTTTTCACCGGATATATCCGACATGAACTTCTTCATATAAAGAGTATTATCGAATGCATACCCATCTATATATGTAACGCTTGAAGGTATCGAAACATCCGAAAGTACATCACAGTGATAAAATGCTCCGTATCCTATCTTGGTCACACCCTCGGGTATGCGGACATTCTTGATACCGCTTCTTGCAAAGCTGAATCTTCCTATCTCTTTTGTTCCTACAGGGATTACAAAATCATCCTGATTATTCGATGCATAATATGCCTGTGATGCGATCTTGTCACCGACATAAGTGTATTTGGGAAGGTAGCCTCCCTTTCCTGAATCATATATGACGCTTCCGCTATCGGATGAATCCGTGTTTTCCTGAGAATCATCTGAATCCGTCACAGTCTGATCATTTGTAACTGCAGGTTCACTATTGGTCGAACCTGTATCATCCTTCTCTATCTGTTTTACTTCCATCTCTCTGTTTATAAAGAAAACAGCCTTTCCTCCGACTATGACAGTCTTTCCAAACAGCGACGGATCATTTTCGGCAAACATCGGTGATACGCTTGGCATCCAGTCCACATTGGAAGGATCCCTGCTCGCATCTATAAGTCCCGAAGAAGGACTGTATACGTTCTCAGGTGATGAGTAGGTGTTATTATCATCCTTGTTTGAATCACCGTTTCTGTAATAGATCTCGTCACCGACATTGTTATATATGCCGTAAGCATCCTGATCTTCGGAAGCATTTATATCCGATTTTTCATAATTCTTGAAATAATCATACGCATATGTTCCCTCATCTGCGATGATGTTTAATTTCGGACAGCCGTCAAATGCTGTCGGCGAAATAAATGTGACAGAACCCGGGATCTCGACATCCGAAAGGTTGACACAGTTTTCAAAAGCTTTTGCGTCTATGTAATTTACACTGTAGGGGATCTGTATGCTCTTTAGGTTCTTGCAGTTTGAGAATGAATAAGCAGGTACTTCACACAATCTGCTGCTAAGATAGACCTCTTTAAGATTTTCATTGCCCCAGAAGCTGTACGGGCTTATGTGCTCTACAGAATTGGGCATCTGATATGCCGGGTACTGATTCCCCGAAAGATATGTATAGATCTTCTGCTGTGTATCATCATAAAGAACTCCCGCTTCATATTTGAAGTCATCATTCTTTCTTGAAACACTTATACCAGCAAGATTCTTACAACCTGCAAAGACACCGTCTCCGATCTCTTCCACACCTGCACCCAGTGATACGTTTATAAGACCGGTACAGCCGCTGAACGCAGCCGAGCCTATCGATGTAACATTGTCAGGGATGATAACACGGTTAAGATATGTACAGTTTGCAAACGCACCGTGTCTTATCTCCTTTACGTTCTTGCCTATATTGATAACACCAAGATAGGGATTGTTCGCAAACGCCTCTTCTCCTATCACTTTGATATCATCAGAAACAGACACGGTTGTGGCCGTGCCTGTATATTCCGTCAATGTGTCTTCATCCAGCAAAAAATACTCTTTGGCAACCGAAGCAGCTTCTGCCAGACGCGGCGGGATCTGTGTAAATATGATCGCAGTTATTATGAATATCCCGCCTATAAGTCTTCTGATCCTTCTGGTCATACGCAGTTACCTGTCAGGCGGTCTTTGGTACCTTTACAACCTTGTCCTTCTTTAAGAAAAGTATCAGTGACAATGAGAACAAAGCTATCGATACGAACCACTTGGGATGTATTCCGTCACCTGTCTTTGGTGTGGAATCTATGGTTCCGTATGTAAGATTGCTCGTATCCACATATATCGTATACGGTGAGAAGTGTGTTGCAGTAAATGAAACACACGGTATTCCGTCAACAGTTACAAATTTGCACGGAAGTTCTTCAAGAGTCATGCCATTGACTGCACCGACTCTGTTGTTTCCGGCATACTGCTTGAGTGCATCCGGTATCGGCATCGTAATGTTGACCGACAGACCGTTTACATTCGTTATCCTATTTGTACCCGTAGCATCATACAAAGATATATCCATTGCAAAATACTTGATGGGAGTCATATCTCCGTATTTCTGCGAAAGTGCCGTAGCAACTTCATTGGCAGCTTCATTGCTCTCGGTTATCTTAACGATAAAGTTATCCGTCGAACCGCTGACAGAAGCATACGCCTTATCTACATTTGATATTCCGGGCTTTGATATATCAACAACTGTACCCGTATTTCTGTTAGGTACTGTTCCTGTTCCCGTAGTACCCGTCCTTGTGGAAACACTCGTACTTGTTCTTGATGAACTTGTACTATCCTTATATGTTGCGGTTACGATACAGTCTCCAGCAGGCATCTTAAGCGTTGTCGCTTTAGAAGTTGTACTGTAGATGGTAGGTGTAGAGTTACCGCTTGTTACCCATTTATCAAATACCTTTCCTGCCGGTGCATCGATAGCTTCGATGATAACAGTAGTATCTGCAGCATATGAACCCGAACCCGAACCGTATACAACCTGCAGATTATACTGTTTAGCTGTAGGTGTGGGCGACGTCTTGGGTGTAGGAGTAGTACTTCCGGGTGTTACTCCGGGTGTTGTTCCTCCGGGTGTTGTTCCGGGTGTTGTTCCTCCGGGCGTTGATGTAACCAAAGGTGTTACTCCCGGTGTAAGTGTACCGTCAGCCGAATATACAGCAAGTCTGAAGCAGTCCGAAGTTATATTCTTAAGGCTCTGATTCCAGCCGGTAAATGTATAACCCGGTATAACAGGAATCAAAGACTCATCGGGACCTTCAGCATTCTTTCCGTTCTGTACATGTTCAGTATAAAGAAGATCCGTACCTGTCTGATCGTAGAACTTGACTGTCCATACATCATCAAGAGTCTGATCAACGATATATCCCTGTTTCTTTGCTATCTTTCTTGAAGGAGCATCTTCGTAAGTCACATAGTAAGCAGTCTTTACCTTGTCTCCCGTAGGACCGTTTGAATCATCTCCAAGATACAGATTCTTGTTTCTTACGGTAGCCTTAAGATAGTCACCGCCTGTAGCAAACGCTTCCTCTCCGATCTCCGTTACATTGCTCGGAACATCTACCTCTGTAAGGTTATAGCATCCGCTGAAACAGTCCTCGGGAATCTCATCTATTTTGTCAACTCCGGTAAAGTCAGCAGCTCTTAAATAGATACAGTCTGTGAATGCACCGTCAGCTATCTCTGAGACATTTGCAAGATCGGGATCGTTGCTGACATTTACAGTACCGCTTCCGACAACGCTTCCTCTTGTCTCGAGTCCTTCTATTATCTTCTTTCCGCTGGGCGTATTCTCATAGAGCACGCCGTTATTGCATACGAAGTTATCGTTTCCACAGGCAACACTTGTGATCTTTGTACATCCCGCAAAAGGTCTTACTCCGACATCTTCGATATCATCACCAAGATATGCTGTCTGGAGATTCTCACAGCTTTCAAAAGCATTATCCGGAAGGTAGACAACATCATACATGGTAACGGATGTAAGACGGTCGTTACCTCTGTCGACATTTTCAAGAGAACTTGTCGGGTCATATTCACGAGGTCCGTCAGTTCCTGTCTCGCTACCGTAGAATCCTCTGAAGAGACCTTCAGTCGAATATGTATTGTACGGTGTCATTCCCTTGTTAAAGTAAGCTGTTGCACTTGCTTTGTTTGAATAACTTGCTACCTTGTTGGGATTATCACTCGTATCGTTGAAGAATCCTTTTACATCTATCGATTCTATACCTTCGGGAATAACAAGGTTCGAGCAGTTCTGGACCATGGTCTCTTCCCAGTAATTGAGTGAATCACCGTTATTGATCTTGTCCATTATTGTCTGACCGTAGTAAGGATCGGTCGCAGAAGGTGCTGCATCAAGTTCAACAAGTTTTCCTTTGTTTGCATCATAAGCAACCCTGTCAAGATACTCATAATGAGGATAATCGACAAGTGTTGCAAGATCGTTCTGATTATCAAGGATCACAGAGAGGCTTGTTGGAGCCGGAGTCTTGTAAAGAGTTCTTATACTCTGTGATTTATTTGCGTAGTTTTCTGTATTTGTCGCCCATTCAAAAGGAGCATATCCCGTTCCTATCTCACCGTGGATAGTAAGTTTTGTTCCTCCTGTATTAAATGCATCTGTTCCTATATTTCCGTCAGGGAATGCGGACAGATCAGAAGGCGATTCAAATGTGATATTTTCAAGTTTAGGACAGTTCTGGAAAGCCTCATCACCGATCGATGTGATCGTGGGTGAGAATGTCACCTCGGACAGTCTCGGACAGTTCTCAAACGCACCGTTACCGATCGTTGAAACACTGTTTCCAAGATATGCCGTCTCCATCTTGTCTGCACCCGCAAAGGTATTGTCATCAAGATGGTCGATATTGCTTCCGTCTTCAATAACAAGATTAATTATATAATCAAGTACGCCTGTATTGGTCGAATCACCGATAAAGCATCCTTCCTTGATGCCGGTAACAGTTGTAAGACCTACAACAGCAGGTATTCTGAACTCATCGATATCGGAAGGCGTATCGGGGAACGAACAGCTTATAAGCTCACCTGTATCCTTTTCGATGACCATCAGATAGTTACCGTCGGATACTTCATAGTAATCCTTGCCGTTCTCGTTATATACGTAAGGTACATGTCTTCCCACATTTCCGGTTGCCGCATAATCATACAGAGCTCTCCATGTGGATTTTCTGGGATTTGCAGCCTCAAATGCAGAGATCTGTTTGGGACCTCTTACATAGAAATTGGGATTGGTGACAGTATAGAACATCGTATTGGGATCGTTCTTGTTCGCACTGCTGTCATATGAAGCATTTACACAGTTATCGTTAAATGTAACGCTCTCAAGATTTCTGCAGTTATAAAGTATGGTATCATCTATCTCGCCGTTTATACCGCTGGGGAATGTAACATATTCAAGGCTGTCTCTTCCTGCAAAAGCATACTCGCCTATATTTTCCTTTGTACCTGTTGTTGTAATGGTCGAAGGCAAAAGCAGATCCTTAAGATTATCACTTGCACCTGAAGGTATGGCAAAAGCAGCTTTACCGATAGAAGTTATCTTTGCATTGTTAAAGTTAAGGTTTTCAAGTGAGGAATTATTATAGAACGCAAAATCACATATCTCTTTCGAAGTCTGACCTACCGCACCCGAAGGATCGAAATTAACGGTCTTTAAGTTTTCACAATCGGCAAATGCACCAACACCCACATAAGAACATGCTTCGGGTATCGTCACCTCATTGATCGCACTGCCCTTGAAAGTCTCATCAAACACCTTAACAACACCGCTTATATCGGCATTTGTAAGTCTTGTACAATCCGCAAAAGCACGGTTTCCGACAAGTGCACCGTTAGGCAGTGTCGCAGCGGTTATGAAACTTCTCTCAAAAGCTCCGTCACCTATAAATGTGATCTCGGGAGCCATATCAAGAGTATTTACATTCTTTACATCGGCAAACGCACCTGCACCTATACCGATGATCTGATCCTGCGATTCACATAAGAATCCGTCATTATCAACCCAGTAGGTGTGACCGTCTATGGTCGTTGAATGAGATCCGTATGAGCTTCCAACATTGGGAAGGAATACCTTGCCGTCAACACCTGTTCTCTGCAGTTCCTGATTTACGGCAGAAACAAGCTTTACGGAAGGAGTACCGTCACCAAAGACATTCTTGCACAAAAATTCAATTCTCTGATCATCTGTTGTATAAACATCGGCATTTGTCTTTATGATGGCATCCGGTTTGTTGCCTGTGCCGTTCATATAAGCTTCATACGCTGTACGGTAAGCAGAGACCTCATCCGGGAAATATTTATTTAACCACAAATGTATATCGTTCGTATCAATATAGTCGGCATCAAGAATATAGTTATATCTTAAGCTCTCGACAGTCTTCTTTTCCGTAGCAGACTCTCCGTAATGAAGATCGACATCTATGTATCGGTTTGTGGATTCATTATAGAACTTCTCTACATCAGCCTGTGTCAGATACGCATAATCATAGTAGACCTCATTGCTAAGAGAGATATTGTCTGTAGGATAAAGGTCGTTATAGTCGGTTATGTATCCGCCGTTTGCAGTCTCGGCATAATCAAACTGTCTGTCAAGCAGCCATGTGCCCGCAGATGTCTGCATCACGTTATATGCAGATCTGTTCGTATAGCTTGAAAAATCCTCATTTGACGCAAAACTATGTCTGCTGTCATTGAAGTTCGTATTATATGTTGTCGGCGCTACGTAAGCCGGTATATCTGCTGTTGCAGTATCATATGCGTATGAATCGGGGAACGGTATGGCCGCTACTATGATCGCAGATGCCATGAACAATCCGCCGACAGTCTTTCTTACAGACTTTTTCATCCTTCTTTTTGTAGAACTGCTCTTAGTTTTTTTCATAAATATATTCTCCACAATAGAAATATTTACATACTCTTATAGATTTATCGGAATATTTAGAACAAAAATTTACATAATATCCCGATTTTCATAACATACCATTTTTATTTTACTATATATAGCGGTTTTTGCAAGCGTTTTCCTACATATTGTGGGTGTTTTCAAAAGCTTTTTTCTCAAAAGAAAAAGAGACCGATCATCTCGGTCCCTCATACTCAAAAATATCCTATTTAACCTTCTTTGCGACCACCACAAATCTTCCGTTAGGTTCATTGTAGTCACATGTCGATAATGTTATGAGCTTATCCCCGTAATGCGCCCTTACACCCGTATCATATAGGGATATGGCTGCCATCTCATCCATATTTGAATCAAACTCATCCTCACTGGTCGCATCTATGAACTTGTAATACTTGAATACTATCTCTTCCTCGCTGTATATACGCGAACGGAAGACATACATGATATCATATGTTCCTTCTTCATATATGGTGTCAAACATTATAGTCGGATGTTCCTTGTAATACTCTTCCTTCGAATAAAGATTTAAGTTTCCGAACATCTTTCCCGATTTCATATGATGGCCGTAGATTATCATGTTGTCGTTGGGATGAGCGGCGTCACAGTCCTTATCCATGAATATCGAACCGTTCTTGTCATATTCCTGATTATAGTTATGATCAAGATAATATTCATTGTTAACGGTCTGCATCACAGGATAATCGATATTCGTGCCTTCTATCTTAAGCCATCCGACCAGCTTTTTATTCTTCTGATACAGCTTCTCATATTTCTTGAGTACGGGCGGTATGCTCTTATCCTCATGAACAATGTTCACGCTGTATTCCTTGGAAGTAACGGTATCGTCAATAAGATCCGACAGATCACTGTACTCTGCATCATTCTTTGCATACATCGTATAATAAAAGATAAGATATCCTATGCATGCAAGAGCAACAACAGAAAGAACAGCGACCAAAACTTTTCTTTTACGTTCTTTTATATTTATCTGTCGTTTGATCTCGGCTTCAAGCTCTTCATCATGTATATTGTTTTTCTTTTCCCTGATGTGCTCTTTGCCGTTTGATTTTTTCTCTTCTTTATTAAACAGCTTAAAGCCCTTCCTCTCATTTTGAGAAAGAGCTTTATCCTTTTCCAGTGTCTCAAGCATTTCATCGAGTTCATCCAAAAAATCGTCTCCGAGCATTGTCTCGAACCGATAATTGCCGTTGACTATGTTGTCACGGATCCTTTTGACATCTTCTATCTTTGTAAGATCATGTCTATCCTTGATATCTTCGATACTGTCAAAGTCTCTCCTTGCAGCCCTGTATGATTCAATATCTCTGAAAACACGGCCGCCGACTTCCATATTTGCCATATATCCTACTCGCTTTGTGCCTTAAGTTGTTCTATATCCGTTATAAAAGCCTCCGGATAATAACTGGTTATGGTATATATCTTCTCGCTTCCCTCGACCTTGGCAAAATACGTACCTTCGATCTCATAACGATCACCGATGAAATATGTACTCTGTACACCAGTGCCGTCAGTGAAGCTTACGATATATGATGGTGAATCAAGTCCGTACTCCTTAAGCTCTGACGGATCTTCTATCTCGGTCCTTGCATTAAGGTTTGATGCATAGCTTACGATATCCGCAACCTTGTCTTCATCAAGCTTTATGCTCTTGTCCGAATCAAGTGTCCAGGTTCCCGCATCATCCTTTGACAGGCTTATTGTAACACCGTCATGGATATATGAAACATTCCTAACCGATGCGGTGTCCGTTTTTATGACCGATATGATACCCACCTCATCAAGTATCTCAACATTGTCCACCTTATAGATGGCTACAACATATCCCACCACCGCAAGAATGAGTACTACGAGCAAAATAAGTAACTGTTTTTTCTGCTTTTTCATTATCTTTTCCTTCTCTTAGCCCAGATCACGAATCCGGCTACCAGAAGTGCTACCGGAACGACCACGAGCAGAATGATAAATATGATGAGTCCCGCAGAACTCTTTATGATAAATCTTTCCGCATTAACGGATTTTGCAGGAACAACTACAGCAGATGCATCATCGCTTACACACTCGTTAACGATATTTGTAAATATCTTTAAGTTTGCGTTTGATGTGAGCTGATCGGCCTTATCGCTGAACATGTAAGGAGAACCTACAACATATGCATAAGCCTGCTCACCGCTCTCGGTAGTCCTGCTTGATGTTACTGCTACATTTAACGGTCCGACCTCATCTGTTGATGAATCGTAAGCATAATCATTCACATCAACGATACTGTTCTTTCTGAATGATGTCTCAGATGACTTAAGGAAGGGCACCACATGAACAGTCTCGCTGTCCTCATCGTATACATAGATTGCTTTAGCATAAGGCATCCATGCATTCTTCTTTCCGTATACTCCGTTTGTTACAACATTGTTGAACACTTCGGGGATTATATAATACGGATCACTCGCATATGCCTTAAGGTCAACTACAAGACCGTTCTCGCAGTATATTCCGTAATACTCAAGTATCTTATCAAAGTTCGGCATTGTCTGACGTACATCATCAACAAGAGGGATCGAAATAAGTATCTTTCCTCCTTTTTCGGCATATGCCATGAGCTTTTCTACATCGTTTGCCGAAAGATCCGACATGGGTGAGAGCATCATAAGCATCTCACAGTCTTCAGGTATATCTTTTCCCAGAAGATCAAGACTCTCTATCTGATAATTCTGCTTCTTTATCGCATCAAGATATCCCGCATCGGGCTCCATCTCGTCATGGCCCGTAAGATAATAAACCTTTGCTGCCAGACCTTTGTTGATATAGTTAATGGCTGATGTTATCTGTCCTTCTATGTCATACTGCTGAGTCGTATCATAGGAACCGTCATCATTAAAGCTGTAATCATATACATACATATCTTCATAATTGACATATCTGGTTCTTGTTGCTGTCTCCATGAACAGTGAATTGTATGTAGGCTGCGAATCTATGTATTTCTCATAGAACTTGGGACTCTTGTCAGGATTCTTATACTCAACGGTGATCTTGTCAGAAAGCTCCGTATACAGTTTTAACATACGGTCAACCGCTTCATCCTTATCATCTTCCCTGGCATAGACATATATCTTTAAATCTTCGTTAATCTGACCGACAACTTCCTTTGTCGAGTCACACAGCGTAAATATCCTCTGCTGTGTAAGGTCATGCTGCATAACCTTGTCAGGGAACTGTCTTACGATAAGATTTGCCACGATAGCTATTGCACAAACAATGATTATGCTCGTGAAACTGAAAGCTCCGATCGCAAAGTTCTTAACACTCGTTGTATATCTTCTCTTCTGAACAGACTGTACCGTAAAGAATAAAAATACCACTGTAATCGATACAAAATAAACGATACATCTGAAATCAAGTATTCCCGCAAGGAAAGGATCATATCTGTCCGCAAGATCAAGAGCGCTTAAACCTTTTGCTATAACCTTGAACACTCCTACTTCAGTGTTCTCCAAAAGGTTCTCGATACCTGCCATCAGATAGATCACAAACATTGAGATGATACTGAGTATCGCTGCGATAACCTGGCTTTCCGTAAATGATGAGATAAACATACATACGGCAAGACATGCACATCCGTAAAGGAAGAATCCAAGCATACCGAGCAGATTGATACCCCAGTCAATTGAAGTATATGCACTTATAATGATAGGGAATGCTCCGATAACAAGTACTGTTATTCCCAAGACAGCTACCATGGAAAGATACTTACCGAGTATGATCTTTCCGACACTTACAGGTGAAGTAAGTGTTAGCTGATCAGTCTTTTGCTTTCTCTCTTCCGTCAGTATCCTCATTGAAAGAACAGGCAGAGAAAATACCATGATCATCAGAAGTCTGATGAGTACGATAAGAATATCCGACATTCCGCCAAGGATATTTATCGCATAGAAATACAGTGCCGAAACAAATACCATGGATGCTATGAACACCCATCCTATAACATTCTGGAAGAAGTTTTTGAACTCTCTTTTGAATATAGCCAACATCTTACTCTTCCTCCTTATTTATATTTTCATTATCATCTGCAGCTTCTTTTTGAGTCTCTTCTTTGCTTTCCTCAGTTTCCTCTACTGTCTCATCGTCCTTTAATTCCTCGACGATCTCTTCTGCAATTGATTTCTTTGCTTTCTTCTGCTTAGCTTTTAAAGCCTTCTCTTTTTCTTCCTTTTCAGACTCCTCTTTTTCTATCTTTTCAACATAAGCATCATCCGTAAGCTCAAGGAAGATATCCTCAAGGCTCTTTGAATCATTTACGAGTCTGTAAATGCTGATATTCTTGGAAGCAAGCTTCTTATTAAGATCATCTCTTATCTCTGCATCGGAGTTGCAGCTTATGAAGCATTCAACACATCCGCCGGATGCATTGTCAACGGTACAACTCTTGATGCCATTGATAGACTTGAGTATCTCAGTCACTTCCTTCTTGCTTCCTTTTGCAGTGAGCTCAATGGTATTGTTGCTTCCGAGTTCATTTAAAAGACTCTCTGCTGTTCCGGAAGCTACCATACGTCCCTTTGCTATTATCATTATCTCATCACATACTTCAGCAACCTCGCTCAGGATATGTGAACTCAGTATAACCGTATGATCCTTCTTAAGCTCTCTGATAAGTTCTCTGATCTCTATTATCTGCTTGGGATCAAGACCAACTGTAGGCTCATCCAAGATGATAACATCAGGATTACCTATCATAGCCTGAGCAAGACCTACTCTTTGCTTATAACCTTTTGACAGATTCTTGATCAGTCTTTTTTGCATATCGGTTATGAAAGTCTTCTTCATGACTTCCTCAACCTGATTCTTTCTCTCCTTTTTATCTACCTTCTTAAGTTCCGTAACGAAATCAAGATATTCCCTTACTGTCATATCCTGATAAAGAGGTGGAATCTCGGGAAGGTATCCTATACACTTCTTTGCTTCCTCTGCATCCTTAAGTATGTCATGACCATCGATCTCCACATCTCCTTCAGTTGCAGCGATATAACCTGTCATGATGTTCATGGTCGTGGATTTACCGGCACCGTTAGGTCCCAGGAATCCATAGACTTTTCCTTTATCGATCTCAAAGGAAAGGTTCTTTACTGCATAATGATCACCATACTTTTTTGATAAGTTGCTAACGCGGATCATATTGTTACTCCTCTCTCCTCATAATTATCCAAAACATCCTGCATATTAATCTATTTCTTAATTGTGTTCTAATTTACAAGATTCTGTGAAAAAAATGTGTTCTTTGTGCAACAAAATTCCATGGCGTACCATGGAATGAACAGATTAGCCAGATTGCTTGAAATGTTCCATGTTTTCACATGGAACACTTAAGCATCTGATTCAATTATTTTACAACGATGTTTACGATCTTGCCGGGTACGTATATCTCTTTTACAACTGTCTTTCCGGCAATAAACTTGGCAACACCTTCAACTTCTTTAGCTTTTGCAAGTGCACTGTCCTTTTCTTCGGTAACCCCGAGAAGAACAGTTCCCTTAACCTTACCGTTAACCTGAACACCGATCTCGATCTCGTTTTCCTTAACGGCTTCGGCATCAAACTCCGGCCATGCTTCATATGCGATGGTGTCATCATGACCAAGTATGCTCCATATCTCCTCACCTACATGAGGACAGATGCATGAAAACATCTTTATGAATCCGTCCGCATACTCCTTGGGGCATGTAGACTTGGTAGCTGTATTCATGAAGATCATCATCTGAGCGATGGCTGTATTGAATCCGAGAGTCTCAAAATCACCTGTGACCTTCTTGACTGTCTGATGATAGAGCTTTTTGAGTGATTCCTTGTTGTTTTCAGCGATATTTGAAGGATCGGTAAAGTAGTTCCATACTCTTCCTATGAATCTTCTTGCGCCTTCAACACCCTGAGGGCTCCACGGCTTGCTGACCTCGAGAGGTCCCATGAACATCTCATAGAGTCTCAATGTGTCAGCTCCGTAATCTCTTACGATATCACTCGGGTTAACAACAAATTCGGGGAATCTCTTACCCATCTTTATGCCGTTCTCACCAAGGATCATACCCTGATGAACAAGTTTCTTAAACGGCTCTTTTACAGGAGACAATCCCTTGTTGTAAAGGAATCTGTTCCATATACGCGAATACATAAGGTGTCCTACGGCATGCTCGGGGCCGCCTATATAAAGGTCTACGGGCATCCAGTGCTTAAGGAGCTCCTGATTTGCAAACTCTTTTTCATTATCAGGATCTATATATCTGAAATAATACCAGCTTGATCCCGCACTTCCGGGCATAGTGGAAGTCTCTCTCTTACCCTTTATGCCGTGATCATTATAATTCTTCCATTCTGTAGCATTTTCAAGAGGAGCTTTTCCGTTCTTTCCCTTATAATCCTCAAGCTCGGGAAGTACAACGGGAAGATCTGCTTCAGGTACAAGATGGATCTTACCGTCCTCTGTGTAAACAACCGGAACAGGCTCGCCCCAGTAACGCTGACGTGCAAATATCCATTCACGGAAGTGATAGTTTACCGTTCTCTTTGCAACGCCCATCTTTTCAAGCTTAACGGTGATGGCTTCCTTTGCATCCTCGACCACCATGCCTGTAAACTCTTCGGAATTGATAAGCGTAAAGCCTTTTCCAAGATAATCATACTTCTCAAGAGCAGCCTCGCTGACATCAGCACCGGGGCCGTCTATTACCTGGATCATATCTATGTTGTGTGCGATAGCATACTCAAAGTCACGCTGATCGTGGCTCGGAACAGCCATAACCGCACCTGTACCGTAAGAAGCAAGTACGAAATCACCTATGAATACTCTTACTTCCTTACCGTTAACAGGGTTTATCGCATGTATACCCTTAAGCTCACAGCCTGATTTGGTCTTGTTGAGCTCGGTCCTGTCCATATCATTCTTTTTAAGTGTCTCTGCAATATATGCATTGACCTCATCCTTATTCTCGATCCTGTCCATGAGACCCTTTACGATATCTCCGTCAGGAGCAAGTACCATGAACGTTATTCCGTAGATGGTCTCTATACAGGTTGTATATATACTGAACTTACCGCCGCCGACTATCTCAAACTCTACTTCCACACCTTCTGAACGTCCGATCCAGTGTCTCTGCATATCCTTGGTAGATTCTGGCCAGTCTATCTCCTCAAGACCCTCAAGGAGCTCATCTGCAAATGCAACCTGGTCGATGACCCATTGCTTCATCATCTTTCTTACAACGGGATATCCGCCACGCTCAGACTTTCCGTCTATAACTTCATCGTTTGAAAGAACGGTGCCAAGTTCCTCACACCAGTTTACAGGCATGTCGATAAGCTTTGCATAACCTGCCTCGTAGAGTTTCTCAAATATCCACTGTGTCCATTTATAGAACTTGGGATCTGAAGTTGCAAGGCACTTAGACCAGTCATAATCAAATCCGAGTTCCTTAAGCTGCTTTGTAAACGTCTTTATATTCTGTTCCGTGAATCCGTTCGGGTGATTTCCTGTCGTTACGGCATACTGCTCAGCCGGAAGTCCGAAGGAATCATAGCCCATGGGATGAAGAACATTGTAGCCCTGCATACGCTTCATACGTGAAACGATATCCGTAGCCGTATAGCCTTCCGGATGACCTGCATGAAGTCCTACTCCCGAAGGATAGGGGAACATATCAAGAGCATAGAATTTGGGCTTTGAAAAATCCCATACATCAGTCTTGAATGTCTGATTTTCCTCCCAGTATTTCTGCCATTTTGCTTCCACCTCATGGTGGTTGTATACTTTTTCCATTTTAATCTCCTTTATGATCAAAGCGCCTTCACGCTTTACTTAGCAATTTTCATTCAAAACGTTGCATATATCAGATACAGGACTGTAAGTGTCACAACTATCTGTATGATAGAAAATCTGTAGACACACTGGGTGTTTGACCATCCCATGTTCTTCCTTACCTGATCATGCAGAGGTGTCCTTGTATTCTTTAGGATATGGATCTTAAAGAATCTTAAAAGCGCTACCTTTATAAGTCCGAGTCCGCCGTCAAGTATCAGTACTATCGATAAGAGCAGATACAAAAACAGGCTTCCGCTCTTTATTGCGGCTATCGCTATCACTATGCCCATGGAACGCGATCCCGCATCTCCCATTAAAAGAATGCTGGGTGTTGCATTAAACCACAGATATGCAAGCAGGCATGTCATAAACAGAATAAGATAATATCCAAGATCATCCCTTGAAGCAAATCTGCTGAACACATAATAACCGCCAAGGGTTATGATGGTCAGTGTTGCCGAAAGTCCGTCCACTCCATCAGCACAGTTTGTTACATTTATGGCTCCCCATACAAGTGCGACTATGAGTATGATCATAAGCCATTCAGGTACGTGGTATGTGACTCCGCCAAACAGTCTGAACGTGATCTGTGACTCATTGAACTTAAGATAATCTGCAGCCACCAGGACTGCGATCAGTAGATCAAGAGCGCCTTTCTTATATTCACCCCAAGGATTTGCTGCCCTGTCATCAAGGTATCCCGAGAGCATGCATGCAAATACCAAAAGAAGATACATGATAAGCTCTGCATTAAGATCGGCAAAGAGCATAGCCGCACACAGGAATACACACACAAAAAACAGACCGGCACCTCTTGGCTTGCCGGCAGAAAGCTTGCCGTCATGAGCAAATTCCCTTCCCTTGTCCGTAGGAAGTTTTTTCATCCCGTACTTGGTCAGAACAAAGGTTGCAAAGAATGCAAATATCACTCCGACAAGTCTTATAAATGTTGTGTTACCTGACATAGAATTTATCATATATTCTCCGTATAGGCATACTACACCAAACCACACTTATCTTATTATATAAGAAATCTGTTATTTTTCAAGTCCGAGCTGATCTGCCTCACATTCATGACATGACGCAAAGAAAGCCCGGAATGATAAACATCCGAGCTCTCTTCTTTGTATAACATATTAACCGAAAGGATCTTATTCTTCCGCAGCGTTCTCTGCAACCTTTGCAGCTCTTGCAGCAACTTCCTTCTCCTGAACATCCGAAGGACACTGCTCATATCTTACAAATTCGTAAGCATATTCACCTGCACCACCTGTCATTGAACGAAGATCCGTACAATAATTGAATATCGTACTCATCGGAACTTCAGCTTCAACGGTCTGTCTTCCGTCAGATGTGGGATTCATGCCAAGCACTCTTCCTCTTCTCTTGTTGAGGTCACCCATAACGTCACCGGTATTTGCATCCGGAACGGTAACCTTAAGACTCATGATGGGCTCAAGAAGTACCGGCTTAGCATCCATGAAGCCTTTTTTGAATGCCTGAATGGTAGCCATCTTGAATGCCATTTCGGAAGAATCAACAGGATGGTAAGAACCATCGTATAAAACTGCCTTTACTCCGACAACGGGATATGCGGCAAGAGGACCTCTCTGAACAGATTCCTGAAGACCCTTTTCAACTGCAGGGAAGAAGTTCTTGGGAACCGCACCGCCGACAACCGTCTGTTCAAACACATAAGCTGTAGAGATGTCTCCGCTGGGTTCGAATGTCATCTTAACGTGACCGTACTGACCGTGACCGCCAGACTGCTTCTTATACTTATACTCTACATCGGATTTCTTGTTGATCGTCTCTCTGTATGCAACCTTAGGCATAGAAAGTTCGATCTTTACTTTATACTCATTTTCAAGACGGCTTGCAACGATATCAAGATGCTGCTCACTCATTCCGTAAAGGAGAAGCTGTGAGTTTTCCGAATCGTTGACGTTCTTAAGCGTCATATCCTCATGCATCATCTTCTGCAAACTCTGGCTGATCTTATCGATATCAGCCTTGTTTACAGCCTTGTATCTTCTGTATGTGTAAGGAACGGGAAGCTCAACCTTGCCGTACTGTATAACATTAGCCTTTGTAGAGAGCGTGTTGCCTGTACGTGCAGCGGTAAGCTTTGCGATGGCACCGATATCACCAGCATGAAGCTCGTTTACTTCAAAAGGCTTGTTGCCCTGAAGAACATAGAGCTTACCGATCTTTTCTTCAACATCCTTATCCTTGTTATAGATCTCATCGCCTGCCTTGAATACACCCGAATAAACCTTTATCAGGCTGTACTTACCGATGAACGGATCAACGATAGTCTTCCAGATGTAAGCACTCTTAGGTTTAGAGAAGTCATAGTTTGCTTCGAATACTTCGTTGGTCTTCATTGAAACGCCGGCAACGGTTCTGTTCTCGGGACTCGGAAGATACTTAACGATATCATCAAGCAGTGTGTAAACACCCTGGCACAGAGTGTTGCTTCCCATTGTCATTGGAACTATCGAACAATCGTTAACGCTTGTTCTTAATGCAGCTCTGATCTCGGCTTCAGTGAATGTCTCACCGCCGAAGTATCTCTCCATGAGATCCTCGCTTGTCTCTGCAACAGCTTCCATAAGAGTATCTCTGCAGATACCGAGGTTTTCTTTATTGTAATCGGGAACATCGCATTCCTTAACTTCTTTTCCTTCCCAGCGATAGCCCTGCTCAGCTATAACGTTTACGTAGCCGACAAACTTCTCGTTCTCTCTTATCGGGAGATGGAAAGGAGCAAGTTTCTTACCGTACTTCGCGGTCAGGTCTTCAACAACCTGTCTGAAAGATGCGTTGTCTATATCCATATTTGAAACATAGATCATGCGGGGGAGTTTGTACTTTTCACAAAGAGCCCATGCCTTCTCTGTTCCGACTTCTATACCTGCCTTACCGTTGACAACTATGATCGCAGCATCTGCAGCACTTGCAGCTTCCTCTGCCTCTCCTGCGAAATCAAAGAATCCGGGAGCATCTATAAGATTTATCTTGCAATCACCCCATTCAAGCGCGATAACGGATGTAGCGATCGAGAAATTCCTCTTGATCTCCTCCTTACCGAAATCACTTATGGTGTTTCCGTCGGAAACCTTACCCATACGTGAGGTAATACCTGCCAGATAGCCGGCAGCTTCAGCCAGTGAAGTCTTTCCGCTACCACCGTGACCAAGCAGAACGACGTTACGAATTTTGTCAGTAGTGTAAATATTCATAAAGTAACCTCCAAGTAGTTTTTGGCTTGTGCCCTATGCGTAATATTCTACTAAATTTTAGACAACTTATCAACATCTTTGTGCAAATTGTAACAATTTTTCGTTCAAAAGTACCATTGTGCGTTCATTGTTGAATTTGTCAGAAAATTGTTTGTAATTAAAGGACATAAAAAACCGACAGAGCATTTAAACCCTGTCGGCTAATAAACCTTATATTCTTACATCTATGTATTCAAACTCACCAGAAAGCTTCATGCGTGCATTCTTTGCGGGAACAAATATACAGTCTCCCTTCCTGAATTCAAGCTGATCTCCTTTATGTGATATGCCGCCGCTTCCATCAAGTATTATAAGAGCAGCAAACGATTCTTCGGTCACTATAAGAACACCGGAATCCTGACACTTCTTGATCCTCACATTGAAGTATTTGCTTTCTTTTCCCGGAATGTATTTATCAAAATCGACGACATCCATGGCCTTGCTGACATCAAGCTTACGCCTGTTGCCGTACTTATCTACACGGTCAAAGTCATATATCCTGTATGTCGAGTTTGAATTCTGTTGAACTTCACAAATAAGACAGCCCGCTCCTATCGCATGGACCGTACCTGCCGGAATAAAATACTTTTCTCCGGGCTTAACCTTGAATCTGTTCAAAAGATCAAGTATCGTTCCGTTTGCTGTGGCTTCCTTAACTTCCTTATCGGTGACATCCCTGTTGAATCCCAGGTAAATATATGAATCTTCATCGCAGTCTATGATATACCAGAACTCGCTCTTTCCGTATTCATTCTCATGGACCAGTGCATATTCATCCCCGGGATGAACCTGTATGGAAAGATCCTTCTTTGCATCTATGAGCTTTATCATCAACGGAAAATGATTAAGTCCCTGATATTTCCATCCGAGAGCATCCTCACCGATGTGATCAAGATAATCTCCGAACAAAAGTCCGTCAAATCTTCCCGATGATACGGTACTTTGACCATCGGGATGGGCTGAAAGCTCCCAGCTCTCAGCAAGAGGTGTAAGCTCGGTCTTTTTCTTATAGAGCTTTTTGAGCCTGTTTCCTCCCCACAGATAATCCTTGTATGCAGGCTTTAATAGTACAAAAGGATCTATCTCGAATCCGAGATCCTTTTCGGACATATCCTTGCTCTCAACAGAAATGATATCATCGTTTCTGTTCTCTGCACCGAGAGAAGTCTCTATAAATATCAGATTATCTTCACTTATGCAGCTTATCTGGTGTTCAGTCTGTTCCGGTATGGATAAGATATCACCGGGATTTAGAATGACCGATGAGTCACCAACGACAGCCTTGCATCTTCCGCTTACAACATTTATATTCTCTGTCTTTCTCGCATGCTTATGAAGGTATATGGTCTTACCGGGTATCACGGAAACCTTTCTTACCTGATATCCTTCGTTCACATCTTCACTGATTATCTCGTAGCTGCCCCATTTCCTATAGTAGAGCGGGCTCTTATTGAAATAATCCCAAAGATCCCTGCTCTCAAGGATTATCTCCTTAAGATCGTTTGACTGCCCTTTCTCACCTATATATACGGCATCATCCGTATTAACGACCAAAACATCCTTAAGATGATTGACCATGACAAGCTTTTTGTCACATCTGTTTATTACGGTGGTATTCTCACATCTGTTTGAGATAACGGGATCACGTTTGCCGTTTGTTCCGATGACCATCGCATCCTGAAGAGCGACATTTTCTAGATCATCCAGACCTCCGACATCCTGCCAGTCAAAATCACAGTATACGACCTTGCAGTTCCCGTCGACGTTAATAAGGATATTTTCCATGTTTACATGAGGAAGTTCCTTTAAAACATCGCTGCTGTAGTATACATAGTTACCCTTTATCGTCTTGTATGTATAAGCTTTTTCACAAAGCTCCTTCATCTTCGGATCGGTCTTTGAAAGCTCATTTAGAAAATCACCGTTGCGGTACATATACATACCCGCATTGATGTAATAATTTCCCGCACTCTTAAAAGACATCGCCTCCAGCTCATTTGGTGATGATATGAAATCTATGATGTCATTCTCACTGTACTGAATATACTCGTATCTGGTATCGGGACTTATTATATCCATTCCAAATGCGACCATATTTCCTTTTTCGGCAAGCTCTCTTGCTTTAAGTATGCTGTTTTTATACTTTGTTCCGGAGATAAGCTGGTCGGAAGCGACCACAAAGATCATCTCAGACTGTGCAAGCTGAAGACTTGATAACACAACCGCGGGTGCAGTGCCGTGTCCCGTCTCTTCAAATATGCATCTGTAGGTAAGACCTTTGAAAGCCTTCATCTGATCTTCTATGATAGACTGAAAATCCTGATTCGTGATAATAATAAACTCATCACAAAAAGCCATATTTCTGGCTATCGTCTCCTGAAATATGGAATGATTGTTCTTTATTTTGATGAACTGTTTGGGATAATTCTTTCTTGATAATGGCCACATGCGGTCTCCGCGACCGCCGGCCAGCAATATGCATTTCATTTAATCTACTTCTTCGTCAGCTCTTCAACCTGCTGATATATCTCAATTCTCTTTGAATCCATATCAGGCATTCCGACGAAGATAGCTCCGTATTCGAAATAATCCTCATGCATCTCTATTCTTACTACTTCAAGAAAAGCATGTATGACTTCCTTTGTCCATATGGTAAGGAAACCCTCATAAATACCACCTATGGTAAGCGGCTCAGTACAGTTGAACCCCACACCCGCCTTTGATATATCGCATACCTCGATGGAAACCTCTTTATGAGCACTTCCGTCAAGCTGCTTTAAGACAAGCTTAGATTTGAGTTCTGTTCTGTTGTAACGTCTCTTTTCCATAAATTGCTATACCCTCTGATAATTGTTTGTTAACGACAACTACAATTTAATAATACATAAAAAATCGCAGTTTAACAATAGTATGTAAAAAACTGTATCTATTTAACCACAGTGTCGTCGTTTGTTATGAACATGGCATCACCGAATGAAAAGAATCTGTATCTCTCATTAACAGCGATCCTGTATGCCTCAAGGACATTTTCTCTGCCGGCAAGTGCCGATACCAGCATGATAAGAGTCGATTCGGGGAGATGAAAGTTCGTTATAAGACAATCCAAAACCTTAAACTTATATCCGGGATAAATGAATATACTCGTATCTCCGTTAGACGGCTTTATAAATCCGTCATCGTCTGCCGCGCTCTCTATCGTCCTGCAGCTGGTCGTTCCGACGCATATGACTCTGTGACCGTTTTTCTTTGCGTTGTTGATCTTGTCTGCAGCTTCTTTATCTATGCTGTAATACTCGGTATGCATATGATGCTTTGTGACATCATCTACCTTAACCGGTCTGAATGTACCGAGTCCGACATGAAGAGTGACATATGCTATATCAACTCCCATCTTGCTTATCTTATCCAAAAGATCATTCGTGAAATGAAGTCCCGCTGTCGGAGCCGCAGCACTTCCCTCGTACTTTGCATAAACAGTCTGGTATCTGTTCTTATCCTCAAGCTTATGAGTTATATAAGGAGGAAGAGGCATCTCGCCGAGTTTATCTAAAACCTCTTCAAATATACCCTCATATTCAAACTCTACTATTCGGTTGCCTTCTTCTAAAACTTCCTTTATCTCACACTTTAGTGAACCGTCACCGAAAACCGCTCTCGCACCGGGTCTTAATTTCTTTCCCGGCTTTACAAGAGTCTCCCATCTGTTTGCATCTATCCTTTTTAAGAGAAAGACTTCAACGGCAGCTCCCGTATCTTCTTTAACTCCCAAAAGTCTTGCAGGGATGACCTTTGTATTATTGAGTACCAGACAGTCACCTGGCTTAAGATAATCCGTGATGTCTTTAAAGACCTTATGTGTTATCCTTCCGTTATCCCTGTTTAAAACAAGAAGTCTCGATGAGCTTCTGTCTTTAAGAGGATCCTGAGCGATCAGTTCTTCGGGAAGATCATAATAAAAATCCGATGTTTTCATACTAACAATTCTTTAGGAAAGCCACATATCCGCACTTTGCTTCGTACAGATCGGCTTTGCTGATGCACTCCCACGGAGCATGCATGTTAAGGACAGGCACTCCGCAGTCTGTCACATTCATTCCGTATAAGGCAAGTATATATGCAATGGTTCCGCCGCCGCCTACATCAACCTTTCCAAGTTCACCGGTCTGATAGGTTACCTTGTCTGCTTCAAATACAGAACGAAGTTTTGCAAGATATTCCGCATTGGCATCGTTTGAACCGGATTTTCCTCTCGCACCGGTATATTTCTCAAGTACGATACCATGACCGAGTTTTGTTGCATTCTTCTTATCAAAGCTTGATGCAAATGTGGGATCGAAAGCCGCATTAACATCACTTGAGAGCATGTTTGAATTTGCAAGACATCTTCTGAGAGCCAGATCGGAATACTGACCGCACAGATTGATGATCTCGGCAACAACATTTTCAAAGAAGCGTGAACGCATGCCTGTAGCACCCACAGAACCTATCTCTTCCTTGTCGACAAGTATGCAGCATGTTGTCTTGTCACAGTTTCCTGCTTCGATAAGAGCCTTGTAACTCGGGAATGCACATACCCTGTCATCATGACCGTATCCGAGTATTAAGCTTCTGTCAAAGCCTACGTCTCTTGAACGACCTGCGGGAACGACTTCGATCTCTGCGGATTTGAAGTCATCCTCTTCTATATCATAATTATCTTTAAGAAGCTTGAGTATATTTGCCTTTACAGCTTCCTTTTCTTTATCCTTTGCATCCTTGTTCTGTGAAAGAGGCATGCTTCCGACTATAACGTCAAGCTGGTCACCTTCGATCACTTTGGATGCCTTCTTGTCCATCTGCTCGCCGGCAAGATGTATCAAAAGATCAGAGATAAAGAATACCGGATCATCCTCGTCCTCACCGATATTTATCTCAACCGTGGTAAGATCCTTCTTTACCACAACCCCGTGGAGTGCAAGAGGAAGAGTTACCCACTGATACTTCTTGACACCGCCGTAGTAATGAGTGTCAAGATATGCGATCTCCGTATCCTCATAAAGCGGATTTCCCTTAAGATCAAGTCTGGGAGAATCAATATGAGCACCTAAAATGTTCATACCGTTTTCAAGAGGCTGTTTTCCTATATTGAACATGATCACAGCCTTGTTCATGTTAACGGCATATACCTTGTCGCCTGCTTTAAGCTTTTTATTTGAATCGATCAACTTCTTAAGCTCAACAAAGCCTGCCTTCTCGATCTCATTGACGATAAGATCGGTACATTCTCTCTCAGTCTTTCCGTTATCCAAAAAATCGCGATACTCTTTTGCAAAGGTATCTATAGCCTTAACCTTTTTCTGGTTGGCTTCACTCCATACATTCTTATCCATCATTATGCCCTCAGTTCAATTCCCATGCTCTCAAGACCATTAAGGATCTTCTTCATGGCACCGTTGATATCCTCCTCATTCAGAGTTCTGTCTTTTGCTCTGAATGTAATGTTATAAGCAACTGACTTGTAGCCTTCCTTTATCTGGCTTCCCTCATAGATATCAAAGAGATTAAGGCTCTCCAAGATCTTGCCTCCGCGCTGCGTAATCATGGTCTCTATCTGACCTACCATTATCTCTTTGGGAACTACCATTGAGATATCTCTGCTAACAGCAGGATACTTTGCAAGTCCTACATACTTTCTCTCAAATGATGCGAAAGGAAGTACATTGGGCATATCTATAACAGCCACATAGGTCTTTGTTCCAAGCTCATAATTGTCAGCAACCTCAGGATGGATCTCACCAAGATAACCAAGTACGCTGCCCTGATATTTGATTATAGCCTGTCTTCCGGGATGAAGGAAATTCTTTTGAGCATTAGGATCATACTCGATCTTTCCGTTAATGCCTATAGCATCGAAGAACTCTTCGACAACACCCTTCATGCCATAGAAATCAATATCGCCGTAACCGCCGAGTGTAAACTGCATACGCTCATCGGGAAGCTTCTCAAGAGGAAGCTTATCTGCTATATATATATTTCCCATCTCATAGAGACGTACATTTGCATTTCTTCTGTTATAGTTTGTAGAGAGCGATGTGAGCATACCGTTTAATGAGATGGTCCTCATTATAGAGAAGTCCTCACCCAAAGGATTTGATATAACGATCGCATTTCTTATAGGATCGTTCTCATCAAGCAGTAGCTTGTCATATACCTTGGGGCTTTCAAAGCTGTAACACATGCCCTGAGAGAATCCGCAGTACTGTGCAACCTGACGTGCGATAGCTTCAACACGAAGTTTAAACGGAAGCTTACCTGTTGTTGCTTCGCCGCTGGGAAGTGTGCTGGGTATCTTATCATATCCGTAGAATCTTGCAACTTCCTCTGCAAGGTCTGCTATGCCTTCAAGATCCTGACGGAATGAAGGGATGACTATCTCACTGTTTGCTTCATCGTAAACAAGCTCAAGCTTTTTGAATATCTTAAGCATTGTATCAGCATCTATATCGGTTCCGAGAAGTTCATTTATCCTCTCGGGTCTGAATTTGATCCTGTTAAGTTCCTTTAAGGGCTCGCATACATCAACAACACCGCTTACAACCTCACCGCAGCCAAGCTCCTCTATAAGAGAACAAGCACGGTTGATCGCATCAAGTGCATTCCTTGGATCAAGGCCCTTTTCAAACTTGCCTGAAGCATCGGTCCTGAGTCCCAATCTCTTTGCGCTCTTTCTTACGTTCGCACCGTTAAATGTTGCCGACTCAAAGCATACGGTCTTAACGTCATCGGTGATCTTTGAATTCTCACCACCCATGATACCTGCTATACCGATAGCCTTTGATGCATCGTTTATCATAAGCATCTCGCCGTCAAGCTTTCTTTCCTGACCGTCAAGAGTCATGAAAGTATCTCCGTCATTTGCTCTCTTTACTATGATCTTTTTGCCATCGATGGTATCAAGATCATATGCATGCATGGGCTGGCCGTACTCTTCCATCACATAGTTTGTGATATCAACAAGGTTGTTGATCGGTCTGATACCGCTTGCTGCAAGTCTTCTCTGCATCCACTCGGGAGACGGAGCTATCTTTATATTCTTAACTACGCGAGCGCAGAATCTGGGACACATATCTGTATCCTTTACTTCAACGCTTATATAATCTTCGATCTTATCAGAGCACTCATTCACCTTTACCTCGGGTGCTATGAAAGGCTTGTCAAATGTTGCCGCAGCTTCTCTGGCAATACCCAGAACACTGTAGCAGTCAACTCTGTTGGATGTGATCTCATATTCGAAAACAGTATCATGAAGTCCTAATACTTCAATGGCATCCGCACCGACTTTAGTATCTTCAGGGAAGATATATATACCGTTTTCAGGTGCTTCAGGATACATGTTTCTGTCGGAACCGAGCTCTTCGATGGAACACATCATACCGAAGCTCTCAACTCCTCTTAACTTGCCGTTCTTTATAACAATACCGTCTTCCGGAAGCGGACCGCCGTCATGACCGCCTGCAACCTTTCCTCCGTCGATAACAACGGGAACCTTGTCGCCGACCTTTACGTTAGGTGCGCCCGTTACTATCTGAAGCTTCTTATCACCAAGATCGACCTGGCATACAATAAGCTTGTCGGCATCGGGATGTCGCTCGATGGAAAGAATCTGTCCTACATAGATATCCTTAAGATTCTTATCCAAACATTCATATGTTTCAACCTTTGTACCGCTGAGCGTCATCGCATCAAGGTATTCCTGAGGAGTGCAATCAAGCTCAGGTACATAGGCTTTTATCCAAGATAATGCTGTATTCATACGGTTAACTCTCCTAATAAATTAAAACTGCTTCAAGAATCTTGCATCGTTCTCATACAAGAGTCTCATGTCATCTATCTCATACTTAAGGAGCGCTATACGCTCAAGTCCTATACCAAATGCAAATCCCGTATATTCCTCGGGATCGATCTTGCTCATCTTTAATACATTGGGATGAACCATACCGCAGCCAAGTATCTCTATCCAGCCAGTTCCTTTACAGAAACGGCATCCTTCACCGCCGCACTTAAAGCAGCTTATATCCATCTCGGCAGAAGGCTCGGTGAAGTTGAAGTGATGAGGTCTGAACCTTACCTTCGTATCCGCACCGAAGAGCTCCTTTGAGAACTCGGCAAGTGTGCCTTTAAGATCGGCAAACGTTATGTGCTTGTCTATTACAAGACCTTCTATCTGATGGAATGAGGGTGAGTGAGTCGCATCGACTTCATCCGATCTGAACACTCTTCCGGGTGCGATCATACGGATGGGAAGCTTTCCCTGTTCCATAACGTGTACCTGCGTACCGCTGGTCTGTGTACGAAGAAGGAAATCTCCGTTTATATAGAAAGTATCCTGCTCATCCTTTGCCGGATGGTCTGCAGGTATGTTTAACGCTTCAAAGTTATAATAATCAGTCTCTATCTCAGGACCTTCGACAACCTCATATCCCATACCGATGAAGATCCTCTGTACTTCTTCCATAGCTATAACATTGGGATGAGAATGTCCTACCTGGTTTTTCTTTGCAGGCAGAGTAACATCAATGACTTCAGCTTTCATCTGAGCTTCACGCTTGATGTTTTCCATCTTTTTGATAGCCTGTTCCAAAACCTTCTCTATCTCGGCTCTTGTCTCATTGACAAGCTGTCCTACCTTGGGACGGTCTTCAGGCGCCACATCTTTCATACTCTTTAAAACAGCCGTGAGTTCGCCCTTCTTGCCAAGGAAATTGACCTTGATCTCGTTGAGCTTCTCAAGAGCATCACTGTTCTCGATCTGTCTGATCGCTTCCTGTCTTATCTGTTCAAGTTTTTCATTCATAACTCAAAACCCTTTCATATCTATTTGGTCATGCCAACTTTAATATTCTATACTTTTGTTACCAATATATCAAGTGTTTACGCCTTTTCTTTGGGGCTCATCGCCGACTTTATGACACTTCCGAAGTAGCGGTTTAGATTAGCACCTATGAGCAGTATATACATACACACATACATCCAGATCATCAAAAGGATCGGTGTGCTTAAACTGCCGTATACACTGAAGCCTTCGGAATAATCAAGATAAAGCGCATATCCCCATGATATCACCGACCAGCCTATCGCTGAAAAAGCGGCTCCCGGTATCTGGTATCTAAGCTTAAGCTTCTTATTCGGAAGAAAGGTGTAAAGCAATACAAAAAACAGTGTAAGAAATCCCCATACTACCAGGAATCTTAAGTTTCCTATGATGCCGAAATACTCAGCTAGCTTCGGTGCCAGCCTCCTTATATATCCCACAAAGTTCTCACCTGCTATGATCATTCCGAAGCACATGAAAAGCATTATAAGCATGAGTACCGAATAAAAGGAAGCCCTGATACGCACAAAGACTATATTTCTGTCTTCAGTCACCTCGTTTGCGGTATTAAGACCCATCATCATTCCCCACATTCCTTTTCCCGCAGACCATAACATTACTATGATAGCTATCGGCAGTATACCCTGTGACTGATTGTATACCTGCGATACGAGGTCTTCTATGATGTTGTCGATAAATCCCGGAGTAAACTGCTCGAGAGTGCTTACTACCATCTCCTCCGTAAAGGGAAGATACGACAGTATGACGGTCCCTATCAGTAGTATTGGAACAACAGACAGCAAAAAGAAGAAGGCCATTGAAGAAGCGTACGCTCCTATATTGTCCCTCTGCAGCTGCTTTCCGAATGTGTAGAATATAAGATAAAGTCGTTTGATCATAAAGTCTCACTTCTCTTTTGTTTCTTCACGATTATATACTTTTTTCATAAAAAAATGAAGTATCGAAGACAAAAGAAAAAGTGGCTTAACTTTAAGCCACTTGAAATATTCTCCCTCGATTGGTCCCAAGAGTGTTCCTGAATTTTGACTCCTAGCTAAGGCTAGGTGGGCGACCGCAACTTAAGCGTCTGTCTTCCACTGCACATTCGGAGGCCTGACATGTTCTTAAGCGATATAGGAATCCCGTTTAAAGTAGATGTAGGTTCAAAATGTCAGGATAAATCCCTCTCGGGTAAGGTTATTATAACAAATTATGTTGAAAAAATCAATAGCCAAAGTTATGTCAACATTCATATTTTGTCTTAATAATCCGTATTTCACATATTATTATCCATCGTGTTTTATTCAGTTGGTTTTAATTCAAATCATTTTTATTCAAATCGTTTTTATTCAAATCATTTTGAACAAAAATCACGTTGCTTTCCAAATTTAAATACTGGTCCAATATTTTCCCATCAGTCAATTGCCAAAAATGACAATCAACACACACTGTGATAAAATATCCCCATGCGTAAATTAATGATAATACTAACAACAATCACATTACTCTCATTGACCTCCTGCGGCAAGGATAAGACTGAGGAAACTAAAGAAGCAGTCGTAGAACCTGTCGCTCCAACCGTCGAAGTCATAGAAGATAAGGATTTGACGGAACAGACAGATGAGCCCCAAAGTACCGAAAGCCGGATATGCGAGCTTCTCAATCTAAGATATGCTTCATCTTCTGCTCCCGAAGGCGGTTTTGTTCCTTCGGATATAAAGATCATAAACGTTTCCAGGGCAGATAACGATACCGTATTCGAAGCACTGTGTCACAGTTCTGTTTATGATGAGGATTTCAGGGTTTATGTTTTCGACAAAAAGGATCAGCTTACCGATGATTATGCCAAACTGCTTATCGGCGAATATATAGAAGCCGATATAGCCGATGTTATGAGTTCATATTCAGGCAAAAACATATCTGACAGGCGTTTTGTCTATGAGATGAGTGATAGGGCGTATATCGACAAAGAATCGGTAAATGACTATTTAACAAAGACCGACAGTCATCTCATACTTGAGATCGATTGTACAAAAGGTCTTACAAAAGATGATGTTTCGGCTCTTAAAGATCTTTGTGAAGAATTTAAAAACAGAGGATATAACTTTACCCTAAACTGCAACACGCCTGATGAAAAGATCGTAATGTATCACGATCCCAGACACGAGACTTATATAACCGATGATCAGTGGTCTCAGCTAACGGTAAGCGTTGAGGATACACAGACTGAAGAAAATAAAGAAGTGACTGTACAGACCTATGATCCAAACAACCAGAGCAACGTGATCGTCATAGATGCCGGCCATCAGCTAAAAGGCAATTCCGAAAAGGAACCGATAGGCCCAGGGGCTAGCGAGACCAAAGCCAAGGTCACCGGAGGTACTGCTGGAGTTGCAAGCGGTCTTACGGAATATGAACTTAATCTTATAGTTGCAAAAAAGCTTGAAGCCATCCTTAGCGCCAGGGGCTATACGGTAATAATGGTAAGGACCCAGAATGATGTGAACATCAGTAACAGTGAAAGGGCAAAAGTTGCCAATGACAACAATGCAGCCGCCTTTATACGAATACATGCAAACGGTTCCGAAAATCCTTCAGCAAACGGTGCGATGACCATATGTCAGACCGCAAACAATCCGTATAACGGTCAGCTGGCTCCTCAAAGCAAACTTCTTTCAACATGCGTCCTTGATTCTCTTGTCTCATCCACGGGTTGTAAAAAGGAACGTGTATGGGAGACGGATACTATGAGTGGCATAAACTGGTGCACGGTTCCCGTTACCATCGTAGAGATGGGATATATGACAAATCCCGATGAGGATCTTAAGATGGCGACCAATGACTATCAGGATCTTATAGCAGAAGGTATCGCCAACGGCATAGATTCATATATGGCAAACAGATAATGAAATTAGTAAAGGGAGATCGTAATGATCTCCCTTGGTTTATATCTGATAAAAATCTTATCTCTCGCACTCTCTCAATATCTTAAGGAATGCATTTGTATTATCCGTTATATCCCCTTTAAAGATAGACGAACCAGATACTATGACATTGGCACCTGCCTCAAGTATCATCTTTAGATTTTCCCTGCATATTCCGCCATCAACTTCGACATCTATATCAAGGCCGCGATCTTTTATGATCTTTCTTGTCTGTCTTATCCTGTCCGTGGCATCTTCCATATACTTCTGTCCGCCAAGTCCCGGTTCAACACTCATGATAAGTATCATATCGGTATATTCAAGATACGGTATTATCTCTTCCACCTTTGTCGCAGGCTTGATGGAAAGTCCCGCTTTGCATCCGCACTCTCTTATCTTTTTAAGAGTTGCGGCTACATCCTTGCAGGCTTCCAGATGGACCGTTATTATATCGGCTCCCGCTTTTGCAAAGTCTTCAATGCATTTGATGGGATCTACTATCATCAGATGAACATCAAATGTTATATCAGTGCACTTTCTTATGCTCTCGACAACACACTGACCGAAGCTCAGCCTCGGAACAAATACACCGTCCATTACATCGATATGCAGATATTTTGCACCCGCGTCAGCGGTCTTTGCTATATCTTCACCAAGCTTTGCCACATCCGCGGCAAGTATTGATGGTGCAAGTATGTTCATGAAAACCTCCTGTCCCCTTCTCCCGATAAAAAAGTGGCAAAGTTAATTGCCACTTTTAAGTTCATTATCAGATGTTTGCCAAAACAGTCTCAGCAACTCCCTTGCCGTCAAGACCGTACTTCTCAACAAGTGCACCTGCAGGACCTGACTCGCCGTATACATCCTTCATACCGATCTTAACAACCTTTGTAGGAGCATTTGCTGCAAGGCAGTCGCATACAGCACTTCCGAGTCCGCCGATTATGCTGTGTTCTTCAACAGTAAATACCTTGCCGGTCTTCTTTGCTGAAGCTATAACAATCTCCTCATCGAGAGGCTTGATCGTATGGATATTGATAACGTCTGCTTTGATACCCTTCTCTTCAAGGATTTTTGCAGCCTGCATTGCGGAATCAACACAGATACCTGTTGCGATGATAGTAACATCATCTCCGTCTGCAAGCTTAACACCTTTTCCGATCTCAAACTTGTAATCCGGTCTGTCGTTTATTACCGGAACGGCAGCACGTCCGAATCTCAAGTATACAGGTCCCTGCATCTCAAGAGCGGCTCTTACTGCAGCCTTTGCTTCAATATCATCACTGGGAACGATAACCGTCATGCCGGGTATTGTTCTCATAAGAGCGATATCCTCGTTACACTGATGTGTTGCACCGTCTTCACCTACAGTGATACCTGCATGTGTTGCACCGATCTTAACATTAAGATGAGGATAACCTATAGAGTTTCTTACCTGTTCAAAGTTTCTTCCTGCTGCGAACATAGCAAATGAAGAAACAAAAGGGATCTTACCGCAGGTAGCAAGGCCTGCAGCGATACCTGTCATGTTACACTCGGCGATACCGCAGTCGATATGTCTGTCGGGATATGCCTTCTTAAATGTACCTGTCTTTGTTGCGCCTGCAAGGTCGGCATCGAGTACAACCAGATTGGGGAAGTCCTCGGCACATGCTACCAGCGCATTACCATAGCTTTCTCTTGTAGCGATCTTGTCACCCATTTTAGTTGCCCTCCTTTAACTGTTTATCTATAGCCTCAAGGTCTGCCATAGCTGTTGCGTACTCTTCATCGTTTGGAGCTTTTCCGTGCCATCCGGCATTGTTCTCCATGAAGCTTACGCCCTTACCCTTAATAGTCTTCATAATGATGGCTGTGGGCATTCCCTTGCAGTCTCTTGCTGCCTTGAGCGCGTCTCTTATCTGATCAAAATCATGACCGTCTATGTTAATTACATTAAAGTTGAATGCTTCAAACTTCTTATCTATCGGATAAGGTGAACATACATCCTCGATCTTACCGTCTATCTGAAGACCGTTGTTATCAACTATAACAACAAGGTTGTCGAGCTTACGTGCTCCTGCGAACATTGAAGCTTCCCAAACCTGACCTTCCTGGATCTCACCGTCACCAAGAAGCGTGTATACTCTGTAATCCTTATTATCAAGCTTTCCTGCAAGTGCCATACCTACAGCTGCAGATATGCCCTGTCCGAGTGAACCTGATGACATATCAACACCGGGAGTCTCCTGCATGCAGGGATGTCCCTGAAGGTAAGAACCCAGTTTACGAAGAGTTGTAAGATCCTCAACAGGGAAATATCCTCTGTTTGCAAGAACCGAATAAAGACCGGGTGCAGTGTGACCCTTTGACAGTACAAAACGGTCTCTGTCTTCTTTCTTGGGATTCTTGGGATCGATATTCATCTCTTCAAAATAGAGAAATGTAAACATATCTGCTGCAGAGAGTGATCCTCCAGGATGTCCGGCTTTCGCACTGTGAACAGATGTAACGATGCCCTTACGAACTTCGTTTGCTTTTTGCTTAAGTTCCAAATTGGTCATTGTTTTTCTAACTCCTTCTCAATAGTAAGTCGCTTACGCGCTCCCAAATACATACAAAACACTTAATCATTTTAACACATGAAAATGCTATAAACAATAAAAAAGTTCACGAGCACTTAATAAAAATCCGACTCAGTTTTTTATAGTTCTAATTCTGTCCGTAGTAAGCATTTTCGCCGTGTTTTCTGTAATAATGCTTATCCATAAGCTCCTGAGGTGCGGGCTTAACCTGCGGATTGATAAGTTCCGTCCACATCGCCATCTTTGCGACCTCTTCAAGGACTACCGCATTGTGCACGGCATCCATGCAGTCCTTGCCCCAGATGAACGGTCCGTGATTCTTGCACAGACACGCAGGAACACTCATGACATCAAGATCTCTTCTGATAAATTCATTGACTATCAGATGTCCCGTATTTGCTTCATAAGCATCTTCTATCTCACCCTTTGTGAGACATCTGAAACACGGAACAGCTCCGTAGATATAATCCGCATGCGTTGTTCCGTAACAGGGTATATCTCTTCCTGCCTGAGCAAAGCTTGTCGCATAAGAGCTGTGTGTATGTACTATTCCGCCTATCTCCGGAAATGCCTTGTAGAGCTCAAGGTGTGTGGGTGTATCGGAAGAAGGATTGTAATCTCCTTCGATCTTGTTTCCGTCAAGATCCATGACTACCATGTCATCGGGAGTCATCACATCATATTCAACACCGCTCGGCTTTATTACAAACAGTCCCCTGTCCGCATCCATGCCGCTGACATTTCCCCATGTGAATGTAACAAGTCCGTACTTTGGCAGAAGCATATTTGCTTCATAGACTCTCTCTTTTAATTCTTCTAACATCGTCCCCTCCTGTTATATGCTCTCAACTGCAGCCTTTTCTATCTCAAGACCTGCCATGTAACGCTTCATGAACTTGTCAAATCCTTCAACCATAGCCTTGTCGGGCTCCAGAGTGCTGCCCTTCTGACCTGCAAAGATCTTATTGTTAAGATAATCCTCAAGGCTCTCATTATCCTCCTTAAGAGCCATATAAGATGCAAGGATGGCCATACCCCAGGGACCGCCTTCTCCTGCCGTCTCCATTACCGAAACAGGGCTGTTGATAGCTGCAGCAAGTACTGCCTGGCCTACACCCTTTGTCTTAAAGAGTCCGCCGTGACCGTACATGTTGTCAACCTTCACGCCCTCTTCCTTAAGCAAAAGATCAAGTCCCGACTTTAAGGCTGCAAGTGAGCTGTATATATGCATACGCATGAAATTGGGCAATGTAAAGCTGTCGGTAGCCTTTCTTACAACCAATGGTGCTCCATCATCAAATCCGGTTACAGGTTCGCCTGAGAAATAGTTGTATGAGATAAGTCCGCCGCAGTCATCATCACCGTCAAGCGCTGCTTCAAAAAGCTTTGTGTAAAGAGTATTCTTGTCCACATCGCATCCGAACAGCTTTAAGTTCTGGTCAAAGAGATTTACCCATGCATTTATGTCGGATGTACAGTTGTTGCAGTGAACCATAGCAACAAGCGCTCCGTCAGGAGTCGTAACAAGATCTATCTGAGGATAAACCTTTGAAAGATCCTTCTCAAGAACTACCATCGCAAATACACTGGTTCCTGCTGATGTATTACCTGTACGCTTTCCAACACTGTTTGTAGCAGTCATACCTGTTCCCGCATCACCTTCGGGAGGTGCGAGTTTTATGCCCGCTTCAAGATCACCTTGAGGATCAAGGAGTTTTGCACCTTCAGCGGTCAGAACGCCTGCCTCTTCACCTGCTGACAAAGCCTTCGGAAGGATGTTACCAAGTTTGAGAGAATAACCCTTTCCTGCAACCAGCTCGTCAAATATATTTATCATCTTCCGATCGTAATCACCTGTGGAAATATCTATGGGAAACATTCCGGATGCATCACCCACACCGAGGACCTTTTGGCCCGTCAGTTTCCAGTGAACGTATCCTGCAAGTGTCGTGAAGAAATCAACCTGAGGTATATGTTCCTCTTTGTTAAGGATAGCCTGATAAAGATGAGCAATGCTCCATCTCTGAGGAATGTTGTAATCAAATGCCTTTGTAAGTTCAACGGCTGCCTGCTCGGTTATCGTGTTTCTCCATGTTCTGAAAGGAACAAGCAGATTTGCATCCTTGTCAAAAGCCAGATATCCGTGCATCATTGCGGATATTCCGAGTGCACCGAAACCTGTAAGCTTAACACCGTATTTGTCATTTACATCTTTCTTTAACTTAGAATAGCAGTCCTGTATTCCGTTCCATACATCATCCATTGAATAAGTCCATACTCCGTTTTCGAACTTATTCTCCCACTCATGATCGCCTCCCGCGATCGGCGTTCCTTTCTCATCTACAAGAACTGCTTTGATCCTTGTCGAACCAAACTCAATACCCAGATAAGTCTTTCTGTCCAAAATCCTGTCTTTGATCTCCATGTAACCCTCCTGTGTAATATATTAAATCTAACCGGCAATAGAGTTTCCGGTATAAAGTTGATAATACTTTCCTTTTTGCTCTATCAGTTCATCATGCGTTCCGCGTTCGATGATCCTTCCGTTTTCAAGGACCATGATGGCATTTGCATTCCTTACCGTTGACAGCCTGTGGGCTATGACAAAGCTCGTCCTTCCGTTCATAAGCTTATCCATACCGCTTTGTACGATCCTCTCGGTACGCGTATCTATGGAACTTGTAGCTTCATCAAGTATAAGGACCGGCGGATTTGCGATGGCTGCCCTTGCGATCGCAAGAAGCTGTCTCTGTCCCTGGCTTAGGCTTCCTCCGTCACCTTTGATAACTGTATTGTAGCCTTCGGGCAGTCTTCTTATAAAGCCGTCGGCATTTGCAAGTTTTGCGGCTGCTATGACTTCCTCATCGGTGGCATCGAGCTTTCCGTATCGGATATTGTCAGCAACAGTACCTGTAAACAGGTGAGTATCCTGCAAAACCATTCCTAGACTGTGTCTCAGATCATCTTTCTTTATCTTGTTGATATTTATACCGTCATATCTTATCTTGCCGTCCTGGATATCGTAGAAACGGTTTATAAGATTGGTTATCGTTGTCTTGCCGGCACCGGTAGATCCTACAAATGCTATCTTCTGACCGGGTTTTGCAAACAGCTTGATATCATGAAGGACCATCTTGTCATCATTGTATCCGAAGTCCACTCCGTCAAATACGACATCTCCTTTCAGCTCGATATAATCGGTCGTTCCATCAGCCTTATGGAAATGCTTCCATGCCCATCTTCCGGTCTTTTCCTCGCACTCTGTCAGTCTGCCGTCAACTTCCTTTGCGTTAACAAGAGTAACATACCCTTCATCAACCTCAGGTTTTTCATCCATTATCTTGAATATCCTGTCAGCACCCGCCATAGCCATAACGATCGCATTGGCCTGCATGCTCACCTGGTTGATGGGCATATTGAAACTCTTATTGAATGACAGGAAACTTACAAGTGCGCCTATGGTAAGTCCGGTGTATCCGTTTATTGCTAAAAATCCACCGAATATCGCACAAAGGACATAACTTAAGTTACCTATTTGGGCATTCATCGGCATCATGATATTTGCATATCCGTTAGCTTTGAAAGCGCAGTCCCCAAGCTCATCATTTATCTTCGTGAAACCGCTTATGGCTTCCTGTTCGTGACAGAATACCTTTACGACCTTCTGACCGGTTATCATCTCTTCAATGTAACCGTTTACGCTACCTAAAGCCTTTTGCTGCTTCATGAAGAACTTGCCGCTCATCTTTGCTGTCTTCGCCGTAACAAAGAGCATGAAGAAGATCATTACAACAGTAAGTATCGTGAGCGGTATGCTTAGGATGCACATGCTTATGAATACGCTGACTATGGTAAACGATGCATTGACGATCTGCGGCAGTGACTGGCTTATCAGCTGTCTTAAAGTATCGATATCATTGGTATAAACACTCATGATATCTCCGTGAGTGTGACTGTCAAAGAATCTGATCGGCAGACGCTCCATATGCTCAAAGACATCATTTCTGATGTTACGCATAACACCCTGCGTCACGCTTACCATTATCCTGTTTTGTGTATAGTTGCATATGACACCTGCGGCGTAAAAGCATGCAACCCTGCCAATCGCATGAGCAAGCGGTGAAAAATCGGGTGAATCCGTAAGTAAAAACGGTGTGATGTAATCATCTATCAGAGACTTTGTAAAAAGCGTTCCCTGAACATTGCAGAGCACTCCCATGATTATCATGATAAACACGAGTATGCAATGCACCTTATAATCTATAAAGACATAAGACATAAGCCTTTTAAAGAGCTTACCCGGATTCTCAACACTTGGTTTTACGCCTCTGGGCACTCTCTGACCGGGTCCCGGCATATTTTTGTCCTCCTGGTTCTAGTTCGGCTGGTCGAAATCTCCGCCGCCGTTTGTCTGTGTTTCATATATGTCACGATAAATATCGTTATTCTCAAGCAGTTCGTCATGAGTACCGAATCCCGCGAGACGGCCTTCTTCCATGACTATTATCCTGTCAGCATCCATAACGGAACTTACTCTCTGAGAAATGATTAGTTTTGTGGTCTCAGGAAGATACTCCCTGAAAGCCTTTCTTATACGCGCATCGGTTGCCGTATCAACGGCACTTGTCGAATCGTCAAGTATGAGTACTTTGGGATTCTTTAATAGTGCTCTTGCGATACAAAGTCTCTGCTTCTGTCCGCCGGATACGTTGGTACCGCCCTGGGTGATCATGGTGTTGTAACCATCAGGAAAGTTTTCTATAAACTCATCCGCACATGCAAGTTTGCATGCCTCTTTACACTCTTCATCACTTGCTTCCTTGTTTCCCCAGCGAAGGTTATCATAGATAGAACCGCTAAAGAGTACATTGTTCTGTAATACAACGGATACGCTGTTTCTTAATACCTCAAGATCGTATCTTCTTACATCTATACCTCCGACACTTACCGTACCGGAATTGACATCATACAAACGGCTGATAAGATTCACAAGGCTGGTCTTACTGCTTCCGGTTCCGCCCATGATACCTATGGTCTCACCTGAATTAATCTTTATATCTATATCCTTTAAGACAGGTTCCTGACCGTTGTCGTTATATGAGAACACCACATCCTTAAACTCTATGCTTCCGTCCTTTACTTCCATGACAGGATCAGCAGGATTAACTATATCGGCATCTTCATCAAGAACCTGCGCTATTCTTTCTATGCTTGCCGAACTCATTGTTATCATCACAAACACAAGGCTTAGCATCATAAGGCTCATTAAGATGTTCATGCAGTAGGCAAGCAGGGATGCAAGCTCACCTGTTGTAAGTGCATCAACAACTATCATCTTTGCGCCTATCCAGCTTATAAGGATGATGCATGTATAAACGGTAGCCATCATTATGGGTCCGTTAATTATGATGTTGTATTCGGCCTTCTTAAAGATGTCATAGATGTTCTGACTTGCAGTCTTGAACTTCTTGATCTCTTCATCCTCTCTTACAAAGGCCTTTACTACTCTTATCGCAGAAACATTTTCCTGAACGGATTCATTGAGTTCATCATACTTTGGAAATGCCTGTCTGAACGTTGCGGTTGCTCTCTTTATGATGAATACCAGTATGACTGCCAGGATCAGAACAGCAACCAGATAGATGCTGGCAATCCTTGAATTGATATAAAACGCCATGACAAGAGCACATATCATGCTGAAAGGTGCCCTCATGGCCATCCTTAATACCATCTGATATGCGTTCTGGACATTTGATACATCAGTCGTAAGTCTGGTTACCAGACCTGCTGTTGAGAACTTATCGATATTCTTAAATGAAAAAGTCTGGATATTCTTATACATCGCTTCACGCAGATTCTTTGCAAAACCCGTTGAAGCTCTTGCACCGAATGCACCGCCGCCTATACCGGTTAACAGGCTTAAGACAGCTGTTAAAAGCATAAGACCTCCGGTCATCACGACATGTCCCATGTCGCCTTTACTGATACCGTCGTCTATGATGGAAGCCATAAGAAATGGGATAAGGGTCTCGAATATAACTTCAAGGATCATGCATACCGGTGTCAGTATCGATGAAAGCTTATATTCCTTGACCTCTTTAAGTAATCTCTTAACCATATAGTTCTTGCCTTGTTTTTAAGATTTTTGCATGTGTACGTACACTTCTATAGTATAACACTAAAACGTTTTTATGAATGTTAAAAATATATGAACTATTTTCAATTTTCTACGAAAAACAAAATGGACAGGCCATATGACCTGTCCATGTAAAATCTTTATTAACTTAGGATTAAAGCTGAGGACCTGCAGCAACAAGTGCCTTACCAGCATCATTTCCTTCATACTTCTTGAAGTTCTTGATGAATCTCTCAGCAAGATCCTTAGCCTTTGCATCCCACTCAGCTGCATCAGCATATGTATCACGGGGATCAAGGATTGCAGGATCAACACCCGGAAGTGATGTAGGAACTTCGAAATCGAAGATCGGGATCTTCTTTGTCTCAGCCTTGTTAACATCACCGTTAAGGATAGCATCGATGATACCTCTTGTATCCTTAATAGAGATTCTCTTGCCTGTGCCGTTCCAACCTGTGTTAACGAGGTAAGCCTTAGCACCGCTCTTTTCCATCTTCTTAACAAGCTCTTCACCGTACTTTGTAGGATGAAGCTCAAGGAATGCCTGACCAAAGCAAGCTGAGAATGTAGGAGTAGGCTCTGTGATACCTCTCTCTGTACCTGCAAGCTTAGCTGTGAATCCGCTTAAGAAGTAGTACTGTGTCTGCTCAGGTGTAAGGATTGATACAGGAGGAAGTACTCCGAATGCATCAGCTGACAGGAAGATAACGTTCTGTGCAGCAGGACCTGAAGATGTAGGATTAACATTAAGTACGATATTCTTAATATGATCGATAGGATAAGAAACACGAGTGTTCTCTGTTACGCTCTTATCAGCGAAATCGATCTTGCCGTTAGCATCAACAGTAACGTTCTCAAGAAGAGCATCTCTCTTGATAGCGTTGTAGATATCAGGCTCTGAATCCTTGTCAAGATTGATAACCTTAGCGTAGCATCCGCCTTCGAAGTTGAATACGCCGTTGTCATCCCAGCCGTGCTCATCATCACCGATAAGAAGTCTCTTGGGATCTGTTGAAAGTGTTGTCTTACCTGTTCCTGAAAGACCGAAGAAGATTGCTGTGTTCTTGCCTTCCATATCTGTGTTAGCTGAGCAGTGCATTGAAGCGATGCCCTTAAGAGGCAGATAGTAGTTCATCATAGAGAACATACCCTTCTTCATCTCACCGCCGTACCATGTGTTAAGGATAACCTGCTCACGGCTTGATACGTTGAATGCTACACATGTCTCAGAGTTAAGACCAAGCTCTGCGTAGTTAGCAACCTTAGCCTTTGAAGCTGTGTAAACTACGAAGTTGGGCTCGAAGCTTGCAAGTTCGTCAGCTGTGGGCTTGATGAACATGTTTGTTACGAAATGAGCCTGCCAAGCAACTTCCATGATGAAACGAACTGCCATACGTGTATCCTTGTTAGCTCCGCAGAATGCGTCAACAACAAAGAGTCTCTTTCCTGAAAGAGCGTTCTTGGCAAGATCCTTAACAACCTTCCATGTCTCTTCTGTCATGGGATGGTTGTCGTTCTTATACTCATCAGATGTCCACCATACTGTATCCTTTGAATTCTCATCCATAACGATATACTTATCTTTAGGTGAACGTCCTGTGTAAATACCTGTCATAACGTTTACTGCGTTAAGTTCGGTTTCAACACCCTTGTCGAAGCCTTCAAGACCGGGCTTCATCTCTTCCTTGTACAGATCCTCGTATGAAGGATTGTAAACAATTTCTGTGGTACCTGTGATACCATACTTGGTTAAATCGATGTTTGCCATTTTATTTTTTCCTTCCTTAAATATATATTTTTATCATTTGTGCCAAATGCACATCAGCATTATTATTACAAACCATCAACCATAAGTCAACAACTTTAAGTTCAAAATTCTATGAACAAATCATGAATTTATGATAACAAATAAGCTTCCTGTTATCCGATTGTCAAATTTTTATCATATAAGAAACATCTGTATCCATTCGGCTTCTTCATCGGACAGATATTCGGATACGGATTCCACCGCAAGTTTCTGATAAGTTTTAAGCTGTTCAATATCGCTTCTGTCAAGAAGATCCATATCGACCGCCCTTATGTCGATCGGAACCAGAGTTAACGGTTCAAACTTTAGGAAAGCTCCGTCAGGCGTCTTTTGTCCCTCTGTTATTAAAAGCGTATTCTCAGTCCTTATGCCGTAGAGGCCTTCCTTATATACTCCCGGCTCATCGGTTACCACCATTCCGGGTTCTAGTTCGGTCTCATGACTGTTCTCTATATATCTCCATCTGATGGAATGAGGCCCCTCATGAACATTTAAAAAACATCCGACACCGTGACCCGTTCCGCATTTGTAATCCATGCCAAGCTTCCACAGCGGTTCTCTTGCAAGTATATCGAGATTCCTTCCGGTACATCCCTTTATAAACGAAGCATTCTGAAGATTAAGCATTCCCTTTAGGACAAGTGTAAAATCTCTTATCTGCTCACCGGTAAGCTCTCCCAGAGGTATGGTCCTTGTGACATCGGTCGTTGCACCTATATACTGGCCTCCGCTGTCGACCAAAAGAAAACCTTTATTCTTTAATAGAGCTCCTCCGTCCTTTCCTGCCTCATAATGCATCATTGCCGCATTGGCTTCATAAGCGCTTATCGTTGTAAACGAAAGGCCTTTAAAACCGTTTATCTGACTTCTTAATGAGTCTATATATTCAGCAGCGGCACCTTCTGAAAGGATATTTCCGTCATCGTCTTTTAAGTATTCCGATCCGCTTTCGTCACTTTCACATCTTTTCCTGCACCTGTCCAGATAATACATGAACCTGCAGACAGCAACGGAATCGAGCAAAAAGAACTCTTTCATGTTCTCTATCTCCGTCGCATTCTTTACGGCCTTGAAAAGAGTTGTAGGATTAACGGAATCTATGATATTTGTCTTTCCCTTCAATAGCCCGTATACCCTGTAGTTGACCTGCTTAAGATCTGCGCATATATTCGGTTCCACACTGTCAACGGTATTAAAGTTCTTATCCTCCCTGAAATTCTGTTCAAGGAATGTATATACTTCATCGTAATCCATTATCACGATGTTATTGATCTTAGCATATAGGGCAAACTCATCTGTCACGGCTTCAGGCTGCAAAAAAAGATAGCAGTCATCCTTAGATATGCATGCATAGCTTAAGACAACCGGATTGTAATCGACATCGGATCCTCTCATATTAAAGAGCCACATGATGTCATCGAGCTTGCTCAAAAACAGATACTGACAGTTGTACTCGGCAAGATAGTCTCTCACCCTCTTTATCTTGTAAAGATATGACTCACCCGTGAATTCCGTTCCTATCACATAGGCTTTTGAGCAGTTTATCACAGGCCTGTCCTTCCAAATGTTATCGCAAAGATCCAGATCGAATCTGATCTTTTTATCACCGCCTATCGTCTGACATATATCATTGATGTAATCTGCATTCACGCATCTTCCGTCAAAGCCGAGCACCTGACCGGTTATCATGTGCTTTGCAAGATAGTCCTTGATCTTTAAGACTCCCTCCTCACCCATGCGCATGAGTCTTATGCCCGAATACTTAAGTTCATTTGCTGCCTGCACAAAGTATCTTCCGTCCGTCCAGAGCAGTGCCGTATCACGGCTAACAAGCAGTGTTCCGTTCGATCCCGTAAATCCCGACAGCCACTCCCTGCATTTAAAATAATCCGAGACATATTCGGAATTATGAAAGTCCGATGATACGACCAGATACCAGTCGATACCGTTTTTCTCCATCTCACCACGAAGAAGCTCTATCTCTTCCCTTACCTTGTTCATAACATTTCCCTCTACAAAAACACCGCCCCGGTTTTCGGGGCGGAAATGATTCAATCTCTGTCTTCGATCTCTACATAGTCTTTCTCTACGCAAAGAGTCTTATATGCAGGTCTTATTATCTTACCGTTGTTGGCAAGCTCTTCAAGTCTGTGTGCACTCCATCCTGAGATCCTGCCTATTGCAAACAAAGGTGTAAACAGCTCTTCAGGAAGTCCCAGCATGCTGTAAACAAATCCTGAATAAAAGTCAACATTTATGCTGACACCTTTATACATCTGGCGCTCCTTTGTGATGATCTGCGGAGCAAGTCTCTCTATCATCGTATACAGACCGTATTCATCATCCAGACCTTTTTCATGAGCAAGCTTTCCCACAAAGCTCTTTAATACCTCTGCTCTCGGATCCGATTTAGAATAGATCGCATGACCCACGCCATAGATGAGTCCCGATCTGTCAAACGCCTCACCGTGAAGGAGTTTCAAAAGATAAGCACTTACCTCTTCCTCATCCTTCCAGTCCTTGATCTCGTTTTTCATGCACTCGATCATACGGACTACCTTGATATTTGCGCCGCCGTGTCTGGGACCTTTTAATGATCCTATTGCCGCTGCTATCGTAGAGTATGTATCCGTTAAAGACGATGTGATAACATGAGTCGTAAATGACGAATTGTTACCGCCGCCATGCTCCATATGAAGCACAAGTGCAACATCCAAAATTCTGGCTTCAAGAGGTGTGAAGCTGCTGTCCGGTCTCAAAAGATGAAGAATGTTCTCCGCAGCCGAAAGCTTTGGATCCGGCTGATGTATGAACAGACTCTTTCCGTCATGATAATGACTGTAAGCCTGATAACCGTATATCGATAACATCGGGAACAGACTGATAAGCTGCAGGCACTGTCTTAATACGTTGGGCATTGAAACATCATCCGCTCTGTCATCATACGAATATAAAGTGAGCACGCTTCTTGCAAGAGTATTCATCATATCCTTGCTGGGAGCCTTCATAATGATATCTCTTACAAAGCTCGTCGGAAGTGTCCTGTAGTATGCGAGCATGTCGCAGAAATCCTTGAGTTCTTTTTCGTTTGGAAGCTTATCAAACAAGAGCAGATATGTGACTTCCTCAAAACAGTATTTCTTATCTATCTTGGATGTGTCTATAAGATCCTTTACGTTGTATCCGCGATAAAAAAGACTTCCGTAATCAGGAACAGACTGACCGTCAACTATCTTTGTTGCTCTGACATCACTTATATGAGTAAGGCCTGCAAGGACACCCTTGCCGTTTAAGTCTCTCAAGCCTCTTTTTACATCGTACTTGACGAACAGATCCGAATCTATCACTCCGGCTTTTCTGCTCATCGCAGCAAGTCTTTCGATCTCCGGTGTTATCTCAGAATACTTATTGTTTTCCATCATATACCCCCTGATTTATTATCGGCCGTCCCCCTTCGGCCATCAGATGTCCGAAAGCTTATATCCCAAGAAACGACCTGACTGCGTCTGCCATCTTGTCCTTCTCACATACATGATCATGTCTTGTGGGAGCAGTCCTGATCTCATCTATTGCACGGGGCACTTTTACCCCTGAAATACTGCTTAATCTGTCTACAAGTTCAAAATCGGGTTCATCCGACTTTTTGCCCTCTATAGCTTCCATAACGGAAGTCGTGAATTTGAACGGGCTTGCTGTTGATGCGATGACAGTCTTTGTCTTGTCACCCGTCTTCTTTACATAGTCATCATAGACTTTGGAAGCCACTGCCGTATGAGTGTCGAGAACATATCCGTTCTTTTCATACATTTCCTTTATCTTTGCACAGGTCTCTTCCTGCGTTGCAAAGCCGCCGGTAAAGCTGTCCAGCTTATCCTTCATATCTTTGCTTATCTCATATCTGCCCTCGCTGACAAGGCTCTTCATGAGAGAGGCATTCTTATCGGAATCCTCACCTGCGATAAGATAAATGAGTCTCTCGAGATTTGAAGATATGAGTATATCCATTGAAGGAGAATTAGTGAGCATGAATTCTCTGTTACGGTCGTATACACCTGTCTCAAAGAAATCATAGAGCACCTTGTTCTCATTTGAAGCACATATGAGTTTTGCGATCGGGATACCCATGTTCTTTGCAAAGTAAGCAGCGAGTATGTTACCGAAGTTACCTGTCGGAACGACCACGTTTATCTTTTCACCTTCAGATATCTTCTTATCTGAAAGAAGCTTTGCATATGCGTAAACGTAATAAACGACCTGCGGAACAAGTCTTCCTATATTGATGGAATTGGCCGAACTGAACTGATATCCTTTATCAGCAAGCTGTTTAGCAAATTCCTTATCACCGAATATCTTCTTTACTCCGGTCTGGGCATCATCAAAGTTTCCTTTGATACCTATGACCATTGTATTGTCACCGGTCTGTGTGACCATCTGTCTTTCCTGGATGAAGCTTACACCGCCCTTGGGATAGAACACTATGATCTTTGTACCCTTTACATCGGCAAATCCTGCAAGTGCAGCCTTACCCGTATCACCCGATGTGGCAGTTAAGATGACTATCTCGTTTGATATGTTATTCTTCTTTGCTGCCGTTGTCATAAGATGAGGCAGGATGCTTAAAGCCCTATCCTTGAACGCTATGGTCGAACCGTGATAAAGTTCAAGGTAAAATGCACCGTCTGCTTCCGTTATCGGAACGATCTCCTTTGTATCGAACTTTTCATCATATGCATTGTCGATACAATTCTTGAGCTCATCCTCTGTAAAATCGCTTAAGAAGAGTTTCATGACCTCATAGGCGATACCTTTATAATCCATCTTTGAAAGTTCATCTATGCTCTTGTCAAGCTTTGGGAGTGCTGTAGGAACAAACAATCCTCCGTCATCACTTAAGCCTTTTAAGATAGCCTGAGAGGCTGTAACAAGCTTTGAACTGTCTCTTGTACTCTTATATAATACTTTTTCCATGATACTAACCTTCCGATTTTTCACAAAACTTAGGTCAAATTATACAGATTTTTCAATACAATTTCAAGCCAAATCAAAAAGAAGCTTTGAAACGCTTACGCTTGAATATATATCGGCATAAACCTTGTTCGATATGTTGTCTATATAGTTGACGGCAAAGTTTTTATCAATACCGTTTCGTTTCAATATGTCGACAGCCTTGTTATAGGCTATGGCTGCCGTTACGGCATCATCATAATATCCCACTACGATATTTGACCTTATATGTATCTTTGTCCTGTAGCAGTTCTTTTTCTTATGCATGCACTGCTCGACACCCTGATAAGTGTTTAACACCTCAATGTTCTCATATCTGTAATCAAGCTCGTCACCGTTTATAAAGTTGTGATCCTTGCCCGCAACGGAATATGGTTTCATACCGTAACGCACACCGAGAGACAGCTGCATGCCGTAATCCGAAACAAATAAATGCCCGCCTCTTTTCTGTATCTTATGAGACATGTAATAGAAAAGATCGTCCATGGAGAATTTCATTTCTTCATTCGGCGACAGATAATATGAAAAATATTTCTTTCTGACATAGATGGGGTTGGACAGATAGATATTGTTGTCCCTGTAATTGACAATAAGCACATACTTATCAAATGACAGGGGACATTTCTCATCATAATCATCTATCCCTCTGTCATTATCATTTATCAGCCCGCTTGCATACTCGTATTTCTTTGCAGCTTCTTCATAGCTTAAACTGCTCCCGAGCGATATGTGCTTATTCTTATATGTAAATGAAGCCCTGTAATATACCTCTCCGTTATTCTTTGAAGCGGTATATACGCCTCTGGCAATCTTATCCACTATATTTACCGTTTCTTTTCTACTGTGCGGCATAATCCACGAAACAAATATCCATATCGACAGCACCGTCTATGCCGTAGAGTTCTCCCTGTGTCGTGTACTGCCACATATCATATTTATACGGATAATCCGGATATTCATCATCCTGCGAAAGCCAGAACGAACTGGTCGTAAACTGGGATATGTCTATCCTCTTTAAGAGCCATTCCTTATTTCCGTATATCATCGGACGATAGCCGGCTTCTTTGATCTTGTTTACAAAAGCTGCAGTAACAAGAGTCTTTTCTTCCTTTGTCAGAGTATCTATCCTTGATGTGTCATTTTCTATGTATTCCATGTCAAACGCTATCGGATAGGTTATCTTCTTTTCTGCTATGGATGCAAGTACTATGTTAGCCTCTTCCTCGGCTTCCTGGGCATTTATAGCCTGTGAGAAGAAATACACGCCCACATCTAGACCCGCTTCAAGAGCCGAATTCAAATTGCTCTCAAAATACTCGTCCATGGCAAGAGTGCCGTTCTTATATCCCCTTGCACCCACTCTTATCATCACGAAATCTATTCCCTGCTCCTTGATGCGCTTGAAATCGATATCCTTCTGATAACGTGATACATCTATACCTATAAATGAGATGTTCTTTCCGTCGGACATATATCTGTATTTGCCGCCGGATTCAACAAGATTTGTAAAGTCGTAATTATTCTTTTCTATCTTATCGTTGATGGTGATCCACTCTTCAGATCCGTCCTTATATGTTATCTTTACATGCTTTCCGTCATCATAATCGGGCTTTGAAGTCGGACTGGGCGTTGGAGTCGGAGTCGGTGTGATCTTCGGTGTTACCGGCATGGTAGCAGACACACTTTCATCCTCATCATCCTTATTGGGATAAAGATCCCATATATCAAGATCAGATGCCACTCTCTTTGTTACCGATTCCGGTGTAGGAACGGGTTCGGGTTCATTTGCCGCAGCCGTAAGCTTTGCGGATTCGGCAAATGTTATCTTATCCTTTGAGCTGTGGCTGTCCTTGTTTATTGAAATGACTACGCACAGTATCAGAAAGATAAAGAATGAAACTCCGAGAGCCATATATATGACGGGCAGGCCGCCACCGTTTTCATCAAAATCATCATCAAGCTTCATTTATCGATAATCGCCTTCTTGGGACATTTTTCTACACATGTCTTGCAGTCGATACACTTTTCGTAATCGATCTTTGCAAGGTTATCATTTACTTCTATCGCCTGGCTGGGACAGTTCTTAGCACAAAGCGAACAGCCTATGCATCCGACAGAGCAGGCTTTCATAACCACAGGTCCCTTGTTCTTTGATGAACATGCAACCTTGACCGTGCTCTCATACGGTATGAGTTCTATAAGATCATTTGGACATGCACTCACACATGCACCGCAGGCCTTGCATTTTTCCTTGTCTACAACAGCTATACCGTCAACAACATGAATAGCGTCAAATGCACATGCCTTAACACAGTTTCCGTATCCGAGGCATCCGAATTCACAGCTTTTGGGTCCGCCGGAGGGAACAAATTTCATTACACGGCAGTCCTCGGTTCCAGTATATTCATAGATCGGATGAGTCTTTTCACAGTCTCCCTGGCACTTTACAAATGCGGTCATTCTCTTAGCCGCAGTCGCTTCAACGCCCATGATCTTTGCGATCTCTTCACCCACAGGCTCACCGCCGACAGGACATGCGTTTACTTTTGCCTGTCCTTTTACTATCGCTGAAGCAAGACCGCTGCATCCGGGATATCCGCATCCGCCGCAGTTGTTACCGGGAAGAGCATTTAAAACCTTCTCTTCTCTTTCATCCGTCTGAACTTTGAATTTGATCCCGGCTATACCGAGAAATATTCCTATAAATAAACCAACGATACCCACAAGAGCCGTGGCTGTCAAAATACTGTTGATCATAAGATCTTTCCCTCACTCAGTTCAATCCTGCAAATCCGCAAAAAGCTATAGCCATCAGTCCCGCGGTAATAAGGACCATGGGCATACCCTTAACGGATTCGGGGAAATCATTATACTGTGTCTTTTCTCTGATACCCGCAAGTATGATGATCGCTATCGTAAAACCAAGTGCCGTAGCGAATCCGTTAACGGTACCTGCAAGTATTCCGTATTCCTTCTGAACATTTGTAAGTGCCACTCCCAAAACCGCACAGTTAGTCGTTATAAGCGGCAGATATACGCCGAGAGCCTTATACAGTGATTCCACATATTTCTTTAAGAACATCTCAACGAACTGTACGAGTGCCGCTATGACAAGAATGAACACTATAGTCTGCATATATTCCATGTTAAGCGGAACCAAAAGGTAATGATATATGCATCCCGTAACGGCACTTGACAGTGTTATTACAAATATGACCGCACCGCCCATACCGGCTGCGGTGTCTATCTTCTTTGAAACTCCCAGGAAGGGACACAGCCCCAGAAACTGGCTTAAAACAACGTTGCTGACAAGGGAAGAACTTATCAGTATGACAAGCAGATCTTTAACCTGTATCATTTTGAAGCCTCCTTTCCAGCACGTTCAAGCTCTCTTTCGATAGCCTGGGCATTGATCTTTGCGGTGGATTCTATATCCTCCTGCGTGATCTCGATATCATCGTATTTCTTATGATCGCATTCAAGCGTACAGTTCATGCAGTCGTTTGAACATCCGGACTGGATCTTTGATACATCCTTTCCTTTTTTCGCACCCGATATCTTTATCTTATTCTGTATCGCACACAGAAGTGCCAGCACAAAGAACGCTCCGGGAGCCATCTTGAATATCGCAACTGGTGTGAATAAAGAGAGTTCTCTGCCAAAGAAACTGCAGCCGCCGATAAATTCTCTTAACATACCGATTATCGTAAGAGCTATCGTAAATCCGAGTCCCATTCCTATACCGTCAAACAGACTCGGCAAAACAGGATTCTTATATGCATATGCTTCCGCTCTTCCAAGGATTATACAGTTTACAACTATAAGCGGGATGTATATACCCAAGGACTTATAAAGATCAGGTATATATGCCTGGAGAAGTAACTGCATCATCGTAACAAAACTTGCGATAATGACAATAAATGCAGGTATCCTTATCTTATCGGGTATCACCTTTCTTAACATGGAAATGATCATGTTACTTAAAGCAAGTACAACCGTAGTCGTAAGCCCCATTCCCAGACCGTTTGTTGCCGAAGTCGTAACCGCAAGAGTCGGACACATACCCAGCATCAGAACAAGAGTCGGGTTTTCTTTTATTATTCCGTTATATAATCTTTCAAGGCATTTACTCATTGTCCGCACCTCCCAAATACTTATTGAAATAGTACAGACTAGCGTTAACACCTGTCGTGATCGCATTGGTCGTGATCGTCGCACCGCTTATGGCATCGATCTCATTATCCTCAACGGCACCAGTCTTTGTATATACAAACTGCTCAGCTTTTCTGTTAACAAACTGGGGCTTTAATACCTTCTCAGCTTCCATTCCCAGTCCTGCGGTCTCGGATATGCTTAAGATCGAGATCCCGTTAAGCGTACCGTCACTTCTTACTCCCATGGTAAATGTGATATCTCCGCCGTAACCCTCATGTGATGTAACGGTGAAAACATATCCCAAAAGCTCTCCCGATGCACCGTAAGCCTCACAGAGCTCATCAATGTCAACGCCTGAGAATCCTTCATTATTAAGCGCATTTGATTTGACATCATCCATAAACGCTTCAACATTCTTAAAATCCTTTGCGTCTTTGAACACTTCGACATATGCCGCTTTCTTATCCTCGGCCTCATGAGCGCTTATGATACCCTTGGTGTTCTCATTTACAACTCCCAAAAGGCTTCCCGCGATAAGAGTTATGATCAGAAGGATGAACGTATTCTTAAACATCTCTTTCATCGACGCTCACCTCCTCTTCCAAATGACTTCGGATATGTTATCCTCTCGATAAGAGGAACGAGCAGGTTGGCGATTATTATGCTGTAGGACACGCCCTCTACCGATGCTCCGAAAACTCTGAATATGCCTGTCAAAAGACCCAGTATGATACCGAATACTATCTGACCTGCCTTTGTTACCGGTCGTGTGACATAATCGGTAGCCATGAACCATGCACCGAGCATAAGTCCGCCGCCTGCAAGCTGGCTTACCAGATAATATGAATTAAAGCCGTATCCGGCAAATATCCCCATAAATACGATAAAGGTAAATATATATGTCATCGGGACTATCATATCGATAACACCTACAAGGAGCAGGAATATGGCACCGATAAGGATAGCTATCATGGATGTCTCTCCTATCGTTCCCGAAGTCCTTCCGACTATCATATCAATAAGCTCGGTCTCTTCACCTGCCCTGATCTTTGCAAGCGGAGTAGCTCCGCTGTATGCATCACAGACAAAATTCGTCATTGCCGCAGGGAAGGATATGACAAGGAAACATCTTGCTCCCAGTGCCGGGTTCATGATGTTCTGTCCAATTCCTCCAAACAGCATCTTTATAACAAATATGGCAAATATACCGCCTATTATCGGAAGATAAAAAGGTGCTGCCGGCGGCATGTTAAGACCAAGCAAAAGTCCTGTCACCACTGCTGAAAGATCACCTATCGATATCTTCTTTTTAAACAAAAGACAGCAGATCAGTTCCGTAATGACACAAGTCACAACCGAGATCGCAACTGTTATGGCTGCCTTGTATCCGAAATTGTAGATACCGAAAGCCGTAGCCGGCATGAGTGCGATTATCACGCACAGCATGATCTTTCCGGTACTGATCGCCGATCTTATATGCGGATTGGATGATACATTTAAAAGTTCATTGTCACCCATGTTTATCATTTCCTCTTTCTCTTAGCGAGAATCGTCTTTCTCATAGATTTAATATTCTGTGTGAGATGCCTCTTTGCGGGACATATATAACTGCAGCAGCCGCACTCACAGCATTCCATGCCTTCTTTTTTAACAAAGCCTTCCTCATCCCCGTGTTCGGCCATGTCAGAAAGGATCTTTGGAACAACTCTTCCGGGACATACCTGCGCACACAGGCCGCAGTTGATGCAGGCAGAAGGTGTTACCTCACTGACTTCATCCCTTGCAAGGCACAAAAGAGCCGAAGCAGTCTTTGTTGTAGGCACATTTGTATCGATAAGTCCGAATCCCATCATCGGACCGCCCGATACTATCTTTACAGGATCATATCTTAAGCCTCCCGCTTCTTCCATAAGTTCCGAATAAAGCATTCCTATGTGAACCCTGAAATTCTGTGGCTTTCTTATGCAGTCTCCCGTAACAGTAACTATCCTCTCCATAAGAGGCTTTCCGAATCTTACGGCATTATAGATCGCAACTATGGTATCAACGTTATCGACTATGCATCCTGCATCTGCGGGAAGCATATCGCAGTTTATCGCTCTTTTTGTTGTCGCGAATATAAGCTGGCGCTCCGACCCCTGAGGGTACTTTGTCTTTAATGTCTTAACTAAGATCCTGGGTTCATTTTTTGTAAGCTTCTTTAAAGTCTCTATGCAGTCGCTCTTATTATCCTCAACGGCAAGTATGCCCTTGGCATTGTCAAAGAGACTTAATATTATCTTTAAGCCTTCGATCAGCTTTTCGGGCTCTTCCACCATTCTCCTGTAATCACTTGTAAGATAAGGCTCACACTCCGCACAGTTTGCTATGCAGTAGTCTATCTTGTCGGGTTCCTTGGGACTTAGCTTGACATGAGTGGGAAAGCCCGCTCCGCCCATACCGACAACACCAGCATTTTTTATCTTTTCAATGATAACTTCTTTAGGCAGCGAAGATACATCCAAAGTCTCTTCATATTCGACTTCTTCATATTTGCTGTCATTAGCGACTACTATGCTCATTACCATGTCACCGGTAACGACACGCCTCGGCTCTATAGCCGTGACTTTTCCGCTGACGCTCGCATAGATAGGAGCAGATACAAAGCCACCTGCCTCAGCTATCATCTGCCCTCTAAGTACTGTGTCACCTTTAGCCACAACAGGCTTTGCAGGTGCACCTATATGCTGACTTAAGGGGAATACAAGTTCCTTGCCCGGCAATATATCTACGATTGGTCTGTCTTTTGACAGGTCCTTGCCGTCATAGGGATGTATTCCGCCCATGAATGAATGTTTAGCCATATAAAAACTCCAATTCGTTCTTAATCACTATATAGACTATACTATTTTTGGTGTAAAATTACCACAAAAAAATCCCACTCAGGGCATTTATATGTTATTATATTTGTGTTGGGTCATTAAACATAAGTTTATTTGAGGTAGACAAGATGAAAACTGACATTAGTACTGTGAATCTTATGGATAAGAAGATCGACACATCCGGCATAGGCAATCCTTCGGAATGCGTATTTATCGACATCGAGACCACCGGTCTTTCATCCGAGAACGCATATATATACCTTGTCGGTGTTGCATATTTTGACAGTTTCAAAGACAGCTGGGAGATAAAACAGTGGCTCATCTCTTCCGCAGGCGAAGAACGTGAGATGCTTTCTGAGGTAACAGCCTTCTTACTCTCCTACAAAACCATAATACATTTCAACGGCAATAACTTCGATCTTCCCTTTATTACCGCACGCTGCAAAGCAAACGGTCTTAGTGTGAATTTTGATACCATGAACGGTGTGGATATCTACAGAAGAGTCGCTTCATTAAAGCACTTCCTAAAGCTTGACAGCTGCAAGCAAAAGAGCATCGAAGCTTTCCTTGGGATCGAAAGAAAAGATGAATTCAGCGGCAAGGAACTCATCAAGGTATATAAGGAATATACTTCCGACAAGGATATCGAAAAAGAAAAACTTCTTCTGCTCCACAATCATGATGATGTGCTCGGAATGTTAAACATCCTTCCGGTACTCAAATATGCCGATATCTTCTTTGAAGGCGTAAATGTAAGAAAAGTTCAGACCAATATATATAACGATGTCCTCGGTATGTCAAAGAAAGAGCTCATCATTTCGATCGGTCTTCCTTCTCCCATACCGGTAGCCATTAATTACAACGCAAACGGCTGCTACTTCAGTGCTAAGGACAGCGACGGTATCATAAAGGTTCCGCTTCTTCACGAGGAGATGAAGTATTTCTATTCAAATTATCATGATTATTACTATCTTCCCGAAGAGGATGTTGCCGTACATAAATCCGTTTCCGAATTCGTTGACAAGGATTTCAGGGAACAGGCGACGGCTCATAACTGCTACACTAGAAAGGTAAGCGATTATCTTCCTCAGTGGGCACCTGTAGAATTCGAACCTTTCTTTAAGAGAGATTATGATTCATCACTCCTTTACTTTGAACTGACGGACGAATTAAAGACAAACAGGGATGCATTCAAAAAATACTCAGATCACATCTTAAAGATGATGTACAACTGCAGATAAACAACAAAAGACCGGCAATGCCGGTCTTTTGTTATTGTCTCGTTTTGATTTAAGCATCAAGCGGTTTCTCGTAGAAGAAATTTCCCTTTCTTCCGTAACCGATATTCTTGTAATTAAGTATCTGTTCCGTACTTCCTATGAAGAGTACTCCGCCCTTTGCGAGCGAATCATAGAACTTGCGGAAAGTCTCGTCCTTTGCTTCTTCAGTGAAATATATGAGGACATTTCTGCACACGATAAGGTTGCAGTTTTTCATGTAAGGATCCTTTAAAAGGTTGTGCTTTCTGAATTCCACACATTTCTTGATCTCATCGTTGATCTGATAGAAGTTTCCGTTCTTTGTGAAATACTTGTTCTTGTATTCTGCAGGAACACCTGTAACACTCTTTGCACCATAGATACCGATCTTTGCCTTTTCAATGATCTCATCACTGAGGTCAGTTGCATAAACCTTGATCTGTGACAGCGGCATAAATCCCGAAAGTGCCATTACAAGAGAATAAGGTTCATCGCCTGTCGAACATGCCGCACTCCACACCGTGAGTCTCTTTCCGAATCTCTCAATAAGCATCGGAATACATTCTTCCGTAAGATACTTCCACTGCTCCGGATTACGGTAAAACTCGGATACATTGATAGTAATATACTCCACGAATTCATTGAGAAGGACTTTATCCTTCTTTATCTCTGCAATAAAATTCTCATACCCCTTTACATCATGTCTTGATATAAACGCATCAATCCTTCTCTTCATCTGATTCTGTTTGTACGAAGAAAGATTGATCTGCGTTAACTTTAATATCTCCCCAATAAAGTAATCATAATCGTATTGCATGTGCAAACACCCCATAAGTAAATATTTATATTACCCCCAAAGATAATATATAAACTGATTATACCACCAGCCAAGGAAATAAAAAACCCCTTTTGCCCGATTGGCAAAAGGGGTATGACTCATTTTAAAGCTGTTAAGGTCTACTCTTCTTCAACACCTTCAGCGATAGCCTTATCGATATCTACAGATACCACATCAGCATCTTCCTCAGCCTTTTCTTCAGCTGCCGGTTCAGGCTCGATGAGTGCCTTTATGCTAAGGCTGATCTTCTTGTCATCAAGATTGAAATCAACGATCTTAGCTGTAACTTCTTCTCCAACCTTAAGAACATCGGAAGGCTTCTCGATGTGATCCTTAGAGATCTGAGATACATGAAGCAGGGCATCAACACCGCCGCCGAGTTCTACGAATGCACCGAACTCTGTCATACGTGCGATCTTACCTGTTACAACATTGCCAACAGCAAATCTTGATTCAGCATCCTTCCAGGGATTCTCATCCTCGAACTTGCATGAAAGAGCGATCTTTCCGCCTGCGATATCCTTAATGAATGCCTTAACAGTATCGCCAACCTTGAATGCTTTCT